>WBZL01000010.1_pt2 | contig 204576 bp, 187 predicted proteins | sample 5204291 | NCBI WGS metagenome assembly WBZL01 (sample SAMN12344345, study PRJNA552823) | activated sludge metagenome | biome: Activated sludge suspended growth; feature: Nitrification reactor; material: Wastewater; isolation source: activated sludge from nitrification reactor of wastewater...
CATCATGCTGCCGGCCGCGTTCTGCGGCTTGCGGCCGCTCTTCGCCATCACCGTCTGGATGAAGTCGGCCTTGCCGCTCTTCGTGCCCTCGAGGAAGGCCTTCAGCTTGTCGAGCGCGGCGGCATGCGTCGGCATGGCGAAGGCCGCAGCCAGGGTGGCGACAGCGACAAGCAGGGATTTATGCAAAGCGGGCATGCTGATCAGACATCTTGACTGGGAACTTGTTCCGGACGGCCTGCGTCATTCCTGCCGCGCCGGCACGATCACCTCGCGGTTGCCGTTGCTGCCCATGGGCGAGACGAGGCCGGAGCGCTCCATCTGCTCGATGAGCCGCGCGGCGCGGTTGTAGCCGATGCGCAGGTGGCGCTGCACCAGCGAGATGGAGGGGCGGCGCGTCTTCAGCACCACCTCGACGGCCTGGTCGTAGAGCGGATCGGCCTCGTCGCCGTTTTGCCCACCCTCCCCGCCAACGCCCTCCTCGCCGTCGCCGCCCGGCGCATCGAGGATGCCCTCGACGTATTCCGGCGCGCCGGTCTTCTTGAGGTAGTCAACCACCTTGTGCACCTCGCTGTCGGCGACGAAGGCGCCATGCACGCGCATCGGGAAACCGGTGCCCGGCGGCAGGTAGAGCATGTCGCCCTGGCCGAGCAGCGCCTCGGCGCCCATCTGGTCGAGGATGGTGCGCGAATCGATCTTGCTGGAGACCTGGAAGGAAATCCGCGTCGGGATATTGGCCTTGATGAGGCCGGTGATGACATCCACCGACGGCCGCTGCGTCGCCAGGATCAGGTGGATGCCGGCGGCGCGCGCCTTCTGCGCCAAGCGCGCGATCAGTTCCTCGACCTTCTTGCCGGCGACCATCATCAGGTCGGCCAGCTCGTCGATGATGACCACCACGTAGGGCAGCGCATGGAGCGGTTCGGGGCTCTCCGGCGTCAGCGTGAAGGGATTGGTGATCGGCGCGCCGGCCTTGGCGGCGTCCTTGATCTTGCCGTTGAAGCCGGCCAGGTTGCGCACGCCCATCGCCGACATCAGGCGATAGCGACGGTCCATCTCGGCGACGCACCACTGCAGGGCGTTGGCGGCATGCTTCATGTCGGTCACCACCGGTGCCAGCAGGTGCGGAATGCCCTCGTAGATCGACAGTTCCAGCATCTTCGGGTCGACCAGGATCAGGCGCACGTCGGCCGGTTCCGATTTGTAGACCAGCGACAGGATCATGGCGTTGATGCCCACCGACTTGCCCGAGCCGGTGGTGCCGGCAACCAGCAGGTGCGGCATTTTCGCCAGATCGACGACGATCGGCAGGCCGCCGATGTCCTTGCCCAGCGTCAGCGTCAGCGGCGAGTGCATGTCGTGGTAGGCCTTCGAGCCGAGGATCTCGGACAGCCGCACCGTCTGCCGCTTCGGGTTGGGCAGTTCCAGTCCCATGCAGGACTTGCCCGGAATGGTCTCGACGACGCGCACGCTCACCACGGAGAGCGCGCGGGCGATGTCCTTCACCAGGTTCACGATCTGCGCGCCCTTGACGCCGACGGCCGGCTCGATCTCGTAGCGCGTGATGACCGGGCCGGGGTAGGCGGCGAGCACCTTCACCTGGACGCCGAAGTCGGCCAGCTTCCGCTCGATCAGGCGCGAGGTGAATTCCAGCGTCTCGTCCGAAGGCGGCTCGACATCGTGCGACGGCTCTTCGAGCAGATGCAGGGGCGGCAGCGCGCCGCCCGGTATGTCCATGAACAGCGGCGCCTGGCGCTCCTTCTCCCGGCGCGTCGATTTCGGGACGACGACCTCGGCCGGTTCGATGCGGATCGGTTCGGCATGAAATGACTCGAAGCGCTTGCGCTCGACTTCCACCTCGGCCTCGCGCTCGCGCGCCACTTCGCGGCCGATGCGCCGATCCTGCCAGCGCTGGTAAAGATGCCGGGTGCCGAACCAGACGCCCTCCAGCAGGGCGCCCAGGCGTTCGATCAGCTTGAGCCAGGACATCCCCGTGAAGATGGTCAGGCCCGCGGCAAACAGCGCGATGAGGATGAGGGTGCCGCCGGTGAAGCCGAGGAACTGCGAGAACAGGCGGCCGATCTCCAGGCCGAGCATGCCGCCCGGCTCCAGGGGAAGCGGCCGGCTCATGCTGTGAAAGCGCAGCGCCTCGAGGCCGCTCGAAGCGCCCAGAAGGAGGATGAAGCCGGACAGGGCGATGAAGAACGGCCGCCGGTCCGTATGGAAGATGCCCTCGAGGCGCCGGTAGCCCCACACCACCAGGAACAGGAAGAAGAGGACCCACCACCAAGCGGACAAACCGAAGAGATAGAGCAGGAGATCGGCCACCCAGGCGCCGATACGGCCGCCGGGATTGGCGATGCGCTCGACCTGGGCCGCATGCGACCAGCCGGGATCGGCCTTGCTGTAGCCGTAGAGGATCAGGCCGATGTAGAGGGCGACAACCCCGAGCACCAGCCAGCGCGCCTCCTGCAGAAGCGCAACGATCTTTTCCGGCAGAGGTTGTGAGGCGTTTTTTTCTTGCACGCTCGATCGATAACAGGCGTAGGCCGGCGAATGCCGGGATTATACGCCCCGGATCGGGTGGCTACGCCTCAGATCAGGTTGATCTTGTCGCGCAGGAGGATGCGGCCGTCGCCCTCCTCGATCAGGCCCTGCAGGGTCAGGTCCTTCATGACGCGGCTGACCATTTCGCGCGAGGCGCCGATCATCTTGGCGATGTCCTGCTTGGAAATCTTTTTCATGACCACCTGCTGGCCGTCGTCGTCCTCCTCCGCCATTTCCAGCAGCAGGCGGGCCACCCGGCCATAGACATCCATCAGCGCCAGGCTCTCGATCTTGCGGTCGGCCGTGCGCAGGCGCTTGACCAGGGCGCGCATGATGTACAGGGAGACGTCGAAATTCTCGGCCAGGCAGCGCTTGAAGTCCGACTTGGAAATCACCACCAGTTCGCAGGGCGAAGTCGTCATCACCGTGGCCGAGCGCGGATTGTCGTCGAGCACGCCCATCTCGCCGAAGAATTCTCCCGGGCCGAGGTTGGACAGGATCACCTCCCGGCCTTCTTCGTCGGAAACCAGCACCTTCAAGGCGCCCGAAAGGATGAAATAGACGAAATCGGTGCGATCGCCGGCGCGCAGGATGGTGGAACCGCGCGGCATCTTGCGGAATACCGCAACGCGGGCAATCGGCACGAGGCGCTCGACGGACAGCGACTCGAAAATCGGCATCGAGCGCAGGGCGTCGACGGTAACGCTGCTTCCTTGCGACATGCTGGCATCCTCCAGGGCGGGCCAAGGCCCGCCGCAGTCATTCTTGTTCTTGAGCCCGGAGGAATTATAAGACCTTTCGGCTCATGTTCATGGGCTCCTTATTCTCCCGGACCGCCTCCAGTATAATTTCGCCATTCCAAACCTTGCCCGATCGACACCGCCATGACCAGCACGACCCGCCATTCCCGTCTCATCATTCTCGGTTCCGGCCCGGCCGGCTACACCGCCGCCGTCTATGCGGCCCGCGCCAACCTGAACCCGGTGCTCATCACCGGGCTGGCCCAGGGCGGCCAACTGATGACCACCACCGACGTGGACAACTGGCCGGCCGATGCCGAGGGCGTGCAGGGCCCCGACCTGATGACGCGCTTCCAGCAGCACGCCGAGCGCTTCAACACCGAGATCATCTTCGACCACATCCACACCGCCAGGCTGAAGGAGAAGCCCTTCGCCCTGGTCGGCGACAACGGCACCTACACCTGCGACGCGCTCATCATCGCCACCGGCGCCACCGCCAAGTACCTCGGCCTGCCCTCGGAGGAAGCCTTCTCCGGCCGCGGCGTCTCCGCCTGCGCCACCTGCGACGGCTTCTTCTACAAGGGCCAGGAGGTCGCCGTCATCGGCGGCGGCAACACCGCCGTGGAGGAGGCGCTGTACCTCGCCAACATCGCGAAGAAGGTCACGCTGGTGCACCGCCGCGACAAGTTCCGCGCCGAGAAGATCATGATCGACAAGCTGATGGAGAAGGTGAAGTCGGGCCATATCGCGCTCGAGCTCGACAGCACGCTCGACGAGGTGCTGGGCGACAAGAGCGGCGTCACCGGCATGCGCGTGAAGCATGTCAAGAGCGGCGCCAAGAAGGACTTCGCCCTGCAGGGCGTCTTCATCGCCATCGGCCACAAGCCCAACACCGACATCTTCGAAGGCCAGCTGGAGATGGACAACGGTTACCTGGTCACGCAATGCGGCCGCATGGGCAACGCCACCCAGACCAGCCTGCCCGGCGTGTATGCCGCCGGCGACGTGCAGGACCAGATCTACAAGCAGGCCGTCACCAGCGCCGCCACCGGCTGCATGGCGGCCCTCGACGCCGAAAAATACCTGGACAGCCTAGAGCAGAAATGAGCACCAGGCGGCGCGCGCCCACGGAGGATGAGCGCGCCCTGTTTCGCGAAGCGGTTGCCGGCGCGAAGCCTCTCGTGCCGGACAAGGTTCACCACGAACCGCCGCCTCCGCTTGCGGTGCCGGCGCAGCGCAGGCGGGACGAGGCGGACGCGCTGATCGAATCCCTCTCGCCCGCCCCGCTCGACCTCAGCCTGGAAGGCGGCGACGAGCCGAATTTCCTCCGCCCTGGTCTGGCACGTACGGTACTCAGGGACCTGCGCCGCGGCCGCTGGGTGGTGCAGGATCATCTCGACCTGCACGGCGCCACCCGTGACGAGGCGCGCCTGTTGCTGGGGGAGTTCCTCGGCGAGTCGCTCAAGCGCGGCATGCGCTGCGTGCGCATCGTACACGGCAAGGGGCTCGGCTCGCCGGGACGCGAACCGGTGCTGAAGGGTCTGGTAAAGCACTGGCTGATGCATCGCACGGATGTGCTCGCCTACTGCCAGGCCCGCGCTGCCGAGGGCGGCAGCGGCGCGCTGGTGCTTCTGCTCAAGAGCAGCCGCTCGCACAGAGGATGAATACATCCCATCGCGCCGTACCGCAGGGGCTGACTTTGCTCGTCGCTCCCGCCCTGCTGCTTGCCGTTCTCACTGCGGTGGCTTTCTTCGCCCGCCCGCTCACACCGATCGACGAAACCCGCTACATCGGCGTGGCGTGGGAGATGTGGCTGAAGAACGAGTACCTGGTGCTGTTCAAGAACGGCGAGCCCTACAGCCACAAACCGCCCCTGCTGTTCTGGCTGTACAACCTCGGCTGGTTCGTCACCGGCGTCAACGAATGGTGGCCGCGTCTGGTGTCTCCGCTGTTTTCGCTCGGCGGCATGGCCTTGACCCTGTCGATCGCCCGACGGCTCTGGCCGGACGATCCGGATACCGGCCGCAACGCCATGTGGATCCTGGTGTCAGGCCTGCTGTGGATGCTGTTCTCCACCTCGGCCATGTTCGACGTGTTGCTGACCTTCTTCGCCCTGCTCGGCATGCGCGGCCTGCTCATCGCGGCGAATGAATCCATGAAGTGCGGTTTCGCCTGGCTGGCGCTGGCGATCGGCCTCGGCGTGCTGGCGAAAGGCCCGGTGATCCTGCTGCACCTGCTGCCGGTGGCCCTGCTGGCGCCCTGGTGGCGGCAGGGCCTGCCCTGGAAGCGCTGGTACGGCGGCGTGCTGCTGGCGGTGCTCGGCGGCGCGGCCATCGCGCTGGCCTGGGCCATCCCGGCGGCCATTCACGGCGGCGAGGAATACCGACGCATGATTCTCTGGGGCCAGACCGCCAATCGCATGGTGGACTCCTTCGCCCACAAGCGGCCGTTCTGGTGGTACCTGCCGCTCTTGCCCATCCTCTTCTTTCCCTGGCTGCTGTGGCCGGCGCTGTGGCGCCGCCTGGCGGCCCTGAGGCGCGAAAACCTGGATGGCGGCTTGCGCTTCTGCCTGTCGTGGCTGGCGCCGGTATTCGTCTTCTTCTCCCTGATCAGTGGCAAGCAGATCCATTATCTGGTGCCGCTGGTGCCCGCCTTCGCCCTGATCGCCGGCCATGCGTTGCGAGGCGCCAGGCCGCATGGCCTCTTGTTGCCGGCCCTGCTTGCCGGCGGAGCGGGTTTGGGGATGGTGTATATCGGACTGGCCGGCCTGCCCGACAAACCCGGCATGTGGCAGGGATTCCCCTGGTGGCCGGGCGCATTGCTCGTGCTGGCGGCGCTGCTGGCAGGATGGTCAGGCAGACGGAACAACCGGCGCATGCCGGGCCTGGCCTTGCTGGGGGCGGCGCTCTACACCGCCGCCTTGTTCACCGTTTCCGACAACTTGTGGCGCCGCTATGACGTCCGCCCGCTGGCCGAAGAACTCCGCAAGCTGCAGGATCGCGGCATTCCCATAGCCAACAACGGCTTCTATCACGCCCAGTTCCAGTTCGCCGGCCGGCTCGAAAAGCCGATCGACGAATTGCTGAGCCCGACGGAAATTGCCCCCTGGTTCGGGAAGCACCCGGACGGCGTGGTGATTATTTACGACGATCCAAGGCCGGACGAATCCGCACCCGTTTTCATCCAGCCCTACCTCGGGGAGCACGCCATGCTGCTGAACGCAGAGCAGGCAGGCGCGCGCGGGCTTCTGAGCAAAGCCCTGGCGCCTCAACCGGACAAGCCGCAACCGGTCAAATAGCCGATTCGTCGGTCTCGCCGGTGCGGATACGCACGATCTGCTCGACCGGCGTGACGAAGATCTTGCCGTCGCCGATCTTGCCGGTCCGCGCCGCCTTGATGATGGCCTCGAGGGCGGGTTCGACGGTGCTCTCCGCCACCACCACCTCGATCTTGATCTTCGGCAGGAAATCCACCACGTACTCGGCGCCGCGGTAGAGCTCGGTGTGGCCCTTCTGGCGGCCGAAACCCTTCACTTCCGTCACCGTCAGGCCGGTGACCCCGACTTCCGAAAGGGCCTCGCGGACTTCGTCCAGCTTGAACGGCTTGATGATGGCTTCGATCTTTTTCATTGCGATGGCTCCTCAAGTCAATCGCCGGGCCGCCCCAAGATTGACTTGGCCCCCACGGGGGGCGGCTCGAAGGTTTTCGAGCCGGGGGCGCAGCTTACCACTCGTCGGCATAGCGTGATGTTATCGGATAACGCCAATCCTTGCCAAAGCCCCGCCGGCTGACGCGGATGCCGACCGGCGCCTGGCGCCGCTTGTATTCGCTGCGCTTGAGCATGCCCACCGTTCGCCGAACGTCGGCTTCCGCATACCCCAGCGCGACGATCTCGCGCGGACTGAGGTCGCGCTCCATGTAGGCCTCGATGATCGCGTCCAGCACCTCGTAGGGCGGCAGCGTGTCCTGGTCGGTCTGGTCGGGCTTCAGCTCGGCCGTCGGCGGCCGCGTGATGATGCGCTCGGGAATCGCCGGCGACAGCGTATTGCGGTAGCGCGACAGGCGCCAGACCATCGTCTTGTAGAGGTCCTTGATGACTGCGAAGCCGCCCGCCATGTCGCCGTAGAGCGTGGCGTAGCCCACCGCCATCTCGCTCTTGTTGCCGGTGGTGAGCACGATCGAGCCGTACTTGTTCGACAGCGCCATGAGTATCATGCCGCGGATGCGCGCCTGCAAATTCTCTTCCGTGGTGTCGGTAGCGCTTTTCTCTCCGCTCGCGGCGAACTCCCGCTCCAGCATCGCGGCGAAGGTCTTCATCGCCGGTGCGATGGGAAACTCGTCGTAGCGCACGCCCAGCCCCTGCGCCATGGCGCGCGCGTCGTCCAGGCTGATCTGCGCCGTGTAAGGCGAAGGCATCATCACGGCGCGCACCTTGTCGGCGCCCAGCGCATCGACGGCGATGGCCAGCGTCAGGGCCGAGTCGATGCCGCCCGACAGGCCGATGAGCGCGCCCGGAAAGCCGTTCTTGCCGAGGTAGTCGCGCACGCCCAGCACCAGGGCCCCGTAGACCTCGGCCTCGAGGGCGCGCGCCGGCGCCACCGTGCCCGCCTGCAGCTTTCCTTCCGCGAATTCGACCGTCTCGAGCGCCTCGGCGAACTGCGGCAACTGGTGCGTCAGCCGGCCCTCGTGATCGAGGCAGAAGGAGGCGCCATCGAAGACCAGTTCGTCCTGCCCTCCGACCATGTTGACATACAGCACCGGCATCGCCGTGTCGCGGATGCGCTCGCGCAGGACCTCGTAGCGCGTCGCCTGCTTGTTGAGATGGTAGGGCGAGGCATTCAGCGCCAGCAGCAGCTCCGCGCCAGCGCCGCGGGCGGCATCGGCGGCGCCCGGCTCCCAGACGTCGGCGCAGATGTTGATGCCGCAGCGCACGCCGCCCACCTCGACCACGCAGGGCGCGTGGCCGGCGGAAAAATAGCGCTGCTCGTCGAACACCTCGTAGTTGGGCAGGCGGTGCTTGCGATAGGTGGCGACGACCCGGCCATCCCGCAACAGGGAAGCGGCATTGAAATAATCGCCGTGATCCGCCTCGGGATGACCGACGATGACGGCGATGCCTTCGATGCGGGCCGCCAGATCGGCCAGCGTGCGGGAACAGGCGCGATAGAAATCCGGCCGCAGCAGGAGATCCTCGGGCGGATAGCCGCACAGCGCCAGCTCGGGCGTCACCATCAACTGGGCGCCGCCGGCGCGCGCGCGATCCGCAAACTCGGCGATCTTGCGGGCATTGCCCGGCAGATCGCCGACCGTGCTGTTGAGCTGGGCCAGGGCTATGCGGAGCGTACTCATCGCCGGATTATGACCGAAGGAAATCCCTGCGGGATGCGGCAGCGTCAGAACATCGGCTTGGTGGCCGCCGCCTCGTAGCGGGCAATGCCGTCGAGGATTTCCTTCTTGCCCTCCTCGGGGCCGACCCAGCCCATCACCTTGACCCACTTGCCGGCTTCCAGGTCCTTGTAGTGCTCGAAGAAGTGCGAAAGCTGCGAGAGCACCATCTCCGGCAGGTCACGCGGCGATTGGATGTGCCGGTACAAACTGCACAGCTTGTCCACCGGCACGGCCAGCAGCTTGGAATCGCCGCCGGCCTCGTCCTCCATCTTGAGCATGCCCACCGGGCGGCAGCGCACCACCACGCCGGTGATCAGCGGCACGGGCGAGAGCACCAACACATCGACCGGGTCGCCGTCGTCGGAAATGGTATGCGGGATGTAGCCGTAATTGCACGGGTAGTGCATGGCCGTCGACATGAAGCGGTCGACGAACATCGCGCCTGTCTGCTTATCCACTTCGTACTTGATCGGATCGGCATTCATCGGGATTTCGATGATGACGTTGAAATCGTTGGGGATGTCGCGCCCCGAAGTCACGCGATCGAGGTTCATGTCGTTCTCTCCGCTCTCTGCCGTAAAACGCTGATTATACAGTCGACTATGCGGACTTATCGCGCCGCAACATGACTTCGACTGCGACTTCACCGGGCCGCTTGACAGCTTTGATCTGCTTAATCATAATGCGAATCGTTCTTATTTGCTTTTACTTCTTCAAGGGGAATTCATGAACCGCCTGCAACGCCTCGCTTCCGCTTTCCTGCTCGGCTCCGGCCTGCTGCTCTCCGCCGCCGCACAGGCCCTCGAATATCCGATCGGCTCGCCGCACAACATCGCCGGCATGGAGATCGCCGCCGTCTATCTGCAGCCGATCGACATGGAGCCGGAAGGCCACATGCGCAAGGCTGCGGAATCGGACATCCACCTCGAGGCCGACATCCACGCCCTGGCCAACAACCCCAACGGCTTCCCGGAAGGCTTCTGGGTGCCGCACCTGCTCGTCAAGTATGAACTCACCAAACTGCCCTCTGGCGAAAACATCAAGGGCGACATGATGCCGATGGTCGCCAGCGACGGCCCGCACTACGGCGACAACGTCAAGCTCAAGGGCCCCGGCAAGTACAAGGTGAAATTCGTCATCCTCCCGCCGAACGCCAAGGACAACCCCGGCGGCAACCACTTCGGCCGCCATACCGACCGCGCCACCGGCGTGCGCCCCTGGTTCAAGCCCGTCGAGGTCGAATGGGAATTCACCTACGCCGGCACCGGCAAGAAGGGCGGGTACTGAGATGCCGGGAATTTCACACCGCCTTATCCCCTCTCCCCGGCCCTCTCCCCGCCAGCGGGGCGAGAGGGAAAACGCCCTCTCACCTTCGCCCCGCTGGCGCGGAGAAGGAGGAAACTCCCTCTCCCGCCCGGGCGGGAGAGGGCTGGGGAGAGGGTGGGAACTCAGACCCATCGCTCTCGCGCTGGCACTCATCGCCGGCCCCGCGGCTGCCAGCGACGACATGAAATCCCTGCTGGCCGAGGTCAAGCGCCTGGCCGACCGCGTCGAGGCGCTGGAGCAGAACAACCGCGAACTGGAAAAATCGCTCGCCACGGAACGCCTGTCCGAGAAGGAGCCGGAACTCGCCACCCGCCTCAAGGCCGTCGAGTTCCAGACCCTCTCCATGCAGAAGCAGGCGCGCCAGATCGAGGCGCTGGAAGGCATCAGCGTCGGCGCCAGCCTCACCGGCGTAGTGCAGCGGGCCAACCGCGGCGGTGTCGCCGGCGGCACCTCGCGCCAGTCGCGCGCCAATTACCGCGGCGACGTCTCCGTCACCCTGCCGGGCGGCAGCATGGGCGACATCGAGGGCAGCCTCTTCACCCACGTGCGCTTCGGCCAGGGCGACGGCCTCGGCCTGCGGCCGACCTACACCAGCACGGCCAACACCACCGCCTTCCAGGTCAGCGGCGTGAGCGATGCCGACTCCTCCTTCGCCGTCCTCGCCCAGGCCTGGTACCAGCTCAAGGTGCCGCTGCCGCGCGGCGGCGCTCCGGCGCAATCGAAGGAGCACGTGCATCTCACCTTCGGCAAGATCGACCCTTTCGTCTTCTTCGACCAGAACGCCGCGGCCGACGACGAGTCGACCCGCTTCCTCAACAACGCCTTCGTGCACAACCCGCTGCTCGATTCCGGCGGCGACGTCGGCGCCGACCGCTACGGCTTCGCGCCCGGCGCCATCGTCCAGTACGCCAATGAACAGGACAAGTCGCGCACCTGGGGCCTGTCCCTCGGCGCCTTCGGCTCCGGCCCCGGCGCCAATTTCTCCGGCTCGCTCGGCAAGCCCTTCGTGATCGCCCAGGCCGACACCACCTGGCGCCTCGATCACCTGCCGGGCAACTACCGCGCCTACCTGTGGAGCAACGGCCGCGGCATGGGCTACGACGGCATCGAGCGCCGCCATTCCGGCATCGGCATGTCGATCGACCAGAAAGTCAGCGACTGGGTGACGGCGTTCGCCCGCTACGGCCACCAGGCCACCGGCAAGGTGCGCTTCGACCGCGCGCTCACCGTCGGCGCGGAAATCGCCGGCAACGCCTGGGGGCGCGGTGCCGATTCGCTCGGCGCGGCCTTCGGCCTGCTGCGCACCAGTTCCGCCTATCGCCGCGACTCCGTCGCGCTGGACCTCGACGGCGACGGCGCACTCGATCCGCGCGCCTCCGGCAGCGAGCGCATCGCCGAGCTCTACTACCGCTTCCGCGTCAACGAGCGCCTCGAACTGACGCCTGACTTCCAGCTCATCCAGCGTCCCGGCGGCGACGGCGGCGCGCCCAGCATCAACATCGTCGGCCTGCGCGCCAAGGTTGGTTTTTGAAACATGAGAAAGCTGATTGCATTCGTGTTCCTCGCGTGGTCGGGAATGCTCGCCGGCGGCAATGCCGTCGCCGCCGGCGAGCTGCCCACCTTCGAGATCATCGTCGACGACGGCGTTTTCAAGCCGTCGCGCATCGAAGTGCCGGCCGGGAGCCGCATCAAGCTCGTCCTCGTCAACAAAGGCCCCGGCCCGCTCGAGTTCGAGAACGCCGAGATGCACGTCGAAAAGGTGATTTCAGCGGGCGCGCGTTCCTTCGTCGTGCTGCCGAAGCTCAAGCCCGGCGAGTATGAGTTCGTCGACGAGTTCAACCCGATCACCGGCGTACTGACGGTCATCGTCAGGGCGGATAAACAATGAACTGTCTTGAGTTACCCTGTGGGAGCGGCGTCCGCACCGCGATATTGGCGGCCGCAATCGCGGCGTGGACGCCGCTCCCACAGGCATTCCCGAACGCCTGCGCGCAATGACCGCCCACACCGCCGCACTCGTCTTCCACCCGCGCCGCAAGGCGCGCCTGGCACGCCTGGGCGACTGGATGGCGGCGAACCGCCGCCTGCTCCTTGGCGCGCAGTGGGCGATCGTCGCGGCATACACCGTGCTGCTGGTGGCGCCCACGATCCTGCCCGTGCCGGCGTCGGGCGCGGGCATCCTCGACAACCTGACGCTGTTCGCCCAGTTCGCCTTCTGGGGCATCTGGTGGCCCTTCGTCATCCTCTCCATCATGCTCATGGGCCGCGTCTGGTGCGGCGTGCTCTGCCCGGAGGGCGCGCTCGCCGAGTTCGCCAGCCGCCACGGCCGCGGCGGCCGCATCCCGAAGTGGCTGCGCTGGGGCGGCTGGCCCTTCCTCGCCTTCGTCCTCACCACGCTCTACGGCCAGATGATCAGCGTGTACGAATACTCGCAGGCGGCGCTGCTCATCCTCGGCGGCTCGACGGTGGCCGCCGTCGCCGTCGGCTGGCTGTACGGCCGCGGCAAGCGCGTCTGGTGCCGCTACCTCTGCCCCGTCTCCGGCGTCTTCGCCCTGCTCGCGCGCATCGCGCCGGTGCATTTCCGCATCGACCGCGCCGCCTGGGAAAGCCATCCCGCGCGCACCGCCGCCGTCGACTGTGCCCCGCTGCTCGACGTCAAGCACATGCAGGGCGCCGCGCAATGCCACGCCTGCGGACGCTGCAGCGGCCACCGCGGGGCGGTGGAACTCGTCGCGCGCTCGCCCAACGCCGAAATCCTCGCCACGGGACCGGGCCATGCGCCACCGCGCACGAGCGAGGCCCTGCTGCTGGTCTTCGGCATGCTCGGCGTGGCCATCGGCGCCTTCCAGTGGACCGTCAGCCCGTGGTTCGTCGCCGCGCGCCAGGGCGCGGCGGAATGGCTGGTCGAGCGCGAACTGTTCTGGCCGCTGGAAAGCGGCGCGCCGTGGTGGCTGCTCACCCACTACCCGGAAGCCAACGACGTGTTCACCTGGCTCGACGGCGCGCTGATCCTCGCCTACATCGGCGCGGTGGCCGCCGTGCTCGGCGGCGCCGTGCTGTGGGGGCTGACTTTCGCCGCGCGCATCGGCCGCATCGACTGGCGCACGCTGGCCCTGTCGCTGATCCCGCTCGCCGGCGTCGGCCTCTTCCTCGGCCTCTCGATGATGACCGCCACGCATCTCCGCGCCGAGGGTGCGCCGCTCGGCTGGCTGCCCCTGGCGCGGGGGCTCCTGTTGGCAGTGGGCGTCGCATGGTCGGGTTGGCTCGGCGCGCGCCTGCTCTTCGGCCATGCGCAGAACCCGCGGCGCGCAATACTGGCCCTGCCCTTCCTGGTCGCGCCGCTGGCCGTTGTGGCGACGGCCTGGAGTCTGGTGTTCTACGTATGGTAGGCACCGTCCGCCTGCCGCTGCATGGCCGCGCACGCTTCATGTTTGAGGACTAAACTATGTATGTCTGTGTCTGCAATGCGATCACCGATTCCCAGGTTCTCCGCGCCGCGGAAGCCGGGGTGCGCACCCTGCGCGGCCTGCAGGCCCGGCTGGGCGTCGCGCTCGAATGCGGCCGCTGCGCCAGCCACGCCCACGGGCTGCTGAAAGGCACGCAGACGAACAAGCCGCGATGCAACAAGGATTGCGGCAACTGCCCAAACGCGAAGGAGAAGATATGAACCCCCACGCTCACATTCGTTCGCTGCCCCCCGAGGGGGCGCATGCCCCCTTCGGGGCGGCCCATCAGGAGGCATGATCATGAAAGGCGACAAGAAAACCCTGGCGTTGTTCAACAAGGCCCTCGCCAACGAGCTGACCGCGGTCAACCAGTACTTCCTGCATGCCCGCATGTACAAGAACTGGGGCCTGAACAAGCTGGGGAAAAAGGAATACGAGGAATCCATCGAGGAGATGCACCACGCCGACAAGCTCATCGAGCGCATCCTCTTCCTCGAAGGCCTGCCGAACATGCAGATGCTCGGCAAGCTGATGATCGGCGAGAACGTGCCGGAAATGCTCGGCGGCGACCTCAAGCTCGAGCACGGCGCGCGCGCCACCCTGCTGGAAGCCCTCGCCCACTGCGAATCCTGCGGCGACTACGTCTCGCGCGAGATCTTCGCGGAGATCCTCGAGGACACCGAAGAGCACATCGATTTCCTCGAAACGCAGATCGACCTCATCGACAAGGTCGGCCTGCAGAATTACCTGCAATCGCAGATGGGGGAGTTGTCGTAAGCAGTTTGTCGTTCCCGCGAAAGCGGGAACCCACATGAGCGCCGCGCGACGTGCGCGATTACTCCTGCCTCGCCTTGACGCGCCGCAGGTCTTCCTCGGTGTATTCCGCGGTTTTCTTCATGGTCCAGGCGTCCTCGCCGATCCATTTCTTAAAGAGCTCGAGGTTCACCTTGCGCTCGTCCTTGCGGCCGAGGTGCCGGTACATGTTGCCGGGCTGGCCGTCCTTGGTGTTGCTGCCGTCGTCGAGGCGACGCATGAGTGCGCCGGCCTCCTCGCGCCCGTTGATGAAGAACATCATGGCCTCGTAGCTGTCCATGCGCGGGCCCTTGTCGTCCAGCTCGTACTGCCGCGGGTTCTTCATGAAGGTGGCGTAATCGGGCGCGCTGGCGCCGTGGCAGCGCTCGCACTGTTCATCCCAGATGGGACGGATGTGCTTGCGGTAGGTGATGTCATCGGCCAGCGCCGGCCACGATGCGGCCAGCAGGAGCAGGACTGTGAGCAGCTTGAACATGGTCAACCTCGGGTTCGGATCTGAAGGCGGATTCTAGGACAAGAACCCAAAACCCGAAATCAAATCAATTTAGCGCGGAATCAGGGGCGTTTGGGGCATCGCGCCCGACATGAGATAATTAGGGCCGTGATAACAGCCGTTGCCCCGGCGGCGGCACCTGCTCAGGACTCAGATGACAGATACAGCCTACTGCTATCACTGCGGCACCCACCACCTCAAGAAAGAGATGCGACAGATCTCGACCAAGGCCGGCAAGCGCTGGCGTTGCGTGCGAAGCATCGAGGCGACGAAGCGCAGCAAGGACGACCGCGACGCCTTCGGCCGGCGCGTCTCCGCCGAAAACAAGGTCGATGCGCAAAGCAAGGCGAGGGTGGTACTCAACAACGGCAGATGAGCGACTTGCCCCTGCTCGAGCTGTTCGGCCTCGCCGCTCTGGCGGGCGGCGCCTGGCTTTGGCTCGACAGCCTGAAGGCAAGGGACATCGGCATCGCCGCCGCCCGCACTGCCTGCGAAGCCGAAGGACTGCAACTGCTCGACGACACGGTCTCGATCGGCAGCCTGAAGCCGGCTCGGAACGAGGATGGCCAGCTCCTGCTGCGGCGGGTATATACCTTCGAATACAGCGATACCGGCGACAATCGGCGCAGCGGCAGCGTGATCCTGCTCGGCCAGCGCGTCGTGCTGCTCAATGTCGGCCTGCGGCCGGCGCCTGTGCCCATCTATCGCACGCTGCATTGAGGCCGGGCCGGGCCGCGGCCCGAAGGACGTCCGTCTGCCCCCGGAAAAAAGCCCTAGTGTTCCCTGCCGTCGATCCGCGGCTGCAGCAGCAGCGGAACGACGCGCCACGCCAGCGTGGCGAAGCCGGCAAACCAGCAGGCGGTCGCCAGCTGAACCCAAAGCATGTAGGCGTCCGGAGCAAGCTGCGGCGCCACCACGCGCAGGAGCAGCGCCAGAATCATGATCCACAGCACGCCGCGATCGACGGCATCGAACGCCACCTTGCGTCCGGTGTGTCCGCGCGAGATGCGCAGGATCATGGCCGGGATGATCAGCCCCATCACGCCGAAGGTGAACAGGTGGGTGGACACGCTGCCGACCCAGACGACCTGCGCGGCCTGTTCGAACGCCACCACCAGCAATTGGCCGATGATGCCGAGATAGCCGAGGTGCATGATGCCGATGTCGAGGCGCGTGAAGGCCAGCGCCGGCTTCCAGTACGCGAAGCGGACGGCGAGCAGCAGCGCCAGCAGCGCCGCGAGGCCCGCCGTCGCCATAGGCGGCAGAAAACCGGAGAAGGCCATTGCCAGGGCGAGCGCCTTGATCGCGCCGTCGAGCAGCGGATGGCGCAGGATGGCTGCCTTGAATATGTTCTTCATGAAGTCCGTCAGCGTGCGCTCGAGCATGATGAGGAAGGCGAGGCGGAACAGGCCGAGCGCCATCGCCTGGCCGGCCTGCGCGTAAGGCCCGTCCAGCAACAGGAACTTGGCGAGCGGGAACAGGGGCAGCAGGAGCAGGAAAAAGATGTTGTCGCGGCGATAGCCGTCCGTCTCGCGATGGCGCAGCAGCGTGGCCAGCAGCATCGCCACGATGGCGACGAGAAAAAGCTGGTTCGAGAGCAGGAACAGCGGCTGCGGCCAGGCGGCGCCGAACCACATGCCGAGCCGCTCGAAGCACCAGGCGGCGGCGAGTAAGACCAGCGATCTGCCGTGGTAGCCGCGGATCTTCACCCAGTTCTTGCTGGCGGTGAGCAGGAAGCCGCCGAGCATGGCCCAGCCGAAGCCGAAGAACATCTCGTGGGCATGCCACTGGATGCCCGTGAAGGCCGCCGCCGGCGCCTGGATGACGCCGGAAAACATCAGCGTCCAGAGTACCGGCAGGCTCAGGCCGGAGAGGCAGGCCAGCGCGAAAAAGGGACGGAAGCCGACCAGCCAGAGGGGATGAGCGGAAAAGCGCATGCGGCCGCCCGTCATTCCCTCTCCCCGCTCGCGGGGAGAGGGTTAGGGAGAGGGGCCAGTCGCCGGCTCACCCTCTCCCCAGCCCTCTCCCGCCAGCAGGAGAGGGGGTGGTAACGGTGCTGCGCGATCACTCGGCCTCGAAGCCGGCGTCGACGATGACGCGCTTCATGTCATCGATGCTGACGCGGCCTGCTTCATATTCGACGCGCGCCTGCTTGTCCTCCAGCGAGACCTCCGCCTTCGCCACGCCGGGCAGCGCGGTGAGCACATTGGTCACGCTCTTGACGCAGCCGCCGCAGGACATGCCTTCGATTTTGAGTGTGGTGGTTTCCATGTTCGTTCCTTTCGCAGCTAACTTCTCCCTCTCCCCGCAAGCGGGGAGAGGGCCGGGGTGAGGGGGATCAACAGGGCTTGCCGGGCTTGCAGCCCTTCAGCACCCACAGCGACATGATGCCCGCCGTCTGGTCGGCGCGCGCCTTGCGCGCCAGCGACATCGGCGTGCGTCCACCGGCGGACTTGGCCTCCACATCGGCACCCGCCTCGAGCAGCAGTTGCGCGTGCTTGGACTTGTCGGAATAGGCGGCCATGTGCAGCGGCGTGAGGTCGTCCTTGTCACGCGCATTCACCTCGGCGCCGGCCGCCAGCAGCGCCTTGAGCGGACCGATGTCGGGATTGGTGGCCGCGAGGTGCAGGGGCGTGGCGCCGAGCTGGTTGCGCACATCACGCATGGCCGGAGTGGCCTTGAGGATCTTGTCCACTTCGGCGGCGGTGCCGAGCCTGGCGGCATCGAAAATGGGCGGCTCGTTGGCGCCGAGCGTCGTCTGCGCCTGCGCAACAAAAGTCAGCCCCCACAATACGGCGAAGAAAAAACGGTGCAGGTTCATTGCTTGCTCCGAAGCGGTTTCCAGCGCCGCAGCAGGAGCGAATTGCTCACCACGGAGACGGAACTCATCGCCATCGCCGCGCCGGCGATCACCGGGTTGAGCATGCCCATGGCGGCGAGCGGGATGCCGAGCACATTGTAGATGAAGGCGAAGAACAGATTCTGGCGGATCTTCGACAGCGTGGCGCGCGACAGGTCGATGGCGTCGGCCACCGAAAGCAGGTCGCTATGCATGAGCGTCACGTCGGCCGCCTCCAGCGCCACGTCCGAGCCGCCGCCGATGGCGAAGGACACATCCGCCGCCGCCAGCGCCGGCGCGTCGTTGATGCCGTCGCCGACCATGCCGACGCGGCGTCCGCCGGATTTGAGTTTTGCTACGGCCGCCGCCTTGTCCTGCGGCAGCACTTCCGCCTCGTAGCGTTCGATGCCGGCCTCGCGCGCGATGGCCGCCGCCGTCGCCGCGTTGTCGCCGGTGAGCATGACCACCTCGACGCCCTGCGCCTTGAGCCGCGCCACGGCCGCGCGCGAGGTTGGCCGCAATGGGTCGGCGACGCCGAGCAGGCCGAGCAAAGTCAGTCCCTGCGACACGCCGACGACACTCTTGCCGCTGTTCGCCAGCTGCGCCAGCAGCGCTTCCGGCACCGCCACGCCGCGCTCGACGAGGAAGGCCGGCGAGCCGAGCGCATATTCCTCGCCATCGAGTGACGCCGTCAGGCCCTTGCCCGGCACGGCGCGCAAGCCGGCCGGATGGGTCAGCACAATTCCCTTCTCTTGCGCATGCGCCACGATGGCCTCGGCCAGCGGGTGCGTGGCGCCCTGCTCCAGGCTGGCGGCGATGCGCAGCAACTGCCCCTCTCCCCAGCCCTCTCCCCGCGCGCGGGGAGAGGGAGGCTCGCTCCCCTCGCCCGCTTGCGGGAGAGGGGCCGGGGGAGAGGGCAAAACATCCGTCACCACCGGCTTGCCCTGCGTCAGCGTGCCGGTCTTGTCCACCGCCAGCACCTCGACCTTCTTCGCCAGTTCCAGCGCCTCGGCATTCTTCACGAGGATGCCGGCAGCGGCGCCGCGGCCGGTGCCTACCATGATCGCCGTCGGCGTCGCCAGCCCGAGCGCGCAGGGACAGGCGATCACCAGCACGGCCACCGCATTGACAAGCGCGTTGGTGAAATCGCCGGCGAAGAACCACCAGCCGGCAAAGGCGACGAACGCGATGGCCGTCACCACCGGAACAAATATGGCGGAAATGCGGTCGGCCAGGCGCTGCACCGGCGCCTTCGAGCCCTGCGCCTGCTCGACCATGCGGATGATGCCGGCGAGCAGCGTGTGGCTGCCGACGCCGGTGGCGCGGCAGTTGAGCAGGCCGTCGCCGTTTACCGTCGCGGCATACACCTTGCCGCCGACGTCTTTGGCGACGGGCAGGCTCTCGCCGGTGAGCATGGCCTCGTTCACGCTGGAAGCGCCCTCGACCACCTCGCCGTCGACCGGCACGCTTTCGCCCGGGCGCACGACGAAGACGTCGCCGGGGTTCAGACTGTCCACCGCCACTTCGACCAGCACGCCGTCGCGCAGCACGCGCGCCGTCTGCGGCTGCAGGCGGATCAGCGCTTCGATGGCCGCCGAGGTCCTGGCCTTGGCGCGCGCCTCGAGCAGCTTGCCCATCAGCACCAGGGTGATGACCGCCGCCGAGGCTTCAAAGTAGACATGATGGTGGTGCAGGCCGGCCACGGTCACCACCGCGCTGAAGGCCCAGGCCATGCTGGTGCCGAGCGCCACCAGCACATCCATGTTGCCGGCGCCGCCGCGCAGCGCGTGATACGCGCCGACATAGAAGCGCCAGCCGATCCAGAACTGCACCGGCGTGGCCAGGGCGAACTGCAGCCAGCGCGGCAGGACGTCCTGATGTTCGCCGGTGAACATGGCGCCCATCTGCGCCACCAGCGGCAGCGTCAGCGCCACGGAAATCCAGAAGCGCTTCAGCTCGGCCTGATAGGCGGCGGCCTTGCGCGCCTTTTCGGCGGCGCGGCTGTCGGAGGTGGACTCGCGCGCCTCGTAGCCGGTGCGGCGCACCGCCGCGATCAGGCCGGCCGCATCGGCCTGCCCCGGCAGGAAGCGGATGATGGCTTTTTCACTGGCGAAGTTCACGCTGGCCTCGACGCCGGGCAGCTTGTTCAGCGCCGCCTCGATGCGCGTGGCGCAGGCGGCGCAGGTCATGCCGGAAATGGCAAGGTCGAGCGACTGCGGCGGCACCTTGAAGCCGGCCTTCTCGATGGTCTCGACCAGCTTCGGCTCGCTCACGACGCCGGCGTCGAACGCGATGTGGGCGCGCTCGCTGGCGAAATTCACCGCCGCCGAGACGCCGGGCAGCTTGTTCAGCTGTTTTTCGATGCGCGCGGCGCAGGCAGCGCAGGTCATGCCCTCGATGGGCAGGTCAAGCGTGTCGCGGATGGCGGATTCGTTCATTCTTCTTCGAGTCTATACGGCGCAGACAATTCCCTGCCACAGCCGGCCGCCCAGGTTCGTCGCGTTGATCAGGCCCCACACGCCGAAGCCCATCACCAGCACTCCGGCGGCCAGACGCAGGGTGCGCGCCTGCGCGAGGTCGCGAAACTTCTTCAGCAGCAGGCCGGCCAGCATCAGATTCGGCAGTGTGCCGAGGCCGAAGGCCAGCATCAACCCTGCGCCGCGCAGGGTATTGCCGGTGAGCAGCGCGGTGGTCAGAACGGAATAAACCAAGCCGCAAGGCAGGAATCCCCACAGCATGCCGAGCGGCAGCGCGCGGCTGACCCCGGTCACCGGCAGGAAGCGCCGCGTCAGCGGCTGGATGCGTGCCCAGAGCGTCTGCCCGGCCCGCTCGACGAAAGTCAGCGCCCGCGTAACGCCGGTGAGGTAAAGGCCGAGCGCCACCAGCATCAGGTTGGCGAGCACATACAGCGCCAATTGCACCGGCATGATGTCGTTGAACAGCAGTCCGGCGCTGCCGACGGCGCCCAGCACGGCGCCGGCCAGGGCGTAGCTGGAAATGCGGCCGAGGTTGTAGGCGAGGTGGATCGGCCACTGGCGCCGGCCGCCGGCGGTGTTGGCCGTCAGTGCGCCGACGATGCCGCCGCACATGCCGACACAGTGCGTGCCGCCGAGCAGGCCGATGAGGAAGACAGCGATGTGGCCGGAATCAGGCATGGGGCTGATGTGTACTCCCTCTCCCGCAAGCGGGAGAGGGTTGGGGTGAGGGTGGGTAAGCCGTTTGCCCCTCACCCTGGCCCTCTCCCCGCATGCGGGGAGAGGGAACAGGATATCAGATCACCTTCGAGTAGCGCGCCCGCTCACGGTCGGCGCGCAGGTAACGGTCGAACACCATGGCGATGGCGCGCACCAGCATGCGCCCGCGCGGCTGCACGCTGATCCACTTGTCGTCGAGCTTGAGCAGGCCGCCCTTCTCCATCTCGCGCAGGTCGGCGATCTCGTCGGCGAAGTAGCGCTTGAAGTCGATCAGGTGGGCCACTTCGAGCCCTTCGATGGACACCTCGAAGTGGCACATCAGGGCCTGGATGATGGAGCGGCGCAGCAGGTCGTCCGGCGTCAGCTCGATGCCGCGGTAGACCGGCAGCACGCCGTTGTCGAGGCGGTCGTAGTACTCGTCGAGCGTCTTCACGTTCTGGCAGTAGCTGGGCCCGACCATGCTGATCGACGAGATGCCGAAGGACATCATGTCGCACTCGGCGTGCGTCGAGTAGCCCTGGAAGTTGCGGTGCAGCCGGCCCTGGCGCTGCGCCACGGCGAGCTCGTCGTCAGGCTTGGCGAAGTGGTCCATGCCGATATACACGTAGCCCGCCTCGGTCAACCGGCGGATGGCGAGCTGGAGGATCTGCAGCTTGGCGTCCGCCGTGGGCAGCTCCCCTTCGGCGATGCGCCGCTGCGGCTTGAACAGGCTGGGCAGGTGGGCGTAGTTGTAGATCGACAGGCGGTCGGGCGAGAGGCGAATGACCTCTTCGAGCGTGCGGTTGAAGCTGATGACGTTCTGCCGGGGCAGGCCGTAGATGAGGTCGACGGAAATCGACTTGAAGCCGTTGGCGCGCGCCGCGCGCAGCACGGTTTCCGTCTCCTCGATGGACTGCACGCGGTTCACCGCCTCCTGCACCGCCAGGTCGAAGTCTTGCACGCCCAGGCTCATGCGGTTGAAGCCCAGCTCGCCGAGCAGGGCCACGGTCGCCTCGTCCACCTTGCGCGGATCGACCTCGATGGAATACTCGCCGTTGGGCAGCAGGCGGAAATGCTCCCGGGTCGAACCCATCAACTGCCGCATCTCGTCGTGCGAGAGGAAGGTCGGCGTGCCGCCGCCCCAGTGCAGCTGCACCACGTCGTGGCTGCCCTCGAGGTAGCCGGCCTGCAAGGCCATCTCCTTGTCGAGGTATTTCAGATACTTGGCGGAACGGCCGTGGTCCTTGGTGATGATCTTGTTGCAGGCGCAGTAGTAGCAGATGGTGTTGCAGAAGGGGATGTGCACGTATAATGAAAGCGGCCTGCTGATTCCCCCGACCGTGCGTTTTCCCAGCCACAGCCGGTAGGCGTCGGCATCGAAGGCCTCGACGAAGCGGTCGGCCGTCGGGTACGAGGTGTAACGGGGTCCGTTCACGTCGAACCGGCGAATGAGTTGCGGGTCGAAAATAAGATCCTGAAAAGTCGCGTTCATGTAGGTACGGCGCGGTGCTGCGGATTGATGGACAAAGATGCCGCATCGACCCGTTTATCGTATTGACATGGATCAAAGCGACCAACCTGCAGAGAGAGAAAGCGAGCTGGAATTGCCCAACAAGTCCGCCGTTCCCATCAGCCTGGTCACCATCAAGGCGGCCTGCTCCCAGTGCAGCCTGCATGAACTGTGCCTCTCCGAGGGCCTGAGCAAGGAGGAACTGCACAAGCTCGACAACCTGGTCGGCTCCCGCCGCAAGCTCAAGCGCCAGCAGAGCCTGTATCGCGTCGGCGACCCCTTCGAGGCCCTCTACGCCATCCGCACCGGCTTCTTCAAGACAGACATCCTGCTCGAGGATGGCCGTGACCAGGTCACCGGCTTCCAGATGGCCGGAGAGATCCTCGGCATGGACGGCATCGGCACCGAGGCGCATTCCTGCAACGCCGTTGCGCTGGAAGACAGCGAGGTCTGCGTCATCCCCTTCGCGCAGATGGAGCAGCTCTCACGGGAGATCCAGACGCTGCAGCGCAACTTCCACAAGGTGATGAGCCGCGAACTGGTGCGCGACCAGGGTCTGATGATGCTGCTCGGCACCATGCGCGCCGAGGAGCGGCTGGCGGCCTTCCTGCTCAACATGTCGCAGCGTTTCACGACGCGCGGCTACTCCGCGGCGGAATTCCACCTGCGCATGACGCGGGAAGAGATCGGCAGCTACCTGGGATTGAAACTCGAAACCGTCAGCCGCGCCTTCTCGCGCTTCCAGGAGGAGGGGCTGATCGCCGTGCAGCAGAAGCACATCCGCATCATCGACAACGACGGCCTGAAGCGGCTGCTCAACCACCAGCCGCGCTGAAGAGCCGTCACAGCCACACCAGGAATCCACGCGGGTCCTTCACCAGCGCCACCGAGACGATGTAGGAGAAGCTGGCCAGCGCGGCCAGCCAGAAGCCAGCGCGCACCGTCTTGCTGCGGCCGCGGCGCAGGGCGAAAAGGCCGAAGCCGATGTAACCGAGCAGGCCCAGTACCTTCGCCGTCACCCAGCCATGCACGAAGGGATATTGCTGCTGCACGATGGACAGTCCGATGGCTGCAGCCAGCAGCAGGGTGTCGTTCACATGCGGCACCACCCGCACCCAGAGCCGGTCGAGCATCGGCGAATCCCGCAGCATCCAGATCCCGCGCAGGAAGAAGCCGGAGATCGAGATCACCACGCAGGCGACATGGAGTTGCTTGAGCAGCAGGTAGGTCGACATGGCCGGGGATATTACCCCGGCCGGCCGTCGGGACGGGGCTTCACATAGATCGGCGCGAACTTCGCGTACCAGACACCGAACACGGCCAGCCAGATGAGCGCGGCCAGGAACGAGAGATTCGCCACACCCGAAAGCTGGACGAATTCCGCCGCGAGGCGCAGCACGGCCACGCCCTGCATGGCCCAGAAGATGATCCAGACGGCCGCATCGGCACTGAGCGGCCGACCCGAATGCCCGAGCGTCACGCGCGTGACCATGCCGATGACGGCGGAGGCGAAAAACCCGAGCGTCAGCGCATGCAAAGGTGCCAGGCCCAACGAACCCGCTTCAAAAAAGTGAAGCAGGCTCTGCACCGCATGCAGGCCGAGTCCAAGGCTGAGCCAGGCAAAGGCGATGTGCAGCACGGCCAGCAGGCGAACGGTCAGGCTCCTCGGCAGTTGCCAGGAGACGGACAGCCCCAGCGCGATCAGCGCGGCAGGCAGGTCGACGAGCCAGGTCCATTGCGGCAGGCCGGCCAGCTCAAGGCCGCCATGGCCGACATAGCAGGCGAGCAGCGCATGCAGCGCCCACAAGGGCCGCACGACACGGTAGTTCGGCAGCACGGCGCTGGAGAAAAAGGGAATCATGCGGTGGCACAGCGCCGTGAACACCGGCAGCAGGAAGAACCACACGCCACCCTTCACCGCGATCTGGGCCAGCCAGGCCGGCCCGCCGGCGGCGAAGCCGAGAAACGCCGCAAGCAGTGCGGCGCCCAAAGTCAGCCCCCCCACCACGGCGAGGATGTGGGTCTGTTCGTTGCTCTGCGTGCGCGCCACGCGCCACAGCGCGGGCAGGCCGGCGCACCAGCCCGCCAGCACAAGCCCCAGCGCGGGAAACAGCAGTTGCGGCAGCCACAGCGCCGCATAGAAGCCCAGCCAGCCGACACTCATCGGGGCAAAGGCGGATAGATAGGCCGTCTCCGTCACCGGCGCCGCGGCCTGCCAGCGCGGCCCCGCGGTCATGACGAAACCGAAAATGAAGAACGGGAAGAAGCCGAAGGTCATCAGCACCGCATGAATCCACGACGCCGGAAGCGGCCAGGACGGCACGGCATGCAATTGTCCATAGCGGGCCGCTAGGTCGAAGGCCCACCACAGCATGGTCAGCACGCCCTGCGTCGCCCCGGCCAGGAACAAGACGCGGTGGGGTGCATGAAAGAAGGCCGGTGCGCCGGCGATATTCATTTAGGACCGCCTCCATTCGCCCGGCATGGGAATTCCATGTTATGTTTCCTGCGCCGCGACCCCGTTGGAGCCGGTAAAGGTCTTTCAATGCACAACGACAAGCTCGACATCGCTCAGATACTCCGCAGAATTTCCCTGTTCCAGGAACTCAGCCAGGAACAGATCGAACATCTCGCCGTGCAAACGCGAGAGAAGCGCCTGCAAAAGGGCGAGATGCTGTTTCAAAAAGGCGATCCGGCGCGCGGCTTCTACGCCATCGTGTACGGCCAGATGAAGCTCGCCTTCCCCTCGGCCGCCGGCAACGAAAAGGTCGTCGAGATCCTCGGGCCGCAGCAGAGCTTCGGCGAGGCCGTCATGTTCATGGACCGCCCCTACCCCGTCTTCGCCGAGTCGCTCGCCGACACGCTGCTGCTGCATATCGCCCGCCAGGCCGTGTTCGACATGCTCGAATCGGACCCCTCCTTCGCCCGCCGCATGCTGGCCGGACTCGCGCTGCGCCTGCATGGCCTGATACGCGACGTCGAGTCCTACTCGCTGCGATCCAGCACGCAGCGCGTCATCGGCTTCCTGCTGCAGCGAACCAACCATGGCGAGGACGAAGCGGGCGATGCCGAAATCGACCTGCCGACCAGCAAGCAGGTCATCGCCTCGCGCCTCAACCTCACGCCGGAAACCCTGTCGCGGATTTTCCACGACCTGGCCGCCGCCAAGCTGATCACCGTGCACGGCAAGCACGTCACGGTGCATGGCGTGAAGAAACTGCGCGAATACGAGCCCTGACCAGCCGCGGCCGGCACGGGGCGCTCCTGGTTGGCCGCAGCGCGCACCCGAAACGCAGCGAGCCCCCGTCACCCCCTTCCCTGGGAAGGGGTCTGGGGGGAAGGATCTTGCCCGGCCGCCAGCCGTTCCTCCAGTTCGCGGCTGAAGCGGGCGTAATTGCGCGTCGCGACGATCAGGTTCCACTCCAGCCAGACGCACGACGCGATCAGCGCCACGCCGCCGGGATAGACCAGCCAGGGCAGCGGCACCGCGCCCATCAACAGTATCAGCGCCGCCAGGTGCAGCTTGAACTGCATCATCATGCGCGGCTCGGAAATCATCTGGCGCATGTTGGGCACCACCAGGCCGGGCTTGCCGATCTTCTGCAGGTGCATCCAGTTGAGGAAGGGCATGATCTTGTAGAGCATGCCGCTGATGACAGGCATGAACACCCCCACCATGAGCAGCACGCCGAGCAGGAAGGGCGTGTCGGCATAGTCCTCCGCGCCCGGATTGAGCTGCTGCAGCACAACGACGACGGTCGCCGCGACGAGGACGGACATCGCCAGACGCCAGAAGAGCAGCGTCGGCTCGGTCACCTTGCGCCGACGCTGCGACTGCAGGCGCAGCGTCACTACGGCAAAGACCATGGCGAGCAGCGCGGCCGCGCACGCCAGCGCTACCTGCAGACCGTCCGGCCGCTGCAGCGGCAGCCAGGTCAGCGACCACGCCGTCAGCAGGAAAAACAAGGCAATCGAAAAGCTGCGCGTCAGCCAAGCGGGATACGGCGGCGTCAGTTGGAACATCGGCACCACCAGATACGCCACGCCGGCCACCAGGAGCATGCTCCAGCCGCCCAGCCCCCAGGCCGCATGGACATGGGTGATCTCGGTGAGCGGCAGCGCCAACTGCCAGCCGAACGCGGAGGCCAGCGTCGCGCCCAGCGCGATGGTCACGACCAGCCCGAACACGGCAATGCGCAGGGAAACGATGGTCGGCCCCTTCGCCGGCGTGCGGAACAGCGCAATCAGCACGATCAGCGCGAAAGCGCCGAGCGACACCGTCATGAAGGGCACGGCGATCTGGAATAGCAGCGTCTTTTCGCCGAGGAAGCCGGCCACCAGGAGCAGCGTGCCGATGGTCAGGCCGGCATGGGTAAGCTGGGTGACGCGGCGCGGTTGCCAGATGTTGGCCCCCGCCGCCACGGGCAGCATCTGCAGCAGCGCGCCGCACATCGCCTGCAGCATGAAGCCGACGGCGAGCAGATGCGTCAGCGCCAGCGCCACCGATGTCCAGCGGGAGACGAACGCCTCCGGCCCCTGCCAGAGCAGGAGCAGCCCCGCCGCCATACCAAAGAGCGGCGCGGTGAGGAAGAAGCGGAAAGGCACCGAGATGGGCGGTGCCTGCTCGAAGGAGAGGCCCGGCTGCATCTCAGATTTTTTTAATATGGATCTCGACCGTGCCGTCGGGCCGGGATTGCGAACGGTGCGTGTAGCCGTTCTGCTTGAGGATGCCGTAGAGCGGATGCGGCTCGACGTAGAGCAACAGGAGCAGTTCCTCCCCGTCCGGCAGACTGTCCAGGGCGGTGAGCGTCAGCTCCATCGGCTCCGGGGGCATCAGCCCCCTGCCATCGATCACCCTTTCCTCGGCCATGTCGGATCTGCCTAGACGCTGAGGCCGGCCGCGATGCGGGATTGCAGGTCGCCGTCCTGACCAATGGCCTGGTCGCACATCGGGTAGAGGATGTTCTCCTCTTTCATGTTGTGCTGCTGCATCATGATGAGGAGGGTTTCGGCTGTGCCGCCGAAGCCGTCGGCGTTTTTCTGCACCAGGGCCTCGTCCATCTGCTTCAGCAGATCGCGCATCTGGACATGTTCGGAGCGCATGACCTGGGTCGGGCCGCCGACCATGCCGGAGCGCTGCTCGAAGGCCGGGAAGAGCACTTCCTCCTCGACGCTGAAATGCGCCAGCATTTCGGTGCGAAACTTCCCGTAGGTCGCCGCACAGGCCGCCCAGTCGCCTTTGTTGGCAGCGTCTTCCGCGTCGGCGAAGTCCTCGTCGCACAGCTTGTGGTGGTGTTGCAGGGCGCTGGTGATGCCGCTCATTTGTGTGCCTCCTTCATTCTGGTTTGAAGGACGATTCTCCTTGTTCGGCGGGGCGTTAGGCCTTGACGGCTGTCAAGAATGGATGCAGGGATAAACCCTCTTGATGCCAGGGGCGTCGGCGAGCGGCAACGACCGAATGCGCCGGACAAACCGATCCGAAAGTCAGCCGCCGCAGGACGGCGGCGGAATCAGGTTTCCAGCACGTAGGTGCCCGGCGCTTCGGTCAGCGACGGATGTTTTCGCGTCGCCGCGGGGTAGGCGTCGACCAGTTCGCCCGCCTGCGGCTTGAGCCAGGCCATCCAGTCCTCCCACCAGCTGCCAGGTTGCTCTTCGACGCGCTCCAGCCACTGCTCGACGCGGTCGCGGCGGTGGGCCGTGCCGGCGCGGTAGCTGCGCTTGGGCGGCGTCACGGGCGGATTGACGATGCCGAGAATATGGCCCGAGGAGGACAGCGCGAAACGCTTCTCCGCCGGCACGAAGTTGCAGATGCGGAAGCACTGGCGCCACGGGGCGATGTGGTCGTCCTCGGCGGAGACGGCATACAGCGGCTGGCGGATGCGGCCCAGATCAATGGGCTGACCGCCGACGGTGAGGGCATCGCCCTTGATGAGGTTGTTGCGCAGGTACAGCTCGCGTAGATACCACTCGTGCATGGTGAAGGGCATGCGCGTGGTGTCCATGTTCCAGTAGAGCACGTCGAAGGGCGGCGGCGCCTCGCCGTAGAGGTAGCCGTGCACGACGTATTGCCAGATCAGGCTGTTGGAACGCAACAGGCGGAAGGCCGAGGCCATCTCCTTGCCATCGAGAAAACCCTTGGTCTGCATGGCCTGGGTCAGCCAGCGCACGCTGCCCTCGTCGATGAAGACCTCGATGTCGCCCGGCTTGTGGAAATCCACCAGCGTGGTGAGCAGCGTCCAGTGGGCCACCGGAACCCTCTCCGGCTCGCCGTACTTGCGGTTGGCCCAGGCCATCCAGGTCGACAGCGCCGTGCCGCCGATGCAATAGCCGACGGCATGCACCTGCTTCTGCCCGGTCAGGCCGCGCGCAACCTCGATGGCCTCATTGACGCCTTCGACGATGTAGTCCTCGAAGGAAACGTCGCGCATCTCCGGCGTCGGATTCTTCCAACTGGTGATGAACACCGAGAAGCCCTGATCGCGCAGGTACTTCACCAGGCTCTTCTTCGGATTCAGGTCGAGGATGTAGAACTTGTTGATCCACGGCGTGACGATGACGATGGGCATGGCCTGCACCTGCGGCGTCGTCGGCGCGTAATGGATCACCTCCAGCAGGCGGTTGCGGAACACCACCGCGCCCGGCGTCGTCGCCAGGTTCTTGCCGACGGTGAAATCCTCAGGGCGCGTCAAGCGCACGTTGCCGGCGCGCAGGTCCTCGAGGAAGTTGTGCATGCCGCGCACCAGGCTCTCGCCGTTGGTTTCGGCGGCCTTGGCCATGGCGACGGGGTTGGTGAGCAGGAAATTCGTCGGCGCCATGGCGTTGAGCCATTTGCGCCACCAGAAGGCGGCGCGCCGGCGCTCCTTGCCGGAGAGCGCCGGCGTGTCGTAGAGGGCGTCCTGCACATTGTGCGTGAGCAGGAGATACCACTCCTTGACGATGTCCCAGGTGGCGGAATCCTTCCACACCGGATCGGCGAAGCGCGTGTCGTCCGAGTGCGGCTGGACCGGATCCGCACTCGGCAGGCCAAGCGCACGGTTCCAGGCATGCCAGGTGAAGGCCATCAGGTCGCCGGAGAGTTTGGCACCGAGCTCGGCCAGTTCCAGCGGATGCGTCATCCAGGCCACCTGGGCATGGCTGAGCGGCGCAACGATGCCGAGGGGGTCGATCCCGGCCTCGGTGACGTCATGCAATGCTTTCCACGTCGCGGTCGGGCTGGCAACGATCGGGGCGTTGTGGTTCTCTTTCTGTCTGGGCATCGTTATTCCCCTAATTCATCTCAATCGTCTGGCCCTGTTGCGGTACAACAACGTTTTCCCATTTCAGGCGCTGCGCCACCACATCGGCAAAGATGCGCGCGGTTTCCGCCTCGCCATGCACGATGAAGGTCTGCCGCGGCGGTTGCTGAAAATGTCCGAGCCAGCCGAGCAACCCGTCCTGGTCGGCATGCGCCGACAGGCCGCCGATGGTGTGGATGGCGGCACGCACCGGCACGCTCTTGCCGAACAGCGTGAGGGATTTCGCGCCCTCGACCAGGCGCCGCCCCTGTGTGCCGGCCGCCTGGAAACCGGTGATGACGACCGCACATTCGTGCCGCCCGAGATTGTGCAACAGATGGTACTTGATGCGCCCGGCATCGCACATGCCGCTGGCGGAGATGATCACTTGGCCGCCGCGCACCTGGTTCAGGGCGATCGACTCCTCGACGTCCTGCACGAAGCGCACGCTGATGGCCTCCGGATGGGCGCGTTGCCATTCGATCAGCTCGCGCGTGTGCGCGTCGAGCAGGGCCGCATGCCTGAGCGTGATTTCGGTCGCCGCCATCGACATCGGCGAGTCGACCACCACCTGCAGGTTTTTCAGCCGGCCGCGCTTCACCAGGTCGGTCAGCACGAAAATCACCTCCTGCGTGCGGCCGACGGAGAAGGCCGGCATGATGACATTGCCGCGCTTGCCCCGCAGGGTGCGCTCGATGGCGTCGACCAGTTCGTCCTCGGTCGCTTCGAGCGGTTTGTGCAGCCGATTGCCGTAGGTCGACTCGACGCAGAGCACGTCCGCCGCCTCGATCGGCTGAGGATCGCACAGCACCGGACGGTCGGGCATGCCCAGATCGCCGGAAAACACCAGCTTGCGCGTGCGTCCCGCCTGCTCGACCCAGACCTCCGCGATGGCCGAACCGAGGATGTGGCCGGCGTCGCGCAGGCGCACCCTGACGGCGGCATGCGGCTGGATCGTCTGGTCGTACTCCGCCCTCCGCAACTGCCTCAGGCTGACTTGCGCCTGGGCGACGCTATAGAGGGGCGGCCGGGGCTGCCGGCTCCCACGCTTGCCATGCGCGCGCTTGGCCTCCCATTCAGCTTCCTTCTCCTGGATGTGGGCCGAGTCGAGCAGCATCACGCCGAGCAGGTCCGCCGTCGCCGCGGTGGCATGCACCGGCCCGCGGAACCCCAGCGCCACGGCGCGCGGCAACAGGCCGGAATGGTCGAGGTGGGCATGGGTGAGCAGGATGAAATCCAGGCGGCGCAAATCGAAGGACAGCGCATCCAGATTCTTCGCCCAGGCATCGCGCCCGCCCTGGAACATGCCGCAGTCGACGAGAAAGCGCACTTCATCGGTCTCGACCAGGAAGCTGGAGCCGGTCACCTCGCCGGCGGCGCCATGAAATGTGATACGCATGTTACATTCTGTGCCGGCAGCGGCGGTATCATGCTTGATCTGCATCAACCGCCATTGGGTTGCGCTTTCTATAATGAATCAATCGCACAGGAGGGCAGCATGTTCAAGCATATTCTCGTTCCCACCGACGGCTCGGCGCTATCCACCGACACAGTGAAGAAGGCCGTGGATTTCGCCCGGGAAAGCGGGGCGAAAATCACCTTCTTCTATTCCAAGCCGGACTACCCCGTGGCTTTCTACGGCGAAGGCGCGCTGATCGACCCGACCACGCCGGAGAAATTCGCCGAGATGGCGGACAAGCAGGCGGCGGATATCCTCGCCGCGGCGCAGAAACTGGCGACGGCCGCCAACGTGCCCTCCACCGGGGCCTCCAGCACCAGCGACGTACCCTACGAAGCGATCATCGCCGCAGCCACGAGTGGCGGATGCGATCTCATCTTCATGGCCTCGCACGGACGACGCGGCCTGTCCGGGCTGTTGCTCGGCTCGGAGACGCAAAAGGTGCTGACGCATTCCAAGGTGCCCGTGCTGGTCTACCGGTAGGACCCGCATCTTCATATCCCAAACCCATAGGCGGGCACCTGTGCTCAATACCGCACTCACCATCATCCTCGACGAGCATCGCTCCCTGGCCGCCGTCACGCACGGCCTGCGCTTCATTGTCCGCGAAATGCGCGAAAAAGGCAGCGAGCCCGACAGCAAGCTGCTGTGGGCGATGCTCTACTACATCGATACCTTTCCGCAGAAGCTGCACCACCCGAAAGAGGAGGCCTATCTGTTCCGCCGGCTCAAGATGCGCACGCGCGAGGCGGACAAGGTCGTCACCGAACTGGAAGACCAGCATCGGGCCGGAGCCGAACACGTCAAGGCGCTGGAAATGGCCCTGGGACGCTATGAGGCCGGCGCGCCAGGCGGCCGCGAAGCCTTCATGGCGGCGGCGGAAACCTTTGCCGACGAACTCGCCGTGCACATGGCCCTGGAAGAGAACGTCGTCATTCCGCTCGCCAAGCAGCATCTGCTTCCGGAGGATTGGGTCGAGATCGCGCAGGCCTTCGGAACGAACGGCGATCCGCGTTTCGGCGCCGAGCCGGATCAGGAATTCCGTTCGCTGTTTTCGCGCATCGTCAATCTTGCCCCGCCGCCGATCGGCGTCGGGCCTTCGCACACGACCGCCTGAGCTACTGCTCGAACGCCCCGCGTACGATTTGCCAGCCCGGGGCGTGCGGGCCGGACACGGCGGCCTCGGCCTCGAGCGGCATTTCCAACGGCTCGCGACGCCTGAGCGCACGACTCAGCGCCTCGCCGAACTGGCCGCGCATTTTCGCCTCATAGGCGGGAATCGCGCCCAGATGGCCGGCCGACCACGCGGCTGCCGCACTACCCGCCACCTCGCCGGATACCACGGCGGGATGAATGCCCGCCCCGGTCAGCGGGTGGGCAAATCCCCCCGCGTCCCCTACAAACAGGATATTGCCCAGAATGAGTTTTTCGCGCAGCCCGCCCACCGGAACGGCCCCTGCGGACTGACCGAGGACTTCACGGCCCACCACTCCGGCCCCGGCAAGCTGCCGATGCAGGTCGTCCAGCGCCTCATGGGCGACCCGCTCTTCCATGCCCGTGCCCAGGATGGCATCACGCCCAGCCGGAATCAGCCAGCCATAACCGCCCGGATAGCGCCGGGAGAGCCAGACGTCCACCGCGTCCTGCGGCGCATGCAGCGCGACGCGGTAGCGCCGGGTAAACATTTTCTTCAGGGCAGGCAGCCCGAGCAGACGCGCAACGGATGAGGCATGGCCGTCGGCAGCCACCAATGCACGGTAACGCACAACGGAAGCGCGTCCTCCATGATTCAGCGTCGCTTCGCTATGGTCGGCATCCAGTCCGGAAAAAACGATGTCGTGGCGCACCTGGGCGCCGGCGGCACGGGAGAAATCGACCAGCGCCCGGTCGAAGGCATCACGATTGACGACGCAACCCGGCAAGGGGCTGTCCGAACGGGCGCCGTCGTCGAGGTGCTTGCGCGCCCCGACGATGCTCTGTATTACCACACGATCGGCGCTGGCATGCAGCCCTAGGGGAATGGGAATGAACTCCGGGCAGTTGGCCACCCCGCCGAGGGATTGCCGCCGCTCGACGGCCAACACGCGCGCGCCAGCCTTCGCCGCCGCCGCCGCAGCCGCGGCGCCGGCCGGGCCCAGCCCGACCACCAGCACATCGCACTCGTCCGTACCCGTCATGACCTCGCCTTCGCGGAGGTATCGGCAGCCCGCCCGGCGCTGCCGTCATTGTTCTTGTTTTCATATTGCGTCCGCGCTCCGGAATCCGGGGAGCACAGAAGCGCGTTGCGAGAGATTCTACACCGCGAGGCGGGTGGACGACCCCTACTCGTCCGACTTGGGGCAGTCCCTGGGCCGTTCGCGTTTCGGCAGGGGGCAGCTATTGATCTCGCTCGATGAGCGCTGGATGAAGCAGGTGAACATGCTGGAAGCCGCGCACACGGCCCAGAAGGCGAAGAAACCGATGGAGTAGGTCGCAATTCGCGAAAAATTCGCCGGCTCGCCGAACAGATACAACTCCTGCGGATCGATCAGGGTGAAAAATACTGCCTCGGCGATGCCCGCCACGATGAAGGACGGCCACAGGATCCAGATCACTTTTTGCATGTCGCTCTCCGCTTGCCAATCGTTTTATCGATTTTCTTCTTGTCGTTATCGCTTCCCGGCTGCCATCAGCAGGGCTTCGGGCGCATCCGGCAACCGCACACTGCCGGCTAGGCGCCAGGTGCCGGCCTCGTCCTCGATCACCACGTGCCAGCGGCCCGGGCCGAGCGCCGCCATGTATCCCGCGTAGTTGCCCTTCTCGCCCGACAGGACGAGGTTCTGGTCTTCTCCGCCGCGCGTCGGATGGGCCAGGGTGACCCGAACGCGCGCGGGCAACGGGACGTCGGCGCGCGAGACCATGTGCAACTCGATCCGGCCGGCGGCGAGACGCAGACGGGCTTCGAGTTGCATCGTGGCGGCGGCATCGTGGCGCGCCAGTTTCTGGTTTACCGCCAGGCCCTGCTTGTAGTAGTCGTCGGCCACCAGCCCGTCGCTGGTGGTCGCGGCAATCCAGGCAGTGACGATGCCGGCCACCACCACCAGCCCCGGCCCGGCCATGAGAATCCACGGCCAGCGGTGGCGATACCAGGGCGTGCTGCTGCGGGAGACGGGGTTCATGGCAGCAGGAAACTTGCCTTCTCGCGCACGAATATCTCGTCGTGGTCGAGGGCGCGGATTTCGAAATGGATGCGGTTGGAACCGCGCTTGCCGGAGTCCGGTTCGGCCCGCACGCGCACGGAAACGGCCTGGGTGGCGGCAGCCGGTATCTCGACGATGGGATCGGTGTCGATTTGCAGGCCCTTCAGTCCGGTGACGGACAGCGCGAAGCGACGCGGCTCCTCGGCCAGGTTCATGATCTGCAAGCGGTAGACGTTCTCGATCAGGCCGCCCTCGACCTCACGGGTCAGCGTGGCGCGGTCGCGGATGACATCCACCTTGAGCGGCTGGCGCAAAGTCAGTCCCACGGCAGCGGCGATGACGATGGCGGAAAGGATGGCGCCGTAGAGCAGCGTGCGCGGCCGCAGGATGTGGGCAATGATCTGCTTGCGGCCCCAGTGCTCGGCGATGGCGTGTTCGGTGGAATAGCGGATCAGGCCGCGCGGGTAGTCCATCTTGTCCATCACCTGATCGCAGGCGTCGATGCAGGCAGAGCAGCCGATGCATTCGTATTGAAGTCCCGCGCGGATGTCGATGCCGGTCGGGCAGACCTGCACGCAGATGCCGCAGTCGACGCAGTCTCCCTTGCCCGCGGCCTTGTAGTCGAGTTTCTTCGAACGCGCCCCGCGCGGCTCGCCGCGCTCGGCGTCGTAGGTGACGATCAGGGTATCCGGATCGAACATGACGCCCTGGAAACGCGCATAGGGGCACATGTACTTGCACACCTGCTCGCGCATGAAGCCGGCGTTGCCCCAGGTGGCAAAGCCGTAGAAGAAGATCCAGAAGGTTTCCCAGGGGCCGAGTTGCCAGCTCATCACCGAACCGGCCAGGGTCTTGATCGGCGTGAAGTAGCCGACGAAGGTGAAGCCGGTCCACAGGGCGATCGACAGCCAGGCGGTATGCTTGGCCGCCTTGCGGGCGAATTTTCCCGCAGTCATCGGCGCGGCGTCGAATTTCATGCGCGCGGCACGATCGCCCTCGATGAGCTTCTCGACCCACATGAAAATCTCGGTATAGACGGTCTGCGGGCAGGCATAGCCGCAGAACAGCCGACCGGCTACGGCGGTGAACAGGAACAGCGCCAGCGCGGAAATGATCAGCAGGATGGCCAGATAGAACACGTCCTGCGGCCAGAACACTAGGCCGAAGATGTAGAACTTTCGCTGGACCAGATCGAACAGCACGGCCTGGCGCCCGTTCCACTCCAGCCAGCACAGTCCGTAGTAGAGCGCCTGCGTGATCCAGACCAGCGCCCAGCGCCAGTTGGCGAAGACACCCGTCACGCTGCGCGCGTAGATTTTCTTGTGCGCTTCGTAGAGGGACGACTCCTGGATCGGAATGATCTTGGCTGCGGCTTTCTCCGGCTGGGGGGCGGTCTGCGCCATGACTCCGTTCGACGTTGGGAAAAGAATGCCCCGGAAGCATTGCTTCCGGGGTCGTTATTGTGACAGCTTTGCTACTTCGCGGTTCCGCCCTGCGACAGGCCGAAGACGTAGGCAGCCAGCAGGTGGGACTTGGCCTCGCCCAGGAATTCCTTATGGGCGGGCATCTTGTTGGTGCGGCCCTTGCCGATGGTCTCGACGAGGGTGGTTTCCGAGGAGCCATAGAGCCAGATCGAGTCGGTCAGGTTCGGCGCACCAATGGCAGCCATGCCCTTGGCTTCGGGGCCGTGGCAACCGGCGCAGCCGGCCGTGCCGAAAGCCTCCTTGCCGCGGGTGGCGCGAGCACTGTCGTGGGCCAGCTTGTCGGGCGAGAGCGAACGCACGTAGTGGGCCAGGTCCTTGACGGTTTCCGCACCGAGCTGGGCATGCGGCGGCATGACGCCTTGGCGGCCGTCCAGGATGGAGGCCTTGATCTGCTCGGGCTCGCCGCCCCACTGCCAATCCTGGTCGGTCAGGTTGGGGAAGCCCTTTGCACCCCTTGCATCCGAACCGTGGCACTGCGCGCAGTAGGTGAGGAAGAGACGCTCGCCCATCTGCTTCGCTTCAGGATCGGCGGCTACGGCCTTGATGTCCTGCTGGGCGAACTTGGCAAAGATCGGAGCGTACTTCGCCTCGGCCTGCTGCATCTCGCCTTCATACTGGCCCTTCGAGGACCATTCGAAGGCGCCCTTGTAGCTGCCCAGGCCCGGGTAGGCGGCCAGATATCCCAGCGAGAAGACGACGGTGATGTAGAACAGCCAGCTCCACCAGCGCGGCAGCGGGTTGTTGTATTCCTCGAGATCTTCGTCCCAGACGTGGCCCATGGTCTGCACCTCGCCGCTCGCGGCGGCGGTCGCCTTGGCCTTGCCCTGCATCCAGAGGAACACGCCGCACCCGATGACGCTGACCAGGGTGATGAGTGCCACATAGACGCTCCAGAAACCGTTAACGAAATCGCTCATGATGCTTTTCCTTCCTTGCGCTGGCGGGCTTCGCCCGGCAGTTCATCTTCCGAAAAGGGCAGGTTGGCGGCCTCCTCGAAGGCTGCACGACGCCGTCTGCTATAGGCCCACACCACGATACCCATGAAGGTGGCAAAGGCTATAACGGTGAGGATCGAACGCAGGTCGTTGATGTCCATGGCTTACCTCGTCTGCTTCAAGGCGGTGCCCAGGCCCTGCAGGTAGGCGATCAGGGCGTCCATCTCGGTCTTGCCTTCGAGTTGCTTCTTCGCCCCGGCGATCTCCTCGTCCTGATAAGGCACGCCGACCATGCGCAACGCGCGCATCTTGGCTTCGATGTCGTCGGCCTTGGCCGGGCGCTCGAGGAAAGCGTAGGCGGGCATGTTCGACTCGGGCACCACGTCGCGCGGATTGACCAGGTGGGCGCGGTGCCATTCATCCGAGTAGCGGCCACCGACGCGATGCAGGTCAGGGCCGGTGCGCTTGGAGCCCCACTGGAAGGGGTGGTCATAGACGAACTCCCCGGCCACCGAGTAGTGGCCGTATCGCTCGGTCTCGGCCCTGAAGGGGCGGATCATCTGCGAGTGGCAGTTGTAGCAGCCTTCGCGGATGTAGATGTCGCGCCCGGTCAGTTGCACGGGATCGTAGGGCTTCAAGCCCGCCACCGGCTGGGTGGTGGACTTCTGGAAGAACAGCGGGACGATCTCGACCAGGCCGCCGACACTGACGACGAGAATGGTCAGGCCGATCATCCAGCCGATGTTGCGTTCGATGAAATCGTGAGTCAGTTTCATGATTTTCCTTCCTCCCTATCAGGCGTGGCTGCCGGCAGGGGCCAGCACCGGCGCGTCGTAGGGCTTCTGCCCGGCCACGGTCTTCCAGACGTTCCAGGCCATCAGCAGCATGCCGACGAGGAACATGAGCCCGCCCAGGAAGCGGATGGTCCAGAACGGATAGGTGGACTTGACGCTCTCGACGAAGGCGTAGGTGAGCGTGCCGTCGGGATTGGTGGCGCGCCACATGAGGCCCTGCATCACGCCGGCGATCCACATGGCGGCGATATAGAGCACGACGCCGATGGTGGCGATCCAGAAATGAACCGTCATCAGCTTGATGCTGTGCATCTGCTCGCGGCCGAAGAGGCGCGGAATCAGGTAGTAGATCGAGCCGATGGAGATGAAGGCCACCCAGCCCAGCGCCCCGCTATGCACATGGCCGACCGTCCAGTCGGTGTAGTGCGAGAGGGCATTGACCGTCTTGATCGACATCATCGGCCCCTCGAAGGTGCTCATGCCGTAGAAGGACAGGCTGGTGATGAGGAACTTGAGAATCGGGTCGTCGCGCAGTTTGTGCCAGGCGCCCGACATGGTCATGATGCCGTTGATCATGCCGCCCCAGGAAGGCGCCAGCAGGATCAGCGAGAAAATCATGCCGATCGACTGGGCCCAGTCGGGCAGCGCGGTGTAGTGCAGGTGGTGCGGGCCGGCCCACATGTAGGTGAAGATCAGCGCCCAGAAGTGCACCACCGAGAGGCGGTAGGAGTACACCGGACGGCCCGCCTGCTTGGGCACGAAGTAGTACATCATGCCGAGGAAGCCGGCCGTGAGGAAGAAGCCCACCGCGTTGTGGCCATACCACCACTGGATCATGGCGTCCTGCACCCCGGCATAGCAGGAATAGGACTTGGTCAGGGTCACGGGAATCGCGCAGCTGTTGACCAGGTGCAGGATCGCCACGGTCAGGATGAAGCCGCCATAGAACCAGTTGGCCACGTAGATGTGCGGCACGCGGCGCTTCATGATGGTGCCGAAGAAGACCACCGCGTAGGAAACCCACACCAGCGTGATGAGGATGTCGATCGGCCATTCGAGCTCGGCGTACTCCTTGCTGGAAGTTATGCCCAGCGGCAGCGTCACGGCGGCCAGCACGATGACCAGCTGCCAGCCCCAGAAGGTGAAGGCGGCCAGCCCCGGCGCGAACAGCGGCGTGTGCCCGGTGCGCTGCACCACGTAGTAGCTGGTGGCAAACAGCGCACACCCACCAAAGGCGAAGATCACGGCATTGGTGTGCAGCGGGCGCAGCCGGCCATAACTCAGCCACTCGTGCACATTGAGATCCGGCCACACCAGCTGGGCGGCTATGATGACGCCCACCAGCATGCCGACGATGCCCCAGACCACCGTCATCACGGCGAACTGGCGCACCACCTTGTAGTTGTACGTCGCTTGGTTATCCATAAACGGAGGGCCTCACTTAGGGAATGCAGAAATTGTATTGGGCACGCAGGATACCCGCGCAAGCCGCAAGGATACCTATAAATAATCCCGGCCTAATTGATTCAAGTCAAAAGCAACAATCGCGGTGACCATCATTCTTTGACTATTATCAAAGTTATTTATTACCGATAAAAATGCGCATGGGGCGGTGGCGTACCCCAGGCCTCGCAGGCCCTCATTGCTTTCCGGAGAGAACGCTTCCATGCCACACTCTGCAAGGATAATCGGATATTCTTATCCTAATACAGTGCAAGGCAGGGCAAGTCCTCAAAATCCTGACATGCGTCAACCTTCTTGCTCATGCACATTGGAAATGCCCGCAGTTGATCCGCTTATCAGGCGGAAAGTGTCAGGCGGCATTGATCCGCGCCATCGCTTCCAGTTGCCCAAGGTCTATCAGGCGAACCTGGCGCCGGTCGATGGCAATAAATCCTGCATTCTGGAAGCGGGACAGAAGGCGGCTGACCGTCTCTTCGGCGATGCCGAGGTAGTTGCCGATATCGCCGCGGGACATGCTCAGGCGGAATTGGGTCGGGGAGTAATTGCGGGCAGCGAAGCGCCTGGACAGGCCAAGCAGATACTCGGCCAGTCGCTCTTCGGCGCTTCTTTTACCAAGCAGCAAAATAAGGTCTTCGTCCCGGCGAATGTGGCCGCTCATGATTCTCAGCATCTGGTACTGGATCGCAGGGATTCGTTGGGCCAGTTCTTCTACACGTCCGGTCTCCACCTTGCAAATGGAAGTCGTTTCCAGCGCCCGTGCTTCGCAACTGTACCGCCCGGAATCGAATGCGCTCAATCCCAACAACTCGCCCGCAACATGAAAACCGGTAATCTGCACGCGCCCGTCCGGCGTTTGCACTGAAGTCTTCACCGATCCGCTCCGGATCGCATAGATGAAGTCAAAGCGGTCCCCCGGCCTGAAAAGAAGTTGGCCGCGCTTGTAGGTCGCTTTGCGCCTGACGACGCTCTCCAGCAAGCTCAGATCGGCTTCGAACAGGCCAAGCGGAAGACAAAGCTGGTAGACTCCGCACTGCGCGCAGGCAATTGGCTCGCACGGCAGTTCGGGCACCGGGCGGAGCGAGGCCACCTTGGAGCCAGTCATGATTTTCCTGTGCCCCCCGAAGCGCTGCTGGACTTCGGTCTCGACCGATTGCTGCCGCGTTTGTCGCCGGCAGTGCCATTTCCAGCCTTACCCAATGATGAACTCCCGACGCGCACCGCCCGCAGTGGCCGAATGCCCTTCGTGCCGGCCGGGATTGCCCGGCCGCTTCCGGACAAGGCGCCCGCGGATTCCAGGAGGGAAAACGGGAGTTCCGTCAGCCGATACTTCCCGCTTCGAACTGCGGCAGCGAGCTTCCCGAGGGTTTGCTGATTCAACAGCTGCACGATCCTCGTCTTGATCGGCTTCCACTGGGTATGTACGGGACAGGCCGTTTCATCGCTGCATGCCTTCAAGCCAAGCACACAATTTTCGGTGAGGCCCGGCCCTTCGATCAGTGTGAGTATTTGCATGAGGTCGGTCTTTTCGCCGTCTTCACGCAGGCACACGCCGCCTTGCCGTCCCCTAAATGAATAGATCATTTTCCCGCGTACCAGGTCCTGCATGATTTTCGCAAGGTAGGGAGGAGGGACACCAAGGTGCTCGGCAACCGTGCGGATCAATACGGGCACTCCGCGTGGCTGGGTTGCAATGAAAATGAGCGCCTGAATGGCGTATTGACTGGTGCGGGACAGAATCATGTCGATACCCTTGAGGGGACAGTATATCAAGACATACATATCTTGATATAGATTTTCAGGCGTCGCTTTTTTGTGCCCTGCCGCCGAACTTCATTGGAAGAAGACGGCAATCAAGAAATCGCAATATGGCTTCCGGGAATGAGACCTGTTCGAGATGGGTCTGCCGGGGAAAAAAAAGGGTGCGCAACGCGCACCCCAACCCCAACAGAGAGACAAGACTCCAGGCCCGTTGCCGAGCCCAAAACCTTGAACGGAGTATGGATAAGGGAGCTCGCAAAAGAATTGATGTGGGTCAAATTGCGAGCATTTCCGAGTATTACTTTAGTACCTCAGGCCCGCTCTCGTTCCCCACTACCGCATCGCCTGGAATCCCCTCGGCGTCGCAGCTCGAACCGTCATCCGGAGCCTCTGCCGGCCCGGGGCGGTCGTCATCCATCAGCACACGGTAGCCCGGCCCTTCCAGATCGTCGAACTGCCCGTTGTTGACCGACCACCAGAAGACCGCGCCGATCAAAAAGACCAGCACGACCGAAAGCGGAATCAGCAGATAAAGGATTTCCATCAGTTCTTCTCGCTGCGCTGCAGCCGCAGCGCATTGGCCACCACCAGCAGGGAACTGGCCGACATGCCGATACCGGCCATCCAGGGCGTGATCCATCCCAGCATCGCCAGCGGAATCGCCGACAGATTGTAGGCGAAGGCCCAGCCGAGATTCTGTCGCACGATGCGCCGGGTACGCCGTGCCAGCGACACCGCTTCGGCCAGGCGCTCGATGTTTTCGCCCAGCAGAACGATATCGGCCTGGTTGCGCGCCAGTTCCGTGCCGCTGCCCATGGCGACCGATACCTGGGCCTGCGCCAGCACCGGCGCATCGTTGACCCCATCCCCCACCATCGCCACCACGGCGCCCCGACCCTGCAGCGCGGCGATGAAATCGTGCTTGCCCTGGGGCGTCATCGCGCCATGGGCATCCTGGATCGCCAACGCCGCTGCCACCGGTGCCACCGCTTCGACCGAATCCCCCGAGAGCAGAGTGACGTGGCAGCCGAGACCGCGCAAGCGGCGCACCAGTTCGCCAGCTTCCTCTCGCACTTGATCCCCCAACCGGAAGAAGGCGAGCCAGCCGGCGTCGTCCGCCAATGCCACGCAGGTGTCGCCGGTGGCGTAAAGGGCCCGCGCCGCGGTCGGCAGCGGCTGATTGTGCGATTCGCCGGCGAATTCGGCCCGGCCCAGGCGCAGTCTGCGGCCGTCGATGGTGCCTTCGACGCCCTGGCCAGTATGGCTTTGCAGCGCCTGAGGCGCCGGCCGCGACTCGCCGTCTCCGTCGGCGTCGCGCAACGCCGTCCCGATGGCATGCTCAGAGCCCTGCTCCAGCGCCGCCGCCAGTTGCATCGCCGTCTCCTCCGACATGCCGCCGAGCGGCAGCGTTTCACGCAGGCGCAGCCGGCCCCAGGTCAGAGTGCCGGTCTTGTCGAAGACGAAATGGTCGGCACGAGCCAGGGTCTCGATAGCGTGGCCGCGCGCAACCAGAAGACCCAGGCGCGAGAAAGCGCCGGTGGCCACCGCCAGCGCCGCCGGCGTGGCGAGCGACAACGCACAGGGGCAACTCACCACCAGCACCGAGACGAAGACCCACAGGGCACGCGAGGCGTCGATCTGTGTCCAGGCAATGCCCGTCACCAGCGCCAATAGCAACAGGGCCGCGACGAACCAGGCGGCGACGCGATCAGCCAGTTGCACCACGCGCGGCTTTTCGGTGATCGCCCGCTCCATCAGACGCACGATCGAGGCCAGCCGCGTCGCCTCGCCGACCTTCTCCACCCGCTGCACCAGCGGGCTGCGGATGTTGACCGTGCCGCCGGTCAGTTCGCCGCCCGCCGCCTTGGCGATGGGGCGGCTCTCGCCAGTCAACAGGGATTCGTCGACCTCGCTCTCGCCCTGCAGCACGGTGCCGTCGGCGGGAATCGTCTGTCCCGGTGCCACCAGCACCCGGTCGCCCGGCAACAGCGCCGAAACGACGACCCGCTCCGTCTGCAGCGCGGGAAATGCCGTCAGCCGCTCGGCAAACGCCGGCAGGGCGCGGCCGACGCGCTCGATCGATCGCACGGACCGGTGGCGCGCCAGCATTTCCAGGTAGCGTCCGCCCAGGAGCAGGAAAACGAACATCGTGACGGAATCGAAATACACCTCCCCCGCGGCGATCAGCGTCGCCCACACGCTGGCGACAAAAGCCGCGCCGATGCCCAGCGCGACCGGCACATCCATGCCGACGCGCTTCAGCCGAAGATCACGCCAGGCATTGCGGAAAAAGGGTGCGGCGGAATACAGCACCACGGGCAGCGTCAATACCAGGCTGGCCCATCGAAGCAGACTCCCGATGTCGGCGCTCATGGTGCCTTCGTCGGCGACGTACGCCGGCACGGCATACATCATCACCTGCATCATGCCGAACCCGGCGACGAAGAGGCGCCACAGCGCGGAGCGCCGCTCGCGGCCGGCGATCTCCTCCGAGCGGGCCGCGTCGTAAGGATAGGCGTGGTAACCGATTGAAGCGACCGCGGCGAGGATGCCGGAAAGCTTGATGCGTTGCTCGTCCCAGCGCACGCGCGCGCGGCGCGTGGCGAAATTGATATCGACCGCGGTGACGCCGGCCTGGTGCGTCAGATGCTGCTCGTTGAGCCAGACGCAGGCGGCGCAGGTGATGCCCTCGAGGATGAGGGAGGCTTCGCGTTCATGTTCGGAGAGCGGACGCACGAAGCTCTTTTGCACATCCGGGTTGTCGTAGAGAGTCAGTTCCCCCAGTACGGCGGGCACGGCTTCGCGCGGGCTCTCCGGCAGCGCATCGCGATGCCGGTAGTAGTCGTCCAGCCCGTTGTCGACGATGGCCTCCGCCACCGCCTGGCAACCGGCACAGCACATCTCGCGGGATGCGCCAGAAATGGTGACGGAAAAGGATGCGCCTTGCGGAATGGGCAGGCCGCAGTGATAGCAGGCGTCAGTCATCGTATGGGCAGGCTGTGGGTCGGGCATCAGCCCGACACTGGCTGCCGAAGCGGGCTAAAGCCCGACCTACTTCGGCTGCATGCGGATCGCGCCGTCGAGGCGGATCACCTCGCCGTTGAGCATCTCGTTCTGGATGATGTGCAGGGCAAGCGCTGCGTATTCGGACGGCTTGCCCAGGCGCGGCGGGAAGGGCACCATCTTGCCCAGCGCATCCTGCACCTCCTGCGGCATGCCGAGCAGCATCGGCGTCTCGAAAATGCCGGGGGCGATGGTCATGACGCGGATACCGGAACGCGACAGGTCGCGCGCGATCGGCAGGGTCATGCCGACCACGCCGCCCTTGGAGGCGGCATAGGCGGCCTGGCCGATCTGCCCGTCGTAGGCCGCCACCGAGGCGGTGCTGACGATGACACCGCGCTCGCCCGCTGCATTCGGCTCGCCGCGACTCATGGCTTCGGCCGCCAGGCGGATCATGTTGAAGGTGCCGATCAGGTTGATGTTGATGACGCGCGCGAACGTGGCCAACCGATGCGGGCCTTCCTTGCCGATGGTCTTCTCGCCGATGGCGATGCCGGCGCAGTTGACCAGTCCGTTCAACCCGCCGAAGGTGCTCACGGCGAAGTCCACTGCGGCCTGCGCGCTGGCTTCCGACGACACGTCGCATTCGACGAAGCGCACGCCGGCGCCCAGTTCCTTCGCCAGCGCCTCGCCGGCCGCCTTGTTGAGGTCGGCGACAACCACCTTGCCGCCCAGCCCCGCCAATGCCCGTACCGTGCCCGCACCCAGGCCGGACGCACCGCCGGTGACGAGGAATACGCTGTCCTTGATCTGCATGTGTGGCTCCTTCCGCGAAAAAAAAGGCTTGCCCGATAGTATTGGCAAGCCATTGAATTTTAGCTTCAGCCGCCTCGCTTAACATTCGCTCCGCCCATGTTAGCCTGCGCTGAAACTGCGTTTTCTGGTGCTGTTGAGAGGAGTCGAACCTCCGACCTACTGATTACGAATCAGTTGCTCTACCAACTGAGCTACAACAGCATGGGGAGCGGATTATAAACGAGCGCCAGCCCCCCAGCAAACGCAAGGCGGGTAATAATTCACGCCTGCCGGCCGTTTGTCCGGCCCAACCAGCGTTTTATCGGTTCAGGCTGGCGTTCGCCATTACTGCCCGCCTACTATCCGATTGTCAGAAGGAGCACTCTATGCCCAAGCAAAACGGTTTTACCCTTATCGAGGTCATGATCGTGGTGGCGATTGTCGGCATCCTGGCGATGATCGCATTACCCTCCTATCAGGACTACATCACGCGCAGCCGGTTGCCTGAAGCGCATGGCGGCTTGGCGATTGGCAGAGTCCAGGCGGAGCAATGGTTCCAGGATCAGCGCACCTACGCCGGCATGCCTTGTCCTGGCAACACTTCACGTTGGGCCTACGCGTGCAACGGCAACACCAACACTTACACCATCACCGTCACCGGCCAGGACGACATGGCCGGATTCCAGTTTTCCATCAATGAAACCAATACCCGGTCTTCAGCTGTCAGCGGCATCCCGGCAGGCAAGGGGTGGGCCGGCAACGCCGGGTGCTGGATCGTCAGAAAGGGCGGGCAGTGCACCTGAAATCGGGCAGCGCGATGGAAAAGGGATTCACCCTCATCGAGTTGATGATTGCCATCACCGTGCTCGGGGTATTGCTCGGGCTCGGACTCCCCGCTTTCGTGGAAACGATTCAGAATCTGCAGGTGAAAACGGCGGCCGAATCCATTCTCGACGGCCTCCAGGTCGCCCGCTCGGAGGCCGTGCGGCGCAACTCCCATACGCAGTTTGTGCTCGGACCCGGCACGGGATGGACGGTGTCCGAGATCAACCCGCCCACTTCAGGCGTCGCCTGCGGCGTCATCGCCACCATCCAGACGCGCTCCGGCTCCGAGGGCTCGGAAAAGGCCACGGTCACCGTGATGGGCACGACCGGAGCCGGCGCGACCTCGGTGACCTTCACGCCCACCGGCTGGACGACAGGCGCGTGCGCCGCCAATCCGATCGCGCAAATCAATGTCGGCTCGACTGTGCTGGATTCAACCAAGGAACGGCCGATGGAAATCCGCGTCACGGCGAACGGGGGCATGCGCATGTGCGCACCCTGGTCCGGAGACGCCACCGATCTGAATCCGCCCGCCAGCGCAGTCAACTGGCGTCTGCCCGCCGGCGATCCTCGCCGCTGCTAGCCATGAGGACACTCTGATGACATCCGGAGCCCGACAAACACAATATGGTGTTGCCCTGCTGGAGGTGATGATCGCCATCCTCATCATTTCATTCGGCATACTCGGCATCATCGGACTGCAGGCGAACTCCATCGCCCTGACGACCGATGCGCGCTACCGCGTCGAAGCCGGCGCTTTCGCCGAGCGGCTGATCGCAGAAATGTGGGTCGACCCCCTCAATTTCGCCAACTATGCCTATGCCGGTACCGGGGCCGTGCCTGCGCCGCTGGCAACCTGGTACGCCAACATGACCTCTGGCGGCGGCGCGTTGCCGGGTGCGGACACCCATAAGCCGACCGTTACCATCGGCGCGGACAACCTTGTCACCATCACCATCAGGTGGCTGCCACCTGGCGGCAGTGTGCACAATCACGTGGTTGTTGCAAACATCAATCCGAATCCGGAAAACTGACCATGACTGCCCTGCCGCCCCTCAGGCAAAGAGGCCTGTCCCTCATTGAACTGATGATCGCCATGGTGATCGGCCTGATCGCCATTCTGGTGGTCACGCAATTCGCTATTTCCTTCCAGGCACAGAAGCGCACCACGGTGGGCACCGCCGAGTCCATCGACGAGGGCGCGGTGGCGCTCTACACCCTCCGCCGTGAAATCATGGGCGCTGGCTACGGCATGATCGACCCCGACCTGACGGCCTGCCGTGTCCAGGCCCACGAGGCGCGTCCCGATACGCCGGCGACGGCACGCGATTTCAACTTCTCGATCTATCCCGTCCTGATCAATCAGGGCGCCGGCAGTTCCCCGGACACGATCACGGTGAACTACAGCAATTCGCCCATGCTGGCGACGGCCACCATGCTGATCCAGGATTTCCCCGGCGACGAATTGACGAACCTGAAGCTGACCAGCCGCTACGGCTTCAACCCCGGCGATGTCATCATCGTTGCCGACTCGCCAAAGCACGCCAACGCCGACCCGACGATCGCGCCGCGCGACTGCTCGATGTACCAGGTCACGGGGTTGCCGACGGATGCGGACAGCGTAGACACCGTCGAACACCGCTATGCCATGTATACCAACGTTGTGGGGTCAAATGTACCCTCCCGCTTCAACAAGGCCGGCGGACTCGGCATCACTGTGGGCGGTGTTGTGCAGGCGGGCGCCAAGTTCGAGGCCAACAAGACCAAGGTCTTCAACATTGGCCCCAATCCGATCAGCAACGCCTATACCGTGCAGAACAATCAATTGGTATTCACCGAGGGGCTGAGCGGAACGACCACTGTTCTGCTGGACAATGTCATCACCTTCCAGGCCCAGTTCGGGCTCGACGCGCGAGGCGGCAGCCAGGCGGATCTGCAGGTCACCACCTTCAGCGACGCCATGATCGATGCGGACGGCAATGGCGAAGTGGGCAACTCGGGAGACTGGCTTCGGGTGGGGGCCGTGCGCTTTGCCATCGTGATGCGCAACCGCCAGCCGGAAATCAATCCCGACGGCACTTGCAGCGTGACGACCACGCCGCCTGCCTGGAGCTGGGGCGCCGTTACGGCTGCGTCGATGACTGCCGACTGGCGGTGCTACAAGTACAAGGTGTTTGAGACCGTCGTGCCCTTGCGAAACATGATGTGGAGGCCGCAGTCGTGATCCAGCCAAACAGACTCCGTCCGCTCGCAAGGCAGGGGGGCATTGCCCTGCCCATCGCGCTCATCATGCTGGTTGCCATGATCCTCGCCGCCGTATCGCTGTTCCGCGCCGTCGATACGGCCACCATGGTGGCCGGGAACCTCACTTTCAAGCAGCGCACCGTGCACGCCGGCGACGAAGGGACGCGCGTTGCCTATCTCTGGCTTCAGGACAAGGCCGCGAATGCCCCGGCCGACCTGAACAGCAGCAACACGGGTGTGGGCTACTACTCTTCCCAGCATGCCAACGACCCCAGTTGGAACCCCGTAACGAGTTGGCCGACATCCGGCACCGTGAGCGTGGGGCCGGATGCCGGCGGCAACACTGCCTCCTACATCATCCACCGCCTCTGCACTCAGCCGGGCCTGGCATACAACGAAGGCACCAACCAGTGCGCCAGCTATACCAGCTCGAACAACACCAATGTCGGCGGCAGCCTGGCCAGTGACGCGCCCGCCTTCATCGGCATCACCTACATTTATTTCCGGGTCACGACCAAGGTCGTCGGCCCGCGCAACAGCACCAGCTTTATCCAGACGCTGATGCTGGTCCCGGTCACCTAATCCGGCGCCCCGGACCGACCCCACAGGAGAATCGCGATGACTCGCACGACAAACCGGAAACGGAACCTTACCCGGCTGGCCGCAGCGCTCTATGTCACGACCGGCGCGCTGGCCTACGCGGCCACGACCGACCTGTCCGACACGCCGCTGGCGAACGTCTCGGGCACCGCGGCGGTCAAGCCCAACATCATGTTCCTGCTGGACGACTCGGGTTCCATGATGCAGCAGTACACGCCCGATTACGTCAGCGAGCGCTGGGGTTCCCCGGCATCCGCCGACATGCATTGCAAGGACAGCAACGATTCCGAAGCGACATCGAATGCCTTTCGCGATCTTTGCCTGGTCGGCGATCCGCCCTACATGAGTCCCGACTTCAACAAGCAGTACTACAACCCGGAAATCCTCTACAGCCCGCCGATCGATTATCTCGGCAACAGCTACCAGAGCCAGAACAGCGCCAACACCGGCGGCTGGACGGCGGTGTTGACCGACGGCTTCAACAAGCAGAACCTCAACCAGCTCGAACAAGGCATGACCACGGTCAACCTGACGACGCAGAATCCCGAGCGGGTCTGGTGCGACGACAATACCTCGCCCGCAACCGATGCCACGCACTGCAAGCGCAACACCGGCGGCTATGACTACCCGGTCGCCGTCGGGGCATTCCGCCTGAACAAGGACACGGGCGGGAACTACCGCTACGCCTATGGCACGCCTTACTATTTCCGCATCGCGGCCGGGGAATACTGCACCGACGAAGGCCTGACCAACTGCGTGCAGGTGCCCCTCGGCGGCACGCCGCCCGGCACCCACCCCTTCCCGGCAAAAGTCCGCTGGTGCAATTCGGCAGCCAACTCGGCCCTCGCCAATCCCGCGGTCGGCGCCTGCCAGGCCAAGAAGACCGGCACATTCCAGTGGGTCCGCTACTCGACGACGACCAGCGCGGCGGCGGCCTATGGGTCGATTACCATCGGCAACTCCGGGTCCGGCAACAGCGTCACGATCACGGGTGTCGATATCAACGGCCAGCCCGCCATGAGCGGCACGGTTACGGCCGGGGGCGGCACCGACTCCTCCAGCGAGCGGCGCGATACGGCAAGATTGGTAGCCGACGCCATCAACAGCTATGTCCCTGGCGCCGGCCGCGACTACATCGCCTGCGCAGGCAACAGCAACGCCGGCACGCTGCCGGCCCTGCGGTGCAGCAACACCGGATTCGTCAGCATCAACGGCATCAACTACACCTTCGACGCCCTGACTCCGGCCAATGTGGCCGACGACACGGTCATCGTCATCCCCATCGACGCCACCCCCGCCCACGCACCGATCACCGATGCGAGCCAGTCCGGCTTCTCCATCAGCGTCACCGCGCCGGCCACGCCCATTACGGCCGCATCCGGCGCGGTCGTCATCACCAATGGCGGCGGCGGCACCGGCACCATTTCCAGCATCCTGGTCAATGGCGTGGAAATCCTCAACGGCGGATTGGGCTTTTTCAGCGCCGGCAGCGGCAACACAGCCCGCAACAATGCGGCCACCGCGATCCGCGACCGCATCAACGCCTACGTCAATGCGACCCCCTGGGAATACACGGCGCGGCGCTACAACCAGTCCGGCTGCGCCAACAGCACCGGTCGGGTCTGCATCGACGCGCCGCTCAGCGCCGGCTCTCAGCCGAACGGCTTCGTCGTCGCCGTCACCGCTTCAGGCGGTGTCGGCTTCAACGTCACGGACATGGCAGGCGGCGTGTCGCGCTTCATTCCGACCACCACCACCAACATCAATTCCGGCGTCGGCAGTTCGAGCACCTTCCAGCGCACCGACCTGATCAACGACGGCCGCCTCTTTCCCCGCGTCGCCGCGCGGACGGACTGCACCACCCAGCCCGACGCCTGTACTTATGCGGAGGAGATGACCAACTTCGCCAACTGGTATGCCTATTACCGCACGCGCATGCAGATGATGAAGACTTCGGTGGGGCAGGCGTTTCTGCCGCTGAACAACGGCTACCGGCTCGGCTTCACCACCATCAACAACACCAGTTTCTCCGGCACCAGCGGCTCGCGCTGGCTCGCCCTGGCCGAACTCGACAACCTCCAGAAGCAGTCCTGGTACAGCAAGCTTTATGACCAGACGCCGAGCGGCTCGACGCCCTTGCGCAACGCGCTCGACCGGATGGGGAAGCTGTACGAGGGCACGTTGAGCGGCGCGCCGGATCCCATACAGTTTTCCTGCCAGCAGAATTTCACCATCCTCACCACGGACGGCTACTGGAACCAAGCTTTCACCGGCTACGGCGACCAGGACAATGTCGACAGCCCCGGCAATGCCCAGACCGACCCATTCTGCAACCGCAACAACGGCTGCTACGACGGCAATCTGGGCGGTGGTGCAGCCAATTCGCTGGCCGACGTCGCGCTCTACTATTACAAGCGCGACCTGCGCACCGGCACGGGGTGGGACAACAACGTGCCGACTTCGACCGGAGACCCGAATTCCGGCCAGCACATGACCACTTTCACCATCGGCTTGGGCGTGGATGGCGTCATGACCTTCCGCGAGGACTATGCCACCGCCACTGCCGGCGACTTCTACCGGATCAAGACGGGCGCCACCGCCACTGCCACCGATTGCAGCTGGCAGGCCGCCGGCACGGTCTGCAACTGGCCCATTCCGGCCGCGGACACCGAGACGGCAGTGGACGACCTCTGGCACGCCGCGGTCAACGGCCATGGCAGCTACTTCAGCGCCAAGGATCCGGCTTCCATGGCACGGGGTCTGGCCAACGCCCTGAACAACCTGAAGGTACGCAACGCCGCGGCCTCGGCCTCGGCCACCAGCACGCCGAACGTCACCCAGGACGACAACGACATCTTCAGTGCCACCTTCCGCACCGTGAAATGGGACGGCGAACTGGTCGCCCAGAAGATCGACACTGCGACGGGCAACCTGCTGCCCACAGTCACCTGGGAGGCCCAGGGCCTGCTGGACGGCAAGGTGGACAACACCGCCGACTCCCGCACCATCTATACGCCGGACACGTCGACGACGACACCGACACGCAAAACCTTTACTTGGGCAAACCTGACCGCCGCCGAGCGCGCCTATTTCGATAACAAGTGCGTGGGCGCCACTCAGATGTCGCAGTGTTCGAGCTTCGATGCCGCACAGAAGGCGTTGGCCAACAACGGCCAGAAGATGGTGGACTTCCTCCGTGGCCAGAAGGAGATGGAGATCACCACGCCGCCGCTCTACCGCGACCGCGACCACGTCCTGGGCGACATTGCCAGCGCCAAGCCGGCCTATGTGCGCAACCCCCGCCGCAACTATGGCGATGTCGGCTACGGCGCCTACAAGTCCGCCAATGCCGCTCGGCAGGCGATGGTATATGTCGCGGCCAACGACGGCATGCTGCATGCGCTGAATGCATCGACCGGGGAGGAACTGTGGGCCTATGTCCCGCGCATGATCTACCCCAATCTGTACTACCTGGCGGACACCAACTACCAGAACAACCACCGCTACTACGTAGACGGCAGCCCTGAAGCCGGCGACGTCTTCATCAACGGAGCCTGGCGCACCATCCTGGTAGGCGGCCTGAACAAGGGCGGGCGCGGCTACTACGCGCTGGACATCACCGACCCGACCGACCCGGTCGTGCTGTGGGAGTTCTGCTCGAACGCGGCCCTTTGCAACATAGCCGATTCCGATCTCGGCTATTCCTTCGGCAATCCGATCATCACCAAGCGACCATCCGACGGGAAGTGGGTGGTGGTCTTCACTTCCGGCTACAACAACGTCAGTCCCGGCAACGGCCAAGGCTGGTTCTACGTAGTCGATGCCGCCGACGGCACGCTCCTGAACAAGGTCAGCACGCTGGTGGGCGACACCACAACGCCGAGCGGCCTGGCCCGGATCAGCGGCCTGGCACAGAATGCCCAGACGGACAATACGGTGGACACCATCTACGGCGGAGACCTGCTGGGCAACCTGTGGCGCCTTGACATGGCCACCATCAGCGTGAACCAGTTGGCCGCGGTGACGGACCATCTAGGCGTTGCGCAGCCGATCACCAGCCGGCCGGAACTCGGCAAATGTGACGCCAATGTGATGGTCTTTGCCGGTACCGGCAAGTACCTCGGCATCAGCGACCTTACCGATACCCAGAGGCAAACCATGTACGGCGTCAAGGACAGTACGGCCACGCACGGCGTCTTCCGCACCACCTCGGCCGTGCAGCAATCGTTCTCGCCGCTGGGCGGTGGCGGCTACACTGTCAGCAACAACGCGGTCGATCTGGCTTCCGTTCCGGGCTGGTATGTCGATTTCGACCAGAACAGCGGCGAGCGGGTCAACCTCGATCCGGCCCTGATCTTCGGCAACCTTCTGGTGATCGCCAATCAGCCGTCCGAAATTTCGGCCTGCAGCACCGGCGGCAACAGTTACAAGTACGAGTTCAACTACTGCACCGGCAGTTATCTACTTGCAGCGCCGAATCAGCAAGTGGGCGTGAAGCTTGGCAACTCGATCGTCGTGGGCTTCATCGTGATTCGCCTGCCGAGTGGTGCCCTCAAGGTGGTGACCACGTTTGCCGGAGGCGAGAAGACGACGGAAGGGGTGACGAGCAGCGCCAGCGGCAAAGTCAGGCGCGTCTCCTGGCGCGAGCTCACGCAATAAGCTTCGGGATGGCGGGCCGGGCATCTCCGGCCCGTCCCCTTTTCCGGCCGTGGTTCAAGCAGGTAGCGGCCTTCATGCCACTCAGAGATGCCTCTTCCCTCCTGGCGCCCCTGGCACTCTCGCTGACGCTGCATGTCGGCGGTGTTGCGCTCATGGACGCCCATTACGGCGCCGCCCCGGGTTTTGCGCTGCATCAGCCAGGCCTGCGTCAAGCCACGCCGTTGCGTGTGTCATACCTCGATGCGCGGCTGGCCTCAGCCGCAGATAACCCAGGCCGCCCGGGTGCGGATGTCGAGACGATGAAGTCCGGCGCACTGCCGGAAGGGATTTTTTCCTTGCCCGGACCTTACTATTTCCAGCCCCAGGAATTGAGCCGGAAACCGCAGGTCGCCACGCCCGTGACGCTTGACTACCCCGATAGCGCACCGCTCGTGTTAAGGAACCATGTGGTGCTCCGGCTGCTGATCAGCGAAACCGGCAACGTGGACAAGATCATCGTGGACTCGGCGGACGTGCCCGAAGAACTGGAAACGCTGGCCAGACAGGCATTCGCACAGGCAAAATTCAAGCCCGGTCTGCGCGGAGAAACGCCGGTGAAAAGCCAGATGCAGGTGGAAATCACTTTCGAGGGCGGGGGGCCGCCGCCTCCGCCGGGGGTGACATTGCCGCCGCGCTGAGGGGCTACTCGCGATCCGTGCGCTGCAATTCCCTAGGCAACGAAAAAACCACGTGCTCGGGATTGCCCTCCAGTTGCAGCACTGTCCCCGCACCCAGCGTTTCCAGACGCCCGATCACCTGTCGTACCAGTACTTCCGGCGCCGATGCGCCCGCCGTGACGCCGACATGCCGCTTGCCGGACAGCCATTCCGGCCGGATTTCATCGGCGCCATCGACCAGATAGGCTTCGACACCGCGATTCTTCGCCACTTCACGCAGCCGGTTGGAGTTCGAACTGTTCGGCGAACCGACCACGATGACCAGGTCGCACCGCTCGGCCATCTGCTTGACGGCGTCCTGGCGGTTCTGCGTGGCATAGCAGATGTCATCCCGCCTGGGTCCGGTGATGTTAGGAAAGCGCGCCTCCAGCGCCCGCACGATAGTCCGTGCGTCGTCCACGGAAAGCGTGGTCTGCGTCACGTAGGCAAGCCGGTTTTCATCCTTCACCTGCAGGCGCGCGACATCCTCGACGTTCTCCACCAGGTGCATGCCCCCGGCGGCCTGGCCCATGGTGCCCTCGACTTCGGGATGGCCGCGGTGGCCGATCATGACGATCTCCTTTCCCGCCTCGCGCACGCGGCCGACTTCGGAATGCACCTTGGTCACCAACGGGCAAGTGGCGTCGAAGACACGCAGGCCGCGCCGATCGGCTTCCGCGCGCACCGCCTTCGATACGCCGTGTGCGCTGAAGATGACCGTGGCGCCGTCGGGCACCTCGTCGAGTTCCTCGACGAACACCGCGCCCTTGGCGCGCAGGTCGTCCACGACGAACTTGTTGTGCACCACCTCGTGGCGCACGTAGATCGGCGCGCCGTGAATTTCCAGCGCCCGCTCGACGATCTCGATGGCGCGCTCGACGCCGGCGCAAAAGCCGCGCGGATTGGCGAGCAGTATGTCCATTACAGGATCCCTATCACGTCCACCTCGAAGCGGATGGCCTTGCCGGCAAGCGGGTGATTGAAGTCGATGAGCGCGCTGTCCTCGGCCAGTTCGCGCACCAAGCCAGTATAGGCGGCCCCGGCGGGCGTCTTGAATTCGATGAGCGCCATTTCCCGAAGTTCCCCCGGATCGGGCAGCTCGCTACGTTTGAAGCGCTGCATCAGTTGCGGGTTGTGCGGGCCGAACGCCTGCTCGGGCTGGAGCAGGAATACGGTGCGCTGTCCGACAGGCAGATCGAACAGGCAACGCTCCAGGACGGGCGCCAGTTCCCCGCTGCCCAACTGCAGCGTGGCCGGCTTGCCGCCGAACGTGCTGACCAGCTCGTTGTCGTCCGCCAGGGCCAGACGGTAATGCAGGGTGAGCAGGCTGTCGGCCTGGACGACGTCGCTCATTTCTTTTCCGGGACGGAACAAAACAACTGTTGCCAGACGAGCAGCACCACGCCCACCGATATCGCCGAATCGGCGACGTTGAAGGCCGGCCAGTGCCAGCCGGCTGCGTGCACGTCGAGGAAATCCACCACCGCGCCGAAGCGCACGCGGTCGATCACGTTGCCCAGCGCGCCCCCCAGGATCAGAGCGGCCGCCAACGGCAGCAATCGCTCGGACGCGTGCTGCCGGATCAGGAAAGTCAGCCACGCAGATACGGCGAGCGCCAGGCCAACGAAGAACCAGCGCTGCCAGCCGCCCGCATCGGAGAGGAAACTGAAAGCCGCGCCCGGGTTGTACACGAAGACCAGGTTGAAGAACGATGTCAGCTCGATGCTTTGACCAAGCTTGAGCGCCGACACGACCCAGTGTTTCGTCATCTGGTCGAGGACGACGATCAGGCCGGACAGTCCCAGCCAAAGCGCGCTCCTAGGCATGCGATCGGGTCTCGCCCGTGCCATGCAGGTTGGCATCGCAGCGCCCGCACAGTTCGGGATGCTCGGCATTGACGCCGATATCCTCGCGCCAGTGCCAGCAGCGCGGGCACTTCGCGTGTGGGCTGGGCATGGCGGCAACACCCTCCGCCGCGCCTTCGCCGACCTTGACCAGCGTGACCTTCGAGCAGATCAACACCAGGCGCAAATCATCGCCGAGCGCGGCCAGCAGCTCGTGCTTCTCCCCTGCGGCGCGGATGTCCACCTCCGCCTGCAGGGACGAGCCGATCTTGCCGGCGACGCGCAGGTCCTCCAGTACCTTCGACACCTCGGCGCGCACCTCGCGGATCTGTTGCCACCGTGCCGTGAGGGCTGACTCTTGCTCCAGCGCCGGCAATGCATGCCAGGTGGCCAGCATCACGCTGTCCTCGGGATCCTTCGTCAGAATCTGCCAGATCTCCTCGGCAGTGAAGGACAGCACCGGCGCCATCAGCCGGACGAAGGTCTGCAGGACGTGCCACAAGGCGCTTTGCGCGGCACGGCGCGGCTTCGAATCCGCACCGGTCGTGTAGAGGCGATCCTTGAGGATGTCCAGATAGAAAGCGCCCAATTCCTCTGAACAGAAGCCCTGCAGCGCCTGCACGACGCGATGGAATTCATAGCGCCCGTAGTCGGCCGCCACCTGCTCCTGCAGCCGGCGCGTCAGCGCCAGGGCGTAGCGATCGATCTCCAGCCATTCGGCCACCGGCAGCATGTCCTTTGCCGGATCGAAGTCGGCGGTGTTGGCGAGCAGGAAGCGCAGGGTATTGCGGATGCGCCGGTAGGACTCGACCACACGCTTGAGGATTTCGTCCGAGATCGACAGCTCGCCGGAGTAGTCGGTCGCCGCCACCCACAGGCGCAGCACCTCGGCGCCGAGCGTGTCGGAGACCTTCTGCGGCGCGATGACGTTCCCCTTGGACTTCGACATCTTGTGGCCCTGGCCGTCCACCACGAAGCCGTGCGTGAGCAGGGCGTCGTAGGGCGCGCGGCCGTCCAGTGCGCAGGCCGTAAGCAGGGAGGAATGGAACCAGCCGCGATGCTGGTCGGAGCCTTCGAGATAAAGGTCGGCCGGCCACTTCGAGCCTTCCGTATGGCTGCCGCGCAATACGGTGCGGTGCGTCGTGCCGGAATCGAACCAGACATCCAGCGTGTCGCGCATCTTGTCGTACTGCCCCGCATCGGCGCCGAGCAGTTCCGCCGCATCGAGCTTGAACCAGGCGTCGATGCCTCCCTTCTCGACGCGCAGCGCCACCTCCTCCAGCAGCTCCTGCGTGTGCGGGTGCAGTTCGCCCGTTTCCTTGTGCAGGAAGAAGGGAATCGGCACGCCCCAGTTGCGCTGGCGCGAGACGCACCAGTCGGGACGGTTGGCGATCATGGCGTGCAGGCGGGCCTGGCCCCAGTCCGGAAAGAATTTCGTTGCCTCCACGGCGGATAGCGCCGTGTCGCGCAGCGTGCGGCCTTCGACGGGTTTGCGGTCCATCCCCACGAACCATTGCGACGTGGCGCGATAGATGATCGGCGTCTTGTGCCGCCAGCAGTGCATGTAGCTGTGCGTGATCTTGCCGGCGGCGAACAGGCAGCCGACCTCGCGGATCTTCTCGATGATGGCAGCGTTGGCCTTCCAGACGTTGAGGCCGCCGAAGAAGGGCAGGCTCTCGGCAAAGCGGCCGTCGCCCTGCACCGGGGTGAGGATCTCCTCGTTCCTCATGCCATGGCGCTTGCAGGACTCGAAGTCCTCCAGGCCATAGGCCGGCGCGCTGTGCACCACGCCCGTGCCCGTGTCCAGCGTGACATAGTCGCCCAGATACACCGGCGCTTCCCGGTCATAGAACGGGTGGCGGAACTTCACCAACGACAGCGCCGCACCCTGGCAGGCGCCGAGCACGCTGCCTTCGAGTCCGAAACGCGCCAGCGCCTGGCCGCGCAGCTCCGCCGCCAGCACCAGCAGGCCGCGCGGCGTCTGCACCAGTTCGTAGGTGAACTCGGGATGCAGGTTGAGCGCCTGGTTGCCGGGGATCGTCCAGGGCGTGGTGGTCCAGATCACTGCATAGCAGGGGCCGTCCGGCAACGCCTTCAGGCCGAAGGCATGCGCAACGCGCGCACGTTCGGCGTCATCGAGCGGAAAGGCCACGTCGATGGCGGGCGACTCCTTGTCCTGGTATTCGACCTCCGCCTCTGCCAGCGCCGAGCCGCAGTCGAAGCACCAGTTCACCGGCTTCAGTCCCTTGAACAGGAAACCGCGCTTGTGGATGTCGCCGAGCGCGCGGATCTCGTCGGCCTCGTTGCGGAAGGCCATGGTCAGATAGGGGTCATCCCAGTCGCCCAGCACGCCGAGGCGGATGAAATCCTTCTTCTGCCGTTCCACCTGTTCCGCGGCGAAGGCGCGGCACAATTCGCGCGCCTTGTCCGCCGGCAGATGCTTGCCGTGCAGCTTCTCGATCTGGTGCTCGATGGGCAGGCCGTGGCAGTCCCAGCCCGGCACGTAGGGCGCGTCGTAGCCGGCGAGGGTCTTGGATCGGACGATGATGTCCTTGAGGATCTTGTTGACGGCATGCCCGATGTGGATGTCGCCGTTGGCGTAGGGCGGGCCGTCGTGCAGCACGAAGCGCGGCCGACCGGCCGAGGCCCGGCGGATCTTCTGGTACAGCTTGCGCTGCCGCCATTCGGCCACCCACAGCGGCTCGCGCCTGGCGAGATCTCCCTTCATGGGAAAAGGCGTATCGGGAAGATTCAGTGTTTTACGGTAGTCAGCCATGTCAATCCGCCATCTGGGCACGCAACCCTGCGTGATGGGCCTTTGCCTCGGAGACGTCGCGCGCGATCTGCGCCGTCAGTGCTTCAAGGGAATCGAATTTCGCCTCGTCGCGCAGCTTGTGCAGGAAATTCACCCGCAGGTGCGCACGATAGAGGTCACCCGTGTAATCGAAGATATAAACCTCCAGCGTCGGCACGCCAGCGGAACTCACCGTCGGCCTGACGCCGAGACTCGCCACGCCCTCCAGCGGTTGATCGGCGATGCCGTCGACCGTCACGACGAAAATGCCCGACAACGGCGCACGCAGGCGTTTGAGCTGGATGTTGGCTGTGGCATAGCCGATCTTGCGGCCGAGCTTCTCGCCGTGGATGACGCGACCGGATATGCAGTAGGGACGCCCCAGCAGCCGCTCGGCATGTTCCAGGTCGCCCGCATCGAGCGCCTCGCGTACCGCCGAGCTGGAGACACGCTCGCCTTCATGCACCAGGGTTTCCATGGCTTCGACGCCGAAACCGTGGTCCCGCCCTGCCTGCTGCAGCATGGCGAAGTCCCCTGACCGACCCTTGCCGAAGCGAAAATCGTCCCCGATCATGAGGTGGCGCACGCCGAGCCCATGCACGATGCGCTCGACGAATGCCTGCGCCGACAGCGTGGCAAAACGGGCGTTGAAAGCGCAGACGTAAGCCTGGTCGACACCGCACTCGGCGAGCAACTGCAGCTTTTCGCGCAGGCTGGCCAGCCGCGCCGGCGCCGACTGGGGGGTGAAGAACTCGCGCGGATTGGGCTCGAAGGTCATCACCGCCGCCGGCAGTCCGGACTGATTCGCCAGGCTGGTGAGCTTCGCCAGTAGCGCACGATGGCCGCGGTGCACGCCGTCGAAGTTGCCGATGGTGAGCACCGTCGAATGCAAAGCGCGGGCGGGGATGCCTCGGAAGACCTGCACGATGGGTAAGGGTTGCCGGGAAACGGCTGATTATATCAGTCGAGGCGAACGAGTTTCGACTTGGCAAGGGGCGGATTTTTTGCCAAATAGCCCTTGATGCCCCTCAGGATGGCCTCGGCCATTTTGTCCTGGTAGGCATCGTCGTTGAGCCGCCGCTCTTCTTCCGGATTGCTGATGAAGGCCGTCTCGATGAGGATGGAGGGGATGTCGGGCGCCTTCAGCACGGCAAAGCCGGCCTGTTCGACATGCTCCTTGTGCAGGGTGTTGATCCCACCAAGTTCGCCCAGCACGGCGCGACCGAGCTTGAGGCTGTCGTTGAGGGTGGCGGTCTGCGAGAGGTCGAGCAGAGTGCGCGCCAGATGCGGGTCCTTGACGTCGAGATTGACGCCGCCGATCAGGTCGGCAGAGTTCTCGCGCTGCGCCAGCCAGCGCGCGGCGGAACTGGAGGCACCGTTCTCCGAGAGCACGAATACGGAAGAGCCGCGCGCCGTCGGCTTGATGAAGGCATCGGCGTGCACGGAAACGAAGAGATCGGCCTTCACGCGGCGCGCCTTCTGCACGCGCTGATTCAGCGGTATGAAGAAATCGCCATCACGCGTGAGCATCGAGCGCATGTTCGGCTCCGCATCGATCTTGGCCTTCAGCCGGCGCGCCACCTGCAAGGTGACATTCTTTTCGTGGCTGCCGCCGCGGCCGATGGCGCCCGGGTCCTCGCCGCCGTGCCCCGGATCGAGCACGATGGTCACCATGCGCATGATCTCGGGCTGGCCGGTTTCCTTCGGAGGCGCCTTTTGGGATGCCGGCGCAGTATCGAGTTTCTCCAGCAGCGCCAGCAGGGGGTCGTCTGCCACGGTCGGATACAAATCCATCACGAGGCGATAGCCGTACTCGCCGACCGGCTTCAGGGCGAACACCTGCGGCTGGATTTCCGTCTTCAGTTCGATCACCAGACGCACCACTCCCGGCTTGAAGCGCCCCGCCCGGATCAGCTTGATGTAGGGGTCTGTCGCCGAAATCTTGTCAGGGAGGTTCTGCAGGATGCTGTTGAACTCGATGCCTTCCAGATCGACGACCAGACGGTCGGGATCCTTCAGAATCATCTGCGAGAAGGCAATGGACTGCTGACACTCCAGCGTCACCCGGGTGTAGTCGCGCGCCGGCCAGACGCGAACGGCCAAGACGCTGGTCGCCGCGTGCCCAACGGGGCTGACCAGAAGGGTCATTGACGCTCCGGCGAACTTCAGGAATTCGCGGCGGCGGAGCCCGGCAGGATAGCGCGGAGCCTGTTCAGGCATGCGCGCCCCGCTTCGGTGAGAGACAGGAAATCGACCCGACGCCCAGTGTCCATGAGGGCGAGTTCAAGGCGCAGGTCTGCGGGGGCAAGATACTCCCCCGCCTTGCCCGGCCATTCGACGAGGCAGACCGCCCCGCCCTGAAAGTATTCGTCCAAGCCTGCATCCAGGTATTCTTCCGGCTGGCTGAATCGATAAAAATCAAAGTGATGCAAGTTTAATCTAGAAATAGCATAAAGTTCAACCAAAGTATAGGTCGGGCTTTTCACATTTCCCTCGAAACCGAGGCCGCGCAGCACCCCGCGCACCAAGGTCGTCTTGCCGCTGCCGAGGTCGCCGTCGAGATAAATCACCAGTCCCGGCGCCAGCGCAGGGGCCAGCCGGGCGCCCAGGGCCAGCGTCGCCGCCTCGTCGGGCAGGCTCAGGGTCAAGTGGCTATCATCATCGGTATGCAAAACACGCGCTCCATTGACGGGGTAGAACTCGCCGCACGCATCCGGCAATGGGGGCGGGCGTTGGGATTTGACGCCATCGGCTTTGCCGGCACGAGGCTCGACGCCGCAGAAGCCGAACTGGCGGCATGGCTTGACGCCGGATTCCACGGCGAAATGGATTATATGGCACGCCACGGCACGAAGCGCACGCGCCCCGGGGAACTGGTGCCGGGCACCGTGAGCATCGTCACCGCGCGCATGAACTACCTGCCGCAAGCGGCGCCGATGGAAGCCGCGCTGGCCGACGGCACGCGCGCCGCCATCTCCCGCTACGCTCTCGGCCGCGATTACCACAAGCTGCTGCGCGCGCGGCTGCAGAAACTGGCCGACCGCATCGCGGCGGAGATCGGGCCGTTCGGCTGCCGCGTGTTCACCGACTCCGCCCCAGTGATGGAAGTCGCGTTGGCGGAAAAAGGCGGGCTGGGCTGGCGCGGCAAGCACACGTTGCTGCTGACGCGCGAGGCCGGCTCCTACTTCTTTCTCGGCGAGATCTACACCGACCTGCCGCTGCCGGCCGACGAGCCGCAGGCGGACCATTGCGGAACCTGCCGAGCCTGCCTGGACATCTGCCCGACGCAAGCCATCGTCGCGCCCTACACCGTGGATGCGCGTCGCTGCATTTCCTATCTCACCATCGAGTTGAAAGGCGCCATCCCGGAAACGCTGCGGCCGCTGATCGGCAATCGCGTCTACGGCTGCGACGACTGTCAAATCGCCTGCCCGTGGAACCGCTTCGCGCGCCGTACCGTGGAGACTGACTTTTCCGTGCGCCACGGCCTCGACCGCGCCAGCCTGGTCGATCTGTTCGCCTGGTCCGAAGAGGAATTCAAATCACGGCTGTCCGGCAGCGCCATTCATCGCATCGGCTACGAGTGCTGGCTGCGCAATCTGGCCGTTGGCCTTGGCAATGCACCAACGTCCCCCGCCACTGTGGCGGCGCTGCTAGCGCGTCGCGACCATCCCTCGGCGCTGGTGCGGGAGCATGTGCTCTGGGCGCTGGTGCGTCACGGCTCCGGTTGATCCGGCGGCACCAGGCGCCAGAGCATCGCGGCCAGCAGCGCCAGCGCCACATACAGCACGGTGAAGAACGTAGCGGAAAAATCCCAATAGAGCAGCCGACCCGCCCAGCGCCCGACGAATCCGCTTTCTGCGGGCACGTCGCCGCGGAGCCAACTCTCCCACACCGTCAACGGACAGGCGATGCCAACCAGGGATTCGGCTGCGACAAAGGCGATGGCGCCGGCGTGGACGAGGCGCAGTCGCCTCTTTCCCACCCAGCGCCAGCCGGCCGCGGCGCCGACCGGAATCAATATGAAACCTGCAGCGATGAATCCCGCAATCGCGAAATGAACAGCGAGTACGAGGTCGGCGAGCGCACTCACGCCCGCTCCATCGACGTCAGCTGCCGGTGGCGATCGGCCTGGACGGATCGGCGCACCACTCGCTCCACGAGCCCGGGTAGAGCCGCGAGCCGGACAGGCCCGCCACTTCCATCGCCAGCAGGTTGTGGCAGGCGGTCACGCCCGAGCCGCAGGAATGGATGACCTCGGTTGCGCCACGCCCGCCCATCAACTGCCGGAACTCGGCCTGCAGTGCCTCCGCGGGCTTGAAGCGCCCCGTCGGCGCCAGGTTATCCTTGAAGAAGCGGTTCACCGCGCCGGGAATATGGCCTCCCACCGGGTCGAGTGTCTCGTTTTCGCCGCGGAAGCGCTGCGCATTGCGCGCATCGAGAATCCTGGCGCCGTCCCGTGGAGACTGACCTTCCACGAAATGCACATCGACGGCCATGTCGGAGCGCAGCCGCGGCGTGAAGACGGCATGGGGATGATGCGATTCCGCATCCGTCGTATCGTGGCCAGCCGCCTCCCAGGCATTCAGGCCGCCGTCGAGCAAAGCCACTGCGTCGTGGCCGAGCCAGCGCAGCATCCACCACAGACGCACGGCGTAGGTGCCTGCCACGTCATCGTAGACCACCACCTGCGTGTCGCTGCCGACGCCCCACTCGCCCAATTTGGCGGCGAAGCGCAGCGGATCCGGCAGGGGGTGGCGGCCGTTGAGGCCGGTCAGCGGACCTGACAGATCCCGCTCGAGGTGGGCATAGATCGCACCCGGAATGTGCGCTTCCCGATATGCGAGTTCGCCCGCATGCGGATGCACCAGGTCGAAGGAGCAGTCGAAGACCCGCCAGCGCGCATCGTGCAGGTGGTGGGCCAGCGCGTCGGCATCGATCAGGGTGTTGAAGGTTTTCATTCCGCCTGCAGCCAGTCGCGGGCTTCCTGCTCGTCGGCGAATACCTGCATGTCGGCATCGACGAATATCTGCGACAGCCAGGCGCTCCACGTCACCCACTGCGAGTCGGTCAGCACGGCGATCTTGCCGAAGTCGTGGCTGTGTGCACGGGAAAACTTGATTTCCTCCCAGGCCATGTCGAGCGTGAAATCGGCCATTTGGCGCAAGTCGAAAAGCAGGTTCACCGGCCCCTGGAACCGAACCTTGTAATTGACCAGTTCCTCGAACTCCTTGTAGTCGGCCAGGGCAAATTCCCCGTAGACGGTGACGGTGACCAGTTTTTCCTTGTGGTCTGTGACGATCATGTTGCGCTCCCTTGTTGGTCCGTTTCCGCATCTACTATATCAATCCTCTTCGCCCGGCGCACGTGCCCGAATGAGAGCAATACGCTATGATTATGGTTTGCCTTTCAGCAATCCTCAATGAACCCAGCCGCAAAAATCGACACGTCGGACAAGCCGCCCGAATCCTTCGAGGCTGCGCTGGCCGAACTGGAATCCATCGTGCAGGGCATGGAAACCGGCAAGCTCAGCCTGGAAGAATCGCTCGCCGCCTATCAGCGCGGTGCGGCCTTGCTCAAGCATTGCCAAGGCGCGCTGACCGCCGCCGAGCAGAAAATCCAGGTTCTGGAGGCGGGTCAGCTGAAGGACTTGCCGCGCACCGAAGGCTGATCGCTTCAGATGGATTTCCAGAGCTGGATGACTGCAGTTCAGCAGCGCACCGAGCGTGCGCTCGAGAGCCTGTTGCCCGCAGCAGACATCGCTCCGTCGCGCCTGCACCAGGCCATGCGCTACGCCACTCTGGGCGGCGGCAAGCGCATCCGCCCGCTTCTGTGCCACGCCGCGGGCGACCTTGCCGGCTCCGATCCCGCGCGCCTGGACATCGCCGGCTGCGCCGTCGAACTGATCCACGCCTATTCCCTGGTGCACGACGACCTGCCCTGCATGGACAACGACGTCCTGCGTCGCGGCAAGCCTACCTGCCATGTCGAATACGACGAGGCGACGGCCATGCTGGTCGGCGATGCGCTGCAATCGCAGGCCTTCCTGTTGCTCTCCGACCATGTGCTGGCCGACGATCCGCGCCGCCAGTTCGAGATGCTGCGTCTCCTCGCACAGGCAGCCGGCTCGCGCGGCATGGCCGGCGGCCAGATGATCGACATCGAGAGTACCGGCCGGCAATTGACGCGCGCCGAGTTGGAGTTCATGCACGTGCACAAGACCGGCGCACTGATCCGTGCCGCGATCCTGCTCGGTGCCCAGTGCGGCGCACCGTTGCCCGAAGACGAAATGGCGCGGCTCGACCATTTTGCCAAGCGTGTCGGCCTGCTGTTCCAGGTGGTCGACGACATCCTCGACGCCGAAGCCAGCACGGCGACCCTGGGCAAGACCGCTGGCAAGGACGCCGCGCAGGGCAAGACCACCTATGCCAGCGCGATGGGTCTGGCTGAAGCGCGCGAATTGGCGGACACCCTGCGCAGCGAAGCGCGGCAAGCCATCGAGGCCTTCGGCGAACGCGGCCGTCGCCTGCACGAACTGGCCCATTTCATCGTCACGCGGAAGTTCTGATGTCCGCCTATCCTCTTCTCGACACTATCGCCAGCCCTGACGACTTGCGCTTGCTCGAGCGCAAGCAGCTGCCGCAACTGGCGCAGGAAATGCGCGAATTCCTCATAGAGTCGGTGTCCAGGACAGGCGGTCATCTTTCCTCGAATCTCGGCACGGTGGAGCTGACCATCGCCCTGCATTACGTCTTCAATACGCCCGGGGATCGCCTGGTGTGGGACGTCGGCCATCAGACCTACGCCCACAAGGTATTGACCGGCCGGCGCGCCGGAATGACCAAGCTCAGAATGCTCGGCGGTGTTTCCGGCTTTCCGCGCCGCGACGAAAGCCCTTACGACACCTTCGGCACCGGGCATTCGTCGACATCGATATCGGCCGCGCTGGGCATGGCCGTCGGAGCGCGCGACCGGGGCGAGGAGAAGCATGTCGTGGCTGTTATCGGCGATGGCGCCATGACCGCCGGCATGGCATTTGAAGCGCTCAACAATGCCGGTGTGGCGGATGCCAATCTGCTGGTCATTCTCAACGACAACGACATGTCGATCTCGCCGCCGGTGGGCGCCCTCAACAAGTATCTGGCCCGCCTGTTCTCCGGCCACGCCTTCAATGCCGCACGACGGGCCGGCGAGAAGGTGCTCGGCGTCTCGCCCTCGTTGCTGGAGTTCGCCAAGCGCACCGAGGAGCACCTGAAGGGCATGCTTACGCCCGGCACCCTGTTCGAGGAGTTCGGCTTCAACTACATCGGCCCGATCGACGGCCACGATCTCGATTCGCTGGTGCCCACGCTGAAGAACATCTCCGAGCTGAAGGGCCCGCAGTTCCTCCACGTCATCACCAAGAAAGGCCAGGGCTACAAGCTGGCCGAAGCCGATCCGGTGCTGTATCACGGCGTGTCGAAATTCGACAGCGAGAACGGCATACAGCAGGGCAAGGGTGGCGGCAAGCTCACCTACACGCAGGTCTTTGGCGACTGGCTGTGCGACATGGCGGCGCAGGACCCGCGCCTCGTCGCCATCACGCCAGCCATGCGCGAGGGTTCAGGCATGGTGCGCTTCGCCGAGGAATTTCCACAACGCTTCCACGATGTCGGCATCGCCGAACAGCACGCGCTGACTTTCGCCGCCGGCCTGGCCTGCGAGGGCGTCAAGCCGGTGGTGGCCATCTACTCGACCTTCCTGCAGCGAGCCTACGATCAACTCATCCACGACATCGCCCTGCAGAACCTGCCGGTCATGCTGGCAATCGACCGCGGCGGTCTCGTCGGCGCCGACGGCGCCACCCACAATGGCGCGTTTGACCTGTCCTATCTGACCTGCGTGCCGAACATGATCGTCATGGCGCCTGCCGACGAGAACGAGTGCCGGCAGATGCTCACGACGGCTTTCTTTCACGAAGGTCCGAGCGCCGTGCGCTATCCGCGCGGCCATGGCCCCGGCATGCAGGCACAAAAGGAATTGACGGCCCTGCCCGTGGGCAAGGGTGAAATCCGCCGTTCCGGCAGCCGGGTCGCGCTGCTCGCCTTCGGTAGCCTGCTGGCCCCGGCCCTTGAGGCAGGCGACATGCTCAACGCCACGGTCGTTAACATGCGCTTCGTCAAGCCGCTGGATCACGAGTTGGTGAAGGAACTTGCATTCGGCCATGACCTGCTCGTCACGCTGGAGGAGAATGCCATCATCGGCGGAGCCGGTGCCGAAGTGGCCCGCTCGCTGGAAGAACAGGGCCTGAACACGCGGCTGATGCGCCTGGGGTTGCCTGACCGCTTCACCGAACACGGCGACTCCGCGACCTTGCTGGCACAACTGGGCCTTGACGCAGACAGCATTACTGAAAGGGTTAAACAGTCAATACTTGAGTGATTCTGTCGGGAATGGTAGGATACGTCCAAAAGCAAGCGCTTATAGACGCCACAACCCCAGAGAGACATTCATGAACCTGAACGACACCATGGCCATACCCGACGTACAAGGCTTCGCCGACACTCGCCAGTTGCCTATCAACAAAGTCGGCATCAAATCGATCCGTCACCCGGTCAGGGTGAAGGACAAGAATTGCGGCGTGCAGCACACCATCGCCGTTTTCAACATGTACGTCAGCCTGCCGCATAACTTCAAGGGCACGCACATGTCGCGTTTCGTCGAGTTGCTCAACAGCGCCGAGCGTGAATTCTCCGTCGAGAACTTCGAGCCGAAGCTGCGCAAGATGGTCAAGCGGCTGGAGGCCGAAACGGGTCATATCGAGATGACCTTCCCCTACTTCATCAACAAGAAGGCGCCCGTTTCCGGGGTGCAGAGCCTGATCGATTACGAAGTCACCTTCGTGGGGGAAATTCACGAAGGCGACAAGTACACCTTCACCATGAAAGTCGTGGTGCCGGTCACCAGCCTGTGCCCCTGCTCGAAAAAGATTTCCGAACGCGGCGCGCACAATCAGCGCTCCCACGTCACCGTCACGGCGACAACCAACGATCTGGTCTGGATCGAGGATCTGGTGCAACTGGTCGAAAGCCAGGCGTCCTGCGAGCTATACGGCCTGCTCAAGCGGCCGGACGAGAAGTACGTCACCGAACGCGCCTACGACAACCCGAAGTTCGTCGAGGACATGGTGCGCGACGTCGCCGCGCTGCTCAATGCCGAAAAACGCATCGATGCCTATGTGGTGGAATCGGAGAACTTCGAGTCCATCCACAATCACTCCGCCTACGCACTGATCGAGCGCAACAAGCTCGAAATCTGAGGGCGCAAAACAAACGGGACGCCGCAGCGCCCCATCTTGACGGAATCGCCGATTACTGCTGCGCGGTGCCCTTGCTCGACGCAACCAACTTCTCGCGAATGCGTGCCGACTTGCCGGAACGCTGGCGCAGGTAGTACAGCTTGGCGCGGCGCACGTCGCCCTTGCGCTTCACTTCGATGCTGGCGATCAGCGGGGAATAAGTCTGGAAAGTCCGCTCGACGCCCTCGCCTGAGGAAATCTTGCGCACCGTAAAGGCGGAATTGAGGCCGCGGTTGCGCTTGCCGATTACAACCCCTTCGTAGGCCTGCACGCGCTTGCGCTCGCCTTCGACGACGTTCACGTTGACAATCACCGTATCGCCGGGGGAGAAATCGGGAATGTTCTTGCCCAGGCGGGCGATTTCTTCCTGTTCCAGTTGCTGGATGAGATTCATTGCCTTGCTCCTAAGTCGAATGGCCCTTGGCCTTGCGCACAGAGCATGCCGCAGCATGTTGCGCGCGTTTCTCGTTGATAAAACCGCTGCTGCTACTTTTCCTGTTCCCGCTTGAATTCTTCAAGCAGGTTGTCTTCTTCCTTGCTCATCTGCCGGCATGCAATCAGCTCCGGTCGCCGCATCCAGGTGCGTCCCAGCGCCTGCTTCGTTCGCCAGCGCCTGATGTCGGCGTGGTGGCCGGAGAGCAACACCGGCGGCACGGACAATCCATCATATATCTCGGGCCGCGTGTAATGCGGACAATCGAGCAAACCGTCGGCAAAGGATTCCTCCACCACCGAATCGGCGTCGTTCAGCGCGCCGGGCAACTGACGCACCACCGCATCGATCAGCGCCATCGCCGCGATCTCTCCGCCGGAGAGAACGAAATCGCCCAGCGAGACTTCCTCATCCACGCAGCGCGCGATGACACGCTCATCGATGCCTTCGTAGCGGCCGCAAAGCAGAATCGCGCCCGACTCCTGCGCCAACGCCAGCACCCGCTTATGTCCGAGCGGAGGGCCTTGCGGCGACAGATAGATCACTTTCCCGCCAGGCTGGTTGCCCCTGGCCGCCGCAATCGCCTTTTCCAGCGGCTCGGCCAGCATCACCATGCCCGGACCGCCGCCATAGGGCCGGTCGTCCACCGTGCGGTGGTTATCGACCGCGAAATCGCGTGGATTCCACAGCGCCAGGCGCCACAGTCCCTGTTCGCGCGCCCGCCGCGTGATGCCATGATCGGCCACCGCGGCGAACATCTCCGGGAACAGCGTGATGACATCGAAAGCGACGCTCACCAGTCTCGCCCCCAGTCCACCTGAATCCGGCTTCCGGCCAGATCCACCTCCTTGACCACCGCCGCCACGAAAGGCAGCAGGCGCTGGTTGCCGCACTCGTCGCGCACATCGATCACCTCGTGTGCGCCGGCCCTCACCAGTTCGGCGACGCGGCCCAGCCGCTCGCCCGCCAGATTCACCACCTCCAGGCCGACCAGGTCGGTCCAGTAATATTCATCTTCGGCCGTGATCGGCAACGCCTCGCGCGGCGCTCCGATATGTCGCCCGACCAGTTTCTCGGCGGCGTTGCAATCCTCGATGTCTTCGAAGCGGGCCACGAGGCCTTTGCCGTGCGGCTTGCATTCCGCAAGCTGCCATGCCTGCCACGCCGCGTCCGCCGCCTGTTCCTCCGCGCCCAACCACCAGCGCGGCATTTTCGCCAGCGCTTGCGGAGCGTCACCGTAGATCTGGATCTTGACCCAGCCGCGCACGCCAAATGGGGCGGTGATGCGCCCCAGGACAATCATGCGTGTTAGGCGGCTGCCTTGGCCGAGAACTGCTTGACCAGTCGCGCCACGGTGGGCGACAACTGGGCGCCCTTGCCGGTCCAGTGTTCGATGCGCTGCATATCGACGCGCAGGCCCTGCTCCTTTTCCCCGGCGACCGGGTTGTAGAAGCCAACGCGCTCGATGCAGGCGCCATCGCGGCGCTTGCGCGAATCGGCGACGACCATATTGTAGAACGGACGCTTCTTGGCGCCGCCCCGGGCAAGTCGAATGACGACCATGTGCTTAACCCTTGGTTGAAATCGAAAAAAGATGTTTCGGCCCAAGCCCGGTTCGCCAACTCCATGTCACGGCAAACGCAAGCAAAGCAGCCGAAGCCAAAAAGGGCGTTATATTAATGGAAAACCTTCTGAAAAACAAGAACAAGCCCCGTCAGTCAGAAGCTGCACGCCTTGCCGCACCACTTGCCCGGCCGGCCGATTCCTCTACAATGAACCCGTTATCATCCGGAGTACCGCACTGCGGTCCGCATCGCGCTTGGCACGTACAACTTCAGCCCGCCGGATTCAGTCGCCGGACGACGTCACCCACGTCCTGGACTGGCTTGCCTCCCCGATCCCCGAAGATCCGGCGCAGGATCTCGCCCAATTGGGCGGCGAACTGGCCGCGCTTGGCCGGGCTGGCCTGGAAAGCGCCCGCTATCACCGCATACTCGATCTGTTTTTCGATCGGGCGCACCGGCTTTCCCACGCCCTGAAAGCCCGCCTCACCGAAGCCAGCCTGCCCCTCGGCAAGGAACTGCGTGCCATGGCTGCCATGCTCATCGCTGTCCACGAGGGTGTTGCGGCCGGCTACGAGCACGTTCTGCTTGACGCCGAGCGACTCGCCCATAGCAAGCGCCGCAATGTCGGCTCCGTTGCGGCCCGCGCCCTGCGAAGCCTGACCGAAGCCCTGGAAACCAGCTGCATGGTGGCCTGCCCGACGCCAACCGATCTGTGGCGCCGCGCCCATGCGCTCTCCAAGTCGGCGCGCGCGCATTTCGAACCGACCGCCACCGTGATTCCCGGCCTGTCGCTCGATGCCGAGAAAACCTACAAGGGGCTCCTGGCCTTGGCTGCATCCCAGCCCGAAGGGTTTTCTCCGGGAGAGATCGCACTGGCCAGCGAGTACCTCGCCCATTTCTCCGCGGCAGTCAGCCTGCTGCCTGCGCCCCCCCGGGAAGAGGAAGGAGCCTGGTACTGGGTGGACAGCAGCCGCGACATGGGGCCCGTGCCACCCAACAGACGCATCCCGCCCGATCACGGCGATTTGCTCTATTGTTCATTTCAATTGCTGGCCCGCCTGCTCGGTGAGCAGGTTTCCGCGCTAGAAGCCGGCATGCCGGCGGGCAACCTCCGGCTGCCGGAGCGCGCAGCCGGACATGGCGGCATTGCCGCACTGAAGCGTCTGCAGGCGCACTGGGCGCATCCGCCCCATCGCCATCACTCCCGCCGCCACAACAATTTCCGCGCCCAGGTCTGCGTCGGCCTGACCGAGCTGTGGCAATTGCTGGAAAAAGGCGAGGCACTCGAAGGCGCCGAGGCTGGCGCACCGCACATGACCGAATGGATGGTGCTCAACGAGAGTCCGGGCGGTTTTGCCGTGATGCACGTCTCTGGCGAAGTCGAAGGCCTCGTGCCGGGCAGCGCCATCGCACTGCGGCCGGCACCGGACAAGCCATGGAGCATTTGCATCGTGCGCTGGATGAAAAGCGAGAACCCGGAGCACATCGAACTGGGCCTGGAACTCATCGCACCGGCGGCACGCTCCGTCCAGTTGATGTTCCGCAACGGCGACCCCGGGCAACAGCCGACACCCGGCCTGCTCCTGCCCGCCATTCCCGCCCTGCGGGAGCATCCAGCCGTGCTTGCCCCTTCGGGCGCCTACAGCGCCCGCCGTTTCTTCATAGTCTCGGGGGAAGACAAAACCCACATCATGCAGGGACGACTGCTCAGCCTCGACCTGCAGACCGGGGCGGTCGAACTGTTCCAGTTCGAATCCGATCCCTATCCGATGTAATCACCGCCTGGGGGTTTTCATGTCCCCCAACACCGCCGCCGTCAACGCGCCTGCCAGTACCACCAGCCAGGAGAGGTACAGCCAGACCAGAAAGATCGGCACCGTGGCAAAGGCGCCGTAGATCAGCGTATAGCTCGGGAAAGCCGACACATAGAGGCCGAAGCCGCGCTGGACAAGGGTAAAGCCCAGCGCCGCCACGATACCGCCGGCGACGGCATGCCGGGCGGCCACCGGGCGATTCGGCATGGCGTAGTAGAGCAGGCCGCACAAGGCGGCAAGCAGGAAGGCCGGCAGGATTTTCAGGAACAGGTTGGTTACCCATTTCGGCTCATTGACCAACCCGAGCGAAGCCGTCAGGAGATAAGTCGCCGCCGCCACGCTCGCGCCCAGCACAACCGGCCCGAGTATCAACACGCCCAGATAGACGATGAGCCTTTTCAGCAGAGGCCGCGGCTGTTTTACCCGCCAGATCTGACCGAATACGCGCTCGATGGAGAGCAGGAGCAGCAATGCGGTCGCTACCAGCATGCCCGTCCCCAGCGCCGTCAGGCGTCCGGTCTTCTGGCTGAATTGCAGGGCGTAGCTCGCTATGACCTTGCCGGCCTTCTCCGGTAGCAGATTGGCCAGCAGGAAATTGCGCAATGCCGTGCCCAGGCCGGAGAACAAGTCGAAATGGGAAATCAGCACCAGCGCCACGGTCAGCATCGGCACCAGCGCCAGCAGCGTGGTGAACGCCAGGCTGGCAGCGGCCTGGGCGCAGCGCTCCTCGCGGAAGCGCACGAGGCAGCGCATCAGAAAGTCGGGCAAGGGGCCAACCAGGCGCATCGAACTAACCCGTTCCGATAGAATGCCGCGATTCTACCGGAAGCATTCATGCCGCCTGCCGCCCGTCTTTACAATCACGCCACCGCGATCAGCCTGATCGCCTTGATATTTCTCTGCCTGGCCTGGGAGTTGTGGTGGGCTCCCCTGCGTCCGGGCGGGTCGTGGCTTGCGCTGAAGGCGCTTCCCCTTCTGGCGCCGCTCTTCGGGGTGCTGCGCGGACAGCGCTACACGCACCAGTGGGTGCCCCTACTGGCGCTGGCCTACTTCACCGAGGGGCTTGTGCGCGTTGTCACCGAACGCGGCCTCTCGGTTTGGCTCGCCGCCGCCGAAACGGCGCTCGCCTGCATCCTCTTCGGCAGCGCGGTGCTCTACGTCCGCGCCGCCGCGAAAGTCAGCCGCCACAGCACGGCGCCCGAGTCCTAGACGCGGAACTGGCTGACGGCCGTGCGCGTGCCGACCGCCAACGCCTCCAACTGACGCGCGGTATCGGCCGCCTCGCGCGTGGCCGCGCTGTTCTCCTCGGACATCTGGGCGATCTTTTCAACATTGGCGGCGATATCGTTGCTCGCCATGCTCTGTTCCCTGAGGGCGCTGGAGATTTCGTTGACCGCCGCCACCACGCGTCCGGCGCCGTCGCTGATGCCGTTCATCGATTCCCCTGCGCGGCCGGCCATGGCCTTGCCGCTATCCACGCGGGTCACCGCATGCTGCATGGTGACCACCGCCGCCTGGGCACTGGATTGAACCGCTTCGATCATGCCGCTGATCTCGGTCGTGGCCTGGGCGGTGCGCTCGGCGAGCTTTCTCACCTCGTCGGCCACCACGGCGAAGCCGCGGCCCTGCTCGCCCGCGCGCGCCGCCTCGATGGCGGCGTTCAACGCCAGCAGATTGGTCTGGTCGGCCACGTCCTTGATCACCTGCACAATGCTGGAAATCTTCTGCGAATTCTCCCCCACGGCATGGATCGTGCCCGACGCTTCGGTGACGGTCGCCACGATCTGCTGCATTTCTGCGACCGTATCCTGAATGATGCGCCTGCCGTCCTCGGAAAGATTGCCCGTCTCGCCGGTGACCTGCTTGGCCTCGTTGGCGCTGTCGGAAACATGGTTGATGCTCACCGTCATCTCCTCCACGGCCGCCGCCATGCCTGAAGCAGCCTCGCTCTGCTGCGACGTGCTGATGGCGAGCTGCTCGGAGGTGGATGCCAGTTGCTGCGATGCGCTGGCAACGCCGTCGGCATTCGTCTGCAGTTCGCCGATAATCCTGCGCAGATTGGCCTGCATGCGCTTCATGGCCGCCAGCAGGCTGTCTTCGTCGCCGGGCTTGAGCGCGATCTCGGCGGTCAGATCGCCCTGGGCGATCCGGCTCACCGCCGCCTTTGCCTCGTCCGGTTCACCGCCCAGCGGTCGCGTCACGGCACGAATGATCCACATCGCCACCGCGAAGGCTGCCACTGCCGCCACGACCAGGAACAGAATCAGCATGTTGCGGGCAGAAACATAGACGGCGTGGGATGCGGCGCCCGTATCCTCCAGAATCTTTCCCTGTACCTTGATCAGTTTGTCGGCCGAGGCCAGCAAGGCGTCGAGCGCCGGCACGGTTTCGGTTGTCATTTGCCGGACGGCTTCCGCATCCTTCCCGGATTCCAGCAGCTTGGCCACGCCGGAGAAGGACGCGACGTAGGCTTTCCGCTTCTCGCCGATGTCCGCAAGCGCGGCCTTGCCCTCCGGCTTGTAAAGCAGCTTGTCCAGTTCCTCCAGCTTGGCGGTGATCTTCTGCACGTTGGCGGAAATGCGCTGCCGCACGGGGCTGCGGTCCTGCACGTGGAAGAGCAGGTAGGTCTCGCGGGCGTTGGCGTTCATCAGGTCGATGGCGTCGTTGGCCAGCACGGTTTTCTGCCAGTCCTGGGTGACGATGCGGTTGATCATGGCATCCACGGCATCGAGCCGGTTCAATCCCAGGAAAACCGACACTACGAGCATGGCGAAGAACAGGCCGAAACCCATCGCCAGCCGGAGCGCGGTGGTCATTTTTGCAGGCATTTTTTTCTCCTTTTCCAAGCAATACGGACACGAATCCCACACACAGGCGGGCGGAACGAGCAACACAGACGATTCGGGGTCTGATTTCCCGGCAGGACGTTGCCGGAAGGCGGCGCAGCCGCGAACTTCGGAATGGGCGTGAGCTTGGCCCGACGGGTTCGCACCTCATGTCAGGCGAACCGGATCGCACTGGATCGCACGCTCTTCAGTGCGCTTCGGCGCGATGTTTTACGATTGAATTATCGACAGGGACGGAAAAAACTTGAGGGGTAAAAACATATTTATTATCAACGTGTTGCAAAAAAAGCTCGCTGCTGACCGGATCAGGAACGATCGGGAAGAAGGCGGGGCTGTTCCCTCGTGGAAGGCCACGCCGCCCCCGGGTGGGGGTGCGGCGTCCGGCTTACTGCGATTTGCTGGTGGTGTTGAGAAGCTCGGCGGCGGCGAGCAGTTCCTGGGCCACTTCACCGATCTTGCGGCGCTGGGTGCGCGCGGTCGTGCGCAAGGCATCGAAGGCCTGCTTGCGGTCGAGCAGGCGGCGTTCCATGAGCAGGCCGACCGCCATGCTCACCTCGCGGCTCTCGTTGAGCGCCGTCTGCAACTGGCCACCCGTTTCGCGCAGCTTCCTCATGTCGGCGGCACGGGCCAAGGCTGCCTCGATGGCCGGAATCAGTTGTGGGATATCCACCGGCTTTACGACGTAACCAAGCGCGCCGTGCTGCGCCGCCTGCATCACCACTTCGGCCTCGCTATAGGCGGTGAGGAAGATGAAGGGGATGTCGGCTGAATTGCGCAGTTCGCGGGCCAGATCAAGTCCCGAGGCGCCCGGCATGCGCACGTCGAGCACCACGATGTCCGGCGTTTCGATTGCCAGCACCCGCAGCGCCTCCCCGACGGAATCGCAGGCCTGTACAGCGTAGCCCGCCTGCTCCAGTCCGCGACTGAGGGTGGACAGTACCAGTCGATCGTCGTCGACCAGGAGCAGTTTTTTCGGTTGTGACGTTCGTGCCTGTTCCATACATGCCCTCCGGGCTTGCCTATCCCTATAAACAATGTCGCCAGTGCCTATTGATTTACGTCTCAACTACATACTACTTTAGTAGTATGAGTCCGGGGAATGAAAAAAATAGTATCGCGCCCCGTCTTTAGGGCATCCGTTCTAAACGACAATGACGCGATCCTCGCAGACCGGACTTGCCGGCCGCGTCGTCCGCGCAGGTTCAGGGCGTCAGGGAAAGATCGAACGGCTCGAGGCCGTCGGGATAAAAGGCAGCAGGCGCAAGGCTGCTATTGCAAAACGGTAGCAGTGTATAGGCCCCTCGCGCCTGCTGGCAATCCCTTCTCGCGAGGGGCGGTCGCTACTGCAGCGACTACACCTGCGGATTGACCTTTTCCGGCTTTGAGACCAGCTTGTTCAGGGCATTGATATAGGCCTTGACCGAGGCAACCACGATGTCGGTATCCGCCCCCTGGCCATTCACCACGCGGCCTTCCTTGGCCAGACGCACGGTCACCTCGCCCTGTGCATCGGTGCCGCCGGTAATGCTGTTCACCGAGAAGAGCAGCAACTCAGAGCGGCTCGCCGCGATGCGTTCGACCGCCTTGAAGGAGGCATCCACCGGGCCGTCGCCGTCCGCCTCGGACTGACTTTCGGCGCCGCCCGCCGACAGCGTGATGCGGGCATGCGGCGTCTCGCCAGTCTCCGAGGCGACACGCAGACTGATCAGCTTGTAGTGCTCCTGCTCGGGCGTGACGGCTTCGTCCGACATGAGCGCCTGCAGATCCTCGTCGAAGATCTCGTGCTTCTTGTCGGCCAGTTCCTTGAAACGGGCAAAGGCGACATTGAGCTGTTCCTCGCTGTCGACGACAATGCCCAGATCGGCCAGCCGCGTCTTGAAGGCATTGCGGCCGGAGTGCTTTCCCAGCACCAGCTTGTTCTGCGTCCACCCGACATCCTGGGCGCGCATGATCTCGTAGGTTTCGCGGTGCTTGATCACGCCGTCCTGGTGGATGCCCGACTCGTGGGCGAAGGCGTTGGCGCCGACGATGGCCTTGTTCGGCTGTACCGGGAAGCCGGTGATGCCGGATACCAGCTTGGAAGCGGGCACGATCTGCGTCGTGTCGATGCGCGTCTCGCAGCCGAAAACGTCCTGGCGCGTGCGCACGGCCATCACGATCTCCTCTAGCGCGGCATTGCCGGCCCGTTCGCCCAGCCCATTGATGGTGCACTCTACCTGTCGCGCGCCCTCCATCACGGCGGCAAGCGAATTGGCCACGGCCAGGCCGAGATCGTTGTGGCAGTGCACCGACCAGACCACCTTGTCGGAATTCGGCACGCGTTCGCGCAGGCTGCGAATCGTCGAGGAAAACTGTCCCGGCACATTGTAGCCGACTGTGTCCGGCACATTGATGGTCCTCGCCCCGGCCTTGATCACCGCGTCGAAAATTCGGCAGAGGAAATCCAGTTCGGAGCGTCCGGCATCCTCGGCGGAAAACTCGATGTCGTCCGTATACTCGCGCGCCCACTGCACGGCCCTCACCGCCTGATCGACCACCTGATCAGGCGCCATGCGCAGCTTCTTCTCCATGTGGATCGGGCTGGTGGCGATGAAAGTATGGATGCGCCCGGATTTGGCCGGCTTGATGGCCTCTCCGGCGCGGCGGATGTCATTCTCGTTGGCGCGTGCCAGTGAGCAGACGGTGGAATCCTTCACGGTTTCCGCGATGTTTCGGATGGCATCGAAGTCGCCGGGCGAGGCTGCGGCAAAGCCGGCCTCGATGACGTCGACCTTCATGCGCTCCAGTTGGCGCGCCACGCGCATTTTTTCTTCCTTGGTCATGGAGGCGCCCGGGCTCTGCTCGCCGTCGCGCAATGTCGTGTCAAATATCACCAAGTGGTCTTTCATGCTCGTCTCCGAATGGGATGCGTCAATCGTCGAACGAGGGTTTTGCCCTCGCCGGCCTGTACAACTCAAATTGTGGGTCAGGGAATTTAGCGCGCGCGGCGCAGCAGCGGCCGTGCCAGCAGGAGGCCGCTGAGAAACAGGGAAGCCGTCAGGAAGAAGGCCATTTCAAGCATGAAGCAACTATATCCAGAATCCGGCATCGGCGCAAGCGGGGTCAATTAGCTGCTTTCCGGCGTCGGAACCAGCCCCAGGCGGCCATGACATAGCCGGAGAAGGCGTAACAGAGGAACAGCGCGAAGAGTATGCCCGGTGGATGGCTGGAGACCAGAACGAAAAAGAGGACAATGGCCAGCACGGCCATGAACGGCACGCTGCGCCTGAGATTGATGTCCTTGCCGCTGTAATAGCGGAAATTGCTCACCATGGTCACGCCGGCGAATATCGTCAGCGCCCAGGCGTACCAGCGCACCTCTTCCCCGGAGTAATTCAGATCCATCAGCACCCAGACGAAACCGGCGACCAGCGCGGCGGCGGCCGGGCTGGGCAGTCCCTGGAAGAAGCGCTTGTCGACGACTTCGATATTGGTGTTGAAGCGCGCCAGCCGCAGGGCGGCGCCGACGCAGTAAATGAAGGCGGCGATCCAGCCCCATTTCCCCATGCCCTTCATCGCCCATTCGAACATCACCAGAGCCGGCGCAACGCCGAAGGACACCATGTCGGAGAGCGAGTCGTATTCGGCGCCAAAGGCGCTCTGCGTGCGGGTCAGCCGCGCCACGCGCCCGTCCAGCCCGTCGAGGATCATGGCGATGAAAATGGCCACCGCCGCATGCTCGAATCGCCCGGTCATGGCCTGCACGATGGCATAGAAGCCGGCGAACAGCGCTGCCGTCGTGAACAGGTTGGGCAGAATGTAGATGCCCCGCCGCCTCATCTCGGGGTTGACCAGCGCCTTGCGGGATCGGATCTCGGGCATGGCCCTATTGTAGCTGAGGGAAATCGGGCTGTCGGCTCAGGGCAGTTCGGCCAGTATGGTTGAGGAAGCCGATACTTTTTCTCCGATGGTCACCCTGGCCTTCGATCCGGGCGCAAGGTAAACATCGACCCGTGAGCCGAAGCGGATGAAGCCGTAGCGCTGTCCGCGCGACAGCACATCGCCCTCCTTCACATAGCAGAGGATGCGCCGGGCTACGAGCCCCGCCACCTGTACGCTGGTGACATCCTGGCCTTCGGGCGTGCGCAGCCAGACCGCATTCCGCTCGTTCTCCAGCGAAGCTTTGTCCAGGGCGGCGTTCAGGAAGCTGCCGGCGTGATACCAGCAGCCCTTCACCTCGCCGTCCACCGGGCTGCGGTTGGAATGGACGTTGAAGACATTCATGAAGACGCTGATCTTGAGCGCCTCGCGATCCAGATAGGGGTCGCGTGTCGTCTGAATGGCGACGATCCGGCCGTCGGCGGGCGAGAGCACGTCGTTCGCCGTGCCGGGAATCGGCCGCGCCGGGTCGCGGAAGAACTGCAGGACGAAGACCGTCCAGATCCACAGCGGTATCGACCAGTTCCAACCGGCCAGCCAGCCGACGGCCAGCGCCGCCATGACGGATACCGCCAGGAAGGGCCAGCCCTCCCGGGCGATGATGGGGTGGGGATAGGACGACACTAGTTCTTCGTCTGGTCGACCAGCTTGTTCTTCTTGATCCAGGGCATCATGTCGCGCAGCTTGGCTCCGACCTGCTCGATCGAATGGGCAGCCATGTTGCGGCGCGAAGCCAGCAGCGTCGGCGCACCGGCGCGATTCTCCAGGATGAACTCCTTGGCGTACTGACCGGACTGGATTTCCTTGAGGATGCGCTTCATCTCGGCCTTGGTCTGCTCGGTGACGATGCGCGGGCCGCGCGTGATGTCGCCGTATTCGGCATTGTTGGAAATCGAATAGCGCATGTTGGCAATGCCGCCCTCGTAGATCAGGTCGACGATCAGCTTTACCTCGTGCAGACACTCGAAGTAGGCCATCTCGGGCGCATAGCCGGCCTCGACCAGCGTCTCGTAGCCATTCTGTATCAATTGCGTCAGGCCGCCGCACAACACCACCTGCTCGCCGAACAGGTCCGTCTCGGTTTCCTCGCGGAAGCTGGTTTCGATGACACCGCCGCGCGTGCCGCCGTTGGCCGCCGCATAGGACAGCGCGATGTCGCGCGCCTTCTTGGAGACGTTCTGATGCACGGCGATCAGCGAAGGCACGCCGCCGCCCTGGACATAGGTCGAGCGCACCAGGTGGCCGGGACCCTTCGGCGCGACCATGATAACGTCGAGGTCGGCACGCGGCTGAACCTGCCCGTAATGGATGTTGAAGCCATGGGCGAAGGCGAGCGCCGCGCCCTTCTTGATGTTCGGTTCGATGTCTTCGCGGTAGACCTGCCCGATGTTCTCGTCCGGCAGCAGAATCATGACGAGGTCCGCGCCCTTCACCGCGTCGCCGACCGACTTCACGGACAACCCGGCCTTCTTGGCCTTGTCCCAGGAAGCGCCGCCCTTGCGCAGGCCGACCGTGACCTTTACGCCGGAATCATGCAAATTGAGGGCATGGGCATGGCCCTGCGAACCATAGCCGACGATGGTGACCTTCTTGCCCTTGATGAGGGAGAGGTCGGCGTCCTTGTCGTAATAGACTTTCATGTTTTCATCCTTAAGAAATAATGGCGGGCCATGCGGGCGATTCCGCCCGCCGCCCCTCACGCGTTGCTAGACTTTCAGAATCCTGTCGCCGCGACCGATACCGCACACGCCGGTACGCACCGTCTCGAGAATGAAGGATCGATCGATGGCCTCGATGAAGGAGTCGAGCTTGGCCGTGTTGCCGGTCAGCTCGATGACATAGGTCGTCTCGGTCACGTCGATGATGCGTCCGCGGAAGATGTCCGACATGCGCTTCATTTCCTCGCGATCCTTGCCGGTCGCGCGCACCTTGACCAGCATCAGCTCGCGCTCGATGTGGGCCGCTTCGGAGATATCCACCACCTTGATCACCTCGATCAGCTTGTTCAGCTGCTTGGTGATCTGCTCGATGATGTCGTCCGAGCCGACGCTGACGATGGTGATGCGCGACATGGAGGGATCCTCGGTCGGCGCCACGGTCAGCGATTCGATGTTGTAGGCGCGTGCCGAGAACAGGCCGGTCACGCGCGAAAGCGCCCCGGCTTCGTTTTCGATAAGTAGGGAAATAACATGCCGCATGATGCTTATAGCTCTTCGGAGAGGATCATTTCGGTGAGGCCCTTGCCGCCCTGCACCATGGGATAGACATTTTCGGTCGGGTCGATGGCGAAATCGAGGAAGACCAGATCGTCCTTGCGCTTGAAGGCCTCCTTCAATGCCCCTTCGACATCGCCCGGCTTTTCGATGCGCATGCCGACATGCCCGTACGACTCGGCCAGCTTGACGAAATCCGGCAGCGCATCGACGTAGGACTCCGCGTAGCGGTTGCCATGGAAAAGCTGCTGCCACTGGCGCACCATGCCGAGATAGCCGTTGTTGAGGAGGACGACCTTGACGGGGAGACGATATTGCTTGCAGGTGGACAACTCCTGGATGCACATCTGGATGCTCCCCTCGCCGGTGACGCAGGCCACGGAGGAACCCGGGTGGGCAAGCTGGACGCCCATCGCCGCCGGCAGGCCGAAACCCATCGTGCCAAGGCCGCCGGAATTCATCCAGCGACGCGGCTTGTCGAACTTGTAGTACTGCGCCGCCCACATCTGGTGCTGGCCGACGTCGGAGGTGACGAACGCCTCGCCTCTGGTCACTTCGTAGAGCTTTTCGATGACGAACTGCGGCTTGATTATCTTGCTCTTGCGGTCGTACTTGAGGCAATCCTTGCCGCGCCATTCGTCGATCTGCTTCCACCAGGCTTTGACCGCCTTCTCGTCCGGCCGGTCTCCACTGGACGTGAGCAGCCTGGAGATGTCATCGAGCACTTCGGGCAGGTCGCCGACGATGGGCACGTCCACCTTGACCCGCTTGGAAATCGACGACGGGTCGATATCGATATGGATGATCTTGCGCGGCACCTCGGCGAAATTGGCCGGATTGCCGATGACGCGGTCGTCGAAACGCGCGCCGACCGCCAGCAGCACATCGCAATGTTGCATGGCCATATTGGCTTCGTAGGTGCCGTGCATGCCGAGCATGCCGACGAACTGCTTGTCCGTCGCCGGGTAGCCGCCCAAACCCATCAGGGTGTTTGTGACCGGAAAGCCGAGTTGCCTGACCAGTTTGGCCAGCTTGTCGGCGGCATCCGACAGGATGACACCGCCTCCGGTGTAGATCATCGGGCGCCTGGCTTCGAGGAGCAGCTGCACCGCCTTCTTGATCTGCCCCTGATGGCCCTTGATAATGGGATTGTAGGAGCGCATGGCGACCGACTTCGGATAAGCGTACTCGCACTTCATCGCCGAAACGTCTTTCGGGATGTCCACCAGTACCGGACCGGGGCGCCCGCTTTTTGCCAGATAAAAGGCTTTCTTGATGGTCGTAGCCAATTCCTGGATGTCCTTGACCAGGAAATTGTGCTTGACGCAGGGCCGGGTAATCCCCACGGTATCGACTTCCTGGAAAGCATCCTGGCCGATATAGGCGGTAGGCACCTGACCGGAGATGATGACCATGGGGATGGAGTCCATGTAGGCAGTGGCAATGCCGGTGACGGCATTGGTCACGCCGGGGCCGGAAGTGACCAGCGCCACACCGACCTTCTCGGTCGAACGGGCGTAGCCATCGGCGGCATGGACGGCGCCCTGCTCATGGCGCACCAGCACGTGGCGGACCTTGTCCTGCTTGAACAGCTCGTCGTAAATGAACAGCACAGAGCCGCCGGGATAGCCGAAAACATACTCGACCTTTTCTTCCTGCAGGCACCTGATTACAATTTCCGCACCAGTCAAAACCATTGTTGCACCCAGAAGGCATCCATAAACGGCTGAAAAACCTGTGATTTTACTTACAGCCCCACCCTTGGTCAAGGCATTTCGCGAAGGGAAATACCCTTTGCGCCATTCGGAAAACTGAATCTGGCCGCCCGAACGGAATTGTCGGATTTTCTCGCCAGCGTAGAGCGGCGAGCCTACAAGCAGGCCTTGTTTGCGGTGCGCGACGACGAGGTGGCGCTTGATATCGTGCAGGATTCAATGCTGAAACTGGCGGAGAAATACGGAAGCAAGCCCGCCGGTGAGTTGCCGATGCTCTTCCAGCGCATCCTGCAAAACACCATCCGCGATTATTATCGCAGGCAGAAGGTTCGCTCAATGTGGACCACCCTTCTTTCCGCTTTTAGCCCATCCGAGGACGAGGATGCCGATCCATTGGAAACTCTTGAAGTCGAACAGGGGTCATATTCACCGACAACACCTCATGGCAGCCTGGAGCAAACGCAAGTCCTTGCAATCATTGAAGAAGAAGTAAAGAGATTGCCGCCGCGTCAACGCGAAGCCTTCCTGATGCGTTACTGGGAAGACATGGATATCGCCGAAACCGCGGCGGCAATGGGATGCTCGGAAGGCAGCGTGAAAACGCATTGCTCCCGGGCGACGCATTCATTGGCCGCGGCACTGAAGGCAAAGGGCATTGAACTATGAACACGGAACGTGAAACTGCCTACAAGGTCCGCCACTATCTCAACATGGGGGCGGACGAAGTCGACCGGAAAACCGCAAACAAATTGTTCGAAGCCCGCCAGAATGCGCTCGCCCATCAGGAGATTGTCGGCGCGCGACTGGGCTTGGCCGGCATGGGACATTTCGCCGCAGACATCATTTTTCCCCATGGCCGCGCCCTGGTGGCAATAGTCGGCCTGGTCATTGGCGTCATCGGGGTGTCCACCTGGAACGATACTCAGAAGGCTGACGAGCTGGTCGAAATAGATAGCGCGCTTCTCGCTGATGACCTGCCGATCAACGCCTATCTCGACAAGGGCTTTCAGGCATGGCTTTCCGAGCGCTCGTCGCAGGACTGATACTCGCATTCTCGCTGTCTTCCCCCGCCCAAGTCGTTGTCCCGGAATTGAGACAGCCGGCGTGGGCCGAGCTCACCCTGGAACAGAAGCAGATTCTCGCCCCCCTTGCCCGCGACTGGGACAAGATGGAGGCTTATCGCAAGAAAAAATGGCTGGGAATTGCCAAACGCTACCCGACCATGAAACCGGAGGAGCAGGCACGCGTCCAAAGACGCATCAAGGACTGGGCCAGCCTGACACCGGAACAGCGCTCGCAAGCACGCGTCCAGTATAAAAACCTGAAAACCGCACCGCCCGAGCGCAAAGAGGCCATCAAGGAGAAATGGGAGCAATACAAAGAGTTGTCTGACGAGGAGAAGCAGCGTCTGGCCGAAAAGGCCGCAATAAAACCTGCGGCAAAATCTCCCAGAACAACGCCCAAGCTGCCTGCGGCAACGCTCCAGCCATTGCCGACACCGGCTGCACCCGCCCCCCCCGTTGCCGCTGCCGCACCGAAGGAAATCATAACGCCGCCCAGCCAGACTGCTGCTCCGGAAGCGGAAAGCACGCCGGAGCAGCCGGCTTCGTCCGCCCCCGCGGGCTCACAACAATAAGCCCGTGCCGGACACCCGCTCCGCAGTCGGCTTGCCGCCCAGCATCCGTCGACGACTGGCCAGCATGCTCTATGAGTCCTTCCTGCTGCTTGGCGTATTGAGCATCGCTTTCGTCTTGCCTCACCTGTTGATCGGCATGTTCAGGAAAGCTGCCGTGCCGGGTTCGCTGCTTTGGCTGCACGTCTTTCTTGTTCTGCTGGCATATTTTGGATGGCTCTGGAAGCAAGGCGGGCAAACTCTGGCCATGCAAACGTGGAAAATCAAGCTGGTGGCCGCGAATGGCGAACCCCTGACGCACCGGCAGGTTCTCCTGCGCTATGCGCTGGCCTGGCCGAGCCTGTTGGCCTGCGGAATCGGATTATTCTGGGCGCTGGTCGATCGCGACAGGCAATTCCTGCATGATCGACTGGCCGGAACCCGCCTCGTCAAACTGGAATGATCAACGGCGCTCGACCCACCACAGCATGCCTGCCGCCGCCAGAAGGAAGAGTGCGCTCGGCGTAAGGGCTGAAAAGAAGGGCGGCCAGCTGTTGATTATGCCTAGATTGGAAAACAATCCGTTGAGCATGTGGAAGGTAATGCCGAGCATAATGCCCGCGAATACCTTGACGCTGACGGCCCCCATGCGGTCCTGAAGGTAGGCAAACGGCAGCGCCAGCGCCATCATGACCAGCGCCGCCAGCGGATAGACCAGCTTCTTCCACATGGCGATCTCGTAGCGCTGCGTCTTCACCTGATTGTCCTTGAGGTGGCTAATGTAGCGATACAGGCTGGCCACCGACATGCGCTCCGGCATGACCAGCAGCACGCTGAGGATTTCCGGATTGATCGCGGACTGCCACACCGCTTCCGGCAGGCGATTCACCTTGGCCCGATCCTTTTCGAATACGGTCTGCGCCACTTCCTTGAGGCGCCACTTGTCCGGCGGCAGGTATTCACCCTCCTGCGCCTCGGAAATCGAGCGCAGGACATGATTCCGGTCGAACTCGTAAATGCGCACCCCCTGCAGCCGCGAATCGGGGAGCACCGTGCGAACGTTGATGAAACTCATGTCGTCCTTGACCCACAGGCCGGAGCGAAACTCCTGCCCCACCACCTGGGACATTGCCTTGAGGCGCAACTCCTTGGCGGCACGCTCCGCCGGCGGAGCGATGAAATCGCCAACCACGAACGTCAGCAGCACGAACGCCAGCCCAATTTTCGCCAAGCCCCCCAGAATTGCCGCAGTCGACAGCCCCGAGGCGCGCAAAACGGTGATCTCGGAATGACGGGCTAGCATCGTCAAGGCATAGAGCGTGCCGATCAGCACCGCTATGGGCGCCAGTTCATAGATATGACCCGGCAGCGTCAGCAGAACAAATAACGCCATATAGCGCAGCTGATACCCCCCCTTGCCCAGACTCTGCAACTCGTTGATGAAGTCGAAAAAAGCGAACAGCATCAGGAACGCGATGAGCACCAGCGTAACCGCCGAATAGATTTCCCTTGCCAGATAGCGCTGGTAAACCTTCATCGGCGCAGCCTCGCCCAGGAGAACATGGACAGCCGCTTGAAGAAGAACAGGATGAGCACGACGAACATCACGGCATGCACCAGCCACCATCCCGTTTCGAAGCGAAGTCTTCCTTGCGACACCCAGGCCTGGCATACCGAAACCAAATTGCTGTAGAACATGTAGGTCAACAGACCCAGCACCAGGTTGTTGGTCCTTCCGGCACGCGGATTGACGAAACTCAGGGGAATGGCGAGCAGCGCAAGATTGAGGGCCGCCAGCGGCAGCCCGATGCGCCAGAGAATTTCACCCCTACCGACGTTGCCGGAGCCCTGCAACAGCGTCCAGGTGGGCGTGCTCTTCGGCGTTAGCTCGATGCCGCGCGCTTCCTTCGTCTCGATTCGAACGGCATAGCGCTCGAACTCCATGACGCGATACTCGGGCGAACCCGGCGTGCCTTCATAACGCCGACCATTGACGAGGACCACGAAGCGATCCCCATTGGGCATGCTTTCGGTGTAGCCGTGGGTGGACATCATGACGCCCATCCGGCCATGCTGCATCGAGCTGATGAATATGTTTCTCACCGACCCCTCCTCCTTGGAGGCGGACTCGCCGGCGGCGGCCTCAACAAAGAACACACGCTCGCCGCTCGCCGACTCCTTGAACGCGCCGGGCGATACCCGGGCGACATCGTCGCGCGTATCCATGCGCTGGCGGTATTCGGTGCTCTTCGATTGCGCCCAGGGCGACAGCAGCAGGGACAGCACGGCGATCGCAGCCACCAGGGGGGCGGAGAACTTCAGGACGGGCTTCACCCAGGCCGTCAGCGGCAGGCCGGACGCGAACCACACCGACATCTCCGAGTCGCGGTAGCTGCGCGACAGCGTCATCAGCACGGCGATGAACAAGGTCAGCGAGAGCAGGATAGGCAGGTGCGTCAGCGCGCCGAAGCCAAGCATGGCTACGACCGCCTCGGACACCAATTTGCCGCCGGCGGCCTGCCCCAGAAGACGTATCAACTGGGTCGTCAGCAGGATGGCGAACAGGGCGACGAATGCAGCGCCGGCAGTGCCGGTGCATTCGCGAATCACCGCACGCTCAAAAGTCAGCCTGCGCGCCATTTTGACTTCTTCTAAGGGGAAAAGGGATAATCGGAGCCTAATTTGCCGGAGAGGAGTTGCGTGTGGAATTTAGCATAAAAAGCGGTGGCCCGGATAAGGCCCGATGCGGTTGCATAGCGGTCGGCGTGTTCGACTCGCGCAAGCTGTCGGCACCGGCGCAAAAGCTGGACAAGGCCGCCGGCGGACATCTGGCCGGCATCCTGCGCCGGGGCGACATGGACGGGAAAGCCGGCTCGACGCTCCTGCTGCACGGAACGCCGGGCATCGGCGCAGAAAGGGTGCTGCTGGTCGGCCTCGGCAAGGAATCGGAATACGGCGAGAAAGCCTATCGCGACGCCATTGCCGCAACGGTACGCGCCATGAAGAATACCGGCAGCAGGGACATCCTCATCACCCTGAGCGAACTTCCTGTCGGCAAACGCAACGCTGCCTGGCTGGCGCGGCAGGGCGTACTGGCCGCGCATGACGCGCTCTACCGGGCAGATCAGCTCAAGTCGAAGAAGGACAACGACAAGCCTGCCCTGGCCGCGATCTCTTTCTCGGTGGCCGGCAAGGACGCCAGGTCCGCCAACGCCGCGCTTGCGCAGGGCGAAGCAATCGCGCAGGGCATGAACCTCGCGCGCGAACTGGGCAACCTGCCAGCCAACATCTGCACGCCGACCTTCCTTGCCGGACGGGCACAAAAACTGGCCAAGGAATTCAAGCTGAAATGCGAAGTGCTCGATCGCGCCCGCATGGAAAAGCTCGGCATGGGCTCGTTGCTGTCCGTGGCGCGCGGTTCGCACCAGCCGCCTCGCTTCATCGTGCTGCAGTATCGCGGCGGCAAGACCGCGGCAAAACCCATCGTGCTGGTGGGCAAGGGCGTCACCTTCGACACCGGCGGCATTTCGCTCAAGCCGGGCGCCGAGATGGACGAAATGAAATACGACATGTCCGGCGCCGCCAGCGTGCTCGGCACCTTTCACGCCCTTGCCACCATGAAGCTGCCGCTGAACGTCGTCGGCCTCATCCCGACGACTGAAAACATGCCCGGCGGGGCCGCGACCCGGCCGGGCGACATCGTCACCTCCATGTCGGGCCAGACCATCGAGATCCTCAACACCGACGCGGAGGGACGCCTCATTCTTTGCGACGCCCTCACCTATGCCGAACGCTTCGAGCCCGACTGCGTGGTGGATGTCGCCACGCTGACCGGCGCATGCGTCATCGCCCTGGGCGCGGTGGCTTCGGGCCTGATGGCCAACGATGACGGCCTCGCAGCAGCCTTGCTGGAAGCAGGCCAGAACTCAGGCGACCGCGCCTGGCAGCTGCCCCTGTGGGAGGATTATCAGGAGATGCTCAAGAGCAACTTCGCCGACATTCCGAACATCAGCGGCAGCCGCGCGGCGGGCACCATCACCGGCGCCTGCTTCCTGGCGCGCTTCACGAAAAAATACCGTTGGGCGCACCTCGACATCGCCGGCACCGCCTGGCGTTCTGGCGCCGGCAAGGGTTCGACCGGGCGACCGGTGCCGCTGCTGACGCATTTCCTGCTGAAGCGCGCGCGCAAGCTGTGACCCGCATCGATTTCTACCATGGAGCCGGCGACAAGGTGCAGACGGCCTCCCGCCTGGTCGGCGAACTGTATGCCCAGGGGCGCAAGGTGCTGGTCTATGTCCAGGCGGACACTCTGGCCACCCAGGTGGATCGGCTGCTGTGGGTTCAGCCTGCGACCGGTTTCGTGCCCCACTGCCGCATCGGCGCCGCGCTCGCCGCCGAGACGCCGGTCGTCATCGGCGACTCGCTGGATGATGCGGCGCACCACGACGTTCTGGTCAATCTCGACGGTGAACTGCCGCCGGTCTTTTCCCGTTTCGAGCAGCTGGTCGAAATCGTCGGAACGGATGAAACCGACCGCGGTCCGGCGCGGGAGCGGTTCAAGTTCTACCGCGACCGCGGCTATGCCATCACGGCACACGACCTGAAAGGCAACTGAACGGTGAGCGAGGACATATTCGGCAAGGCCGACGCGCTCATGAAGCGCCGCGCCTTCGTCGCCGGCGGCGCCCAAGCCGCGCCTCCGGCCGAAGACCTGCCGGTGCTCACCGAGGTCGTCGATCCGAGCCAGGCGGTGCCGGCGCTCGCGGCGGCCCTTTCGGGCGGACCGGGCGCCGAGGACCTGGCCGAGCGCATGCGCGACCTGCTCGGTCCTCTGCCGCCGGACATCGCACGCGCCGTGGAAAACTGGCTGGTCGCCACGCTGCCGCGACTGGTCGCCCGCCGCCTCGACGGTATCGCCGAGCAGGTTGCCGAGGAAGTCGGCGCAGCCCTGCGCGAGAGCTTGCCCCTGTTGATTTCCGATTTGATTCGGTCCGCCCAGGAAAGAACCAAGTCAGACAAGTAACTCGGGGCAGACAGATGCACTGCTCCGGTATAATTTCCGTTTTTCCGCCGTATCCTTCCCTCTGAGCGATGGAACTCGCCAAATCCTTTGAACCGGCCGACATCGAGCGCCGCTGGTACCCGCTGTGGGAGTCGCGCGGCTATTTCGCCGCCGGCAGCGACAACGCCAAGGCTGACAATTTCTGCATCCTGCTGCCGCCGCCCAACGTCACCGGCACGCTGCACATGGGCCACGGCTTCAACCAGACGCTGATGGACGCGCTCACCCGCTACCACCGCATGCGCGGCGACAACACGCTGTGGCAACCGGGCACCGACCACGCCGGCATCGCCACGCAGATCGTCGTCGAGCGCCAGCTCGACGCCGAAGGCGTTTCGCGCCACGACCTCGGCCGAGAGAAATTCCTCGAACGCGTCTGGCAGTGGAAGGACTATTCCGGCGGCACCATCACGCGGCAGATGCGCCGCCTCGGCACTTCGCCCGACTGGTCGCGCGAGCGTTTCACCATGGACGAGGGCCTGTCGAAGATCGTCACCGAGACCTTCGTGCGGCTCTACCGGGAAGGGTTGATCTATCGCGGCAAGCGGCTGGTCAACTGGGACCCGAAGCTGCTCACCGCGGTGTCCGACCTGGAAGTCGTCAGCGAAGAAGAGGACGGCTTCATGTGGGAGATCCGCTATCCCTACGCGGAAGGCGAAGGCGCTCTGGTCGTTGCAACGACGCGCCCGGAAACGCTGCTGGGCGACGTCGCCGTCGCCGTGAACCCGGACGACGAGCGTTATCAGCACCTCGTCGGCAAGCAGGTGCATCTGCCGCTCACCGGGCGCACCATCCCGATCATCGCCGACAGCTATGTCGACAAGGCCTTCGGCACCGGCTGCGTTAAGATTACCCCCGCCCACGACTTCAACGACTGGCAGGTGGGCCATCGCCACGGACTCGCGCCAATCTCCGTCCTCACCCTCGATGCGCGCATCAACGAGCACAGCCCGGAGAAGTACCGCGGCCTGGACCGCTACGATGCAAGGAAAGCCATCGTCGCCGACCTGGAGGCCGAAGGCCTGCTCGCCTCGACCAAGCCGCACAAGTTGATGGTGCCGCGCGGCGACCGCACCCATGCCGTCATCGAACCCATGCTCACCGACCAGTGGTTCGTCGCCATGTCGAAACCCGGCGCCGACGGCAGTTCCATCGCCGGCAAGGCGCTGGAATGCGTTTCTTCCGGAGAGATCAGGTTCATCCCGGAGAACTGGGTCAACACCTACAACCAGTGGCTCAACAACATCCAGGACTGGTGCATCTCGCGACAGCTCTGGTGGGGCCACCAGATCCCGGCCTGGCATTCCGACGACGGCCGCGTCTATGTCGCCCACGACGAGAACGAGGCCACCGCCCTCGCCCGACAGGACGGTTACAAGGGCGGACTGGAGCGCGACCCGGACGTGCTCGACACCTGGTATTCCTCGGCGCTGTGGCCCTTCTCGACGCTGGACTGGACCCCCGAGTGGCCCGCGAAATCCAACACCGCGCTGGACCTCTACCTGCCCTCCTCGGTACTGGTCACCGGCTTCGACATCATTTTCTTCTGGGTGGCGCGCATGGTGATGATGACGAAACACATCACCGGCAAAATCCCGTTCCGCCACGTCTACGTTCACGGCCTCATTCGCGACGCGGAAGGCCAGAAGATGTCGAAATCCAAGGGCAACGTGCTCGATCCGATCGACCTCATCGACGGCATCGCCCTCGACGCCCTGGTGGAAAAGCGCACCAGCGGCCTGATGAACCCCAAGCAGGCCGCGCAAATAGAGAAGCGCACGCGCAAGGAGTTCCCCGACGGCATTCCCGGTTTCGGCACCGATGCCCTGCGCTTCACCTTCGCCTCGCTCGCCTCCCCCGGCCGCGACATCAAGTTCGACATGGGCCGCTGCGAGGGCTACCGCAACTTCTGCAACAAGCTGTGGAACGCCACGCGCTTCGTCCTGATGAACTGCGAGGGGCAGGATTGCGGCATCGCCGAGGGCCATGCCTGCGGCACGGATATCGTCTTCTGCCAGGCCGACCGCTGGATCGTCAGCCGCCTGCAGCGCACGGAAGCGGAAGTGGCGCAACATTTCGCCGACTACCGCTTCGACCTGCTCGCCCGCGCCATCTACGAATTCGTCTGGGACGAGTACTGCGACTGGTACGTGGAACTGGCAAAGGTGCAGGTGCAGACGGGCGACGTGGCGCAGCAGCGCGGCACGCGCCGCACGCTGGTGCGCGTGCTGGAGACCGTCTTGCGCCTGGCCCATCCGTTGATCCCCTTCATCACCGAGGAACTCTGGCAGAAGGTGGCGCCTGTTGCCGGCCGCGGCGGCGAGAGCATCATGCTGCAGGCCTATCCGGCTGCAGAACCCTCGCGCATCGACGAGCTGGCTGAAGCCGATATCCGGCTGCTCAAGGACATGGTGAATGCCTGCCGCAGCCTGCGCGGGGAAATGAACCTCTCGCCGGCGCGGAAAGTGCCGCTGCTCGCCGCAGGCGACGCGGCGCGGGTGACGGCCTTCTCGCCCTACCTCGCCGCGCTGGCGCGGCTGTCGGAGGTAATGGCCACCGGCGCCGAACTGCCGGCCGGGGACGCGCCTGTGCAGATCGTCGGCGACTTCCGCCTGATGCTGAAAATCGAAATCGATGTTGTTGCCGAGCGCGAGCGCCTCGCCAAGGAAATCACCCGCGTCGAAGGCGAGATCATCAAGGCGAATGCCAAGCTCGGCAACGCCGGTTTCGTCGAGCGCGCACCAGCCGCCGTGGTGGCGCAGGAGAAGGAACGCCTGGCGAATTTCGGCGCCCTTGCCGAGAAGCTGCGTGCCCAGCTGGCCAGACTATGACCATGGTCGCCGCTTCGTCATCCCCGCGGAAGCGGGGATCCAGAACGGCCTGCGCTGTCCCCATGGATTCCCGCTTCCGCGGGAATGGCAATACAGAGTGAAGCACCTCCTGCGCGCCCTCGCCCAGCGCAATTTCCGTCTCTATTTCCTCGGCCAAAGCGCCTCCTTCGTCGGCACCTGGATGCAGCAGATCGCGCTCGCCTGGCTGATCTACCGGCTCACGGGCTCGCCCTTCATGCTCGGCCTGGCCACCTTCGCCGGCAACATCCCGATCCTCTTTCTCGCCCCATTCGGCGGCGTCTGGTCCGACCGCCTGAATCGCCGCCGCGCCATGCTGGTCACCCAGGCGCTGTCGCTGGCCCAGGCCGCCGTCCTGGCGGGACTGACTTTCGCGGGAAGCATCGAAGTGTGGCACCTGCTGGCCGCCGCGACTTTCCTCGGCCTGGTTAACGCCTTCGATACGCCGCTGCGCCAGGCTTTCCTGCTGGAGATGGTGGGGTCTCGCGAGAATCTGCCGAACGCCATCGCGCTCAATTCGCTGATGATGAATGGCTCCCGCCTGATCGGGCCGGCGCTGGCAGGCGTGGTGCTGGCCATCGCGGGTGAGGCCTGGTGCTTCCTGCTCAATGCTGCGTCATACCTCGCCATGCTCGCCGCGCTCACCGCCATGCGGCTGTCGGCCCCGCCGCCGCTGCGCAGCCGTCAGAACTGGCTGGCCGGGCTGCGGGAAGCCGTGCAATTCGCCTGGGATTTCGCGCCGAGCCGTTACCTGATCGGGCTGGTGGCGCTCGTCAGCTTCGTGGCGACGCCGTACGCCTCGCTGATGCCGGTGTTTGCGCGCGACCTGCTGGGCGGCGACGCCAGCACGCTTGGCCTGCTCGTCGGCGCCTCCGGCGCCGGCGCCATGGCCGGCGTGCTGTATCTCGCCGGACGGCGCGGCACCGCGGGACTGGAACGGCTGATCGCCCTGGCCGGATTCAGCGCCGGCATCGGGCTCATCCTGTTCTCTCAGTCCGGCACGCTCTGGATCTCGCTGACTTTGCTACCGCTGGTCGGTTTCGGCATCATTACCATCGCCGCCTCCGTCAACACCATCCTGCAACTGGTGGCGCCGGATGCCATGCGCGGGCGGCTCGTGAGCCTGCACATCGCCGCCTTCCTCGGCGTGATGCCCATCGGCTCGCTCGCCTTCGGCCTGCTCGCCGAACGCTTCGGGGTTGTCGCCACTGTAGCGGTCGGCGGAATCCTCTGCCTGCTTGGGGCTGCGGGATTCGCAACCCGCCTTGAGATCATGAGGACTCTGCTCGCGCCGCACTACGCGCAGCGCTGAGCCGATTCAGCTCCCGAACAGTTTGCGTGCTTCGGCCAGGAACAACGCGGCCTTCTGCTCATCGATGGTCAGCTTGGCAAGTTTTGCCGCGCTCTCGACCGCCTTGAGCAGTTCGTCCGGCGAGGTGCCCGCTTTTTCCAGCTTGTGCACAACGGGATCGGTCCGCGCTCCGAAAATGCCCGCAGCGAGCGAGATCAGCGCCTGTGCCGAGACTGAATCCAGCGCGTTCTCAACCGGCGGCGTCCCGCCTGCCGCAGTGATCAGACCCGCGTTGGTGAGCGCTTCGACGCTCTCCGCCAGATGCTCCGCCGCGCTGCCGATGCTCGCCGCCAGGGTGCCGAGCGAATTTTTGCCGTCGAGAACAATCAGCAGATTCCGCTGCGGGCGAGTCAGGTTGTGGGCGCGAGCTCTTATCTCCTCCAGGCCGGCGGATGTGCGAACATAAACGCCTTGCGGATCAACCATGGCGCCCCGGGTCAGGCGGACAGTTCCTTGATGATGCCGTAGATGAGGCGAATCGTGATAAGCACGTAGATCGCGCCGAAGAACAGGATCAGCGACACGATCGCGCGCAGCGTTTCCACTGGCAGCGTGGCAAGGAAGGGCAGAATCGAATAGCCCGCTGCGAACAGCACTACCAGCAGGATCATCAGGTTCCAGCTCTTGCCCACCACGCCGCCGCTCATCTTCGACTTGAGGCTGACCACCTGGTACAGATTGATCAGCATGACAAAAACGGCTGCTAGGCCGATGATCATGATCAGATCCATCTTCATGGCCATTCCTTTCCTATCTATGTCAGGTGAAATCGTTCAGCGCGCGTCCTTCTTGCCGCCGACGGTCAGCGCCAGCGCTTCGCGGATCGCCTCCGGCGACTTCATGATGTTCATGAAGCTGTTCGCGCCCATCATCGACAGGTCGGGGAAGCTGATGGCGATGCGGAAGCGGGCATACAGGGCATACACCTTGTTGTCCGAGACCAAGATGTCGTAGGGCAGGTGCGCCGACGACTTCACGTCCTTGAAGTCGATCTCGCTCATGATGTACTTGTCGTCCATGTTTTTACCGGCATCGCCCTCGCCTTTCATGGCGACGCCGAACAGCGTCTCCTTCTTGCCGGCGACGTCGACGCGGTACACCTTGGTCACGCCCTGCTTGCCGGCAGCCAGGCCGGCCTCGACCGCCTTCAGCGCTTCTTCGTAGCTGGCGTACTTGACGAACTCGTTCGGCTCGTCGAAGTACTCCATGCCGAAGGTGTAGTGGTATTTGCGCAGCTGCGGCGCCGTCAGGCCCTTGGCGCCGAATTCCTCGACCTTGCCGAGCGCCGCCTGCAGCTTGGCGGCCGTATCCTTCAGGTCGCCCGCCATGCGATAGGCGTTCGCCAGGTAGACCGGGTTGGTGTAGGCGACCTGCACGTCATTGCCGACCTTGGTGACGGACACGCGCTGTGCGGCGCCGAAACCGCCGTGTTCCGACTTGGCGGCGGTGGTGCGCATCTCGTCGTTGGTCACCGCGATGATCGTGGCGTTGGGATAGGGCGAATAGGTGCCGGCGATCGTAAAGCCGTTCTGCGTCAGCTTCGTCTTGGCGGCCTCGACCGCCTGCGCCATCTCACCCGGACCCTTCGAGCCCAGCACGAACGGCTTCAGCACAGAATCCTGGGCCAGGACTGCGCCGCTGATGCCGAACAACAGGCAAAACACTCCCCTGAGAAACGCTCTCATCGCTGCTCTCCTTTGATGATTAATGGATTATGGGTATGGCGAAAAAAACAGGGCTGAAGCGAAACCGCTTCAGCCCCGAGATTACTTGTTGCTATGACACGTCTAGGCTAGATCAGAACTTCATGCCGTAGGCGATGCCCAGCGAATCTTGGTACATCTTCAGGTTGGCATTTCCACCGCCGAATCCGACGAGGGGAATCGAGCCAGAACCATTCACCTTCTTGCTGAAGCCGTGCATATAGCTGACCGTCCATTCGGATGTCGGTGAAGTGGCCCACGTCGCACCCAGCGTCAGATGATTCTCGATCACGCCCGGGGCCAACATGTTGAACAGGGTCTGGCTTTTCGATATCGGCTGATTGGTGGTGCTGAAGCCGCCGCGCAGGGTGAGATTCTGGCTGTAGGCGTAGCTCACGCCCAGCTTGAAGATCGTCATGTCGCTCCAGCCGAAGCCGGGGCCGTTGTTGGCGCCAAGCTGGCACAAGCCGGCGAAGAAACAGTCAACCTTGTTGGCGACTGCATCGATTTCACCGTAGTTGATCTGCTGGATATCGGCTGCGATGGTTAGCTGCGGCGTCGCCTTCACTGCGATGCCGATGCCGTAGTTCTCGGGAATGTCAAAGTCACCCTTCTCCGCGAACAGACCCTTGTAGTCACTGAACTTACCCATGCGGGTACGCGACTGGTAGGTTGCGCCGATCGTGACTGCATCGGTCAGATTGCCGGTATAGCCAATCTTGATGCCCCAGCCAGTCGAGGAGTCATAGCCATTGTTGGTGACATCGGCCGAACTGACCGAGAAGCCCGGGGCCGTGAAGTTCTGCAGGCCATAGGCCTTGAAGCGCTGATAGGCCAAGTTCAGCGAAATGCCAACCGCGTGGTTCTTGTTGATCTTGTAAGCGAAAGTCGGCGCAATGAAAAGCTGGGACAGATCGACTCCAGCCCGCGCAATAGGCGGCACGCCATCGAACAGGGGAATCCCGTTCTTGTAGTTCGTGTTCATGCCGCCGTTGCCATATACGCTAACGCCGAGCGACATGTTCCAACCCAGCATCTTGTTGTAGCCGAATTCCGGGACAAAGAAATTCTTCTGGTCGCTGCCGTTGTAATCCCCATTGACGCCTGGGGCAAGACTGCCGACGATCTCGGAGTCACGAATCGGTCGGAACCAGTCCACGCCGACGTCGAGGCGATCGCCCACGAAAGCCATGCCGGCCGGGTTCGTCGCGGCAGCCAGCGCGTCCTGCGGCAGCGCGATGCCGACGCCGCCCATGCCCTTGGCCTTCATGCCGTAGCCGTGCGAGAAATAACCGTTGGTCGCCAGTGCGACGCCCGGCGCCGCCAAGCCGGCCATCGCCAGCACACCGATCAGTTTCTTGAATTTCATTACCCCACCCCCCTTAAAATAACCGATGACGAAAAGCTATTCGCCTGCCCTCTTGAAATCAATATCACCTAGAAAATAAGTTCAGTTTACGCCGCAACCTGTTGCTCCCAGGCAACATTTACATGTACAAACTGACATCCGCTTGCTGCGCCATCGGCAGGAACGTCGCCGCGCCGCAGTACTCCTTCACTTCCGGAATGAAATCGTCGCGCGTGAAGCCGAACAGGTCGACCGTCATCTGGCAACCGATCAACTCCACACCAGCCTCGACGCACAGGTCGCGTAATTCGGAAATGTCGGCCACACCGTTGTTCTTGATGGTCTGCTTCATGAGCATTGTCGCCATTGACTCGAAGCCGGGAATGCCGGCCTGGATGACGTTCGGGATGTTCCAGTTGATGCTCTTGAACCAGTCCGGGCCGAAGGGCATTTTCATCGGCATGCCGGGGTTGCCCAGCGGGCTCACCTTCAGGTCGCTGATGTCCTTCTTGAGCAGGTTGAGGCCATAGAAGGTGCAGAAGATCGACACATTCCAGCCCAGGGCGGCGGCCGTCGAGGCCAGGATGAAAGGCGGATAGGCCCAGTCGAGCGTGCCCTTGGTGGCGATGATCGTCATCGAGGGCGTTTTGGCGGCACGGATTTCCTCGAGTTTCTGCGGGAGGATCTCGTCGAGGCGCTGCCTGATCAGGGCATCCAGCGCGGCATTGTCCAGCGGCATGTTCATTTGGCTATCCTCCTTCGAAGGATCTGCAAGGTTGCGTGAAGGCCGACCTTGTCTAATATTTAAGGTATTAACGAATAATGATGTTCTAAAGTTCCATTATCGACCAGATGAAATTATTTATCGGCCAATATCAAGAACATATGTTGCACCGCAAGATGCGGCAAGAGAAGGGCGGCAGCCACTGCATCGACTGCCGCCTGGGGGGAATTACTTCCGCTTGATGAAAAACTCGTATTCCTTGCCCTTCTCCGCGGTCGAGAGAAGTTCGTTGCCGGTCTGCTTGGCGAAGGCGGCGAAATCCTTCACCGAGCCGGGGTCGGTGGCCATGATGCGCAACACCTGGCCGCTCGTCATGTCCGCCAGCGCCTTCTTGGCGCGCAGAATCGGCAGCGGGCAGTTCAGTCCCTTGGCATCCAGTTCCTTGTCGAAATTCATTTCCCTACCTCCTCTGTGATTTGATCGAAGCGCACTAAATTTCAGCCGTGACTAATATACTTTTGCGGTGTCTCTTGCGCAACCCATCGCGGGCAATCGAAAACATCGAATTTCTTTCTCCCCGCATTCAGGAGACTGCCTGGTAATACAGGTTCTGCGGATGGTTGGCCTGGGCGAAGAAGAACCAGCGCTCGGCAAGCAGCCCCAGATACTGCACGGCAAAGGCAGCCATCAACAGCGCGGGCGATGCAGCCGCCACACCGCCGGCGAGCAGCCCGAGCGGCAACGGGAAGACCATCAGGAGAAACACCCATTTGATCTGGCGCAGCAATACGGCTGACTTGCCGTGGAAGAACTCGCGCGTATTGAACGAGCCGCCCATGGCGCCCTGCGCTTTCTGCGCGATGCGCGGATGCTTCACGCCGATGGCCGTCCGCAAACTCGACTTCGGCTTGAGCCGGGCGTTGCGCAGCAGCGAAGCGGCGCGGCCCACCAGGGCCAGCAACACCAGGATCACGGTCCAGCCGGCATAAAACCTCGTCACATCCGGCGCCATGATTGAAGCCAAGGCGCTCGCCAGCACGAAACCCGACGCCCCGCCCAGCAAGGTGTAATTGATCACGGTGAGCGGCGTGTGCCATTCCTGGAGGAAGCGCAGGCAGGCGTAGATCATGCCGGTGCACACGAACAGCGCGAAGGCCAGCGCCGTGCCCGCCACGCCGAGAATCGCCGTGACGTTGACCGGTGCGCCGGAAGGCAAGGTCGCCAGCACCGGATTGAAACCCGTGTAGTGCGCCGCGCCATAGAGGAACACCGTGCCCATGAAAGCCGGCAGGACGATCACCTCGCGGGACAGCCAGGACGTGCGCCATTTCGCGGCAGACCGCCAGGCGCGTTCGGGATGGCCGAGGTGGAAGAAGGAGGCGATCAGTCCGGCTACAAGAAAACCCAGCGCCAGCACGCTGCCGAGCGCGTAGAAGCGGCTTGCCTGCTGCGACAGCAGACCGAAGGCGGCATAGGACTCGACAGTAAACAAGGCGAGGAACAATCCCTGGCCGACGCCGATCAGGGTAGTGAGGAAAATGACGGAAAACGCGGGGTGCATGGCTACGCCTCCGAAGGGCCGCCCCGAGGGGGCGTGCGCCCCCCTGTGGGGGGCAGCGAGCAGGGTTTGCGAGCGTGGGGGGCCATATCCGTTACCAGGAGGTCACGTCGTCGAGCGAAGGCTCGGCCTTGGCCGGCTTCGGCAGCTTGCCGTCGACCTTGAGCGGATTGTCGGCGCGCACCAGTTCATCCTCGCGGATGCGCAGCTTGGTCTTGCGCCGCGGCAGGTAATGGTTGGCCGGCTGCGTGCCCCACTCCGGCATGAGCGGGTAGCCGCCGCCCTCGCGGATGGCGACGGACACCTCGGATTCCGGATCATGCACGTCGCCGAACAGGCGCGCGCTGGTCGGGCAGGCCAGCACGCAGGCCGGCTTGCGGTCGCGCTCCGGCAGCGCGGCGTCGTAGATGCGGTCGACGCACAGCGTGCACTTCTTCATCACCTTCTGCTTCTCGTCGATTTCGCGGGCGCCGTAGGGGCAGGCCCAGGAGCAGTACTTGCAGCCGATGCACTTGTCGTAGTCGACGAGGACGATGCCGTCCTCCGCGCGCTTGTAGGACGCGCCTGTGGGGCACACCGGCACGCAGGGCGGCTCCTCGCAATGCAGGCAGGACTTCGGGAAATGCACGGTTTCCGTGTTGGGGAACTCGCCCACCTCGAAGGTCTGCACGCGGTTGAAGAAGGTGCCGGTCGGATCGGCGCCATAGGGGTCGAAGTCGCTCAACGGACCGGCCTGCCCGGAGGTGTTCCACTCCTTGCAGCTCGTCACGCAGGCGTGGCAGCCGACGCAGACATTGAGGTCGATGACCAGAGCCAGTTGCGTCATTTTGCCTCCGCCGGGCCGCCCCAAGGAGGCACGCGCCCCCCCGTGGGGGGCAGCGAGCTGCATTTGCGAGCGTGGGGGGCCATCATTTCGCCCCCGTCATGTAAGCCCAAAGACTCTTGCGCTGATCCTGCCCCGGGTAGGGTTTTAATGGCGCGAACTGCGGAGAAGTTTCCGCCGTCTCGCCGGGGCTGACTTTCGAAATGCGCACGCGCACGTCGTACCAGGCGGCCTGGCCGGTAATCGGGTCGGAGTTCGAGATGCGCCCGCTGCCTTCCGGCAATTCCTCGGAAATAACGTGGTTGAGCAGGAAGCCCGATTTCGATTCGTTCGCATCCGGTGTCAGGTTCCAGGCGCCGGCGGCCTTGCCGATGGCGTTCCAGGTCCATACCGTGCCCGGCTCCACCGCCTCCGAACGGCGCGCCATGCAGCGCACCCTGCCCCACTGCGACTCGACCCAGATCCAGTCGTCGTCGGCGATGCCGGCCAGCCGCGCCGTGCGTGCATTGATGAACAGGTAGTTGTGCGCGTGGATCTGCCGCAGCCAGGCATTCTGCGAATCCCACGAGTGGTACATCGCCATCGGCCGCTGCGTCACCGCGGCGAGCGGATACTTGTGCGTGTCGGTGGCCTGCACCTCGAGCGGGTCGAAGTAGAAGGGCAGCGGATCGAAGTAGGTCTCGATGCGCTGCTTCAGGTGCTCGGGCGGCTTCCTCGTGATGCCCTTGCCCTGCGCGGCGAGGCGGAATTTCTGCAGCACCTCGGAGTAGAGGTGAATCAGGATCGGCTCGGCGTAGCGCGTGATGCGGCTGCGCTGCGACCATTCCAGATAGCCCTTGTTCCAGTTGCGCATGTACTGGTAGGAGCGCGGCAGTTCATGGTGGTAGACGCAGTTGTTGGCCGCATACATTTCCCACTGGCGCGGATTCGGCTCGCCGCGCATGAACTTCTCGCCGCCCTTGCCGCGCCAGCCGGCGAGGAAGCCGATGCCCGAGCCCGGGTCGGTCTCGTAGTTGGTGACGAAGTCCGGGTAATCGCGGTATTTGCGCGTGCCGTCCTTCTTGACGAACACCGGCAGCTTCAGGCGCGTGCCGAGCTCGATCAGCACCTCCTGGAAAGGCTTGCACTCGCCGGTCGGCGGCAGCACCGGGATGCGCACCGAATCCACCGGGCCGTCGAACTCCGAGATCGGCCGGTCGAGCATCGACATGACGTCGTGGCGCTCGAGGTAGGTCGTGTCCGGCAGCACCAGGTCGGCGAAGGCCGTCATCTCGGACTGGAAGGCGTCGCAGACGGCGATGAAGGGGATCTTGTATTCGCCCTGCTCATCCTTGTCATTGAGCATCTTCCTCACCTCCACCGTGTTCATGGTGGAGTTCCACGCCATATTGGCCATGAAGATGAGCAGGGTGTCGATGCGGTAGGGATCGCCGCGCCAGGCATTGGTGATGACGTTGTGCATGAGGCCATGCACCGAGAGCGGATACTCCCAGGAGAAGGCCTTGTCGATGCGCACCGGCTTGCCGTCCTCATCGACGAACAGGTCGTCCGGCTCGGCCGGCCAGCCCAGCGCCATGCCGTCGAGCGGCGAGTTGGGCTTGATGGCCAGCGGCGTGTTGGGCGTCTTGGCACAGGGTGGAATCGGTCGCGGGAACGGCGCCTTGTGGCGAAAGCCGCCCGGCCGGTCGATGGTGCCGAGCAGGCTCATCAGGATGGCCAGCGCGCGTATGGTGTGGAAGCCGTTGGAGTGCGCCGCCAGGCCGCGCATGGCATGGAAGGCCACCGGGTTGCCGGTGATGGTGTCGTGTTCCTTGCCCCAGGAGTCGGTCCACGCGATGGGCAGCTCGATCTGCTGGTCGCGCGCGGTGACGCCCATCTCGTAGGCGAGGCGCTTGATGGTCTCGGCGGGGATGCCGGTCAGGCCCTCGGCCCACTCGGGCGTGTAGTCCTTCACGCGCTCCTGCAGCAACTGGAAGGACGGCTTCACCGGCGTGCCGTCGGCCAGCCTGAATTCGCCGAGCAGGAACGGGTCGCAGCCTTCCGTATGGGTGATGACTGGCTTGTTCGTCGCACGATCCCACCACAGCTTGTTCTGCGGATCGAAGCAGCCCTCCTCCTCCGGCACCTCGGTGCGCAGGAACATGCCGAACTCGTCGCTTTTCTCGTCGAGGTTCACCAGTTGGCCGGCGTTCGTGTAGCGCACCAGGAAGTCGCGGTCGTAGAGGCCCTGCGCGATGATCTCGTGGATGATGGCCAGCAGCAGCGCGCCGTCCGTGCCCGGACGGATCGGCACCCACTCGTCGGCGATGGCCGAGTAGCCGGTGCGCACCGGGTTGATGGAGACGAAGCGACCGCCGTCGCGCTTGAATTTCGAGATGGCGATCTTCAGCGGATTCGAGTGGTGGTCCTCGGCGGTGCCGATCATCACGAACAGCTTGGCGCGGTCGAGGTCCGGCCCGCCGAACTCCCAGAACGAGCCACCGATGGTGTAGATCATGCCGGCGGCCATGTTCACCGAGCAGAAGCCGCCGTGCGCCGCGTAGTTGGGCGTGCCGAACTGGCGCGCGAAGAGGCCGGTCAGCGCCTGCATCTGGTCGCGGCCGGTAAACAGCGCAAACTTTTTCGGATCGGTGGCGCGGATCGTCGCCAGGCGCTCCGACAGGAGGGAGTAGGCCTGCTCCCAGGAAATCGCCTCGAACTCGCCCGCGCCGCGTTCGCTGCCAGGCTTGCGCAGCAGCGGCTTGGTCAGCCGCGCCGGCGAATACTGCTTCATGATGCCGGAACTGCCCTTGGCGCAGATCACGCCCTGGTTGAGCGGGTGATCCGGATTGCCGTCGATGTAACGCACCTGCCCGTCGACCAGATGCACGCGGATGCCGCAGCGGCAGGCGCACATGTAGCAGGTGGTTTTCTTCACCTCCTGCACGGACGGGGTCGAAGCGGACATGGTTGGGAAGCCAATATATTAGTGGTTGTTGATATTCTTGGCGCTTTACGCTAAGTCCTCAAGCCAATTGTTTTTATTTGACTATAAGTAGCGTGGTCTTGAGTAACTTATAGCTTCGTGTAAGCTCGTTTGTCGGATACTGCAGGTTTTCAGGATAGTAGGTTTCTCACATGAGCGACATCCCCGGATTCAATCCCACCGAACGGCGCGCCGTCGAGGCGGCCATGATCTATCGCTACGGCCAACTGGTCGAACTGCAGGACGCCGACGTCGAAGTCCGCCTCGTGCCGGGCAGCGAAGACCTCACCACCGTGCCCGGCATCTACTGGAACGAGCGCAATGTGCAGTTCGTCGTCTGCAAGCTCGGCGACAAGCGTTACCGCTCCTATTTCTTCTACAGCGAGGACCGCCAGTACCGCATCGGCGAGCAGGACTACGACGTCATCGAGGACTGCGTGCGCAACCTGCTGCAGCTGCAGGTCGACCACGATGCGAAGCGTCGCGCCATCATGTCCAATCCCGGGCTCGGCCCGGACGAGGACTACCACGGCCCGCTGGTCATCTGAGGCCCGCCGCCCCCCCATGACGCTCGACAAGGCGCGCCAGATGCTGCAGTCCCAGGCCGGCTTCGGCGGCGGCTACAGCGCCAACGGCGCACGCCTGGTTCTGGCCGAGGTACAACACGAACATGGCACCGAAGCCGCCGACAGGCTGATCGTCGAACTGGAACTGGAACGCATTTTCGGTTTCGTGCCCGGACAGGATTTCTCTCTCTACAGCTGGAAAAAAACGTAGGTCGGGCTTCAGCCCGACAACCAAAGGGTATCCTTGCTGGACAGCATGCGTCGGCCTGAAGGCCGACCTACCACCAAAACCGGATCATCTATCTCCATGAAAGTCTGCATCGTCTCCGACAGCCACGACCGCGGCCCCATGCTGGCCGCCGCCGTCGAGGAAGCCAAATCCCTCGGCGCCGAGGCCGTCCTGCATTGCGGCGACATCATCGGACCCAACACCCTGAAGCCCCTGCTCAGGCTCGGCCTCCAGGTGCATGTCATTCACGGCAACAACCTGGGCGATTTCACCGCCATCTGCCAGATGGCCTCGCGCTCGAACGGTTTGCTGCACTATCACGGCGGCGACGCGCAACTGGAGCTGGGTGGCAAGCAGATTTTCCTGGTGCACTACCCGCACTACGGCCGCGCCATGGCCTGCACCGGCGATTTCGATCTGGTCTGCTGCGGCCACAGCCACAAGCCCGACATCGCCCGCCAGTCCAACGTCAAGGGCGGCGAAACCTGGCTGGTGAATCCGGGTACAGTGGCAGGTCTCGGCGCGCCGGCAGCGACATGGGTGCTCGGCGATCTGTCGACGATGGACTTCGCCATTCGTCCGCTGGCGCTGGCAGCCGTTTGACCCCATCAGGCGCGGTGGTTTGATTTGCGTCAAGCTTCTCCCGAAATCGCGATTGAGACTTTCAATCTGCGCATAGGGAAATTGAGACGGAAATCAGCGCGTTATTGATTAGAATTCACCACTGTTCTGCAACAGTTCTTTCAACAAGAATTTCAGTTCCCGGGAGGCTCGATGTCAGCATCCATCGCTACCAACCAGACGATCCTCGTCGTGGGCGGCGGCATCTCCGGCATGACCGCGGCGCTCGAAGCCGCCGAATGCGGCAAGCAGGTCATCCTCGCCGAAAAACTGCCGACCCTCGGCGGCCGCACGGCGCTGCTCTACCGCTACTTTCCCAAGATGTGCCATCCGGTATGCGGCCTGGAGATCAACCTGCGCCGCCTGAAGGCCAACCGCAATGTGCGGGTGCTGACGATGGCCGAGGTGTCCGCCATCAGCGGCACGCGCGGCGACTACACCGCCACGCTGAAGATCGCCCCGCGCTACGTCAACGAGAAATGCACCGGCTGCGGCGACTGCGGCAAGGCCGTCTCCGCCGAGATCCCCAACCCCTTCAACTACGGCCTCGACAAGATGAAGGCCGCCTACCTGCCGCACGGCATGGCCTATCCGCAGCGCTACGTGCTCGACCCCTCCATCGTCGGCACCCCCGACGGCGAAGCGGCCAAGGCCGCCTGCAAGGTCGGCGCCATCGACCTCGGCATGCAGGAAGAGACGATCGAGTTGAAGGTCGGCGCCGTGGTCTGGGCCACCGGCTGGAAACCCTACGATGCGGCGAAGATCCAGCCCTATGGCTACGACCGCTTCGCCAACGTCATCACCTCCGTCGAGTTCGAGCGCATGTGCGACCCGCACGGCCCGACCGGCGGCAAGATCCTGCGCCCTTCCGACGGCAAGGAGGCGAAGAACGTCGCCTTCATCCAGTGCGCCGGCTCGCGCGACGAGAACCACCTGCGCCACTGCTCGCGCATCTGTTGCATGGCCTCCCTCAAGCAGACGCAGTACGTGCGCGAGGCCTGGGGCGACGAGGGCAAATCGACCATCTACTACATCGACATCCGCGCCATCGACCGCTTCGAGGATTTCTACCAGATGGTGCAGCGCGACTCGACCGTGAGCTTCATCAAGTCGAAAGTGGCGAAGATCGTCCAGGACGAGAAGACCGGCGACGTGGTGCTCCACGGCGTCGACACAGAAGGCTACAACCGCTACGCCACGCCCCATGACCTCGCCGTGCTGGCGGTTGGCATGGAGCCGTCGATCAAGGGTGTCAGCCTGCCGGCCGACATCGTGCTCGATTCGAGCGGCTTCATCGAGACGGCAGGCGACGGCATGTTCAGCGCCGGCTGCGCCACCAACGCCCTCGACGTCAATCGCGCCGTGCAGAACGCCACGGCGGCCTCGCTGCGCGCGATTCAGGTGATCAACAAGACGGCTAGCATGGAGAAAGCATGAATACCGCCTTTCCCCCATCCCCTTTCCCGAGGAAAGGGGTGACGATAGTTCAGCCGCGCAAAGCGCGGCATCCGGGTAATGACTCGCTGCCTCCTTGGGGCGGCCCTGCGGAGGCAGCAAAATGGCCGAAATGAAAACAGCAGCGTACATCTGCTCGGGCTGCGGCATCGGCGAGCGCGTCAGCACGGCACAGATGGCGAAGATCGCGCAGAAAGAGGGCAAGATGGCCCTCGTGCGCGAGCACGCCTGCCTGTGCGACGAATCCGGCGTGCAGACGATCAGGGACGACATCGAGAAGGAAGCCGTCACCCACATCGTCCTCGCCGCCTGTTCGCGCCGCGTCAAGACCGAGGCGTTCAATTTCCCGAGCGTCGCCATGGCGCGCGCCAACATCCGCGAAGGCGTCATCTGGAGCCAGCCCGACGACGCCGAGCACGCCGAGACCACGCAGGAGATGGCCGACGACTACGTGCGCATGGGCTGCGCCGAAGTGAAGAAGATGAAGGTGCCGGAAGGCAACCCGAACCGCGCCAGCAACAAGCGCATCCTCGTCGTCGGCGGCGGCGTCTCCGGCATGACCGCCGCCCTGGAAATGGCCGAGGCCGGCTACGACACCGTGCTGGTCGAGAAGTCCGGCGCCCTCGGCGGCTGGGCCGCCCAGCTCGTCAAGCGCGTGCCCTCCAAGCAGCCCTACACCGACCCGGCCGACACCGGCGTGGCGGAACTGGCGGCCAGGGTCGCCGCCCACCCGCGCATCACCCTGCACCTGAATTCGACCATCGCCCAGACCAATGGCGCGCCCGGACGCTTCTCGATCGACATCGCGCAGGAATCGGGCGTCACGGTCACCGAGGAAGTCGGCGCCCTCATCCAGGCTTCGGGCTTCACGCCCTACGACATGATGAAGCTGCCGGAACTCGGCGCCGGCAAGAGCCCGAACGTGGTCGACCAGCTCGGCCTGGAAAAGCTCGTCAAGGCAGCCAACGGTGGCGCCGTCAAGCGTCCCTCCGACGGCGGCGAAGTGAAGCGCGTGGTGTTCATCCAGTGCGCCGGCCAGCGCGACGAGTCGCAGGAAACGGAAGGCCGGCACCTGCCCTACTGTTCCGGCCACTGCTGCGCGACCAGCATCAAGCAGGCCATGTACTTCAAGGACGCCAATCCCGACATCGACACGATGGTGATGTACACCGACCTGCGCGTGCCGGGCACCGGCGAGGACTTCTACCGCAGCGGCCAGCAGAAGGGCGTCACCTTCACCAAGGGCAGGACATCCTCCGTGGAAGCCGCCGGCAACGCATGCAAGGTCAGCTTCAAGGACCTGATCCTCAACGAGGACGTGGCGATCGAGGCCGATCTCGTCGTGCTCGCCACCGGCATGGTGGCCAATTCCGGCATGAACATCGACGTCCCCGAAGAGGAGGTCGAGAAGATGGAAGTCAAGCCGATTTCCATCCTCAACCTGAACTACCGCCAGGGCAAGGACATGCCGCAGCTGAAGAGCGGCTTCACCGATTCGCATTTCATCTGCTTCCCCTACGAGACGCGCCGCACCGGCATCTACGCCGCCGGCCCGGTGCGCCGCCCGATGGACATGACGCAGGCCGTCGAGGACGCCACCGGCGCCGCCATGAAGGCCATCCAGGCGGTGGAGAACGCCAGCCTCGGCCGCGCCGCGCATCCGCGCGCCGGCGACCTGTCCTATCCGATCGTGCGGCTGGAAGGCTGCACGCAATGCAAGCGCTGCACGGTGGAATGCCCCTTCGGCGCCATCGACGAGGACGAGAAGCGCTTCCCGGTGTTCAACGAGAGCCGCTGCCGCCGCTGCGGCACCTGCATGGGCGCCTGCCCGGTGCGCGTCATCTCCTTCGAGAACTATTCGGTGGACACCGTCGGCATGCAGATCAAGGCAGTCGACATGCCCGACGAGTTCTCCGAGAAGCCGCGCATCCTCATCCTCGCCTGCGAGAACGACGCCTACCCGGCGCTCGACATGGCGGGCCTGCAGCGCAAGGCCTACTCCGCCTTCGTGCGCGCCATTCCGGTGCGCTGCCTGGGTTCGGTGAACACCATCTGGATCACCGACGCCCTCAACGGCGGCTGGGACGGCGTCATGATGATGGGCTGCAAGAAGGGCGACGACTACCAGTGCCACTTCGTCAAGGGATCGGAAATGGCCAGCTACCGCATGAGCAAGGTGGACGACACGCTCAAGCAGATGGGCCTGGAGACCGAGCGCGTGGCGAACTACGAGGTCGCCATCACCGACATCGAGCGCGTGCCGCAGCTCATCAACGAGTACGCCGAGAAGATCAAGGAAATCGGCATGAGCCCCATGAAGGGCTTCGCCTGAGGAGCGCACCATGAACCAACAAGCGATCCCCTACACCAACGACTTCCTCAAGGAAGTCGAGAAGAACGTCGAGGAAGGCCACTGGGTCAAGATGTGCATGCAGTGCGGCGTCTGCGCCGGCTCCTGCCCGCTCGGCTCGGCCTGGGCGCATCCGCCGCAGGAAATCTTCATGATGATCCGCGCCGGCAAGCGCGAGGAAGTGCTCACCTCCGACTCGATGTGGATGTGCACCTCCTGCTACAACTGCATGGTGCGCTGCCCGCGCCAGCTGCCGATCACCCACATCATGCACGGGCTGGCCAACTACGCCCACCGCCTCGGCCTGGCACCGAAGGGCCAGCCGACGCGCGAGACCGCGAAGCTGTTCTGGAACAACCTGATCAAGAAGGGCCGCGTGAACGAGCTCACCTTTTCCCTCGCCCTCTACTTCAAGGACGGCTTCGTGCAGGGCATCAAGAACGCGCTCAACATGCAGGCCGTCGGCCTCGGGCTGGTCAAGGCCAAGCGCCTCAACCCGATGGAGATCCTCGGCGGCCACGGCGTCAAGGACCAGGCCGGCCTGAAGGCCATGATTGCCAAGGCGCGCGAGATCGAGGACCGCAAAAAAGGTTTCGCAAAATAATTCAGGTCGGGCCGTAGGTCGGCCTTCAGGCCGACCTACGGCGGCCGATCAAACGTAGGCGTCGGGCTAAAGCCCGACCTACATGGAGAGAACAAATGGCAAAGAAGGAATACGCGTTCTACCCCGGCTGCTCCTCGCAAAAGGGCGCTTCCGCATCCAATTACCTGACGTCGGTCAACGCCATGTGCGACAAGCTCGACGTCACCATCACCGAGATCCCCGACTGGAACTGCTGCGGCGCCTCGATCGGCTATGCCGAAGGCGGCGAACTGCCGCGCCTGGCGCTCTCGGCGCGCAACTTCGCCCTGGCCGAGACGCACATGCCGGGCAAGGAGATGGTCGCCACCTGCGCCGCCTGCTGGCTGGCCCAGCGCGAGGTCAAGGAGCGCATCGACCACAACGAGGTCCTGCTCAAGGAAACCAACGAGGCGCTGGCCGCCGCCGGCCTGAAATACCAGGGCACGACGCCGATCCGCCACATGGTCGAGGTGCTGATCGAGGACCTCGGCTACGATGCCCTCAAGCAGCCAGTGGTGAAGCCGCTGGAAGGCATCAAGTTCGCCGGCTACGTCGGCTGCCAGACCAACCGCCCCTTCGGCATCGACGGTGAATCCTTCGAGAACCCGGTGTACCTCGACAAGCTGGTGGAAACCGTCGGCGGCGAGGCGGTGCCCTACGACCAGAAAGTCACCTGTTGCGGCGGCGCGCTGGCCTTCTCCGAGCCGGAGAAGTCGCAGAAGCAGATCCGCGACATCGTCGAGTCGGCCTACGACCACGGCGCCGAGATGATCGTCACGCCCTGCCCGCTGTGCCAGGCCAACGTCGAGATCTACCAGAGCGAAATCAACAAGAAGCACGGCACGAAACTCAACATGCCGGTGCTCTATTACTCGCAACTGATGACCGTCGCCTACGGCGGCACGGCCAAGGAAGCCGGCCTCGACGGCCACCTCATCCGGGCCACGCGACTGGAAGACATCACGAAGAAGTAGGCTGGACTCGGCCGGAGTCCCGTATTGCTTGGCGATGCAAAACTAGTCCTGTTCGACCATTCCGGTTGAGTCCTCTGCCACTCACAACTGCCGGGAGGGTTTCGGCGGTCGCGATGATGCCTCCTCGTGTCGCTTGCGCCATTGCGCAAAATAGGGGGCCAACTCAAGTGGTAGCGCGGCATCAAAGGCCGCATCAAGCGGGTAATGAGGCATCGTCTCCGCGATGGCATCCAATAGGCGGTCGCCTTGCTTCTTGTCCTTCGGGCGTTTTAATGGATTGCGCTTTTCCTGCTCGCTCAACCAATGCTTTTGCAGAGCAAACCAACGCGGGTCCGGTGCCACGATTCGACAAGGACTTCCATCGCGGGCACACACTACGTGGTCGACCATGACTCCTTGAAGCAGCCATTCCTGCTCGGGTAGTGGAACGGGAACTGGCTTATCTCTCCTCCCTAGCGACGAGGCGCGACTGGGCGCGACCAGGAGTTCCACTTCGTAAGCTTTCGCGTTTCTGGCCTGGAAAGACCGTTCGGTGTTGATGGTGTAGGTGGAGTCAACTGCCTTGAGCATATCCCACACCACACTAGTGTCACCACTCAATTCCAGGGGGGCGATCCACGCCAAATCGCAGTCTTGGGTTGCATCAAGGCCGCTGCCAATGCGGCTCTGCGCTTCAATTTCGTAAGCGGGCATGGCGTTTGTCCCTACCACCATCAGCGATGACCCCATAAGCCCGCGGCTATCCGCTTCCCGCAGAATAGCCGCCGCTTCAGCAGAGACGGTACCAAGCCGGAGCGCGCGATAAAGACGCCCTACTTCTGCCAAAGGCGTCTTGGCTCCGTCACGCCGCGCTCGGGCAGCATGCCAGGCTGCATGCTGATGCTCCGTTTCGGCCGACCGCCGCCCCAGGCTCTTGGCGTTGCCCCGGCTGTCCTGGATTTCGTAAAGGTAGTCCTTGCCACTCACGGTCTTCCAATGCAAAGGGCCACCGGCTACGCGACGCATTTCTCGTTCCGCGTCCATGAACGCCGAGTAGTACTGGGCCAAGTTGAGTAAGGTACGGCGCTGTTCGTCAGTGAATAGGGGAAACATCAGAAATTATCCTTAAATAATATAATACACAATTAACAGGATAATGTATTGATATTCAATATACTATAATCATTATCGCGGAATTTATCCTGAAATAAATAATATCTTGTATTTAAGGATAATACACTATATAACAGTCACTTGAATAATGATTCTTTAATGATCCATAGCCCTGCAGCGACTACAAGGGCCACGATGCCCAACACGCCTGCAACCGCCCCCATTTTCAGAAGCAAAGGGTATTTGAGAACCTGGTTTGCACAGCTTCCGGAAAATGCTGTTGCGCTCGAAATGATGCTTGCAATCCAGGCGGAGATACCTGTGCCGGCAAAACGGGAAACCCAAGCTTCGAGTTTATTTCCATGCTCTACCCGCTGGATGGCATCCAGAATTTCCAGTTCTGCCTCGTTGATGGAATCCCGAGCTATCTTTCCGCTTCGCAACTGCTCTAACAGCCGCCTGCGATCCCGAGATAACTTCACAGCCTGAGCCCACCTCATCCTTCGACTGGTGAGCGTATCCCCTGTCCCATGCGTCTCCTTCGAAACGCGGTGATCAGGTGTCACGCAGGGCCGTGCCTGATCGGTTCTGGCATCTCGGACCTGCTCGGGTTTCTTATCAAATTTGAATGCCATGGTTTTCAGGGACTCGCCGTGCTGTGGGGGCTGACTTTTCAGCGCGGATCGCCGACCAGGACGAACGGCGCCCAGAAGAACGGGTGCGCCAGTTGCACGCCCTGCTGGACGGTCTGGCGCAACTTCTGACGGGCATTGGCGAGCGCCACCGGTTTTGCGCGCCCGGCAGCGAGTTCCTGGAAAAAAGCCGTCATCAGGGCCACGGTGGCCTGGCTGCCGACCGGCCAGTGCGAGACCACCAGGCTGCGCGAGCCGGCGTACATGAAGGAACGGGTCAGGCCGGCGAAGCCCTCGCCGCCGCGCGCGTTCTCCGGCTCGCCGGCGGTGTTGCAGGCGGACAGCACCGTGAGATCCGCGTCCAGGCGGATGCCCAGCACCTCCCCCATAGTGAGGAAGCCGTCGATGCCCGCCGGATTGTTCACCAGCGACAGGGCGAGCGCCGGCTGCCCCAGCGCGGAAAAATCGCCGCCCAGCAGGCCGTGCGTGGAGAACATCAGATAGCGCGTGCCGCTGAGGTTCGTCCGATACACCTGCTGCTCGCTCGCCTCGCCGCGCAGGAAAATCCGCCCCGTGCCGCCGAGGATCCTGTTCACCGCCGCGACCTCGTCGGCCGTTTCGGCCAGGCGCGGGATGCCGCGCACGCCCGTGGCCCGGGAGAGCACGGCGCCCTGCAGGCCGCCCCGGGCGGACAGGGCGCCCTCGGCCTCCGAGCCGGCGCCGAAATCGGGATCGGCGAAGGCCACCAGCGTCTGCTTCCAGGCGCCCGCGCGCGCTTCCTTGCGCAGGGCCAGCAGTGCGCCGGCGGACGGCACGTAGCCGATCGAGTGCCGGTCGCCGAACCAGGGCCAGGCCGCATAATCGCTGAAGGCCGGGCCGCTCTCGGTTTTCAAGGGCCTGACCTCGCCCGCCAGCAGGGCCTCGAAGGGCAGAGTGTACAAGGCGTCGTCGCCGGCGATGATCAGGCGGCCCTGCTTCGGCAGCAGCGCGGCCAGCGGCGCCATGACCGTCTCGTAGAGCGCCGTGGCCGCTACCGGACTCCAGCGCTTCAGGTCGTCCATCCCCTGCAACTCGGTGAAGGGCCGGCGGAAGCGGTCCACCAGTTGCCGCAAGTCGGCCCGCCCAGCATTCAGCGGCACGACGCGGAACGACTTGCGGTCGATGACGAAGACCACCGACGCGTCGCGCATGACGAAGTAGGACAGCAGCGTCTCGTCGGCGGCCAGCGCCGCCTGCACGTCCGCCACCGTGTGGCGTCGCGGCCGGGCGAGTTCGGCGTAGCGCGGGAACTGACTTTCGATACTGGACTGCACGCCTTCGAGCGCCGAGCGGAGGGATACCTGCCGCGTCTGCAACGTGGCCTGTTCCTGCCGCTGCGCCGGGTCGCGGCCCGCAATCAGCGCCTGGGTGATCTGCGCGTAGTCGAGGCGCAATTGCCGCTCGCGCTCCACCAGCTCGCGCAGGCGCGGGCTTTCCCTGCCGGCGGCACGTTCGGCGCCGGCGCCGGCCAGCATTTCGCTGAACTGGCGGCTGCGCGCCAGTTCGGAAATGGCGAAGGCCGTCGCCTTCGAATCGGTGCCGGCCGCATCCAGCCGCATCAGCACCTCGAGGTACTCCTCGAACAGGCCGCGCCGGTCGCCGAGGAAGGCGCTGCGCGCTGCTCGGTCGAGACCGGCGGTACGTTGATAGGCCCGTTCCAGCACCTCCACCGCCTCGCCATAGCGTTTTGCCGCCGTGCCGTAGTCGCTGACTTTCGCCAGCGCCCGCCCCTGGCCGCGCAGCGCCCGCCAGAGGGTCTCGTCGTCGCCGCTCGACGCGGCGCCCTTGCCGACTTCCTCGAACACCTTGACGGCGACCCGCGGCTGGCGCGCGGACAGATAGGCCGCGCCGATCTTCAGGTAGGTCCGCGCTTCCGCATAGTGGTCGCCGGCATCGCGGTAGATCGCCATGGCCGACTGGAAATGCTTGAGCGCGACATGGGGGTCGGGCATGAGGACCATGCCCTCGACCTTGTGCTCGAGCCACAGCTCGCCGATCTGCGCCAGCGACTCGCCTTCGCCGACATAGTCATGGCGCTTGCGGGCCATTTCCAGCGCACGCTCGGCATGCGCCAGCGCCTGCCCGGCTTGCCCCAGGCGCATATAGGCCTCGCCCAGGCGGATGCGCGCGCGCACCTCGCCCACCGGGTCGGCCAGGGTGCGGAAGCGTTTGAACGCATCCTCGAAGAGGGGGAGCGCCTCGCCCACCAGGCCGAGTTCGAAATTCAGTTCACCCAAGCTGAGAATGGCCTGGGCTTCGCTCGGGGCATAGCTCAAGGCACGAAATCCGCCCAGCGCCTGCTGCCACAGGTCGAGCGCCTGCCGGTAGTCGGCACGCCGGGCGTGGAAGGCCGCCTGCTGGGCGACGGCGAAGGCAAGCTCGGCCCGATCCTTGCCGGCCTGCGCCAAGGCGAGGCATTCGCCGATGGAACGCTCCGCGCCAGCCGAATCGCCCTCGCGCTGTTGCAGTTCGGCGAGCCAGCGCAACGCTTCGCAGCGGGCGCCCGGGTCGCCGGCCTGCGTCGCCAGGGCCACCGCCTGCTCGAGGTGCTCGCGCGCACGGCCGTAGCGGGTCTGCAGCAGGTCGAGCCGCGCCTGGAGCACGCGCACGCGGGCGCGGGCGGCGGGCTCGCCCAGACGCTCGGCCAGTTCGTGCGCCTGCTGAAGATGATCCCGCGCCTTGGCCGGCTCGACCAGGGCGATGTAGAGGCGGCTCAGGCCGATCAGGGCATCGCGTCGGGCCGCATCGCTGCCGCCCTCCTGCATGGCGCGCAACTGGCGCAGCGCATCGACGTAGACGCCCTGCAGGATGGCGGTGTGCGCCGCCTCCGGCCGCCAGGGCTGGCTCGTTTCGGCGCTGGCCGAATGTGCCGGGACGATGACGAGCGCGCCCAGCAGGGCCATCATGGGCAGGCGCCCTCCGCTGAGATGACGCGGCGGCATGGCGAGCGGCCTCAGTACTTGGCGGCCGCCACCAGTTCCTCGAGCAGTTGCAGGGTCTGCGGGTACACATCGGCGCGCACGACCATGTGCACGACGAAGATCGCCTTCTCGCCTTCGAGGTAGATGTCCCGCCCCTTCATGGCGATGCCCTTGACGTTGAGACGCTTGTCGTTGAAGAAGACCTTCTTGCCGGCGATGCGCCCGGTCTCGATCGCGTCGACTTCACCGCCCTGCGCAGTCCATTGGCTGCGCATCGTGTTCATGACGAAGTCTACCGTGATGGCGCCCTCGATCTTCTTGAAGCCGAGGACATTGATATCGGGCCTCCAGCCGGAGATGGCGTCCTTCAGCTTGAAGTGCGCGATCATGCCGGCCATGTCGTTGGCGGCGGCCTTTTCCTTGTCGGCAATCTCCCACTTGCCGTCGGCCGCGGTCAGCTCGATGTAGCCGAAGCGCTCGCCGACGTAGGTGTTGCCGATGACCTCGCCCGCGCCTGCCGGCCATGCCGCAAGCCCAAGCGCCAAGAGGAAAAGAAGCCGGATTGTCGTGCGCATGTCGCCCCTCCCCAGAGTGAAATCCATACTGCCGGATTGAATCAGCATACCCCTGACCCGCCTTCGTGAAAAGGCGACTCAGGCAAATGCCGGCGGTTCAGATGCGGGCGGAGGCGGCAGCGAAGGCGGCGCACAACTCTTCGTAGTTGCGCGTCACGGGGAACTGCGGGAATTCGTCGATGACGTTCTGCGGCGGACGGAAGAGGATGCCGGCGTCGGCCTCGGCGAGCATGGCGGTGTCGTTGTAGGAATCGCCCGCGGCGATGGTCCTGAAGTGGAGCGTGCGGAAGGCCCGGATCGACTCGCGCTTGGCTTCCGGCTGGCGCAGCATGTAGTCGCGCACGAAGCCCTTATCGTCCGTCACCAGCTTGTGGCAGAACAGCGCCGGGTAGCCGAGCTGCTGCATCAGCGGCATGGCGAACTCGTAGAAGGTGTCGGAGAGGATCACCACCTGGAAGCGCACGCGCAGCCAGTCGAGGCATTCGCGCGCGCCGGTCAGCGGGCCCATGTCGGCGATCACTTTCTGGATGTCGGGCAGGCCCAGTCCATGCTGTTCGAGCAGGGCCAGGCGACCCCGCATCAGCTTGTCGTAGTCCGGCTCGTCGCGCGTGGTGCGCGCCAGCTCGGGGATGTTCGTCCGCTTCGAGAACTCGATCCAGATTTCGGGGACGAGGACGCCTTCGAGGTCCAGACATGCCAGCTGCACTTGCTCTCTCCTGTTTCATCCTGCTGCACAAAAGGTTCGGCATTTTAGCCGAATTCGCCTGCAGCACGCGCTGCCGCCATGGGAGTAACATCCAATCAGGGCAATCCCAATCAATCCAGCCGATGACTGCTCCACCCACCCGAACCCTGGCCGACAAATGGCTGGGAGTCGTTTTCCTGCTGCTGTCCGCCACCATCGGCGCCCTCTGGTATTCGGCCAATGCCGCCTACGAGGCGGCGGTGCTGCGCGAGCGCGGACGCGAGCTGCAGGCCATCGCCGACCTGAAGATCGAGTTCGTCCGTGCCTGGCTGGAGGAGCGCCGCAGCGATGCCCACGTGCTGGCCAACCGACTGTTGATCTCGCGCTTCCTGACTGCTCGTGGCGACATCGCCGGCTCGTATGGGGCGGAAGAGATGGCAAACCAGATCGACGTCCTCCGCAAGGCCTATGGCTATGAAGCGGTCCTGCTGCTGGACCGCTCGGGCAAGCCCCGCCTGAGCGCCGGGAGGCCGAACGACGCGGCGCACGGCACCATCGCGGAGTCGGCGCGGCAGGCAATGAATGACGGAAGGGTCGTCGTTTCGCGGGCTTACCTGACCGATGCCCGCGACAGCCTACCTGCCGGCATCGACATTGCCGCGCCCATTGCCGACCCCCGGCAGCCCGGCGCACCCATCGTCGGCGCGCTGGTGCTGCATTTCGATCCGCGCGCACAGCTCGATCCCCTGCTGCGGCGCTGGCCGGCACCGAGTGCCAGCGGGGAAACCCTTCTCGTCGAACGGGCGAATGGAAAAATCATCTACCTCAGCTCGCTGCGGCATGCCGACGCCTCGGCCGTGCAAAAGAAAGTCGATGACCCCTCCCTGCCGGCGGCCCTGGCCGCGCGCGGCGGTCAGGGCGTGACCGAGGGCATCGACTACCGCGGCGTGCCGGTCGTGGCGGCCGTCGGCCAAGTGCCCGGCATGCCCTGGTTCGTCATCGCCAAGCTCGACCGCACGGAGATTCTCGCGCCGGTGCGGCGCGAGACGCTATGGTCCGGCGTGCTCTCATCGCTGCTGGTGCTGGCGCTCGGCCTGGCCCTGCTCGCTTGGCAGCGCCGCGGCCGGAGCGAAATGGCCCTGGCGCAACAGGCCGCGCTCACCGCCAGCGAGGCGCGCTTCCGCAGGCTGCACGAGCACGGCTGGGACTCCAATCTCCTCTTCGACCGCCGCATGGTCATCCAGTACGCCAGCCCCGCCGCCGACCGCCTCCTCGGCCGCCCGGCGAAAGGCGAGCCCATCACGGCCGGCACGGCGCTGGTGCATCCCGACGACGTCGGCAAGGTCGAGGCCGCGCGGCTGGCTGCCCTCGACGCGCCGGGCGTGCCGCAATTCGTCGAGCACCGCTTGTCCCGCCGCGACGGCAGCTGGTTCACCGTGGAAGCCAGTTTCACCAACCATTTCGACGACCCCGACATCGGCGCCCTCGCCTACACCGCGCGCGACGTCAGCGACCGCATCGAAGCCGAACGCCGGCAACGCGAGAGCGAGGCGCATTACCGGCTTCTGTTCCAGCTCTCGCCGGATGCCGTCTTCGTGCACAGGAACAACATCATCCTCTACGCCAACGATGCTGCGGCACGCCTGTTCGGCGCCGATGCCTCGTCCGCGCTCGTCGGACTGGACTGGCACGCCCTCATCGCCCCGGAAGAATGGCCGAAAACGGAGCTGCGCGTGGCCTCCCTCATGGAAGGCGGGCAAGACATCCTGCCGCCATCCGAGACACATTACCGCTCGCTCGACGGGCGCGCCATCCCCGTCGAAGCGAAGGGCGCGCGCATCGATCTCGACGGCGAAGCCGCAATCATGTCGGTCGTGCGCGACATATCCGAACGCAAACTGGCGGCAGCGAAGCTGAAGGAAAGCGAGGGGCGCCTGCGCGCCATATTCGAGTGCGCGCCGGTCGGCATCGCCATCGCCGATGCCGAAGGACGCTATGCGATGGCCAACCCCGCCCAGTGCCGCATGCTCGGCTATAACGAGGAGGAACTGATAGGCCGGTCGTTCTCAGAATTCACCCACCATGAGGATGCGCAGGCCAACCTCGACCTGACAGCGCTGGTGCGCAGCGGCACCACCGACATGGCTTCCCTGGAAAAGCGCTACGTGAGAAAGGACGGCAGCCTCATCTGGGTGCTGCTGACTGTCGGCCGGATCAGCGGGGCGGAGGGCGAGCCGATCAGCACCGTCGGCATCGCCCAGGACATCACGGGGCGGCGCGAGGCCGAGGCGGAACGCCTCGAGCATTTGCACCGGCAGCGCGACACGCTGGTGCGCGAGGTGCACCACCGCATCAAGAACCACCTGCAGGGTCTGGCCGGACTGCTCGATCAGCACCGGCGGGAACACCCCGAGCAGGACGCGGCCCTGGACGACGTCATCGCGAGAATCACCGCCATCTCGGTGATACACGGCCTGCAGGGCCGGGAGGCCAGCGGCGAGGTGCGCCTGTACATGCTGCTGAAGGAGATCGTGGCCTTCCTCGGCAGCCGGGCAAGCCTCGATTTCGCGAACGCAGGCAACGTCCGCTGCCTCGGCTGCGCCTGGCGGGTCGCCGACGACGAGAGCGTGCCGCTGGCGCTCGTCCTCAACGAACTGGTCACCAATGCGATCAAGCACCGGGACGAGCCGTCCGCGCCGGTGCGGGCGGCCTGCTCTTGCAACGACGAGGAAATCGTCGTGACCATCGATCACCCCGGCACCCTGCCGGCGGGCTTCGACTTCGCCGCCGGCGCCGGGCTCGGCACCGGCCTGACGCTGCTGCGCTCGCTGCTGCCGCGCAGCGGCGCGCTGCTGTCCTACACCTGCGCCGACGGCAGGGTGGAAACCCGGCTGGCCTTGGCGGCGCCAGTGGTGTCGCGGGAAACCATCGATCAGGTCGCCAGCCTGCGGTAGATGTCGGCCACCTTCAGCGGCAGCTTCCTCGCGTCGTCGAGCACCGTGTAGCGCGCCGGGCCGTAGAGGCGCGGCAGGTAGTCGGCGCCGTGGCGGTCGATGGTGACGCAGTAGCTGCGCACGCCGCGCTCGTGCGCCTCCTGCAGGGCGCGGCGCGTGTCCTCGATGCCGTAGTGACCGCGGTACTCGTCGCCGAAATCGTCCGGCCGCCCGTCGGAAAGGGTCACCAGCAGCTTGTGCCGCGCCGGCTGCGCCTCGAGCAACTGCGTGAGGTGCCGGATGGCCACGCCCATGCGCGTGTAGTCCTTCGCCTCGATGGCGGCGATGCGCCCGCGCACGGCGGCGTCGTAGCGCTCGTCGAAGCGCTTGACCGGATAGATGTCGCAGCGCGTGCGCGTCCAGCCGGAAAAGCCGTAGATGGCATAGCGGTCGCCGAGCGCCTCCACCGCCTCGCACAGCATGACCAGCGACTCGCGCTCGGCGTCGTTCACCCAGCCCTTGGTGGAGCCGCTCATGTCGACCATGAACATCGCCGCCAGCGAGCGCTCGTTGCGGATGCGCCGGCAGAACAGGCGCGCAGACGGCTCGCTGCCGGCGCGGCGGTCGCCTGCCGCATCGACCAGCGCATCGATGTCGATCTCCTCGCCTTCCGGCTGGCGGCCGAGCAGGCGGTCCTCGCCGCGGAGCATCTCGAAGCGGCGGCGGATCTGGTTGATCAGCGCCGTGTTGCGCAGGCTGACTTTCGCCACGTAGTCCGCATCGCCCGGCGCGAGATTCACTTCGAACAAGTGGCACCAGCCGCGGCGGTATGCGCGTCGGTGGTAGTCCCATTCGTCGTAGCGGCGATGCGGCTCGCGGTGGCTGGTGAGCGCATCGACGCCGCTGCTTTTCCGTTCCGTCGGCTGCCAGGCGCCCGGTCCGGCCGGCACCAGGCACTCCGGCGGCAGTTCGCCCAGGTCCTGCAGCAGCGACTGCGCCGCCGCCTGCGCCTCGGGCGGCAATGCCGCCACCTCGCCGTCGAGGCTGACTTCCACCTTGCCGCCTTCGACATTCACGGCCGGGGCCTGCTCGCCCGCGCCCTGGCGCCCGCCGAATCCCTTCAGGGTCGACAAGGCGCGGCGAAGCGTTTCGCTGTCGCGCGCGATGCGTGCCGTGCGCACGCGCAGCACGGCTGCGAGATCGATTGCGCCGGCATGCGGCAACTGCGGCGGCTCCTGTTCGCCCGCCATGCACTCGGCGAGGAAAGTCAGGCTCTGGGATACGGCGGCATCGGGCCGGCCCAGGCGGCGCACCGCCTCGCGCAAGGCATCGGGCCAGGGCCCGCGCAGGGCCGCGATCTCGGCCGCGAGGCCGGGCAGTTCCGCGGCGATGACGGCCTCCAGGCGCACCGCCTCCAGCGCCGCAAACCAGCGCAAGGCCCGCTCGCGATCCGCCCAGCGCGACAGCGCCGCTTCGATGTCGATTGTCGCCGATCCGAACGTGCCATAGCGCGTCTGCGCCCACAGCAGCACCGCAATGATCTTGAACAGGCGCCGGTTGTCGGCGGCCGTGGGCAGCGTGGCTAGGTGCGCCGGCAGGAAGACGGTTTCCGTATCGGTGTGCGCGACCGCGCCCGCGCCGAGCGCCAGCGGCCGGCCGGCAAGACCCTGCAGAAAGCGCGACAGGCGCGTCTCGACCTCGGCCAGCCGCGCCGCCGCGGGCGCATGTTCGCGCGCGGCGCAGAAGCCGTCGAGGTCGCGCAGCAGCGTCATCGCCGCCTGGCCGCCCTGGCGGTCGTAGGCATCGAGCCCGGCCAGCACCCAGGCCTCGAAGCCGGCCGCATCGAGTCGGTCGAGCGCGCGGGGCGCCTGCGCGGCGACGAGGTAGCCGATTTCGGCATAGGACTGCGCGGCGACGGAGACCCAGTGCAGGACAAGCTCCTGCTGTTCGCGCGTCAGCCGCTCCAGCCCGTCGGCGATGTGCTTCGCCGAGCGGTGCGAGGGCGAGGCGAACAGCACTTCGTCGAGGCGCTGTTCGAGTGCGTCGGAGTAGAGCTTTCTAGAAGACCGCGTGGACGAGGTCATCGAGTGTGCCCGTCATGTCCGGGTCGTCGGTGAGCGCACGCGCCACGGCAGCGGTGCAGGCCGTCGCTGGCTGGACGCCGTCGGCAATCAACTGGGCAGCATGCACCAGCAGGCGCGTGCTGGCGCCCTCGTCGAGGCCGGCGCCCTTGAGGTTGCGCGTCAGCTCGCCGAGCTTGACAAGGCGGCGCGCCGTTTCCGCATCGACGCCGCCCTCCGTGGCGACGATGCCGGCCTCGACGGCGGCTTCGGGATAATCGAAATCCAGCGCGACGAAGCGCTGGCGCGTGGACGGCTTGATCTCCTTCAGCACGCTCTGGTAACCGGGGTTGTAGGACACCACCAGCATGAAGTCGTCGGGGGCGGCCACCAGTTCGCCGCGCTTGTCCACGGCGAGGATGCGGCGCGCATCGGCCAGCGGATGGATCACAACCGTGGTGTCCTTGCGCGCCTCGACGATCTCGTCGAGGTAGCAGATGGCGCCGGCGCGCACGGCGGCGGTGAGCGGCCCGTCCACCCACACCGTCTCGTTGCCGATGATGAGGTAGCGCCCGACCAGGTCGGCCGTCGTCAGGTCGTCGTGGCAGGCCACGGTCACCAGCGGCCGGCCGAGCCGCCAGGCCATGTACTCGACGAAGCGCGTCTTGCCGCAGCCGGTCGGCCCCTTCAGCAGGACCGGCAGGCGGCGGCGGTGCGCCGACTCGAACAGCGCGACCTCGTCGCGGATGGGCTGGTAATAGGGCTCGCGCCCGATCCTCTGCAGGACAGGGGCGGCGGTTCGGACGGGGTCGGTCATCGGCGGCATTCCTGGATGGGATCAGCGCATTCTAGCGAATGCGCCGGCCGATCCCGGCCAGCCTCATGAATACCTTGATTTTTATCATTTTTCCTATCCTGATAATGTATATGGTGCTAAAACCACAGAGCGGCCTCAAGTTTTCCGCTCCGTTGTCGATGTCATCGATGTTGACAAGGATTCGCCCAGACCATGCCGATCCGGTTCCTCTCGTCCCTGCGGGGGCGTCTGCTCACCCTCATCACCGCCGTGTTCGCGGCGCTGTTCGTCGCGCTGCTGCTGTTCCATGCGCAGGCGAAGCAGCATGACCGAGACGAGGCCCTCTCCCGCGCGCTGGACCTCGCCAAGGGCTTCGCCAACCACTACGACCGCCTGCTGCGCGACGGCATGATCCTGCTCGACACCGTGCTCAAGCTGCCGGGCTTCGACCCGAACGATGCAGCCGGCTGCAACCGGACCTTCCGCCACATCGTCGCCGCCAATCCGTCGCTGGTCAACCTCGTCGCCCTGGACGCCGCGGGCCATCGGCGCTGCGCGGCGCGCGACGCCGAGCCCGACGACGATTCCTCGCTCGCCGCGCTCAGGCGCGCCATCGAGAGCCACGACACCATCGTCGGCATGAGCGGCGAGAGCCGGCGCCTGCAGGGCCGCGCCTTCGTCACCCTGGCGCGCCCGCTGACGGACGGCGCTGGGCGCATCCACACCGTGATCGTCGCCTACCTCGACCGGGACTGGCTCAACGCGCGCTTCGCCGAGACGGTTCCGGCCGGCGTGGTGCTGCGCATCCTCGACGGGAACGGCATCTTCGTGGTGCGGCAGCCGAATCCGGAATGCTGCGTCGGCAAATCCGGCATGCAGTTGTTCGGCGTCGGCGAAGCGCTCGCCAGCGGCCGGGAACAGGTGGTGCAGAGCCGCTGGCTCGACGGCGTCCTGCGCCTGCAGGCGGACCTGCCGCTGAAGCCGCCCCTGTCCGGCGTCGTGTCGATCGGCGTGCCGGAAGAGGTCGTCCAGTCGGCGGCCTCGCGCAAGTTCGCCCACCTGACCGGCCTGCTGGCGGTCCTTTGCGTCGCGTCCTACCTGGTGATCTGGTTCTTCACGAATCGCTACATCCTGCGGCCGGTGGGGGCGCTGTCGGCTTCGGTGCGCTCGATGCGCGCGGGCAGGCTCGAAGCCCGCGTGCCCGTGCTGCCCGGCAACGACGAGTTCGCCGAACTTGGCATGGACTTCAACGAGATGGCGGCGACCCTGGAAGAGCGCCGGCACGATCTTGCGGAAAGCGAACGGCGGCTGCGCCTGGCCCTGGGCGCGGCCAGGATGGCGGTGTGGGAGTGGGACGTCGCCACCGACACCCTGATCTGGGGCGCGCATCCGGCCCGGCTGCTGGGCCGCGAACCGGCCGGCGGCTACCCCGACTTCCGCGACATGGTGCATGCGGACGACCGCGAGGCCTTCCTCGCCGCCGGCCGGCGCGCGGTGGCCGAAGGGACGCCCTACCGGGCCGAGTTCCGCATCGTCAGCACCGATGGCGATGTGCGCTGGATCGAGGCGAAGGGCATGCCCGAGGGCCATGAACGGCGCCTGCCCGCATCGGCCGGCGCGGAGGGGGCGGGGCCGGCATCCGCCGCGCTGCCGCCCGCTGCGGCGGAAGGGGGGGAAGTCCTGCGCCTGCGCGGCGTGTCGCAGGACGTCACCGAACGCAAGCAACTGCAGCTCCTGCGCGCCGGCGAACGCGACCTGCTCGAGCGGGTGGCCTCGGATGGCGAATCGCTCCCCAGCCTGCTCGACGGCCTGGCCCGCAACTACGAGGCGCTATTCCCCGGCATGACCTGCGCCATCCTGCTGCTCGCTGACGACGACACGCACACCCGGGTCGCCGCCGCGCCCGGCCTGCCGCAGGCCATGCGGCAATCGATCGAAGGCAGGCTGATCGGCCCGCTGGTGTGCGGCTGCGTCACCGGGGCCATGTCCGGCAGGCGCATCGTCGTCACCGACATCGCCAGCGATCCCTGCTGCCGGGAGCACCGGGAGCTCGCGCTCGCCCACGGGCTGCAGTCGTGCTGGTCCGTGCCGATCCTGTCCTCCCGCGGGGGCGAGACGGTGCTGGGGGCGATGGTGATGTATTACCAAGAACCCCGCTCGCCCACGACGGAGGAACTGGCCGTCATCGAGCGCGGCGCGTTCCTGGCGAACCTGGCGATCGAGCGGCATCGCGCCCAGGAGGCGCAGCGCCTCGCGGCGAGCGTCTTCGAGCAGGCCAACGAGGCGATCTCCATCACCGACGGAAAGGCGAACATCCTCGCCATCAACCGGCGCTTCACGGCCATTACCGGCTACCGCGCCGACGAGGCGATCGGCCGCAACCCGCGCATCCTGCAGTCCGGCCGGCAGGATGCGGCGTTCTACCGGGCGATGTGGGACGCGCTCCTGGGACAGGGCCACTGGAGCGGCGAAATCTGGAACCGGCGCAAGGACGGCACCGTCTATCCAGAATGGCTGTCCATCTCCGCCGTGCGCGACGCGGACGGCAGGACGACGAACTACGTCGCGGTGTTTTCCGACCTGACCGAGCGCAAGGCGGCCGAACAGGCGGCGCGGGAGAGCGCCTCGCTGATGCGCCTGATCCTGGACACGACGCTCGATGCCGTCATCAGCATGGGCCGCGACGGCCGGATACTGGAGTGGAACGCCGAGGCCGAGCGCATGTTCGGCTACCCGAAGCAGGTCGCGCTGAAATCGTCGGTCGCCGACCTCATCGTGCCGCCGCGGCTGCGGGATGCCCACAACGCCGGCATGCGGCGCTTCCTGGAAACGGGGGAAGGCCGCGTGCTCGGCCGCCGCATCGAAATCACCGCCATGCGGGCGGATGGCGGCGAGTTTCCCGTCGAGCTGGCCATCGCCACCGTCAACAGCGAAACCGGGCTCTTCTTCAGCGCCTTCATCCGCGACATCAGCGAACGCAAGGCCGCCGAGGAAAGGATCCGCGCGAGCGAGCTGCGCTACCGCTCGATGATCGAGAACGCCCCGGAAGGCGTCTGGATCATCGGCGCCGACGAATGCACCATCGAGGTCAACCGGCGGATGTGCGAGCTGCTCGGTTACGCGCCGCAGGAAATGGCCGGCCGCAGGCCGACCGATTTCACGGACCCGGCCAATGGCATGATCTTCGAGCGGCAAAAGGCGCTCCGTGCGACGACCCGGCATCGCATCTACGAAGTCGCGCTGCGGCACCGCGACGGCCGCAACATCCCGGTCAACTTCAGCGCCACCAGCCTCTACCGTGAGGACGGCGCCCTGCATTCCGTGCTGGCCTTCGTCACCGACCTCAGCGAGCGCATTTCGGCGGAAAGGCGGCTGCGCGAAAGCGAAGCCCGCCTGGCCTCGCTGATCGAGGCGATTCCCGACCCGATCTTCCTCAAGGACGGGGATAGCCGCTGGCAGGTCATCAACAGCGCCGCCAACAGCCTGTTCCGCATCGAAGGCCTCGCCTGGCAGGGCCGTACCGACAAGGAACTGGCGCTCATGCAGCCGGAGTACAGCGGCGAGCACATGGCCTGCTGGGAAAGCGACGAGGCGGCCTGGGCCAACGGCTGCGTGACCCATTCGACCGAATTCATCCACAAGGGGGAAGCCGGCGTATGCGTCCTGGATGTCTGCAAGGTGCCGCTGTTCGATGACGCCGGGAACCGCAACGCCCTGGTCATCCTCGGCCGGGACATCACTGAACAGCACCGCTTCACGGAGGAACTGCGGCGCATCAACGACGAACTGGAGTCGCGCGTGACGGAGCGCACCCAGGCCCTGCTGACGGCCAACCGCGAGCTGGAAGCCTTTTCCTATTCGGTGTCCCACGACCTGCGCGCGCCGCTGCGGGCCATCAACGGCTTCAGCCACCTGATTGAAGAGGAGTATGCCGCTTCGCTGGACGACAAGGCCCGCAACTACCTCTCCCGCGTGCGCGCCGGCTCGGAGCGCATGGGCCAGCTCATCGACGACCTGCTCCATCTCTCGCAAATGTCGCGCCAGCCCATGCACGTCGTGCCCACCAACCTGTCGGAGATCGCGCGCGAGATCGCCGGAGAGTTCCAGGCCGGCGATCCACAGCGCAGAGCCGAGTGGGACATCGCGGGCGACATCGTCGCCTGCGGCGATGCCGGCCTGCTGCGCGCCGTCCTGCTCAACCTGCTCGGCAACGCCTGGAAATACAGTTCCCGGCAGGAGACTCCGCGCATCGCGTTCGGCGTTGCGGAAAAGAACGGCCGCGCCACCTATTTCGTCCGCGACAATGGCGCCGGCTTCGACATGGCGCACTCGGCAAAGCTCTTCGGCGCCTTCCAGCGCCTGCACTCCCCCGCCGAATTCCCGGGCAGCGGGATCGGCCTGGCCACTGTGGCGCGCATCATCCACCGCCACGGCGGCGAGGTCTGGGCCGAAGGCAGGGTGGGCGAAGGGGCGACCTTCTACTTCACCCTCAATGCCCAATCCGTAATCCGCAATGCGTAACTGGCTGTTTGGATTGATTATTGACTTGCATCAAGTTGTTGCGCAAAAAGGATCAAGCCTGCGCAACACGGTGCCGTTATGAAATCTACATCAGCAAGGATATGCCCCGAACCTGCGTACCCCTGCGTACCTATTCCCTGAGACAGAACTCAGGGCCGCCTTCTGATGGTTTGAGACGATCGGTGAACGGCATTGGGCCGGCTCGCGGATCAACGGGCATGCTCAACCTTAGGAGCGCGACATGAAGCCATCGTCCATTTCCCATCGGCTCGCCCTGCTGACCGCGGTGCCCCTGATCGCCCTGATCCTGTCCGCAGGCATTCTCGTCAACGAAAGCTACGGCCGATATCGCAACGCCGACCAGACGCGCGCCCTCATGGCGATGTCGGTGGCGGCCGGCAACCTGATCCATGCCCTTCAGGTCGAGCGCGGTGCGACAGCAGGATTCATTCAGTCAAAAGGGGAGAAGTTCGCCGACGCCCTGCCCGGCTACCGCAGCAATACGGATGCGCGGCTGAAGGACTACCGCCAGAATCTCGACCGCATTTCTGCCGGGGCCCTGCCCGATCTGGTCCAGGCCGCCCAGGCCGCCAACGGCCAGTTGGACAAACTTGGCGGCGTGCGCGAACAGGCCGGCAGGCTTTCCATTGCCGTGGCCGAGAGCACCGCCGGCTACACCGCAGCCGTTGTCGCCCTCGTGCGGACGATGGATGCCCTAGCGAACTACAACACCGACGCCGGCATTGCCAAGCGTGCCGCGGCCCACCTGGCATTGGTACGCGCCAAGGAGAACGCCGGACTGGAGCGCGCCCTCACCACGACGGCATTCACGGCCAACCGGGTCGAGCCGGCGCAGTACCGCGCCATCCTGGAAAAAATCCACAAGCAGGAGGCATTCATCGAGATCATCCGCGGCGCGGCCAGCGAGCGGGACATGGCGACGCTCGCCACGCTGCTCGACAGCCCGGCAGCGCGGGAAGTCGGCCGGATGCGCGGCATCATGGCGGAGCGGGCAGCGCAGGGCGGCTTCGACGTCGACCCCACGGCCTGGTTCAAGCAGATCACGGAAAAAATCGACGGCCTGCTTGCCTTGGAGCGCAGTCTGGCCGAAGGCATCGGCGCCGCCGCAAGCGAGCTGCAGGCCGCCAACCGGGCCACCCTGCTGATCAACCTCGTCCTGGCCATCCTGGCCGTCGCGCTGGCCGTGGCCGTCTCCATCTGGGTGGCGCGCGGCGTCAGAAAGCCGCTTGCCGCCGTCGTCGAGGCGATCGAATACACGGTGGCGAACGACGACTTCACGCGCACCGTGCCGGAGACGGGCACGCTGGAAACGGCGCGCGCCGGCCAGGCACTCAATCAGCTGCTGCAGAAATTCCGCACCATCATCGCCGATGCCAAGCTGTCGAGCGAGAACATCGCCGACGCCTCGCGCGCGCTGGCGACCGCCAGCGAACAGGTCACGAAGAGCTCCGCCGCACAGGCGGAATCCTCCTCCTCGGTGGCCGCCGCCGTCGAAGAAGCCTCGGTCAGCGTCAGCGAAACGGCGGCCAACGCGCAGAGCGCGAACGAGATCGTCTGCAAGGCCCGCGCCGGTGTCGAGCGCGCGCTCGCAGTAATGGCCGAGACGGTGGGCAACGTCAATGGCATCGCCGAACTGATTCGCGCCTCCGGCGCCAGTGTCGAGCAACTGGACCTGAGCTCGAAGAAGATCGGCGGCATCGTCCAGGTGATCAAGGAGATCGCCGACCAGACCAACCTGCTCGCGCTGAACGCCGCCATCGAGGCGGCGCGCGCCGGCGAGCAGGGCCGCGGCTTCGCCGTCGTGGCGGACGAAGTGCGCAGCCTGGCCGAGCGGACCGCCAAGGCCACCCAGGAGATCGCCGGCCTGATCGGTGACATCCAGGCGCAGGTCGGCGGCACGGTGACCGGCATGCAGCAGGCCAATGCGCAAACCGCGCAAAGCCTGGCCCTGGTCGGCGACACGGAAACCGCGCTGCGCGGCATCGGCAGGGATTCCGGCGAAGTGGCCCTGAATGTTCAGGGCATCGCCGACGCCATCCGCGAGCAGGATGCGGCGATCCACCAGGTGGCATCGAATATCGAGCGGATCGCCCAGATGACCGAGGAGAACAGCGCGGCTGCGGCCTCCAGCAGCGAGACTGCGGCGCAACTGGATACCCTGGCCGGACGGCTGCACGGCGCGGTAGCGCGTTACCGGGTATAGAAGACAATGGCACAGCCCGCCCTGGCACCGACGAACTGCGAGTCCGCGGCCTGCTGCGCGCCCCTGGCGCGTCTGCACGAGCGAATCGCCGAGCTGGAAAGGCTGGTGTCCACCGACTGTCTGACGGGCTTGTGGAACCGTGCGCATTTCGAGCGGCTCGTCAAGGCGGAGCTGGACCGGAGTCTGCGCTACAGACAGCCCGTATCGCTCATCCTGTTCGACATCGATCACTTCAAGCACGCAAACGATCTCTACGGGCACCAGGCCGGCGATACGGTCCTGCGGGAAATGGCGCTGGTCGCCAACGCGACGATCCGTTCCGCGGATAGCATTTTCCGCTGGGGCGGAGAGGAGTTCGCCGTGCTTGCCACCTCGACCGGCTATCGTGGCGCGGGCAGACTGGCCGAATCACTGCGTGGGCAGGTGGCGCAGCATCGCTTTCCCGGCGTCGGCGATATCACCATCAGTCTGGGCGTGGCCGAGCACGTCGGCGCGGACAGCGCGGAGGAATGGTTCCGCCGCGCCGACGAAATGCTTTATGCCGCAAAGGAAATGGGACGGAACCGCGTCAATGTCGATGTCCGCGGCAATTCCGACACCTGGGCCACAGAAAATGGGCCAGCGGCGCTCAGCCTGGTCTGGCAGGAAGCCTACGAATGCGGCGAGCCGGGCATCGACAGCGAGCATCGCGAGCTTTTCGAATTGGCGAACACGTTGATCCAGGCCTCGCTGGATCGCGCGGGCCCGGAGCGCGTCGGCCCCGCCTTCGACAGGCTGCTCGATCATGTGGCTCGCCACTTCGCCAGCGAGGAGGCGCTGCTGGAAAAGCATGGCTATGCGCGGCTGGATGCGCACCGCCGCGCCCATGCCGGTCTGCTCTGTCGGGCAATCGATCTGAAAACCGCAGCCGCGGCCGGCCAGGTCAAACTGGGCAGCGTCGTGGAATTCCTCGCCAACGATGTCGTCGCGCGCCACCTCTTCGGGGCGGACCGGGATTTCTTCCCCCTCTTCGCGGCGGGCGCCGGAATGAGCGAAACCGGTTCGGCCGCCTGAGCGCGCATCGGGTGCGCCTCTCCCTCAGTCGTCGAAGCCCTCGTCCCTGGGGTCTTCTTCGCGCTCCATTTTCTCGGCAGCCTCGCGTTCCGCCTGCTGCGCTTTCGCGCGCACCTGCTCGCGGCGCTTTTCCGCCGCGTCCTTATGCAGGGGAATCGACTCCTCGCCGAACAGCACCTGGCGCAGGAACCGATAGCCGAACTGCATGAGGGCTTCCTCGCTTTCGAGGGAATCGCCGAGCATGGCGCGGTACTCGGTCTCGGGCACGTCGTAGAGCTCCCTGAACGGGCCGCTGTCGACGAAGGCGCGGAAGGTGTCGATGTCGTAGCAGGTCATGAAGAACAGCTGGCGGCTGCGCACGGAAGGCTTGCCCACGGTGGGGCCGGAGGACTTCTTCTTCAGCACCAACTGGCGCCAGCCGCGCCCCAGCTCATCGTATTCCTTGAGCCCCTGCTCGGCGCGGTATTCGTCGATGGTGAGGCTGCGCGGCTCCTGGTGGCCGAGGCAATGCTTTTCCTTGACCAGCGCGTAGGCGTCGCGGTCGACGTACTCGTCCTGCTTGCGCATGGAGAGCAGCGCCACCGGATAGTAGCGGCAGGCGGTGGGCCGGTCCTCGTAGACGCCGCAGCCCTCCGGCTTCATGAACTGGCAGGCGGTGCCGCCCTCGACCGGCCGCATCTTGACGCCGGCGATGCCGTCCTTCTCCATCTCGTAGGGCACGGCGTACTGCTGCAGGAAGGCCGCCGAGGCCAGCCCGAGCCGGCGCTTCAGGCGCAGGATGTCGTAGGGCGTCAGCGAGATGTCGATGTTGCTGCAGCAGGCATTCCAGCAGGCAATCCCCTTGCGGCACTGGAACTGGATGGTCTTGCTGCCGTCGTGCATCTCCGGCACGACGGGGCTTTCGGGAAAGGGCAAGTCCTTCGCCATGTAGGTGTCCATGCTCATACCTCTCTGAATTTCTCTGCGATGTCCTGAATCATAGTCCGGTCGTTGCGAACCACCAACCCGCCCGGCCAAAGTGGGCTTGAAAACAAACCGGGCGCCTTGCGGCGCCCGGTTTCACTGCTACAGCCGGATGACGGCTTAGTGCGCCGCTGCCTTGAACAGCTTCGACTTGTCGACCAGGTCGACGTGCTTGCGCTTGAAGCAGGTCCACTTCTTCGACTGCTTGTCATAGACCGAGTTCACGAAGCAGTGCCAGTTCTCCTCATCGACGAAGTTCTTGTCGGTGCGGTAGTAGAAGCCCGGATAGCGGGACTCCTCGCGGAACTGGATGTGCTTCATGTGCGCTTCTGCGGTCAGGATGCGGTGGTAGTTCTCCCAGGCACGCAGCAGCTCGTGCAGGTCCTTGGCGCGCATCTTGGCGGCGTCTTCCTTCAGCATTTCCAGCTTCTCTTCCGCCACGGCAAGCATCTTGTCGTTGGTGTTGTAGTAGGTGGCGACACCGGCGACATACTCGTCCATGATCTTCTGCAGGCGGAACTGCAGCATCTTCGGCGTGATGTAGTTCGGGTTGATGTCGATGGCCGTGGTGTAGTCCTTGTGCTCGAGGAAGTTGCGCACCGGCTTGTAGATATCCTCGGCCAGCTGCGCGGGATCGGTGTCCAGTTCGACCTTCCAGTCCTTGTTGTCGAGGGCGTACTTGACCATGGCCTTGGAGGCCAGGCGGCCTTCGGTGTGCGAACCGGAGGAGAACTTGTGGCCGGAGGCGCCCACGCCGTCGCCGGCGGTAAACAGGCCCTTGACCGTGGTCATGGAGCGGTAGCCCCAGTTCCAGCCCTTCGGCAGGTGCTCGGGCACGCCCGGCAGTTCCTCGCTGGTCGGCGCGCCGACGTCGGTCGGGCCGGACACCCAGATGCCGCAGCAGCCGGAGTGCGAGCCGAGCAGGTAGGGCTCGGTCGGCATCAGCTCGGACATCTTCTTCTCGGGCTCGATGTTCTCGCCGACCCAGATGCCGCACTGGCCGATGCACATGTCGAGGAAGTCTTCCCAGGCTTCCGCCTCGAGGTGCTTCACTTCCTTCGGCGTCAGCGTCTCGCGCAGCTTGGCCAGCGCGGTGACGGTGTCCATGTAGATCGGGCCGCGGCCTTCCTTCATCTCCTTGAGCATGAGGTGGTTGCGCAGGCAGGAGGCGGGAACGGCGGCCTGCCCGTAGGGCGGGTAGTCGTTCAGCATCTCCTTGTTCTTGGTCATGTAGTTCTCGCCGTAGGCGTTGGTGGCCTGCGCCTTGAAGAGCAGGAACCAGGCGCCGACCGGGCCGTAGCCGTCCTTGAAGCGGGCGGGGACGAAGCGGTTTTCCATCATGGTCAGTTCGGCGCCGGCCTCGGCGGCCATGGCGTAGGTCGAACCGGCGTTCCACACCGGGTACCAGGCGCGGCCCGTGCCCTCGCCCACCGAACGCGGACGGAACAGGTTCACGCAGCCGCCGGCGGCCAGCATGATGGCCTTGGCCTTATATACGTAGATCCGGTTCTCGCGCACCGAGAAGCCGACCGCGCCGGCGATGCGCGACGGGTCGTTCTTGTCGTTCACCAGCTTGACGATGAAGACGCGCTCCTGGATGCGGTCGAGGCCGAGGGCCTTCTTGGCCGCTTCGGCGACGATCCACTTGTAGGATTCGCCGTTGATCATGATCTGCCACTTGCCCGAACGCACCGGCTTGCCGCCGTCCTTCAGGGCCGGCAGGCCTTCGCGCTGCGCCTCGGCGCCGTCGTGACGCACGCCTTCGGCGTCGGTCTTCCAGATCGGCAGGCCCCACTCCTCGAAGAGGTGCACGGAGTCGTCGACGTTGCGGCCCAGGTCGTAGGCCAGGTCGTCGCGGGTGATGCCCATCAGGTCGTTGGAGACCATGCGGGCGTAGTCGGCGGGATCCTGCTCGGGGCCGATGTAGGTGTTGATGGCGGACAGGCCCTGCGCCACGGCGCCGGAGCGGTCCATGGCGGCCTTGTCGACCAGTTTGATCTTCAGTTCCGTGCCGGTCTCGGCCTTGACGGCCTCGGCCCAGCGCATCATTTCATAGGCAGTGCCGCAGCAGGCCATGCCGCCGCCGATCAGAAGGATGTCCAGGTCTTCCTGGACGATCTCGGGATTTCCAAATGTTCCAGACATTGCAGTCACCTTGATTCGTTGGTTATTCGGTCGCTTACTTCACGCGGATCAGTTCGTCGGCCTTGCCGGCGCGGTAGCCGCCCATGACGTCCTTGGTGAAGACGCCCGGCTTGTCGAGTTCCGCCACCTTCGGCATCGGCTTGCCGCCGTAGGGGTCGATCGAGCCCTCGGAAGTGGTGCGGATGGGGAACTTGAAGCGCTTCAGGGTGCCGTTGCGGAACTTGATGGTCCACATGATGGAGTCGGAACCGCGCAGGGGCTGCACCGAGCCGCCCAGCGGCACGATGTCGGCGTAGTGGCGCACTTCGATGGCGTTCTGCGGGCAGATCTTGACGCAGGAATAGCACTCCCAGCACTGCTCGGGTTCCTGGTTCCAGGCCTTCATGGCGTGGCCGGTTGACGAGCCATCCTTGTCGAGCATCATCAGGTCATGCGGGCAGATGTACATGCAAGCGGTCTTGTCCTGGCCCTTGCAGCCATCACATTTGTCGGTACGTACAAAGGTTGGCATCTTTCCTTCTCCTAAAAAAACGACACCGGCACTGGTGTGCCGGCGCAATCCAAAAAACTATCTGGCCGAATGGCCAACCAGCTTGACCTCGACCTTCTCGGTCAGCCCCGCGTAGTAAGCGCGCAGGATTTCCAGCACTTCAGGCCTTGAAAACTCCCCCGGAACATCATCGCCTTCCGACAGCATCTTGCGCAGCTTGGTGCCGGAAAGCAGCAGACGGTCGGCATCGCCGTGCGGGCAGGTGCGTGCGGAAGCCATGCCGCCGCACTTGTAGCACCAGAACGTCCAGTCGATCTTCAGCGGCAGGGTTTCCAGCGACCCCTTGGGGATCTCGTCGAAGATGTGGTGGGCGTCGAAGGGCCCGTAGTAGCTGCCGACGCCGGCATGGTCGCGTCCGACGATAAGATGCGAGCAGCCGTAGTTCTGGCGGAACAGCGCATGCAGCAGCGCCTCGCGCGGCCCGGCGTAGCGCATGTCGAGCGGATAGCCGGCCTGCACCACGGTCTTCTTCACGAAATACTGCTCGGCCAGCGTGGCGATCGCATTGGAGCGCACGTCGGCGGGAATGTCGCCGGGCTTGAGGTTGCCGAGCAGGGAATGGATCAGCACGCCGTCGCAGGTTTCGATGGCCACCTTGGCCAGGTATTCGTGCGAGCGGTGCATCGGGTTGCGCGTCTGGAAGGCGGCAACCTTGGACCAGCCGTAGGATTCGAACAGGGCGCGGGTCTGCGCCGGGGACATGAACAACTCGCCGTACTTCGACGGAAACTCGGCCTGCGAGAGGACTTTCACCGTGCCGGCGAGGTTGATGTCGCCCTGCTCCATCACCATCTTGACGCCGGGATGCTCCAGATCGGTGGTCTTGAAGACCATGGCGCATTCGTGCGCCTTGTCGATGGCGTACTTCTCGGTGACCTTCATGGTGGCGAGGATCTCGCCGCTGTCCGGGTCGAGCAGCGCAATGTCGGAACCGGTCTTGATGCCGTCGGCGACGACTTCGTCGACGGACAGGGTGATGGGAATCGGCCAGAACAGGCCATTGGCCATTTTCATGCCGTCGCACACGCCTTGCCAGTCGCTGTGCGTCATGAAGCCGTCGAGCGGCGTGAAGCCGCCGATGCCCAACATGATGATGTCGCCCTTCTCGCGCGAACTGACCTTGATTTTCGGCAGCGTCTGCGCACGTGCCAGTTCGGCCTTGAGCGCTTCGCCCTGCAGCAACAGGGGCCTCAGTGCGCCTCCGCCGTGCGGATTGACCAGTGCCATTGCATCTCCTCCCAGTAAGTAGCCTTTTTCGAGTTGGTGCGAAGGCTAACACTTCCGGGAAGTGGCAATAATCGTTTTATTTTATTGGGAAATAGGGGGGGTCGATTTTTTGACCTGCGTCAACTTTGAATAAATGATGCAGGTATCAGAAAGGCATTTTTTGCTTCATTTCCTCCAAATGGCGGGCGCGCAGTTCACGCAGGCGCGCATCGACCTGGGAATGCTCGTAGTAGTCGCCATCGCCGGCTTTCTGCGCCAGCTCCAGCTGCTGGATCGCCGGCACCAGCTGTCCTTGCAGGACGTACAGTTCGGCCTGGGCTCGGTGTTGCTGCAAGCGCTTGTCGAGCTCTGCGTAGCTCCTGGCCTGCAGGCCGTGCAGGTTCGCGTCGGAAGGCGTCAGCTGCAGTTCTGCACTTGCGGTCTTCAGCGCCTCCTGCGCCTGGCCGTCTGCCAGCAGTGCATCGATCTGGCCGTAGAGCAGCGCCTTGTTGCGCGCATGGCGGAGTCGCGCCTCGCGGTAGATCTTCAACGCGCCAGGCAGGTCACCCTGCGCCCGCCGCAGATCGGCGGCCAGGGTATCCACCATCGGCGAGGTCGCCTTCAGGCGGCGCAGTCCGGCCACTTCGCGCTCAGCCGCCGGGAAATTCTTCATTCGCAACTGCGCCACGGCAAGGCCGTAGCGCGCCGCCGTCTCGGAAAGGTACTTGCGCTCGCGCAACTGGGTTTCGAAGTCGACGGCGGCATCGCGCGGGTCACCCAGGCCGGCACGCAGCTTTGAGCGCACCAGCTGGAATTCGAGCGAGTCCGCCACCTGGCGGTACTGCGCCTGGAGGACGCGGTTTTCCATGTCGCTGATGCGCTCGACTGTCAGCGGGTGGGTGCGCAGGTAGCCCGGCGCGTTGTTTTCGTAGAGCCGCCCGAACTTCTGCATGCGTTCGAAGAAGCTGGCCATGCCGCGCACATCGAAACCCGCCCGCTCGAGGGTCTGGATGCCGATGCGATCGGCCTCGCGTTCGAAATCGCGGGTGTAGTTGAGCATGGTCTGCACACCTGCGGCGGCGCCGGCAGTCATTGCCGCCTGGCTGACGCCGGAGTTCGAGCGTGCCGCCAGGATCGCCACGGCCATCGCCAGCCATTGCGTCATCTGCGCCTGGTTCTGCTTGCCCATCAGCCTCGCCAGGTGCTTCTGTGTGACGTGGGCGATTTCGTGCGACAGCACGCCGGCCAGTTCGGATTCGGACTGCGCCGCCTGGATCAGGCCGCTATGCACCCCGATATAGCCGCCCGGCAGGGCAAAGGCGTTGAGGGTGGCATCGCGCAGGGCGAAAAACTCGAAGGACTGGCCCGCCTCGGGCATGGCAGCGGAAAGGCGGCCGCCAAGCGCATTGAGGTAGACGGTCACTTCGACATCGTCGATGTACGACGGCTCCCGCAGCCGGATGTCGCGCATGATCGACTCGCCGATGCGCCGCTCCAGGTACGGGGGCAGATCGCTCCGCGAAGCCTCGCCCAGGTCGGGCAGGCCTTCGGCCAGCGCGGCGGGCGCCAGGAAGGCAAGGGCAATCAGGATACGGAACCTCATTGTTTTGTATGATACCTTGGCGCAGCGGGATCAATCGCCGGGCATTGTTACCAAGTGTTACTCAGGATTCGGCTAGAATTGCCGTAAACCAATAGATCATCCCATTCCGAGAAGGTTCACTTGAGCACACACGCCTTATTGCTGGCCGAGGATTCGCCCGAAGACACGCGACTGATCCTGAATGCGCTGCAGCCCGCCATCCAGGAAGACATGGTCGCGCTGTGCGATAACGGCGTCGAGGCACTGGATTACCTGTTTGCCCGCAATGCCTACGCCCACCGCAGCATCGACGATCTCCCCGGCGTGGCGCTCATCGATTTGAATCTGCCCAAGATCAACGGCCTCGAGGTCCTGCGGGAACTGCGCGAGAACCCCCGCACCCGCCTGTTGCCGGTGGTGATCCTGTCCGCCTCCTCGGAGCAGCGCGACGTGCGCGCCGCATCGCTGCTGGGCGCCAACAGCTATGTATGCAAGCCCCTCGATTACGGCCGCCTTCGCGAGACCGTCGAGCTGCTCGGCCGCTACTGGATCGACCTCAACATCCCCCCCCCTCCCACGCCACCCGCCTGATCCCGTCCCGACCATGGCAGAACCCCTCACGCATTTCGACGCCCAGGGACAGGCCCACATGGTGGATGTGGCGGACAAGAACGAAACCCGCCGCATAGCCCGGGCGGCCGGCACCGCATTCATGCAGCCCGCCACGCTGGCCCTGATCGAATCCGGCGATGCCAAAAAGGGGGATGTACTGGGCGTTGCGCGCATCGCCGCCATACAGGCGGCCAAGCGCACCTCGGATCTGATTCCGCTTTGCCACCCGATTGCCCTGACGCGCGTCGGTGTGGAGTTTTCCATCGACCGGTCGCGCGCCTGCATCACGTGCGCAGTCACCGCCGAGACCGTCGGCCGCACCGGCGTCGAGATGGAGGCCCTTACGGCCGTCAGTGTCGGCCTCCTGACCATCTACGACATGTGCAAGGCCGTCGATCGGGGAATATTTTTCGAGAATATCCGTCTACTGCAAAAGGACGGAGGAAAAAGCGGGCATTGGCAGGCGCAGGATTCGCAAGGCTGATCGCGAGAATATTAGTCGGCACTGAAATTGGTGCGGCTTATTTTTAGATCAATACCAATGAGTTGTCCTGTTGCGCTTTCCAAGCTAGAGTCCGGTCAAGTCCCTGGCAGACCGCCCTCCGCAACCACGAGTTGAACGGTGCCCGTAAGCTTCGGATCGTTTTTTTGAGAGTTCCATCGCCTTGCCCCTCCCTGATGGGCGGGCGAACCCACAGACCAAAGGAGTCACACGGATGGATGCATTGCGCAGAACCCTGATCAAAGGGGCGGGTGCCACCGGGGCGATCGCGGCGGCCATGGCGGCCGGCGTGCTCAAGCCCTCACAGGTATTGGCTGCCGAATACAACCGGACGGCCTTCGAAGCCAAGGATGTGGCCGGCGCCCTCAAGGGGGTCGGTGCCGGCAGCACGACGGAGAGCAAGGACATCGTGATCCGCGCGCCGGACATCGCCGAGAACGGCGCCGTCGTGCCGGTGGATGTCGTCAGCAACATCCCCAACACCATTTCCCTTGCCGTACTGGTGGACAAGAATCCTGCGCCCCTGACATCGGCCTTCGACTTCGCCAACGGCGCCGTTGCCGAAATGGCGCTGCGCGTCAAGATGGGCCAGACCTCGATGGTCGAGGCCATTGCCAAGACGTCGGACGGCAAGTACTTCATTGCCAAGAAGGAAGTCAAAGTCACGGTCGGCGGCTGCGGCGGCTGAACGAAACAGATACGGAGAAAGACATGGCAGATCCAATGAAAATCCGCGCCCAGATGAAGGGCGACAGCGCCGAGATCCGCGTCCTCATGAGCCATCCGATGGAAACCGGCCAGCGCAAGGACAATGCCGGCAACGTGGTGCCGGCCCATTTCATCCAGTCGATCACGGTCGATGTCGGCGGCAAGCGCGTCATCCAGGGCCAGACCGGCCCGGCCATTTCGCGCAACCCGGTGTTCGGCTTCAAGGTCAAGGGCGCCAAGGCCGGCGACAAGGTCGTCATCAACTGGGTGGACAACAAGGGCGACAAACGCACGGATGAAGCCACGATCAGCTGATCGGCGGCGGGCGGCAGACTGAAAAGAACAACCGGGACGGCGGGAGATCGTCCCGGAAAGAAATTGCACCACCCACAGGAGGAATGTCATGAAGAAGCGTATCGGCGCACTCGTGGCTGCCGCGGCCATGTCGGCGTCTTTCGCCGTACTGGCGCAGCAGCCCGCCAAGAAGCCCGCCGCCAAGGCCCAGGCAAAGGCCGCTCAAAAGGCACCCGACGCCACCACGGCGGACTTCGAGAAGTTCCGCGACGTGCTGGAAGAGGACAACCCGGCCGAACTGTTCGAGGCCAAAGGCGAGGAGCTTTGGAAAGCCAAGCGCGGGCCGAACAATGTCTCGCTGGCCGAGTCCTGCGACATGGGCAGGGGTGTCGGCGTGCTGAAGGGCGCCTACGTGCAGTTGCCGCGCTACTTCGCGGATGTCGATGCCGTCATGGATGCCGAGCGCCGCATCGCCCACTGCATGGTGAAGTACCAGGGCTTCAAGGCCGAGGACCTCGCCAAGAAGCCGTTCAGCAGCGGCAACTACACGCCTGAGCTGGTGTCGCTCACCACCTATGTGGCGGGCCACTCGCGCAAGATGAAGATCGCCATACCGCAGAAGCATCCGAAGGAAAAGGAAACCTACCAGATCGGCAAGGAAATCTTCGCCTACCGCGCCGGCCCCTGGGACTTCTCGTGCTCCACCTGCCACGGCGAGGACGGCAAGCGCATCCGCACGCAGAACCTGCCCAACCTGAGCACGCCCGAAGGCGCCATCCGCGCTTTCCAGGGCTGGCCCGGCTACCGCATGACGGGCGGCGTGATGCACACCCTGCAGTGGCGCATGAACGACTGCTTCCGCCAGCAGCGCTTCCCCGAGCCGAACTACGTCTCGCCCTCGATCACGGCATTGCTCAGCTACATGGGCGTCAATGCCAACGGGCAGGTGTACAAGGGTCCCGGTATCAAGCGCTAAGGAGGAGACGACATGAAAACCCAGAAGATCACCCTGTTCTGCGCCGCCGCCCTGCTCGCCGCCGGCTTCGCCCGCGCCGGCGACTACCGCTCGCAGGCCATCGCCCTGATCAAGCAGGACTTCCACCCGCGCGGCATCGCCACAGCAGACCGCATCCACGAAGAGGGCCTGCAGGCCGTCTGCAACCGCACGAGCGACAATCCGCCGGCAGCCATTGCGGAACGCCTGCAGAAGGACCAGTTCGATGCCATCAAGTGGCCCAGCGACGGCAAGTTCATGGGCGGGGACTGGAAGAAGGGCGAGAAGATCGCCCAGAGCGGCCAGGGCATGGCCTGGAACAACAAGCCGGGCCAGGAAAACGGCGGCAGCTGCTACAACTGCCACCAGATCGGCCCGAAGGAGACCTCCTTCGGCACGCTCGGCCCCAGCCTCTACCAGTTCGGCAAGGTGCGCGGCTACGGCGAGGATATCCAGAAGTACGTCTGGGGCAAGATCTGGAACGCCAAGGCCACCAATCTGTGCTCACAGATGCCGCGCATGGGCCATTCCGGCACCCTGACCGAAAAGCAGATCAAGGATCTGGTCGCCCTGCTGCTGGATCCGAACTCGCCGGTCAACAAGGAATAACGACAACCCACCCCGAAAAGGCTTGGCTGCGCCAAGCCTTTTTTTTGAGGACCAGTTATGGCCCCCACGCTCACTTCGTTCGCTGCCCCCACAGGGGGCGCCGCCTCCTTCGGGGCGGCCCTTCAGGAGGACTCGACATGTCCATGAACCGCAGAGAATTCCTGCAGATCCTCGCCGCCGCCTCCGCCGCCGGCTTCGCCCTCGACAGCCGCGAACTGCTTGCCGCCCAGGACGGGGGCAAGCTGTATGACCTGCCGCGCTTCGGCAACGTCTCGCTGCTGCACTTCACCGACTGCCACGCCCAGCTGCAGCCGATTTATTTCCGCGAGCCGAACGTCAACCTCGGCATCGCCGGCGCGCGCGGCAAGGCGCCGCACCTGGTCGGCGAGCACCTGCTCAAGGCCTTCAGGATCAAGCCCGGCTCGGTCGAGGCGCATGCCTTCACCTACCTCGACTTCGAGAAGGCAGCGAAAACCTACGGCAAGGTCGGCGGCTTCGCCCATCTCGCCACGCTGATCAAGCGCCTGCGCGCTTCCCGCCCGGGCGCCCTGCTGCTCGACGGCGGCGACACCTGGCAGGGCTCCGCCACCGCGCTGTGGAGCAAGGGCCAGGACATGGTCGACGCCTGCAAGCTGCTCGGCGTGGACATGATGACGCCGCACTGGGAGCTCACCCTCGGCGCGGAGCGCGTGCAGGAGATCGTCAAGAAGGATTTCGCCGGCAAGGTGGAATTCCTCGCGCAGAACGTCAAGACGACGGACTTCGGCGACCCGGTGTTCAAGGCCTACGCGCTGCGCGAAATCAACGGCGTGCCGGTGGCGGTGATCGGCCAGGGCTTTCCCTACACGCCCATCGCCAACCCGCGCTACCTGATCCCCGACTGGACCATGGGCATCCAGGACGAGGAGATGCAGAAGGTCGTCAATGAGGCGCGCGGCAAGGGCGCGCAGGCGGTGGTCGTGCTCTCGCACAACGGCATGGACGTCGACCTCAAGATGGCCAGCCGGGTGACCGGCATCGACGCCATCCTCGGCGGCCACACCCACGACGGCGTGCCGGCCCCTTCCATCGTGAAGAATGCCGGCGGCCAGACCCTGGTGATGAATTCCGGCTCGAACGGCAAGTTCCTCTCCGTGCTCGACCTCGACGTGCGCGGCGGCCGCGTGCAGGGCTTTCGCTACAAGCTGCTGCCGGTGTTCGCCAACCTGCTGCCGGCCGATGCCGAGATGGCCGCCTACATCGACAAGGTGCGCGCGCCGCATCTGGCGAAGCTGGAGGAGAAGCTCGCCGTCTCGGAGGGACTGCTCTACCGCCGCGGCAACTTCAACGGCAGCTGGGACCAGTTGATCCTCGACGCCATGATGGAGGTGAAGGGCGCGCAGATCGCCTTCTCGCCGGGCTTCCGCTGGGGCACCTCGATCCTGCCCGGCCAGGCCATCACCTTCGAGCACGTCATGGACCAGACGGCCATCACCTACCCCTACTCGACGCTCACCGACATGAGCGGCGAGACGATCAAGAACGTGCTGGAAGACGTCTGCGACAACCTGTTCAACGCCGACCCCTACAAGCAGCAGGGCGGCGACATGGTGCGCGTCGGCGGCATGAGTTACACCTGCGATCCGAACGCGGCGATGGGCGCGCGCATCCTGGACATGCGCCTGGACGGCAAGCCGATCGAGGCCGGCAAGACCTACAAGGTGGCCGGCTGGGCGCCGGTGGCGGAAGGCGCCACCGGCGAGCCGATCTGGGACGTCGTATCGAAGTGGCTGCGCGACAGGAAGGTCGTCGCGCCGCGCAAGCTCAACAATCCGAAGCTGCTGCGCATGGGCGGCAATCCGGGCATCGCCTGAACGGTTTCTGCAACAAAACCTTACAGTTCGCTCAGGACATGGCACGGTAGAATCGGCGTTCCAGACGATTCCGCCGTACCATGGACACTGACTTTCCCGTCTTCCTGCGACGCGGCGCCCTGCTTGGCGCCGTGGTGCTCTTCCCCCCGCTGGTCCACGCCGGCGACCCGTTCGGCACGCTGGCCGCCGTGCCGCCCCTGTCCGGCGTGCAGGAGGTCGGACCCGCTCCCTGCCAGCCGACAGAAGCGGGACAGCCCCTCAACCTCATCGATGTGGTCGACCTGGCGCTGTGCAACAACCCGCGCACGCGCGAAGCCTGGGCCACCGCGCGCGCGCAGGCCGCCCAGGTCGGCGTGGCACGGTCCGCCTTCCTGCCTTCCGCCTCGGCCACCCTCACGGCCAGCCGCAACCGCAGCGAGACGACGCGCAACAACGACAGCTTCAACCAGCAGACGGTGGGCGCGAATCTTTCCTATGTGCTCTACGATTTCGGCGCGCGTGCCGCCAACCTGGAAAATGCCCGCCAGCTCTTTGCCGCCGCGGCCGCCTCGCGCGATGCCGCCGTGCAGGGCGTGTTCCTCGCCGCCATGCAGTCCTTCTTCCTGCGCCACACCGCCGATGCCGTGCTGGAGGCGAGCCGGCAGTCGGAGAAGACCAGCCTGGAATCGTTCAATGCCGCCGAGGCCCGCTATCGGGTGGGCGCCGCGACGCCAGCCGATCGCCTGCAGGCGCGCACCGCCCATGCCCAGGCCGTGCTCAACCGCATCACCGCCGAAGGCGCCGTCAAGACGGCGCAGGGGCAGCTCGCCAACACCATCGGCGCCGACCCGACGCGCAGTCCGGCCCTGGCGCCGATGCCGCCCGCAACACCGGGCACGGGCTTCGAGGCCGACGTCGGGCAACTGATCGAGACGGCGCGTCGCAATCGGCCCGACCTGGCCGCGGCGGAAGCGCAATTCCGCGCCGCCCGGGCCGGCGTCGATTCGGCCCAGGCAAACCACCTGCCGACACTCTCCCTCGGCGTGAACGCCGCCCGCAACCATCTCTCCGGCCAGCCGTCAATCGACAGTTCGAACATCGGCCTGACCCTCACCATCCCGATCTTCAGCGGCTTCTCCACCACCTACAAGGTTTACGCGGCCGAGGCCCAGGCCGACGTCCAGGCGGCGCGACGCGACCAAGTGCGCCTGCAGGTCGGACTCGACGTCTGGAACGCGTATGCCGCGCTGACCACCGCCACCCAGTCGGTGAAGAGCGCGGACGATCTACTGGAGAGTGCGACGCTGTCTGAACGGATGGCCGCCGGCCGCTATCAGGCGGGCGTGGGCAACATCCTCGATCTCCTCGCCGCACAGGCCGCACTGGCGAACGCACGCCTGAGCCGCATCCAGGCCGGCTTCAACTGGTACACCGCCCGCGCCGGGCTGGCCCAGGCCATGGGTGCGCTCGACAGCACCCTGCTCGATGAACTTTCCGTCAAGAACCGGCCATGAACCGCACACTCAAATACGCCCTCATCGTCGCCGCCGCGCTCGGCACGGCAGCCGCCGGCTACTACGCCTACATGCAGAAGGAAGCGGCCAATCCGGAGAAGCGCTATCGCTTCCAGACAGTCGAGAAAGGCGACCTGACGCAGGCGGTTTCCGCCAACGGCACGCTCAACCCCGTGGTGCTGGTGAACGTCGGCACCCAGGTTTCCGGCACGGTGAGGAAGCTCTACGTGGACTTCAACGCGCAGGTGAAGGCCGGCCAGCCCTTGCTGGAGATCGACCAGTCGCTGCTCGCCGCGCAGGCGCGCCAGAGCGAGGCCAGCCTGAAAAGCTCGGAAGCGGCGCTCGACCTGGCCGTCGCCAACGAGCAGCGCATGAAATCGCTGCTCGCCGAGGAATACGTTTCGCAGCAGGATTACGACGTGGCCCGGCAGGTGCTCAAGTCGGCCCGGGCCGCCGTGGCCCAGGCGCGCGCGCAACGCGACAAGGACGGCGTCAACCTCGGCAACACCGTGATCCGCTCGCCCGTCTCCGGCGTGGTGGTCGACCGCCAGGTGGACATCGGCCAGACGGTGGCGGCCAGTTTCCAGACGCCGACCCTGTTCAAGATCGCGCAGGACCTGACCGAGATGCAGATCTACACCACTTTCGCCGAGGCGGACATCGGCAGCATCCGCGTCGACCAGCCGGTGCGCTTCAACGTCGACGCCTTCCCCAACCGCAGTTTCCGCGGCAAGGTGAAGCAGATCCGCCTGAATCCAACCACGCAGCAGAACGTGGTGACCTACAACGTCGTGGTGGCCGTCGACAACCCCGAGCAGATCCTCCTGCCGGGCATGACCGCCTACGTCAACATCGCCGTCGCCCACCGCAAGGACGTCCTGACGGTGCCGAACGCCGCGCTGCGCTTCCGGCCGGCGGATGCGACCAGGCTGGCCGAGAACGACGAGGCGAAAGTCAGCCCCCCCAGGACGGCGAAAAAGGACGGCAAGGGCAAGAAGGACACGTCCAGCGGCACGGTGCACGTGCTCGACCAGGCCGGCCTGAAGGCGGTCGCCGTGCAACTGGGCATCTCCGACGGGCGCAGCACCGAAATCGTCGGCGGCGAACTCAAGGCCGGCGACCGCATCGTCGTGGGCGAGGCCTTGCCGCAGGTCGACAACAAGGCGGGCAGCCCGGTGCGCATGAGGCTGTTCTGATGGCGCTGTTGACCCTGGAAGGCATCAGCAAGTCCTACGTCACGGCCGCCGGGCCCTTTCCTGCGCTGAAGCGGGTCAGCCTGGCCATCGCGCCGGGCGAGTTCGTCGCCATCATGGGGCCGTCCGGATCGGGCAAGTCCACCTTCATGAACATCCTCGGCTGCCTCGACCGGCCGGACGAGGGACACTACCGCCTCGACGGCCGCAGTGTCGAGGCGCTCGACAAGGACGCGCTGGCCGAGGTGCGCAACAGTTTCATCGGCTTCGTCTTCCAGGGCTTCAATCTGCTGCCGCGCATGAGCCTGGAGGACAACGTCGCCCTGCCGCTCGTCTATCGCGGCCTCGGCCGCGAGGCACGGCGGGCGCAGGCCCGGGACATGCTCGCGAAGGTGGGGCTCGAAGGCTACGCTGCCTCGCTGCCCAACCGCATCTCCGGCGGCCAGCAGCAGCGCGTGGCCATCGCCCGCGCCCTGGTGAACCGCCCGCGGCTGATCCTCGCCGACGAGCCGACCGGCAACCTCGACAGCCACACCAGCGCGGAAGTGATGCGCGTCTTCGAGGCGCTCAACGGCGAGGGCATCACCATCGTCCTCGTCACGCACGAGGCGGACATCGCCGCCTTCGCCCGCCGCCAGGTGCGCTTTCTCGACGGCGAAATCGTCGAGGACGGCACGACGCCGCGGCGGGAGGAAGCCCTGTGCTAGGCGCCATGCTGCACGAAGCCTGGCAGGCCATGGGCGCCAACCGCCTGCGCACCCTGCTGACCATGCTCGGCATGGTGATCGGCGTCGGCGCCGTCGTGCTGATGATGGCCATCGGCCAGGGCGCCCAGTACGCCGTGGCGCAAACCATCAGCTCGATGGGCAGCAACATCTTCGTCGTCCTCTCCGGCTATACCTCGGTCGGCGGCGTGCGCAGCGGCGGCGGCAGCGCGCCGACCCTCAATGTCGCCGACGCAGAGGCGATCGCCGAACTGGAGGGCATCGACACCGTCGCACCGGTGCATTGGGGCTCGGTGCAGATGGTGCATGGCGCGAACAACTGGAACGCCTGGGTGCAGGGCACGACGCCGGCCTATCTGGACGCGCGCTCCTGGCCGCTGGCAGAAGGCAATGCCTTCACCGACTCCGACGTGCGCGCCGCCACGCGCGTCGCGCTGCTCGGCAAGACCACCGCGGAGAACCTCTTCGGCGTGGAGTCTCCGGTCGGCAAGACTTTCCGTATCGGCCAGGCGCCCTTCGTCGTGCTGGGGGTGATGGCGCCGAAGGGGCAGAACCTGGAAGGTCGCGACCAGGACGACCTGGTCGTCATGCCGCTCACCACGGCCCAGCGCAAGGTCTTCGGCACCGCCTTCCAGGGCTCGGTGCGCCAGATTCTGGTCAAGGCCAGCTCCGCGGAAGCCATGCCGGCGCTGGAAAAATCCATCGAGGCGCTGCTGCGCCAGCGCCACCGCCTGCGCGAGGGCGCCGACAACGACTTCACATTGCGCAACCTCACTGCCGTCGCCGACACGGCGGCGGAAACCACGCGCGTCATGTCGATGCTGCTGGGCGCCATCGCCTCGGTCTCGCTGGTCGTCGGCGGCATCGGCATCATGAACATCATGCTGGTCTCCGTCACCGAACGCACGCGCGAGATCGGCATCCGCATGGCCATCGGCGCGCGCCAGCGCGACATCCTGCTGCAGTTCCTGCTCGAAGCCATCATCATTTCGGTGTTCGGCTGCCTGATCGGCCTCGCCCTTGGCGTCGGCGGCGCCCTGCTGGTCGGCCATCTGACGAAAACCACCGTGGTGATTTCCGGCAGCGCCGCGCTGGCCGCCTTCGCCGTCGCCGCCGGCGTCGGCGTCTTCTTCGGCTACTACCCCGCGCACAAGGCAGCGCAGCTCGATCCCATCGAGGCGCTGCGCTATCAGTGAGGAGGTTCGTAGGTCGGCCTTCAGGCCGACAATAGCCGCCGAAGTCGGCCTGAAGGCCGACCTACGGAACCCGGCTCGACGATGATGGGCCATAATGCCCATCTCATGACGGAAGAAGTCGAACTCAAGCTCGCCCTGCCGCAGTCGGCGCAGCGCGCCTTCCAGCGCCACCCGCTGCTGAAGCAGGCCGAGCGTCTCGGCGCGCGCACGTTGGTCAACGTCTATTACGACACCCCCGATCTCGCCCTTCACCGCAAGGGCATCGCCCTGCGCACGCGCCGCCAGGGGCGCGCCTGGCTGCAGACGGTGAAATGCGCGGGCGTGACTGCAGGCGGCCTGGCGGCGCGGCCGGAGTGGGAGCAGCCTTACGCCGGCCGCTTCGATTTCAGCGACGTCGACGATCCTCGGGTGCGCGCCCTGCTCGAACGCCATCGCCTCCAGTCTCACCTGACGCCGGCCTTCGAGACGACCTTCACGCGCATCACCTGGCGGCTGGTGCCGGCGCGCGGCGCGGCCGTCCTGCTCATGCTCGACCGCGGCCGCATCGTCGCGGGAAGCGTCGAGGAAAGCATCTCGGAAATCGAAATCGAGCTGGAACGCGGCAGTGCTGCCGTGCTGTTCGGGATCGCCCAGGCGCTGGCCGCCGACCTGCCGCTGCGCCCCGCCCTCCTCAGCAAGGCCGAACGCGGCTACCGCCTGCGGCTGGGCACGCCGGTCGCGCCGGTCAAGGCCGCGCCCTCGCCGCTGCGCTGCGGGCAAGCCCCGCTGGAGGCTTTCCGCGCCATCGCGAACGCCTGCCTCGCCCAGTTCCAGATGAACGAACTGGGCGACATGACGCATGATCCCGAATTCGTCCACCAGATGCGCGTGGCGCTGCGCCGCCTGCGCTCCGTCGTGCGCACCTTCCGGCCGCTGCTGCCGGACGGCTTTGAGGCGACCGTCGTGCCGCCGCTGCGTTCGCTGGCCCGTGCGCTGGGCCAGGCGCGCGACTGGGACGTGCTGGCCGAGGAGATCGTCGGCCCGGCCCGCAGCGCCTTCTCCGGCGATGCGCGGCTGGCGCTACTGGAAGCGGCGGTCGGCCGCGCGCGGCTGCAGGCACGGGATAACGCGCAGCGGGCCCTCGCCGCGCCGGCGCAGGCCGTTTTCCTGCTCGACCTCGCTGCCCGGCTGCATGCCATCGATGGCGATCCCGTCGGGATGGATTTGTCGGCTTTCGCCGTCCGCCGCCTCGATCGCCTGCACAAGAAGGCGCTCGCTCTGGCGGCCGCCGCGCAGGAACGGGATCCGGACAGCCTGCACGCCTTGCGCATCGGCGTGAAGCGGCTGCGCTACGCCATCGAATTCTTCGCCCCGCTCTACCCTGCCCGCGAGACGCGCAAGGCAATGGATACGCTGACCGGCCTGCAGGACACCCTCGGCGCGCTCAACGACCTGGCGCGCGCCGGCACCCTGCTGATGCATTGCGTGAATGACGATCGCGCGCTGCGCGAAGCCGTCAGTCTCGTCGGCGGCTGGCACGGCGCGCGCCACGCCGTCCTGCGCAGGCTGACTTTGCAGGGCATCGAACGACTGCGGAAAAGCAAACGCTTCTGGAAGGAACATTGACATGGCTGGAAGGACACCCCCTGCGGCGGATGCGACGATGGACCTGATCCTGTGGCGGCATGCCGAGGCCGAGGACGGCGCGCCGGATGCGAAACGCAAGCTCACGCCGCGCGGGCGCAAGCAGGCCAAGCAGGTTGCGCTTTGGCTGAAGAAGCGCCTGCCGGCGGACGTGCGCATCCTCGTCAGTCCCGCCGTGCGCGCCGTGCAGACGGCGCAGGCGCTGGAACTGCCGCATGAAGAAGTGCCCAGGCTCGGCACGGGCGCCAGCGCCAGCAGCCTGCTCGGCGCCGCCGGCTGGCCGCAGGGCGGCGGCACGGTGGTCATCGTCGGTCACCAGCCGACGCTGGGTCGCGCGGCGGCGCTGCTGATGACGGGCGATGCCGCCGACTGGAGCGTGCGCAAAGGCGCGCTGTGGTGGTTCACCTGCCGCATGCGCGGCGGCAGCACGGAAACCGTGCTGCGTGCGGCGATCGCGCCCGATCTGGTATGAACGCCAGGATGCCCTGCGACATCCTCTTCGACCTCGACGGCACGCTGATCGATTCCTCGCCCGGCATTCTCGCCTCGTTCGGGCGGGTGCTGGCGGCGCACGGCCTGAAGCCGGCCGTGCCGCTCGAAGCCTCGCTCATCGGCCCGCCGCTGGGCGATACGCTGAGGCGCATCTCCGGCATCGATAACCCGGACGAACTCGACCGGCTCGTCGAGGCCTTCAAGCGCGACTACGACAGCGAAGGCTATCGCGCCACCACCGCCTTCCCCGGCGTGGCCGAGGGACTGACCCAACTCGCCGAACGGAGCGCGCGGCTCTTCATCGTCACCAACAAGCGCCTCGTGCCGACGCGCCTGATCCTGGAGGCACTCGGGCTGGCGCGATACTTCAGCGGCATCCATTCTCGCGACGAAACCGCGCCCATGGCGATCTCAAAATCCGCCGTTACCCGGCGGGTTATCGCCCAGCATGCAATCGATCCGGGCAATGCCTGCTTCGTCGGCGATTCCGGCGAAGACGCCAATGCGGCGGCCGAGAACAGCCTGGCCTTCATCCATGCCTGCTATGGCTACGGCGCAGCGGGCGTCGTTGCCGGCGGCCTGCGCCTCGATCGCTTCGAGGATCTGCCGGTCCTCATCGCCGGACTGGAGAGTCGCGAAGCCGCGTCGCCGGCGCGGCCATGAAAGGACGCGCCGGCACTGGAAAATAGTCTTGACTATTTTCCATAATGATGGAGAATGGTCGGCATGCGTCGTTACCTCGATCCCGCCGTGCGGGCGGATCTCGGCCGAAAGATGGTTTTCCTCACGGGTCCCCGCCAGGTCGGCAAGACCACGCTTGCCAAGGCGCTGATGGCCGAACACCCGCGCGCCCAGTACCTCAACTGGGATGTCGCCAATGACCGCCGCATCCTCATCGGCCAGACCTGGAGCCCGCGTGCCGCGCTGGTCATCCTCGACGAAATCCACAAAATGCGCGGCTGGAAGGCCTACCTCAAGGGCGTGTTCGACGGCAGGCAGGCCGACCAGTCCATCCTCGTCACGGGCAGCGCCCGCCTCGACACCTTCCGCCAGTCGGGAGAGTCGCTGTCGGGTCGTTACTTCGCGCTGCGCCTGCACCCGTTCTCGGTGCGGGAATGGTGTCAATCCTCGGGTGCCACGCCGGAGGATGCCCTGGATCGGCTGCTCGAGCGGGGAGGGTTCCCGGAGCCCTTCCTCGCCGAACAGGCCACCGAGGCCGAACGCTGGCGCAGTTTGTATCTGGAGGGCCTGGTCCGCGAGGATATCCTCGAGTTTTCGCGCATCCACGAGCTGCGGGCCATGCGCCTCTTCGTCGACATGCTGCGCGAGCGAGTCGGCTCGCCGCTGTCCCTGGCGTCCATTGCGCGCGACCTCCAGGTGTCTCCGACCACACTGGGCAAGTATCTCGACATCCTCGAAGCGCTCTACGTCGTCTTCGTCGTACGACCGTATCATGGCAACATTGCCCGCGCCATCCTCAAGGAGCCGAAGGTGTATTTCTTCGATACCGGCCTGATCCGTGCAGGCGAAGGCGCCCGCTTCGAGAACGCCTGCGCCACCATGCTCATCAAGCACGCGCACTACCTGCAGGACGTGGCAGGTCGCCGGGTTTCCCTGCACTACGTGCGCGACAAGGAAGGGCGGGAAGTCGATTTCACGGTCTGCGAGAACGGCAAGCCGCTCGGCTTCGCCGAATGCAAGTTCGCCGATCCGGCCGTCACCCCATTCCTGGCGACGCTCGCCGAACGCTTTCCAGCAGCAGGCGCCGTCCAGCTCGTGCGCGAACTGCGCCAGCCGGAACAGCGCGGAAGGGTCGCCGTCGAACCGGCGGCGCGCTGGCTGGCGGAACTGGCTGCGTAGCTATGCGCGCCGAAGCCCTCAACCCCCTCGCCATCGTCGCGGACCTTGCCCGCCACCGCGCCCTGCTCGGCCAGCTCGTCAAGCGCGACGTGCTGCTGCGCTACCGTGGCGCGCTGTTCGGCGTGCTGTGGATCTTCCTCAGCCCGCTGCTGATGCTCGCCATCTTCGCCTTCGTCTTCGGCCACATCTTCCAGTCGCGCTGGCCAAACCAGCCCGACGGGCTGCCCTTCTGGCTGATGCTGTATGCCGGGCTGATCGTCTTCAACGTCTTCGGCGAAACCGTCTCTCGCGCGCCGACGGCGGTGCGCGGCCATGCCAGCTACGTCAAGAAGATCATCTTCCCGGTGGGCATCCTGCCGCTGGTGCCGCTCGGCGCGGCGCTGGTGCATGCCGCCTTCAACTTCCTCATCCTGACGGCGGCGCTGGCCTGGACCGGACATCTCTCGCCCGGCATCCTGCTCTTCCCCCTGCTGCTCCTGCCGGCCGTGCTGCTCGGCATCGGCGCCGCCTGGTTCCTCGCCGCCTGGGGCGTGTTCATCAAGGACATGACGCAGGTCGTGCCGCTCTTCGTGCAGATGCTGCTGTTCCTCTCGCCCGTCTTCTACCCCGTCTCCGCCGTGCCGCCGGGGCTGACTTTCATTTACCACGCCAATCCGCTGGGTGCCGTCATCGAGGCGGCGCGCGCCGCCATGATCGGCCAGCCCGTGCCGTGGATCGCCTGGGCCGCCGCGCTCGCCCTCGGTGCGGCCGCCGTGCTCCTCGGCCACGCCTTCTTCCAGCACAGCCGCGACGAGTTCGCCGATGCCCTCTGACGAGATCGTCATCTCGGCGAGGAACCTCGCCAAGTCCTATCGCCTGTTCGGCCACCCCGGCGACCGGGTCAAGCAATTCCTCAGCCTCGGGCTGCGGCAATACCACCGGGCATTCACCGCGCTGAAGGACGTCTCCTTCGACATCCGGCGCGGCGAGACGATCGGCATCATCGGCCGCAACGGCTCGGGCAAGAGCACCCTGCTGCAGCTCGTCTGCGGCATCCTCAAGCCCTCGTCCGGATCAATCGCGGTCAATGGCCGCGTCTCCGCGCTGCTGGAACTGGGCGCCGGCTTCAACCCCGAATTCACCGGCCGGGAGAATGCGTATTTCCAGGGCGCGATCATGGGCCTGAGCCAGGCCGAGATGGCGGCGCGCTTCGATGCCATCGCCGCCTTCGCCGACATCGGCGAATTCATCGACCAGCCGGTGCGGACCTACTCGAGCGGGATGTTCGTCAGGCTGGCATTCGCCGTGGCGTCCCATGTCGACCCGGACATCATGGTCGTCGACGAGGCGCTGGCGGTGGGGGATGCCGCCTTCCAGCAGAAATGCTTCGACCGGATCTACGACATGCAGTCGCGCGGCATGACGATGCTGGTCGTCTCGCACAACCCCTACCAGATCGAGCGGCTGTGCACCCGGGTGGCCGTCATGGACCGGGGCCGGCTCTCCCCCCTCGCGCCCGCCAAGGAGGCCCTCTCGCTCTACCACGAGCTGGTGCACGGCGAACTGGCGCCCGACGCGCGGGCGGAACCGGCGCAGCGCGAAGGCACGCATGCGCTGCGCTTCGAGGCTGTGGCCGTCGAGGGCGCGAGGGACCCGGCCGATGGCGCCTTCCGGACGAACGCCGCCCTGCGGATCGTCGCGGACATCGTCGCCGAGCAGGCCGTGGACAACGTCCGCTTCCGCTTCGAGCTGTGCTCGGCCGGCGACCTGGTGACCATGATCTCCACCATCGGCCTGACCGAGCAGATGAAGTTCCATGGCCGCCACCGCATCGCCTTCAGCATGCCCCGCTGCCAGTTGACGACCGGCTGGTATCACATCAATGCGGTGGCCGTCGGCAGGAATGTCCGCCTCGATGTCTGGCCGCGTGCGGTCGAATTCAACGTGCTGCTCAAGGACGAGCCGGCGCGCAACCTGTCCGGCGACTGCGGCATCTACGTCTGCCAGGGCGACTGGGAAGTCACCTGACGCGCATGGCCACCGAAAGCGACCGCTACTCGATCAGGACGGACTACCGGGAAAACGCCGTGCAGGCCACCTACGACCCGTCGGGAGACCCCCGCTACTGGGACGAGGGACGCCTGGAGAGCGCCGCCAGCTACCAGTACGACGTGTATGCGGCCGCGGCCGGCCTGGTGCGCGAGCGGAATCTCAAGACCCTGCTCGACGTCGGCAGCGGCCCCCCGGTCAAGCTCAGGGCGCTGATGCCCGCCGGACTGGACATCTGCCTGGTCGACCAGCCGAACACCGCGCAGCATGCCGCCGAGCTGCTGCCCGGCGCGCAGTTCTTCAGCGCCAACCTCGAAGGCGACTTCCCGGCCATCGGCCGTCGCTTCGACCTCGTGCTGTGCGCCGACGTCATCGAGCACCTGGTCGACCCCGACCCCTGCCTCGACTTCATGCGCCGCCACCTGGCGCCGGGCGGACTGCTGCTGCTCTCCACGCCGGAACGGGACAGCCTGCGCGGCAAGGACTGCACGCACAGCCCGCACCCGATGCACGTGCGCGAATGGAGCTTCGGCGAATTCGGGCGCTTCCTCGCCAGCCGCAACCTGGAAGTCCTGGAGCACCGCCTGCTGCCGCAGCAGCGCACCACGCCGGCGCGCAAGGCCTTCGGCCGATTCATGGCGGCCCTCGGCCGGCCGCCGCAATGGTATTCCTGCCAGTTGGCGATCTGCCGCGCGCGAGGCTGACCCCATGTTCGCAAAAATCACCCGGATTCTTTCCCGCCTGCGCATCGCCGCCGACCTCGGCTTCGGCGCCCGGCCGGAAACGCTCGACGAGGCGCGCCGGCTCATGGCGATGGATCGCATGGCCGACCCGCGGACACGCCACGACGCCCTCCACGAATACCTCGGCGTGAAAGCGGCCCGCGCCGGCTTCGAGATCTACAACAAGAACCTGATGTGGCAGGACGAGCCGGCATTCTGGAATGTCTGGAAGGCCTCGCCCTACTTCCTGAAGCAGCGGCCGGACCGCAAGTTCGTCCTCTGGTCGATGGCGCGCAGCACGCGCAACCTGCCCGGCGACACGGCCGAATGCGGCGTGCTCGACGGCGCCTCGAGCTACCTGATCTGCAGCGCACGCGAGGAAGGCGGCACGGCGGAACACCATGCCTTCGATTCCTTCGAGGGCCTCTCGGCGCCGCGCCCCGAGGACCGGCCGGGCAACCCCGTCGCCTTCGAGTGGGCCCCGGGCGACCTGTCGGTGCCGCTCGAGGAAGCCATGCGCAAGCTGAGCCGCTTCGACAGCATCCGCTATTACAAGGGCTGGATCCCGAGCCGGTTCGAGGAGGTCTCGGCGCGCCGCTTCTCCTTCGTCCATGTCGACGTCGATCTCTATCAGCCGACGAAGGACTCGCTGGCGTTCTTCTATCCGCGCCTGGTGCCGGGCGGCATCCTGCTGTGCGACGACTACGGCTATCACACTTGTCCCGGCGCCCGGAAGGCCTTCGACGAATTCGCCGCGACCACGCCGGAACAGTCGGTCGTGCACCTGCCGACCGGGCAGGGCTTCATCGTCAAGCGCGCCCGGCCGGCTGCCGAAGGCTGAGCGCAAGGATGTGCGGCATACTCGGATCGGTCGGCCACCCTCCCCCCGGGGCGGGGCTGTTCGACCGCATGCTCGACACCCTGGCCCATCGCGGACCGGACGGGCGCGGCGTGCGCGCGCTCGACGGCGGCGCAGTCCTGTTCGGCCACCGCCGCCTCGCCATCATCGACCTGAGCCCGGACGGCGCGCAGCCGATCGGCAACGAGGACGGCACGGTCTGGCTCACCTACAACGGCGAGATCTACAACTACCGCGAGTTGCGCGATGACCTGATTCGGCGCGGGCACCGCTTCGGCTCGCGCACCGACTCCGAAGTCGTCGTGCACGCTTGGGAGGAGTGGGGCGAGGCCTGCGTCTCCCGTCTGCACGGCATCTTCGCCTTCGGCCTCTGGGACGAAGGGAAGAAAACGCTCTTCCTCGCCCGCGACCCCCTCGGCGTCAAGCCGCTCTATTACGCCCGCTACGCCGGCCGCTTCACCTTCGCCTCGCAGCCCAAGGCCATCCTCGCCGACCCGGACTTCCCGCGCGCGGTCGACCCGCACGGCCTGCGCGACTTCCTCGCCTACGGCTACATTCCCCATTCGCGCAGCGCCTTCGCCGGCATGATGCGGCTGCCGGCCGGCCACACCGCCACGCTGCAGGGCGATGTGCTGACCCTGAAGCGCTATTGGCAGTTGGAATGCGGCGATTCCCTTCGCAATCCGCGCGAGGCCGGCGAGCGGCTGCGCGAAGGCATCGCCGACGCCGTGCGCAAGCAGCTCGTCGCCGACGTGCCGGTGGGCTGCTTCCTCAGCGGCGGCATCGACTCGAGCCTCATCGTCGCCCTGGCGCAACCGCATCTGCCCGCGCTGCGCAGCTTCACGGTCGGCTTCGAGGAGGCCGGCAGCGACGAGCGCGGCTACGCCCGCCTCGTCGCCGAACACTTCGCCACGCGGCACTTCGAGAGCGTCGTCGTGCAGCGCGACGTCCGCCAGCGCCTGTGCGAGATGCAGGAGCACTTCGACGAGCCCTTCGATCCGACCGCCCCCATCCCCTTTCTGGAAGTGGCCCGGCTGGCCCGGCGGAACGGGACGGTCGTGGCGCTCGGCGGGGACGGCGCCGACGAATTGTTCGCCGGCTACCTGCGCTACGACGACTTCGACCGGCCCGACTGGATCCCGTCCGGCCAACCGACGGCGCTCTGGCGCCGGCTTCGTCAAAGCGGCCTGCTCGGCCCGCGCCGCTCGGCCGCCGGCGACCTGGCGCGCTATTTCCGCTACGAAGGCTGCCTCGATGCGGCGGGACTGCGCGCAGTGCTGGACGAGCGCCTGCTCGGCCAGCTCGAGGAGGGCCATGAAGCGGCCATGCAGCGCTTCCACCGGCCGGACCTGCCGGCGGTAACGGCGGCGCAATACCTCGACGCCAACCTGTTCATGGTCGACCAGGTGCTGTGCAAGGTCGACCGCGCCTCCATGGCGCATGGCGTCGAGGTGCGCGTGCCCTTCCTCGACCCCGAGCTGGTGGCGCTCGCCTTCCGGATTCCGCTGGCGCTGCATTACCGGCACGGCGAGCGCAAGGCGCTGCTCAAGCGGATCGCCGCGCAGTACCTGCCCGCCGAAGTCGTCACGCCGCGCAAGAAGGGCTTCAGCAGCCCGCTGGAAAAATGGTTCGATGCCGGCCTCGAGCCCTGGCTGCGCGGCTGGATGGACGACGGCCTGCTGGTGCGGCAAGGCCTGTTGCGGCCCGACTGGGCGCAGCGCCTGGCGTCCGTGCCGGCCCTGCAGGGCGCGGCCGGCAAGCGCGCGCGCTGGCTGGTCCTGACGGCGGAACTGTGGGCGCGCCGCTGGGTCGCAGGCGAGCGACTCGCCGTCGCGGAGGCGTCGACATGAGCACCAAGCACGACGCGCTCACCGAAGCGGACATGCAGCGGTTCCGGATGAACCCCGCGTTGCTCGGTTGCCTGCGCGAGCAGGCGCAACTGCAGGGCCGCGCGTCACGGCCGCTGCGCATCCTCGACTGGGGCTGCGGCCGCGGCCGCTCCGTCGCGCTGCTCCGGCAGGAGGGACTCGACGCCTTCGGCCTCGACATCGACCGCGCCGTGCTGAAGAACGGCCACGACCTGTTCCGCGCGCGCGGCCTGGATCCGGAGCGGCTGCTGCGACACATTGACGAGGCCGACACCTTCGGGAATGGCGCCTTCGACGTCGTCTTTTCCGAGGAAACCCTGGAGCACGTCGCCGACCTCGCGGCGGTGGCGCGCGAATCCTTCCGCCTGCTGCGTCCCGGCGGCGTCGCCGTGCACAGCTTTCCCGGCTCGCGCTGGCTGGTCGAGCCGCACGTGCACATGCCGCTGGTGCACTGGCTGCCGCAGGGCGGCCTGCGCCGACTGCTCATCCGGCTGTGCCTGCTGCTCGGCCTCGGCCCGAACCCGCCGTGGCCGGAAGCGCGTGCGGGCGGCCTGCGGCAGCGGCTGGCGGTGTATGACCGCTACCTCGCCGAGAAGACCTGCTACCGCCCGCGCGGGCAGGTGATGGCCGTCTTCGCCGGCGCCGGCTTCGACGGCCGCTGGCTCGGCGACCTGCCCGCTGCCGGCTGGCGCCGCTTGATGCCCGCCGGCCTGCGCGACAACGGCTTCCCCGCCGGCCACCTGCTGCTGCACCTCGTCAAGCCGACATGATCGCGCAGTCCATCGACGCCACCCTCATCGTGCGCGAATGCGGCGAGCGCACCGCCTCAGCCTGCGTCGCCCTGCTGCAGCGCCTCTTTCCCGGCCGGGAAGTCCATCGCGTCAGCGACCGCCCGTTCAGCGCCACGCTCCGCCGCTCGCTCGAGAAGGGTCTCGCTGAAGGACGGCCATGGACGCTGTGCATCGACGCCGACGTCCTCGTCCTGCCCGAACTGGCCGACTTGCTGGAGGCGGCGAACGACGCGCCGGCGGAGGTATTCGAGCTCCAGGGCCTGGTCTTCGACAAGCTGATGACCGCGCCGCGCGCGGCCGGCAACCACCTGTACCGGACGAGCCTGATCGCACGGGCGCTGCCGCTGATCCCCGCCGGGCACAGCCTGCGGCCCGAGTCCGACATGGTCGAAGCCATGGCCGCGCAGGGCTTTCCGAACCGCCAATCCGCCACCCTGATCGGCCTGCACGACTTCGAGCAATCGTTCCGCGACCTCCACGCCAAGGCCTTCCTGCACGGACACAAGCATCGCTTTCTCCTGCCGCTCTACCGGCCCCTCTGGCAGATGCTCGCGCCCATCGACGACGACTACCGCGTCGCCCTGGCGGCGCTCGACGATGCGCAGGCGGAGGCAGGCACGCCGGGCATTTCGCGCGATTTCCGCGCCGAGGCGGCGGCGCGCGCCGCCGCCCGGCTCGGCCTGAAGGAGAAACCCGTGCTCGACGCCGTGCCCGACGCCGCGACGCTGCGCGCCTGGACCGGACAGGCCGGCTTTCCCGGCGAGGCGCGCGCCCTCAGCGGACAAATCGCCTCCGCCCTGCGGCGCGGCCTGTTCCCGGAGGCGCCGCCGGCAAAAGTCAGTCCCGAGGACACGGCGCGCCCGCTGGTGGCGCTGGTCTGCGCCAACGCCTATCCGCTTTTCGACTTCTGCGTGCCGCCCGTCGGCGGCGGCATGGAGACGCGCGCCGCCCTGTTCGGCCGCGGCCTGGCCGCCCTCGGCCGCTGGCAGGTCTGCTTCGTCGTCAGCGACTTCGGCCAGGATTTCCACACGCGCCACGAGGACATCGATTTCCGCATCTACCAGCCGACCTACCGGCGCGCCGGACGCAACGTCTTCCCGCGCCTGCGCAAGCGCCGCTGGTTCCCCGTCCTCAACCTCGACCGGCGCGACCTCGATCTCGTCTGGCAGATGCCGCTGATCGCCGCCTGGCTGGCCCTGCCGGCGCTGTTCTTCCCGCGCTTCTGGCGCAAGCTGAAGCCGGCGGCGGTGTGCTGTTTCGGCAACAACGCGCAGACGGCGGAGGTCATCGCCGACTGCCGCCGCGCCGGCATCCGCACCGTGCTGTGCATCGCCTCCGACAAGGATCTCTCGCCCGACTACCGCCCCGGCAACCGCGAGCGGAACCACTACGGCATGCCGAAATGGAAGGGACATTATTCGCTGGCCCACGCCGACTGCATCGTCGTGCAGACGGAGACCCAGCGCGAGGCCCTCAAGCGGCACTTCGGACGCGATGCCGTGCTGATCCGCAACCCGGTGCATGTCTCGCCCGACGACCCGCGGCGCTGGCTGCCGCGCGCGCAGCGCGAGTTCGTGCTGTGGATCGGCCGCGCCGACGACTTCAACAAGCGGCCCATGCGCTTCCTCGAACTGGCCCGCGACTGCCCGGAGCTGCAGTTCGTGATGATCGCCAGCCGCAGCGACGAGGCCGTGTTCCGCGCGCTGGAGCAGGCCTGCCCGCCGAACCTGCGCATCCTCGATCACGTCCCCGCGCACGAAATCTGGGACTGGCAGCGCCGCGCCCGCGTGCTGGTGAACACCTCGAAATTCGAGGGCTTCCCCAACACCTTCCTGCAATCGGCGGCGGCCGGCGTGCCGATCGTCTCGCTGGAAGTCGACCCCGACGGCATGCTGGCGCGCCACGGCTGCGGCGTCTGCGCGGCGGGGGACGCGCCCACGATGCGGGAGGCTGTGGTGAAATTATGCGCGGACGGCGCCCGCGCCGACGCGCTCGCCGAAGCCTGCCACCGGTACGCCCTCGAACGGCACGAGGCGGGCGGGCGCATCGCCGAACTGGCCGCCTGCATCGCAGAGCAGGCGGCCGGCCCCGGACCGGACCGGCCGCCCTTGCGGGCGCTGCTGCGCAGATTCGCATGATGGATGACGGGCCGGAAGGCCGGGAGAGCTTGAAGCATGGCTAGCGACGACAAGAGCAGGTTCGAATTCGGCGCCAACTGGGCCGATTTCGTAGACAAGAATTTCAGCCAGGAGCGCGTGGACATCTCGCGCCGCCACCTGCTCGACTTCCTCGGCCGCGAATCGCTCGAGGGACTCGGCGTCCTCGACATCGGCTGCGGCAGCGGCCTGCATTCTCTCGCCGCCTGGCAGTCCGGCGCGCGGCGCATCCTCAGCTTCGACTACGACCCGAACTCCGTTTCGACGACGCGCGCGCTGCACCGGCTGGCCGGCGCCCCCGCCGCCTGGGACGTCAAGCAGGGCTCGGTGCTCGACGAATCCTTCATGGCCGGCCTCGATCCGGCGGACCTGGTCTACTCCTGGGGCGTCCTGCACCATACCGGGGATGTCTGGAACGCCCTCCGCCAGGCCTGCGGGCGCGTCGTCCCGGGCGGCCTGCTCTACATCGCCCTCTACTCGGCCGACGTGCAGGTCGACCCGCCGCCGCAATACTGGCTCGACATCAAGCGGCGCTACGTCGCCGCGCCGCCCTGGCGCCGGCGCCTGATGGAACTGGCCTACCTGTGGCGCTTCCACCTGCATCGCCGCCCTTGGCGGCTGCCGGCCCTGCTCAAGTATGCACGGCGCTACAAGGTCAGCCGCGGCATGAGCTTCATGACCGACGTGCGCGACTGGCTGGGGGGCTGGCCGATGGAGTTCTGCTACGACGCCGACGTCGTGCGCTTCGTCACCGGCCTGGGCGACTTCAGCCTCGTGAAAATGAAAACCGGCGAGGCCAACACGGAATTCCTCTTTTCCAGGGCCAAGTCCGCATGAGCGAAACGCGCCTGCCGCCGGCCGTGTCGCTGGTGTGCTGGAACGCCTATCCCCTGTTCGACCATGCCGTGCCGTCCCGCATCGGCGGCATGGAAACGCGCGCCGCCCTCTTCGCCCGCGGCCTGGCGGCATCCGGACGCTGGCAAGTGCGCCTCGTGGTCAACGACTACGGCCAGCCCGACACCGTGCGGCACGAAGGCATCGAGTTCCATCTCTACCAGCCCCTACATCGCCGGGCGTCGGAGAACGTCAATCCGCGCTTCGCCGGACGGAAGTGGCTGCCGATCCTCAACCTGGACCGGCGCGACCTGGCATTGCTCTGGCAGGTGCCGCTGCTGGCCCTCTACCGCCTGCTGCCCGCCTGGTGCTATCCGATCTTCTGGCGGAAAAGGCCCGCGCAGGTGGTGTGCTGCTTCGGCAACAACGCCATATCGGCCCAGGTCATCGCCGATTGCTTTCGCCTCGGCATCAGGACGGTCCTCTGCCTGGCCGCCGACAGCGACGTGGCGGCCGACTACCACCCGGAAGACCGCAGCCTGAACGACTACAACACGCCGAAGTGGATGGCCCACTACGCGCTGGAAACGGCGGACCACGTCTTCGTCCAGACCGAGAGCCAGCTGCGCGCCCTGGAAAGCCGCTTCGGCCGCCGCGGCGAGCTGATCCGCAATCCGGTGGACATCTCTTCGGACGATCCGTCGCACTGGCCGGCGCGCGACGGACGCGATCTCATCCTCTGGATCGGCCGTTCCGACACCTTCCACAAGCAGCCGCTGCTGCTGCTCGAACTGGCGCAGCGCTGTCCCGACCTGCCCTTCCTGATGATCCTGAACAAGACCCATGCCGACGTCTTCGACAAGATACAGGCGGAGCGCCCCGCAAACCTGACCGTCGTCGAGCGGGTGCCGCACCGGGACATCTGGGACTACTATCGGCGCGCCCGCGTCTTCGTCAGCACCTCCGCCTACGAGGGCTTCCCCAACACCTTCCTGCAGTGCGCCGTCGCCGGCGTGCCGGTCGCCTCGCTGGCGGTCGACCCGGAGGAGATCCTCTCGCGCCACGGCTGCGGCCTGCTGGCGGACGGCAGCCTCGACACGCTGGAGCGCGACGTCCGCGCGCTCTGGTCGGATGCCGCGCTCGCCGAGCGCCACGCGCTGACTTTCCACGCCTACACCCTCGCGCATCACGGGCTGGACAGCCAGGTCGAGCGCTTCGCGTCCCTGCTGAAGCAGGTCATGGAAGCGCCGCTCCATTCCCCGCCGCCGCCCTGGTGGCGGCGGCCGACGCGACGCCTCGTGCGGCGGGAAGCGAACTGACATGTGCGGCATCGCCGGCATCGTCGGAAAGCGGCCCCTGAGCGATCGCGGCGCGCTGGCCGGCCTGGTCGACGGCATCGTGCATCGCGGGCCGGACGACCGCGGCGACTATCTCTCGCCGGACGGCACCTGCGCCCTCGGCCACACGCGGCTCGCCATCCTCGACCTCTCCGCCGCGGGCCACCAGCCGATGCTCGACGGGGAAACCGGCAACGCCATCGTCTTCAACGGCGAGATCTACAACTTCGCCGCCCTGCGCGCGCAATGCGAGGCCGACGGCTTCGGCTTCCGCTCCCATTCCGACACCGAGGTGATCCTCGCGCTCTACCGCCGCCACGGCGTCGACTGCCTGCGCTTCCTGCGCGGCATGTTCGCCTTCGCCATCTGGGACGCGCGGCAGCAGCGGCTTTTCTTCGCCCGCGACCGTCTCGGCAAGAAACCCTTCCACTATGCCGCATCGGCGCAGGGCTTCGCCTTCTGCTCGGAGATCGATCCGCTGGCGCGCCACGCCTGGACCGACCGCGCGCTCGACCTGCAGGCGCTGGATTTCTTCCTGCACCTGCAGTACGTCCCCGCCCCGCTCAGCATCTACCGCGGCATCCGCAAGCTGCCGCCGGCGCATTACGGCCTGCTCGACGCCTCGGGCCTGCGCATCGCGCCCTACTGGTCGCTCGACTACCGCGACAAAGTCGAGATGGACGAAACCGAGGCCCTCGACGCCTTCGAGGCCAGGCTCGCCGAAGCGGTGAAGCTGCGCATGGTGGCCGACGTGCCGGTCGGGGCGCTCCTCTCCGGCGGCGTCGACTCCAGCGTCATCGTCGCCCTCATGGCGAAGCAGTCCGCCGCGCCGGTGCGCACCTTCAGCGTCGGCTTCAGCGAGGCGGCCTTCGACGAGTCCGCCTATGCCCGCCAGGCGGCTGGCATCTGCGGCACGCTGCACCGCCCGGCCGTGCTGGGGGCACCGGACCTGTCCGTGCTGCCGATGCTGGTGCGGCGCTACGGCGAGCCCTTCGGGGATTCTTCCGCCCTGCCCTCCTTCTCGGTCTGCGCCGCCGCGCGGCAGGAGCTGAAGGTCGTCCTCAACGGCGACGGCGGCGACGAGCTGCTCGGCGGCTATCCGCGCTACTCGCTGCCGGACGCGACGATACGGCTGGCGACCTGGGTCCGCCGCCGCCATCCCCTGCCCCTGGTCGATCCGGCCAAATGGCTCGGCAGCCGCGGACCCTTCCCCTTCAAGAAGCTGCGCCGCCTGGCGATGGAACACCTGCTGCTGCCGGATGCCGGCCCGTTCACCATGTACGGCGGCAGCCGCAACGACGCGGTGCGGCGCACCCTGCTGCGCGACGATGCCCTCGCGGACAACCTGCCGCAATGGCGCGCCGACTGGTTCCGGCAGGCGCGGCTCGCCTCGGACAACCCGGTGGACAGCATGCTCTGGCTCGACAACCACACTTACCTGCCGGGCGACCTGCTGGTGAAGATGGACATCGCCGCCATGCACTGCGGCCTCGAGGCGCGCTCGCCGCTGCTCGACCACGAGCTGATCGAGTTCTGCGCGCGCCTGCCCGCCCGCCTCAAGGTACGCCATCGCACCGGGAAATACCTGCTGAAGAAACTGGCGGAACGCTACTACCCGAAGGACTTCGTGTATCGCCGCAAGATGGGCTTCGGCATCCCGCTCGACGCCTGGATGCGCGGCCCCTTCCGCGCCCTGCTCGACGATGTCCTGCGCGACCCGGCCTGCATGGCGCCGCTCGACATGGCGGCCGTCGACGCCTTCCGCCGGCGCTTCCTCGACGAGCGTGCCGACGAGTCGACGCGCCTGTGGCCGCTCTTCATGTACGGCCTGTGGCGCCGCCACGGCGCGCCGGCGGACTGAGGCCATGGCCGGCGCCCTGCGCAAGCTCCTCCGCCTCGCCGCCGCGCACGGCCCCGCGCCCCTGCTGGGCGCAGCGCTCGACGCCTGCCGCGAGCGGCGCTTGCGCATCGTAGCGTCGCCGGTGCCCGATTGCGGTTTCCACACCGTCTGGCGCCGGCCGACGCGGCGCCGCTTCATGCAGGCGCTGCGTCGTCGCCTCGGCCTGGCGCAGGCGGATTTCCGCCGCCGCGCCGAATCCGCCGACGGCATCGACGAACGGCCGCCCGATGTGCCGTTCACCGCCGGCGTGCTGCTGGCCGGCCCGCGCGCGCTCGACAATCCCGGCGTGAGCGCATTCCTGCTGGCACAGGCCGCCACCGACACGCTGCGCATCGCCCATCCGGGCGACGCCGTCGCGCCGCAAGCCGGCACGCTGACGCTGCTCGCCGGCATCGAGGCGGATGCGGAAGGCCAGGCCTGCCTGCTCGATCTGCGCCGCCGCGGCATCGCCTGCGACTGGCTTGCGGCCTCGGCGGAAACCGCCATCGAAGAAACCCCACTGCGCGAGGCCTGTCGGCACGTGGCGACGCCCTCGGCCGACGGCAACGGGCTCGACTACAGCGCCATCGCCGTGCCGCAGCGACTGACTTTCCCCCGCGCCGCGGCGCCGCTGCCGCGCCCGCTGCGCGTGCTCACCTACCGCTGGCACGTGCCGCACCAGTACGAGCTGTTCAAGCTCGGCGCCGAATTCACCCTCGTCGGCGACCTCGGCGAGGGCAGCTGCCGCTGGTGGGACCTCGGCCAGCGCCCGCTGCCCGCCAATGCCCGCTTCGCGCGCTGGAGCGAAATCGACCCGCGCCAGTTCGACCTGGCCATCCTGCACTTCGACGAGAACGTCCTGCGGGCCGCGGCCGATGCCCCCGGCGTCGGCGCCGAGTGGGGCGCGACCTTCCGCTTCCTGCAGCGGAACCTGACCATCCCGCGCATCGCCGTCTGCCACGGCACGCCGCAGGCGGACGCGCCCGCGCGGCGCGCGGCGCTGGCCGACTTCCTCGCCGACACGCCCGTCGTCGTCAACTCGCACCAGGCCCTCGGCGAATGGGGCTTCGCCGACGCGCGCGTGATCTGGCAGGGCTTCGATCCGGCGGAATTCCCGATGCGGCCGCTGCCCGGGGGCCGCCAGCCGCGCATCCTCACCCTGCCGCAAGAAGCCACGGCCGAGCGGCCGGGCTACCGCGGCGCGGACCTGCTCGACCGGGTGGCCGCCCGCCTGCCGGCGCCTCTGGAGCGCCTGCGCGTGGCGGAACCGAACCTCCTGCTGCGCGGCAACGCCTACGCCGAGGCGAAGTTCGCCCACTACGTCGCCGCGCTGCACGGCTTCGACATCTATTTCAACCCGACGCTGCGCTCACCCATGCCACGCTCGCGCGGCGAGGCCATGCTGTGCGGCCTCGCCACCGTGAATGCCGACAGCCACGACGTCGACCGCTTCATCGAGAACGGCATCAACGGCTTCTACGCCGCCACGGCGGAAGAGCTCGCCGACCGGATCGGCTTCCTGCTCGCCGATCCGGCGCGCGCCTGGCGCATCGGCCAGGCCGGGCGCGAAACGGCGATGCAGCGCTTCCACATCGACCGCTACCTCGCCGACTGGCGGCACCTGATCCGCGACACCCTCGGCAATGATGCGATCTGAGCGCTCACCCACACAGCGGACCTGGCCCGCGCTGCGCGCCGCGCTGGTCGGCATCGGCCTGTCGGAGACGCTGCTGCGCCTCGGCCTGCTCGGGCTGGAGGAGACGCGGCGGCGGCTGGCCCAGCGCCACCTGCCGGCCGATGCGCACGGCCTGGAGATCGGCGCCCTGCACTGTCCGCTGCCGCTGCCGCCAGGAACACGGGCGCGCTACGTCGACCGTCACACGGTGCAGGCGCTGCGGCAGTTGCGCGCCGACGCCGGCGCGGCCCTCGTCGCGCCCGACCTCCTCGCCGACGGCTTCGCGCTCGACTGCATCGCCGCCGCCAGCCAGGACTTCATCGTCGCCAACCACGTTCTGGAACACGCCGCCGACGCGCTCGGCACGCTGGAGAACTGGCTGCGCGCGCTGCGTTCGGGCGGCGTCCTCTTCGTCGCCGTGCCGCGCGGCGAGCGCTGCGCCGACCGCGGCCGTGCCGTCACGACGGTCGGGCACTTCCTCGAAGACAGACGCCTCGTCGCGGCAGGAGACGCCGCTGCGATGCGCGCGCGCGACCGGGTCCATGTCGAGGAGCATCTGGCCATCGCCGCCCCCGCCCTCGCCCGCGAACGGGGCGAGCCCTGGCAGCCGCCGCAGGGCGAAGCGCGCGAGCGCGAGATCGCGCGCCTGCTCGGTGCCGATTCCAGCCAGATCCACCACCACGTCTTCACGCAGGATTCCCTTGCCGCCCTGCTCGGGCTGCTCGGCGACCGAGTCCGCATCGAGCGCGTCGCCCGCTCCAGCGTCGAGATCGTCGGCATCGTGCGAAAGCTGGCCTGACATGCCGGCCCTCGACCTCATTCGCTATTTGCGCCAGCGCCCCCCCGGACGCCTGGCGGCGAAGGCATACCGCATTCTTCGGGAAGCCGGCCTGGCCGGCCTGAACTGGCGCCTGCGCCTGCTGCGCGCGCAGACGCAGGGCTACGCGCGCTGGCTGAAGGCACGGGAAGCGCACGCGGCGGCGGAAGGCGCCGCGCTCGACGCGCAGATCGCCGCGCTGCCGGCGCCGCCGCTGATCTCCGTCGTGATGCCGGTCTGCGACGCGCCCGAGCCCTGGCTGCGCCGCGCCATCGACTCCGTGCGCGCGCAGCGCTACCCGCACTGGCAGCTGTGCATCGCCGACGATGCCTCGACCGCGCCGCACGTGCGGCCGCTGCTGGAAGCCGCCGCGGCCGCCGATTCACGCATCCGCCTGGTGTTTCGCGAGTCGCGCGGCCACATCTGCGCGGCCACGCGTTCGGCGCTGGCGCTGGCCGAAGGCGGCTTCGTCGCCTTCCTCGACCACGACGACGAACTGGAGCCGCTCGCGCTCGCCCGCGTCGCCGCCGAAATCGGCCGCCATCCCGAGGCCGACCTGCTCTACGGCGACGAAGACCTCGTCGGCACCGACGGCCGGCGCTACGACCCCTACTTCAAGCCGGACTGGAACCCGGAGCTGCTGCGCGCGCAGAACTACGTCTGCCACCTGGCCGTCTATCGCGCCGCCTTGCTGAGCGGGCTGGATGCCTTCCGCCCCGAGGTGCAGGGCAGCCAGGACTGGGACCTCGCCCTGCGCGCCGCAGAGCGGGCGAAGGGCATCCGCCACATTCCGCACATCCTCTACCACTGGCGCAGCGTGCCGGGCTCGACGGCGCATTCCGACACCGCCAAGGCCTACGCGCTGGAAGCCGGCCGCCGCGCCGTGCAGGACCACCTCGACCGCTGCGGCGAGGCGGCGACGGCGGAACTGCTGCCCTTCGGCCACCTGCGCGTGCGCCGCACTCTGCCCGCGCCGGCGCCGCGCGTCAGCCTCATCGTCGCCGCGCCGGTCTTGCAGCTCAAGGCGCTGCACGATGCACGCTGCCCGGAGGCGGAAGTCCTCGTCGCCGGCCACGACGATGCGCTGCCGCTGCGGCTCAACCGCGCCGCCGCCGGGGCGCACGGCGACATCCTCTGCTTCGTGGACGGCCGCTGCCGCGCGACCGGTGCCGGCTGGCTGGAAACGCTCGTCGCCGAGGCGCTGCAGGCCGGCGTCGGCGCCGTCGGCGCACGCCTGCTCGACGCCCGTGGCCGCGTCCGCCATGCCGGCTACCTGCTCGATGCGCAGGCCATCGTCCTGCATCCCTGGCGCGGCGCGCCCGCCGCCTTCGCCGGCATCCGCAACCGCGCGCTCCTGCAGCAGAATGTCTCCGCGGTCTCGGCCGGCGGCCTCGCCGTGTCGCGCGCCGCCTTCGAGCAGGCAGGCGGCTTCGACGCGGCGGCCGGGAGCTTCTTCGATGTCGACTTCTGCCTGCGCCTGCTGGACGCCGGGCTGCGCAACGTATGGACGCCCCACGCCACGCTCGTCCTCGCCGCGCCGCCCGAGGCCGAGGCCGATGCGGAAGCGCAGGAACGCATGCGGGATCGCTGGGGCGAACGACTCGCCCGCGATCCCGCCGGCAATCCGAACCTCGTCCTCGACCGCGGCCTGGCCGTTGCGGGCACAATGCGGCGATGACGATGCGTTTCTCCATCGCGCTGGCCGCCTGCAACGGCGCACGCCATCTGCCCGGGCTGCTCGACAGCCTCGCCGCGCAGCGGCTGGGGCCGTTCGAACTGGTCGCCGGCGACGACGCCTCGGACGACGGCACGGTGCCGATTCTCGAAGCCTTCGCCGCGCGCGCGCCCTTCCCCGTGCGCATCCTGCGCAACCCGCAGCGGCTCGGCGTGGAGGGCAACTTCGGCCGCGTCATGGCCGCCTGCGGCGGCGACTGCATCGCGCTGGCCGACCAGGACGACGTCTGGCGCGCGGACAAGCTGGAGCGGCTGGCGCTGGCGCTGGCGGCGCCTGCCGTGCTGGCGGCTTTTTCCGATGCCGAGGTCGTCGACGCCGCGCTGGCCCCGCTCGGCTACACCATGTGGCGGCGCGTGCGCTTCACGCCGCGCGAGCAGGCGCGCCTGGCGCGCGGGGAAGGCTTCGCCGTGCTGCTCAAGCACCGCGTCGTCACCGGCGCCACGCTGGCGCTGAAAGTCAGCCTGCGCGGCACGGCGCTGCCGATCCCGGCCGGCTGGCCGCACGACGCCTGGCTGGCGCTGATGGCGGCGGCGCAGGGCGGGCTCGTTGCCGTGCACGAGCCGCTGATCGCCTACCGACAGCACGGCGGCAACGTCGTCGGCGGCCTGCGCAAGCCGCTCGCGCAGGAGGCGCGCGACGCCCTCTCCCTCGACCGCGCCGCCTGGTACCGCGGGGAACTCGGCCTCTGGCGCGTCCTTGCGGCGCGGCTCGAGGCTTCGGCCGCGCCGGTCGCGGCGCGCGCGGCGCTGGCGGAAAAGATCGCCCACCTGGAAGCCCGCGCGCGCCTTCCCGCCGCGCGCTGGCGCCGGCTGCCCGGGGTGCTGCGCGAAGCGGCCGCCGGCCGCTACGCGCGCTACGCCCGCAACTGGGGCAGCGTCGCGCTCGACCTGCTGGTCCGGTAGCGTGAAGGCGCAGATCGCCAATCTCCAGTCCCTGCGCGGCATGGCGGCGATGCTGGTGGTGCTGTTCCACCTCGCCACGATCGAGGTCAATTACGGCCGCGGCTACCGCCTGTTGTCGGACAACTGGACGATCGGCATGTCGGGGGTAGACCTGTTCTTCGTCATCTCCGGCTTCGTCATGGTGACGGTCACGCGCGGCAAGTTCCAGGGCGCCGGCGCAGTGCGGCACTTCCTTGCCCACCGCGTCACCCGCATCTACCCCCTCTACTGGTTTTTCACTCTGCTCGTGCTGGCCGTGTTCCTCGCCCGGCCCGGCATGGTCAAGCGCAGCCTGCTGGGCGGCGAGGTCGACCTGATCGGCTCCTTCCTGCTGCTGCCGCAGGATGGGCTGCCCTTGCTGATGGTGGGCTGGACGCTGATCCACGAAATGTACTTCTACCTCGTGTTCGCCCTGTTGCTGCTGTTTCCGGAGCGGCGCCTGGCCGTCCTCCTGGGCCTGTGGGCCGGCGCTGTCGTCTGCGCCGGGCTGTTGCTGCCTGCTTCGGCCGGCGCGACGCTGCGACTGGTCGCCCACCCGCTGACGCTGGAATTCATCGCCGGTTGCCTGGCGGCGCTGCTCATCCACCGCGGCGTCGTTCGTGCCGGGTGGCTCTGTCTCGGCATGGGCGTCGCGGCCTGGCTGGCCGGCTACGCACTGCATGTCCACCTCGACCTCGGCCACGAGCCCTCGCACCGATTGCGCATCCTGTTGTTCGGCATGCCGGCGGCGCTGGTGGTGTACGGCCTGGTGGCGATGGAAGTCGGCAGGAAAACAATATTGCCGGCGTGGACGGTGCGCCTCGGCGACGCCTCGTATTCGCTCTATCTGTCCCATGTCCTGGTCATGGGCGCGCTGGCGCGCATCGGCGCCGGCTTCGCGCCGGCCGGCGACCCCATGCTGCGCCCGGCCCTGCTGCTGCTCCTGCTGGCCGCCGCAGTGGCGTTCGCCCTCGCCTGCCATCGCTTCATCGAGATGCCGCTGATCCGCGCCGCGCGCCGCGTGCTGCGCTGAAGCCGGTTCGACCTGCCTCAGCCGAGCCTGGGCAGGCCGTACCTGAACAGCATGGCGAGCTTGTGCGGCAGCAGGCGAAAGACAGAAAAGAATGCGACTACACCGACGCGCCGCGTCGCCTGCACCGCTCGGCGCAGCGCGCGCAACCGCGCGCGATCACGCCAGCAGGCGGCCAGCGCCGGCAGGTAGATCTCGGACAGCGGCCGCCCTTCCCGGCGCAGCAGCGACAGCGCCGCGCCTTCCAGCAGCAGCAGCACGGCATGCAGCGGCAAGACGAGCGTCAGCAGGAGCGGCGGATAGCAGGCGATCATGACGAAGCACTTGTTGCGCTCCGACAGCGCGCGCCGGCGATAGGTCGTGACCAATCGGCCAGACTGCGCCTTGCCGCCGCCGAAGCTCTGCCCGACGCGATGGCGATAGCCGGAGACGCCCAGCGCCCGCACGGGATGGCCCGCCAGCCGCGCACGGCAGCACAGGTAGAGGTCTTCGGCAACCGAGCCGAACCACTCCGGGAAGCCGCCCAGCGCCTGCCACATCGCCCGCGGGATCCACAGGCAGGCGCCGTGTACCGTGCCGACTTCGCCGCGCGCCGGATCGCGGTTCGGCACCGGATTGAGGAAGGGATCGGGCAGGCTGCCGATGTCGAGCAGGTCCCCCGTTTCGGCATCGTATTGCGGCAAGGTGAGGATGGCCGGACGCCCGATGCGGTCCGCTTCCGCCAGCAGGGTCTGCAGCGCGTCCGGCAGCAGCGTCGCGTCGTTGTTGAGCAGCAGCAGCCAGTCGCCCCGCGCCGCCGCCGCCATGCGGTTGTTGGCGACGCAGAAGCCGACGTTCTCGGCGCTCACGATCAGCTTCACATCGGGATGCTGCGCGCGGATGTGCGCGGCCGAACCGTCCGGCGAGGCGTCGTCGTGCACGACGATCTCGACGTCGATGCCGCCCACCTGCGCCCGCAGCGAGGCGATGCAGGCGTCGATCAATTCGATGCCTTGGTAGTGGGCGATGCAGACGGATACCTTCGGCATGCTATTTCCGCCCTTCGCCCTGCCGAGGCCCCAACAGCCCCTTGCGCTTCATGGCGTCCGCCAGCGCGGCCGTGTAGCGGCCGCGGTCGCGCACGTCGAGATGCGATCCGTCCGGGCAGTCGTATCCGCGCAGATCGGTTTCATGCCGGGAGTGTATGCCAGGCAGGCCGGACTCGGCGACGAAGCGGTCCCAGAATTTCTCGCGGGGGTAGCGCCGCGCCTCGATCTCGCGCACCAGGCCGCTCGAGGGCATGGCGATGAATATCACTTGCCCGCCGCGGGCACGGATCTTTTCCGCAAGGCGGCCGACTTCGCGCGCGGCCTGCCGGAAGCCGGCATCGTCCGCGGGCGCAAGGGCGGCGATGCGCTGCGCCAGCTGCGCCTCGATGCCCGGCGCCTTCACGTCGATCTCCTCGCCCAGCGTGCGCGCCACCCGGCGGTAATAGAAGTCCGGCATGTCCACCCGCGCGTAGTCGGCCAGGCGCGAGCGGTCCGGCCGCGTGACCAGGTATTGCCGCGCCTCGGCGGCGGGCAGGATGCGCCAGCGCAGCGAGGCGAGCGGATTGGCGCCGTCGGAATAGGCGCGAAGGCGCTCGTGCAGCCACGCCGTCAGCCGCGCCTCGACGCGCTCGGCCGGCTGCTTCCAGAAGCGCAGGCGGTCGGCGGACTTCCCGTACTGGCGCTGCATGTGCTCCGCCACGCCGCCGCGTGCACCGACGGTGTGGTCGTAGTACTCGACCAGCACCGTGCCGCGAATCGCAGGATCGTTGGCCAGTCCCTCGAGGATCGGCTCGCCGCCGCTGCCGTCGAGTGCCAGTTGCACCGGCTCGAGCCCGGTTTCCCTGCGCAGCACGTCGAGATCGAGGCCGAGCTGGAAGCGCGAGGCGCCCACCAGGATCAGGGCGCGCTCGCCGAGCCGCGCGGCGCGGGCGCGCGCCGCCTGCCAGCGTTCCTGCGAATCGCGCGCGGTGGGCTGGTAGCCAAGTGCATCGAGCCGCAGCTCCATGGCCGCAGCCGCCGCGAGAAACAGCAGCGCGGCCGCCGCCAGCAGCCCCAGCCAGGGCACCGGCGGCAGCACACGCTCAGAACTGGAAGTAGATGAAGGCACGCTGGTCGCCGCCGGAAAAGAGATACATCGTCATCAGGCATCCTGCCATGGCCGCGAATTGACGCGACTTCCCCCATGACGCGACGACCGCCTCGAAGCGGCGCTCGCGCATCGACATGTGCCACGCGACGGTAAGGATCATCGCCGCAATCGCCGCCAGCCCCGGCAGGTCGAGCATGGGCGGCAGGTCGCTGCGCAGCAGGCCGGCGACGATGCCCAGCGCCGCGTCGGGGGTCGGCGCGCGAAACGGAATCCAGGTCAGGCTGATCACGACGAAAACGAATATCTGCAGCAATCGCCTGCCCCCGGCGGTGGCGGCGAGGCCTGCCCCGGCGCGCTTCGCCGCAAGCCGCTCGAGAGAAAGATACAGTCCGTGCAGGCCGCCCCACAGGACGAACATCCACGAGGCGCCATGCCAGAGGCCGCCGATCAGCATGGTCAGCATCAGGCTGCGTCCGGCGCGCCAGATGCCGCCGCGATTGCCGCCGAGAGGAATGTAGAGGTAGTCGCGCAGCCAGGTGGAGAGGGATATGTGCCAGCGGCGCCAGAAATCCGAGAAGCCGACCGCCGCATAGGGATGGCGGAAATTGTCCGGGAAGGCATAGCCGAAGCACAGGGCGAGGCCGATGGCGCAGAGCGAATAGCCGTTGAAGTCGTAGTAAATCTGCCCGGAAAATGCCAGCACCGCCGCCCAGGTGTCCGCCGCGCCGAATTTGCCCGGGTCGGCATACACCTGGTCCACCACGGGCGCGAACAGGGCGTCGGCCATGACCACCTTGCAGAACAGCCCGAAGCAGAACAGCGCGAGGCCCCAGCCGACTTCGTTGGCGGTCGGCCGCCTCGGCGCGGCGATCTGCGGCAGGAGGTTGCGCGCCCGCAGGATTGGGCCGGCGACGAGGTGCGGGAAGAAACTGACGAAGAGGGCGTAGTCGGAGAACTTCGAGTCGGCGCGCATCTCTCCCCTATACACGTCGATCGTGTAGGAGAGCGAGGCGAAGGTGTAGAAGGAAATGCCGATCGGCAGGACGATGCTGGCCTCGGCCGGCTGCCAGGCGATGCCGGCCGAGGCCAGCAGGGCGGAAAAATTGTCGAGCAGGAAGCCGCCGTACTTGAAGTAGCCCAGCAGGCCGAGGTTGCCGGCGAGGCTCGCCACCAGGAGCCGGCGCCGCCTGCGCGGATCGGCGCTGCGGCCGATCAGCCGCGCCAGCCACCAGTCGAGGAAGGTGGACGCCAGCAGCAGGAACACATAGGGCGGGCTCCAGGCACCGTAGAAAACATAGCTGGCGATCAGCAACAGCCATTTCCGGGCCGCCCAGCCCGGCAGCAGCCAATAGAGGCAGAAGACGATGGCGAAGAACAGCAGGAAGGTGAGCGAATTGAAAACCACGGCCTGGGCGTTGCGGGCGCTAGCGAAAGCCGCTCATTTGTCCGCTTCTTCGAGCCAGCGGAGCGTGCCGGCGAGACCCTCCGCCAGGGACGCGGCCGGGGCCCATCCCGCCGCCTGGCGAATCCGGCGGATGTCGAGAAGAATGCGGCCGACGTCGCCCGGACGCGGCGGGCGTCGCTCGACGCGGATCGCGCGCCCCGCCACCCCCTCGACCTGCCCGATCAGCTCGCGCAGCGGAGTCCCGGCGCCGCTGCCGAGATTGAAGACGCCGGACACTTCCGGTTTCTCGATCAGGCGCATGACGGCTTCGGCGAAATCGTCGACGAAAAGATAGTCGCGCAGTTGCGCGCCGTCTCCCCACATCTGGAACGGCTGGTCCTCGATGGCGCAGCGAAGCAGGTGCCGGACGACGCCGAATCCGCTGCGCAAGCCCTGTCCCGGCCCGTAGATGTTCGACGGACGCAGGATCACCGTCCTGGCCGCGCGCGCTGCGAGAAAGGCTTCCGCCGACGCCTTGCCGGCGCCATGGCAGGAGAGCGGCCTGAGCGGACGGTTCTCATCGGCCGGCTGCGGGCCCGCTTCGCCGTAGACCGTCCCGCCCGAGGAGAGGAAGAACAGCCGGCGTTCGGGGAATCGCTGCACGGTTTCGAGAAAGGCGAGAAAGGGCATCAGCCCCGCCGTCGCTTCCAGTTCCGGACGCCCGGCGCTTGACCCCGGCGTCGTGCCCCAGGCGGCGTGGATGACGGTTTCGTGGCCGTCCAGCAGGCGGCTTGCCAGCGCGCGGTCTTCCTGGCGCCCGTTCACCGCCGCGATCCCGGCCGGCCAGGACGCGTCTTCGGCGCGCGGCGACAGCACGCTGACGCGCCGGCCCTCGCCCGCCAGCTTCAGGGCCAGGGCGCGGCCGAGGAAACCGCCGCCGACGATCAGGACGCCCGCTTCATTCACGATGCACGCACCTCCCCGCACACCTCCCTGTAGGCCGCGCGGTAGCGCGCGGCGGCATCCTGCCAGTCGCCGATCTCGCGGCGCGCCTTCTCGCGCGAGGCGGCGCCGGCGCGGCGGTTGGCTTCCGCGCCGGAAAGTTCATCGAGGGCCGCCGCCAGGGCCTCGCGCGATTCCGTCAGGCGGCCGTTCTCGCCCTCGTCCACCAGGTCCCGATGCGCGGGCAGGTCGGTGGCGATCAAGGGCAGGCCCGCCGCCATGGCCTCGATCATCACCTGCGGGCGGCCTTCGTCATGCCGGCTCAGAGTGATGAGTCCGGCCGCCTGCGGGAACCATTCCTTGCGCAGCGCCTCGGGGTGGGTCGCGCCGCGGTAGTCGACCCACGCCGGCAGGGACAGGTTTTCCTGCAGCGGGCCCAGCAGCACCAGCGGACGGTGCGCACCGAAGAGGCCCTCGCCCCAGCGGAACAGTTCGCCGATCTTCGCCTGCGTCACGCGGGTCACGGCCAGCCACGGGGCGTTGCCCCAAGCCGGCCGGCGCTCGACCGAATACCAATCCCGCGCCACGCCGAACGGCAGCGGGCGGACGTCCGCGACAGTGCCGAAGAGGGCTTCCAGGCGGGGCGCCATCCACGGCGCGTTCGGCGCCAGCAGCGCGCGCCGTCCCGCAAGGGCTGACTTTGCCAGCGCCGCCATGCCGGGCAGCCTGAGCAGGCCGTAGTCGCTGCCCAGCACGCCGATCACGGCCGGATGCCGCGTACCGATCAACGGCAGCGCGTTCTGCAGCCAGTTCACATGCGCCACATCGAATGTTTCCCGGCGATAGACGCGCCAAAGCCTACGCAGGAGGCCAAGGGCGGAAGCCAGCCCGGCCACCGGGCCGGCGCGCAGGCTGCTGGCTATGCCGCCCGCTTCGGACAATCGGTCGAGCCAGGCCATTTCTTCGCGGCTGGCCGCCACGGCGACGCCGGCAGGCACGGGGCCCGGCGGCGCCCACAGGCTGGCGCTGACATCCTCGGCGGGCAGGGCGGCGACCATGTCGGCAATGAAGCGGCCGCGCCAGTCGTCCGCGCTGCGGGGGTAGGACGTGCTCACGACCAGCGCCCGCATCGGAAATCTCAGGCCGCGGGATCGTGCGGATCGGCGGAATCCGAGTCCTTGTACAGGAGCGCGGAAATCTGTTCCGCGACGATTCCGATGAGAAACACCAGCACGGCCGTCGTCAGCAGCAATGCGCTCATGTTGGTGAAACGGTGCGAAACGGCATACGTGTAGAAATAATAGCCGAGGCCGGTGGCGAAGAATGCGCCCGACACCGGCAGGAACAGCTTCAGCGGCGAGTAGAGGGTGCCGATCTTGATGATGATCAGAATGAAGCGCACGCCGTCGCGCAGGGGGCGGATATGGCTGCGGCCGATCCTCGGCGGCATGCTGACGGGAACGTAGGCGACCCCGAAGCCGGCCCGGAAGAAACTCATCGTGCAGGTGGTCGGATAGGAAAAGCTGTTGGGCAGCAGGTAGAGGAAGCGGCGGAAGCGCTCCGCGCGCACGGCGCGGAAACCCGAGGTCAGGTCCTCGACCCGATGATTCACCATCCAGCTCGCCAGCCAGTTGAAGACGCTGTTGGCGATGCCGCGGTGCGTGCCGGCGTGGTCCTTCATGCCGCGCGCGCCGACCGCCATGTCGTAGCCTTCCTCGAGCTTTTCCAGCAGGCGGGGGATGTCCTCTGGGCGGTGCTGGCCGTCCGCATCCATGAACACCAGGATGCTGCCGTGCGCGGCGCGCGCGCCGGTCTTCACCGCGGCGCCGTTGCCCTTGGAATAGGGATGCGATATGACGCGCGCGCCCAGTCCGGCGGCGATCGCGGCCGTCTCGTCGGTCGAACCGTCGTCCACGACGATGATCTCGCAGTCGGGCAGGACGGCCCGCACGCCGCGCAAGCAGTCAGGCAGGGCCCGGGCTTCATTGCGGGCGGGCAGGACGACGGATATGCGGTGATCGGATTTCATAGGCCCTTATTTCGCGATGCAGGCGGAAGCGTTCTGGCTCTCCAGGCAGGCTTGCATCTGCGCGTACGTTTCCCGTTCCGGCCGGTTGAGTTTCGCTGCCGACAATTCTGCCAGCATGCCGCGCGCCTCTTCATGCCGACCCAGGAGCAGGGCCAGTTGCGCGCGCTTCAACCGGTTGCTGGGATTATACGGGGCGATGGCCAGCGCCCGGTCGAGCTCGGCGCGGGCCGCGGCAGGATCGCGCGCACCGAGCACCAGGTAATCGGCCAGCCAGGAATGCAGTATTGCGCGCACGCCCGGCGTCACGGTGGGGTTGGCACGCGCCGCGGCGAAAAGCGTCTCGATGTCCGTCCGATCGAGGCAGAGGGTGCCGGCGATGGCCATCTCCTTGAGCGTGAACATCGTCGACTGGTCGCCCGGGCCGAAGGGCGTCTCGCGCAGGCGGCGGCCCAGCGCTTCCGGCCAGGCTGCGTCCACTGGTTTTCCGGAGCGGCAGTTCAGATGGATCAGCCCCAGCCAGCCCAGCTTCAGGGCGGGATCGAGTTCGCCGGCACGCTCGAAATGCGTCCGCGCAAAGAAGTACGCCGGCGCCTCCGCATCGGCCGACTGGTCGAGCATGGCCACGGCCCGGCCCGCTTCGTAGTGGGTGCGCGCCGACTCGGGATGATGCTGGGATTCGATCTGGGTGCGACGAATTTCTTCGCCGAACTGATGCGACCGCAAGCCTGTAACGAGTGCGCCATATCCCAGGGCGGCAACGGCCAATGCGATGCCGAGCGTCCTGAGCGGCCCCGCACGGTCCAGGGCTTGCAGCAGGGCCCAGGCCCCTGTCAGGAGAATCCCGAACAGGGGCACGTAGTTTCGATGCTCATGGGCAATTTCCAGCGGCAGGGCGGTGGATTCGAGCAGGTGGCCGACAAGGAACCAGGTGATGCCGAACGCCAGCAGCGGCGCGCGCGCCCGGGTGCGCCAGGCCAGCCAGACGAGACCGGCCAGCCCCGCCCAGGCCAACAGCGTCGTCCAGGGGGCGAGCAGACCGGTGGACAAGGCGATGTCGTCGTGATGGAGGCTGAACGCCTCCAGGCGCGGCAGCAGGGCCAGGCCGAGATAGAACCAGAGCACGCGCCCCTCGGTCAACAGCCGCTCCACCGGCGAGAAAGGGCGGAAATCGTAGCCGGCCCACAGCCACTGCCCGGCCGGCAGGGCGGCGTAAATTGCCCCCGCCGCGAAAGTCAGTCCCACCAGGACGGCGAGCACCCGCGCGAAGCGGTCGAACCGGCCGTGCGCGCGCGGCCCGAGGATCAACTCCCAGGCCAGCGCGAAGAGGGGAAACAGGACGCCAGTCTCCTTGCTCAGGAAGGACAGGGGCCAGAGCAGGCCCCAGGCCAGCGCCAGGCGCAGCAGCCCGGCCCGCCCGCTCCCTTCACGCCCCTGCACGTGCAGCAGCAGCGCGGCGAAAAGGAACAGGGCCGCCAAGCCGGTCATGCGCTGCACGGCGTAGAGCACCGTCGTCAGTTGGAGGGGATGCAGCAGCCATAGTGCGGCGAGGATCACCGCCGCCGCCTGCACCCGCCCTCGCTCAAGCTGCGGCGCGCCCGCGCTCACCAGACGCAGTCCGAGGAAGAAAACCAGCAGCCCAGCCAGCGCATGGATAACCAAGTTGGTCGCCTTGAAGGCGAAGGGATCGAAGCCGCCGCTGAAGTAGTGGTTGAGCGCGAAGCTCAACTGCGCGAGCGGCCGCCCGGAGGGTCCGGAGAGGCCGCTGGCAACCGCTTCACGCAGGGCCGTCAGGGACAGCTCGCCAAGCCGAAGCGCTTCGACTTGCAGAATGTTCGGTTCATCGTCGAAAAAGAAGCTTCCATTCAGGCCGGGCCAATAGATCGCCGACGTCAGCATCAGGGCCAGCAAGAGGCCCGCAGTGCCCCAGCGGGGATGCTGCAGCAATGGAGTGGTGGTCATCCTGGAATGGAATCAGGCCCTTGCCGCCACACCGACAGGAAGGGCGATATCCGGAATGGGAATGAAAAAAGGCGCCCCATCTGCATGGGGCGCCTTTTCGTCAGACAGCCGCGTGATTACTTGCAGCTCGACGGACGGTACTTCGCCGGGATAGTGCCCGCACAGGCCCAGTTCAGCACACCGCCGCCAGCGTCGGACGGGGTCATCGTGATGGTACCCGTCGCATCGGCAGCGCCGAGGTTGCGCGCAGTGGCCGTAACGGTCGTCCCGTCCCAGGTCAGCGATGCCACATACTGGGAAGTCTGGCTGCTGACCGCAACCGATGCCGTGCTGGGCATGCGGCCGTAGGTCTGGAAGAACTCGGCAACCGGCACCTTGGCGGACGAAGCGGCCAGCATGACTTCCGACACTTTGGCGCGGACGGTGTAATCCTGATACGCCGGCAAGGCGACGGCGGCAAGAATGCCGATGATCGCAACGACGATCATCAGTTCGATCAGGGTAAAGCCTTTTTGAATCGTCTTCATATGGATCTCCTTCTACGGTTGGGAAAAATGGCCGGAAGTGAATATCGGCTTCCGAGGCGCACACTTGAGATCATGCAACAGTCGTGCCAGCAATCGATGCATCTAACAGCCTGATTTCTCTGGGATGGATTGCGCCATTCCAGGTGACCCCCTTTATGAAAGGCACGATGTGACGTTTTTCGTCACCCATGCTGCTTTGCAGCGTTTGAAGCCGCAAACCCCGGAATCTTCGTTTCATCCACTTCATCGACCTGCTCCGGGTCGAGAAACTTCTCGGCGTACTTGAGATACACCTTCTGCTGAACGAATACGTCGAAGAGGTCCGGGTCGATGTGGCCGTTGAGCTTGAACTTGCCGAGGATCTCCAGCGATTCGGACAGCGTCTTGCCGCGCTTGTAGGGACGGTCGCGGGCGGTAAGGGCCTCGAAGATGTCGGCGATGCCCATGACGCGGGCCTGCACGCTCATGTCGTCGCGGGTGAGCCCCTTCGGGTAGCCCTTGCCGTCCATGCGCTCGTGGTGGCCGCCGGCATACTCCGGCACGTTCTTCAGGTGCTTGGGCCAGGGCAGCTGCTCCAGCATCTTGATGGTGGCGACGATGTGGTAGTTGATGGTCTCGCGCTCGGATTGCGTCAAGGTGCCGGCGCGGATGCTGAGGTTCTCCAGCTCGTCCTCGGACAGGAAGTTGACCGCCTTGCCGCCGACGTCGATCCAGCGGTAGCCGGTGCCGATGCGCTTGACGCGCTCCTGGTCCTCCGGCTTCATCAGTTCGGACCCGATGTTGGACTGGCGCAGGAAGGCGCGGTCTGATTCGATCTGCTGCAGGTGGCGCGCCAGGTCTTCCTCGAGGGCGGCCTCGGCCCGCGTGTCCCGCCCGTCGCGCAGTGCCAGCTTGGCCTTCAGCATGGCGATCTGGGCATCGCGCTTGAGCACCTCGAAGCGGGTGTCGACGAGATGGATGCGATCGTAGAGCGTCTGCAGCTTGGTGGACTTGTCCACCACGTGCACCGGCGTCGTCACCTTGCCGCAATCGTGCAGCAGGCCGGCGATCTTCAGCTCGTAACGGTCCTTGTCCGACATGCTGAAATCGGCCAGCGGACCTTCACGGGTTTCGTTCACCGCCTCGGCCAGCATCATGGTGAGCACCGGCACGCGCTCGCAGTGCCCGCCCGTGTAGGGGGATTTTTCGTCGATCGCCACGTTGATCAACTGGATGAAGGACTCGAACAGTTTTTCCAGTTGCGAAATGAGCTGGCGGTTGGTGAGGGCGACCGCCGCCTGCGAGGCCAGCGATTCGGCCAGCCGCTGGTCGGCCGCAGAAAAAGGCACGACATGCTTCGTGCCCGGCGTGATCGAATTGATCAGCTGCAGCACGCCGATCACCGCATTCTCGTGGTTCTTCATCGGCACGGTGAGGAAGGACCGCGAGCGGTAGCCGGTGCGTTCGTCGAATTTGCGCGTGCCGGAGAAGTCGAAGCCTTCCGCCTCGTAGGCGTCGGCGATGTTGACGGTTTCCTGGTGGATGGCGGCGTAGGCCGCCACCATGGAGTTGTTCTCCTCGCCGGACTCGGCGCGCAGCGGCAGCGGCGGGAAGGGAATGGGATTGCCCGAGGTGCCGCCCATGGCGATGGCGAGGCTGTCGTTGCGCACGATCTCGAAGCGCAGGCTGAGTCCGTCCTCCGTCACGCGGTAGAGCGTGCCGCCGTCGGCATGGGTGATGGTCTTGGCGGCGAGCAGGATGTTCTCGAGCAGCTTGTCGATGTCGCGCTCGCGCGAGAGGGCGGCGCCGATCTCGTTGAGCTGCTCGAAACGACGGAAGAGGTCCTCGACGGTATCCACGGCGCTTATTTGATGCAGACCGAACGGATCTGCTTCATGTCGGTGATGCCCTGCAGCACTTTCTGGATGCCGTCCATCTTCAGGGTCAGCATGCCTTCGTCGAGCCCCGTGGCGAGGATGTCGGCAACCCGGGCGTGTTCCTGGATCAGCTTCTTGATGGCGTCCGATCCCACCAGCAGTTCGTGCAGGCCGACGCGGCCCTTGTAGCCGGAGTTCCCGCACTTGTCGCAGCCGACCGGCTTGTAGAGCTTGAACTGGCCCTTGTCGTCGGCGTAGGTCTTCACCCACTCCTTGTACACCGCCTCGTAGGCGGCCTTGGCGTCTTTCTTGAATACGGCGGTATTGAGCAGTTCCTCGCAGTACTCGGTGAGCAGGGCCTTCATCTCTTCCTGCGTCGGGGCATAGGCCTTCTTGCATTCGCCGCAGAGCCGCTTGCCCAGGCGCTGCGCCAGGATGCCGAGCAGCGCGTCGGCGAAATTGAACGGGTCCATCCCCATGTCGAGCAGGCGGGTGATCGACTCGGGCGCGCTGTTGGTGTGCAGCGTGGCGAACACCAGGTGGCCGGTGAGCGAGGCCTCGATGCCGATGGAGACGGTTTCCTTGTCGCGCATCTCGCCGACCATGATGATGTCCGGGTCGGCGCGCAGGAAGGCGCGCATGATGGTGGCGAAATCCAGGCCGGCCTTGCGGTTGATCTGCACCTGGCGCAGGCCCTTCTGCGTGATCTCGACCGGGTCCTCGGCCGTCCAGATCTTGGTGTCCGGGGTGTTGAGGTGCTTCAGCACGGAGTGCAGCGTCGTCGTCTTGCCGGAACCGGTCGGGCCGCAGACGAAAAACAGGCCATAGGGCTTCTCGACCACCGACTTCAGCCGATCGAGGTTGTGCGGCAGGATGCCGAGCTTGTCCAGCGGGATCGGCTCGCCGGCGGCGAGGATGCGCATCACCACGTCCTCGACGCCGCCGGCCGAGGGAATCGTTGCCACGCGCAGCTCTATGTCGATCGGGCCGAACTTCTTGAACTTGATCTTGCCGTCCTGCGGCTTGCGCCTTTCGGAAATGTCGAGGTCGCACATGATCTTGAGGCGCGCCACCAGGGCATTGCGGTAGCTGGCCGGCACTTCGATGTAGGGCGCCAGGGAGCCGTCCCTGCGGAAGCGGATCATGGTCTTGTCCTTGCCCGGTCGCGGCTCGATGTGGATGTCCGAGGCGCCCTGCTGATAGGCATCGATGATGATCTTGTTGACCAGCTTGACCAGTTCGTTGTCGGCCGCCGCCGTCAGGTCCTCGCCGGTCAGTTCGCCGCCGCCCTCCTCGCCCTCGTCGAGGCCGGAGAGCAGGTCGCCGACGGATTCGTAGTCGGCGGTAGCGCCATAGAACTGGTCGAGGGACTGCTTGAATTCCTGGATGGTGGTGACGCGGAAGACCAGCTTGTTCTTGGGGAAGACGTTATTGACGATGCGCGAACTCTTCACCTGTTCGGGGTCCATCGTCAGGATGATGATGCCTTCCTTCGTCTCCTCGATGGGCAGCCACTGGTTCTCCTCGACGTATTCCCGCTTGAGGTTGCGCAGCAGGTCCATCGGCTTGATGCGGTCCGGCTTGAAGGGTTCGTAGGGCACGCCGAAGAACTTGCCGAGGGCCTGCCCGATGGTGGCCAGCTTGACCTGGAATTCGTTCTGCAGCACCTCCTCGATGTCCTGCCCCTTGCGGCGCGCCGAGCGCGTGGCGAGATCGAATTCCGCCGCCGAGAGCACGGCATCGGCAACCAGATGGTCGTACTTGGACTTGACGATATGGGCCGGCTTCTGCCGCTGTGCGAAAGCGATGGCGAGCGTTTCGCACAGACCCTTGGCGCCCTCCTCGGCCACCTGCGAGAAGGGCGAGCCGGCCTTGTTGTTGATGAGCTGGACGACGCCGAGCAGTTCTCCGCTGCGGGCATCCGTGATCGGCGCCACGAGCATCTGCTTGGTGCGGTAGCCCGTCCGCTTGTCGACCTCCTGCAGGAAGCGCAGGCTGGGCGTGTGGGATTTCAGTTCCGCCTCGTCGTAGACGTCGCTGATGTTGGCCAGCTTCTTCGACAGGGCGACGAAGCCGGCAATGCTCTGGTCGGCGATGGGCAGCCGCAGGTCCTTGAACGAATTGAGGCCGGTCTTGACCTTGGAGACGATCGAAGACTTGTCTTCGCTCAGCGAGTAGATGGTCAGCCGGTCGGCATTGAACAGCGTGCAGATGTCCTGCGACAGCTCGAGCATGATCTCGTCGATGTTGGCCGTCGCATGAATCTTGTTGGTGACCGTCTGCAGGTTCTTGAAGAAGGTCAGGCGGCTGGCAACGTCGGCCGCTCCACCCGCATCCTGTGTCGCGCCAAGAACTGCACTCATTTCGGATCACCCCCTCGAGCCATAGGGAACCGCGCTTTATGCCGCGTTGCCGCGGAGGCCACCTTCCAGCAGATACGCCTTGTAGCCGCGCTGGGAGAGCAGAAACGCCGCCGCCGAACTGCGCCGTCCGCTCTGACAATAAACAATATACTCCTTCCGGCGGTCTATCGAACCGAACAGGTTGCGGATCTCGTTGAGCGGAATATTGATGGCGCCCGGCAGTTTTTCCGCGTTGTATTCGGCCGGGAACCGCACATCCAGCCACACCGCCCCGCCCGCCACCTTCGCCTCGGCCTCCTTGCGGGAAATGCGGTGCATCAGAGGCTCTTTCAGCAGTTCGATGAAATCCGCCTTCGCCAGTCGAAGCAGTACGCCATCGGTTTTCATGGCGACGCTGGCGTTGCGCCTGGCATCGGCCACCAGGGCCTCCTCGCCGAACGCATCGCCGCCTTTCAATTCGGCCAGTTCGACGGCGCTCCCGCCAATCTGGCGCGACACCGTGCAGCGCCCGCTCTCGATGACGTAGTAGTAGTCGCCTTCGCCCCCCTCGCGAATGATCACCTCCTCGCGCGCCGCCTTGATGCGCTCGAAGCGCATGAACAGGGTCTCGATGTTGGCGGGCGGCAGGCTGGAAAAAATGCCGTGCGTCAGATTCTCCGCGGCGAACATGCCCGACAGGGTGCGCCAGTCCGTCTGGTCCATCGCATCCGGAACCTTCTTCGACTGCGCAGCGGCCTGCGGGGCTGCCAGCTGATCCCACGTCAGCATGATGTCGAGCACTTCCTCGTCGAGACGGATCAGTTCGATATCGGTAATCGCCTTGGCGCCCGTCATGGCAGGCTTGCGCCGATCGAGCGACCGCAAGGCGGCTTCCGTGCCGCCGACCAGGATTTCCGAACTCGAATCCGGATACTCGAGCTTCAACTCGCCCTTGACGAGGTAGACAGCCTGCCCCTGAAGGCCCTTCAAGCGAAACGGATCGAGGTTGCGGCTGACCTTTTCGAGGTAGCACATGCGCGAAATCTCGCGGAGGCTGTCGGTCGACAGCGCGCTCAGCGGCTCGAGCTTCCTCAACACTTCCGTGGACGGGGATTGCATGCTCATCGGCGGGCCCTACAAGTCGAATACCTGATTGTTCTGCAGCATGCGGGGCTTGTATTCGCCGATGAACTCCTCGATTTCCTGCATGGTCAGCTCGATCTGCCCGGGCTTGAGATGGGTGATGTAGATTTCGGCCTCGCGCTGAAGCTTGAGCAGTTCGCCCTTCAGCATGTCGGGGCAGAGGTGTTTCGAGGCAACAGCCAGTTGCCGCTCGCGATTGGAAAAGGCCGTTTCGATGATGAGATAGCGCAGGTTGCGTATTTTGTTGACGGCCTTCCACAACTCATCGCATACCGTCGTGTCGCCGCTGAATACCAGGCTGCCCTTTCCGGAATCGATGCGATAGCCGACCGCCGGCACGGTATGGTTGGCCGGCAAGGGCGTGATCTCGCGCCCCTCGAGCTTAACCGCCTTGCCCGTCCTGGTTTCGGCATAGCGCATGAAGGGTTTCTCGCGGTTGGGGATCTCGGAGAAATCGGGCCAGATGGCCCAGTTGAAGATGTGCGCCTGGATGATTTCCAGCGTGGCCTGGGTGGCATGGACGGTCAGGGGCTTGTTGCGCATGTCGCCCACGGTGTCGACCATGAACGGCAGGCAAGCCACGTGGTCCAGATGCGAATGCGTGATGAAGACATGGTCGATCAAGGCCAGTTCGGCCAGGGACAGGTCGCCCACCCCGGTGCCCGCATCGATCAGAATGTCATGGTCGACCAGCAGCGAAGTCGTGCGCAGATGACGCCCGCCGATGCCGCCGCTGCAGCCGAGAACCTTGACCTTCATGCGATGACTCTCTTCATTTTGTCTCGAATTTCCACACGCCTTTCCAGTCCGGCTCCGGCGGTTCCTTGCGCAGGTGGGCCACCCGCTCCATGTACTTGCCGTAGAGCCCCTGCTCCGGCGCCATGCGCGACAGGTTGAGCAGCGCGACCTCCGTCTGGTCCCATTCCTGCGCGCGGTAGTGTCGCAGGGCCTGGTTCCACAACTTGATCTCTTCCTGCATGCCCTTGCCGACTTCGCCTTCCAGGCCGATCGGTTCGTAAATGGCGACCGGCTCCTCCTTGCCCTTGACCTGGACACGGTCGACTTCGCGGAAGACGATGTCCTTGATGACCTTGCGTGTCGTCTCGCCCACCAGGATGCCGACGCCGTATTGCTTGGTGATCCCCTCCAGCCGCGACCCCAGGTTCACCGCGTCGCCCATCACAGTATAGGCCTTGCGTACCACCGATCCCATGTCGCCCACTGTCATTTCGCCCGTATTGACACCGACGCCGATCCTGATTTCCGGCCAGCCCTTCGCCGCAAAGGCCTTGTTGACGGCCGGTAAGGCGGCTTGCATCTGCATGGCCGTGACGACGGCCAGCCGGGCATGCTGGGCGTCTGTCACGGGGGCGCCCCAGAAGGCCATGATGGCGTCCCCGATATATTTGTCCAGGGTGCCGCGGTTCCTGCGCACCACCTCGGTCATGGCAGAAAGATACTCGTTCATCAGACGGGTCAGTTCATCCGGGCCGAGGCCTTCCGAGATGGAGGTGAAGCCGCGGATGTCGGAAAACAGCACGGTCAGCTCGGCCTTGCGGCCGTCCATGCTGTAGGCCTCCGGATCGCGGCTCATCTCCTCGACCAGTTCGGGCGGCACGTACTGGCCGAACAATTCTGTAAATTGACGCTTGGCCCTAGATTCGACGAAATAGCCGTAGGACATGTTGAGGGCGAACAGGGCGAGCACCATGAGGATGCTCGATCCGAGCGGCAGCACCATGTTGCCGTAATGCCAGAATACGAGATTCACCGTCAGGATGAACAGCAGCACCACCAGGGCGGCCAGGGTTGCCCGCAACGGGGACAGCAGCGGCAGCAGCAGCACCATGACCAGGCCGGCCAGCAAAAGGATGACGACTTCGGCCCCCAGCATGTAGGGCGGCTTCAGCTTGATCGCGCCATCGAGCATGCCGGTAATCAGATTGGCATGGATTTCCACCCCAGGATAGGCCTCCCCGACCGGTGTGGCGCGCAGGTCGAGCAGTCCTGGGGCGGTCGTTCCGATGAGTGCGATCTTGCCTTTCAGTTCGCCCGGCTTGATGCGGTCGGCCATGATGTCGGCGATGGAATAGTACCGGTAGCTGCCCTGATAGCCGCGGTAGGGAATCAGGGCGGCGACGTTGTCGTCCACCGGGATCCGCATCGTGCCGCGTGCCGTCGGCAGGTCGATGGCTTCCATGCCCTGATAGCCCTTGCTGGAGAACCAGCGGTCCTCCGGAAACCAGGGCACCACCTTGGGCTGGCCGATCAGGGTGCGAACCATGGCCAGAGACAGGGCTTCGTAGTACTCACCCTTGTATTCGGCCAGAAGCGGCACCCGTCGCGAAATGCCATCGAAGTCGACCAGGGGATTGAAGTGGCCGCCGGACAGCGCCGCCTTCTGGAACTCGGCCAGGTTGCCGCCATGATTGGCCCAGACGGTGAAAGGGATGTTGCGCCCCGTGAAACTGCCTTCTGGCAGCACGGGGGGCGGCAAGGCGCCGCTGGAAACGCCGTCGCTGCGCCCCGAGAGGTAATAGCCGAGGAGAACCGGCCTGCCCTTGAGCGTTTCCGCGAATAGCCCGTCGTGATCCAGCTTCGGGCGCAGGGACTGAAGGGCAGCCTGAAATTGGGCGCTGTCCTTCAGTTCGTTCCGGGCGAGCCCGTCGAGCACCTTCAGGCCGGAGCTGTCATCGGGCTCGGCGAAAACGACGTCGAACCCGAGCAGCGTGATGCCGTGCTCATCGAACAGCTTCCTGACGAGTTGCGAAACCCGGTCCCGCCCCCAGGGCCAGCGGCCGATTTCCCCCAGGGATTTTTCATCGATGTCGAGGATGACGACACGCTCATCCACGCTCTGCGGCATGGTCAGGCGCACTTTGGTGTCGTAGAAGATGGCGTCGAGGCGGTTGATGAAACCGAACTGGTAGAACCGCGCGGCATGGCCCAGCAGTACCAGCAGAACCACGAAACCCAGCGCGTACCTGACGATGTGCTGCTTCAAGACCGCCCCCTCCAGAACTATCCCGCCGCTGGCAAGCTTATCGCCCGACGCGTGGGGACGGTAGGAACAAATTCACGCCATCGGGCAAAACAGCCGGCCGCTTCGCCCAGCTCAGCCCTTGAGGAAAAACTCCATCTTCACCCCGGCCAGTTCGATGACGTCGTGATCCTTCAGCTCGCGCGGGTGCGTATCCAGCGCAGTCCCGTTCACGACCGGGAAATTGGCGCCTTCGACGTGGGTGATGAAGTAGCCGTGCGGCCGGCGCGTGATGACAGCCACCTGCACGCCCGGCTTGCCCAGCGTGGTGAGATTCTTGGTCAATTCCAGTTCCTTGCCGGCATTGGCGCCGGTCAATATCTGGATGACGCCTGTCGGCATGGCCTGGGCCGGCGCCGCGGCGGCCGGCGCGGCCGCCTGAGGCGGAGGCGCCATGCCGGTCTGCGTATCGACCGCCTTCATGCCGACCTGGGTATCGATCATCGACGGGGTCTTGGCGGCCGCCTGCTCGGTCGTCTTCTTCATCAGGTCCGGGCGCAGCACCATCGTCTTCTCGAAGTCGGCGGCCGTCGTCTGTGAAGGCGTCTCGTTGATGTACTTGAGCTTGTACTTGCCCAGTTCGATGACGTCGTTGTTCTGCAGGAAGTGCTTCTTGATCGGCTGGCCGTTCACGTAGGTGCCGTTGGTGCTGTTCAGGTCCTCGAGGAACGAATCGTTGAGTATCGTCACGATCACCGAATGCTCGCCGCTGATGGCCAGATTGTCGATCTGGATATCGTTGTGCGGTTTGCGCCCAATCGTCGTCCGCTCCTTGGTGAGTGGAATTTCCTTGAGCACCAGGCCATCCATGCTTAGGATCAACTTAGCAGCCATGTGGCTTCCTTCCCGTCAAATCACTTGAACCATTGCAGCAACCGCGCCCACCAGCTGCGCGCTGCCGGATATTCGCGCGCAATGCGCACCAGCACCACCGAAACATTGTCCCGCCCGCCACTGTCATTGGCGGTCTGGACCAACTGCGTAGCCGCCAGGTCGAGATTGGCCGAGAGCGCCTGCAGGGTCAGCGCAATCTCCTCGTCCTCGACCATGTCGTTGAGACCGTCGGAGCATAGCAGGTAGACGTCTCCCGGCATCGTATCGTAATCGCGGATTTCCGGCTCGACCGCCGGATCCACGCCCAGGGCACGCGTCACCAGGTTCTTGTTCTGCGAATGCCGCGCTTCCTCGGCCGTAATCATGCCGCTGTCGATCTGCTCCTGCAACAGGGAGTGATCGCGGGTAATCGCCTGGAATTCGTCGCCGCGCAGGCGGTAGAGCCGGGAATCGCCGATGTGCGCCACGGTCATCATGTTGTCGTAGAACAGAGCCACCACAAGCGTGGTGCCCATCCCGGCATACTGGGGCTGGCTCTGCGCCGCCTGGTAGATCGCGGTATTGGCGCGCGCGATCTCGGCCTCGAGCACGCCATGCGAATGCAGTTTCCCGGCGGCATCCAGCTGGTGCGGAGCGGTCTTCTGGAAGGCCTTTTCCAGCTCGCTGCCCAGCAGGGTGGTCGCCATGCCGCTGGCCACCTCGCCGGCGTTGTATCCGCCCATGCCGTCGGCCAGGATGGCCATGCCCAAGGCGGCATTGAAGAAAACCGCATCCTCGTTGTGCGAGCGGACCATGCCCGGATCGGACCGGCTGACCATTTGCAGTGCCTGGCTGAGGTCCATCATTTCGCCTCCCGTCGTGCCGCGCGCAGGGGGACTGGCGAAGCCGCCTTGAAGATGCACGCTCGGGGTGACCCAACCGAGACGCGCCCTCCCTCGGGGGTCGGCGAAAGAATGTGTGCGTGGGAGTTCATAGGTTCTCAAAGATTGAAATCAACCGCGGGGGAAGCCGCAGTCCCGCCCGCGTTCATGCCCATGCAGGCACGGAGGTCGGCCGCCAGCTCCGCCCCGGTCTGGTAGCGTTGCGCGTTGTCCTTGGCCAGCGCCTTGTCGATGATCGCCTCCAGGCATTCCGGCACTTGCGGGTTGAATTCCCGGACATGGGGATGCGCCTCGTTGGCAATCTTGAACATCAACTGGGCCATCGAATCCCCCTCGAAGGGCAGCTTGCCCGATGCCATCTGGAACAGCATGACGCCGAGCGAGAACAGATCGGAACGGCCGTCGATCTTTTTTCCCGCCAGTTGTTCCGGCGACATGTAGCTCGGCGTGCCGAGCACCATGCCGGTCTTGGTCTTCGAGGAGTCGGTGATGCGGGCAATGCCGAAGTCGGTCACCTTCACCGCATCGGATTCCGGCTCGTACATGATGTTGGCCGGCTTGATGTCGCGATGGACCACGCTGTTCTGGTGGGCATACGCGAGCGCGTCGGCGACACGGGCCGCGATGTCCATCACTTTAGCGATCGGCATCAGGTTGCCGGCCTTGGTGTAGGGCACCAGATCCTTGCCCTTGAGGAATTCCATGGCGATATAGGCAAGGTCATGCTCCTCGCCGGCATCGAAAATCGTCACGATGTTCGGGTGGTTCAGGCGGCCGGCGGTTTCGGCCTCGCGGAAGAAGCGTTCCTTGACGTCCTTCAGTTCGTCCTCCTCGAACTCCTGGGACAGCGCCATGGTCTTGATGGCGACGACACGGTTGATCTTAGGGTCGCGGCCCAGATACACCACGCCCATGGCGCCCTTGCCGAGTTCCTTCTCCACCTGGTAGCGGCCGAGCATCGGCTTCTCGACCTGCCCACCCTCGAGAATCATGGTGCCCTGCGCGGTCGAACGCCCGCCGCCACCGAGGATGACCGTCTCCGACATGGCCTTGGCGCGGCTGAGCTTCTGCTCCAGGTCGCGGAATTTCGGATTGAATTCAGACATGTAGCGGAACACCGACTCCGCCTTGTTGAACTGGCGCTTGCGTTCGAAGTCCAGCGCCAGGTTGTAGAGGTTTTCCATCACTGCGTTGTCCAGCGGGCACTTGCGGAATTTGTCGAAGGCCATGTCGAGTTGGCCCTGGCCCTGGAAGGCCAGGCCGAGCATGCGATTGGACTCGGCGGAGTCCGCCTCCGATTTTTCCTTGCCCCGCTCCGTGACGAGAAAGCGCTTGGTGGTGAGCAAGAGGTGCCCGAGCAGCAGCAGGGTGGCCGGAACCATGAGTTGCAGCCACATCAGCTGTGTCGTCATCAGCACGAAATGCGCCGCGATCAGCACGACGAACAGGCCGGCCGTGACGCCCGCGCCCATGCCGGCCTTGAGACGGGGCAGCAGCGCGATCAGATAGGCCGCAACCAGAAGAAACGCCAGCCGCTCGACCATCCATCCCCACGTCGGCACGACGAAGAAATGCTCCTGCAGGATGCTGGACACCGTATGGGCCTGCATCAGCACCGCAGGCATGGCCGGCGACACCGGCGTGACGAAAATGCTGCCGATGCCGGCGGCCGTCGGGCCGATCAGCACGATCTTGTCCTTGTATTTCTCCAGCGGGATCTTGCCGCTCGCCACATCGAAGAAGGAATCGACCTGGAACGCCGGCTTGCCATCGCGATCCTTGTAGAAGAAGGTGTTCATCTGCATGACCGGATCGGTGCCGATCCTGAGATTGCCCAGGCTCACCGTGTCGCCCAGTCTGACTTTGATGTCGGCCACGCCCAGGTTCAGGCTCTTCGCCGCGATCATCAGTGACAGCGCGGGATAGATCTCGTTGAAGTGGGCAAGCACCAGCGGTTCGGTGCGAATGCCGCCATCGACATCGGGGTTGACGTTGAGATGTCCGATGGCGGCCGCGCCAATCCCGAGCACTTCGACGAGCGGCACCTCGACGTCGGATGTGAGTAGCGGTATGTCCTCGCTTCTCTCCACCTGGGTAACGGCGTTCTTCTTGATGAACTCCGGCAGCGGCCGGTCCGGCCGCCCACGCGGCTCTCCCAGCCGGAAAAGCATCGGCAGGGCGACATTGCCCGCCTTGACGATGGCCTCGCCCATGCGCCGGTCGGAGTTGAGCTTCTGTTCGGCCTCGGCCAGGACGGGGCCGAACTGGCCCAGCGGCGGCGGCTGGGCGGCAATCGCCTCCGGCGACTCGGCAAGGGGAGTGCCCCCGGCCCGGCCATAGAGGTCGATCAGCTTGTTGATGTAGGTGAGCCCCGGATCGATCTGGGGCTCGGAAAAGAAGACCGTCGAAGCGATGACCTTGGCCTTGGCGGCCGCCAACCCGTCGATCATCTTGGCATGCACCTCGCGCGACCAGGGCCAGCGGCCGAGGTTGTCGATGCTCTGCTTGTCGATGGCAATGACGGCGATCTTGCCGCTTGGTTCGCGCGAGATGGCGCCGACGCCGAGATCATAGGCCTTGCGTTCCAGGCTCTGCAGCAATTCGCCGCCGCCCGCAAAGAGCATGACCAGGCTCACGACTACGCCTATAAACCAGTCGGTTTTCCAGAAACTCTTTGCCACGCCGCGCTGTCCTCTCCTGCTGAATATTGTCTTTTTTGGAGAAGCTGTCGTGCGCATGCTGGCGATTCCCCTGCCCAGCACTTCACGCAAGACTTCATTTGCCAAAGCAGCAGGTTTTTGGATGCCCCCTCAGGATGCTCTCTCAATCCGCCAACCCGCGTAGAAACAGCTATTTAATCGTAATTCTTACAGGCAAACATGAAGACAGTCAAATATTTCTCGGCTGGAAATCAAGGAAAAAGCTTCAAATATGATTGGCTTGTCTTTTCCAGGCGGGCATCCGCAAACGACAACGCCGCCCCGGGAGTCTCCCGGGGCGGCGTTGTCGCTGGTATAACAAACAAAGCTTAGATCACCGACTTCAACAGCTTGCCCATTTCGGCAGGATTCTTGGTCGTCCTGATGCCGCAGGCTTCCATGACCGCCAGTTTCTCCTGCGCCGTGCCCTTTCCGCCGGAGATGATGGCGCCGGCATGGCCCATGCGCTTGCCGGCCGGCGCGGTGACGCCGGCGATGAAGCCCACGACCGGCTTCTTGTTCCTGCACTCCTTGGCATACCACTCGGCGGCGGCCTCCTCGTCGGAGCCGCCGATCTCGCCGATCATGATGACGGCGTCCGTATCCGGATCGTTCATGAACAGCTCCAGGACGTCCTTGTGCTTGAGGCCGTTCACCGGGTCGCCGCCGATGCCCACGGCAGTCGACTGGCCTAGGCCCAGGTCGGAAAGCTGCCCCACCGCTTCGTAGGTCAGGGTGCCGGAGCGCGACACGACCCCGATGCGTCCCTTCATGTGAATGTGGCCGGGCATGATGCCGATCTTGATTTCATCCGGCGTGATGATGCCGGGGCAGTTGGGTCCGCACAGGACGGTTTTCGAGCCGGCCCTGCGCATCTTCTCCTTCACCTCGACCATGTCGCGCGCCGGAATGCCCTCGGTGATGCAGATGACGAGGTCGAGTTCGGCCTCGACCGCCTCCCAGATCGCCGCGGCCGCGAAGGGCGGCGGCACATAGACGACCGAGGCATTGACGCCAGTCTGCTTCTTGGCTTCCTTCACGGAGGCAAAGATCGGGATGCCCTCATAGGATTCGCCGGGCTTCTTCGGGTTGACGCCCGCCACGAAGCAGTTCGCGCCGTAGGCGTACTCCTTGCACATCTTGGTGTGGAACTGGCCGGTCTTGCCGGTGATGCCTTGGGTGACGACCCGGGTGTTCTTGTCGATCAGAATGCTCATGACGTTATTCCTTACTTGCCGGAGACCGCGGCGACGATCTTCTGCGCCGCATCGGCCATGTCGCTGGCGGAAATGATGGGCAGGCCGGAATCCTTGAGGATCTGCTTGCCGATGTCCTCGTTGGTGCCGCGCATGCGCACCACCAGCGGCACGGAAAGTTGCACTTCCCTGGCTGCCGCCACCACGCCGGTGGCGATTGTGTCGCAGCGCATGATGCCGCCGAAGATGTTGACCAGGATGCCCTTCACCTTGGGGTTGGCGAGCATCAGCTTGAAGGCTTCGGTGACCTTCTCGGTGGTGGCGCCGCCGCCGACGTCGAGGAAGTTGGCCGGCTCCGCGCCGAACAGCTTGATGGTGTCCATGGTGGCCATGGCCAGGCCGGCGCCATTCACCAGGCAGCCGATGTTGCCGTCGAGGGAAATGTAGGACAGGTCGAACTTTGAAGCCTCGATCTCGGCAGGATCCTCCTCGTCGAGGTCGCGCATGGCGACGATATCCTCGTGGCGGAACAGCGCATTCGAATCGAAGTTCATCTTGGCGTCGAGCGCGACGACCTTGCCCTCGCCGGTGAGGATCAGCGGATTGATCTCGGCGAGGCTGGCGTCGGTGTCCCAGAATGCCTTGTACAGCCCCTGCAGCACGCCGCGCGCCTGCGACACGGAGGACTCCGGCACGCCGATCTTGCGCGCGACGTCGTCCGCCTCGGCATCCTTCAGGCCGGTGGCCGGGTCGATGAAGACCTTGTGGATCTTTTCCGGCGTATGCGCGGCAACCTCTTCGATGTCCATGCCGCCCTCGCTCGAGGCCATCAGGCAGACCCGCTGCGTGACGCGATCCACCACCATGCCGACGTAGAGTTCCTTCTTGATGTCCGCACCCTCCTCGACCAGCAGGCGCCGCACCTTCTGGCCTTCCGGCCCGGTCTGGTGCGTCTTCAGCTGCATGCCGAGGATCTGGCCGGCGTGCTGGCGGACTTCATCCATCGATTTCGCCACCTTGACGCCGCCGCCCTTGCCGCGGCCGCCGGCATGGATCTGCGCCTTGACCACCCAGACCTTGCCGCCGAGTTCCTCGGCCGCCTTGACGGCCTCGTCGACGGAAAAGCAGGCCTTGCCGCGCGGCGTGGCGACCCCGAACTTCCTCAGGATCTCCTTGCCCTGGTATTCATGGATTTTCATGCTATTTCCTTGCTGATTGACTCTGAAGAAGGAATGCCGGAAAGGCAGCGGACGCAACAATGCGCAGAGCCTTTCGGAGAAACGCGATAGGTTTCATGTAGCTGGTCATAATATCACATTATGACCCTGCTCCAGAGGGAAGACAGGCGTCCGGACGACTATTCGGACTCGATGTCCTGATCGATCTCGGCCCATTCCGCCTTGGCTTCGATCAGCGGCTTGATTTCGGGCAGGATGATGCGCTTGCGGTCCGCTTCGACTTCCGTCAGGGCGACCGTTTCGGTCATGGTCGCCAGGGATCGGCGCGCCAGATGCTGGTAGAGAACGGTGCCCTCGTGCTTCCAGTTCATTTCCTGTTCGGACAACTGGCGCACCACTTTTGCCGGCATCCCCGCCACGAGGCTCCTGGGCGGCACCAGCATGCCGGCCTTGACGAAGGCCATGGCAGCCACGATGGAGGATTCCCCCACCTCGGCCTTGTCCATCACGACCGCATTCATGCCGACCAGCGCATTCCTGCCTATGCGACAGCAGTGCAACACTGCGCCATGGCCGATATGACCGTTTTCCTCGACCACGGTATCGCGCTCCGGGAATCCATGTACGATGCAGCAATCCTGGATGTTCACGCCGCGTTCGATGCGGATGCGCCCGAAATCGCCGCGCAGGCAGGCGCTCGGCCCAATATAACAATCCGGCCCGATGATGACGTCCCCGATGAGGGTTGCTGACGGATGAACGTAGGTCGAAGGATGCACTACGGGCGTAACCCCTTCTATCGAATAGACTTTAACCATCGCTTAGCCTCAGGCAGGATGATGCATGTTGTGCGCACGAACTGAATTATGTAGCATGTCGCCAACGAAGTAAAATGATACTGATAGGCGCAAATCAATCATGATTTCTGTATCCAAATAACAGCCCCTGCCCGCATGGATTGCATTCTCTACCAGTTCAGCGATGGTGTCGCGCGCATCACGCTGAATCGCCCTGAAAAAATGAACAGCCTGAATGCGGCAATGCATGGCGAGTTGCGTCAGGCCATTGCACGCACCGGCCCGGACGGTGCCCGTGCCCTGATCCTGACGGGAGCCGGACGCGCCTTCTGCACCGGACAGGACCTGTCCGAGCGCGTCGCCCCACCTGGGGCGCCGCCACCCGACCTGGCGCTTTCCATCGAGACCCATTACAAGCCCCTGGTGCTGGCCCTGCGTGCCCTGCCCATCCCGGTCATCGCCGCGGTCAATGGCGCTGCGGCCGGCGCCGGCGCCAACCTGGCGCTGGCCTGCGATATCGTCCTGGCGGCGCGTTCGGCATTTTTCATCCAGGCGTTCAGCAAGCTCGGCCTGGCGCCGGACTGCGGCGGCAGCTATTTCCTGCCGCGGCTGGCCGGTTCCGCGCGGGCCATGGGCCTGGCGCTGACCGCCGGAAAGTTGCCGGCCGAACAAGCCGCAGCCTGGGGGCTGATCTGGCAATGCGTGGACGACGACCAGCTGATGGCCGAAACCGAGGGCCTCGCCGCCCGCTTCGCGCAAGGCCCACCCCTCGCCTATGCAGCCATCAAGCGCGAACTGCATGCCTCGCCGCACAATACGCTGGCGCAGCAACTCGACCTCGAACGCGACACCCAGGGTGCGCTCGGGCGCAGCGAGGATTACCGGGAGGGCGTCGCCGCCTTCATGGAGAAACGCCCGGCCGTCTTCAAGGGCAAGTAAACTTCAGGCATGAGCACACACAGGACAACCCAGGACCTGGCCGAAGCCGTCGGCCGCGAGATGTACCGGCTCGATCGCACCTCGCATTTCCTGCGCATCGCGCTAGATGAAATCAGGCCCGGCTATGCGCGCATGTCGCTCACCGTCACCGACGACATGGTCAACGGACACGGCATGTGCCACGGCGGCTTCATCTTCACCCTTGCCGATTCCGCCTTCGCCTATTCCTGCAACAGCCACAACCACAACGCCGTCGCCTCCGGCTGCACGATCGAATACCTGGCCCCGGCCCATGTCGGGGATGTGCTCACCGCCACCGCGGAAGAACGCGCGCTCGCCGGCCGCAGCGGCATCTACGACATCGAGGTCAGCAACCAGGCCGGCAAGCGCATCGCGCTGTTCCGCGGCAAGTCCCACCGCATACAGGGCGAACTGGTCAAACAACAAGGAGGTTGAGTTGAAAGAAGTATTCATCTGTGACGCCGTGCGCACGCCCATCGGCCGCTACGGCGGCGCGCTCGCCCCGATTCGCGCCGACGATCTGGCCGCGCTGCCCATCCGGGCCCTGATGAAGCGCCATCCGGACTTGGACTGGAGCGCCATCGACGACGTCCTCTACGGCTGCGCCAACCAGGCCGGCGAGGACAACCGCAACGTTGCGCGCATGGCGGCGCTGCTCTCCGGCCTGCCGCTCGCCGTGCCCGGCGCCACCATCAACCGCCTGTGCGGTTCCGGCATGGATGCCGTCGGCAGCGCGGCGCGCGCCATCCGCGCCGGCGACGCCGACCTGATGATCGCCGGCGGCGTGGAAAGCATGACCCGCGCGCCCTTCGTCTTGGGCAAGGCCGATGCGGCCTTCTCGCGCAACGCAGGCATATTCGACACCACCATCGGCTGGCGCTTCGTCAATCCGCTGATGAAGAAACTCTATGGCACGGACGCCATGCCGGATACGGCGGAAAATCTCGCCAGCGAACTGAAGATCGCCCGCGCCGACCAGGATGCCTTTGCCTTGCGCAGCCAGCAGCGCGCCGTCGCCGCCCAGGCTGCCGGCCGCTTCGACGACGAAATCGTGCCCGTCGAAATCGCGCAGAAGAAGGGCGAACCGAAGATCATCGCCGCAGACGAGCACCCTCGCGCCGACACCACGCTGGAGAGCCTGACGAAGCTGAAGCCCATCGTGCGCGAGGACGGCACCGTGACGGCGGGCAACGCCTCGGGGGTGAATGACGGCGCCTGCGCGCTGCTGCTTGCCTCGGAAGATGCAGCGAAACGGCACCATCTCAAGCCACGCGCCCGCATCCTCGGCATGGCCACCGCGGGCGTGCCGCCGCGCATCATGGGCATCGGCCCGGCGCCCGCCACGAGAAAGCTGCTGGAGCGCACCGGCCTGACGCTGGCGCAGATGGACGTGATCGAACTCAACGAAGCCTTCGCCGCGCAGGCGCTGGCGGTAACGCGCGACCTTGGGCTAGCGGACGACGCGCCGCAGGTGAACCCGAACGGCGGCGCCATCGCGCTGGGCCACCCGCTCGGCATGAGCGGGGCACGCCTCGTCACCACCGCGATGTACCAGCTGCAGCGCAGCGGCGGCCGCTATGCGCTGTGCACCATGTGCATCGGCGTCGGACAGGGCATCGCGCTCGTCATCGAGCGGGTCTGAAGGAATGAACGGGAGAGCATCAAACTGAAGGGCACTGAGGAGGAGACAGCCATGACATCGAAAAAACCCGCATCGGGCGATCTGGAAGCGATCGAAAAAGCCAGCCGCGACGAGGTCGCCGCGCTGCAATTGCAGCGCCTGAAGTGGTCGCTCAAGCACGCCTACGACAATGTGCCGCATTACCGCAAGAAGTTCGACGACGCCGGCGTCAAGCCGGAAGACCTGAAGCAGTTGTCCGACCTGGCGAAGTTTCCCTTCACCACCAAGCAGGACCTGCGCGACAACTACCCTTTCAACATGTTCGCCGTGCCGCGCGAGAAGGTCGTGCGGATTCACGCCTCCAGCGGCACGACCGGCAAGCCAACCGTGGTCGGCTACACGCAGAAGGACATCGACGTATGGTCCGACCTGATGGCGCGCTCCATCCGCGCCGCTGGCGGACGCCCCGGCGACATCGTCCACGTCGCCTACGGCTACGGCCTGTTCACCGGCGGCCTCGGCGCGCATTATGGCGCCGAGCGCCTGGGCTGCACCGTCATCCCGATGTCGGGCGGACAGACCGAGAAGCAGGTGCAGCTGATCGCGGACTTCAAGCCGGACATCATCATGGTCACGCCTTCCTACAGCCTGGCCATCGCCGACGAATTCGAGCGCCAAGGCCTCGACCCGGCCAAGAGCTCGCTGTCGGTCGGCATCTTCGGCGCCGAGCCGTGGACCAACCAGATGCGCGCCGAGATCGAGCGCCGCATGGGTCTCGACGCCGTCGACATCTATGGCCTGTCGGAAGTCATGGGGCCAGGCGTGGCCTGCGAGTGCATCGAGACCAAGGACGGCCTGGTCATCTGGGAGGATTTCTTCTACCCCGAGATCATCGATCCCGTCACCGGCGAAGTGCTGCCCGACGGCGAATCCGGCGAACTGGTGTTCACCTCCTTGGCCAAGGAAGCGCTGCCGATCATCCGCTACCGCACGCGCGACCTGACGCGCCTGCTGCCGCCCACCGCGCGCAGCTTCCGCCGCATGGACAAGATCACCGGCCGCTCCGACGACATGCTCATCATCCGCGGCGTGAACGTCTTCCCCTCCCAGATCGAGGAGATGATCCTCAAGCAGCCGAAGCTGGCGCCGCACTACGTGCTGGAAGTCTCGCGCCCGGATCATATGGACGAACTCGACGTGCTGGTGGAAATGAAACCGGAGTTCGCGCAGGTGCCCTCGGCCGAGCAGCAGGCGGCGGCCAAGGAACTGCAGCACCACATCAAGTCCTATATCGGCGTGTCGACACAGGTACGCGTCGTCGCCCAGACCTCTATCGAGCGCTCGATCGGAAAAGCCAAGCGGGTCATCGACAAGCGGCCGAAATAGCGGACCCGGAATCGACGGGCAGCCGCTCGGTCGCCCGTTATCCTGTCGGTGTTTGCCCAGCATCACCCCCCGCGCTTGAGGCCTGCGCGTTTTCGGCGGAGAATTCATTTGGTATGCGCCCGCAACGGCGCCTTCTTCACCGATCACTTGACGACCGACAATGAAACAGACCCCGGATATCGCGCGCGATTTGCAAGCCGAGTTGGAGGCGCTCAGAAAGCGTGTTGCCCAACTGGAGTCGAACGAGGCCGAGCTGAGCTGGGCGCACGACACGCTGATCGGGCAGATCAGCCAGGAGCACAAGCAAACGGAAACGGCCCTGCGACTGTCCGAGCAGAAGCTATCCCGAATCTTCGCCGCCAGTCCCGACGCCATTGCCATCACCTCGCTCGTCAGCGGGAAATATGTCGACGTCAATCCCGCCTACGAACGTATCTTCGGCTACTCGCCGCAGGAGGCCATCGACCGGCCGGTCGCCGAGATGGGCGTCTGGCCCGACCTGCTCCAGCGGGATGGCTTCATTGAACAGCTTCAAAAGCAAGGCGAGATCATCAACCGCGATATCCAGTTCCGCCATAAATCCGGTCGCCTGTTCGATGCCCAGATTTCCGCCAGCGTGATCGAGATCGGCGGCGCGAGGTGCATGCTGACGATCACACGCGACATCAGCGACCGCAAGCGCATCGAGCAGTTGTTTCTTGAGCAGAACCGCATGCTGCACGCCGTCAGCGAGGCTCAGGCGGACTTCATCTCGGATGCCGATCCGCATCCCACCTTCAACCGGCTGCTGACCCATTTGCTCGATATCACGGACAGCCAGTACGGCTTCATCGGCGAGACGCCCCAGGATGCGGGCGGCACGCCTTATTTGCGGATCCATGCCATCACCGACATGTCGTGGGACGAAGCATCGCGCACTCTCTACCAGAGCGTGGTCAAGGGCGGTTTTGAATTCCGCAATCCCGATACGCTGTTCGGTCATGTGCTTTCCAGCGGCAAACCGCTGCTCTCCAACGCGCCGGCAAGCGATCCGCGCCGCGGCGGATTGCCAAAGGGCCATCCGCCGCTGAATTCCTTCATGGGCTTGCCGCTTTACCGCGGCGGCGAACTGGTCGGCATGATCGCCGTTGCCAACCGCCCCGGCGGTTACGATGAAGCGCAGGTCGCACAATTGCAGCCCTTCTCCACTACGTGCGCCGTTCTGATCGATGCATACAGAAACAACCAGCGACGCCGCCATGCCGAAAACCTGCTACGGAAGCTGAATCTCGAGCTGGAGGACCACATCAATCAGCGCACGTCCGAATTGCAGGCCTCGCTCAAGGAGCTGGAAAGCTTCAGCTATTCCGTGTCGCACGACCTGCGTTCGCCATTGCGCGGCATCAACGGCTTTTCGCGCCTGCTACTGCAGGATTACGGGGATCGACTGGACGAGCAGGGCAAGGAATACCTTCGCCGCATCTGCTCGGCCACCCTGCGCATGAGCGAGCTGATCGACGGCATGATCGACCTTGCCCAGCTCACGCGCGAGCCCATTCATCTGGTCGACGTCAACCTCTCCCTCCTCGCCGAATCGGTCGCGAAGGATCTGCACGGCGCCGAACCGGAACGTCGCGTGGAATTCACCGCCGCGCCCGACGTGCGGGTGCGCGGCGACGAGCGGCTCCTGCGCGTCGTGCTGCTCAACCTGCTGTCGAACGCCTGGAAGTTCACGGCCCGCAAGGAAGTGGCGCATATCGCGTTCGGCGTCCGCCAGAAGGGCAACAGCACTGTTTACTTCGTCAGCGACGATGGCGCCGGATTCGACATGCGCTACGCGGACAAGCTCTTCGGCGCCTTCCAGCGCCTGCACGGCGTCAAGGAATTCGCCGGCACCGGCATCGGCCTGGCCACCGTGCATCGCATCGTGCAGCGCCATGGCGGCCTGGTCTGGGCCGAAGGCGAGATCGACAAGGGCGCCACGTTTTTTTTCACGCTGTCCTGATGAACGGCACATTCAAGGATCATTTTTCCGCGCAGGCAACGGACTATGCCCGTTTCCGGCCGAACTACCCGGAAGAACTGTTCGCCTGGCTGGCCGGCATCGCGCCATCGCGCGCCACGGCTTGGGACTGCGGCACCGGCAGCGGCCAGGCGGCCGTCGGCCTGGCGACGCATTTCGATAGCGTGATCGCAACCGATCCGAGCGCAGACCAGCTCGCCAACGCGCAGCCGCACCCGAAAGTCAGTTACCGCAATACGGCGGCTGAGTCGAGCGGGCTCGACGCCGGATCCATCGACCTGCTCACGGTCGCGCAGGCCATCCACTGGTTCGATCTGGACCGCTTCTATGCCGAGGCGAAGCGGGTGCTGAAGCCGGGCGGCGTCATCGCCGTGTGGACCTACACGCTGCTGGATGTCGAGGCGGGCGTCGATGCGCTGATCTCCGACTTCTACCGCAACGTGGTCGGCCCCTACTGGCCGCCCGAGCGGAAGATGGTGGACGACCGCTACCGCTCGCTGCCCTTCCCATTCGACCCCCTCACCGCGCCGGACTTCGCCATCTCGACGGAATGGTCGCGCGGCGACCTGCTCGGCTATCTGGGCACCTGGTCGGCCACGCGCGCCTGCATGAGGGCGACGGGCAGCGACCCCCTGCCCGACCTGGAGCGGCGGCTCGAACCCTTGTGGCCGGACCGTGACCTGAAAAAAATGCTGCGCTGGCCGCTGCACATGCGCGTCGGCCGCGTGATTTGATGACTGCGTAATGAATCAGCGCTTGTCGAGGAATCCGGCCACGCGGCGCTGCGTTTCAGGCGCCGCCAGCAGCTGCGCGCTGCCCTCGAGTTCCGCTTCAAAGCCCCCGGCTCCACCCGCTGCCGCGATGCCGATGCATTTCTTGTTGGCCGCCAGGGTGGCCGGCGGCAGCGTCGCCAGCCGGCCCGCCAGTTCGTGGGCCTGATCCTCGATTCCACCGGAATGGGCGGACCACTGGGCCAGCCCCAGCGCTACGGCTTCCACGCCGCCCACCAGTTCGGCGCCGAGGATGAGGCGCCGTGCGACCGACTCGCCGCACAGGCGCGTCATGCGCTGCGTGCCGCCGGCGGCAGGCAGCAGGCCGAGGCGCGCTTCAGGCAGGCCGAGGCGCGCCGAGTCCGCCACGATGCGCAGGTCGCAGGCCAGGGCCAGCTCGAAGCCGCCGCCCATCGCAGCGCCGCCGATTTCCGCCAGCGTCACCTTGGGCAGGGCCTCCAGCCGCGCGAACACTGCCTGCATGCGCCGCGTCAGGTCAATCATGCGCGCTCGGCCCTCCTCGCTGTCGAAGATGCTGCGCATCAGGGCCAGGTCGGCGCCGGCGCAGAAGACTTTCCCGCTGCTGCGGATCCACAGCACGCCGACGCTCTCCAGGCGTTCGATTTCGTCGAGCACCTCGTCCAGCCGCGCCACCCACTCCTCGTTGATGGCATTGACGGGGGGACGGCTCAGGGTGGCTATTGCGATGGCGCCTTCGATGCTCAGTGAAATCATGCTGTCTTAAGGTCTTTCGTTCAGGTCCTGCGTTTTCGCGTTTTCGCTTCGGCCTGCTTTCCTGCGGCCTTCCGCGTCGCAGGAGGGGCCTCGAGCGCGCCGAAGGAGCGCGTGCGCTTGCGCATCGCGTCCAGCACGCGCTGCCCCTTGTCCGTCAGGAACGGCTCGACCAGCAGCTTGATGCCTTCCGAAACATACTCGGGCAGCGCATAGCGTTCGCCCAGCGACCAGTTCTTCAGCGCCCAGGAATGGGCGAAGGTGACCATCTGGTAGGAGAGCATGTAGGTGTTGACCTTCACCATCAGGCCGGCCTTGATGCTGTCGGCCAGGCAGGCCTCGATCAGCCTGTTGGTGCGGATTTCCGCGTCCTTCACCAGCGCGCGCCGGTCCGCCCGCAGGGACTTGGTCGAGCGGTAGGCCAGCACGGTCGCGTCGAGCAGGCCATCGACGATCCGGCAATAGGTCCAGATCGCCATGCACAGGCGCTCGACCGGGTTGTCGATGCCCTCGAGCTGGGGCGGGATGTCGTTCTCGTAGGTGTCCAGCACCAGCTTCAGCGTCAGGAAGAGGATGTCGTCCTTGTCGCGGAAATACTGGTAGATGAGCCCGGTGCTGACGCCCGCCTCGCGCGCGATCTGCTGGATCGTGGTCGTGTAGTAGCCTTTTTCCGAGAACAGCTTGACCGCGGCGCGCACGATCTGTCCGCGCCGCTCCTCCACCAGCCTGGCATCCGTCACCAGCGCCTGGACATCTCCGGCAGAACTCATTACATCTCTCCCCTGCAACATATGAATGAGCGCTCAGTCTGCCACAAATTTTCCTTGCCGCAGCGGCGTGCCGGCGGCGGTCCGCCGGCACGCCCGCCGGGTCAGTTGCCCTCGAACTTCGGCTTTTCCTTGGCGACGAAGGCGTTGTAGGCGCGCGTGAAGTCCTGCGTCTGCATGCAGATGGCCTGTGCCTCGGCCTCGGTCTCCAGCGCCTGCTCGATGGTCTGGTTCCATTCCTGGTGCAGGCATTTCTTGGTCATGGCATGGGCGAAGGCCGGGCCGTCCGCCAGGGACAGCGCCATCTTGCGCGCCTTCTCCATCAGCTGGTCCTGTGCCACGACGCCATTGAAGTAGCCCCAGGCAAGGCCGTCCTGCGCGCTCATGGCGCTGCCGGTGTACAGCAGTTCCGAGGCGCGGCCCTGGCCGATGATGCGCGGCAGGATGGCGCAGGCGCCCATGTCGCAGCCTGCCAGGCCGACGCGCACGAAGAGGAAGGCGGTCTTGGCCTCGGGGGTGGCATAGCGCAGGTCGGAGGCCATGGAGATGATCGCGCCGGCCCCGGCGCACACGCCGTCCACCGCCGCGATGATCGGCTGCGGGCAGGTGCGCATTTCCTTGACCAGGTTGCCGGTCATGCGGGTGAACGCCAGCAGGTCGTTCATGCTCATCTTGGTGAGCGGGCCGATGATCTCGTGCACGTCGCCGCCCGAGCAGAAGTTGCCGCCGGCGCCGGTGATGACGACGGCGCGCACGTCCTCGGCATACTGGAAGCGGTGGAAGGTGTCTCGCAACTCGGCGTAGCTCTCGAACGTCAGGGGATTCTTCCGTTCCGGGCGGTTCAGCGTGATCGTGGCGACGCGGTCGGCGACTTCCAGCTTGAAGTGCTCGGGCCGCCATTCTGCGGCTTTAAGTTTGTACATTCGATTCTCCTTGGTCTGTGGGTGCGCGCATTCGCGCTTGAAAATTAACGGTTAGCCGGCCAGCGTCAGCCCGCCGCTCACGCTGAGCACCTGGCCGGTCACGAAGCTGGCCTGGTCGCTGGCGAAGAATAGGACGGCATCCGCGAGTTCCGAGGGCTTGGCCAGGCGGCGCATCGGCGTCGCCTTGACGAAGGCCTCCTGGTGCTTTTCCGGCACGGCCCGCAGCAGCGGCGTGTCGGTCGGCCCGGGGCAGACGCAATTCACATTGATGTTGTAGCGCGCGACTTCCCGCGCCAGCGACTTGCAGAAGGCGATGGCGCCGCCCTTGGCGCCCGAATAGACGGTCTCTCCCATGCTGCCGACGCGGCCGGCATCGCTCGACACGACGACAACCTTGCCGGCGCCGCGCTCGATCATCTTGTCGAGAAAGGCATGCGTGACCGCAATCGGCCCCATAAGATTCAGGTCGATCACCTTGCGCCAGAACTCCGGCGTGTTCTCCATGAAGGGCTGGATCTTGCCCCAGCCGGCGACATTGGCGACGATATCCACATGGCCGCGCAGGTCATAGGCGCGCTGCTTGAATGCGGCGATCGAATCCAGGTCGGTGACATCGAGACGGATGAACTCCGCACCGAGCCCGCGGCCGCGCAGCTCGGCTGCCGCTTCGCCCCCTTTCTGCTCGTCGATGTCGCCCAGCAGCACGAAGGCGCCCGCCGTTGCCAGCGCTTCGGCCGTGGCCCGGCCGATACCCGAAGCGGCGCCGGTGACGACCGCGGTCCTGTCTTTCAGTTGCATGCTACGACCTCCCGGTTTGTCTGATGGGCGTACCCATGATGGATAGGATTTTCTCCGCCGAACCGCCCTCAAACGAAGCGGCAGAATGGGTGAATGATTGCTCATTCATTTACGGATGTCAAGACGCCGCCCTTTGCGATTTCATAGTTTCTGATGGCTTGACAAGTAAAATGAATGAGTGTTCAATCACTCCAATGTCGAGCGGCATCGCAGGCGGCGGAATCCTTGCCTGAGGCCGACGCAAACTGGATCCGGCGACCCGGAGGACGAGTGAAGATTGATACGATGAATGCGGCGGACGAGATTATCGGCCGACCGCTCGCGCAGGGCCTGGGCGGGCAGGCGGCCATATTGTGCGAGGATCGCACGGTCAGCTTCGCGGAACTGAATGCGGACGCCAATCGGTACGGCAATGCGCTTTCCGCTCGGGGCGTCGCGCGGGGGGATCGGGTGCTGTTCCTGATGGACGATTCGCCCGAACTGGTGGCCGCCTATCTCGGCACCCTGCGCATGGGCGCCGTCGCCGTTGCGCTCAGCGTGCGGCTTGCCTCGCGCGACCTGCGCTACGTCATCCAGGACAGCGGTTGCCGGGTGATCTTCGTCGATGCGCATTTCCTCGATCTGTATGAGAATGCATCGGCGGGTCTGGACACTCCGCCGCTGGTCGTTGTTGTGGGCGGCGCGAAACCGCCTGCCCCTCCTTGCATACCACTGGCGACGTTTCTTGCCAGCCAGTCCGACCGGCTTGAATCCGTTCGCATGGACCCGGAGGAAGTCGGTTTCTGGCTCTACTCCTCCGGCACCACCGGCAGGCCCAAGGCGGTCATGCATCCGCATCGCAGCGTGCGCGTCGCCGACTGCCTCGAGCGGGAGTATCTCGGCGTTCGGCCGGGCGATCGCGTGTTCACCACTTCGAAGATCTTCTTCGGTTTCGCGCTCGGCCATTCGCTCATGGGCGGTCTGCAATGCGGCGCCACGATCATCCTCTCGCCGGCCTGGCCGGACCCCAAGCTGATCATCTCGACGGTGGAACGCCACCGGCCCACGGTGTTCTTCAGCACGCCGGTCATGTATCGCAACCTGATGCGCGAGGGCGCCCCGGCGAATCCGGCGTTTCGCGCCATCCGCCACTTCGTGGCAGCCGGCGAAAAACTGCCGGAATCGCTCTACGACGACTGGCTGGAACTGTGCGGCAAGCCCATCCTCGACGGCGTCGGCGCCTCCGAGACGGTATTCCTGTTTCTTTTCAATCAACCCGACGACGCCCTGGGCGGTTCCTCCGGGAAACCGGTCTCATGGGCCGAAGTACGTCTCGTGGACGACGAAGGCAACGACATCACCGAACCGGGCAGGGCCGGACAGATCGCCATCCGCACCTCTTGCCAGTTCATCGGCTACTGGCAACAACCGGAATTGACGGCGCGCGCGCTGCGGGACGGCTGGTATTTTCCCGGCGACATGTTCCAGTTCGACGCGGGGGGACGCTGGTGCCACATGGGCCGTTCCGACGACATGCTCAAGATTTCCGGCCAATGGGTCAGCCCGGCCGAAATCGAAGCCTGCGCCCTGACCGTTCCCGGCGTGCTGGACGCCGCCGTGGTCGGCTTCCCCAACGAGGACGGCCTGACGCGCATCGCGCTGTTCGCCGTGCCGCGCGACGCCGAGGCGGACCAGGCCGCGCTGACGGAGGCGCTGTTGCAGACCTTCAAGTCGACGCTGTCGATCTACAAGTGCCCGCGCACCATCCGCTTTGTCACCGAGCTGCCGCAGACGGCGACGGGCAAGACGCAGCGCTACCGCCTGCGCGAAATGCTCAAGCAGCCAACCTGACGCATAGCCTGCGGAAATGAGCGCACCTGCCGACTCGCTTCAGGACAAACACGCCGTCGTCACCGGCGGCGGCCGCGGCATCGGCGCGGCCATCGCCCGCAGCCTCGCCGAACGGGGCGCACGAATCACGCTGATGGGTCGCACGCTGCCAACGCTAGAGCGCGAGGCGGCCGGGCTGCGTGCCTTGACCGAAGTGCATTGCCAGACAGTCGATATCGCCGATCCTGCGGCGGTCGACTCGGCCTTCGCCGCCGCCGCGGGCGCAATGGGGCCGATTGCCATTCTGGTCAACAACGCCGGCCAGGCCTCCAGCGCGCCATTCGCCAGGACCGATCTTGCGCTCTGGCAG
>WBZL01000012.1_pt1 | contig 183152 bp, 168 predicted proteins | sample 5204291 | NCBI WGS metagenome assembly WBZL01 (sample SAMN12344345, study PRJNA552823) | activated sludge metagenome | biome: Activated sludge suspended growth; feature: Nitrification reactor; material: Wastewater; isolation source: activated sludge from nitrification reactor of wastewater...
AGCGGCAAGCCTTCGAACAACTCGCCGCTGGGTTCGCTCGGGTCGGATTCAGGTCGCATGGACCGTCAACGCACCATGCCCACGCTGGGCTGTCGGGGTTATCCCAAATATTCACAAGCTCTCAGGCCGCGGCCGGCTTGACCGCGCGTGCCGCCGGCAGCGGCTGCACCGGGCTGGCGGCGGCGACGTTGCCGTGGCCCAGCGCGTGGCCCATGCACACGAAGGTGTGCAGCTCGTAGGCGAAAGCGTCGAGCCGCGCCGCCAGCACGCGGTTGGCGCGGCTCAGCGCGTTGTAGCCCACCACCGCCGGCACCGCGACGGCCAGACCCAGGCCGGTCATGATCAGCGCCTCGCCCACCGGGCCGGCCACCTTGTCCAGCGTGCCGGCGCCGCTCATGCCGATGGCCACCAGCGCGTGGTACACGCCCCACACCGTGCCGAACAGGCCGACGAAGGGTGCGGTCGCCCCCACCGTGGCCAGCACCGACAGGCCGTTTTCCAGCCGCGTGGTCTCTTCGTCGAGCACCTTCTTGATGGTGCGGGTGACGAACTCGCTGGCGCTGCCGGCTTCTTCGAGCTTGGCCGCGCCGTACTTGGCGTGGTGCGCCTGGGCGTGCATCGCGTGCGCGGTCAGGTGCGAGAACGGGTCGCGTGCGCCGTGCGCGGTGATCTCGGCCGCCACCGCATCGAGCGAGGTGGCGTTCCAGAACAGCTGCAGGAAGGTCGCGCCGTGCGCCTTGCGCAGGTACAGCGAGATGCCCTTGACCGCGATGATCACCCACGACGCGATCGACATCGCGATCAGGATCGCCAGCAGCGTCTTGCCCACACCATCGGTGTAGGCGATGAAATGGCCGAAGCCCAGGGCGCCGGTTTCCATGTTCACTTCTCCAGTTCGAATCGGATCGGGATCAGCGCCCAGCCTTCCACCGGCCGGCCGGCTTCGGCATAGGGCTTGAAGCGCGCCTTGTGCACGGCGGCCAGCGCCGCCTGGTCCAGCCGCGCATGGCCGGACGAGCGCTCGACCTCCACGCTTTGCGGCGCACCGCCGCCGGTGCTGATGTAGGCGCGCACCAGCACTTGCCCGGTCTCGCCGCGCTTTTGCGACAGCCGCGGGTACTCGACCTGCGGCGGCACCAGGTACTGCACCGCGGTGTCGGGCAGCACCCGCGGCGGCGGCGCGGCAACGGCCGGGGCCGGCGGCGGCGCCGCAACCGGTGCTGCCGGTGGCGCCGGCTCGGCCGGCGCGGGCGGCGGTGGCGGCACGGTGAAACTTTCGGCCGACGCGGGCTCAGGCGTCGACAGCACGGGCACCGGCGGCAGCGGGCGCGGCTTGGGTGGTGGCTGGCGCTTGATCACCGGCTGGGGCACCGGTTCGGGCGGCCGCGGCGGCGCGGGCGGTGTCGGCGGCGCCGGTGGCGCCAGCAGGTCGACCAGGATCGGCACGATCTGCACCGCCTGGTCGCGCACCGCCTGCACCTGCAGCAGCGCCCACAGCGCCAGCACGTGCAGCGCAATGATCGCCAGCACCACCACGCGGCGCTGCGACGGCGCCAGGCCGGCGCCGCTGCTGCAGTCGCGCAACGGCGGCAGACGGCGCGCCGCAGCGTCGGCCGGCGGCGGGCTCAGCGGGATGGGCAGGCGGTGGGTGTGCACGACGATGGCAAGCGCTCGCGGACAGCGCGGCGCCCACGGTAGGCCGTATTTTTAGCACAGATGAGTGTGATTCGCGTTTATCCGGATGGAAGAATTTTCAGGGCGCGCCGCCATCACATCCGTCGCCGCGGTGGCATTGGCGGCGCCGGGTGGCTGCATGGTGGCATCTGCGCCCCGCTGCGTCCCGCCGTCGGCTGCGCCTGCGGCGCACATCCGGTGTGCAACCCGCGCTGTCACAATTTGGCGCTTCCGCCTCACCCTTCCCGACCATGAACGTATTGCGCTTCAGCGACCTGATCGCCGCCGGCAAGGTGGCCGGCCGGCGCGTTTTCATCCGTGCCGATCTGAACGTGCCGCTGGACGGCGCGGGCCAGATCACCGAGGACACGCGAATCCGCGCGTCGCTGCCGTGCATCCGCATGGCGCTGGACGCCGGCGCGGCAGTGATGGTCAGCTCGCACCTGGGCCGGCCCAAGGAGGGCGAATTCAAGCCCGAGGACTCGCTGGCGCCGGTGGCGCAGCGCCTGGGCGAGCTGCTGGGCGGGGCCTATGCCAACGGCGTGCCGCTGCGCACGGGCTGGGTCGACGGCGTGGACGTCGCACCCGGCCAGCTGGTGCTGCTCGAGAACTGCCGGCTGAACAAGGGCGAGAAGAAAAACGACGAGGCGCTGGCGAAGAAGCTGGCCGCGCTGTGCGACATCTTCGTGCACGACGCCTTCGGCACCGCGCACCGCGCCGAGGCCAGCACCTACGGCATCGCCCGGTTCGCCCCCATCGCCTGCGCCGGGCCGCTGCTGGCCGCCGAGATCGACGCCATCACCCAGGCGCTGGCCAACCCCAGGCGGCCGCTGCTGGCGATCGTCGCAGGCTCCAAGGTCAGCACCAAGCTGAGCATCCTGCAGGCGCTGGCGGCCAAGGTCGACGGCCTGATCGTCGGCGGCGGCATCGCCAACACCTTCCTGCTGGCCGAGGGCCTGCCGATCGGCAAGAGCCTGGCCGAAGCCGCGCTGGTCGACGAAGCCAAGGCCGTGATCGCGACGATGAAGGCGCGCGGCGCGGCGGTGCCGATCCCGCTGGACGTGGTCACGGCCAAGGAATTCAAGGCCGACGCGCCAGTCAGCGTCAAGGCGGTGGCCGAGGTCGCGGCCGACGACCTGATCCTGGACATCGGGCCGCGCACCGCCGCGCTGCTGGCCGAGCGGCTGAAGGCCGCCGGCACCATCGTGTGGAACGGGCCGGTGGGTGTGTTCGAGTTCGACGCCTTCGCCCACGGCACCGAGGCCATCGCGCGCGCCATCGCCGCCAGCAGCGCGTTCAGCATCGCCGGCGGCGGCGACACGCTGGCGGCGATCGCCAAATACGGCATCGAGGCCGATGTCGGCTACATCTCCACCGGCGGCGGCGCCTTCCTCGAGGTGCTGGAAGGCAAGACGCTGCCCGCATTCGAGATCCTGGCGCGGCGCGCGGCCGGCTGATCCGGCCGCGCGCCGCCTTGATTGCCCTCTTGGCAGTCGCTTCTGTTTGAGCGCCGCTGCCGATGGCAGCGCGGCCAAACCGGCGTAACCTTCGCGGTCCTGCAGCGTCACCAAGGAGACAAGGCCGATGAATGCCCCGCTGACCCCTGCCGAGGAAGCCCTGCGCGATGCCGCGCTCGAATACCACCGGCTGCCGCTGCCGGGCAAGATCTCGGTCACGCCGACCAAGCCGCTGTCCAACCAGCGCGACCTGTCGCTGGCCTACTCGCCGGGGGTGGCCTACGCCTGCCTGGCGATCGAGCAGGATCCGGCGCTGGCGGCGCAGTACACCTCGCGCGCCAATCTCGTTGGCGTGATCACCAACGGCACTGCGGTGCTGGGCCTGGGCGACATCGGCGCGCTGGCCGGCAAGCCGGTGATGGAAGGCAAGGGGTGCCTGTTCAAGAAGTTTGCCGGCATCGACGTCTTCGACATCGAGCTGGCCGAGCACGACCCGGACAAGCTGGTCGAGATCATCGCCGCGCTCGAGCCCACGCTGGGCGGCGTGAACCTCGAGGACATCAAGGCGCCCGAGTGCTTCACCATCGAGAAGCAGCTGCGCGAGCGGCTGAGCATCCCGGTGTTCCACGACGACCAGCACGGCACCGCGATCATCAGCGCGGCCGCGCTGATCAACGGCCTGGAGTTGGTGGGCAAGGACATCGGCACGATCAAGCTGGCGGTGTCGGGTGCCGGCGCGGCGGCCATCGCCTGCCTGGACCTGATGGTCAGCCTGGGCGTCAAGCCGGCCAACATCTACGTCTGCGACAGCAAGGGCGTGGTGCGCGAAGGGCGCGGCGACAAGCTGGATGAGTCCAAGCAGCGCTACTGCCAGAAGACCGATGCGAAGACCCTGGCCGACGTGGTCAAGGGCGCCGACGTGTTCCTCGGCTGCTCGGCCCCCGGCGTGATGACGCCCGAGATGGTCAAGACCATGGCCGACAAGCCGGTGATCCTGGCGCTGGCCAACCCCGAGCCGGAGATCCGGCCCGAGCTGGCGCAGCAGGTGCGGCCCGACTGCATCATCGCCACCGGCCGTTCGGACTATCCGAACCAGGTCAACAACGTGCTGTGCTTCCCGTACATCTTCCGCGGTGCGCTCGACTGCGGCGCCACCAAGATCAACGAGGCGATGAAGCTGGCCTGCGTGCACGAGATCGCGGCGCTGGCCAAGGCCGAGGTCAGCGTCGAGGTGGCCGCCGCCTACCCGGGGCGCGAGATGAAGTTCGGCGCCGACTACCTGATCCCCACGCCCTTCGACGTGCGGCTGATCATGCGCATCGCCCCGGCGGTGGCCAAGGCGGCGATGGAATCGGGCGTGGCGACGCGGCCGATCGCCGACCTGGACCACTACCGCCAGGCGCTGAGCCGCTTCGTCTACCAGACCGGCATGTTCATGCGCCCGGTGTTCGACACCGCCAAGACGCGCCCGGCGCGCATCGTCTTTGCCGAGGGCGAGGACGAACGCGTGCTGCGCGCGCTGCAGGTGGTGCTCGAGGACGGTCTGGCGCAGCCGATCCTGGTGGGCCGCCCCGAGGTCATCCGCATGCGCATCGAACGCGCCGGCCTGAACCTGGCGGCGGGGCGCGACTTCGAACTGGTCAACCCCGAAGACGATCCGCGTTTCCGCGATTACTGGGAGACCTACGCCAAGCTGATGGGTCGCGACGGCGTCACCCCCGAGACCGCCAAGACGGCGGTGCGGCGCTCGAACACGCTGATCAGCGCGCTGATGGTGCGCCGCGGCGAGGCCGAGGGCATGCTGTGCGGGCTGGTCGGCCGCTACGACAACCACCTGGAGAACCTGCGCGCGGTGATCGGCTGCAAGCCCGGCAAGCGCACCATGGCGGCGATGAACGCGCTGATGCTGGAAGAGCACACGCTGTTCATCACCGACACCTTCGTCAACGAGGAGCCCAGCGCCGAGGAGCTGGCTGACATCGCCGAGATGGCGGCGGCCGAGGTGCGCCGCTTCGGCATTCCGCCGAAGGTGGCGTTCCTGTCGCACTCGATCTACGGCTCGTCGCAGCGCGCGTCGGCCAAGCGCATGCGCGCGGCGCGCGACCTGTTCGTGCAGCGTTGCCCGGACGTCGAATGCGATGGCGAGTTGCACGGCGACGCCGCGCTGTCCGAGCGGGTGCGCCGCACCTACCTGCCCGAGACCACGCTCACCGGTGCCGCCAACCTGCTGGTGCTGCCCAACATCGACGCCGCGAACATCCTGTTCAACGTGCTGAAGATGACCGGCGGCCACGGCGTGACGGTCGGGCCGATGCTGCTTGGCGCGGCCATGCCGGCGCACATCCTGGGCCCGGCGGCCACCGTGCGGCGCATCATCAACATGACCGCGGTCACCGTCGCCGACGCCGCCGAGCTTGCCGCCGCGCGCGCCGCGCAGTCCTGAGCGGGCCGCCGCAGCGCCTGCCGTTCCCACGCACCCCCCATCGCTCGAAAGCTTGTTCATGACCCGCGCCACCAAGATCGTCGCCACGCTCGGCCCTGCGTCGAGCGACCCTGCCGTGCTCGAGCGGCTGCTGCGTGCCGGCGTCGACGTGGTGCGGCTGAACTTCAGCCACGGCAGCGCGCAGGACCACTGCAACCGCGCCGCGCTGGTGCGCGAGGCCGCACAGCGCGTGGGCAAGCCGGTGGCGCTGATGGCCGACCTGCAAGGCCCGAAGATCCGCGTCGGCAGGTTCGTCGACGGCCAGGTGACGCTGGTCAAGGGCGAGGCTTTCACGCTCGACGCGCAGCGCGAAGCGCCCGGCGATATCACCGCGGTGGGGCTGGACTACAAGGAGCTGCCGCGCGACGTGCGCCCCGGCGACCGGCTGCTGCTCAACGACGGGTTGATCGTACTGACGGTGCAGGCGGTACGCGGCGAACAGGTGCACACCACGGTCACGCAAGGCGGCGTGCTGTCCAACAACAAGGGCATCAACAAGGAAGGCGGCGGCTTGACCGCGCCGGCGCTGACCGCCAAGGACATGGAAGACATCAAGACCGCGATGAGCTTCCAGTGCGAATACCTCGCGGTGAGCTTTCCGAAGAACGCGACCGACATGGAGCTGGCGCGCCAGCTGGCCAACGTCGCCGGCGAGGCGCACCACCGCCACAAGCCGGCGCTGATCGCCAAGATCGAGCGCAGCGAGGCGATCCCGCAACTCGAGGCGATCCTGAAGGCCAGCGACGGCATCATGGTGGCGCGCGGCGACCTGGCGGTCGAGGTCGGCGCGGCCGCGGTGCCGGCGCTGCAAAAGAAGATGATCAGCATGGCCCGGGCGATGGACAAGGTCACCATCACCGCCACGCAGATGATGGAAAGCATGATCCACCAGCCGGTGCCCACGCGCGCCGAGGTCAGCGACGTGGCCAACGCGGTGCTCGACGGCACCGACGCGGTGATGCTCAGCGCCGAGACCGCCGCCGGGCAGTACCCGGTGGAGACGGTGGAGCACATGCACCTGATCGCGCTCGAGGCCGAGCGCGCCGAGGACGTGCGGCTGGACGCCGACTTCATTGACAAGCGCTTCGGCCGCATCGACCAGACGATCGCGATGGGGGCGCTGTTCACCGCCTACCACCTGGGCTGCAAGGCGATCATCGCGCTGACGGAAAGCGGCTCGACGGCGCTATGGATGAGCCGGCACGACATCCACGTGCCGATCTTCGGCGTGACCTCGTCGGCCCGCTCCGAGCGGCGCATGGCGCTGTACCGCAACGTGCGCCCGATGCTGATGGACTCGCACACCGACCGCGACGAGGCGCTGGCCGACGCCGAGCGGCTGCTGGTCGAACGCGGCGTGCTGATGCCCGGCGACACCTACGCGATCACCTGTGGCGAGCCGATGGGCCGCCCCGGCGGCACCAACATGCTGAAGGTGTGCCGCGTGGCGTGATGCGCGCGCCTGGCCACGAGCCCCGTCCGCCGCCAACCGCGCGCGGCACTGCGCTCGTCGAGGCCGCCGCGGTGGCCGGCGAAGGCACGGTCGAGATCGAGCCGGTTCGCGGTATGGTCGAGCATCGTGTGTGGGTTCATCGAGCTGAAGCCATGAGCAGCGCCTTGCGCGGTGCGCTGCGGTGCCGGCTGCGGCCAGCGCCAGCGCATGGCATGAAGGGCAACCATTGAGCGCGGTCGAGTTCAGGTTGGTGCGGGCCGACACACCCGAGCTGGTGCAGATGGCACGAGAGCTCTTTGGCGAGTACGCGCGCAGCCTGCAGATCGACCTGGCCTTCCAGGACTTCGAGGCCGAGCTGGCTGCCTTGCCCGGCGAGTACGCGCCGCCCGGCGGCGCGCTGCTGCTGGCCTTCGCCGACGACACGCTGGCCGGCTGCGGCGCGATGCGCCCGCTGCCCGATGTCGACCACGCCAACGCCTGCGAGATGAAGCGGCTGTTCGTGCGCCCGGCGTTTCGCGGCTTCGGCCTGGGGCGGGTGATGGCGCAGGCGCTGATCGACCGCGCGGCCAGCGCCGGCTATTCGTCGATGCTGCTGGACACGCTGGACGACATGGCGTCGGCGCGCGCGCTGTACGCGAGCCTGGGCTTCGAGGAGGTCGCGCCGTACTACTTCAACCCGATTGCCGGCGCGCACTACATGAAGGTGCAGTTGTAGGCCGGGCCTGGGCATAGACTGCGCCCAGCACGCAACCCCGCTCGCACGGAGGCCTTATGAACCCCTTCAGGCAGATGCTGCTCACCGCCGGCGGCAAGCCGCCGATCGGCACCTGGATCAGCTCGGCCAGCCCGATCGTCGCCGAGGCCGTCGGCCACGCCGGCTTCGACTGGGGCGTGGTCGACATGGAGCACGCGCCGCTGGACCTGATGGGCGTGGTGCACATGCTGCAGGCGCTGGGCAACACCAAGATGCTGGGCGTGGTGCGGCTGCCGTGGAACGATGCGGTGGTGGTCAAGCGGCTGCTCGATGCCGGCGCGACGACGTTGTTGTTTCCGTTCGTGCAGAACGCCGACGAGGCGGCGCGCGCGGTGGCCGCCACACGCTACCCGCCGGCCGGCATGCGCGGCATGTCGGGCGCGAGCCGCGCCTCGAAGTTCGGCACCACGCCCAACTACGCCAAGGTGGCCGATGCCGGCATCGGCGTGATCGTGCAGCTGGAAACACCGCAGGCGCTGACGCAGATCGAAGCCATCGCGGCGGTCGACGGCGTCGACGCGATCTTCATCGGCCCGGCCGACCTGTCGGCCAACATGGGCTACACGGGGCAGTTCACGCACCCGGCGGTGATGCAGGCGATGGCCGACGCGGCGCTGCGCTGCAAGGCGCTGGACAAGCCGGTGGGCACGGTCGGCGCCACGCCGGACATCGTCACCCAGTACCGCGCCCTGGGCTACGACTACCTGGCGGTGTCGTCCGACCTGGGGCTGCTGATGAGCGGCGCGCTGGCCACGGTGCACGCGCTGCGCGGCCTGTCCGGCGACAAGCACGTGCATTCGCTGCACGCCGGCACGCGCACCGACGGCTGAGCATGCCGGTCAGGCCGATCGGCAACGCGATGCGCTCGGCCGAGCCGTCGGCCCACGGGCGGCGCAGCGCGGCGGTCGGCGCTTCCCCGAAGGCGCGGGCGCAGCTCGAAGTCCGCACGCCGTGAGCCCCGAGGCGTTCGCGCGCTCGCGGCTGCTGGCCGAGTTGCGCGCCGCACGCCGCTGGGATCTGGCGGTCATCGGCGGTGGTGCGACCGGGCTGGGCGTGGCGCTGGACGCCGCCGCGCGCGGGCTGGCGGTGGCGCTGGTCGAGGCCGAAGACTTCGCCAAGGGCACGTCGTCGCGCGCCACCAAGCTGGTGCACGGCGGCGTGCGCTACCTGGCGCAAGGCGACATCGGCCTGGTGCACGAGGCGTTGCGCGAGCGCAGCACGCTGCTGGCCAACGCACCGCAGCTGGCGCAGCGCCTGGGCTTCGTGGTGCCGGCGTATCGGCTGCGCGACCTGCCGTTCTACGGCGCGGGCTTGAAGGCCTACGACGTGCTGGCCGGGCGCCACAGCCTGGGCGACACCGAGTGGCTGTCGGCGCAGCGCACGCTGCAACTGCTGCCCACGGTGCGGCGCAGCGGGCTGGTCGGCGGCATCCGCTACTGGGATGGCCAGTTCGACGATGCGCGGCTGGCGGTGCTGCTGGCGCGCACCGCGATCGACCGCGGCGCGGTGGCCGTCAACCACTGCGCGGCCACGGCGCTGCTGCGCGAGCAAGGCCAGGTGTGCGGCGTGCTCGCGCGCGACGCCGAAAGCGGCGAGCAGTTCAGCCTGCGTGCCGGCTGCGTCGTCAATGCCACCGGCGTGTGGGTCGACGCGGTGCGCGACATGGACCGCGACCCCGGCGCGCCGCCGCGCACACCGCTGGTGGCGCCCAGCCAGGGCGTGCATCTGGTCGTCGACCGCGCGTTTGTGCCAGGGTCGCATGCGCTGATGGTGCCCCGCACCAGCGACGGGCGGGTGCTGTTCGCGGTGCCGTGGCTGGGCAAGACGATCCTGGGCACCACCGACACGCCGCGCCACGACCTGGATCGCGAGCCCGCACCGTTTCGCCACGAGGTCGACTTCATCCTGCGCGAAGCCGCGCGCGTTCTGGCCCGAGCTCCCAGCCGCGCCGACGTGCGCTCGGTGTGGGTCGGCTTGCGGCCGCTGGTGCGCCACGGCGGCGACGAGGCCGAAGACACCAAGGCGCTGTCGCGCGAGCACACGGTAAGCGTGGCGCGCTCGGGGCTGGTCACGGTCACCGGCGGCAAATGGACCACCTACCGCGCGATGGCCGAGGACGTGCTCGAGCGCTGCATGGCCAGTGGCGCGCTGCCGCGCCGCCCGGCCGGCGTGACGCTGCACCTGCCGCTGCTCGGCGCTGCACCGGGGCGGCCGCTGTGCGAGCCGCCGGGCGAGCATCTTTACGGCAGCGAGGCCGCGCTGCTGCACGGTCTGCCCGGCGCCGAGCGCTGGCTGTGGCGCGACGCCGAATCGGGGCGCGGCGGCCTGAGCGAAGCGATGGTGCGCTTCGCGCTGCGTTTCGAGCTGGCGCGCAGCCTGGAGGACGTGCTGGCGCGGCGCTCGCGGCTGCTGTTCCTGGATGCGGCGCGTGCCGCCGCGCTGATCGAGCCGGTGGCCGCGCTGATCGAACAGGAGCTGGGCCAGCCCATCGGCAACGAACAGCGCCAGGCCTTCGCCGCGTTGACCGAGCGCTACCTGACATTGCCCTGACTGTGTGTCGCGCCGATGCGTCGCGGGAAACTGCGGGTTGGCCCTTATAATTTTTTGGTTTTGCTGAACCCCGACGTGGTCACACGCTCATGCCCGAAAGGCCAGTGAATTCAAGGCCGCTTCGTTCGGGAACATGGGATGACGCCACCGACGACGAGGCGACGTTTCGTCCCCTGACCCGCGAACAGGCGCAGGCCTTGCGGATCAGGCAACCCCAGGTTCCGGTCTGGTGGGTGGTGGCGGCGCAGGCCGCGGTGGGCGTGGTCGTGGCCTTGCTTGCGTGGGCGATCACGGGTGACGTTTCGGTGTTCGCGTCGGCGCTGTATGGCGCTTGCGCGGTGGTGGTGCCGGCAGCGTTGATGGCGCGGGGTCTGAGCAGCTTGCTTGGCCGCGTGTCGCCAGCCGCAAGCGCTGTCAGCTTCATGTTGTGGGAGGCGGTCAAGATCGGGGTTTCGGTGCTGATGCTCGCGCTGGCACCGAAGATCGTGCAACCGCTGAGTTGGCCAGCGCTGCTGGTGGGCTTGGTGGTTTGCTTGAAGGTATATCTGCTGGCGCTGCTGTGGCGGCGGCCGGCAACAAAACAGCAATCGGGAACCTGAACAAATGGCAGCCCAAGAAGGCCAAGCTCTGACCGCCGGCGAATACATCGTCCACCACCTGCATCACCTGCAGGTCGGCACCCAAAAGGCCGTGGTCGACTTCTCGGTCGTCAACATGGACTCGGTGTTCTATTCGATCCTGATGGGCGCGCTGGGTTGCTGGATCCTGTGGTTGGCCGCGCGCAAGGCCACCTCCGGTGTGCCGGGGCGCTTCCAGGCCGCGGTGGAGTTCCTGATCGAGATGGTCGACTCGCAGGCCAAGGGCATCGTGCACAACGCGCACAGCCGCAAGATGGTCGCCCCGCTGGCCTTGACCGTGTTCGTCTGGATCTTCCTGATGAACGCGCTGGACCTGCTGCCGGTCGATCTGCTGCCGGTGGTGTGGCACACCGCCGGGCCGGCCTTCGGCGTGCCCGACTACATGCGCATCGTGCCCACCGCCGACCTGTCGGTCACCATGGGCCTGAGCCTGGGCGTGCTGCTGGTGTGCCTGTACTACAACGTCAAGATCAAGGGCCTGGGCGGCTGGATCCACGAACTGTTCACCGCGCCGTTCGGCAACAAGTGGTTCCTGTATCCGGTGAACTTCCTGATGCAGATCGTCGAGTTCATCGCCAAGACCGTCTCGCACGGCATGCGGCTGTTCGGCAACATGTACGCCGGCGAGTTGATCTTCATGCTAATCGCGATGATGGGCGGTGCCTGGGCGCTCAGTGGCACCGGCATCATGCTGGCCATCGGCCATGTCATCGCCGGCACCGTGTGGGCCATCTTCCACATCCTGATCATCACGCTGCAGGCCTTCATCTTCATGATGCTGGCGCTGATCTACGTCGGCCAGGCGCACGACGCGCACTGACCCTTCCTCGACCCTTCGTTCCCTAGTTCGTCCCGTTCCTTTCACCACTCACCTTCCAAAACCAGGAGCAACCAAATGGAAGTCATCAGCTTTGTCGCCCTCGCCGCCGGCCTCATGATCGGTCTGGGTGCCGTCGGTGCTTGTATCGGCATCGGCATCATGGGCGGCAAGTACCTCGAGTCGGCCGGCCGCCAGCCCGAACTGATGGGCGAGCTGCAGACCAAGATGTTCCTGCTGGCTGGCCTGATCGACGCGGCCTTCATCATCGGCACCGGTATCGCGCTGTGGTTCGCCACGGCCAACCCGTTCCTGGGCCAGATCGCCAACCTGCCGAAGTAACTCCATCGTTGCTTCGGTCCGGCAGGCGGCGATCGGTGATCGTCGCCTGAGGCTTACCCCATGACGAGGTCACCGCAGTGAGCATCAACGCCACACTGATCGTCCAGATGATCGTCTTCGCGATCCTGGTCTGGTTCACGATGAAGTTCATCTGGCCGCCGATCACCGCCGCGCTCGACGAGCGCGCGCGCAAGGTCGCCGACGGCCTGTCGGCCGCCGACAAGGCCAAGGCCGAACTGGCGCAAGCCAACAAGCGCGTCGAAGAGCAGCTGGCGGCTGCGCGCACCGACGCCACCCAGCGCCTGGCCGACGCCGAGCGGCTGGCGCAGTCGATGGTCGAAGACGCCAAGGGCCGCGCCAACGAAGAGGGCGCGAAGATCATCGCCGCGGCCCGCGCCGAGGCCGAGCAAGAAGCCGCCAAGGCGCGCGAAGCGCTGCGCGAGCAGGTCGCCGCGCTGGCGGTCAAGGGCGCCGAGTCGATCCTGAAGCGCGAGGTCAACGCCGGCGTGCACGCCGAGCTGTTGACCCGGCTGAAGACCGAGCTTTGATCGGAGCCTGACAGCATGGCCGAGATCGCCACCATCGCCCGCCCCTACGCCGAGGCGCTGTTCAAGGCCGCCGGTGCCGACGCCGCGCAGCTGAAGGACCAGGTGTCCACCCTGGCGCGGCTGGCCGCCGACGCGCAGCTGCGCCGCTTCGCCGACGACCCCAAGGTCGCGTCGACCCAGGTGTTCGACCTGATCGCCGGCATCGCGCTGCAAAAGGGCGTGTCCTTCGATGCCAAGGTCGGCAACCTGCTGCGCACCGTGCTCGACAACGGCCGGCTGGGCGCGCTGCCGGAGATCGCCGCGCAGTACGGTGCGCTGGTCAATGCGCGCAGCGGCGTGCACGACGCCGTGATCCACAGCGCCTTCGCGATCGAGCCCGCGCAGTTGGGCGAGGTGGTGTCGGCGCTGGAGCAGCGCTTCAAGCGCAAGCTCAACGCGCAGGTGGTGATCGATCCCGAGCTGATCGGCGGCATCCGCGTCGTTGTCGGCGACGAGGTGCTGGACACCTCGGTGCGCGCGCGTCTCGAACAGATGAGGGTGGCGTTGACGGCCTGAGCGCCGCTGCAGCCACGTCCAACGGAGAAGAGTCATGCAACTGAATCCCGCAGAAATTTCCGAGCTGATCAAGAGCCGCATCGAAGGCCTGGGCGTCTCGGCCGACATCCGCAACCAAGGCACGGTGGTGTCGGTGACCGACGGCATCTGCCGCATCCACGGCCTTTCCGACGCGATGCAGGGCGAAATGCTCGAGTTCCCGGCCACCGCCGACGGCCAGCTCACCTTCGGCCTGGCGCTGAACCTCGAGCGCGACTCGGTCGGCGCGGTGATCCTGGGCGAGTACGAACACATCTCCGAGGGCGACACCGTCAAGTGCACCGGGCGCATCCTGGAAGTGCCGGTGGGCCCCGAGTTGAAGGGCCGCGTCGTCAATGCGCTGGGCCAGCCGATCGACGGCAAGGGCCCGATCAACGCCAAGATGACCGACGTCATCGAGAAGGTGGCGCCGGGCGTGATCGCGCGCCAGAGCGTGAGCCAGCCGGTGCAGACCGGCCTGAAGTCGATCGACACCATGGTGCCGATCGGCCGCGGCCAGCGCGAGTTGATCATCGGCGACCGCCAGACCGGCAAGACCGCGGTGGCGATCGACACGATCATCAACCAGAAGGGTCAGGACATGACCTGCGTCTACGTCGCCATCGGCCAGAAGGCGTCGTCGATCAAGAACGTGGTGCGCGCGCTCGAAGCCAACGGCGCGATGGACTACACCATCGTCGTTGCCGCCTCCGCCGCCGAAAGCGCGGCGATGCAGTACGTCGCCGCCTACTCCGGCTGCACCATGGGCGAGTACTTCCGCGACCGCGGCGAGGACGCGCTGATCATCTACGACGACCTGTCCAAGCAGGCGGTGGCCTACCGCCAGGTGTCGCTGCTGCTGCGCCGCCCGCCGGGCCGCGAAGCCTTTCCCGGCGACGTGTTCTATCTGCACAGCCGCCTGCTGGAACGCGCCGCTCGTGTCAACGCCGACTATGTCGAAGCCTTCACCAAGGGCGAGGTCAAGGGCAAGACCGGGTCGCTGACCGCGCTGCCGATCATCGAGACCCAGGCCGGCGACGTCTCGGCCTTCGTGCCGACCAACGTGATCTCGATCACCGACGGCCAGATCTTCCTGGAGACCTCGCTGTTCAACGCCGGCGTGCGCCCGGCGATCAACGCCGGTATCTCGGTGTCGCGGGTCGGCTCGGCGGCGCAGACCAAGCTGGTCAAGGGCCTGTCCGGCGGTATCCGTACCGACCTGGCGCAGTACCGTGAGCTGGCCGCCTTCGCGCAGTTCGCCTCCGACCTGGACGCCGCCACCAAGAAGCAGCTGGACCGCGGCGCGCGCGTCACCGAGCTGCTGAAGCAGGCGCAGTACTCGCCGCTGCCGATCAGCCTGATGGCCGCGTCGATCTTTGCGGTGAACAAGGGCTTCCTCGACGAGGTCGACGTGAAGAAGGTGCTCGACTTCGAGCACGGCTTGCACACCCACCTGAAGACCAGCCACGCCGCGCTGCTGAAGAAGCTGGACGACAGCAAGCAGCTGGACAAGGAATCCGAGGCCGAGCTCACCACCGCGATCGAAGCCTTCAAGAAGTCCTTCGCCTGAAGCACTGAGCGAAGCAAGGAGTTGCAGCGATGGCAGTCGGCAAGGAAATACGCGGCAAGATCTCGAGTGTCGAGAACACCAAGAAGATCACCAAGGCCATGGAGATGGTCGCCGCCAGCAAGATGCGCAAGGCGCAGGAGCGCATGCGCGCGGCCCGGCCCTATGCCGAGAAGGTGCGCAACCTGGCGGCCAACCTGTCGCAGGCCACGCCCGAGTACAAGCACCCGTTCATGCTCAAGCACGACGACGCCAAGCTCGCCGGCTTCATCGTCGTCACCACCGACAAGGGGCTGTGCGGCGGCCTGAACACCAACGTGCTGCGCATGGTCACGGCCAAGCTCAAGGAGCTGGAAGCGCAGGGTGTGAAGGCCGAGGCGGTGGCGATCGGCAACAAGGGTTTCGGCTTTCTCAACCGCATCGGCGCGAAGATCGTCTCGCACGCGGTGCAGCTGGGCGACAAGCCGCACCTGGACAAGCTGGTCGGGCCGGTCAAGGTGCTGCTCGACGCCTATACCGAAGGGCGGCTGAACTCGGTGTACCTGTGCTACACGCGCTTCATCAACACGATGAAGCAAGAGCCGGTGGTCGAGCAGCTGCTGCCGCTGGCGGCCGACGCGCTCGATTCGGGCGATGCCCACTCGCGCAGCTGGGACTACATCTACGAGCCCAATGCGCCGGCGGTGATCGACGACCTGCTGGTGCGCTACATCGAAGCGCTGGTCTACCAGGCCACCGCCGAGAACCTGGCCTCCGAGCAGTCGGCGCGCATGGTGGCGATGAAGTCGGCCACCGACAACGCCGGCAACGTCATCGCCGAGCTGAAGCTGGTCTACAACAAGACGCGCCAGGCGGCGATCACCAAGGAACTGTCCGAGATCGTGGCGGGAGCCGCCGCCGTCTGAGCGGCGAGGCGGGCCACGGTCTGACGAATTCAAGAATCACGCATCTCGAAGGAAGCGAAAAATGTCTGAAGTTCAAGCGTCCGGCAAGATCGTCCAGTGCATCGGCGCGGTGGTCGACGTGGAGTTCCCGCGCAACGCCATGCCCAAGGTGTACGACGCGCTCAAGCTCGAAGGCACCGCGCTGACGCTGGAAGTGCAGCAGCAGCTCGGCGACGGCATCGTGCGCACCATCGCGCTGGGCTCGTCCGACGGCCTGCGTCGCGGGCTCGAGGTCAGCAACACCGGCAAGGCGATCACCGTGCCGGTGGGCCGTGCCACGCTGGGCCGCATCATGGACGTGCTCGGCAACCCGATCGACGAGCGCGGCCCGGTGAGCCAGGAGCTGACCGCGCCGATCCACCGCCGCCCGCCGGCCTACGACGAACTGAGCCCGTCGCAGGACCTGCTGGAAACCGGCATCAAGGTCATCGACCTGGTGTGCCCCTTCGCCAAGGGCGGCAAGGTCGGCCTGTTCGGTGGCGCCGGTGTCGGCAAGACCGTGAACATGATGGAGCTGATCAACAACATCGCCAAGGCGCACTCGGGCCTGTCGGTGTTTGCCGGCGTCGGCGAGCGCACGCGCGAGGGCAACGACTTCTATCACGAGATGATGGACTCGAAGGTCGTGGTCAGCGACAACCTCGCCGAGTCGAAGGTGGCGATGGTCTACGGCCAGATGAACGAGCCGCCGGGCAACCGCCTGCGCGTGGCGCTGACCGGGCTGACGATCGCCGAATCGTTCCGCGACGAAGGCCGCGACGTGCTGTTCTTCGTCGACAACATCTACCGCTACACGCTGGCCGGCACCGAAGTCTCGGCGCTGCTGGGCCGCATGCCCTCGGCGGTGGGCTACCAGCCGACGCTGGCCGAAGAGATGGGCCGGCTGCAAGAGCGCATCACTTCCACCAAGGTCGGCTCGATCACCTCGATCCAGGCGGTGTACGTGCCGGCCGACGACCTGACTGACCCGTCGCCGGCGACCACCTTCGCCCACCTGGACTCCACCGTGGTGCTGTCTCGTGACATCGCCGCGCTGGGCATCTACCCGGCGGTCGACCCGCTCGACTCCACCAGCCGCCAGCTCGACCCGCACGTCGTTGGCGAGGAGCACTACCAAGTGGCACGCGCGGTGCAGGGCACGCTGCAGCGCTACAAGGAGCTGCGCGACATCATCGCCATCCTGGGCATGGACGAACTGGCGCCCGAGGACAAGCTGGCGGTGGCGCGTGCGCGCAAGATTCAGCGTTTCCTGAGCCAACCGTTCCACGTCGCCGAAGTCTTCACCGGCACGGCAGGCAAGTACGTGCCGCTGAAGGAAACCATCCGCGGCTTCAAGATGATCGTCAACGGCGAGTGCGACGCGCTGCCCGAGCAGGCCTTCTACATGGTCGGCTCGATCGACGAGGCCATCGCCAAGGCCAAGACGGTTCAGTAAGCGAGCCGGGAAGGAAAGCACATGGCCACGCTGCACGTCGATGTGGTGTCCGCCGAGGAAGGCATCTTCTCGGGCCACGCGAAGTTCGTCGCGCTGCCCGGCGAGATGGGCGAGCTCGGCATCTATCCGCGCCACACGCCGCTGATCACGCGCATCAAGCCCGGCGCGGTGCGCATCGTGCGCGCCGACAACGACGAGGAAGAATTCGTCTTCGTCGCCGGCGGCATCCTCGAGGTGCAGCCGGGCACGGTGACGGTGCTGGCCGACACCGCGATCCGCGGCCGCGACCTCGACGAGGCCAAGGCCACCGAGGCGCGCAAGCAGGCCGAGGATGCGATGAAGAACGCCGCCAGCGACATCGACTTCGCCAAGGCGCAAAGCGAGTTCGCGGCGATGGCCGCGCAGATCGCCGCGCTGCGCAAGTTCCGCAAGAAGTAGCGCGCCGCGCAGCGGCGGCGATGGCGGCCAAGGTCAAACTGGCGCGCAGCGACTACCAGTCGCGGCTCGAGGCGCTGCAGATCGAGCTCAACCAGCTTGCGCGCTGGTTGCAGCACACCGGCGCCCGACTGCTGGTGCTGATCGAAGGCCGCGACACCGCGGGCAAGGGCGGCGTGATCTCGGCGATCAACGACACGCTGCCGCCGCGCATCTGCAAGAGCGTTGCCCTGCCCAAGCCCAGCGAGCGCGAAACCACGCAGTGGTACTTCCAGCGCTACGCCGCGCACCTGCCGGCGGCCGGCGAGATCGTGCTGTTCGACCGCAGCTGGTACAACCGCGCTGGCGTCGAGGCCGTGATGGGCTACTGCACGCCGCGGCAGACCGACGCGTTCCTGCGCCAGGTGCCGGTGTTCGAGAAGCTGCTGGTCGATGACGGCATCCTGCTGCTCAAGTACTGGCTGACGGTGGACCAGGCACACCAGGAAGAGCGTTTCAGCGAGCGGCTGCACGACCCGCTGAAGCGCTGGAAGCTGTCGCCGGTGGACTTGCAGGCGCGCCACAAGTACGTCGAATATGGCCGGGCGCGCGACCGCATGCTGCAGGCCACGCACAAGCCGCACGCGCCGTGGACGCTGGTCGACTTCAACGACCAGCGCCGCGGCCGGCTGACGCTGATCCGCCACCTGCTCGACCAACTGCCCGACACGCGCTTGCCCGAACCGCAGGTCGAATTTCCGCTGCTGCCGGGCAAGCCGAAGCGCGAGCGCTTCGACGGGCCGCTCAAGCCAATCAGGAGCGTCTAGCGCGCCAGGTCAGCCAGCGGCCGCTGGCGCGCCAAGGGCGTCTAACGCACCAGCGGCGTGTCCGGCAACTCGTTCGGATTGGCCGCACCCGCGGCCAGCGCGAAGTGCTGGCGCAGCAGTTGGTCGACCGCGTCGACCGCCGCCGCAAGGCCCTGCTCGAAGCGTCCGGCCTTGAACGCCGACGCCATGTCGCGCGCCAGCGCCTGCCAGTGCTGCGGTGGCACATGCCGCGCCACGCCGCGGTCGGCGACGATCTCGATCGCGTGTTCGGCCAGCAGCAGATAGATCAGCACGCCGTTGTTGTGCTCGGTGTCCCACACGCGCAGCTTGCCGAACATGGCCAACGCGCGCTCGCGCGCCGTCGCGCCGCGCCACAGGTACGACAGCGGCAAGCCGGCTTCGACGCACAGCCGGATCTCGCCGCTGTGGCCGGCTTCACTGTGCTGCACGCGCTCGGTCAGCCGCTGCAGTGCGGCGGCATCGACCGCGCGCGCGGCGTCGGTGTCGTCGAACCAACGATGCCTGAGGATGCGCGCCAGCCGGTTCATCTCACCAGTCCCCCGAGGCGCCGCCGCCGCCGAAGTCGCCGCCGCCGCCGGAGCCAAAGCCGCCGCCGCCGCCAAAGCCACCACCGCGGCCGCCAAAGCCGCCACCCCCGCCGAAGCCCCCGCCGCCGCCCCAGATCACCGGCCCGCCACGCCGCCGTGCGCCGCGGCCCATGCCGCGCGCCAGCGCGCCGATGCCCAGCACCCCCACCACCAGCAGCGTGATCAGCGCGGCCGCAGCGGCGATCAGCACGCTGGCGCTGGCGATCCAGGCCGCCGCACCGGCGCCGCCGGCGGTCAGCAGCGCGCCGAGCCGCCGGCCCAGCAGCTTGCTGAGGATGCTGCCGATCACCGGCACCGCGACGAAGAAGAACATCAGCAGTTCTTCCATCGAGCCCGCCTGCGGGCCGCTGGGCTGCGGTGGCGGCGCCGGCAGGCCCTCGCCCTTGATGCGCGAGATCAGCGCGTCGATGCCGGCGTCCAGCCCGGCGGCGAAGTTGCCGGCGCGAAAGGCCGGGCTGATCGTGCGGTCGATGATCTGCCGCGCCGCCAGGTCGGGCACCGCGCCTTCCAGCGCCTTGGCCACCTCGATGCGGATGCGCCGGTCGTTCTTGGCGACGACGATCAGCACGCCGTCGCCGACCTCGCGCCGGCCGATCTTCCACTGGTCGGCGACGCGAAAGGCGAAGGCAGCGATGTCCTCGGGCGCGCTGCTGGGCACCATCAGCACCACGATCTGCGTGCCCTGTGCCTGCTCGAAGGCGGCGAGCTTGGCTTGCAGCGCGCCGCGCTGCGGCCCGTCCAGCGTGCCGGTCTGGTCGATCACGCGCGCTGTCAGCGCCGGCACCGGCAGCAGGTCCTGCGCCCAGGCCGGCAGCCATAGCGCCAGCAGCCAAGTGGCCAGCAGCAGCCGCCGCATGCCAGCCCTTCAGCCCTTCAGCCCTTCAGCCCGGGCTCACTTCGCGCCAGCCGGCGCGGCCCTGTCGAAGTTCACGCTCGGCGGCACGCTGATCTGGGCCTCGTTCTGCACCGTGAAGTTGGGCTTGACCGGATAGCTGAACAGCATCGCCGTCAGGTTGGTCGGGAAGCTGCGCGCCAGCACGTTGAAGTCGTTCACCGCCTTGATGTAGCGGTTGCGCGCCACGGTGATGCGGTTCTCGGTGCCTTCGAGCTGCACGCGCAGGTCCTGAAAGGCCTGGTTGGCCTTCAGATCGGGGTAGCGCTCCACCGTCACCATCAGTCGGCTCAAAGCGCTGCCCAGCTCGCCCTGCGCGGCCTGGAACTTCTGGAAGGCCTCGGGGTTGTCGATCAGCTCCGGCGTGGCCTGGATGCTGGTGGCCTTGGCGCGCGCCTCGATCACCTTGGTCAGCGTCTCCTGCTCGAAGTTGGCCTCGCCCTTGACCGTGGCCACGATGTTCGGGATCAGGTCGGCGCGGCGCTGGTACTGGTTCAGCACCTCGGCCCAGGCCGCCTTGACCTGCTCGTCCAGGCGCTGGAACTGGTTGTAGCCGCAGCCGCCCAGCAGCAGCGGTGCCAGCAGCGCGACGAGCCAGGCGATACGGTGATGGATCTTCATGCAGCCTCCCAGCAGCGTTCGGGGGGTGGATGCTACTTTGTCGCGCAGCCGGCGCTGTGCGGCGTCGGCCGGGCGCCGTGGCCGTGGCTCGGCTGGCGCCAGCCGCGCGGGGCCACGCCGATAATGCCCGCCCATGCCGACCTCAGCACTGCACAACGACACCTTCCTGCGCGCCTGCCTGCGCCAACCCACCGACCACACGCCGCTGTGGCTGATGCGCCAGGCCGGGCGCTACCTGCCCGAGTACAAGGCGACACGCGCGCGCGCCGGCAGCTTCATGGGGCTGGCGACGAACCCGCAGTACGCCACCGAGGTCACGCTGCAGCCGCTGGATCGTTTTGCGCTGGACGCGGCGATCCTGTTCTCCGACATCCTGACCGTGCCCGACGCGATGGGGCTGGGCCTGAGCTTCGAGGCCGGCGAAGGGCCGCGCTTTGCCCACCCGCTGCGCGACGAGGCCGCGGTGGCGCGGCTGGCCGTGCCCGACATGGAGCGGCTGCGTTACGTGTTCGACGCGGTGGCGGCGATCCGCAAGGCGCTGCTGACCACCGACGCCCAGGGGCGCAGCGCCGGCCGCGTACCGCTGATCGGCTTTTCCGGCAGCCCGTGGACGCTGGCGTGTTACATGGTCGAAGGCGGCGGCAGCGACGACTACCGTCTCGTCAAGACCATGCTGTACGCGCGTCCCGATCTGCTGCAGCGCATCCTGGACATCAACGCCCAGGCGGTGGCGGCCTACCTCAACGCACAGATCGACGCCGGCGCGCAGGCGGTGATGATCTTCGACTCCTGGGGCGGCGTGCTCGCCGACGGCATGTTCCAGCGCTTCAGCCTGCACTACACGCGCCAGGTGCTGGCTGAAGTGAAGACCGAAAGCGAAGGCCGGCGCGTGCCGCGCATCGTCTTCACCAAGGGTGGCGGGCCGTGGCTGGCGCAGATCGCCGACAGCGGCGCAGATGTGGTCGGGCTGGACTGGACCGTGAACTTGAGCGCGGCACGCGCCGCGGCCGGTGAGCGTGTCGCGCTGCAGGGCAACCTGGACCCGAACGTGCTGTTCGCGCCGCCCGAGGTCGTGCGCGAGCAGGCGATCGCGGTGCTCGACAGCTTCGGGCCGCCGCAGCGCGCCGACGGCGGCTGGGACGGGCACGTCTTCAACCTGGGCCATGGCATCAGCCAGCACACCCCGCCCGAGCACGTCGCGGCCTTGGTCGAAGCGGTACACGGCCACTCGCGCCGCCTGCGCGCGGCCGGCGCCGCGGGCCTGTAGCGCCTGCGCGCGTCCGAAGCGCGCCTGCAGGCCGGTAAGTGAGTGCTCAGGGCTTGACTTATCCCCAGAAGTTGCGCAGCACTCACACCCTCGCCGGCAGCCATCCGCAGTTCTCCTGATGCCGGCTAAGTCGTTGATTTGCCTGAGCCAACCCGGTTGCCACGAAATGATGCAGCGGCAGTGCAGCCACGCCAAATCAAGAACTTGGCGCGGCCGGCCGCAGATTGCCCACAAAGTTATGCACAGGCTGTGTGGACAGCGCGGAAAGCGCTTTTCAATCAGCAGCTTAGGGCCAACTCCTCAGCGGATATCGAGCAATATGCCGCAACCGGCACCGCACCTGCCGTGACTGAAACGGTCGTTTTGCCGGTGGTTGTGGATGCGCCGCAACACGCCGGGCTGAACGCCACGCTCGACTACCTGAGCACCGGCGCGCTGGCGCCGGGCAGCCTGGTGCAGGTGCCACTGGGCCGGCGCAGCGTGGCCGGCGTGGTCTGGCATCGCCGCATCGGGCCGGCGCCGGCCGACGCGCAGCTGCGGCCCATCGACGCGGCGCTGGGCTGCCTGCCACCGCTCGGGCCCGAGTGGCGGCAGTTGGTGGAGTTCACTGCCGGGTACTACCAGCGCAGCCTGGGCGAGGTCGCGCTGGCGGTGCTGCCGCCCGAGCTGCGCAAGCTCAGCGACACCCAACTCGCGCGCCGGCTCGAGCGGCTGCGCCGGCAGTCGCCCGCCGCCGCGCCGCGGGCGCCGCCCGCGGTCGAGGCCGCGCTGCCGCTGCTGAGCGACGAGCAGGCGCAGGCGTTGCAGCAACTGGCGCTGCCCGAGGTGCCGCCACGCCCGACCTTGCTGCAAGGCGTCACCGGCAGCGGCAAGACCGAGGTCTACCTGCGCTGCGCCGCGCAGGCGCTGCAGCAGCAGCGGCAGGTGCTGGTGCTGGTGCCCGAGATCAACCTGACGCCGCAGCTCGAGGCGCGTTTTGCCGAGCGCTTTGCCGCGCGTCGGCTGGTGTCGCTGCACAGCGGGCTGACGCCGGCACAGCGGCTGCGCCACTGGCTGCTGGCGCACCTGGGCCAAGCCGACCTGGTGCTGGGCACGCGGCTGGCGGTGTTCGCCTCGCTGCCGCGGCTGGGCCTGATCGTGGTCGACGAGGAGCACGATCCGTCGTTCAAGCAGCAGGAGGGCGCGCGCTACTCGGCGCGCGATCTGGCGGTGTACCGCGGCCGCGTCGAAGCGGCGGCGGTGCTGCTGGGCTCGGCCACGCCATCGCTGGAAAGCTGGAGCCACGCCCAGAACGGCCGCTACCGGCGGCTGCGCCTGACCCAGCGCATCGGCCGCGGCGCGCTGCCGGCGGTGCGCCTGCTCGACATGAATACCGTGGCGCGCGCTGCCGACGGTCAGATGCCGGCGCTGGCGCCGGCGCTGCAGCGCGAGCTCGAGCAGCGCACCGCGCGCGGCGAACAAAGCCTGCTGCTGCTGAACCGGCGCGGTTATGCGCCTGTGCTTTTTTGCAGCGCCTGCGGCTGGAAGAGCGGCTGCCCGCATTGCAGCGCGTGGCGCGTGTTCCACAAGGCCGACCGCACGCTGCGATGCCACCACTGCGGCTTTGGCGAGCGCGTGCCGCGCGCCTGCCCGGACTGCGGCAACCTGGACATCAGCGCGCTCGGCCGCGGCACCGAGAAGCTCGAAGAACAGATCCGGCTGGCGCTGCCCGGCGCACGCGTCGCGCGCATCGACGCCGACAGCACGCGCGCCAAGGGTGCGCTGCAGGCGCGGCTGAGCGCGGTGCATGCCGGCGAGGTCGACGTGCTGGTGGGCACGCAGATGATCGCCAAGGGCCACGACTTTCGCGGTGTCACGCTGGTGGCGGCGGTCAACCCGGATGCGGCGCTGTTCGCCAGCGACTTTCGCGCCGCGGAGCGGCTGTTCGCGCTGCTGATGCAGGCCAGCGGCCGCGCCGGGCGCGACGCGTCGCAGGCCGCGCAAAGCCAGATGTGGGTGCAGACCTGGCATCCGCGCCATGCGCTGTATGCGGCGTTGGTGGCACACGACTTCGATGCCTTCGCCAAGGCGCAACTGGCCGAGCGCCACACCGCCGGGCTGCCGCCGTTCAGCCACCTGGCGCTGCTGCGTGCCGAGGCGCGCCAGGCCGAGGTGGCCGCCGCTTTTCTCGAAGCCGCCGCGGCGCAGGCGCAAGCGTTGGCGCACGAGCTGGGGGTGCGGCTGTACCCGCCGGTGCCGCCGCCGCTGTCGCGCGTGGCCGGCGTCGAGCGGCTGCAGATGCTGGCCGAATCGGCCTCGCGCGCGGCGCTGCAGCGGCTGCTCGCGGCCTGGCTGCCGCAGCTGCGCGCGCTCAAGGCGCGCCACCGCGGCCTGCTGCGCTGGGCGGTGGACGTGGATCCGCTGGCGATCTGAGCCCACGCCCTACGGCCTTTGGCCGCCCCTCGGTGGGCATCGTCAGCGCCCCGGCAAGGCCGGGTCCGCGACGGTCGCTCGACGCGCCCCGACTTGCGAACCGGCTGCGGCCCTTCGCGCAACGCGGATCAAGAGCGTGGCTGCACGCCAAAGGCCCAGGCCAGCAGCGTGAAGCTGGCGAAGGCCAGCACCGTGCTGCTCATGATGATGCGGCTGATGCGGCCGTTGTCGGCGCCGTAGCGCTCGGCCAGCATCGCCACGTTGCTGGCGCTGGGCAGCGCCGCGGTCAAGGTCACGACCGCGATCGGGAATGCCCCCAGCGGCGCGCCCAACCGGGCCGCAGCGGCCATCGCCACGAACACCAGCAGCGGGTGCAGCAGCAGCTTCATCAGCGCCAGCGGCAGGTAGTGCGCCAGTGGCGTGCGCTCGTGCGCATGGCGCCCGGCGCGGCACAACACCGCGCCGATGGTGAACAGCGCCACCGGCGAGGCCGCGTCGCCGAGCATGCGCACCACCACATCCAGCGGGCCGGGCAGGCCGATGCCGGCCAGCGACAGCAGCGCGCCGGCGGCAATCGCCCACGGCAGCGGGTTGCCCGCCGCGCGGCGCAGCGCCCGCGGCAGCGCCGCGCGCAGCCCCGTGCCGGCCGCACCATGAAGCTGCGCCAGCGCGATGCACAACGAGCTGGTGACGAACAGGTCGACCAGCAAGGTGCAGATCACCGGCCCGGCCGCGGCCGGGCCGAGCAGCGCCACCAGCAGCGGCACGCCCATGAAGCCGCTGTTCGGGAACGACGCCACCAGCGCGCCGAAGGCGGCATCGGTCAGCTGCACCCGCGCGCCGAGCGTCAAGGTGACGGCGGCAAACACCATCAGCAGCGCGCACAGCAGGTACACCGCCAGCAACGCCGGATTCAGCAGTTCGAACAGCGGCGTGCTCATGCCGAAGCGCAGCAGCATGCACGGCAGCGCGAAGTACAGCACGAAGGCGTTGAGCCCCGGGATCGCGCTGTCGGGCAGCACGCCGCCGCGCGCCGCCAGCCAGCCGCACAGCACCAGCGCGAAGAACGGGACGGTGACGGCCAGGATGGGCTGCATGGGCTGCGCGCGAGTATCGCAAGCCGCCGCAGCGCCTAAGCTACGCGGCTTGTTCGCTTGGTTGCTGGAGATCGCCGATGTCGGCTTCGCGTCCCGGATGGATTCGCCGCGGGTTCGGTGTGGTGTGGCGGCTGCTCGACGGCACGCGCCGGCTGCTGCTGAACCTGCTGCTGCTGGCGCTGCTGGGCGCGCTGCTGTGGGGCTGGCTGCACAGCCGGCCGGCGCCGCTGGCCGACCGCACCGCGCTGGTGCTGCAGCTGCGCGGTCCGCTGGTCGAGCAGACCAGCGGCAGCTGGCGCGATGCGGCGCTGTTTCGCGTGCGCGGCGACGACCTGACGCAGGTGCAGCTGCGCGACCTGCTGGCCGTGCTCGACGCCGCGGCCAAGGATGCGCGGATCACGCAGGCACTGCTGCTGCTGGACGACTTCCAGGGCGCCGGGCCGGCCTCGCTGCGCGAGGTGGCCGCCGCGGTGCAGCGCTTCAAGGCCGCGGGCAAGCCGGTGCTGGCCTGGGGCACGCGCTACGACCAGCGCCAGTACCTCGTGGCCAGCGCCGCCAGCCAGGTGTGGCTGCACCCGATGGGCATGGTGCAGCTCGAGGGTTTCGGGCGGCTGCGCAACTACTACCGCGACGCGCTCGAGCGCCTTGGCCTGCGCGTCAGCGTGGTGCGCGCCGGGCGCTACAAGAGCTTCGCCGAGCCCTTCACCGAGAACGCACCGTCCAGCGACGCGCTGCAGGCCGAAACCGAGCTGCTGCACGCGCTGTGGGGTCACTACACCGGCACGGTCGAACGCGCGCGCGGGCTGGATGCCGGCAGCCTGATGCGCGCGATCGATGCGCTGCCGCAAAGCTTGAAGGCGGTGGGCGGCGACAGCGCGCGGCGCGCGCTCGACGACGGCCTGGTCGACGCGCTGAAGACCGCCGACGAACTGCGCGCGCAGCTGATCGAACGCGGCGCGCGCGACGACGCCGGCAGGAGCTTTCGCCAGGTGAGCTTCGATGCCTACCTCGCGCGGCTGCGCGCCGAGCGCTCGCCGCCTGACGGCGCCGCGCTGGCGGTGGTGGTGGCCGAAGGCGAGATCGGCGACGGCGACGCGCCGCCCGGGCGCATCGGCGGGCGCTCCACCGCCGCGCTGATCCGCCAGGCGCGCGACGACGATCAGGTCAAGGCGCTGGTGCTGCGCATCGACTCGCCCGGCGGCAGCGCGCTGGGTGCCGAGCTGGTGCGCCGCGAACTGCAGCTGACGCGCGACGCCGGCAAGCCGGTGGTGGTGTCGATGGGCGACATCGCGGCCTCGGGCGGCTACTGGATGGCCACCGCGGCCGACGAGGTCTTCGCCGATGCGGCCACGATCACCGGCTCGATCGGCGTGTTCACGCTGCTGCCCAGCGCTGAACAGGCCATGGCCAAGCTCAGCGTGCACAGCGCCGGGGTCACCACCACCTGGCTGGGTGCCGCGCACGACCCGCGCCGCGCAGTGGACCCGCGTTTCACCGAGCTGCTGCAGGCCAGCGTCGACCACCTGTACGCCGACTTCGTGGCCAAGGTGGCGGGCTCGCGCCAGCGCACGCCGCAGCAGATCGACGCGGTCGCGCAGGGCCGGGTCTGGAGCGGCGAGCAGGCGCTGCAGCATGGCCTGGTCGACCGCCTGGGCGGCCTGCGCGATGCGCTGGCCGCGGCGGCCAAGCGCGCCAAGCTGCCCGGCATCGACAGCGGCGGGCTGCGCATCGTCTACCTCGAGCGCCAGCCGGGGCGGCTGCAGCGCTTGCTCGACAGCCTGGGGGCCGATGTGCGCCAGGCGCTGGCGGCACCGCTCGAACAGCTCGTGCCCTGGGTGGGCATTGGCGCGGTGGCCGGCGGCGACCTGCAGCGCGATTTGCAGCACGATCTGGGGTGGCTGGCCGAAACCGCATCGCGGCGCGCGCCGTACGCGCTGGCCGCGCACTGCCTGTGCGAAGCACCCTGAGCCCGCTGGGCGCAATGACTATGATGCGCGCCCCGCTGCGCTGCCCGTCCTTCTTCACCCCACCATGCCGCAACGCCGCCCGCCGCGCGCGCGATCGCAGCCACCCGTTCACGCCCCGCCACCGCGCCGATGTCCGAAGCTGCCCACCCCCTGAACGACGCGCAGATGCAGGCGGTGCATCACCTGCGCGGCCCGTGCCTGGTGCTGGCCGGCGCCGGCTCGGGCAAGACCCGGGTCATCGTGCACAAGATCGCGCGGCTGCTGCACTCGGGCATCGAGGCCAGGCACATCGCCGCGATCACCTTCACCAACAAGGCCGCAGCCGAGATGCGCGAGCGTGCCAAGGCGCTGGTCGGCGCGCGTGCGGCCAAGGATCTGGCGGTCAGCACCTTTCACTCGCTGGGCGTGCGCATGCTGCGCGCCGACGGCGCGGCGATCGGGCTGAAGCCGCAGTTCTCGATCCTGGACAGCGACGACGTGCTCGGCGTGCTGCGCGACGCCGGCGGCTGCAGCGACAACGCGCTGGCCAAGACCTGGCAGTGGACCATCAGCCGCTGGAAGAACCAGGGGCTGGACGCCAGCGCCGCGGCGGCGGCCGCGGCCAGCGACGCCGAGCGCGTCGCCGCGCGCGTGATGGCGGTGTACGAGCAGCGGCTGGCGGCGTTCCAGGCGGTGGACTTCGACGACCTGATCGGGTTGCCGCTGGCGCTGCTGCGGCGCGACGAGGCGGCGCGCGCCAAGTGGCAGCAGCAGTTTCGTCACATCCTGATCGACGAGGTGCAGGACACCAACGCGGTGCAGTACGACTTGCTCAAGGCGCTGGTACAGCACGCCGATCCGGGCCATGTCACGCCCTTCACCGCGGTGGGCGATGACGACCAGAGCATCTACGGCTGGCGCGGCGCCACCATCGACAACCTGAAGCGGCTGCCGCAGGACTTCCCGGGGTTGAAGGTGATCGCGCTGCAGCAGAACTACCGCTCCAGCGGCCACATCCTGCGTGCGGCCAACCACGTGATCGCGGCCAACCCCAAGCTGTTCGACAAGCGGCTGTGGAGCGCCTTCGGCGACGGCGAGACGGTGCGCGTGGTCGAGTGCGACAACGAGCAGCACGAGGCCGAGCGCGCGGTGGCGCGCATCCAGGCGCTGCGCGCGGCCGACGCCACGTTGAAGCCCAGCGACTTCGCGATCCTGTACCGCGCCAACCACCAGGCCAAGGTGTTCGAGCAAAAGCTGCGTGCCGCGCAGATCGCCTACAAGGTCTCGGGCGGGCAGAGCTACTTCGACCGCGCCGAGATCAAGGACCTGTGCGCCTGGCTGCGGCTGCTGGTCAACGGCGACGACGATCCGGCCTTCCTGCGCGCGGTGGCCGCGCCCAAGCGCGGCATCGGTGCGGCCACGCTCGCCGCGCTGGGCGACTTCGCGTCGCAGTGGAAGACCAGCCTGTTCGAGGCGCTGCACTCGCCGATGCTGAACACCCAGCTCGCGCCCAAGGCCATCGGCGCGCTGCACGAGTTCGGCCGCTACGTCGGCGAGCTGGAACAGCGCGCGCGCCAGACCTGCGGTACCGCGGATGCCAAGGCGCTGCTGCTGGGCTGGCTGAAGGACATCGGCTACGAGCAGCACCTGCACGACGGCGCCGACAGCGACAAGCTGGCGGCCGCGCGCTGGGCCAACGTGCTCGACTTCGTCGACTGGATCGCGCGGCGCTGTGGTGGCGACGACCCGGCCGAGCCGCAAAGCGTGCTGCAGGTGGCGCAGACCATCAGCGTGATCATCAGCCTGGCCGAGCGCGGCGACGACGCCGACGTGGTCACGCTGTCGACGCTGCACGCCGCCAAGGGGCTGGAGTGGACGCACGTGCAGTTGGTCAGCTGCAACGAAGGGCTGCTGCCGTTCAAGACCGACGACGACACGATCGACGCGGCGGCGCTGGCGTCCCGGCTGGAAGAAGAGCGGCGGCTGATGTACGTGGGCATCACGCGCGCACGGCGCTCGCTGGTGGTGAGCACGCTGCGCCGGCGCAAGCGCGGCCGCGACACCGTGGCCGGCGTGCCCAGCCGCTTCATCGCCGAGATGAAGCTGGACGAAGGCGGCGCCAAGGAAGACCCGCGCGAGCGGCTGAAGCGGCTGCGCGCCGAACTGGCGGCGCGGGCCGCGGCGGGGCCGGTCTCGGCGGAGTGATCACGCTGGCGCGTCCTCCAGGCGCGTCAGCATCCGCCCTCGGCGGGTCTGCGAGGTTTTCAGCCAAGGAGCGCGTTGTCCGCATACTGCGCATGTGGACGCACTACGAGTGATGGCCGACCCCGTGCCGGGTTACGCTATGCAGCCCGTGCCGCACCGTAGCTTCTCGCGCGCATCGGTTGCCCTGAGCTGAACCCATGGACAAGCACTACCTGACCCCCTTGCTGTGCCCCGAGTCGATCGCGGTGTTTGCCGGCCGCAGCGACGACCCCGATTCGCAGACGCGGCAGGCGCGGCAGTTGCACGCCGCGCTGCGCGCGCAGCGCTACACCGGCGTGCTGCACTTCGTCGACGTGCACACCAGCGGCACGCTGGGCGACCTGGCGCGTACCCGGGTCGACCTGGCGGTGATCGCGCTGCCCGCGCCCGACATCGCCGCGGCGCTCGAGTTGGCCGCGCGCATGGGCTGCCGCGCCGCGCTGATCGTCGGCACCGGCATCGGCGCCGAGCAGGCGGCCGCGCTCAAGGCCAGCGCGCGGCGCGAGGGCATCGCGCTGCTCGGCCCGAACAGCCTGGGGTTGCAGCGCCCGTCGCTGCAGCTCAATGCCAGCGTGTTCGGCCCGCTCGCGGCCAGCGGCACGCTCGGGCTGGTGTGCCAGTCGGGCGCGCTGACGGTCGCGATGCTGGACTGGGCGCGGCACAACGGCGTGGGCTTCTCGTCGGTGGTGTCGGTGGGCGCGCACACCGGCATCGACACCGCCGAGGCGCTGGACTTCCTGGCCGCCGACGGCCGCACGCACAGCATCATCGTCTACCTGGAAGGCATCGCCAGCGCGCGGCGCTTCATCAGCGCGTTGCGCACTGCGTCGCATACCAAGCCGGTGGTGGTGCTGAAGTCGGGCCGCCGCGCCGGCGGCAACGCCGCAGCGCAGACCCACAGCGGCGCCATCGTCGGCAGCGACGAGGTGTTCGACGCCGCGCTGCGCCGCGCCGGCGCGGTGCGGGTGCGCTCCTTCGTCGAACTGTTCTCGGCCGCCAAGTGCCTGGCCTCGCGCTACCGGCCGGTGGGCAAGCGGCTGGCGGTGGTCAGCAACGGCGGTGGCCCCGGCGTGCTGGCGGCCGACTGGGCGGCCGAGATCGGGCTCGAACTGGGCCGGCTGTCGGCCGAGTCGGTGGCGGCGCTGGCGCCGCAGTTGGGCGAGCTGGCTTCGCTCAGCGACCTGATCGACGTGTCGGAGGACGCCGGCGCCGACGCGTACCGCGCCGCCATCGCCGCGGCCAACGCCGACGCGCAGATCGACGGCGTGCTGGCGATCCATGCGCCCAAGTCGGAGGTCGACTCCGCCGCGGTGGCCGAGGCGCTGGCTGACAGCCAGCGCGACATGCACAAGCCGCTGCTGGCGTGCTGGATGGGCGACTCGGCGGTGGTCGCGGCGCGCCAGCGCCTGGGCGACGCGCAGATCCCGAACTTCCGCACGCCCGAGGCGGCGGTGGGTGCCTTCGGCAACATCGCCACCTTCTACCAAAACCAGCTGCTGCTGCAGCAAACGCCCAGCCCGCTGTCGACGCTGGCCAAGCCCGACCTCGAGGGCGCGCGGCTGGTGATCGAAAGCGTGCTGACCGAGCGGCGCAGGATGCTGACCGAGCTCGAGTCGAAGACGCTGCTGTCGTCGTTCCTGATCCCGGTGACCTCCACCGTGCTGGCGCGCAGCGCCAACGAGGCGATGATGCTGGCCACGCAGCTGGGCTTTCCGGTGGCGCTGAAGATCGACTCGCCCGACATCGCGCACAAGTCCGACGTGCACGGCGTGGTGCTGAACATCAGCACCGGCGTGGCCGCGCGCGATGCCTACACCGACATGGTCGACCGCGTCAGCCGGCTGCTGCCCGACGCGCGCATCAACGGCGTGACGGTGCAGAAGATGGCCCCGACCCGGCACGCGCGCGAGATCAACATCGGCGTGGTCACCGACGACCCCTTCGGCCCGGTGATCGTGTTCGGCGCCGGCGGCACGATGATCGAGCTGATCAACGACCGCGCGATGGAGCTGCCGCCGCTGAACCGCTTCTTGGCGCACCGGCTGATCGAGCGCTCGCGCGTGGCCGAAACCCTGCTGGCTTGGCGCGGTGCGCCGCCGGCGCAGTTCGAGGCCCTCGAGCAGATCTTGCTGCGCGTGTCGGAGATGGTGTGCGCGCTGCCGCAGCTGCGCGAGATGGACATCAACCCGATCATCGTCGACGCCAACGGCGCGGTGGCGGTGGATGCGCGCATCGTCATCGACGGCAGCGTGCCGGCGCGCGGCGGCGCCGGCAACCCCTACAACCACCTGGCGATCCTGCCGTACCCGGCGCGCTACGAGCAGGTCTGGCCGCTGCGCGGCGGCGGCGACTACACGGTGCGCCCGATCCGCCCCGACGACGCGCAGATGCTGCAGGACATGGTGCAGCGGCTGTCGCCCGAGAGCCGCTACTTCCGCTTCGTCTCGTCGATCGAGCGGCTGCCGCCGAACATGCTGGCGCGCTTCACGCTGATCGACTACGACCGCGAGATGGCGCTGGTGGCGGTGCACAAGCAGCGGGTGGCCGATGCCGATGGCCAGGTCAGCGAGACCGAACGCATCATCGGCGTGTCGCGCTACATCACCAACCCCGACCAGACCAGTTGCGAGTTCGCGCTGGTGGTCGCCGACGACTTCGCCGGCAAGGGGCTGGGCGCGCGGCTGATGGAAAGCATCATGGACGTGGCGCGCGACAAGGGGCTGACCGAGATCATCGGCCTGGTGCTGACCGACAACAGCGGCATGCTCAAGCTGATGCGCAACCTGGGCTTCGCCATCAAGCGCCACGACGAAGACCGCGACTTCAACCTGGTCACGCACGCGCTGTAGCACCGGCTGCGTCGGATGCGCTGCAGGGCGCGTGCCCGGCGCTGCCGCCACCGGATGTTGGCGCGCCCGCTTCGCGCGGCGCCAGCAACTGCGCGGTTGCCCGCCCCGCGTTTGCGGGGGTGCTTCGGCCAAAGCCCGCGCCCGCACTGTCGGTGGGTCTTGCACCGCCTCGGCGGCGGCAACCCTTCGCAGGGCTGGGTCGCCACGCTCGCCGGGCCGGCGAACGGCAGCGGCCCCTGGGCATCGCAATACATTCCCATCGACGCCGCGGCGAAGTGGGTCTGGCACAGCTCCAACGGTGACCTCGACCCAACCCAGCCTGGCTTCAACCACGACGAGTGGCTCGTCTTTCGCATCCAGGTGGGTGCGACGCCGGTACCAGAGCCGACCAGCCTGGCGCTTGTCGGCCTCGCGCTGGCGGGGCTCGGCGCGGCGCGGCGCCGCCGCTGACTGAAGCGAAGGGGTCGGCAAAGCAGGCCCAGGGCCTTGGGGCTTGCCTGCCGCCGGCGCGCTGCCGACGGCGCGGCACGTGCCACGGCCGCCATGCCGGCGCCACCCTTCATCGCGGGCTGGCGGTTGCCGCCGGCGATGGCGCTGCGGCTGTCGCTGGGGCGTGATTTCGCCGGATTGAGCCGGTTGCGCACTGTGCCGGGCATGCCACGGGCGGCCGTGGACGAAGGCGGGTACTGGATAAGCGGGTTGGCGCCGGGCGCGCCGCAGCGGCGCTACGCCGTGGGCGCGAACTGCGCGAACTGCGCGTGCAGCCGCACGAACACGGCCGCACTGCGGTCATTGGCGCCGAGCCCCCCTGATCAGGCGCCGGCCCCTGGCGATCAAGCGGGCGGCCCGGTAGATGAGCTCCGGTATCACCGTCTTGATGCGTCGGCGCTTGGCCGCGTGGCGCACCGGCGCGTCGCGGCCGAGCAGGCCGCGCTGGCCCCTCAGCCGCCGCAGGTTCATCGCCAGCGCGGCGAGTTGGCGCGCCAGGTCGTGGGTGTCGAATTTGCCCGAGGGCAACCGCTGCCGATAGATCGGTCTTGAACTCGGCATGGGACTGCTCGTGCGTGCCGTGCTCGGCGTACAGCGCGCTGATCGCCTGAGCGCCAAACTGCGCCGCGCTCAGGCTGGTGCTCCAGCCTTCGAGTTCGACTTCGGGCACCAGCAACTGCTGGCCGCGCCGGTCGATTCGCCGCTCGGTGAGTCGCCACACGCGCCGCACGGGACGCTCGATGCCCTCGACCTGCACGGACTCGTCCCAGATCGCCACGCGCTTGCCCGCCCAGGGGGTGTGCCAGCTCGCGAGCGCGTGGGCATCGAGCCGGGCCAGCACGGCGCTGGCGTCGCTGCTGCGCGGGTTCCACTTGATCAGCCAGTCCACGCGCGGCACTGCGGGCTGGTTGTACGCATCGATGGCACGCATCAGCGCCGCGCAGTCAGAACCCGAATCCCGCCGCGCCAGGATCGGCGCGCGCGGCCCGTACGCGCCCAGGTACGCCGCCAGCGGGCAGTAGCCGTCCACGCCCGCGTGGGTGCGCCCCACGCCCTCCTTGGCGGTGCCGCCGTTGTCCATCGCGAAGGTGTCCACCTCCGGCGGCAACCAGCCGCACGGCAGCACCCCTTCGTCGGACCCATGACCGCGCAGCAGCGCCTCGATCAGACCCGGCACATGCTCGAACATCGCCCCAGCCTTGGCGCCCATGCGCTGGCGCAGCGTCGGGCTCGAGGGCAGCAGCGCAATCCCCAGCGCGTCCTTGAAGAACTTGTCGCCCCGACCGCCCTCGATGGCGTCGAAGTCGCTCTTGCCTTGCACGAGCAGGCCGAGCTGGCTGCGCACGATGTCGCGGCTCGCAACCCCCGTACGCACAGGCAGCGCCCGATCGAGCTGCCCGAGCTGCGGCTTCAGTGCCTCGAGATACTGGCCCACCAGGCCCAGGCCGCCGACGGCAGTGGGGTCGTAGGCGAGTTGCTTGACTTGGATTCGGGGCATGCCGACTTGTCGACATGCCCCTCGCCAAAGACCATCGGCACTCATCCTGCGGGTGACCGCTCACCGCGGTGAGGTCACGGATTCAGGGACCGGTTTCAAACAGACTGTCGAAAAATTTTACGGTGCAACCTTCGCTCAGCGAGACAATTCGGCCACCGCGTTGATCCAAAACGAATATATCGCTCTGGCACGGATATAGCTTCCAATTCTTTGCAGGCTAGCGGTTCAGCCGGCAACCCTTTCAGAACTGTCAACTCTCAGGAGCCCCCCCCTCATGATCAAGCAGCTTGCTCTCGCAGCTGGCGCGGCGATGTTGGGCTTGTCCGCACAGGCGGCCACGGTCGCGTATTCGTTCGACAACCCGTTCCAGAACACCGAGATCAACCAGAGCGGTTCCCTCGGCCTGTTCGATTCCAACCTCGGCACGCTCACCGGGGCCACCCTGATCGTGGATGGCGGCCTGCAAGGCACCATCCAGCTTGCGCTGGGCAACTCGGAGACCCCGACCAGCGTGCGCGGCACGACGGTCTCGGACATCGGCTTCAACAGCTCGCTGGCCGTGATCGACGCGCTCTTCAACGGCGTGGCCGACCTCTCGCTGAGTTACACCACGGGCTTCCAGCCGATGAACCCGAATTCGACCTACAACTCGCCGCTGCTGAGCGATAGCGATTTGCTGTCCTTCAACATCAGCAGCACCAGCGCCCTGTCGGCCGCTGGCGGTGGCAACTTCACGCTGAGCTGCGACTCGTTCTCCGGCCTGACCATTACGGGGGGCGCGGGCTTCTCCGGTGGCTCGCAGGCGACGCAGGGCCGCTGCGGCGCGCAGATCGTCTACACCTATGACGCAGGCCCGCCCGGCCAAGTGCCCGAGCCCGCCACGCTCGGCCTGGTCGGCCTGGCGCTGCTGGGCGCTGCCGGCGCGCGCCGCCGCAAGGGCTGATTGCGCATCCGGCGCAGCGCGCTGCGGCGCGCCAGCCCTCATCCAAGCCCCGGCGAGCCGGGGCTTTTTCGTGCTGCGGCGTGGCGGGCATCGAGCGCCAGGGCTTGCGCCCGGGTGCCGCGCGCCGACGGCGCGAGCAGCCTGCTGCCCCGGTCAGCGCGCCTGGGCCGTGCCCCTCAGCCGAGCTCGACCTCGGCTTCGACTTCCACCGGGATGTCGAACGGCAGTTCGGCCATACCCACCGCGCTGCGCGCATGGGCGCCGATGTCGGCGCCGAACAGCTCGAGGATCAGGTCGGAAAAGCCGTTGATCACCGACGGCTGCCGGTTGAAGCCGGCGGCCGAGTTGACCATGCCGAACACGCGCGTCCAGCCGGCAATGCGGTCCAGGCTGCCCAGCTCGCGCTGCAGGCTGCCCAGCATCGCCAGTGCGGTCAGCCGCGCCGCGGCGTAGCCTTGCTCGACGCTCAGCTCACGGCCGAGCTTGCCCAGCGGCTGCGCGATCGAGCCGTCGGCGTCTTGCGGCCCGTGGCCGGCAACCCAGGCGCGCTGGCCGCGCACGCGCACGAAGCGAAACGGCAGCACCATGCCAGCGGGTGGCTGCAGCGGCGGCGGCAGCGTCAGACCGAGGGCTTGCAGCCGTGCTTCGATCTGGGCCATGGCGCCGCCTGGTGTTGTGTGAAGGTGCGAACGATGACGCCGATGCACCGCGGCGGTCAAGTGTGAGTCTTTTCCAACGAGGTGTGAGCCTGAAGCCGGGCGCGAGATTCCAATGAGGAATGAGCCTGGAGGGGTTCTGAGGCTGGGGGGTGAGCGGCTCGAGGGGAGCCGGCATGCGCTGGGTGTCGATCATCGAAGCGATGGTGATCGACATGAACGAAGCACAGGTGCGCACGCTCGAGCAGGTGCGCCAGGTGGTGGCCGGCACGCAGGTGTTGGAGTTTGGGCGGGCCGCCGATGACGAGGGTCGGTATGGTTGGATCGAGCAGGTGCTGCGCCGCTTCGGCTACAGGCAGCTCGGGCGCGCCGACAAAGGGGCGGTGCGGGCCTACCTGCAGCAGCTGAGCGGCTACAGCCGCGCGCAGGTGACGCGGCTGGTGGCGCGCTGGGTTGCGGCCAAGCCGCTGGTGAAGAACTACCGTGGCCCGGAGCACGGATTTGCGCGCCGCTACACGGGCGCCGACGTGGCGCTGCTGGCCGAAGTGGACCGGGCCATGGGCACGCTGTCCGGGCCGGCCACGGCCTGCGTGCTGCGCCGCCAGCGCGACGTGTTCAAGGACGCTCGTTTCGAGCGCCTGGGCGACATCTCCGTGGGGCACCTGTACAACCTGCGCCACAGTGCACCGTACCGGGCGCAGCGCGTGGTGCTGACCAAGACGCGGCCGACGCGGCGCGTAGATATCGGTGTGCGCAAGGCGCCGGCGCCCGAGGGACGCGCAGGCTTCATCCGCATCGACAGCGTCCACCAAGGCGACCACGACGGCATCAAGGGCCTGTACCACATCAACGCGGTGGACTGCGTCACACAGTGGCAGGTGGTGGCCACGGTGCAGACGATTTCCGAGGCGCACCTGCTGCCCGTCATCGAGCAGATGCTCGAGCAGTTCCCATTCGAGATCCTCGGCTTCCACGCCGACAACGGCAGCGAGTACGTCAACCACCGCGTGGCCAAGATGCTCGACAAACTCAAGGTGGAGTTCACCCGCAGCCGGCCGCGCCACAGCAACGACAACGGCCTGGCCGAAACCAAGAACGGCGCCGTGGTGCGCAAGGAGTTCGGCTATGCGCACATCCCGCAGCGCCACGCCGCTCGCTTCAACACCTACTGCGTCGAGTACCTCAACCCGTTCTTGAATTTCCATCGGCCGTGCTTGTTCTCGACCGACAAGGCCGACCCGAACAAGCCCGGGCGCATCAAGAAGGTCTATCGCCCTCAGGACGCGATGACGCCGCTGGACAAGCTGGCCAGCCTGCCCGACGCGGCGGCGTGCCTGCGCCCAGGCATCACGCTGGAGCACCTGCGCCAGCTCGCCACAGCGCTCACCGACGTGCAGGCCGCCGAGGAACTCAACGAGGCACGCGCTGCGCTGTTCAAGCGGGTGCCGGCACGCACCGGCTGAGCCCGCAGAAAAAGCGGCGCCGAAAATCAACGCAGCCGCGGGGGCCGGGCGCTGCGCGCCCGGCAGGCTGTGGACATGTGGACGATGCGCTGACGCGCACCGGCACGGTCCGTGGACAACGCTTGGCAAGCGTTGCCCACCGCCCGCGCCTTCGCCCACATGCCCACAGCCTTCGACCAACGTAGAACAACCCCAAAAACCAGACCCCAATACACTGGCCGCGTCTACAACGGATCGACGCTCCGCGCGTCCCCGAGGTCAGGCCTCGTCAGGCTCATACCTCGTTTGGAAAAGACTGTGTGCGTCGCGCGCAGGGTGATGAGGCCGGCCTTGCGGCCGCGCGGCAGTCACCGCAGGCCCGACGGGCGCAGCAGCACCAGCGCCAGCGACACGCCGCAGCAGGCCATCGCCGCCCATTGCATCGGCCCGAGCGGCTCGGCGTGCACGATGGCGCCAGCCACCATCGCCACCATCGGCACCATGATCGACGACAACCCTGCCACGTTGACCGGCAGCATGCCGACGATGGCAAACCACGCGGCGTTGCCGATCGCCATCGGCACCAGCGCGATGTAGCCGACGATCACCAGGGTCTGCCACGACGGCATGAACCAGCGGCCATCGCCGAACCACAGCGCGCCCGCGCTGATCGGCACTGCGGTGATCAGCAGCTGCCAGCCGGTGAGCACGGTGGCTGGCACCGGGACGCTGCGCTGCTTCAAGATCAGCGTGCCGATGGCCCAACCCAGTCCGGCCGACACGCCCAGCGCGAAACCCAGCGGCGCTTGCGCGTAGTCGCGCAGCCCCGGCACCATCAGCAGCAGCACCGCCGCCGCGCCGAACAGCAGCCCGGCCAGCATGCGCCCGCTGAAGCGCTCGCCCAGCACCAGCCAGGAGATCAGCGCCGACCACAGCGGCATCGTGAAACCCAGGATCGCCGCCTGCCCCGACGGGATCAGGATCGCCGCGTAGGTGCTGGCGATGTTCCAGTACACCAGGTAAAAGCAGCTGGCCGCGACGATGCTCAGCCGGTACTCGCGCGGCACGCGCAGCGATTGGCCGCGTGCCCGCGCCACCGCCAGCAGCGTGACCCCGGCCAGCGTGACGCCGACCGCGCGAAAGCTCCACACCGAAATCTCGCGCACCGCCAGCGCGAGCAGCGGCCAGTTGGTGCCCCAGATCAGCGTCAGCAGCAGCACCAGCAGCACCAGCGCGCGGCGCGGAATCGGTTCTCGCATGGCTGGCAGGCTAACCGCAGTCAGCCGGGCCGCCGTGTCGCGCAAGGGACGGCGCGCAGCGCTGAAACTCGAGGCGCCGTGCCGGTGCCGCGCTGCCGCCATCGGGCACACTCGAAACCTTGCCGCGACGCGGCGCCACCCGCAGGAGCTGCCACCCATGGGACCATTGCACGGATTGCGCGTCATCGAACTGGCCGGCATCGGCCCGGGGCCGTTTTGCGCGATGCTGCTGGCCGACCTGGGCGCCGACGTGGTGCGTATCGATCGCACCGAAGCCAGCGATCTGGGCGTGCCGATGGACCGGCGCTACGACATCAATGCGCGCAACCGGCGCTCGGTGGCGCTGGACCTGAAGCGCAGCGCCGGGCGCGACGCGGTGCTGCGGCTGGCCGCGCGCGCCGACGTGCTGATCGAAGGCTTCCGCCCCGGCGTGGCCGAGCGGCTGGGCCTGGGGCCCGCCGATTGCCACGCGCTGAACCCCGGGCTGGTGTACGGCCGCATGACCGGCTTCGGCCAGAGCGGGCCGCTGGCGCAGGCCGCTGGCCATGACCTGAACTACATCGCGCTGACCGGCGCGCTGCACGCGATCGGCCCGGCCGGCGGCAAGCCGGTGGTGCCGCTGAACCTGGTGGGCGACTACGGCGGCGGTGCGCTGTACCTGGCGCTGGGGCTGCTGGCGGCGCTGCACGAGCGCAACCGCTCGGGCCGCGGCGACGTGGTCGACGCGGCGATGGTCGACGGCGCGGCGTCGCTGGCGTCGATCTTCTACGGCCTGAGCGCCAGCGGCCGCTGGAGCGAGCAGCGCGGCGCCAACCTGCTCGATGGCGGCGCGCCCTTCTACGACACCTACGAGACCGCCGACGGCAAGCACGTGGCGATCGGCGCGCTCGAGCCCAAGTTCTTCGCCGAGCTGGCGCAGCGCATCGGGCTGGACGCGCGCTTCGTCAAGGGCCAGTACGACCGCAGGCTGTGGCCCGAGCTGCGCGCAGCGATGGCGGCGATCCTGCGCGGCAGGACGCGCGATGAGTGGTGCGCGCTGCTCGAAGGCAGCGATGCCTGCTTTGCCCCGGTGCTGAGCATGGCCGAGTCGCCGCAGCATGCCCACGCGCGCACGCGCGAAGCCTTCATCGACATCGGCGGCGTGGTGCAGCCCGGCCCGGCGCCGCGCTTTGACCGCAGCACGCCCGATGCGGTGCGCCCGGCGCCGGCACCCGGTGAGCACACCGACCAGGTGCTGGCCGAGGCCGGGTTCTCGGCCGACGAGATCGCCGCGCTGCATGCGGCCGGCGTCGCGCGGCGTGGCTGACCGCCGGCCAGCACCGGCGCCGGCCGAACCTTGTCTGGACCGCACCGCGCCCAGATCGAGACCTGCTTGAGACCTGATTGAGACCGGACCCCGTGGCGGCCGCGACCCCATGGCTGCTCGCGGCCCTGGCGGTGGCCGCGGCCGCCGGCCCGTCGCTGCTGGCGTTCAACGTCTCGCCGTCGCCGACCTTCTTGAACCAGGCGCTGGCGCTGCTGCTGTGGGGCGGCTTCGTCGCGGCGGTGGCGCTGCTGGCGCCGTCGTCACGGCCGCTGCGCGGCGCGGCGCGCGATGCCTGGCTGCCGCTGGCCGCGCTGGCGGCGCTGATGGCGGCGGTGCTGTGGTCGTGGGGGCCGGGGGCCTTGCCGGCCGGGCTGGCGTTGTCGGCCCTGGGTCTGCTGCTGGCTTGCGTGGTGCTGCTGCTGGGCGGTGCCGCCGCACGCGCCAGCCCGCGCGCGGCCGAGCTGTTCGCGCTGTTTTGCGCCGGCTGGGTGGTGGCCGGTGTGCTCAGCGCGGCGATCGGCGCGGTGCAGGTGTTCGCGCCGCAGTGGGCCGACGGCCAGTGGCTCGCGCGCTCGGGTCTGGCCGGGCGGGCGGTGGGCAACCTGCGCCAGCCCAACCACCTGAGCAGCCTGCTGCTGTGGGCGGCGATCGCGCTGGTGCCGCTGCTCGAGCTGGGCCGGCTGAAGCGCGGCTTGGGCGCGGCGCTGTTCGCGCTGATGTGCTTCGCGGTGGTGCTGACGGCGTCGCGCACCGGGGTCGTCGGCATCGGTCTGCTGGCGCTGTGGGGTGCGCTGGATCGGCGGCTGGCGCGGCCGACGCGCGCTTTGCTGCTGGCTGCGCCGCTGTGCTATTTGCTCGGTTGGCTGGCTTTGAGCGCTTGGGCCGAAGCCAGCCACCACGCCTTCGGCGGCGAGACCCGGCTGGCCGAGGCCGACCTGTCGGGTTCGCGCTTCGCCATCTGGGCCAATGCGCTGGCGCTGATCCGCGCCCTGCCCTGGGCCGGCGTGGGCTTCGGCGAGTTCAACCTGGCGTGGACGCTGACGCCGTTTCCGGGCCGGCCGGTGGCCTTCTTCGACCACACGCACAACCTGCCGCTGCAGTTGCTGGTGGAACTGGGCCTGCCGCTGGGCGGCGCGGTGCTGGCGCTGCTGCTGGCGGCGCTATGGCGCGCCTGGCGCCTGGGCGCGCGCGACGCCGATGCCGGGCTGGCCGTGACGCGGCGCAGCGCCTGGATGCTGCTGCTGCTGGTCGGCCTGCACAGCCTGCTCGAGTACCCGCTGTGGTACGCGTACTTCGTGCTGCCCACCGCGTGGCTGTTCGGTTATGCGCTGGGCCGGCCGGTGCCGGCGCTGGCGCCCGGGCCGGTCTCGCGGGCTGGGTCCGTTGCCGGGTCGCGTCCGCCGCTGCTGTTCATCGGCGGCGTGCTGGTGGCGCTGGGCAGCGCGCTGGCGGTGCTGGACTACGCGCGCGTGGCGCGGGTGTTCGCGCCGCCGCACGATGGCAGCACGCTGGAGCAGCGCATCGCCGACGGCGAACGCAGCGTGCTGTTCGCGCACCACGCCGCCTACGCCGCGGCGACGACGCACGATGCGATCGCGGCGTCGGATGCGGCCTTCAAGCTGGCGCCGCACTACCTGCTGGACACGCGGCTGATGATCGCCTGGGCCGAGGCACTGGCGCGCGCCGGCGAGCTGGACAAGGCGCGCGCGCTGGCGCAGCGGCTGCGCGAGTTCCGCAACCCGCAGGCGCAGCAGTTCTTCGAAGCGTGCGACGCGCCGCCGGCCGGCGAGCCGCTGCCGTTCCAGTGCGAGGCACCGCGCACGCAGCCCGGCTGGCGCGACTACCTGCGTTGAGGGCTCCATGCAGCCCTGATCGCATCGTCACGACCAGCGGCGATCGGCGCAAAGCAGCCCAATACAGAACAGCCTTCACCGCAGAGGAATGGAGGACGCAGAGGTCCGCAGAGTAAAGCCAGACTTGTATTCCTCTGCGCAAACTCTGCGTCCTCCGTTCCTCTGCGGTGAATGTATTGGGTGTCGGCTATACGCCGAGAACCGTCACTCGACCTTCATCCTCGAACGCAACGAGGGATCACTCCGCCGCCCACTCGCCCGACTGGCCGCCGCTCTTGCGCAGCAGCCGGATGTCGCCCATGACCATGCCGCGGTCCACCGCCTTGCACATGTCGTACACGGTGAGCAGGCCCACCTGCACCGCGGTCAGTGCTTCCATCTCGACGCCGGTGCGGCCCAGCGTTTCCACCTGCGCGGTGCAGCGCAGCAGCGACGCCGCCTCGTCCAGCTCGAGTTCCACCGCCACGCGCGTGATCGGCAGCGGGTGGCACAGCGGCACCAGGTCGGCGGTGCGCTTGGCACCCTGGATCGCCGCGATGCGCGCGATGCCGAGCACGTCGCCCTTCTTGGCGTGGCCGGCCTTGATCAGCGCCAGCGTGTCGGGCTTCATGCGGATCACGCCGCTGGCGCGCGCCACGCGGTGCGTCTCGGGCTTGGCCGCGACGTCGACCATGTGCGCCTGGCCTTGGCGGTCGAAGTGGGTGAGTGCGGAACTCATCGGCGTCTTGAAGCCCCAATACAAGCCGAACCCGGCGGTGCGATCATAGCCAGCGTGCCGGCGCCCAGACGGCGCCCAGACGGCGCACGGGCCATGCTGCCGGCAGGCCTTCCCACACCCACCACCGAAGCCGCAACCCCTTGAAGCGAACCGCACTCCCGACGCGCGCCGGCGCGCTCTTGCTTGCCGCGGCGCTGGCCATCGCGCCGCCGCTGGCGCAAGCGCAGGTGCGCCTGCCGGCGCTGGGTGAATCGGCGGGCGAAGAGTTCAGCCTGAGCACCGAGCGCACGCTGGGCCAGCAGATCATGCGCGAGATCCGCCGCGACCCGGCCTACCTCGACGACCCGCCGCTGCTGGACTACGTGCAGCGCATCTGGCAGCCGCTGGTCGAGGCCGCGCGCCAGCGCGGCGAGATCACGCCCGACACCGCGCAGCAGCTGGCCTTCGAGGTCTTCCTGGTGCGCGACCGCAGCGTCAACGCCTTCGCACTGCCCGGCGGCTACGTTGGCGTGCACCTCGGGCTGATCGCGATGACCACCAGCGCCGACGAGCTGGCCGCGGTGCTCGCGCACGAGCTGACCCACGTCACGCAGCGCCACATCGCGCGCGGCGTGGTCAACGCCCAGCGCATCACGCTGCTGAGCCTGGCCGGGCTGATCCTGGGCGTGCTGGCCGCCAGCCGCGCCGGCAGCAGCGACGGCGTGCAAGCCGCGGTGGTCGGCTCGCAGGCGGCCGCCGCCCAAGGCCAGTTGAACTACACCCGCGACATGGAGCGCGAGGCCGACCGCGTCGGTTTCGGCGTGCTGGCCGACGCCGGTTATGCGCCGGCCGGCATGGCCTCGATGTTCGAGAAGCTCGACGCCGCCAACCGGCTGAACGACAGCGGCGCCTTCCCCTACCTGCGCAGCCACCCGCTGACGGTGGAGCGCATCAGCGAGGCGCGCGCGCGCATCGCGCTGGGCGCGCCCGGCCCCAAGTCCGACCGGATCGAGCACGCGCTGATGGCCGCGCGCGCGCGGGTGCTGATGGACCCGGGGCCTGAAGGCCTGCGCCGCCAGCAGCAGCGCGCCGCGATCACGCTGGCGCCGGGGGCGGCCGCCGTGTCCATTGCCGAGCAGCTGGGCGCGCTGTACGGTGGCGCGCTGGCCACGCTGCTGCTGGGCGACGAGGCCGCCGCCGACGCCACCGTGGCCAAGGCCCAGAAGCTGCTGCGCGAGCATCCGGCCGCGCCGGCCGAACGCGCGTTCCGGCAGTTGCAGGCCCAGATCGCGCTGCAGCGCGGCGACGCGCCAGCCGCCTGGAAGCTGCTCGACGGCCAGGGCGATGCGCGCTGGACCCTGCTGCTGCGCGGCCAGGTCGCGCTCGCGCTGTGGCGCGGCGGCGGCGCGGCAGCCTGCGCGGGCGCGGCGGCATCGGCCGCATCGGCCGCAGTGGGGGCCGCGCACTGCGACGCACCCGCTGCGGCCGCGCTGCGCGACAGCGGCGAAGCGCTGCGCAGCTGGGTGGCGACCCACGCGAACGACGCGCTGGCCTGGGCCATGCTGGCGCAGACCGAGGACGCGCTCGGCCAGCCGCTGCGCGCGCTGCGGGCCCAGGCCGAATCGCACGTCGCGCTGGGCGACATCGCCGGCGCGATCGATCGGCTGCGCGCGGCGCAGTCGCTGGCGCGCGGCGGCTCGGCCAACGATTTCATCGAGGCTTCGGTCGTCGACGCCCGGCTGCGCCAGCTACAGGCGCAGCAGCGCGAGATCGCCGCCGCACTGCGCAGCGGCAAGTAGCCGCGCGGCCGGCGCGGGCAAAATGGCCGCACCCGCTTCGCCAGCCCGCCGCCACGCCATGCCGCAGACCGATTCCGACGCAGCCCCGCTGTACCAAAGCCAGCTGCGCTCGCTGCCTTTGGTGGCGCGCGGCAAGGTGCGCGAGAACTACGCGGTTGGCCATGACCGGCTGCTGATGGTGGCCAGCGACCGCATCTCGGCCTTCGACGTGATCATGGGCGAGCCCATCCCCGGCAAGGGCCGGCTGCTCACGCGCATGGCGCTGTTCTGGTTCGAGCGGCTGAAGCACGTGGTGCCCAACCACCTCAGCGGCGAGGACCCGGCCGGCGTGGTCGCCGCCGACGAGCGCGCGCGGGTCGAAGGCCGCTCGATGCTGGTCAAGAGGCTGCAGCCGCTGCCGGTGGAGGCCGTGGTGCGCGGCTACCTGGCCGGCTCGGGCTGGGCCGAATACCAGCGCGGCCGCACGGTGTGCGGCGTGCCGCTGCCGCCTGGCCTGGTGCTGGCGTCGCGCCTGAGCGAGCCGATCTTCACCCCGGCGACCAAGGCCGAGGCCGGCGCGCACGACGAGAACATCCCCTTCGAACGCATGGCGCAACTCGTCGGCCCGGCGCTGGCCGAGCGGGTGCGCGAGGTCTCGCTGCGGCTGTACCGCGAGGCCGCGGCCCATGCGCTGCAGCGCGGCATCGTCATCGCCGACACCAAGTTCGAGTTCGGCCTGGACGACGCCGGCACGCTGACGCTGATGGACGAGGTGCTGACGCCCGATTCGTCGCGCTTTTGGCCGCTGCAGCGCTGGCGCGAGGGCGAGAACCCGCCCAGCTTCGACAAGCAGTTCCTGCGCGACTGGCTGGAAGCGGTGCGCATCGACGGCCAGCCGTGGAACAAGAAGGCGCCCGCGCCGCGGCTGCCCGACGAGGTGATCCGCGAGACCGCTGCGCGCTACGCCGAGGCGCTGCGCATCCTGACGGCCTGACCGGCACGCGGGCGTGGCGTCGCGGCTGCTCGCGCAACTGGCCTCGCGCATCGCCGCCGCGCGCGACCCGGTGGAGGCGGCCTGCCTGCGTGCGCAGCGCGGCATCTACCTGGCGCGCCAGGGCAAGTACGAGCACGCGCAGGCCACGGTCGATGCGATCCGCAGCGAGTTCGGCGCGCGCCCCGATGCGCAGGTGACGGCCTGGGTCAGCCTGGTCGAGGCGTTGATCCACTTCTACAGCCAGCCGGGGCCGCGCGCGCGCGACCGGCTGCAGCGCGCGCAGGTGCTGAGCCGCGCGATGAACCACCCGGTGCTGGTGCCGCTGTGCGCGGCATGGCTGGCGCACGTGGAGTTCAACGACAACCGCATGCAACCGATGCTGCAGCAGGTGCGCGAGGCGCTGCAGCGGGCGCAGCCGGATCACCACGCCGCGTTGGCGCGCGTCAGCCTGGTGGTGGCCGACGCCCTGCATTTCGCCGGCCGCTTCGACCTGGCCAAACCCTGGTACGCGAAGGTGCGCGAACACGCGCTGGCCGAGGGCGACGACGCGATGATCAGTGCGATGTTGCATAACGTGGCGGCGTTTAGGGCCAACGAGGTTCGGCTTGCAGATGCCTTTGGCACGCCGATCGCCACTGAGGTTAAGAGGGCGCTCATGGAGGCTCAGTCAACCGAGAACTACGACATCGGAATTGGTACAGCGTCGATGGCGCTGTTGATTCCGCTGATGAAGGCTCAGTTGCTCGTCACAGACGGCCGATGCGACGAGGCACTCAAGATCTTTGACGACGTTCTGGAAAAGAACAGTCCGGAGAACCTTGAGCGTCGGAAGGCTTGCTTCTATGCCGATCGCGCATGGTGTCATCTGAAGCTGGGCGAGCCGGCTTTGGCGCTGTCGGACGTGGAGCGTGCCTGTGCGCTGGATGACGTGCCGGCGGACCTGGACGACATGGCGTCCACGCATGCCCGGATTTCAGCGGTGCTGAGTGGGCTGAATCAGCCAGAGCGGGCCGCGGTTCATCAGCAGTCGGCAACCGAGCTTCTGCGCAAGCACGTGCAGTCCCAGGCAGTGCTTCTGCAGCAACTCCAGGAAGCGCTTGCGGGCGAGCGAGGTCTTGCTCGTTAGCGCCTGGGCAAGCGGGCGGTCAGGCGAAGGTGCGCTCCATCGCGGCATCGATGACGATGCCGCACAGGCTGTAGAGCAGCGATCCGATCAGCGCCGCACCGAACCCGGCGACGTGGAAGCCGTCGAGCAGCGCGGCGGCCCACCAGAACATCAGCGCGTTGATCACGAACAGGAACAGCCCCAGCGTCAGCAGCGTGATCGGCAGTGTCAGCAGCACCAGCAGCGGCCGCACCAGCGTATTGAACAGGCCGATGACGAAGGCAGCGAGCAGTGCCTCGCCGAAGGTCGTGACGACGACACCGCGGTACAGCTGCGCCACCAGCAGCAGCGCGGCGGCAAGCAACCCCCAGCGCACGATCAGTTTCATGGGTGCAGCATAGCGGCGTGGCAGCGCCGCATCGCAGCGCCGCCGAGTTGACGATCTGCCGGGGAAATCGCTTCTCAGCCCCCCGTGCAGGCACTAACATCGTGCGCGCCGGATTTCCGTCCTACACGAGGGTCGTTCAGACCTCACCGGACCCGGTTCCAAGACCCGATGGAGAGATCACACATGGCAACTGCGAAGAAGGCTCCCGCGAAGAAGGCACCAGCCAAGAAGGCGCCCGCCAAGAAGGCCGCGCCGAAGAAGCCGGCAACGAAGGCCGCACCCGCCAAGACGGCCGCGGCGAAGAAGGCTCCGGCCAAGAAGCGCACCCCCAGCGCGGCGTTCATGAAGGCGCTGACGCCCAGCGCGGCGCTGGCAGCGGTGATCGGCGACAAGGCGCTGCCGCGCACCGAGGTGACGAAGAAGATCTGGGAGTACATCAAGAAGAACGAGCTGCAGGACAAGGCGAAGAAGACGATGATCAACGCCGACGCCAAGCTGAAGGAGGTCTTCAAGAAGGCCCAGGTGTCGATGTTCGAGATGACCAAGCTGATCAACGAGCATCTGAAGTAGAGCGCCCGGGCGCCGCAACCCGATGGCCGTGGCCGCGCAAGCGCCACGGCTTTTTTGCGTTCTTGCTTCTTCGCTTTCGGGCTTGTTCGCGCGCGCTTCAGCGCTGCAGCTGCGCCGCCAGGAAGCGCCCGGTGTGGCTGCGCGGCTCGGCCGCCACCTGCTCGGGCGTGCCGGCCACCAGCAACTCGCCGCCGCCGGCGCCGCCTTCGGGGCCCAGGTCGAGCAGCCAGTCGGCGCAGCGGATCACGTCCAGGTTGTGCTCGATCACGACGATGGTGTTGCCGGCGTCGCGCAGCTGCTGCAGCACGCGCAGCAGCTGCGCGGTGTCGTGGAAATGCAGCCCCGTGGTTGGCTCGTCCAGGATGTACAGCGTGCGCCCAGTGTCGCGTTTGCTCAGCTCCAGCGCCAGCTTGACGCGCTGCGCCTCGCCGCCCGACAGCGTGGTCGCGCTCTGGCCGAGCTGGATGTAGCCCAGCCCGACGTCCAGCAGCGTGCGCAGCTTGCGCGCGATCGCCGGCACCGCGGCGAAGAACTCGTGCGCGTCCTCCACCGTCATGTCCAGCACCTGGGTGATGTTGCGGCCCTTGTAGAGGATCTGCAGCGTCTCGCGGTTGTAGCGTGCGCCGTGGCACACGTCGCAAGGCACGTAGACGTCGGGCAGGAAGTGCATCTCGACCTTGAGCACGCCGTCGCCCTGGCAGGCTTCGCAGCGCCCGCCTCCCGCCGCCGCGGCGACGTTGAAACTGAAGCGCCCGGCGCCGTAGCCGCGCTCGCGCGCCGCCGGCACCTCGGCGAAGAGTTCGCGCATCGGCGTGAACAGCCCCGTGTAGGTCGCCGGGTTGCTGCGTGGCGTGCGCCCGATCGGGCTTTGGTCGACGTTGATCACCTTGTCGAAGGCGTCCATGCCCTCGATGCGATCGTGCGGCGCCGGCTCGGCGTGGCTGGCGTAGAGCTTGCGCGCGATCGCGGCGTACAGCGTGTCGTTGACCAGCGTGCTCTTGCCCGAGCCGGACACGCCGGTGACGCAGGTGAACAGGCCGACGGGGATCTCGGCGGTGACGTTCTTCAAGTTGTTGCCGTGCGCGCCGACGATGCGCAGCACCGTGGCTTGGCCCGCGGCCGCGTCGCTGGCCGGCGCCGGGCGCCGCGGCGGCGGCTCGATGCGCCGCCGCCCCGACAGGTACTGGCCGGTCAATGACGCGGCGTCGGCCGCGACTTCGGCCGCGCTGCCCTGCGCGACCACCCGCCCGCCGTGCACGCCGGCACCCGGACCCATGTCGACCACGTGGTCGGCGCTGCGGATCATGTCCTCGTCGTGCTCGACCACCAGCACCGAGTTGCCCAGGTCGCGCAGGTGCTGCAGCGTACCGATCAGGCGCTCGTTGTCGCGCTGGTGCAAGCCGATCGACGGCTCGTCCAGCACGTACATCACGCCGCTCAGGCCGCTGCCGATCTGGCTGGCCAGCCGGATGCGCTGCGCCTCGCCGCCCGACAGCGTGTCGGCGCTGCGCTCCAGGCTCAGGTAGTTCAGGCCGACGTCGTTGAGGAACTTCAGCCGCGCGCGGATCTCGCGCACGATGCGTTCGGCGATGGCCGCCTTCGCGCCTTGCAGCCGCAAGCCTTCGAAGTAGGCCAGGCAGGCCGACAGCGTCATGGCTTCGACGCGGTAGATCGGCTCGCCCGGCGCATCGCCGCCGGCCTGCAAGAACACATGCCGCGCCTCGCGCCGCAGCCGGGTGCCGGCGCAGTCCGGGCAGGCGCGCGCCGCCTGCAAGCGTGCCAGGTCCTCGCGCACCGCCGCCGAATCGGTCTCGCGCCAACGCCGCTGCAGGTTGGGCACGATGCCCTCGAAAGGGTGCGAGCGCTTGACCGAGCGCACCCGGGCCTTGGCGCCGCTGCCGGCCTGCGCTTCGTAAGTGAACTCGATCGCCTCGTCGCCCGAGCCGTGCAGCAGCACCTGCTGCGCCTGCGGCGGCAGCGCCTCGAACGGTTGCTCGAGGTCGAAGCCATAGTGCTGCGCCACGCTTTGCAGCATCGAGTAGGTGTAGGCGTTGCGCCGGTCCCAGCCCTTGACCGCGCCGCTGCCCAGGCTCAACGACGGGAAGGCGACCACGCGCTGCGGGTCGAACACCGTCACCTGCCCGAGGCCGCCGCAGCCCGGGCAGGCGCCCACCGGCGAGTTGAACGAGAACAGCCGCGGCTCGAGCTCGGCGACGCAGTAGCTGCAGCGCGGGCAGCCGAAACGGCTGGACAGGCTCAGCGCGCCGCCGCCGTCCAGCGGCTGCACGATCGCGCGGCCGTCGGCCAGGCGCAGCGCGGTCTCGAAGCTCTCGGCCAGGCGCTGCTGCAACCCGGGCTGCACGCGCAGGCGGTCGACCACGACGTCGATGTCGTGGCGTTCGTTCTTCTTCAGCGCCGGCAGCGCGTCGGCCTCGAACAGCTGCGCCGGCTGGCCGTTGCTGGCGACGCGAAAGCGCACGAAGCCTTGCGCCTGCAGGTTCTGCAGCAGCTCGACGAACTCGCCCTTGCGATCGCGCACCACCGGCGCCAGCAGCATCAGCCGCGTGTCTTCGGGCAGCGCCAGCACCGCGTCGACCATCTGCGCCACGCTCTGCGCCTGCAGCGGCAGGCCGTGGTCGGGGCAGAAGGGCGTGCCGGCGCGGGCATAGAGCAGCCGCAGGTAGTCGTGGATCTCGGTGATCGTGCCCACCGTCGAGCGCGGGTTGTGCGACGTCGCCTTCTGCTCGATGCTGATCGCCGGCGACAGGCCCTCGATGACGTCGACGTCGGGCTTGTCCATCAGCTGCAGGAACTGCCGCGCGTAGGCGCTCAGGCTCTCGACGTAGCGCCGCTGGCCTTCGGCGTACAGCGTGTCGAAGGCCAGGCTGGACTTGCCCGAGCCCGACAACCCGGTGATCACCACCAGCGCGTGCTTGGGGATGTCGAGGTCGATGTTCTTCAGGTTGTGCGTGCGCGCGCCGCGGATGCGCAGGGCGGGGGTGTCGGTGGGCAGGGCGGTGGCCATGAGGGTGGCGAAGGCAACCGACGATCATATCGGCCGCGTGGCGCGCGAGCCATGGGTCCAGCGCCCCGAGGTCTTCGAGCCTTGCGGGCGCAGTCGCATCTCGCCGGACGGTCGAACTACAGCAACATCACGCCGGGCAGGGCGCGCATCTCCCGTTCGAAACTGCGCAGGCTGTCGCAGCCCGTCTGCATCGGCGCGTTCATCGATCGCGGCGCACACGCGCGCCGACCGCAGCGGCGACGCCGGCGTCGATCTCTTCCAAGGAGCGCGCAGCCTCGCCGGGCACGGCCAGCAGGCCGAAGAGTCCGGCCAAGCCTCGCGCCAGGATGCTCATGCGCACGGTGTCGTTGGCGAGCACGACAAACTCGACCTTGGCCCCGGGTTGGATGCCCAGGCGGTCGCGCAAGGCTTTGGGCAGCGTGACCTGGCCCTTGTCGGTGACGGTGGAAAGCATCGGCTCGCTCCGAAAGGTCTTGGAGTGTCACGCACGGCCTGCCGGCTGTACAAGACCGCCAACCCTTCGGCTACGCTCGCGCTTGATCCAGGCCGTGAGATGAACCTGAACCGAGCCCACTACCAGGACAGCATCAAGGCGTTCCTGAGCAAGACACCCGATGCCATCTGTGGCGTGCTTGCGAGCCGCAGCGCGTTCTCTGTTGAACAACCGCAGCTTCAGGCATGGCGGGCGCAGGTCGAACTGCTGCAGCCTGTGCTGGCGCCGTACGGCGAGCGGGGCCATGTCTTCTTCGAACTCGTGCTGCCGCGCATCGGCCGGCGCATCGACGTCGCCCTGGTCATCGAGCATCTCGTCTTCGTGCTCGAGTTCAAGGTCGGTGACGACGCGTTTCAGCGCCACGCGGTCGATCAGGTCTGGGACTACGCGCTGGATCTGAAGAACTTTCACGAGCCCTCACACCGGCTGGCCATCGTGCCCATCCTGATCGCCACGCGGGCACTGGCCGAGGGCATCCGGTACAAGCCGCCGGCGGCCGACGGCGTGTACGCACCCGTGACGGTGGGATCACAACAACTGGGTCCAGCGATTGAAGTGCACCTTCGTCGAACGGGCGGCGAACGCATCGACGGTGTGGCCTGGGGTGCCGGACGCTACAGCCCAACGCCGAGCCTCATCGAGGCCGCCCGAGCCTTGTACAGCGGGCACTCGGTGGCCGAGATCTCCAGAAGCGATGCCGGAGCGACCAACCTTTCGCGCACCTCGGCCTATGTGAATGCCGTCATCGCGCAGGCCCAGCGTGAAGGCCGCAAGGCCGTTTGCCTGCTCACCGGCGTACCGGGCGCCGGCAAGACGCTGGTCGGCCTGGACATCGCGACGCAGCACATGGATGCGGCGAGCGCGCTGTACAGCGTCTTCCTGTCGGGCAATGGCCCGTTGGTGGCGATCCTGCGCGAGGCGTTGGCCCTCGATCAGGTTCAGCGCGCAGGTCAGTCGGGCCGATCAATGACCAAGATCGCCGCCCGCCGACAGGTCGAAGCCTTCATTCAGAACGTGCATCACTTTCGCGACGATTGCCTGGTTGACTCTGGGGCACCGCCCGAGCATGTGGCGATCTTCGACGAAGCCCAGCGCGCCTGGAACCGTGAGCAGACGGCGGCGTTCATGACGCGCAAGAAGGGCCACGCCGGGTTCGACGCTTCGGAGCCGGAGTTCTTGCTGTCGTGCATGGACCGGCACCGCGATTGGGCGGTCGTGCTCTGCCTGGTCGGCGGCGGCCAGGAGATCAATACCGGTGAGGCCGGCATCTCGGAGTGGCTCAGCGCCTTGCGCAGCCGCTTCCCCCATTGGTCGGTGCACGTGTCACCGCGGCTGCACGACTCGGAGTACGCATCGGGCGCCGCGCTCGAAGCACTCAAAGGGCACGACGCAGTGCACTTCGACGAGGCGCTGCATCTGAGCGTATCGATGCGCTCATTCCGTGCCGAACGGGTGTCCGACTGGGTGAAGTTCGTGCTCGACCTTGAGGTCGCGCAAGCGCAGAAGGTGCTGCAGGAGTTGCTGCCGCGCTTTCCGATCGTGGTGACGCGCGACCTCGCCGCCGCCAAGGCATGGATCAAGGCGCGTGCCAGAGGCAGCGAGCGCTTCGGCCTGGTGGTGTCGTCACAGGCGCAGCGGCTGAAACCCCATGCCATCGACGTGCGGGTGCCAATCGATCCGGTGCATTGGTTCCTGGGCCCGAAGGATGACGTGCGATCGTCCTACTACCTCGAAGATGCGGCAACGGAGTTCCAGGTTCAGGGGCTGGAGCTGGACTGGGCCTGCGTGGTGTGGGATGCTGACTTTCGCAAAGCCGGTCCGGCTTGGGATCACTGGTCCTTTGTCGGCAACCGCTGGCAACAAGTGCGCAAGGCCCGGCGACAGGCCTACTTGAAGAACGCGTATCGGGTCTTGCTCACTCGCGCCCGCCAGGGCATGGCGCTTGTCGTTCCTTCAGGCGACCGCGAGGACGCGACCCGAGCCCCCGGCTTCTACGACGAGACCTTCGCCTACCTTCGACTGCTGGGTGTGCCGGCGCTGGAGTGACGGTCGTGCGCAGGACGGGTCAAGCGTCTGAAGTCGCGCGCAGCACCCGCAGGATCTCGTCCCCATAAGCCTGCAGCTTCTTCTCGCCGACGCCGCTGACTTCGCTCAACGCCGCCAGCGCGCGTGGGTTGTCGCGCGCCATCTGCGCCAGCGTGGCATCGTGGAAGACGACGTAGGCCGGCAGGTTGTGCGCCTTGGCGACTTCGGCGCGCCAGGCCTTCAGCGCGTCGAAGCGCCGCAGCGCGGCTTCGTCCAGCGGCAGCGGCGACGCCTTCGCGGCGGCCGCAGCGCGCGCGCCGCGGCCGCGCTCACCTCGGTCGCCGCGCTCACCACGTCTGGGTGCGGTCGCCGGCACGCGCAGCAGCAGCCGCACCTCACCGCGCAGCACTTCGCGCGCGCTCGGGCTCAAGCCCAGCGTGTGGTATTCGCCCTCGGCGCGCAGGTGGCCCAGCGCGACCAGCTGGCGCAGCACCGAGCGCCATTGCGCCTCGGACAGGTCGGCGCCGATGCCCCAGGTGGACAGCCGCTGGTGGTGGTGCTGCGCCACCTTGTCGGTGGCCTTGCCGCGCAGCACGTCGATCAGGTGCACCGCGCCGAAGCTCATGCCGCCGTGCTGCTGGAAGCGGTAGACGCAGCTCAGCGCCTTGCGCGCGGCCTCCGTCGCGTCCCAGGTGGCGGGGGGATGCAGGCAGTTGTCGCAGTTGCCGCAGCGATACGCGGCCCCCACGGCCGGCACTTCGTGGGCGCCCTGTCCCCCAAGGGGATGCTGCCCGTCTCGGGACGGCTCGGCGACGGGCGGGCTGTCCTCGCCGAAGTAGGCCAGCAGCCGCACGCGCCGGCAGTCGTGCGCTTCGACCAGCGCCAGCAGTGCATCCAGCTTGCCGCGCTGCAGCCGCTTGAAGTCCTCTTCCGCGTCGCTGTCGTCGATCATGCGGCGCTGGTTGACGACGTCGGCCAGGCCGTAGGCCATCCAGGCGTTGGCGGCTTCGCCGTCGCGGCCGGCGCGGCCGGTCTCCTGGTAGTAGCCCTCGATGTTCTTCGGCAGGTCCAGGTGCGCGACGAAGCGCACGTCGGGCTTGTCGATGCCCATGCCGAAGGCGATGGTCGCGACCATGACGATGCTGTCCTCGCGCAGGAAGCGGTCCTGGTGGCGGCGGCGCGTCGCGGCGTCGAGCCCGGCGTGGTAGGGCAGTGCGTTCAGGCCCTCTGCGGTGAGCCAGGCGGCGGTCTCGTCCACCTTCTTGCGCGTCTGGCAGTAGACGATGCCCGCGTCACCTTCGTGCTCGTCGCGCAGGAAGCGCAGCAGTTGCTTGCGCGGTTCGTCCTTCTCGACGATGGTGTAGCGGATGTTCGGCCGATCGAAGCTGCTGATGAAGCAGCGCGCGTCCTGCAACTGCAGCCGCTCGACGATGTCGGCGCGGGTGTGGGCGTCGGCGGTGGCGGTGAGCGCGATGCGCGGCACGCCGGCGTAGCGCTCGTGCAGCACGCTCAGGCCCAGGTATTCCTCGCGGAAGTCGTGGCCCCACTGGCTGACGCAATGCGCCTCGTCGATCGCGAACAAGCTAAGCAGCCCGCGCTCGTGCAGCGCATCGAGCATCGCCAGGAAGCGCGGCGTGAGGATGCGCTCGGGCGCCGCGTACAGCAGCGTGAGCCGGCCCGAGCGCAGTTCGCGCTCCACCGCCTGCGCGTCCTGGCTGTCCAGCGTGCTGTTCAAGAAGCTGGCGTGCACGCCCAGTTCTTCGAGCGCGCTGACCTGGTCGTGCATCAGCGCGATCAGCGGGCTGACCACCACGGTCACGCCGCGCCCGGCGCGGTGGCGCGCGATCGCCGGCACCTGGTAGCACAGGCTCTTGCCGCCGCCGGTGGGCATCAGCACCAGCGCGTCGCCGCCGCCGCTGACCTGCTCGATCACCGCCGCCTGCTGGCCGCGGAAGGCCGGGTAGCCGAAGACTTCGTGCAGGATCGACAGCGGATCGGTGGCGGCGCTCAAGGTGGGCAGGCGGGCAAGGGCGTGAGAACTTCGGGCGAAGCGCGGATTGTCGTCGTGCCGCCGAGCGCGCCCGATAATGGCCCGCAAATCACCCGCGGGAGCACGCGCCATGGCCTCGGTCAACAAAGTCATCCTCATCGGCAACCTGGGCCGCGACCCGGAAGTGCGTTATGCGCCCAGCGGCTCGGCCATCTGCAACGTCACGCTGGCTACCAGCCGCCAGTGGAAGGACAAGAACAGCGGCGAGCGCCAGGAAGAGACCGAATGGCATCGCGTGGTGTTCTACGACCGGCTGGCCGAGATCGCCGGTGAATACCTGAAGAAGGGCCGCCCGGTCTACGTCGAAGGCCGGCTGAAGACGCGCAAGTGGACCGACAAGGACGGCGTCGACAAATACACCACTGAGATCATCGCCGACCAGATGCAACTGCTCGGCAGCCGCGAAGGCGGTGGCGATGAAGGTGGCGGTGGTGGTGGCGGCTACAGCCGGCCCGCCGCGCGGCCGGCCGCGGCGGCGGCACCGAAGCCGGCGGCCAAGCCCGCGGCCACCGGCTTCGACGACATGGACGACGACATTCCGTTCTAGAAGCACCGCGGCCGTTGGGCGCCAGCGGCCGGCCCGCGTAGCGCACGCGGCCGTCAGGGCCGCACGCTGCCGCGCCAGCGCTGCACGTCCAGCGCCCGCACCGCGCCGGCGCGGTTGCCCCAGGCGTTGCGCGCGTAGCTCAGCACCGCGGCGACGTCCTCGTCGCTCAGCTCGTTGGCAAAGGGCGGCATGCCGAAGGGCTGCGGGTTGAGTGCGGTGCTCGCCGCAAAAGCGCCTCCCAGCACCACCTGCACCGGATTGGCCGGCGGATCGCGCAGCAGCGCGCGGTTGCCGGCCAGCGGCACATAGGCGCGCTGCCGGCCGCGGCCGTCGTCGCCGTGGCAGCGCGCGCAGCGCTCGGCGTAGATCGTTTCGCCGCGCTGCCACTGCGCTGGCGCCGGTGCGGCGTCGGCGCTGCCCGCGCGCGCCGGGGCCGGCAGCGGCAGCGACTCCAGATACAGCGCCATCGCCTGCAGGTCGGCTGCGTCCAGGTGCTGCGTGCTGTGCAGCACCACCTCGGCCATCGGCCCGAGCAGCGCGGCGCCGGCCGCCACGCCGCGTTGCAGCAACGACGCCACCGGCGCGGCCGGGGCGCCCGCCAGTGCCGGCGCCAGCCAGTGTTGCATCGGCATCAGCCCACCGCTCAGTGTCAGCGGCTCGCGCTGCGCACCCAGCGCATTGCGCGGCGCATGGCAGGCGCTGCAGTGGCCCAGGCCCTGGACCAGATAGGCGCCGCGGTTCCACTGTGCCGGGTGTGCGGCATCGGGTTCGAAGCGCCCGGGCCTGAAGCACAGCGCGCGCCACACGGCCAGTGCGGCCTGCGTGCCGTAGGGAAAGCGCAGCGCGTGCGGCCGGTTCGCACGCTCGACGGCGGGCAGGCTGCGCAGGTAGGCGAACAGCGCATCGGCGTCGCCGGTGCTGATGCGCGTGTAGCTGTCGTAGGGGAAGGCCGGGTACAGCAGCCGGCCGTCGCGCGAGCGGCCGTTGTGCAAGGCGCGCCTGAAGTCGGCCGCGGTCCAGGCGCCGATGCCGCTGCGCAGATCCGGCGTCAGGTTCGGGCTGTAGACCGTGCCGAAGGGCGTGGCGATGCCGCGCCCGCCGGAATACGGCGCCGCGCCGCGCGGCGTGTGGCAGCCCTGGCAGTTGCCGGCGCGCGCCAGATAGGCGCCCCGCGCCACCTGTTGGGCATCGACTGTGGTTCCCACGAGTGGCGCATCGCCCGCAGACGAAACAGCGGCGTCGGCGTCACGCTCGCCACGCACATTCAGCCACCACAGCGCCGCAGCCAGCGCGATACCCAGACCGACCAGCAGCGCCAGCAGCGCCAGCGCCACCCGGCCCGCAGCATGCGCCACGCCATGGCGCTTGCGCCGGCTCGCCGTGGGTTTGATCGCCGCGCGCCTCACCGCGGCGCGCTCATGCTGCCGCATTTCAGCGGCGGCGGGCCGGGCGGCATCGCGGCGGTGCCGGGCGCTGCGGCCGTCGGCACCGGTTGCGCCGCCAGCCAGTGCGCCAGCGCGTTCACGTCCTGGGGCTGCAGCCGCTGGGCGATCCGCGCCATGCAGTCGGGCGCCTGGGCGCGGCGCGCGCCGGTGCGCCAGGCGCCGAGCTGCGCGTTCAGATAGTCCAGCGGCAAGCCCAGCAGCCCGGGCACGTCGGCGCCGGCGCCAATCAGGGCCGTGCCGTGGCAGGCGGCGCAGGCGGGAATGTCGCGCGCCGCGTCACCGTGCTGCGTCAGCGCCTGACCGCGCGCCAGCGTCGCGGCATCGGCGCGGCTGGGCGGCGGCGTCGCATAGGGCAGTTGCAGCGCGGCGAAGTGGCTGGCGATCTGGCGCAGATAGGCGTCGTCCAGCGGTGCCAGCAACTGGCTCATCGGCGCGTAGGGGCGCTGCCCGTCGCGGAATGCACGCAACTGGCGAAACAGGTAGCCGGCCGGCTTGCCGGCGATGCGCGGGTAGTAGCCGTCAGGGCCGGAGCGGCCGTCCTTGCCGTGGCAGCCAGTGCAGGCCAGCAGCCGCTGCGTCATGGTGTCCTCGAAGGCTGCCGCTTCGGCGCCGGCCGCGCCCGGCGCCAGCGCCGCCGCCGATACCGCCAGCGCGGCTAGCGCGTGCGGTGCACGCAATTGGGCTTGGTGCAGGCGGCGTACAGCGACAACGAGTGCTCGTGCAGTTCGAAGCCGCGCTCCAGCGCGATCGCACGTTGGCGCTGCTCGATCTGCGCGTCGAAGAACTCCTCGACGTGGCCGCAGGTCAGGCACACCAGGTGATCGTGGTGCTGGCCTTCGTTGAGCTCGAACACCGCCTTGCCCGACTCGAAGTTGCTGCGCAGCAGCAGCCCGGCCTGCTCGAACTGCATCAGCACGCGGTACACGGTGGCCAGGCCAACGTCGGCGCCATCGGCCAGCAGCGCCTTGAACACGTCCTCGGCCGTCATGTGGCGCTGCGGCGAGCGCTGGAACACCTCGAGGATCTTGATGCGCGGCAGCGTGGCCTTCAGCCCGCTGTTCTTCAGTTCGTCGGCGTTGGTCATGGCATGGCACCGCGGCGGCTGCAGCGGGCGGTCGGCCCGCTAGAATCGGCGATCATAGCCAGCCACCTTGGTGCGATCCCGACGGCCCAGCCCATGACCTTGCGACGACCCACTGCTTTGCGCAGCGCCGCCGCCATGCTGGCTGCCATGCTGGCCGCCGGCTGCAGTTCCTGGAACTCCGAAGACTCGGTGCTCGGCTGGATTTCGCCGTACCGCGTCGACATCCAGCAGGGCAACGTCGTCACGCAAGACCAGGTCGAGCACATCAAGCCCGGCATGCACCGGCTGCAGGTGCGCGACGTGCTGGGCACGCCGCTGCTGACCGACGCCTTCCACGCCGACCGCTGGGACTACGTGTTCACCTTGCGCCAGGACCGCCGGCCGCTGCAGCGGCGCAGCGTGGTGCTGATCTTCGAAGGCGATGTGCTCAAGACCATCGACGCGCCCGAGCTGCCCACCGAGCGCGAGTTCATCGACTCGATCGCGCGCTCCGATCGTGGCGTGGACGCCGCCGCGCTGGAACTGACGCCCGAGCAGATCCAGGCGCTGCCGGTGGCGCGGCCCGCTGCCGCCGCAAGCGCAGCGGCCACATCGGCTGCGCCCGCGGCCACGCCGCCGCGTCAGTACCCGCCGCTGGAGCCGTCTTGAGCGCGCGCTTGAAGATCGCCGTCGCCGGTGCCGGCGGGCGCATGGGGCAGATGCTGATCGACGCGGTGGCCGCGGCCGACGACTGCGAGTTGTCGGGCGCGCTGGACATCGCGGGCAGCCCGGCGCTGGGCAGCGACCCCCTGGCTCGGCTCGGGCGCAGCAGCGCGGTGCGCGTCAGCGCCGACCTGGCTGCCGGCCTGGCCGGCGCCGACGTGCTGATCGACTTCACCCGCCCCGAAGGCACGCTGGCCCACCTGGACGCATGCCGCCGGCTTGGCGTGCGCGCGGTGATCGGCACCACCGGCTTCAGCGACGCACAAAAGGCGCAGATCGCCGAGCACGCGCGGCACATCGCGATCGTGATGGCGCCCAACATGAGCCTGGGCGTGAACGTGATGCTGAAGCTGCTGGATGTCGCCGCGCGCGCGCTGGCCGACGGCTACGACATCGAGGTCATCGAGGCGCACCACCGCCACAAGGTCGACGCACCCAGCGGCACCGCGCTGGCGATGGGCGAGGTGCTGGCACGCGCCAGCGGCCGCTCGCTCGACGACTGCGCGGTGTGGGCGCGCCACGGCGTCACCGGCGAGCGCGACCCCAAGGCGATCGGCTTTTCGGTGATCCGCGGCGGCGACATCGTCGGCGACCACACCGTGCTGTTCGCCGGCGATGGCGAGCGCATCGAGATCACGCACAAGAGCGCCAGCCGCGCCAACTACGCGCGCGGCAGCCTGCGCGCCGCGCGCTTTGTCGCGCACCGCGCACCGGGCCTGTACGGCATGGACGCGGTGCTCGGCCTGTAGATGCAGCAGTTCAACGATTTCTGGGGCCAGGCCGACGCCATCGGCCGCGCGGTGGCCGCGCTGCTGCTGCTGATGTCGATCAGCGCCTGGGTGCTGATCTTCTGGAAGGGCTGGGTGCTCAAGCGCGCGGTCACCGACCTGACGCGTGCGGTGCCCGCCTTCTGGGAGGCCGCCAACCTCGACGAGGGGCGTGAGCGCCTGAGCCGGCTCGACCGCGAAGCGCTGCTGCTGCCGCTGCTGGATGCGGCCACGCTGCAGGCCGGGCAGGGCACCTTGCAAGGCGCGGGCCGGCTCGATTCACAACTGACGCGCCGCCTGCGCGATGCGCTGCACCGCGGGCTGGCGCACCTGCAGTTCGGCCAGGTGGTGCTGGCGTCGGTGGGCGCCACCGCGCCCTTCGTCGGCCTGTTCGGCACGGTGTGGGGCATCTACCACGCGCTGTTGGGCATCTCGCTGGCCGGCAGCATCACCATCGAGAAGGTCTCGGGCCCGGTCGGCGAGGCGCTGGTCATGACCGCGGCCGGGCTGGCGGTGGCGATTCCGGCGGTGCTGGCCTACAACGTGTTCGGCAAGAAGGTCGGCGCCTGCGAGGCCGATCTCGAAGGCTTCGCGCACGACCTGCGCGAGATGGCGCTGGACCGCGCGCGCAAGGATTGACATTGGCATTCGGCCGCCTCGAACGCAGCCCCGGCACGCGGCCGATGAGCGACATCAACATGACGCCGCTGATCGACGTGATGCTGGTGCTGCTGGTGATCTTCATGATCACCGCGCCGCTGATGACCAGCAGCCTGAAGCTGGACCTGCCCAAGACCGAAGGCGCGCAGCCGTCGGACTCGCCGCGCTTCATCGCGCTGGCGATCGACGAGCAAGGCACGCTTTTCGTCGGCGACGAGAAGGTCAGTGCCGAGCAGATGCTGCAGCGCGCACGCGAGGCCGCGCAGCGCGACCCGGCCACCGAGGTGCACCTGCGCGCCGACAAGCGCGTGCCCTACGGCCGCGTGGCCGAGTTGATCGGCCTGGTGCAGCAAGCCGGGCTGTCGCGCGTGGGCTTCGTCACCGAGGCGGCGCCGCCCGAGGCCGCGCCGCCACAGAGCGCGCCGCCACAGACCGCGCCGGCACACAGCGCGAAATAGCCGCCAAATAGCGGCTCCTACAATCGCCCGGATGAACGACAAGTACATCCCGGGCGAGGTCGAAAGCCGCGCCCAGCAGGCCTGGAACCGGGCCGACGCCTACCGCGTGGTCGAGGACGCGAACAAGCCGAAGTTCTACGCCTGCTCGATGCTGCCCTACCCCAGCGGCAAGCTGCACATGGGGCACGTGCGCAACTACACCATCAACGACATGCTCGCGCGCCAGCTGCGCATGAAAGGCATGAACGTGTTGATGCCGATGGGCTGGGACGCCTTCGGCTTGCCGGCCGAGAACGCGGCGATGAAGAACAAGGTGCCGCCGGCGAAGTGGACCTACGACAACATCGCCCACATGAAGGCGCAGATGCAGGCCATGGGCCTGGCCATCGACTGGAGCCGCGAGGTCGCCACCTGCGACCCGGCCTACTACAAGTGGAACCAATGGCTGTTCCTGAAGATGCTGCAAGCCGGCATCGCCGAGCGCCGCACCCAGGTGGTCAACTGGGACCCGGTGGACCAGACCGTGCTGGCCAACGAGCAGGTGATCGACGGCCGCGGCTGGCGCTCGGGCGCGGTGGTGGAAAAGCGCGAGATCCCGGGCTACTACCTGAAGATCACGCAGTACGCCGACGAGCTGCTGCAGTACACGCAACAGCACCTGCCGGGCTGGCCCGAGCGCGTGAAGCTGATGCAGGACAACTGGATCGGCAAGAGCGAGGGCGTGCGCTTCGCCTTCACCCACGACATCCGTGGTGACGACGGCGAGCTGATCCAGGGCGGGCGCATGTACGTGTTCACCACGCGCGCCGACACCCTGATGGGCGTGACCTTCTGCGCGGTGGCGCCCGAACATCCGCTGGCCGCGTTGGCGGCGCGGCGCGATGCCAAGGTGGCGGCCTTCGTCGAGGCCTGCCAGGCCGGCGGCACCACCGAGGCCGAACTCGCGACCAAGGACAAGGAGGGCGTGCCCACCGGGCTGACGGTGACGCACCCGCTGACCGGCGAAAGGGTTGCGGTGTGGGTCGGCAACTACGTGCTGATGTCCTACGGCGACGGCGCGGTGATGGGCGTGCCGGCTCACGACGAGCGCGACTTCGCCTTCGCCAAGAAGTACGGGCTCGCGATCAAGCAGGTGATCGAGGTCGAAGGCCAGCCGTTCAGCACCGACGCCTGGGCCGAGCACTATGCCGACAAGCCGCGCGGGCGCTGCGTGCACTCCGGCGTGCTCGACGGCCTGGGCCACAAGGCGGCGGTCGACAAGGTCGCCGAGCTGCTGGCCGCCAAAGGCCTGGGCGAGAAGCAGACCACCTGGCGGCTGCGCGACTGGGGCGTGAGCCGCCAGCGCTACTGGGGCACGCCGATCCCGATCATCCACTGCGACGCGTGTGGCGTGGTGCCGGTGCCGGAAAAGGATCTGCCGGTGCTGCTGCCCGAGGACCTGATCCCCGACGGCAGCGGCAACCCGCTGAACAAGTGCGAGACCTTCCTGAAGTGCGTGTGCCCGTCCTGCGGCAAGCCGGCCCGGCGCGAGACCGACACGATGGACACCTTCGTCGATTCGTCGTGGTACTTCATGCGCTACTGCGACCCGACGCTGAACGACGCGATGGTCGGGGCGGGGACGCAGTACTGGATGCCGATGGACCAGTACATCGGCGGCATCGAACACGCGATCCTGCACCTGCTGTACGCGCGCTTTTGGACCAAGGTCATGCGCGACCTGAAGCTGGTGCGCGTCGACGAGCCCTTCACCAAGCTGCTGACGCAGGGCATGGTGCTCAACCACATCTACAGCCGGCGCGGTGCGGCCGGCGGCATCGAGTACTTCTGGCCGCACGACGTCGACAACGTCCACGATGCCGAAGGCAAGGTCGTCGGCGCGAAGCTGAAAAGCGACGGCAGCGCGGTCGACTACGAGGGCGTGGGCACGATGTCCAAGTCCAAGAACAACGGCGTCGATCCGCAAGAGCTGATCGACAAGTACGGCGCCGACACCGCACGGCTGTTCACCATGTTCGCCAGCCCGCCCGAGCAGACGCTGGAGTGGAACGACGCCGGTGTCGAAGGCGCGCACCGCTTCTTGAGGCGCGTGTGGGCCTTCGCCGCCCGGCAGGGCGACACGCTGCGCCGCGCCACCGGCGCCGACCTCAGTGCCGCGCCGCTGCGCGCCGAGGCCAAGGCGCTGCGCCGCGAGGTCCACCTGGTGCTGCGCCAGACCAGCTACGACTACGAGCGCATGCAATACAACACCGTGGTGTCGGGCTGCATGAAGCTGCTCAACGCGCTCGAGGCCTTTGCCGCCGACGGCAGCGACGGCGACGCCGCCGCGTTGTGCGAGGGCAGCTCGGTGCTGCTGCGCGCGCTGTACCCGGCCTGCCCGCACATCGCCTGCGTGCTGTGGGACGAACTGGGCTACGCGCGCGCCGCCGGCGGCTTGCTCGATGCGCCGTGGCCGCAGGTCGACGAGGCGGCGCTGCAGCAAGACGAGATCGAACTCGTGCTGCAGGTCAACGGCAAGCTGCGCGGCAGCGTGCGGGTGCCGGCGCACGCCGATCGCGGCGCGATCGAGGCCGCCGCCACGGCCAGCCCCGACTTCGCCAAGTTCGCCGAAGGGCGCGCGCCGAAGAAGGTGATCATCGTGCCCGGCCGGCTGGTGAATGTCGTCGTCTGAGCCCGTGCTGCGGCGGCGCGCGCTGTTGCTGGCCGCGCCGGCCTTCGCGTCGATTCCGGCGTTGGCCGGCTGCGGCTTCGAGTTGCGGCGCGCGGCCGAACTGCACTTCGACAGCATCGCGCTGACCGGCTTCGCGCCGCGCTCGCCGCTGGCGCGCGAACTGCGCACCGCGCTGGAACGCAGCATCGTGGTCAAGGACGCACCGCCGCAGGCGCAGGTGGTGCTGCATGCCTTGGACGAGCAGCGCTCGCGTCGCGTCGTGGCCTTCACCGCGTCGGGCCAGGTGCGCGACATCCAGCTGCGCGAGATCTTCCGCTACCGCGCGCAAACCCCCGGCGAGCGCGAGCTGATCCCCGCCGCACGCATCGAGCTGATGCGCGAGATGACCTTCATCGAGTCGGCCGCACTCGGCAAGCAGCAGGAGGAGGAAGACCTGTTCCGCGAGATGCGCTCCGACATCGTGCAGCAGGTGCTGCTGCGGCTGTCGAGCATCCGGCTGTGAAGCGCTGCAGCCAGCGCCGCCACCATGCAACTGCGCGCCGACCAGCTTGACGCGCACCTGCAGCGCGGCCTGAAGCCGCTGTACCTGGTGCACGGCGACGAGCCGCTGCTGGCGCAGGAGGCGGCCGACAGCATCCGCACCGCGGCGCGTGCCGCCGGCTACACCGAACGCAGGGTGTTCAACGTCAGCGGCGCGCACTTCGATTGGAGCGGGCTGCTCGGCGCGGCGCAGGAGATGAGCCTGTTCGCGCCGCGCCAGCTGATCGACATCCGCATACCGTCGGGCAAACCGGGCAAGGACGGCTCCGACGCGCTGCAGCGCTACGTGCGGCAGCTGTCCGACGACGTGCTGACGCTGCTGCAACTGCCGCGGCTGGACGCGCAGCAGCTCAAGAGCGCCTGGTTCACTGCGCTCGATGGCGCCGGCGTCACGCTGCGCGTCGAGCCGGTGCCGCGCGCAGCGCTGCCCGCCTGGCTCGCGCAACGGTTGGCGCGCCAGCGCCAGCGCGTGCGCGACGGCGACGAAGGCCGGCGCACGTTGGAGTTCTTCGCCGACCGGGTCGAAGGCAACCTGCTGGCCGCGCAGCAAGAGCTGAGCAAGTTGGCCTTGCTGCACCCGCAAGGCGTGCTGAGCTTCGAGCAGGTGGAGGCCGCGGTGCTCGATGTCGCGCGCTACGACGTGTTCAAGCTCGGCGAGGCGGTGCTGGCCGGGCGCGTCGAGCGTGCGCTGCGCATGCTCGACGGCCTGCGCGCCGAGGGCGAGGCGCCGGTGCTGGTGCACTGGACGCTGGCCGAGGACATTCGCGCGCTGGCGCGCGTGCGCGAGGCCGTGACGCAAGGCCAGCCGCTGCCGCTGGCGCTGCGCGAGGCGCGCGTGTGGGGCCAGCGCGAGAAGCTGTTCGAGCGCGCGCTGCCCTTGCTGTCGGCGGCCAAGCTGCAACAGCTGGTGCATGCGGCCAGCGTGTGCGACGGCTTGGTCAAGGGCCTGAAGCACCCCGACTGGCCCGACGACGCCTGGGACGGCCTGCGCCGGCTGGTGCTGATGCTGTTGCAGCCGCTGAGCGCAGGCGCGCCCAACCTGGCGTTGGCGACCTGAGGCTGCGAGCGCGCTGCCGCGGCGGCGGTGCGAGCGCTCAGTAACCGCGCTCGCGCTCGACCAGGTGCTGCAGCGGGCGGCCGTCACGCAACGCGCGCACGTTGGCCGCGACCACCTGCGACGCGCTGGCCGCATCGGTCTGCCCGGCCACGTGCGGCAGCACCGTCACCTGTGGATGCGACCAGAACGCATGGTCGTCGGGCAGCGGCTCGGTGTGGAAGACGTCGAGCACCGCGTGCGCGATCTGGCCGCTGGCCAGCGCGGCCAGCAGGTCGGCATCGACCAGGTGCGCGCCGCGCGCCAGGTTGACGATGCTCGCGCCGCGCGGCATCGCGGCGAACAACCGCGCGTCCAGCACGCCGGTGGTGGCCGGCGTCAGCGGCAGCAGGTTGATGACGATGTCGGCGCGCGCCAGCAGCGCCGGCAGCGCCGCCGCGCCGGCGTGGTCCTCGACCCCCGGCAGCGCGCCCGGCTGGGCCGCCGGGCGCAGCCGCCAGCCGCTGACGCGATAACCCTGCTGCGCGATGCGCTCGGCCGCGGTGCGCCCCATCTGCCCCAGGCCCAGCACCAGCACCTGCAGCTGATCGGCGCGGCGCGACGGCCTGGGCTGCCAGCGCCGCTGCTGCTGGTCGCGCGCATAGTCGAAGCCGCCGCGGTGCAGCGCCAGCGTGGCCCACAGCGCGGTTTCGGCCATCGACGCGTTCATCGCCGGGTCGACCATGCGCGCGATCGGCACGCCCGACGGCAGCGTGGGGTCGCGCAGCAGCCGCTCGACGCCGGCCCACAGCGACTGGATCAGCCGCAGCCGCGGCAGTCCGAGCAGGCTGCCGGGCCGCGGGTTGGCGACCACCGCCACCTGCACCGTGTCGGCCACGGCCAGCGCCTGCGCGCGGTCGAGCCAGCGCACCTCGGGCAGCGCGGCGCCGAGCCAGTGGTGCCAATCGCGCAGTTCCGCGGCGTCGAACTCGCCGCTGAGCAGGATGTTCATGCCGCCGCAGCGTAGCGCAAGCGCTGCAAGGCCAGGCGCAGCGTGCGCTCGCGCACCGCGCTGCGATCGCCCGGCAGTTGCAGCCGCTCGGCCTGCAGTTGCAGCCCCGCGCTGCTGCGCTGTGCCAGCGCCAGCCACACCAGGCCCACCGGCTTGCCCGGCATCGCGCCGCCGGGCCCGGCGATGCCGGTCACGGCCAGCGCCAGATCGACGCCGGCCTGCGCGGCGGCGCCTTGCGCCATGGCGCGCGCCACCGCCTCGCTGACCGCGCCATGCGCGGCGATCAATGCGGCGTCCACGCCCAGCATCTGCGTCTTGGCCAGGTTGCTGTAGCTGACATAACCGCGTTCGAACCAGTCGCTGGAGCCGGCCACCGAGGTGCAGGCGGCGGCGATCAGGCCGCCGGTGCAGCTTTCGGCGGTGGCCAGGCGCCAGCCGCGGCGGCGCAGCGCATCGCCCAGCGCCGTCACCTCGTCTTGCAGCTCGTTCAGCTCCATAGCGAGCGCGCGGGCAGCATCAGCACCAGCGTGCACGCCGCGGCGACCAGGTCGTCGAACAGGATGCCGAAACCCTGCGCCCAGCCCAGGGCGACGCCCGGTGCCGGCTTGAACAGCCGGTCGGCCCAGCCCACCGGGCCGGGCTTGACGGCGTCGAAGAAGCGAAACAGCGCAAAGGCCAGCAGCTGTGCCCACCAGGGCGCCGGCGCGATCAGCCACAGCACCGCCCAGAAGGCGATGACTTCATCCCAGACGATCGCGCCCGGGTCGGCCACGCCGAGGTGGCGCGCGCACAGCGTGCACGCCCACACCCCGAGCAGCAAAGCGGCAGGAAGCAGCGCCAGCCACGGCAGCGGGCCGAAGGCGTGCTCCAGCAGCACGAAGGCGGCCCAGGCGGCGAGCGTGCCGGCGGTGCCCGGCGCGCGCGGCGCCAAGCCGCTGCCGAAGCCCAGCGCGATCCAGTGCGCCGGGTGGCGCAACATGAAGCGCAGCGTGGCCGGCGAGGTCGCGTTCATGTGTCGATCAGGTCTTGAAGTGGTCGAAACCGCCGGCGCGCACATCGAGCGGCCGCCCGCTGCCATCGGTGACGGTCAGCGCCGCGCCGGGCTCGATGCGGCCGATGCAGGCCACCGCCACGCCGGCGTCGCGTGCGGCGCCGAGCACCGCGCCACGCCGCTCGGGTGCGGCGCTGAACAGCAGTTCGTAGTCGTCGCCGCCGTGCAGCTGCAGCTCGCGGCGCAGTGCCGGCGCCAGTGCGGCCAGCGCCGCGCTCGCCGGCAGCGCATCGGCGTCGAGCCGCGCTCCGACGGCAGAGCGGCGCAGCAGGTGGCCCAGGTCGCCGAGCAGGCCGTCGCTGATGTCGATGGCGCTGCTGGCGATGCCGCGCAGCCGCTGGCCGAGCGCGACGCGCGGCTCGGGCATCTCCATCGCGCGGCGCCAGTGCTCGAACGACGCCGCATCCGCCGCCAGCGTGCCGCGAAACACCTCCAGCGCGGCGCGCGCGTCGCCCAGGCTGCCGCTGACCCACAGCTCGTCGCCGACGCGCGCGCCGCTGCGCAGCAGTGCCGAGCCCGCCGGCACCTGGCCGAATACGGTGACGCAGATGTTCAGCGGCCCGGCGGTGGTGTCGCCGCCCACCAGTTCGATGGCATGGCGCTCGGCCAGCCCGTACAGGCCGTCAGAAAAGCCGGCGAGGAAGGCGGCGTCGGCGCGCGGCAGCGCCAGCGCCAGCACGAAGCCCATCGGCTCGGCGCCACAGGCGGCCAGATCGCTCAGGTTGACCGCCAGCGCCTTGTGGCCCAGGCAGTGCGGCGCCACCGTGCTGAGGAAGTGCCGGCCCTCGACCAGCATGTCGCTGGACACGCACAACTGCATGCCCGGCGTGGGCGCGAGCAGCGCGCAGTCGTCGCCGGCGCCGAGCACGGCGCGCCGCGTTGGCCGCGTGAAGTAACGCTCGATCAGTTCGAATTCGCCCATTGCCATGCCCGCATTGTGGCTGTGCGGTGCGCGCTGGACGGGCTTGCCGCGCACGATGCGCCCGCGCGCGGGGGCACTCCTAGAATCGGCGCGCCAGCGCGCAACGCGCGCGGCCACGCGACCCACAACCCACACAGCGGAGACAACGCCGTGCCGACCGAAGACAACAAGGGCGCCGAGCTGCGCCAGGCGGCGCTCGAGTACCACGAGCATCCGGTGCCGGGCAAGCTCGCCATCGTCGCGACCAAGCAGATGAGCAACCAGCACGATCTGTCGCTGGCTTATTCGCCGGGTGTGGCCGCGGCCTGCGAGGAGATCGTCGCCGATCCGGCCAACGCCTTTCGCTACACCGCGCGCGGCAACCTGGTGGCGGTGATCAGCAACGGCACCGCGGTGCTCGGCCTGGGCGACATCGGCCCGCTGGCGTCCAAGCCGGTGATGGAAGGCAAGGCGGTGCTGTTCAAGAAGTTCGCCGACATCGACGTCTTCGACCTCGAGGTCAACGAGAAGGACGTCGACAAGCTGGTCGAGATCATCGCCGCGCTCGAGCCCAGCTTCGGCGGCATCAACCTCGAGGACATCAAGGCGCCGGACTGCTTCGCGGTCGAGCGCCGGCTGCGCGAGCGGCTGTCGATCCCGGTGTTCCACGACGACCAGCACGGCACCGCGATCGTCGTCGGCGCGGCGCTGCTGAACGCGCTGAAGGTGGCAGGCAAGGCCATCGGCGACATCAAGGTGGTGGCCAGCGGTGCCGGCGCGGCGGCGCTGGCCTGCCTGGGCATGCTGGTCAAGCTGGGCGTGCCGCAAGAGCACATCTGGGTCACCGACCTGGCCGGCGTGGTGTGGCAAGGCCGCACCGAGCTGATGGACGACGACAAGGCGCGCTACGCGCAGCCGACCGAGCTGCGCACGCTGGCCGAGGTCATCGTCGGTGCCGACGTGTTCCTGGGGCTGTCGGCCGGCGGCGTGCTCAAACCCGAGATGGTGGCGACGATGGCAGCGCGCCCGGTGATCTTCGCGCTGGCCAACCCGACGCCGGAGATCGCGCCGGAACAGGCACTGGCGGTGCGCGCCGACGCGCTGATCGCCACCGGGCGCAGCGACTACCCGAACCAGGTCAACAACGTGCTGTGCTTCCCGTACATCTTCCGCGGGGCACTGGACAGCGGCGCGACCACCATCACCGACGCGATGGAGATTGCCGCGGTGCACGCGATCGCCGAGTTGGCGCAGGCCGAGCAAAGCGAGGTGGTGGCCGCGGCCTACGCCGGCCACACGCTGTCGTTCGGCCCCGAGTACCTGATCCCCAAGCCCTTCGATCCGCGGCTGATGATGAAGATCGCGCCGGCGGTGGCGCGCGCCGCGGCCGAATCCGGCGTCGCGAGCCGGCCGATCGCCGACTGGCAGGCCTACGCCGAGAAGCTGCAAAGCTTCGTCTATGCCTCGGGCCAGACCATGCGGCCGATCTTCACCTTGGCCAAGAACGCCAAGGCCAAGCGCGTGGCCTATGCCGAAGGCGAGGAAGAGCGCGTGCTGCGTGCGGTGCAGGTGGTGGCCGACGAAGACCTGGCGCGGCCCACGCTGATCGGCCGGCCGGCGGTGATCGCCGCGCGCGTGCAAAAGTTTGGCCTGCGCTTGCAGCAAGGCATTGACTACGACGTGGTCAACGTCGAGCAAGACGAGCGCTACCAGGACTTCTACAACACCTACCACCGCATGACCGAGCGCAAGGGCATGACGCTGCAGTTCGCCAAGATCGAGATGCGCCGGCGCCTGACCCTGATCGGCGCGATGCTGCTCGAAAAGGGCTACGTCGATGGCATGCTGTGCGGCACCTGGGGCACCACTGCGGCCCATCTGGACTACATCGACCAGGTCATCGGCAAGCGCGAAGGCGGCAGCCCCAACACCGAGCAGGACGTGCGCGCTTATGCCTGCATGAACGGGCTGATGCTGCCCGGGCGGCAGGTGTTCCTGGTCGACACCCACGTCAACGCCGATCCGACCGCCGAGGAACTGTGCGAGATCACGGTGATGGCGGCCGACGAGATGATGCGCTTTGGCATCACGCCGAAGGTGGCGCTGCTGTCGCACAGCAACTTCGGCAGCAGCAATGCACCCAGCGCGCTGAAGATGCGGCGCACGCTGGCGCTGCTGCGCGAGCAGGCCGCCTGGCTCGAAGTCGATGGCGAGATGCACGGTGACGTCGCGCTCGACGCCGCCGAGCGGCGCAAGACCATGCCGCGCAGCACCTTGACCGGCGAAGCCAACCTGCTGGTGCTGCCCAACATCGAAGCCGCCAACATCTCGTACAACCTGCTGAAGACGGCCGCCGGTGGCGGCATCGCGATCGGCCCGGTGCTGCTGGGCGCGGCCAAGCCGGTGCACATCCTGACGCCGTCGGCGACGGTGCGCCGCATCGTCAACATGACCGCGCTGACCGTTGCCGGCGCCAATGCCGCGCGCTGAGTGATGACCTTTCCAACCAGGCAACGTCGCTGCAGCTGCATCCCGGGTGTGTGCGCACACTGACTTTTACACTTCAGACAACCTTCGGCACCCCTAGGCTTGAGATTTCTGGCCGATTCGGCTAGCATTCCGGCTTCGTTTTCCAGGGTTATCCCGTGCTGGTGTGCCGTTTGCCGTCGCCAAGGCAGTCGTTGGGTAAGTTGGCGCTTGCAACCGCGGTCACATGGCTGATGGCGACCGGTACGGCGTTGGCGGATCACACGGCCGCCGAGGCCACGATGCCGACGGTGCCATTGGTGGCCTTGCCGGTGCAGGCACAGCACACTGAAGCCTTGATCCGCCAGGGTGGCCCGTTCCGTTACACCAAGGACGGCAGCGTGTTCGGCAACCGCGAGCGCTTGCTGCCATCGCACAAGCGCGGCTACTACCGCGAGTACACGGTGGTCACGCCCGGCGCGCACGACCGCGGCGCGCGGCGCATCGTGTGCGGCGGCAGTCAGCCAACGCGTCCGCAAACTTGTTACTACACGGCCGATCACTACGCGAGCTTTGCGCGCATCGTGCAGTGAGCGGCCAGACTCGAGCGATTCAGATCGAAGGAGGTACGTGACCATGCTGTTGCAAACCGTCCGTCCCAATATCGTGCAGGCGATACGCGCCTACCGGGTGGACGACTTGATGCAGGCCGCCGCCGGGGTGGGCCAGCACTTCCTCTACGCCAATCTGGCGGCGGCGCAGACCAAGCAGGACGTGCTCGACCGGATTGCCGAGTCGTTCCTCTTTCCGGCGCATTTCGGCAAGAACCTCGATGCGCTGTACGACTGCATGACCGACATCGTGCACAAGGCCGGCGCCCAGCCCGGCTTCGTCGTCGTGCTCGAGCAGTTGCCCGACAACCCGCGGTTCGACCGCGAGGCGCGCGAGCAGCTGCTCGACGTGTTCCGCGATGCTTCCGACTTCTGGGGGGAACGACGAATACCGTTCCGATGTTTCTATTCTTTTCAGTAGCCCGCTCCCTGGAAATCGGGTCAGGGGAGCGGGCTGAAGTGACCCAGGCGGTGGCCGACAAGCCGGCACCCAAGGCGACGGTGTCGAAGAACGGCAGCAACCCCAACTTCGGCATGAACATGCCGCTGATGAGCAGCGCCTTCGACACGGCGATGTGGCTGACCGCGGCTTGACGGCAGCGCGCCCCATCCAAGACGACGGCCCTCGCGGGCCGTTGTTTTTTTTTGGCGCGCCAGCGTGTGCCGCGCGCGTTACCGCTGGTCCGGCGCCAGGCCCGCCGGCGGCGATCCGCGCAACTGTTCGGCCAGAGCCACGTACTGCGCGACCGGCACCTCCTCGGCGCGGCGCTGCAGATCGAAGCTGCCGCCAAAGCCGCGCGCGTCCAGCCAGCGCCCGAGCGTGTGGCGCAGCAGCTTGCGCCGCTGCGAGAACGCGGTCGCCACCAGTTCGCCGAGCAGCGGCGGCTGGCCGCCAACCAGCGGCAGCGGCTGCATCCGCACCACGGCCGAATCCACCCGCGGCGGCGGCTCGAACGCCGCAGGCGGCACCTCGAGCACGCTGGCGATGCGATAGCGCCACTGCAACATCACCGACAGGCGGCCGTAGTCCTTGCCGCCCGGGGCCGCGGCCATGCGCTGCGCCACCTCTTTTTGCAGCATGAAGTGCTGATCGGCGACGTGCCCGGCCACCTCGAGCAGATGAAACAGGATCGGCGTCGAGATGTTGTAAGGCAGGTTGCCCACCAGCCGCAGCGGCGCCCCCGCCGCGCGTGCCAGCGCGGTGAAGTCCACCCGCAGCACGTCGGCCTCGATCACCGTCAGCGCGCTGCCGTGGGCACGCAGCCGCGCTGCCAGATCGCGATCGAGCTCGATTACCGTCAGTGCAGCGCAGCGCTCGAGCAACGGCCAGGTCAGCGCCCCCAGCCCGGGGCCGATCTCGACCAACGGCTGGCCCGGCTGCGGATCGATCAGCTCGACGATCTCGCGCAGCACCCACGGGTCGCTGAGAAAGTGCTGGCCGAAGCGCTTGCGCGGGTGGTGCTTCATCGGCCGCGCCGCGGTCAAGGCGGCTCGCGCAGTTCGACGTAGGCGCGCGCGCGAAGATCCTTGACCCACTCGACGTAGGCCTGCTCGAACTTCTGCTCGCGCAAGGCCATGCGCGCCTGCTCGCGCAGTTGCTTGGGATCCAGCGTGGCGTCGCGCCGGTCGACGACTTCGATCAGGTGGATGCCAAAGCGCGAGGTCACCGGTGGCGAGATGCCGCCCACCGGCAGCTGGTTCATCGCTTCCTCGAACTCGGGCACCAACGCGCCGGGGCTGACCCAGCCGAGGTCGCCACCCTGGCTGGCCGAGCCGTCCTCGGAGTACTGACGCGCCAGGACCTCGAAACGGGTGCTGCCGTTCTCGATCTGCGCACGCATGTCTTCCAGGCGCTTGCGAGCCAGATCGGCGCTGAGCTGCGGCGACGGGCGCAGCAGGATGTGCCGCACGCGGGTTTGCGTGACGTGCACCGCGGCGGCGGCACCCTCGCGGCGATCGACCAGCTTCAGCACGTGAAAGCCGGCGCCGGTGCGCAGCAACGTGGGCGACACCTCGCCCGGTCGCAGGCCGCGCACCTGCGCGACGAAGACGTCGGGCAGCTTGGACGCCGGGCGCAGCCCGATCTCGCCGCCGCGTTCGCGGTTGCCGTCGGCCGACAGCTCGCGCGCGACCGTGGCGAAGTCCTCGCCGCCGCGCACGCGCGCCAACGCGGCCTCGGCCACGGCCTGGCGCTGCGCGACCTCGTCGGCGCTGGCGCCTTCGGGCACGGTGATCAGGATCTGCGCGATGTTCAGCTCACCGCCGCGCGTGCCCAGCGCGTTGCGCTCGGCCAGGAACTTGTCGATATCGGCGTCGGTGATGCGGATGCGCTGGCCGACCTCGCGCTCGCGTACCCGCTCGAGCAGGATCTGGTCGCGCAGCGTCGCGCGAAAGCGATTGAAGTCCATGCCGTCGGCGGCAACCCGCTCGCGCAACTGCGCCAGGCTGAGCTTGTTCTGCGCCGCGATGCTTTGCACCGCGCGGTCGACCTCGGCGTCGTCGACCCGCAGCCCGCTGTCGCGCGCGTGGGTCAGCAGCACCCGCTCGTCGATCAGCGATTCGAGCGCGTCGTGCCGCAACTGCGCCTCGGTCGGAGGGCGTGGTGCGCCGCGCTGCTCGAGCAGCGCGCGCAGCCGCTCGACGCGTTGCTCGAGCTCGCCCGCAGTGACCGATTCGCTGTTCACCACCGCGACGATGTAGTCGCCGGCAAAGGCGGGTGCGCGCGCCTGCGTCCGCGGCGGCGCTGCGGGTGTGGCGGTGAGGGCGGGTGCGGCCGGCGCCCTCGGCACCTTCAATTGAGGCCACGCCGGCAGCGCCGTCAGCCCCGAGGCGAGAACCAGGCTGACGAGGCGGAGGCGGTGCATTGGATCAGTCATAAACGGCCATGGGCGGCAACGCGCTGCGGCGTTCGCGCAACGGCTGGTAGCCGGGAATATTGTCCCTCAGGACGCCGATCGCATTGGAGCCCAGGCGCGAAAGCCCGACCAGCTCCAGCTGCAGCAGCACCTGGGTCGACGCCTCGCTGACGCCGGTGGACCAGCGGCTGACGGCCATGCGCGCGATCCAGCAGCCGGCGTCGTACTCGATGCCGACCACCGAATCGGTGACGCGGTCGTCGCGCGTGTTGTAGGTGACGCGCCCGACGGTGTACCAAGCGCCGCCGCAACTGCGGGCGCGGCCGTCCCATTCCTTGCGCTGCGGTGCGCCGCCCGGCTGGTACAGCGGCCACTGCCACGAGGTCTCCCACTGCGAGCTGATGTCGCGCGCGTAGCGGTAGTTCAGGTTCAGCACGCGATACGGCCCAGGCAGGTACTGCAGACCCAGGATCGACCGCACCACGCGGTCGACGCTCGGGCTGTAGCGCACGTAACCTTCGAGGTTGAACGGCTCGATCACCCGGGTCGAGCCGCGCAGCAGCACGTCGGAGTAGCCGCGCCGCTCGGGCACGCCGGTTTCGGTGATCATCTGGTCGTTGAACAGGTAGCGCTGCACGATGCCCAGCTGCAGCAGCTCGGCGCCGCTGGCGGCGTCGAGCAGCCGCGTCGTCACGCCGGCGGTCAGCGCGTTGGTGTCGGAGACGCGGTCGACGCCGGAGAACACGTTTTCCGAGTAGATCGACGCGAAGCTGTAGTCCTTCACCGCCGAGTCGAAGTTCGGGTAATCCGACTGCTTCACGTAGGGCGTGTTCACGTACAGCAGCCGCGGCTCCAGCGTCTGACGCAGCGCGCGCGCGCCCCAGGCGGTGCTGCGCTCGAACTCGGCGCCGCCGCCCAGGCTGAAGGTCGGAATCACGCGCGCCGCGCTGCTGCGCCCGTCGGGCATCGCCTCGTCGGTGTAGTAGCTGGCCGCATTGAAGAGCACGCTGGGCGTGACCCACCAGCCCGGCTCGCGAAAGGGCCGGTCGATGCGGCCCAGCGCGTGCAGCCGTGAGCCGTCCGACGGCGTGGCCGCCGCGCTGTAGCCGGGGTGGCTCGGCAGCGTGAAGCGGTTCGCTTCGGTCTCGAGCGCGAACTCCACGCCCGGGCCCACACTGCCGCCGCCGCGCGCGCCGACCTGGGCGGCGCGGTCGAACGGCGCTTGCATCGTGTTCGGCGCCTGCAGCACCTGCCAGCGCTGGGTGCGCACGTACAGCTCGGCGCCCAGCGCCGAAGTGCCGACATCCTTCTCGACAAAGGCGCTCAGCGGCAGCAGCCGCGGGGTGAGCGACGCGTGGCGGCGCGGAAAGTCGTTCCACCAGTCGTCATCCGATACCCGCTCGGCCTGCGCGGCGTAGCGCACATCGCCGTTCAGCGTGCCCAGATGGTCGAAGGTGAGCCAGTAGCGCGTGTCCTCGTAGACCTGGTCGTAGGGCAGCAGGTCCAGGTTGATGCGCCCGGCGTACGCCGGCTGCAGGTAGCGGAACTCGGTTTGCACCGCCGCGCCGCGCCGCGTCGACAGCGACGGCGTGATGGTCGCGTCGCGGTTGGGCGCGATGTTCCAGTAGTAGGGCACGCCCAGCTCGGCGCCGCTGCCGGTGGTGAAGTCCAGGTTGGGCGGCAGCCAGCCGGACTTGCGCTGCTCGCTCAGCGGAAAGCTCATGCGCGGCAGCGACAGGATCGGCACGTCCAGGAAGCGCAGCACCGCGCCGTCGGCCACACCGACGCCGGCGTCCAGGTCCAGGTCGATCTGCTGCGCGCTGAGCACCCAGTCGGGCTGCTGCGCGTCGTCGCGCCGGCAGCTGGTGTAGTTGCCGGCCACGATGCGCGCGGCACCGGGGCCGAGCAGGTCGATGCGCTCGGCCTGGCCGCCGGCGCCGGTGATTGCCAGATCGTAGTGCGGGGCGAGCATGAAGCCCTCCATGCGCTGCGTCTTCAGCTGCACCTCGGGGCCGCTGATCGACGACCCCTCGAACGTGACCCGCACCTTGCCCTGCGCCACCGCCAGATCCTCGGCCTGGTCGTATTGCAGCTGGTCGGCGCGCAAGACCACGCCGGCCTGGCGCATTTCCACGTCGCCCTCGGCGCGCAGTTCGCCGCCGGGCTGGCCGCTGAGCTGATCGGCGCGCAGGTACAGCGGCGCGCTGCGCCGCGCCGCCTCGTCGCTGGCCGCAGGTTTCAGGCGCGGGCTGCGGTGCAACGGCGCGGTCTGCGCCTGGGCCTCGGGCAGCGCCAGGGCTGCGGCCATCACCCCCGCGGCCAGCAGCGACAGCGCGTGGCGGCGAGGGCGGGCAAGGGGGGACAGGAACGCGACTGGAGGCACTGGCTGCGTTGCTCGCGCTGCCATCGGCGCTGCAGCGCGCCGGCGCTGCGTCGAAGGGCCGATTTGTAGAATTCATTATCCAACGAGCGCGAGCGCCGGCACACCGATGCGCCCGCCCACCACCTGCGATGAACCGACTTCCTGCGGCGCCCGAGCCCCGGCCCGTGCCCGAACTTCGCGATGGCCCCGGCACGCCCGACGCCGCGATCGCCTGGCCCGACGCGCAGCGCCGCGCCGCCTTCGAGCGCTGGCTCGCCGCCATCGCAGCGCGCCACGGCCTGCAGCCGCACACGCTGCGGCCGGCGTCGGCCGATGCCAGCTTTCGCCGCTACCTGCGCATCGATGCGCGGGCTGGCAGCTTGATCATCATGGACGCGCCGCCGCCGCTGGAGGACGTGCGCCCGTTCGTCCAGGTCGCGCGCTCGATTCGCGCCGCGGGCTTGAATGCCCCGCCGGTGCTGGAGTGCGACAGCGAGCAGGGCTTCGTGTTGCTGGGCGATCTCGGCGGCGAGCTGTACCTGGGCGCGCTGCAGCAAGCCGACGCCGCCCGCGCCGACGCGCTGATGCGCGACGCGATCGGTGCGCTGGTGCATTGGCAGCTCCACGTGCCGGCGGCGGAGTTGCCGCCTTACGACGAAGCGCTGCTGGCGCGCGAGCTGGCGCTGTTTCCGCAGTGGTGCGTGCAGCGTGAGTTCGGGCTGGGCTGGGGCGAGGCGGAATCCGCGCGCTGGCACAAGATCTGCCGGCCGCTGATCGACAGCGCGCTGGCGCAGCCGACGGTGGCGGTGCACCGCGACTGGATGCCGCGCAACCTGATGGTGGCCACGCCCAACCCCGGCATCCTCGATTTCCAGGATGCGGTGCGCGGCCCGCTGAGCTACGACGTCGCCTCGCTGCTGCGCGATGCCTTCATCTCGTGGGACGAGGAGCGCGAGATCGACTGGGCGGTGCGCTACTGGAGTCAGGCCAAGGCCAGCGGCGTGCCGCTGGGCGAGGCCTTCGCCGCTGACTTCGGCGAGTTCTGGCGCGCGCTCGAATGGATGGGGCTGCAGCGCCACCTGAAGGTGCTGGGCATCTTCTGCCGCCTGAAGCACCGCGATGGCAAGCCGGCCTATGCCGCCGACCTGCCGCGCTTTTTTGCCTACGCCACCAAGGTCGCGTCACGCTACGCGCCGCTGCGCGGCCTGCTGGGGCTGCTCGAGCCGATGAGCGGTCTGCGCGAGACCACGGCGTTCTCGATGCGCTGAGCCGCGGTTCGGGCCGCCGCACCAAGCTGACGCACTGCGGCTGCAGCCGGCGGGGACGCGCGCCGCCCGGCGGGCGGCGCGCGCGGCTTCAGACGACCGGCTTCGGCACGGCGCGCGCGCGCGGCGCGGCCGGGGCTGCGGCCGCCGCCGCCTTCGCCTTGGCGGCCTGCGCGTCGATCGCCGCCGTGGCTGCGGCATAGGCGGCGGTGTGAGCCGCCTGGTCGCCGGCCTGACGGTCCAGGCGCGCGGCCAACTGCAACGCCAGCGGCGACAGTGGGCTCTGCCCCAGCGGACGCAGCATCTCCCAGGCCGGCAGGCCAAAGACCTTGCCCAGCGGTTCGAGCTCGTCGACCCGGGTGGCAACCACCGCACGTCGGATGCGGTCCAGCGTGCCGTTGCTCACGCCGCTGCGCGCGGTGATCTTCGGCAAGGTGTTGAGATCGGAGCGCGTGGCCATGAGCGCTCGAAGGTTGGCGGCCAGGATGTCGCGGGGACGCATGTCGCAAGTTTGCCGCAAATCGGTTATCGCGTGATAGCCGGGATACACAGGATTTCACTGATCCGGGATGTGTTCCAGGTCGGCCAGCCAGACCGCGGCCTCGGCGTCGCTGGGCGCGCGCCAGTCGCCGCGCGGCGACAACGAACCGCCCGATCCGACCTTCGGCGCGTTGGGCACGCAACTGCGCTTGAACTGGCTGGTCTTGAAGAATCGCCACAAGAAGCTGCGCAGGTGGCGCTTGATCGCCGCCAGGTCGTAGGCGCGCGGCGGCACGGCCGAGCCTTGCGGCCACACGCCGGCAGCGGCGTCGTGCCAGGCCGCGTGCGCCAGGTACGCCACCTTCGACGGCGCGAAGCCGAAACGCAGCGTGTGATACAGGAAGAAGTCGTGCAGCTCGTAGGGCCCGATCTGGCTTTCGGTGCTTTGCGCCGGCTCGCCGCCGGTACCGCCGGGCACCAGCTCGGGGCTGATCTCGGTGTCCAGGATGTCGTGCAGCACCCGTGCATCGGGCATCAGCTGCGCCTGCGTGCCGGCCACCCAGCGCAGCAGGTGCTGGATCAGCGTCTTGGGCACGCTGGCGTTGACGTTGTAGTGCGACATGTGGTCGCCCACGCCATAGGTGCACCAGCCCAGCGCCAGCTCGCTCAGGTCGCCGGTGCCGACCACCAGCGCGTCGTTGAAGTTGGCCAGCCGGAACAGGTGGCTGGTGCGCTCGCCGGCCTGCACGTTCTCGAAGGTGAGGTCGTAGCGCGGCTGCCCGGCGGCATAGGGGTGGCCGATGTCGCGCAGCATCTGCTCGCAGCTGGGCCGGATGTCGATCTGCCGCGCCTCGCAGCCCACCGCCGCCATCAAGCGCAGCGCCTGGTCCAGCGTGCGTGCGCCGGTGGCGAAGCCGGGCATCGTCACGCCGAGGATGTTGCGGCGTGGCAGCCCGAGCATGTCCATCGCCTGCGCGCACACCAGCAGCGCGTGGGTCGAATCCAGCCCGCCCGAGATGCCGATCACCAGCTTGGTGATGCCGCTGGCACCCAGGCGCTGCGTCAGGCCCTGCACCTGGATGCGAAAGACCTCATGGCAGCGCTCGGCCTGCGCGGCCGGCTCGGCCGGCACGTAGGGGTAGCGTTCGATCGCGCGCTGCAGCGCCACCGCGCGGCGTGGTCCGAGCGTGAAGCGCACACGACGAAATCCCGCCAGCGCGCCGGCATGGTGCGCCGCCGCCTGGCCGAAGCTGGTCTGGCACAAGCGCTCGTGCGCCAGCCGCTGCAGGTCAACATCGGCGTGCCGCAACTGCGCGTCGCGCCGGAAACGCACCGATTCGGCCAGCAGCTGACCGTTCTCGCAGATCAGCGCGTGGCCGTCCCAGGCCAGGTCGGTGGTGGATTCGCCCGGCCCGGCCGACGCATAGGCGTACGCGGCCAGACAGCGCGCCGACTGCGAGGCCACCAGCGCCTGCCGGTATGCCGCCTTGCCGGTGGCGGCGTTCGACGCCGACAGGTTCAGCAGCACGGTGGCACCGGCCAGCGCGGCGTAGCTCGACGGCGGGATCGGCGCCCACAGGTCCTCGCAGATCTCGACATGAAAGCGCAAGTCCGGCACGTCCTGCGCCTCGAACAGCAACTGCGCACCGAACGGCACGTGCTGGCCGAGCAAGAAGACCTCGTCGTGCGCGGCGCGGCCGGCGTCGCTGAACTGGCGCGGCTCGTAGAACTCGCCGCTGCCCGGCAGGTAGGTCTTGGGCACCACGCCGAGCAGCCGGCCGCGGTGCAGCGCAACCGCGCAGTTGAACAGCCCGTGCTCGACGCGCAGCGGCAGGCCCACCACCGCCACCGTGGCCAGGTCTTCGCTGGCGGCGGCGATGCGCGCCAGCCCCGCCAGGCAGGCGTCGAGCAGCGCATGCTGGTGGAACAGGTCATCGCAGGTGTAGGCCGACAGGCCCAGCTCGGAGAACACCGCCAGCGCCGCGCCGTCGTGGGCGGCTTGCTGCAGCATGCCGATGGTCTGCGCGGCATTGAACTCGGGGTCGGCGACGCGGCAGCGCGGCACCGCCACTGCCACCCGCGCAAAACCGTGGCGGTACAGGTCGTGGAAGTCGGCGTTCGGGTTCAAGGCACGCTCTCCTGGGCCGACGATTGTGGCGCGAGCACCGGCGCCACGACAGCCCAGCCGGCCTTGCGATCAGGTGCCTGCGAGTGCAGCGCCGCAAGCCGATATGGATCCCCGGGCGATCGACCAGCAGCGCGAATCAACCCACCAGCAGCACCGGGCAGCGCAGGCGCGCCAGTTGGCGCGCATCCAGCGCGCCGCGCGGCGCCACCAGCAATTCGGCGCGCGGCGCGGCCTGGTCGAGCAGCGCGCGTTGCACCGGCTCGAGCACCGCGTGCAGCGCTTGCGCCAGTTGTGCGGCCACGCGCTGCGCGCGCGCGCCGGCTTCGCCGCCGTCGCGCAGCAGCACCAGCAGCGGCGCGCGCCGCGCCTGCGGCGCTGCGGCCAGCGCCCTGAACGGTGCGCTGGCGGCCAGCAGCAGCAGATCCGACTCGGCCTGCAGTTCGGCCGCCATCTGGTCCAGGCTGCCGCGCGTCACCCGCAGCGTGCAATGCACCGCTTCGCGCAGCGCGATGCGCGCGCTCAGCTCGCGCAGCCGCGCCGCCTGCGCCTTGAAACCTTGTTCGATCTCGCCCGGTTGCAGCGTGCGCCACTGTTGCGCCTGCGGCGGCAGCACCTGCGCAAAGGGCAGCGCCGCCGCATGCAGCGCGTGCTGGCTCTCGACGTAGACCACGGCCAGCTCGCGCTGCATCAGCCGCGCCAGCGCCGCCGACAGCTCCAGCAGCGTGCGCGCGGCGGCGGCGTCGTCGAGCAGCGCCAGCACCTGCGGTGGGGTGGGCGTGGCGTTCATCGCCGGGCCCCGCGTTCGCGTGCAGCGCGTGCGCCCCGGTGCAGGCTCGGCCGTGCCGCGGCCTGGTCGCCGCGGCGCAGCGCCGCGTACTGGCGCAGCCGCAGCGCGATGCGGCCGTTGGCGGTGTCGTCGGCCGGCGTCGCCGGGTCGCCGGCCGGCAGCCCGGTGAGCAGCTCCAGCGCGTCGTCCACCGTGCGCACCGCGTGCACCTGGAAGCGCCCGTCGGCCACCGCGCGCACCACGTCGTCGCGCAGCATCAGCTGCGCGGCGTTGCTGTGCGGCAGGATCGCGCCGTGGGTGCCGTCCAGCCCGCGCGCCGCGCACAGGTCGAAGAAGCCCTCGATCTTCTCGTTGATCGCGCCCACCGCCTGCGCGTTGCCGAGCTGGTCGACCGAGCCGGTGATCGCCAGGTTCTGGCGCAGCGGCAGGCCGCCGATCGAGCTCATCAGCGCCACCAGCTCGGCCATCGACGCGCTGTCGCCCTCGACCATGCCGTAGGTCTGCTCGAACACCAGGCTGGCAACGATCGAATGGGCGCGCACCCGCGAGAAGCGCGCGGCCAGGAAAGCCGACAGGATCAGCACCCCCTTGGCGTGCACCGGCCCGGCCAGCCGCGTCTCGCGCTGGATGTCGACGACCTGGCCGTCGCCCAGGCGCGAGGTGGCGGTGATGCGCGACGGCGCGCCGAAGGTCTCGCCGCCGGCGCCGTAGGCCGCCAGACCGTTGATCTGGCCGACGCAGCTGCCGCTGGTGGCGATGCTCAGGATGTCGCGCAGCATCGCCTCGCGCAGGCGCAGGTCGACGCGCGCCGCGCGCTCGCGCCGCGCGGCGATGGCGGCGGCGATGTCGGCCTCGCCCAGCGCCGCGCGACCCGCGGCGCTGGCCAGGTGGTCGGCCTCGTACAGCAACTCGAGCAGCATGCGCAGCTCGGCGCTGATGCGCTGCGCATCGCCGCTGCGCCGCGCGCCGTGGTCGATCAGCCGCGCCAGCGCCGGCGCATCCGGCGCCAGCAGCCCGGCGGCGCGCGCCTGCGCGGCCAGCGTCGCGGCCAGCGCGCGCTGCGTGGCGTCGTCGCGCGGCAGTTCGTCGTCCATGTCGGCGATGACGCGAAACAGCTGGCCGAACTCCGGGTCACCGGCCTGCAGCATCTGGCACAGCGCGCGATCGCAGAACAGCACCACCTTCAGGTCCAGCGGGATCGGCTGCGGCTCGAGCTGCACCGTCGACACCATGCTGACCATCTCGGCCATCGACTCGATGCGGATGCGCTGCGCCAGCAGCGCACGCTTCAGCGCGCTCCAGGCGAAGGGCTGGGTCAGCAGCTTCAGTGCATCGAGCAGCAGGTAGCCGCCGTTGGCACGGTGCAGCAGACCGGCCTTGATGAAGCGAAAGTCGGTCATCAGCATGCCGAAGCGCGCCATGTGGTCGACCCGCCCGACCAGGTTCTGGTACGACGGCCAATCGGCATCGACCACCGGCAGGCCGCCGCTGCCGCCGGCGTCGACCACCAGGTTGACCTCGAACCGTGCCAGTGCATCGGCCTGCGCCGCCAGCGCGTTGGCATCGGCGTCCTCGCGCGCGCGAAAGGCGTCGGCGTCGTCGATCACCGCGGCGCGCACCGCCTCCAGGTAGGCCCGCACCTCGGGCAGGTCGGCATACAGCGCGCGGGTGTCGTCCAGCGCATGGTCCACCGCCAGCTGCGTGGTCGAGCGGTTCAGCGCGCGCGCGCGTTCGGCGTGCTCCTTGCGCAGCCGCATCGATTCGCGCAGCGCCTGCAGCAGCCGCTCCTGCAGCGGCGCCATCGCCTGCTGCAGCCGGGTGCGCTCGGCCGGCGGCAGTGCTTCGAACTCCTGCGGCGACATCACCTCGTTGTCGCCCTTGTGCGGCGCGAAGGTAAAGCCCACCGGCGTGCGCACCATCACCAGACCTTGCGCCTGCGCGTCGTTGCCCACTGCGATCAGGCCGTGCTCGATGCGTTCCTTGAACTCGCTGTTCAGCCGCTCGGCCTCGGCGGCGTACTCCTCTGACTCGAAGGCGGCCGGAATCGTGCCGCGCAGCTCTTCGACCAGCGCGCGCAGGTGTTCGCGCAGCTGTGTGCCGCGCCCGGCGGCCAGCTGCAACGCGATCGGCTGGTGCGGCGCGGCGAAGTTGTTGACGTAGACCCAGTCGCTGCGCGGCGCGCACGGCAGCGCGGCGCGCTGCTCGATGATGCGGCGCACCAGGCTGCGCTTGCCGGTGCCGGGCGCGCCGGTCACCACCAGGTGGTAGCCGGGGTGGCACATGCCGAGGCCAAACTCGATCGCGCTGCGTGCGCGTTGCTGGCCGACCAGCTCGGCGGGTGCCGCTGCCGCGGCTGCAGCCGCATCCGGCCCTGTTGCCGCGGGCAACACGCCGGCAAGCAGCGCCGGGTCGCAGCGCAGCGCGAGCTGCTGGGCGCTCAACGAGACTGCGGGCATCGGGTCGACCCTCCTGCGGTGATGCTGGCCAGACCCCGGCCTTCGGCTGGCGGCTGCTGCCTGGCGCAGGCGGCCAAGCATAGGCCAGTGCGGCGCCGCATGCAGCGCAACGCCCATGGCCTGCGAGGTCATCGACAGCCCCGGCGCAGCGGCCCGGACTGCCGCCATCTCGGCCAACACCCGCTGCGTGCGCCGCGGCCGGCACGGCCAAAGCCGCTATCGTTGCAGGCCAAGCCGCGCTGTCGCGCGGCGCGGCCTGGCCCGGCACTTGAGCCACCTTCTCCAAGTCACCGACCTGCATGTCACGCTGCGCACCGCGCGCGGTGCGGCCGCCGCGCTGCGCGAGCTGAGCTTCAGCCTGCAGCGCGGCGACACCGTCGGGCTGATCGGCGAATCGGGCTGCGGCAAGAGCCTCACGGCGCTGGCGCTGATGGGCCTGCTGCCCGAGGGCGCGCGCGTGTCCGGGTCGATCCGCTTCGGCGGCCAGGAGCTGACCACGCTGGCTGAAGACGCGATGTGCGCGCTGCGCGGCGCGCGCATCGGCATGATCTTCCAGGAGCCGATGACCGCGCTGAACCCGCTGCACCCGATCGGCCGCCAGATCGCCGAGAGCCTGCGGCTGCACCAGGGGCTGGACGCGAAGGCCGCGCGCGCCGAAGCGCTGCGCCTGCTCGAACGGGTGCAGCTGCCGCAGGCGGCGAGCCGGCTCGACGCCTATCCGCACCAGATGTCGGGCGGGCAGCGCCAGCGCGTGGTGATCGCGATCGCGCTGGCCTGCGGCCCCGACCTGTTGATTGCCGACGAGCCGACCACCGCGCTGGACGTGACCATCCAGCGCGAGGTGCTGGAGCTGATCGCCGAACTGGTGGCCGAGGACGGCATGGCCTTGCTGCTGATCAGCCACGACCTGGGCGTGATGGCCGAAACCGTGCAGCGCATGCTGGTGATGTACGGCGGCACGGTGGTCGAGGACGGGCCCACCGCCGAGGTCTTCGAGCACCTGGCGCACCCCTACACGCGCGCCTTGTTCGCCGCGCGGCCGCGACTGGGGCTGGCGCGCGGCACGCGGCTGGCGACCATCCCCGGGCGCGTGCCCGAGCTGGCCGACCTGCCGCCGGGCTGCCCCTTTGCCGAGCGCTGCGCCTGGGTGGTCGACGCTTGCCGCGCCGCGCTGCCGGCACCGCAGCCGGTGGCTCCAGGCCACAGCGCGCGCTGCATCCGGCTGCGCGAGATCGCGGCCGCGGCGCGATGACTTCGACGGGCGCACCGGGTGCAATGGGCGAGCCGGCGCTGCTGCAGGTCGAGGACCTGGTCAAGCACTACCGGCTGCCGCGCGAGCGGCTGCTGGCCGCCGCACCGCTGGTGCACGCGCTGCAAGGCGTGAGCCTGCAGTTGGCGCGCGCGCGCAGCCTGGGCGTGGTCGGCGAATCGGGCTCGGGCAAGTCGACGCTGGCGCGGCTGGTGATGGCGCTGGAAGCGCCCAGCGCGGGCCGTGTCGTGCTCGATGGCGACGAGTTGCATGCGCTGGGCGCTGCCGAGCTGCGCCGCGCGCGCGCCAAGCTGCAGATGGTGTTCCAGGACCCCTACGGCTCGCTCGACCCGCGGCGCAGCGTGCTGCACACCGTGAGCGAGCCGCTGCGTGTGTTGCACCGCGCGTCGGCGGCCGAGCAGCGCGAGCGCGCCGCCGAGGTGCTGGACGCGGTGGGGCTGCGCCCGGGCGATCTGGCCAAGTACCCGCACGAATTCAGCGGCGGCCAGCGCCAGCGCATCGCGATCGCGCGCGCGCTGATCACGCAGCCCAAGCTGATCGTCGCCGACGAGCCGGTGAGCGCGCTGGACGTGTCGGTGCAGGCGCAGGTGCTGAATCTGATGCGCGATCTGCAGGACCGGCTGGGGCTGGCGTTGCTGTTCATCAGCCACGACCTGGCGGTGGTCGACCTGCTGTGCGACGAGGTCATCGTGCTGTACCAGGGCCGCGTCGTCGAGCGCGGCGCGCCCGAAACGCTGTTCGTGCGCGCCGCGCATCCGTACACGCGCGCGCTGCTGCAGGCGGTGCCGCGGCTGCGCCCGGGCGCGCCGCGGCGCCGTGCAGCCGCGCCTGCGGCGCTGCCGTTGCAGGCCGCCGCCGGCGCGGCCGGCTGCGCCTTCTTGCCGCGCTGCCCGCATGCCGCTGAGCGCTGCGCGCACGAACGCCCGCTGCTGCGTCGTTTGGCAGGCGAGGCCACGCACGAGGTCGCCTGCCACTTCGCCGAGCGCATCGCGGCCATGCCGCAGAATGACTGAACCCCGATTCGACTGCCGGAGACCCCGACGATGAGACTGCAACGACGCACCCTGACCCTGATGCTCGCTGGCTCACTGGCACTGGGCGGCTTCGCGCTGCAGGCGCAGGCGCAAGCCGGCAAGACCAGCGTGGTGCTGGGCATGGTGCTGGAGCCCGCACCGGGGCTGGACCCGACCACCGCGCCGGCCGCGGCCATCGGTGAAATCGTGCACTACAACATCCTCGAGGGCCTGACCAAGATCAACGTCGACGGCACGGTCACGCCGCTGCTGGCCGAGAGCTGGGAGCTCTCGCCCGACGGCAAGAGCTACACCTTCAAGTTGAAGCGCGGCATCAAGTTCCAGGACGGCGAGCCGTTCGACAGCGCGGCGGTGAAGTTCAGCTTCGAGCGCGCCAAGGCCGAGGGCTCGACCAACAAGGCGAAGAAGGCGGTGTTCGACAACATCTCCAGCATCGCCACGCCCGACGCACACACCGTGATCCTGGTGCTGAACAACCCCGACGGCACGATGCCCTTCCGCCTGGGCGAGAACACGGCCGTGATCCTGAGCCCGAAGAGCGCGGCCACCACCGCCACCAAGCCCATCGGCACCGGCCCCTACACCTTCGAGAACTGGCAAAAGGGCAGCGCGATCACATTGGCCAAGTGGCCGGGCTACCGCAACGCCGCGGCGATCAAGATCAACAAGGCCACCTTCCGCTTCATCAACGACCCGGCCGCGCAGGTGGCCGCGCTGCTGGCCGGCGACATCGACGGCATGCCGCGTTTCAACCAGAACCCGGCGCAGTTCCAGGCCGACAAGCGCTTCACGGTGCAGATCGGCGACACCGCGGGCAAGGGCATCCTGGCGCTGAACAACAAGCGCAAACCGCTGGACGACGTGCGCGTGCGCCGCGCGATCATGCACGCCATCGACCGCAAGGCCTTCATCGACGGCGCGATCGACGGTCTGGGCAAGCCGATCGGCAGCCACTTCGCGCCCACCGACGCCGGTTACGTCGACCTGACCAAGGTCTACCCGTACGACCCCGAGAAGGCCAAGGCGCTGCTCAAGGAAGCGGGGGTGCAAACGCCGCTGAACCTGACGCTGACCCTGCCGCCGCCGCAGTACGCGCGCAAGGGCGGCGAGATCATCGCCGCGCAGCTGGCCAAGGTCGGCATCGTCGCCAAGATCGAGAACGTCGAATGGGCGCAGTGGTTGAGCGGCCCGTTCAAGGGCAACTTCGACCTGACGATCATCAACCACGTCGAGCCGCTGGACTACGCGCAGTACGGCAACGCCGCGTACTACTGGGGCTACGACAGCAAGGCCTATCGCGATCTTCTGGCCAAGCATGCGTCGGCCGGCAGCGTGCGCGAGCGCAGCGAGGCCTGGGTGGCGATGCAAAAGAAGCTGGCCGAGGACGCGGTCAACGCCTACATCTTCAACCCGGCGCAGGTCGCGGTGAGCAAGAAGGGGCTGAAGGGGCTGTGGGCCAGTTCGCCGATCTTCGCCAACGATCTGGCCGCGGTGTCGTGGCAGTAAGCCGCGATGGCTGAACTGCACCAGGCCAGCGCAGCCGAATTGCTGGCGCTGTACCAGGCGCGCGAGGCCTCGCCGCTGGAGGCCACGCGCGCGGTGATCACGCACATCGAGGCCTGGGAGCCGCGGCTCAAGGCGACCTACGCCTTCGACCCCGAAGGCGCGCTGGCACAGGCGCGTGCCAGCGAAGCGCGCTGGCTGAAGGGCGAGCCTTTGGGCCGGCTCGACGGCGTGCCCACGCTGCTGAAGGAGAACATCGCCACCCAAGGCGTGCCGATGCCGCTGGGCACCGCCGCCACCGAGCTGGTGCCAGCCGCAGCGGATGCGCCGCCGGCAGCGCGCCTGCGCGAAGCCGGCGCGGTGCTGCTGGGCAAGAGCACGATGCCCGACTACGGCATGTTGAGCTCGGGGCTGTCGAGCTTCCATGCGCTGACGCGCAACCCCTGGGACCTGAGCAAGAACCCCGGCGGCAGCAGCTCGGGCGCGGGTGCCGGCGCCGCTGCGGGCTACGGGCCGCTGCACGTGGGCACCGACATCGGCGGCTCGGTGCGGCTGCCGGCCGCGTGGTGCGGCATCTTCGCGCTCAAGCCCAGCCTGGGCCGCATCCCGATCAAGCCGCCGTATGCCGGGCGCGTCGCCGGGCCGATGACGCGCACGGTGCGCGACGCCGCGCTGCTGATGCGCGAGTTGTCGAAGCCGGACTGGCGCGACACGATGAGCCTGCCGTTCCAGGACATCGAATGGTTGGCCCTGCAGCGTGACCTGAAGGGCCTGCGCATCGGCTTGCAGATGGACGCCGGCTGGGGCCTCGCGGTCGAACCCGAGACCGCGGCGGCAGTGCAGGCCGCGGCGCGCGCCTTCGAAGCGGCCGGCGCCATCGTCGAGCCGATGGGCCCGTTCATGACGCGCGAGATGATCGACGGCGTGGACCGCTTCTGGCGCATGCGTTCGTACCTGGACATCGGTGCGCTGCCCAACGAGCGCCAGCGCAAGGTGCTGCCCTACATCCGCCAATGGGTGGCCAGCGGCGCCAGCTTGACGGCGGCGCAGGTGTTCCACGGCTACAGCCAGATGGGCGCGATGCGCGAGGCCGCGGTCAACGCCTGCCAGCGCTTCGACGTCGTGCTGTCGCCGACCAGCCCGGTGCCCAGCTACGCCGCCGAGTGGGCCAGCCCGACCAACGACCCCGAGCGGCCCTTCGAACACATCGCCTTCACGCTGCCCTTCAACATGAGCGAGCAGCCTTCCGCGTCGATCAACTGCGGCTATACGAAAGCCGGGCTGCCGATCGGGCTGCAGATCAGCGGCCGGCGCTTCGACGACCTGGGGGTGCTGCAAGTGGCCGCGGCCTGGGAGCGGTTGCGCCCCGCGCAGCGGCCGTGGCCGCGGCCGCCCACGGGTCAAAGCACGGGCCGCAGCGTGAGCTGAGGCGGACGCTGAATCAGCGGCCCACGCCGGCTCGGCTACATTCGCGCGCATGTCCAGTCCCGACCTGCGCGGCAACCCCTGCGGCACCCGCAACGCCGCCGCGCTGGCTGCAGCCGAGACCGCGCTGTGGCGCATGATGTCGTTCTACGACACGCCACTGGCCGACCTGGACGCGGCCCAAGCACACGCCCCGGGCTGGGCGCTGCCGCACCTGATGCGCGCGGGCTTCCTGCTCAGCCTGACCGAGCCCGCGCTGCTGAGCGAAGCGGCCGCGCATCTGCAGCGCGCGCAGGCCCTGGCCGACGGCGCACCGGCGCGCGAGCGCGCGCACCTGCAGGCGCTGCAGGCGCTGCTCGATGGCCGCTGGCAGGCCGCCTGCCGCGTTTGGGACGAGTTGCTGATCGAGTACCCGCGCGACGCGCTGGCGCTGCAGTGGTCGCAGCTGTGGGACTTCTACCGCGGCGACAGCGCACAGCTGCGCCAACGCCCGGCGCGCGCGCTGCCCGAGTGGGACGAGGCCGATGCGCTGTACCCCTACGTGCTGGCGCTGTACGCCTTCGGCCTGGAAGAGAGCAACCTGTACCCGCAGGCCGAGGACGCCGGCCGCCGCGCGTTGAGCCTGAACCCCAAGGTGCCGTGGGCGGTGCATGCGGTGGCGCACGTGATGGAGATGCAAGGCCGCTGCGAGGACGGCGCGGCCTGGCTGCGCCACCACCAGGAGCACTGGTGCGCGGGCAACGGCTTTTCCGGCCACCTGTGGTGGCACACCGGGCTGTTCAGGCTCGAGGCCATGGACCTGGAAGGCGTGCTGCGTCTGGCCGACAAACACCTGGCGGCCGAACGGCTGCAGATCACGCTGCAGCGCATCGATGCGGTGGCACTGCTGTGGCGGCTGCGGCTGCTCGGCGTGGACGTCGCCGCGCGCTGCGCGCGGCTGCTCGACGCCTGGGAGCTGCCGGCGCAGGCCCCCGGCTACTACGCCTTCAACGACCTGCACGTCGTGCTGGCGATGCTGGGTGCCGAGCAGTTCGGGCGCGCCGAGAGCTGGGTGGCACGCTGCGCCGAACGCGCACTGAGCTGCGACGACGCGCGGCGCAGCAACCACACGATGGCGCGCGAGGCCGCACTGCCGCTGATGCGCGCGCTGCTGGCTGGCGAGCGCGGCGACTTCGACACCGCAGCCGACGGCCTGTATGCGGCGCGCGCGCAGGCGCAGCGCTTCGGCGGCAGCCATGCGCAGCGCGACCTGATCGACCAGACGCTGCTCGCGGCGTGTGCGCGCGGCACGCGCCGCGGCCTGGGCCGCGCGCTGCTCAACGAACGCCGGCTGAGCAAGCCGATGACGCCGCTGGGCCAGCATTGGCAGGCGCAGGTGCAGGGCCTGCAGGCGATTGCCGGCTGAAGGGAGCGCCGCCATGACGGCCCATTCGTCCGCCGACTTCGTCTGCACCGCGGCGCGCAAGCACCAGCACACCGTGCTGGTGCTGCAAGGCGGCGGCGCGCTGGGTGCGTACCAGGCCGGTGCCTTCGAGGCCTTCGCCGCGGTCGGCGTCGCGCCCGACTGGGTGGCCGGCGTGTCGATCGGCGCGATCAACGCCGCGTTGATCGCGGGCAACCCGCCCGAGTTGCGCGTGCCGCGGTTGCGCGAGTTCTGGCAGCGCGTGGCGTTGCCGTCGCCGCTGGCCCTGCCGCTGCCGCCGCCGTTCGTCGTGCCGGCGCCCTGGCGCGCCTGGACCAACCTGTTCAGCGCGACCGCGGCCAGCGTGTTCGGCGTGCCCGGCTTCTTCAAGCCGCTGCTGCCGCCCGGCAACCCCGCGGCGCTGGGCCTGTACGACAGCACGCCGCTGCGGCACACGCTGCTCGAGCTGGTCGACTTCGACCGCATCCATCGCGCCGAGGTGCGCTTGTCGCTGGGTGCGGTCGACGTCGCCAGCGGCAACTCGGTGTACTTCGACAACACCCGCATGAAGCTGGCGCCCGAGCACATCCTGGCCAGCGGCGCGCTGCCGCCGGGCTTCGCGCCGGTGGTGATCGACGGCCGCGCGTACTGGGACGGCGGCATCGTGTCGAACTCGCCGCTGTGGTACGTGCTGGATCAGCAGCCCGACATCGACGCGCTGATCCTGCAGGTCGACCTGTTCAGCGCCAGCGGCAAGCTGCCGACCAACCTGGACGAGGCGCAGGGCCGCGCGATGGACATCCGCTACTCGAGCAAGACGCGCTTCAACAGCGACGAGCTGCGCCGGCGCGACGCCTTGCGCGAGGCCTTCCTGCGCCTGCTGGACAAGCTGCCGCCGCGGCTGCACGACGACCCCGACGTGCGCCATCTGGCCGAGGCCAGCCAGCGCAGCCAGGTCACGCTGGTGCACCTGATCAACCGCCACGACACCGGCTCGGCCGGCATCAAGGACTACGAGTTCTCGCGCACCACGCTCGAAGAGCTGTGGCGCGCCGGCTGCGCCGACGTGCAGCGCAGCGCCGCCGAGGCCGACTGGGACGACGCGCTGCGGCCGCACCAGGGCGTGCACGTCGTCGACCTGACGCGCTGAGCGCGGGCCCGAGCGGCGTGCGCGCCAAGGCAGCGCAGCGGCAGCGCAGCGCCGCCGCGCGGCGGCCGCGAAAGCGCAGGGCTTGGCGCCGGCCTTCAGCCCTGCGTGGCCTGCCGCACCGCGTGTTCCCAGCCGGCCATCAGTTCGGCCGCGCGCTCGCGCGGCAGCGCCGGCTCGAACGCACGCTGCAGCTGCCACTGCGCCGCCAGCTCGTCCACGCCTTGCCACAGCCCGCTGGCCAGGCCGGCGAGGTAGGCCGCGCCCAAGGCCGTGGTTTCCACCACCCGCGGGCGCAGCACCGGGATGCCCAGCAAATCGGCCTGGAACTGCATCAGCGTGTCGTTGACGCTGGCGCCGCCGTCCACGCGCAGTTCGCTCAGCGCCGCGCCGCCGCCGGTGCGCGCGTCGCGGTCCATCGCCTGCAGCAGCGCTGCGCTTTGAAAGGCGATGCTGTCGACCGCGGCGCGCGCGATGTGCGCGATCGTTGTGCCGCGGGTCAGGCCGACGATCGCGCCGCGCGCGTCGGGCCGCCAGTACGGTGCGCCCAGCCCGGTGAAGGCCGGCACCAGCACCACGCCGCCGGCGTCGGGCACGCTGTCGGCCAGCGGCTGCACCTCGTGGCTGGCGCGGATCGCGTGCAGGCCGTCGCGCAGCCACTGCACCACCGCGCCGCCGATGAACACGCTGCCTTCCAGCGCGTACTGCGGCGTGGCACCGGTCTGCGCCGCCGCGGTGCTGAGCAGCCCGTTGGCCGAAGCCTGCATCTGCCCGCCGGTGTGCATCAGCATGAAGCAGCCGGTGCCGTAGGTGTTCTTCGCCTGGCCCGCGTGCTGGCAGGCCTGGCCGAACAGCGCCGCCTGCTGGTCGCCGGCGATGCCGGCAATCGGGATGGCGCGGCCGAACAGCTCGGACCGGGTCAGGCCGAACTCGCCGCTGGACGGCAGCACGCGCGGCAGCAGCGCGGGCGGGATGCGCAGCGCCTGCAGCAGTTCGTCGTCCCAGGCGTTGCGCCGGATGTCGAACAGCATCGTGCGCGACGCGTTGCTGACGTCGCTGGCGTGCACCGCGCCGCCGCTCAACTGCCACAGCAGCCAGCTGTCGACCGTGCCGAAGGCCAGCTCGCCGCGCGCGGCGGCGTCGGCCGCGCCGGGCACGTGGTCGAGCAGCCAGCGCAGCTTGGTGGCCGAGAAGTACGGGTCGATGCGCAGCCCGGTGCGCTGCTGCACCTGGGCTTGCAGGCCCAGCTCGCGCAGCGCCGCGCACAGCGGCTCGGTGCGCCGGTCCTGCCAGACGATCGCGCGGTGCAGCGGCTGGCCGCTTTGGCGGTGCCACAGCAGCGTGGTCTCGCGCTGGTTGGTGATGCCGATGGCGCGGATCTCGGCCGCCGTCAGCCCGGCCTGGGCGATGGCCTCGCGCGCGGTGGCCAGCTGGGTTTGCCAGATCTCCATCGGGTCGTGCTCGACCCAGCCGGGGTGCGGGTAGTGCTGCGTCAGCTCGCGCTGCGCCAGCGCGACGATGCGCCCGTGCGCGTCGAACACGATGCTGCGCGAACTGGAGGTGCCCTGGTCGAGCGCGAGGATGTGCTTCATCGTGACTCCGGCGGATCGGCGTGGCCGCAGTGCGGGGCCACGCCGGCCAATCTAACCGACTAGCATGCGCGCCCATCATGGGTGCCGGAGTGCTGTTCGCGCTGGCCGCCGGGCTGATGTGGGGCCTGGTGTTCGTCGCGCCGCTGCTGCTGAGCGACTACCCGGCCGTGCTGCTGTCCTTCGGCCGCTACCTGGCTTTCGGGCTGATCGCGCTGCCGCTGGCTTGGCTGGACCGCGCGCGGCTGGCCACGCTGCGCCGCGCCGACTGGGTCGAGGCGGCCAAGCTGGCGGTGGTCGGCAACATCGTGTACTACCTGCTGCTGGCCAGCGCGATCCAGCGCGCCGGTGCGCCGCTGCCGACGATGATCATCGGCACGCTGCCGGTGGTGATCGCGATCAGCTCGAACCTGCGCGACCACCAGCGTGACGGCCGGTTGCCATGGCTGCGGCTGCTGCCGTCGCTGGCGCTGATCGGCGCCGGCATCGCGCTGGTCAACCGGGTGGAGATCGCGCGGCTGCACGCCGACACCCGGGCCGACCTCGCGCACTACGCGGTGGGCGCGCTGCTGGCGGTGGGCGCGGTGGCGTGCTGGACCTGGTACCCGCTGCGCAACGCCGACTGGCTGCGCGCGCACGCCGATCGCGCACCCAGCACCTGGGCCACCGCGCAGGGCATCGCCACGCTGCCGCTGGCGCTGCTGGGCTACCTCGGCTGGTGGGCCTGGAGCGCGTGGTCGGGCTCGCCGTTCGCGATGCCGTGGGGGCCGCGGCCCGGGCCGTTCGTCGCGCTGATGTTCGCGGTCGGGCTGCTGGCGTCGTGGTTGGGCACGCTGTGCTGGAACGAGGCCAGCCAGCGGCTGCCGACCACGCTGGTGGGCCAGCTGATCGTGTTCGAGACGCTGTCGGCGCTGGCCTATGCCTTCGTGCTGCGCGGCGCGCTGCCCGAAGCGGCGACGCTGCTGGGCATCGCGCTGCTGGTGGCCGGCGTGCTGTGGGCGCTGCGCGTGCGCCCCGAGCCGGTGGTGGCGCACGGCGCTTGAGCGCTCGCCCCGGCCGGGGCCGCGGACGGCGCGCAAGCTCAGCCGGCCGGCGCAAAGCGCTGGCCGGCGCAGGCCTCGGGCGTGGCCGCGAACAGCCAGTCGGCCACCGCCTCCTCGCGCCGCACGATGGTGTCCAGGAACTCCTGTGCGCCGCGCATCGCGCCGAAGGTGTCGAAGCCGCTTTCGAGGAATCGCTGCAACTCGGCCAGCCCGGCCAGGCGCGCCGGGCCGCGCATCAGCCGCAGGCTGCGGCGCAGCAGCGGATTGCGCGTGTACACGTCCAGCGCGTCGGCGACGCGGCGCATCAGAGCGATCTGCCGCCTGCGATCGGCCGGCCGGCCGACGCGCTGCCAGGCCTGCACGTAGGCGTCCAGGTCGACCGGCAGGCGCGGCACGATCAACCCCATCTCGCTGTCGAGCACTTCGGACAACGCGTGCAGCTCGCCCAGCGTGTGCACCGTCAGCACCACCTCCTGCGGAAACAGCCGCACCAGTGCGCCGACCACGCGCCGGAACTGCGCGTCGCGGCGGGTGAAGTCGTCGGGCCCGTACAGCTCCTCGAGGAAGAACTGCGTGGCCCCGGCGTAGCGCGGCTGCGCCAGAAGGTCGGCGTAGGTGTGCTGGAAGCGCTGGTGCTGGTAGTCCTTGACGGCCAGCACGCGCGCTGCCAGCTCGGGGTCGGCGCCGCGCCGCGCGCGCTGCGCGTCGACCTGGTCGAGCAGCTTGACGATGGCCTTGGCCTGCGGGTTCATCGTGCAAGCCTACCAACCCCGCCGGGCGCGGCCTAGGCATGCGACTCCAGCGCAATGCGCGTCGAAGGCCGGACAATCCGTCAACGGGCCGGGTCCGCGCCGCGACACCCAGCCGCCCTCGAGGCGATGCAAGTCGAATCCACGATCCTGATCCCCACCGGCCCGCAGCCGATCTTCGCCCTTTACGCCGACGTCGGCCGCTGGCACACCTGGGATCCCGACACCAAGCAGGCCAGCCTGGACGGGCCGTTCGAGGCCGGCACGCGCGGGCGGCTGCTGCCGACCCAAGGCAACGCGGTGCCGATGCTGCTGAGTTCGGTGCAGGCCGACCGCTCGTTCACCGTGGTCAGCCGCATTCCGATGTTCAAGATGGTGTTCGAGCACGAGCTTCGGCCGGTGGCCGGCGGCACCGAGGCCACGCACCGCGTCAGCTTCTCGGGGTTGCTGGCACCGATCCTGGGGCGTGTGCTCGCCGCACGCCTGCGCCGCAACCTGCCGCTGACGCTCGAGTCGTTGAGCCGGCATGCGCAGCAGCGAAGCCGCGATGGCTGAGCGCCGGCACGGCGGCGGCGCCCACCTGGGCCGCGCGCGGCGATGAGGGTCGCAAGGGCGCTGCAGGCGCTGACGCTGCTGCTGCTGGCGTGGGCGCTGCTCGGCGTGGCCGGCTGGTACAGCGGCGTCGCCGGGTGGCTGCTGCTGGCGATGCTGCTGCTGGCGCTGCTGCACCTGCCGCTGATGGCGCTGGAGTTCTTGCTGCTGCGCCGCGTCGGGCGCGACGATCCGGCACCTGCCGCCAATGCGGTGGAACTGCTGCGCGCCTGGCTGGCCGAGACCAGCGGCGCGGTGCGCGTGTTCGGCTGGCAGATGCCGTGGCGCTGGCGCCGTTATCCCGATCATCTGCCGGCCGACGCAAAGGGCCGGCGCGGGCTGGTGCTGGTGCACGGCTTCGTGTGCAACCGCGGCATCTGGAACCCGTGGTGGCCGCGGCTGCGCGCTGCCGGTGTGCCGTGCATCGCGTTAAACCTGGAGCCGGTGTTCGGCCCGATCGAGGCCTACGTGCCGCTGGTCGAGGCCGCGGTGCAGCGCATCACCGAGGCCACCGGCGAGCCGCCGCTGCTGGTCGCGCACAGCATGGGCGGGCTGGCGGTGCGCGCCTGGCTGCACGAGCATGAAGCCGATGCGCGCGTGGCCGGCGTCATCACCATCGGCACGCCGCACCACGGCACCTGGCTCGGGCGCTTCGGGCTGGCGGCCAACACGCGGCAGATGCGCTGGCACAGCCCCTGGCTGGGTGCGCTGGCTGCCGCCGAGCCGGCAGCGCGCTACCGCCGCTTCACCTGTTTTCACGGCCACTGCGACAACATCGTGTTCCCGTGCTCGACGGCAACGCTGCCCGGCGCCGACAACCGCCATCTGCGCGGCCGCGCCCACATGCACCTGCTGCGCCACCCGGCCGTGCTGGCCGAGGTGATCCGCCGCGTGAGCGCCTGACGCGACCCGCTCGGGACCTCGAGGCCGCCGGCCTGCGCGCAAGCGCAGCGCCAGGCTACTGGGATGCGCTCGCGGCGCTCAGCGGCCGGTCGCGAGCAGCCCTCGCCCCGGCCCTGTCCCGCTGAAGCGGGCGAGGGGGAAATGCGCCCTGTCCCCCGGTCAGCGCGGGACAGGGTTGGGGTGAGGGGGACGGCCGCTTCGCACCGACAGCCACCGCGCGTCAGGCCTTGGCTTCCTGCACCAGGCGGGTGATCTGCGACGGCGTCGGGGCCGGCCAGCCGGCTTCCTTGGCCACGCGCAGGATCGTCTCGTTGGTGTCGAAGTAGACCTGCCAGTAGTGGTCGGTGTGGCAGTACGGCCGCACCGCGATCACCGGGCCGACCAGGTTGAAGTCCAGCACGTTGACCTCGGGCGCCGGGTCTTGCACGACGTTGGGAATCGCCGCCACCGCCTTGCGCAGCCGCTGCAGCGCGTCCAGCGCATCGACGCTGCCGGCCAGCTGCGCGGTGCGCTCCACCCGGCGCACCGGGTTGGCCGAGAAGTTGCTGATGACGTCGCCGAAGACCTTGCCGTTGCCCACCAGCGTGACCACGTTGTCGGGCGTGGTCAGCGTGGTGGCGAACAGGCCCAGCTCGGTGATGGTGCCGGTGACGCCGCCGACGGTGACGAAGTCGCCGACCTTGAACGGCCGCAGCACCAGCATGAACGCGCCGGCCGCGAAGTTGCCGAGCATGCCGCTCCAGGCCACGCCGATGGCCACGCCGGCACCGGCGATCAACGCAGCAAAGCTGGTGGTCTGGATGCCGAAGTAGCCGAGGATGCCCAGCACCAGCGCGATGCTCAGCATCACCGCGACGATCGAGCCCAGGTACTTGGTCAGCGTCGGATCGACGTGGTTGCGGCTCATTGCCCGCTGCATCAGGCTGACCACCAGGTTGATCAGCCAGCGACCGACCACCCAGAAGGCGATGGCCGCCAAGACCTTGATGGCCAGGTCGATGGCGGTGGTGCCCAAGAAGGTCTGGATCTCCTGGATGTTCATGACTTGCGTGCTCCTCGTCGTGATCGGTCAGCCCCCGGCGTCCATGCCGGGCAACGGCGCGCGGCATTATCCGCGCAGCTCACGTGCCGCGAGCGGTTTCAGCCGTCCAGCTCGCGCAGCAGCTCGAGCGTCGGCGTCTGCCCCAGGTTCAGCAGCAGAGCCGCATCGCGCACGTCGTCGCCGAGCGCCGGGTTGTCCCAGCCGCGCTCGCTGTGGCGCGCGATGCGTAGCGCCAGCGTCACGTTCTTCACCTGCGCGGTCTGGTCGTGGCGATCGTCGGCGGCGCGCAGCAGCAGCTCGGGCAGACGCCACGCGCGCAGCAGCGCTTGCTGCAGTTCGGCCAGCTCGATGTGCAGAAGTGCACGCTGCGCCGCGGCCGAATGCAGGTTCGAGTCGGCGGTCTGGGCGCGCGCGGCGCGCAGCGCCAGCGCCGGCGCGTGCAGCCACAGCAGCAGCTCGGCGGCGTCGTGCAGCAGCGCGGCGGTGTGCAGCACGGCCGCGTCGGCGTCCATGCGGTGCACCGCGAAACCCATCGCGAACGCCGCGGCGCGGCGCGCGCGCTGCAGCACTGCATCGAAGCCGGCCAGCGCTTGCGGCAGCCCGGCCAGGTGCTCGGCCACCGTCGGCTGCGGCCCGAAGGCGCGAAAGAACGGGCCGATGCCGAGCAGGACCAGCGCTTCGGTGGCGGTCTCCGGGTCGCCGCTGCGGCGGGCCGTGCGCACGCCGGCCACGTGCGCGAACAGCTTCAGCGTCATCAGCGGATCGGGGGCGATCACGTCGGCCAGCAGGTGGGCGTCGACCGCGTCCTCGACCGCGCGCAACTCCTCGAGCCTGGCCGCGGTTTCGGCCAGCACCGGCAGCGGCGCGGCCAGGAGGTGCGTGGTCCATGCACTCAGGTCGGGCAGCGGCTCGCTCGAGCGGGAGGGCGCGGGGCGGCGAAGGTCCATCGGTGGGCGAAAGAGGTTTGTTCGCTTTTCGGCCGCGAAGCCCGATCGCTTGAGACCCGCGCACCGCAGGCCGGGGCGGGCGTCGCGCAGACCCGAGCTTGCGGGCTACCTCGAGAGCAAGGATGTGGCTTGGCTTTGGACCGCTGATCCAGCCGGCGGCTGGTGCGCCGTCAGCATGACTTCGACGAGCGGCACTTCCCAGCGCTCGACCTTGACCTCCGCCCGGTACTGCGGCGACTCCATCGCGCGCGTGCGCAGCATCACCGCGTAGACCTCGCCGGCCAACGGGTGGTCCGGCAGGTCGCACCTGCGCGCCAGCCGCACCAGTACCCGGCCACGTCGGTCGACCACCTGGCGGGCCGCCACGCGCACCGCGCCGAGCTTGAAGATGCGTTGCTCGTCGGCCGGGTGGGTCTCGATGTCGAGCGACAGCGCGGCCCAATCGGCCACCTGGTGGCGCGGCCCGGTTGCGAAGTGAGCAAGGTCAGACACTGGCTCGATGACCGTTGGCGCAAGCCTGCGCCGCAGCTCCCGGGTGAAGTGGGATGGCGCCGAGGTTATCGGAGTTCGCGCGCGGCATCGCGCGTACCGACAGCGCAATACTGCCGGGAACCGGCTGGTTCGATACGATCCGGCACATGCCGATCCCGCTGCTGCCCGGCCTGCTGCGAATGCCCGTCCTGGGCCTGGGCACCTGGCGCATGGGCGAGCACCGCCGCACACAGGCCGCCGAGCTGGCCGCGCTGCGCGAGGCGCTGGACATCGGCTACCGCGCCTTCGACACCGCCGAGATGTACGGCGAAGGCGGCGCCGAAACGCTGCTCGGCCAAGCGCTGGCCGCGGCGCTGCGCGGCCCGCTGCAGCGCGAGCAGCTGTGCGTGATCTCCAAGGTCTACCCGCACAACGCCAGCACGCAAGGCGTGGTCGCGGCCTGCGAGCGCAGCCTGAAGCGCCTGCAGCTCGAGCATCTGGACCTGTACCTGCTGCACTGGCGCGGCTCGATCCCGCTGGCGCAGACCATCGAAGGCTTCGAGCGCTTGCGCGCGCGCGGGCTGATCCGCCACTGGGGCGTCAGCAACTTCGACCTCGACGACCTGCAGGAGTTGGCGGCCCTGGCGCAGGGCGCGGCCTGCGCGGCCAATCAGGTCTGGTACTCGCTGACAAAGCGCGGCGTCGAGTTCGACGTGCTGCCGTGGCAGCAGGCGCGGCAGATGCCGCTGATGGCCTATTCGCCGATCGACCAGGGCGCGCTCGCCGGGCACGCCGGGCTGAAGCGCCTGGCGGCCGGCATCGGCGCCACGCCCGCCCAACTGGCGCTGGCGCGGCTGCTCGGCGAGCCCCGCGTGATGGTCATTCCGAAGTCCGTCGACCCGGTGCGGCTGCGCGAGAACTTCGACGCCGCATCGCTGACGCTGGATGCGGCCACCCGCCGACAGATCGACACGATGTTCCCGCCGCCACAGCGGCGCGTGCCGCTGGCGGTGGGCTGAGCTTCAGCCCGCGGGGCAGCTGCCGGCCTTGGGCGCGCGCAGCAGCGGCTGGCCGGCCGCCGTGCCGGTTGGCTTGCCGTCGTCGATGGCGACGCGGCCGTTGACCAGCACCGTGACCACGCCCTCGGACAGCAGGCCCGGCGCGGTGTAGCTCGCCCTGGCGCGGTAGCGCGCCGGGTCGAACACGACCACGTCGGCGTAGTGTCCGGCGCGCAGGTGCCCGCGCTCCTTCAGGCCCAGCGTGTCGGCCGACAGCGCGCTGCTGCTGCGCACGAACTGCGCGAGGTCGATCACTTTTTCCTTCACCACGTACTGCGCGTACTTGTGCGAGAAGCTGGCCACCGCGCGCGGATGGCCGACCACCGAGTCCGATGAGGTCATGACCCACGGCCGCTTCATGAAGGCGCGGATGTCGTCCTCGCTCTGGTTGAACGAGACGATCGCCATGTCGCCTTCGCGCAGCACGGCGATCGTCGTCTCGACCGCGTCGCGCTGCGTGGCCGCGGCCACCTGCTCGAGCGTGCTGCCGACCAGCTTCGGGTTGCCGGCCGAGAACAGGATCGCCGCGGCGCCGCCGCGCAGGCGCAGGCTCTCGCGGATGTCGTCGCGCAGACGCTGCTGCACCGCCGGGTCGTCGAAGCGCTTGAGCATCGCCTCGCGCCCGCCGGCCACCGCCCAGGGCGGGATCAGCGCGGCCGAAAAGCGCGTGCTCGACGCGACCCACGGGTACTGGTCGGCGGTGATGCGCAGGCCGCGCGCCTGTTCGGCCTCGATGCGGCGGATGATGTCGGCGCTGTGCCCATGCACGTCGACGCCCAGCGCCTTGATGTGCGCCACGTTCACCGGCAGCTCGGCCTCGCGGCCGACGCGGATCACTTCTTCGATCGAGGCCTTCAGGCCGATGTTGTAGGACGACTCGTCGCGCACATGGCTGTCGTAGAGGCCGCCGTGGCGCGCGGCGACCTTGGCCAGTTCGATCACCTCCTCGGTCTTCGAGAAGTTCTGCGGCGGGTAGAACAAGCCCGTCGACAGGCCGAGCGCGCCCTGGCACAGCGCGCGCGAGACCAGCTGCTTCATCGCCTCCAGCTGCGCCGCGTCGGGCGCGCGGTTGGCGTCGCCGAGCTGGTTCTGGCGCACCGGGCCGAAGCCCACGTACAGCGCCACGTTGGTGCCGATGCCGCGCTCGCGCAGCTTGCCCACCTGGCCAGCGATGTCGAAAGTGCCGAAGCCGTCGTTGCCGATGACCACGGTGGTTACGCCCTGCGTGAGGAAACCCAGGTTCAGGCGCTTTTGCGCGTCGGGCGACAGCAGGTCGGCGTCGGCGTGGGTGTGCACGTCGATGAAACCGGGGGCGACGACCAGGCCGCGCGCCTCGATCGTGCGGCGCGCGTTGACACCGCCGGCCGGCGCGTTGCCGACGAAGGCGATGCGCTCGCCGCGGATGCCGATATCGCCGACCTGGGCTTGCGCGTGCTCGCCGTCGTAGATCGTGCCGCCGCGGATCAGCAGGTCGACGTCGAGCGGTGCGGTGGGCGTGCTGCACGCCGTCAGCGCCACGGCGACGGCAGCGGCAAGAAGAAGCGAGGGGGGACGCGAGGTGTTCATGGCGGTCGGCGCGGTGTCTGCAGCGGCCCGACTGTAGGGCACCAGCGGCGCGTCACTCGCGGTCGATCAGCCGGTACATCAAGCCCGCCGCCATCTCGCGCAGCGCCAGGTAAGACACGCGCAGCGCGTCGCCGCTGGGCACCAGATGCGCCCATTCGAAGCTGCCGCCGACGTAGCCGAAGTAGCCGGTGGGCGCGGCCACCACCTGCAGCCCGGCGCGCTCGAAGACGCGCTGCGCGCGTGGCATGTGGAAGGCGCTGGTGACCAGCGCGACCTTGTTGATGCCGTCGGCGTGCAGCAAGGCCGCTGCCTCGCGCGCGTTGCCGGCGGTGGTCTTGGCCTGCTCGTCGAACCAGCGCACCGCGACGCCGAACTCGTCGCGCAGCACGTCGCGCATCATCGCCGCCTCGCCGGGCCGGCCTTCGTCCGGGGCGGCGCCGGTGATCAGCACCGGCAGGCGCGTGTGCCTGGCCAGCCAGGCGCCGTAGCGCACGCGCTGCAGCGTGAACACGCCGATCGTGTCGCCGCCCCAGTCGACCGCGCCGCGCGACACGCCGCCGGCCAGGATCACGATCGCCTGCGCCTCAGCGATGGCTTTCGGGCTGGGTAGCGGCGGCGGCTCCAGTTGCGTCATCAGCGAATAGGCGGTGGCCGGCAGACTCAGCAACAGCAGCGCCCACAGGCTGAACGCGCTCAGCGCCGTGCCCAGCGCGGGCCGCCGACGGCGCCACGCCAACCCCAGCAGCCCGAGCAGCACCAGCGAAACCGGGGGCACGAGCACGCCCCCGGCAAGGTAGGTCAGGCTCAATCCTCGTCTTGCACCTTGTGCGCTGCCACCAGCTGCTGCTGCGTGTTCGGCGGCACCGCCTCGTAGTGCGACAGCGCGATGGTGTAGCGGCCCTGGCCCGAGGTCATCGCGTTCAGCCGCGACTGGTAGCCGGCCAGCTCCGACATCGGCACCAGGCCGCGCACGACCATCGTGCCGGCCGCGCCGTTGGTGGTGCCGCTGACCTGGCCGCGCTTGGCCGACAGATCCCCGGTGATGTCGCCCATCGCCGCGTCGGGGGCGTTGATCTCGATCGTGACGATCGGCTCGAGCACGATCGGCCGCGCCTCGCGGATCGCCGCGACGAAGGCCTTGCGCGCGGCGGTGACGAAGGCGACCTCCTTGCTGTCCACGCTGTGGTGCTTGCCGTCGTAGACGATGACCTTGACGTCGACCACCGGGTAGCCGGCGATCGCGCCGGTGGCCAGCACTTCGCGCACGCCTTTTTCCACCGCCGGCATGAACTGGCCGGGGATCGTGCCGCCCTTGACCTGGTCGACGAACTCGAAGCCGCCGCCGCGCGGCAGCGGCTCGATGCGCAGGAACACCTCGCCGAACTGGCCGGCGCCGCCGCTTTGTTTCTTGTGGCGGTGGTGCCCTTCGGCATTGGCGGTGACGCTTTCGCGGTAGGCGATGCGCGGCGGCTTGGTGTCGACCTCGAACTTGTAGACCTCGCGCAGCCGTTCCAGCAGCACGCGCAGGTGCAGCTCGCCCAGACCGTAGAGCACGGTTTCGTTGGTGGCGGCCACGTGCTCGACCTTCAGGCACGGGTCTTCGGCCACCAGCTTGTTCAGGATCTCCCACATGCGCTGCTCGTCGCCGTGGCGCTTGGGGCGGATCGCCAGGCCGTGCACCGGCACCGGGAAGTCCAGCGGCTTCAGGTGGATGTGCTCGTCCTCGGCGGCGTCGTGCAGCACCGCGTCGAAATGCAGCTCGTCGACCTTGGCCACCGCGACGATGTCGCCGGGCAGCGCGCGCGGCACCTCGACGCTGTCCTTGCCTTGCAGCATGAACAGGTGCGCCACCTTGAAGGGCTTGCGGCCGTGGCCGACGTAGAGCTGGCTGCCCTGCGTCACCGTGCCTTGGTGCACGCGGAAGATGCCCAGCTTGCCGACGAAGGGGTCGGCGCTGATCTTGAACACGTGCGCCAGCACGTGCCTGGCCGGGTCGGGTTCGGCGTGCATCGGCTTGGCGTCAGCGCCCTCGCCGTTGAGGAAGTCCGGCGGGTTGCTCTCGGTCGGGTTGGGCAGCAGCTTGACGATGACGTCCAGCAGTTCGGCCACGCCGGCGCCGCTCTTGGCCGAGACGAAGCACACCGGGATCAGGTGGCCTTCGCGCAGCGCCTGCTCCAGCGGCGCGTGCAGTTCCGACGCGTCGATGTCGCCGTCGTTCAGGTAGCGCTCGACGAAGTCGGCGTCGACCTCGACCACCTGCTCGACCAACGCGCGGTGCGCGGCGTCGACCGCGCCGAAGTCGCTGTGGCCTTCGCGGTTGTAGAAGCAGTCGACCACCTGGGTGCCGCCCGCATCGGGCAGGTTCAGGGCCAAGCATTCCTTGCCGAAGGTGGCCTGGATCTGTGCCAGCAGCCCGGGCAGGTCGACCCCCGGGGCGTCGATCTTGTTGACGATGATGATGCGGTCGAGGTGGCGCTCGGCCGCGTAGTCCATCATGCGCTGCGCCATCGGCTCGATGCCGTTGACCGCGCTGATCACCACCGCCGCGGTCTCCACCGCTTCGAGCGCCGGCAGCGACTGGCCCAGGAAGTCGGGCGCGCCCGGCGTGTCGATGAAATGCACGCGCGCGTCGCCGTGGTTCAGGTGCAGCACCGCGGCGCTGAGCGAATGCTGCATGCGCTTTTCCAGCGGGTCGAAGTCGCTGACGGTGCCGCCCTTGTCCAGCGCGCCCGGCGTGGCGATCATGCCGGCGCGGTGCAGCAGCGCTTCGGCCAGGCAGGTCTTGCCGGCGGCCGCCGCGCCGACCAGCGCCAGCGTGCGGATGCGGGCAACGGCGTCGGCAGCACTCGCGGCGGCGCCGTTGGGGGCTGGGCTTGGCATGGTCGGTCTCCTTTGCGGCGTGCAGTCGCCTTTGCGGTCCGACTGTACCCGCGCGCCGCCCGCCGCTGCCAGCGCCGGAGCCTGCTAGGCTGACCGTCTTTGCCGCCACCCCCGAGGCCAGCGATGCACGCCAGCGAACTGACCGGGCTCGACGCCTGCGCCTTGAGTGCCGCGATCCACCGCCGCGAGGTCTCGGCGCGCGAGGTGATGCAGGCCTACCTGGCGCGCATCGACGCGCTGAACCCGCAGGTCAACGCGCTGGTCGGGCTGCTGCCGCACGACGGCCTGCTGGCCCAGGCCGACGCACGCGACGCCCAACTCGCACGCGGCCACAGCCTGGGCTGGATGCATGGTTTTCCGATGGCGATCAAGGCACTGTCGGCGGTGGCCGGGCTGCCGCTGAGCCTGGGATCGCCGCTGCTGGCGCGGCAGATCGCGCCGCACGATTCGCTGATGGTGGCGCGCATGAAGGCGGCCGGCGGCATCGTCATCGGCACGACCAACGTGCCCGAGTTCGGCCTGGGATCGCATACCTACAACAAGGTCTTCGGCACCACCTTGAACCCGTGGGGCATCACGCGCAGCGCTGGCGGCTCCAGCGGCGGCGCGGCGGTGTCGCTGGCCTTGCGGCTGCAGCCGGTGGCCGACGGCAGCGACATGATGGGCTCGCTGCGCAACCCCGCCGCGTGGAACAACGTCTTCGGCCTGCGCCCGGCCCAGGGGCGCGTGCCCTACAACCCGCACGCCGGCGACGGCTATGTCGCGCTGCTGGGCACCGAAGGCCCGATGGGCCGCAGCGTGCGCGACGTGGCGATGCTGCTGTCGGTGCAAGCGGGGTATGACGCGCGCCAGCCGCTGTCGATCGTGCAGGACGGCAGCGCCTTCGCGCAGCCGCTGCGCCCCGAGGCGCGAGGGCTGCGCATCGGCTGGCTGGCCGACCTGGACGGCTACCTGCCGTTCGAGCCGGGCATCGTGCCGCTGTGCGCAGCGGCACTGCGGCGCTTCGAGGCGCTGGGCGCACAGGTCGAGCCGCTGGCGCTGGGTTATTGCTGCGGCGAGGTCTGGCAGACCTGGCTGACCTGGCGGCGCTTCCTGGTCGCCGGCACGCTCGGCCCGCTGGGCGCCGACCCGGCCAGACACGCGCAGCTCAAGCCCGAGGCGCAGTGGGAATACGACCAGGGCCAGGGGCTGAGTGGCCCGCAGGTGTTCGCGGCCAGCACCAACCGCACGCGCTTTTATCGCCACATGGCGGGCCTGTTCGAACGCTTTGACCTGCTGGCGCTGCCCAGCGCGCAGGTCTGGCCGTTCCCCGCCGAGTGGACCTGGCCGCGCCAGATCGCGGGCCGGACCATGGACACCTATCACCGCTGGATGGAGGTGGTCATCTACGCGACGCTGGCCGGACTGCCGGCGATCAGCGTGCCGGCGGGTTTCAGCGACGACGGCCTGCCGATGGGCCTGCAGTTGATCGGCGGGCCGCTGGGCGAAGGGGCGCTGCTGAATGCGGCGGCGGCCTACGAACAGAGCATCGGCGAATGGCTTGCGCGGCGGCCGGCGCTGGGCTGAGGCAGGTTCGCGATCAAGGCGCCGGAAGCAGCCATCACCGCGGAGACGCGGAGGGCGCAGAGGAGCGCAGAGAAGACAAAGACTATCTTGAATTTCCTCTGCGCTTCTTTGCGCCCTGCGCGCCTCTGCGTTGAATGAGTTCGGTGTCGGCAACCCGCCACCGACCTCGCCTCAAGCCGCCAACCCGAAGAACGCCGCCGCGTTGTCGCGCAGGATGCGCTGCTGGCCGTCGGCGCCGAGGAAGTCGCAGGACTTGACCAGCGACCCCGGCTGCTGCTCGCCCAGAGGGAAGGGCGCGTCGGTGCCGAGCATCACGTGGTCGCTGCCCATCACGTCGGTCAGCAGCTTCAGCGCACCCGGGTCGAACACCGCGCTGTCGGTGTACAGCCGCCGCGCGTAGCTCGACGGCGGGTTCGGGCAGTCCTTGCGCACGATGTCGCGGTGCTTCCAGGCGTTGTCGACGCGCCCCAGCGTGTAGGCGAAGCTGCCGCCGCCGTGCGCGAAGCAGATCTTCAGCGACGGCGGGATGCGCTCGAGCGCGCCCGACAGGATCAGCGACAACATGCCCAACTGCGTCTCGGCCGGCATCGCCACCAGCCACGGCAGCATCCACTGCTTCATGCGATCGGGTCCGCCCATCATGTCCCAGGGGTGCACGAACACCGGGATGGCGTTGTCGGCGCAGTAGATCAGGAAGTCGACCAGGTCCGGGTGGTCCAGGTCCTTCGCGCCCATGTGGTTGCCGATCTGTACACCCACCGCGCCCTGGCCCATCGCGCGCTGCGCTTCGGCGCAGGCGAGCTGGGTGTCCTGCAGCGGCACCTGCGACAGCCAGCGCAGCCGGCTCGGATGCGCGGCGCAGTACTGCGCCGCCTTCTCGTTCATGCGCGCCGCCCAGTCGGCGGCCTGTGCCGCGTCCCAGGCGTAGCCGAACATCACCGGCGTGGCGCAGACGATCTGTAGCCGGATGCCGGCGGCATCGAGCCCGCGCACCCGAGCGTCGGCGTCCCACAGCTCGTCGTGCACCGGGCGGAACGGCTTGTCGCCGAGCATGATCTGGCCGGTCTTGCCGTCGGCGTCGACCGCCAGCCAGGGCGCGCGTTCGGGGTTGACCGCGTGCGCTTCGGCGCGGCTGATGCGGGGGAGAAAGTGCGAGTGGATGTCGATCATGGTTCGCTCCGGGCTCAGGGCTTGAAACGGGGGTCGGTCGTCGATCAATGTGCGGCAGGGCCGTAGCCCAGCGGCGCCGGTGCCAGCGCGGTGATGCGGCGCAGCAGCGCCTGCGCATCCAGCGCGCCGGCGTCGGCTTGCAGCGGGTCGGGGCGCTCGCGGAACTGCTGTTCGATCAGCGCCCATTCGCTGCGCGGCAGCACGCGCCGCGCGATCGGCATCAGCTCGACCTCCTCGATGCGCAGGTGCTCGCGGTAGCGCACGATGAACTCGCTCGCCGCTTGCAGGAACACCGGCAACTCGGCGGCGCCGCCCATCTCGGCGCGGGTGAGCTTTTGCTGCAGCGCGCGCAGCGCCTCGTCGCCCTTGACGTGCTGGCGCTGCAGCCGATCCAGCACCGCGTCGGCCTCGCGCGTGCGCGAGCGGATCGCCGGGAACAGGTATTCCTCTTCCTTCGGGTGGTGGTGGCGTTCGGGGAAGACGTCCAGGTAATGCAGGATCGCGTGCAGCGGCGCGGTCGGCAGCGGCTGCCGATCACCGGTGGTGCCGCGCAGCAGCGCCGCCATCGTGTCGAGCACCGCGGTGATGGTGCGGTGCTCGACGTACAGCGTTTCCAGCAGCGTGGGTTCGCCGCCGGCCTCGGCCGGTGCGCTCACGTCCAGCGGCAGCGCCGGGGTCGCGCTCGTGTCCTCGTCGCCGCCGCCGGCCGACAGGTAGCGCTGCAGCACCGTGCGGTCGTTGCGCAACTCGACCGAACTGCCGCTCCACGCGACCTGGCCCTTCTCGACCACGTAGTGGTGATCGGCCAGCGCCAGCAGCGGCACCAGGTTCTTGTCGACCACCAGGATCGCCATGCCCTCGGACTTGATCTGCGCCAGCGCGGCCCAGATCTCCTGGCGGATCAGCGGCGACAGCCCTTCGGTGGCTTCGTCCAGGATCAGCAGTTCGGGGTTGGTCAGCAGCGCGCGGCCGATCGCCAGCATCTGCTGCTCGCCACCCGACAGCTGGTTGCCGAAGTTGCGCGCGCGCTCGGCCAGCCGCGGAAACACCTGGTGCACGCGCTGCACCGTCCACGGCGACTTGCTGCTGCCGTGCTGGCGCGCGGTGGCCACCAGGTTCTCGCGCACCGTCAGGTTCGGGAAGATCTGCCGGCCCTCGGGCACCAGGCCCAGGCCCAGCCGCGCCACCGCGTAGGGCGGCTTGCCCTGGATGGTCTGGCCCTTCCAGCGCACCTCGCCGCCCGTCGGTTTGACCAGCCCCATCACGCTCTTGATGGTGGTGGACTTGCCCATGCCGTTGCGGCCCAGCAGCGTGGTGCAGCGCCCGGGCTGCACCTGCAACCCCATGCCGAACAGCACCTGGCTCTTGCCATAGCCGGCCTCCAGGCCGCTAACTTCGAGCAACGCGGTCATGCCGGAATCTCCTCATCGCCCAGATAGGCCTCGCGCACCAGCGGGCTGTGCTGCACCTCGGCCGGGCTGCCGCGGAACACCACCTTGCCGTAGACCAGCACGCTGCACACGTTGGCCAGCGAGAACACCGCGTGCATGTCGTGCTCGACCAGCAAGATGCCGTAGTGCTGCTTGATGCCTTGCAGCACGGTGATCATCTCCTGCGTCTCCACCGGCCCGAGGCCGGCCATCGGCTCGTCGAGCAGCAGCACGCGCGGCTCGATCGCCAGCGTCATCGCCAGCTCCAGCTGGCGCTGCTGGCCGTAGGCGAGCAGGCCCGCAGGGCGGTCGCGCTCGGCCAACAGCCCCACCAACTGCAGCTGCCGCTCGGCGCGCTGCACCAGCTCGGGCTGGGAGGTCGCCGGCCGCCAGAAGCGGAAGTTGTGGCCACGCGTGGCCTGCACCGCCAGCACCACGTTTTCCAGCACGCTGAACTCCGGGATCACCGAGGTGATCTGGTACGAGCGGCCGAGGCCGGCACGCGCGCGGGCGTGCACCGGCCAGGCGGTGACGTCGCGCCCGTCGATCTCGATGCGGCCTTCGTCGCTGTCGAGTTCGCCGACGATCTGGTTGATCAGCGTGGTCTTGCCGGCGCCATTGGGGCCGATGATCGCGTGCACGTCGCCCTGGGCGATGCTCATGTCGACGTGGTCGGTCACCAGCAAGCCGCCGAAGCGCTTGACCAGGCCTTTGAGTTGAAGCAGCGGCGTGGCCATCAGTGGGTCCCTCCGGTTTCCTCGTGGGCCACGCCGGGCAGCAGGCTCCACAGGCCGCGGCGCAGCAGCAGCACCATCAGCACGATCAGCGGGCCGAAGATCACCATCCAGTGCTCGGTCAGCAGCTTCAGGCCTTCTTCGATCAGCAGCAGCCCGATCGCCCCGACCACCGGCCCAACCACGGTGCCCACGCCGCCGAGCACCACCATCACGATCAGCTCGCCCGACACCGTCCACGCCAGGTAGGCCGGCGACACGAAGCCGGTGAGGTTGACCAGGAAGAAGCCGGCCAGCGCGCACACCAGTGCCGAGATCACGTAGGCGGTGAGCCGGTACGGCAGCGGCGCGGTGCCTACCGCCTTGACGCGGCGCTCGTTGATGCGCGTGGCGCGCAGCACCAGGCCGAAACGCGAGCGCACCAGCCGCGACGACAGATACACGCAGCCGGCCAGCGCCGCCAGCAGCGCGTAGTACAGCGCCATCCGGTCGCCGGTGAGCGGGCCGAAGCCGCTGGGTGCGGCGAGCGACATGCCTTCGTCGCCGCCGTAGGTCTTCAGGCTGACGAACAGGAAGAAGAACAGCTGCGCGAAGGCCAGCGTGATCATGATGAAGGCGATGCCCTGCGTGCGCAGCGAGATCCAGCCGACCACGGTGGCCACCAGCGTGACCACGGCGGCCACGACAAGAAGCTGTAGCACGCCGTTGGTGATGCCGGCGTCGGCCAGCATCAGCACGGTGTAGGCGCCAAAGCCCATGTACATCGCGTGGCCGAAGCTGACCATGCCGCCAAAGCCCAGCGCGATGTTCAGCCCGACCGCGGCCAGCGCGAACACCAGCATGCGGCTGGCCAGCGTCACCAGGTAGGTGTCGCCGCTGGCCGCGGCCACCAGCGGCAGCGCGGCGCCGATCACCAGCAACGCGGCCACCGCCACGGTCTGCGCGATCGGGCGAGCCGGCGCGTTCGCCGGGACTTGCAAGGTGGTGTCGATGCTGGTCATGAGTGCCTCACCGGAAACAGGCCTTCGGGCTTGAGCGCCAGTACCGCGGCCATCAACACGTACACGCCCACCGAGGCGATCGCCGGCCCCGCGGCCGACGCCAGCTCGGGCGCGAGCACCATGTGCAGCACACCGGGCAGCACGCCGCGGCCCAGGGTGTCGACGATGCCGACGATCAGCGCGCCGTACAGCGCGCCGCGGATCGAGCCGATGCCGCCGATGACGATCACCACCAGCGTCAGGATCAGCACCGGCTCGCCCATGCCGGGCTGGATCGACAGCACCGGGCCGACCATCGCGCCGGCCAGCCCGGCCAGCGACGCACCCAGCGCAAAGATGAAGCTGGTGAGCCAGCCGATGTTCACGCCCAGCGCCGACACCATGTTGCGGTTGCTGGCGCCGGCGCGGATCAGCATGCCCACGCGGGTGCGGTCGATCAGCACGTGCAGCCCGAAAGCCACCAGCAGCCCGGCGACGATGATCGCGCCGCGGTACGACGGGTAGTTGAAGCCGGCGATCACCACCGGCTCGGACAGCGCCGACGGCGTGTCCATGAACAGCGGCGCGCTGCCGAAGATCATGCGCATCGCCTCGTTGGCGAAGAGCACGACGCCGAAGGTGGCAAGCACATGGTCGAGGTGGTCGCGCCGGTGCAGCGCCGAAAAGGCCAGCCGGTCCAGCGCCAGCGCCAGCACGAACAGCCCGGCCACGGCGGCCAGCAGCGCCAGCCAGAACGAGCCGCTGTGCGCGTAGGTCAGCGCCGCCAGGTAGGCGCCGACCATGTACAGCGAGCCGTGCGCCAGGTTGACGAAGCTCATGATGCCGAACACCAGCGTCAGCCCGGCCGCCATCAGGAACAGCAGCAGGCCGAACTGCACGCCGTTCAGCACTTGGGTCAGAAGGAATTGCCAGCTCATCTCTTGCTCCGTTGGGCACGCATCGCTTCAACAACCGTTGGCAGCGCGTGCCGCGCATGGACCCTCACCCCAACCCTCTCCCGCCCGCGGGAGAGGGAGCGCGTCGACGGGTGCCCCCTCTCCGCCGGCTACGGGGGAGAGGGCGGGGTGAGGGGGTGCTGCCACACAAACCGAGGCCGACCGACTGCCTGTCTGACGGTGCACCCTCGATAGCCCTCAAAGGGGGGGCGACGTCACTTGATCGGGCACTCGCCGACGTAGGCGTCGTGCAGCGCCGGCAGCGGCGTGGCCACGGTCTTCAACGACACCCGGCCCTGCGCGTCCTTGGCGACCTCGAACACATGCTGGTCCTGGATCGGGAAGCCGTTCTTGTTGAACTTGAAGCCGCCGACCACCGCCGGGAACTCGGCCGTCTTCAGCGCACCCATGAACGCCGCCTTGTCGGCTGCCGAGCCCTTGGTCTTGGCCAGCGCCGCATCGATCGCCAGCGCCGCATCGAAGCCCTGCGCCGCCGACTGCGACGGGATGCGGCCGTACTTCTTTTCGAACGCGGCGACGAAGGCCTTGTTCGCCGCATTCGGCAGATCCGGCCCCCAGGCCGCGCCGGCGAGCACGCCGATCGCGCCTTCCTTCTGCGCCGGCAGCTGGGTGCCGTCGACGGTGCTGACCGTCATCACCGGCACCTTCTTCAGCAGGCCCGACTGGCTCATCTGCTTGACGAAGTTGACGCCCATGCCGCCGGGGAAGAAGGCGAAGATCGCATCGGGCTGCAGCGCCTGGACTTGCGCCAGCTCGGCCGAGTAGTCGGGCTGGTTGAGCTGGGTGTAGACCTCGCCGGCCACCGCGCCCTTGTAGTAGCGCTTGAAGCCGTGCACCTGGTCGCGGCCCGACTGGTAGTTGGGCGCCAGCAGCAGCAGCTTCTTGTAGCCCTTGTCGGTGGCGTACTTGCCCAGCACCTCGGCCTGGTTGTCGTTCTGGAACGAGGTGAAGACGAAGTTGGGCTGGCACTCCTTGCCCGCCAGCGGCGCCGGCCCGGCGTTGGAGCCGACGAAGGGCGTGCCCGCGGCGGCCAGCGGCTTGGACACCGCCATCATCACGTTGGAGAAGGTCACGCCGGTGACGATGTCGACCTTGTCGCTTTCGATCAGCTTGCGCACCAGCTGCACGCCCAGGTCGGGCTTGAGCTGGTCGTCTTCCTTGACGATCTTGACCGGCGTGCCGCCGAGCTTGCCGCCCTTTTGTTCCAGCGCGAGCATGAAGCCGTCGTACTGGTCCTGCCCTAGCGCGGCGGCCGGGCCCGAGAAGGTGCCGAGAAAGCCGATCTTGACATCGGCGTGCGCGGCGGCGGCCAGCATCGCTGCGGCGGCGATGGCCAGGGCTCGAAACTTGCGGACATTCATGCTTTTTGTCTCCAACGTGGTGTTCGGTAGGTGAGCGCGCAGCGGGTGCGGCCGTCGGCCGGCCCGCCGCGCAGGTGTCAGGCGTTGGCCTGCCGGATCGCGTGCCAGGCAGCGTAGTCGCGCCCGGGGTGCACCGTACCGCAGCTCTTGCAGGTGCGCTCGGCGTCGCTGGTGGCGTAGAACATCTCGTACACCTTGGGCAGGTCGTCGACCAGGCTTTCCAGCTGCTTGGTGGCACGCCAGACCAGCCCCGCGCACTTCGGGCAGTAGAACTGCAGTGCGTCGTGCGCGCCGGCCGGGCGCGGCCGCTCGATCAGCAGGCACAGCCCGTTCGGGTCGGGCCGCTGCGGCGAGTGGATCAGGTGCGGCGGCTGCAGGAAGATGTCGCCTTCCTTCAGGTCGATGCGGCCGAAGCGGCCGTTCTCCCAGATGTTCAGGTAGGCGGTGCCGCGGATCTGGTAGAAGATTTCCTCGGTCGGGTTGTCGTGGAAATCGGTGCGCGTGTTGCCGCCGCCGACCATGTTGATGATGTAGTCGCCGTCGGGGAAGATCGCCGCGTTGCACACCGGCGGCTTGAGCGAGTCGCGGTTCTTCTCGACCCAGCCCATCAGGCTTTGCGGCAGTCCGTACTTCGGGTTCATGGCGGTTCCTTTCTCGGGTGACGAAGGTGTCCGCTTCAGGCGGACGGCTGTTGCGGCTTGTAGGCGATGGCCTTGATTTCGATAAGCAGGTGCGGGTGCGGCAGCTGGTGCACCGCCACCGTGGTGCGCGTCGGGCCGTCGTAGTCGAAGAACTCGGCCCAGGTTTCATTGAAACCGCCGAAGTCGTTCATGTTCACCAAGAAGACCTGCGTCTCCACCAGATCGGCCAGGCTGGCGCCGGCGCTTTGCAGGATGTCGCGGATGTTCTCGATCACCGCGCGTGTCTGCACGCGGATGTCCAGATTGGTCACGCCCATCTCGTCGACCTCGACGCCGGCGAAGCTGTTGTCGGGGCGGCGCGAGCTGGTGCCCGACACGAACAGGAAGTCGCCGGCACGCTTGCAGTGCGGGAACTTGCCGCGCGGCTTGGCCTTGCCGGCGATCAGGTGGGCTGCAGTGGACATGCTCGAGGCTCCAGGAGGTTCAGGTGGATCGGTGCGCTGCGTCGTTGCAGATCACTGCACGACGCTGATGGCGATGCCCTTGGCGCCGACGTCGAACTGCATCAGGTCCACGCCCACTGCCAGCGGCCCAGCATAGGTCTTGCGCGTCTCTCGCACGATGTCGGCATCGTTGGGCGCAGGGGTTTGCGGATCCTCGTAGCGCGCGATGTGGCTGTATACCGCCAGCCTGGGCTGCGTGCGCTCGAACACCGTGCCCGCCTGCTCGGGCGACACGTGGTGCGCGAAGATGCGCTGGAAGGCCGGCGAGCGCTCGAGCAGCTTCGGGTTGATCGCCGCGACCTCGTGGATCAGCAGGTCCACGCCCTTGCCCTGGCGCACGATCTCCTCGGTCAGCCGCGTATCGCCGGAGATCACCACGCTGCGCCCGTCGTAGTCGATGCGGTAGCCCACCGCCGGCTTGATGACGTCGCCGTGGTCGACGACGAAACTCGTGACCTTGACGCCGTCGCGCTCGTAGACCACGGCCGGCGCGTCGAACTCGCGCGCATCGACCGCGATGCCGGCGGGCGGGTTCTGCTCGTCGACCAGGCGGATCTTGATGTCGTCGGCAAAGGCGGTCTGCAGCCCGTCCATCAGCCGCTTGGTGCCCGGCGGGCCGTAGATCAGGAAGGGTTTCTGGCGCTGGCCGTAGGGCGGGCGCAGCCAGCCGGTGAGCCACAGGTCGGGCAGGCCGGTCAGGTGGTCGGAATGGAAGTGGGTGATGAAGTGCGCGTCGATGCGGCCCATCGGCACCTTCAGCTGCCACAGCCGGATCGTCACGCCGCGGCCCATATCGAACACCAGCTTTTGCGAACCGGCCTCGACCAGCGTGCTCTGGCTGAAGCGCTCGGGGCGCGGGTTGGGCACGCCCGAGCCGAGCAAGGTAACCCTGAAGTCGCCGCTTTGCGCCAGCGCGGCGCTGCAGGCCAGCGCGAGCAGCGCGGCCACGATCGAAGAGAGTTTTTTCATGCGGCCGACTCCTGCTTGGCGGTGTTGAACGAAACGCTGCCGAGCGCACCGGCGCCGCTGCCGACGTGGCAAGCCACGTGCAGCCCCGGGCGCAGTGCCTCGGCCGCGGTGGCGCCGCCGGCCATGACCAGCGAGCCCGCCGGCAGGCCCATGCCGGCGGCGTGCAGCAGCCGCGACGCCTGCACTACCGAGCGCAGCGGGTGGCCGAGGATCGCCGCGGTCGAGCCCACCAGCACGTCGCGGCCGTCGAACTGCACGCGCACGCCGGCATTGGCCAGGCCGTCGAACTTGCGCGACCAGGGCCCCACCACCAACCCGGCCGACGAGCAGTTGTCGGCGACCACGCCTTCGAGGCTGAACTTGAAGTTGCGGTAACGCGAGTCGATGATCTCCAGCGCCGGTGCCACCGCTTCCAGGTAGTCGGCCGCCTCGAGCGCGGTCAGCGGCGCGTCGATGGCGCGGCGCGTGACGAAACACACCTCGGGCTCGACCCGCGGGTGGATGTAGCGCGCGAGGTCGACGATGCCGCCGTCTTCTTCGACCATGCCGTCGGTCAGCAGCCCCCAGATCAGGCTGTCCACGCCCATCTGCACCATCTTGGCGCGGCTGGTGAAACCCAGCTTGATGCCCTTGGGGCGCTCGCCGCGTTCGATGCGCCGCGCGATCGACGCGCGCTGGATCTCGTAGGCCTGCGCCAGCGTGAAGTGCCCGGGCGGAAAGGGGTCGACCTCGCGGCGCCCGAACGCGGCGCGGTCCAGCACCGCGGCGGCTTCGTGGATCATGCTCATGCTGTCGCCTCTCTTTCCTTCAAACGCGCGCGAACACCGCACGCACCGACCCCAGCCCCTCGATCTGCGCAGTGAACACGTCGCCGGGCTCGACCACGACCATCGGCCCGAGCGCGCCGGTCAGCACCACGTCGCCGGCGCGCAGCGGGCTGCCCATGCGCACCATGGTGTCGGCCAGCCAGACGGCCGCGTTCAGCGGGTTGCCCAGGCAGGCCGCGCCGCCGCCCACCGACACCGGCTCGCCGCGGCGCTCCATCACCATGCCGCAGTCGGCCAGATCCAGCTTGTGCAATGGCACCGGCCGCGTGCCGAGCACGAACAGCCCCGACGAGGCGTTGTCGGCCACGGTGTCGGCCAGCCGGATGTCCCAGTGGGCGATGCGGCTGCCCACCACTTCGATTGCCGGCAGCGCGTAGGCGGTGGCCGAGATCAGGTCGGCCACCGTGTGCCTGACGTGCGGCAGGTCGCGCTCGAGCACGAGCGCGATCTCGGCCTCGGCCTTGGGCTGCATCAGCCGCGACCAGGCGATCTCCTCGCCGTCGGCCACCGCCATGTCGGCGAACAGCGCGCCGAAGTCGGGTGAGTCGACGCCGAGCTGCTGCTGCACCGCCTTCGAGGTCAAGCCGATCTTGCGTCCGACCAACCGGCCGCCCGCATCGAGCCGGCGCTGGCTGATCTGCTGCTGCACCGCGTAGGCCGCGCCGAGCACGTCGCCGTCGCTGGCCGCGGCCTCGATCGCCTCGCGCACTGGTGCGATCGGCTGGCCGCTGGCCGCGGCCTGCCACAAGGCGTCGGACACCGACTTGATGCGCTGATTCAACTCCACTGTCCTCAACATCATGGCGGTCACTTTCGGTGTGGCTGCGGCGCCGGCCTGGCCGGGTGTGGCACCCAACCGCGCCGGGGGCGGGCGGTGCGTGCGGGGCCGATCGGGTGGTGGGCTGCCTGCGCGGTCGTTGACCACTCATGCAGCGAATGCCGGGCAGTCTAGTCAGCGGGGTGGGATCTGACCAATGAAACGATGGGCCCGAACCATAGACGCAAGGAATACCAAGAGCCCTGCGGTTCGCTTCGCGCCGAAAGCGGCCGTGCCGCCATGCGAGATCCGCATCAACCCATCAAACTGCGCCGCAGTTGCAGCGCCTCGGCCACGTGCGCGGTGGCGATGTCGCCGGCGCCGGCCAGGTCGGCGATGGTGCGCGCCACCTTCAGCGCGCGGTGCAGGCCGCGGCTGGACCAGCCCAGGCGCTGCGCTGCGCTTTGCGCGAAGCGCGCGGTGGCCGCGTCCATGGTGCACAGCGCGTCGATGCGTCCGGCATCGAGTGCGGCGTTGGGCGCTTGCTGCCGCTGCTGCTGGCGCGAGCGTGCGGCGGCCACGCGCGCGGCCACCGCCGCCGAGTCTTCGCCGTCGGGTGCGGCCAGCAACTGCTCGGGCCGCACCGCGTGCACCTCGACCTGCAGGTCGATGCGGTCCAGCAGCGGCCCCGACAACCGGCCCTGGTAGCGCGCGATCGCATCGGGCGTGCAGCGGCAGTTCCTGCCGGTGGCGGCGAAGGCACCGAGGTAGCCGCAGGGGCAGGGATTCATCGCCGCGATGAGCTGGAAGCGCGCCGGAAAGGTGGCTTGCCGCGCGGCGCGCGAGATCGTGATCTGGCCGGTTTCCAGTGGCTCGCGCAGCGAATCCAGCGCGGCGCGCGCGAACTCGGGCAGTTCGTCGAGGAACAGCACGCCGCCGTGCGCCAGCGAGATCTCGCCCGGCCGCGGCGGTGAGCCGCCGCCCACCAGCGCCACCGCGCTGGCCGAATGGTGCGGCGCGCGAAACGGCCGCTGACCGAAACTGCCCGAATCGAAACCCGGTGCCGCCAGCCCCTGCAATGCGGCGCTGTCCAGCGCTTCGTCCAGCTCCAGCGGCGGCAGGATGCCGGCCAGGCGTTGCGCCAGCATCGACTTGCCGGTGCCCGGCGGGCCGATCAGCAGCAGGCTGTGCGCGCCGGCAGCGGCCACCTCGAGCGCGCGCTTGGCGGCCGTCTGGCCCTTGACCTCGAGCAGGTCGGGCGCGGGCACGCGAGGCGGTGCCGCCGGCGCCACGGCGCGCGGCAGTTCGGGCGCAGGATCGACGGCGGGCTCGGCCGGCAGCAGCGCAGCCACCACCTGCAGCAGGTTGTCCGCCGCGCGAATGTCCAGGCCGGCCAGTTGCGCGGCGCTGCCCGCGCTGTCGCGGGGCAGCACCAGCGTTCGTTCCACCCCGGCGCGCTTGACCGCCAGCGCCAGCGCCAGCGCGCCGCGCACCGGGCGCAACTCGCCGGCCAGCGACAGTTCGCCGGCGAACTCGTAGCCCGCCAGCCGTGCGGCGTCGATGTGGCCGGCCGCGGCCAGGATGCCCAGCGCGATCGGCAGGTCGAAGCGGCCCGACTCCTTGGGCAGATCGGCCGGCGCCAGGTTGACCGTGATGCGCTTGTTGTGCGGGAAGGCAAAGCCGCTTTGCACCAGCGCGGCGCGCACGCGCTCGCGCGACTCCTTGACCTCGGTGTCGGCCAGCCCCACCAGCGTGAAGCTGGGCAGGCCGTTGGCCAGATGCACCTCCACCGTCACCGGCGGAGCCTGCAGCGCGTCGAGCGCGCGACTGTGGACGACGGCGAAGGACATGGCTGCACATGATGCCAGTGCCGCCCGCGCGGATCGCCGCCGGCTCGACGCGATCTGTACGCCGCGGCCCGAAGTCTTGATGCCTTCTTTGCGCGGCGCTTCCTAGAGTGCAAGGCCTTTGCGCGCCGCTGCGCGCCGCCCTGCCCGAGCTTGACCCAAACCGCCCCCACGACGCATGACGACGCTGACGCATCGCCGGCCGCTGCGGCGACGCAGCCGATGCGTGCTTCATGCCGGTGCCGCCAGCCTGGGTGCGGATTGCCGAACGCACCAAAGTGGCTCAGCCGCAGTGCATCACGCCCTGCGGTTGGGCGCCGTGCGCTGCTTGATGCCGGATACGCACCCAAGTTCAGCGCGTGGACGCGGTGGCACGCATCGTGCGTATGGCTGCTGCGACTGCCTTGCAACCTGATCGACCCATCGAACCCGGAGCCCGTAGATGAAACCGTACCCCTATGCCCTGGCCGCACTGCTTGGCGTGAGCGCCTTGCCCGGCCTGGCGCAGACCGCCGCCGCTGCGGCGCAGCCCGAGTTCACGCTCAGCGGCAACCTCGGCGTGTTCTCCGACTACCGCTTCCGCGGTATCTCGCAGACCAACAAGAAGCCCGCCATCCAAGGCGGCATCGACTTCGCGCACGCCAGCGGCCTGTACCTGGGCAACTGGAACTCCAACGTCGACAGCGCGATGTACAACGGCGCCAACGTCGAGATGGACTTCTATGGCGGCTGGAAGACCACGGTCGAAGGCTTCGGCTTCGACCTCGGCGCGATCTATTACTACTACCCCGGCTCGGGCGACAACCCGGGCACGTTCAGGGTCGACAACACCGAGCTCTATGCCGGCGCGAGCTGGGGCCCGATCGCGCTGAAATACAGCTACGCGGTGTCCGATTTCTTCGGCGTGCCGGGCACCAAGGGCGCTTACTACGTGCTGCTCAGCGGCGCGCACGACTTCGGCAACGGCTTCGGCGTCAACGCCGCGGTGGGCTACCAGGGCGGGCTGAAGAACGGCGACCCCGGCTACAGCTCGTGCGTCACCGAGATGGACGGCCAGGTGTCGTGCAGCATCACCGACTACAAGCTCGGCGGCAGCTACACCGTCGACGGCTGGGTGATCGGGCTGGCCTACGTCTCGACCAACCGCGATCTGACCGCAGGCACCGCGGCCAACCGCAACCGCAACATCGGCAACGGCACCGCGCTGCTGTCGGTGGCCAAGACCTTCTGAGCGCCCGAAGGAGAACAACCATGAAGATGGTGACTGCCGTGGTCAAGCCGTTCAAGCTGGACGAAGTGCGCGAAGCCCTGAGCGCGCTGGGCGTGCAGGGGCTGACGGTGACCGAGGTCAAGGGCTTCGGCCGCCAGAAGGGCCACACCGAGCTGTACCGCGGCGCCGAGTACGTGGTCGACTTCCTGCCCAAGGTCAAGGTCGAGGCCGCGGTCGACGATGCGCTGGTCGAGCGCGTGGTCGACGCGATCGAGGCCTCGGCGCGCACCGGCAAGATCGGCGACGGCAAGGTCTTCGTGTCCGATCTCGAGCAGGTGCTGCGCATCCGCACCGGCGAGACCGGCAACGCCGCGCTGTAGCACCCGAGCCCTTCACCCAGCGCGGCCTTGCCGCAACGCGGCGTGCCACGGGCATGGCTGGCAGCGGCGCGCGCGCATGTCTAGCGAGCGATCATCATGAAAAAACTCATCGCCATCCTCACCCTGAGCCTCGTCGCGCTGGGCGCGACGGGCCACGCGCTGGCGCAGGACAGCGCCGCCGCGGCCGCGGCCGCGCCCGAAGCCGTGCAGACGGCGGCGCCGATTGCGGCGCCGGCTTCGGCCGAGCCGGCCGCGCCGGCCGCCGCAGCCCAAGCACCCGCCGCCGCCCCGGCCGCCGCCACGCCCACCCCCGACAAGGGCGACGTCGCCTGGATGCTGCTGGCCACGCTGCTGGTGATCATGATGACCGTGCCCGGGCTGGCCCTCTTCTACGGCGGGCTGGTGCGCAGCAAGAACATGCTGTCGGTGCTGATGCAGGTGCTGGTGACCTTCTCGCTGATCGTCGTGCTGTGGTGCGTGTACGGCTACAGCCTGGCCTTCACCGAAGGCAACGCCGTCATCGGCGGGCTCGACCGGCTGTTCCTGAAGGGGCTGTTCGATCCGGCCAGCGGCAGCTTCGCGATGGCTGCCACCTTCAGCAAGGGCGTGGTCATTCCCGAGCTGCTGTTCGCCGCGTTCCAGGCCACCTTCGCCGGCATCACCTGCTGCCTGATCGTCGGCGCCTTCGCCGAGCGCATCAAGTTCCCGGCGGTGCTGATGTTCAGCGCGCTGTGGTTCACCTTCTCCTACGCGCCGATCGCGCACATGGTGTGGTACTGGATGGGCCCCGACGCCTACACCGGCCCCGACGTCGTCGACGCGATGAACGCCAAGGCGGGCTGGCTGTGGCAGATGGGCGCGCTGGACTTCGCCGGCGGCACCGTGGTGCACATCAACGCCGCGGTGGCCGGGCTGGTCGGCGCGTTCATGACCGGCAAGCGCATCGGCTACGGCCGCGAGGCGATGGCGCCGAACAACCTGCCGTTCACGATGGTTGGCGCGTCGCTGCTGTGGGTCGGCTGGTTCGGCTTCAACGCCGGCTCGGCGCTGGAAGCCGGCAACAGCGCGGTGCTCGCCTTCATGAACACCTTCAGCGCCACCGCCGCCGCGGTGCTGGCCTGGTCGCTGGGCGAGGCGCTGATGCGCGGCAAGGCCTCGATGCTGGGTGCGGCGTCGGGCGCGGTCGCCGGGCTGGTGGCGATCACGCCGGCCGCTGGCAACGTCGGGCTGATGGGCGCGATCGTCATCGGCTTTGCCGCCGGCTTCGCCTGCCTGTGGGGCGTGCACGGGCTGAAGCGGCTGCTCGGCGCCGACGATTCGCTGGACGTGTTCGGCGTGCACGGCGTCGGCGGCATCGTCGGCGCGCTGCTCACCGGCGTGTTCAACAACCAGGCGCTGGGCGGCCCGGGGCTGGTCACCGACTGGGTGACGGTGACGATGGGCTCGTTCGACGTCGCGGCGCAGGTGTGGGTGCAGCTCAAGGCGGTGGGGGTCACCGTGGTGTGGTCGGCGCTGGTGGCTGTCGCGGCGTTCAAGGTGGTCGACCTGACGATCGGCCTGCGCGTCAGCGAGGAAGACGAGCGCCAGGGCCTGGACATCAGCGCCCACGGCGAGACCGCGTACAGCAAGTGAGACCCGCGCGCGGCGCGCCCGGACGGCCCGGGCGCGCCGCCTGGCGCGGCACCGCAAATGCCGCGGCGGTGGCGCGGCACGCTCCTAGAATGCGGCGATGGTCCCGCACCTCGTCACCGCGCTTACCGGTCCGATCAACGAGCTGGAGCAGCGCATCCTCGAGTCGATGCCGGCGATCGAGCGCTGGTTCCGGCTCGAGTGGATGGAGCACACGCCGCCGTTTTATTGCGCGGTCGACCTGCGCAACGCCGGCTTCAAGCTGGCGCCGGTGGACACCGACCTGTTCCCCGGCGGCTTTCACAACCTGACGCCCGAGATGCTGCCGCTGGCGGTGCAGGCGGCGATGGCGGCGATCGAGAAGATCTGCCCCGAGGCGAAGAACCTGCTGCTGATCCCCGACGCCGATTCGCGCAGCACCTTCTACCTGGCCAGCGTGCAGCGGCTGGTGGAGGTGTTCTCGCAGGCCGGCCTGAACGTGCGGCTCGGCTCGCTCGATGCCGCGCTGACGCAGCCGCAGCACGTCGCGCTGCCCGGCGGCGGCGAGCTGCTGCTGGAACCGCTGCTGCGCACGCGCAGGCGGCTGGGGCTGAAGAACTTCGACCCGTGCACCATCTTGCTCAACACCGAGCTGACGCACGGCGTGCCCAAGGTGCTGGCCGGGCTGCACGAGCAGTACCTGCTGCCGCCGCTGCACGCCGGCTGGACGGTGCGGCGCAAGGCGCAGCACCTGCGCAGCTACGAAGAGCTGGCCAAGAAGTTCGCCAAGCTGCTGGGCATGGACCCGTGGCTGATCACGCCGCTGCACGCCCATTGCGGCGAGGTCGACATGGCCGAGCCGCGCGGCCTGGAGTGCCTGCGCCACCACGCCGACGTGCTGCTGGGCAAGATCCGGCGCAAGTACAAGGAATACGGCATCAACGAGCGGCCCTTCGTCGTCGTCAAGCCCGACCAGGGCGGCAGCGACGGTGCGGGCGTGCTGACGGTGCGCGATGCCAAGGAGCTCGACGCCGCGGTGGGCGACGCCGCGGCGCGGCAGGCCGCGATGCTGGTGCAAGAAGGCGTGCCCACCTACGAGCGCATGAACGACGCGGTGGCCGAGCCGGTGGTCTACACCATCGACCGCTACGTGATCGGGGGCTTTTACCGCGTGCACGCGCAGCGCGGCGTCGACGAGAGCCTGGCCGCGCCGGGCTCGCGCTACGTGCCGCTGGCCTTTGCCGCCAGCACCCAGCTGCCGCGCCGCGGCGAGAAACCCGGCGCGAGCCCGCCGAACCGCTTCTACATGTACGGCGTGATCGGCCGCCTGGCGATGGCCGCGGCCAGCTACGAGCTCGAAGCCACCGACCCCGAGGCCGAGGTCTACGCCTGAGCCCCGCCGCCGGCGCGCCGGCAGCCCGAGTCCCTCGACCCGACCCGACGCCGCTTCGCGCGCCCCGCCCACGTGAGCCAACCGCACGCGCCGCGCAGCCCGACCGCCTTGGCCGCGCTCACCCTGGGCGCGCTCGGCGTGGTCTATGGCGACATCGGCACCAGCCCGCTGTACGCGCTGAAGGAGGTGTTCCACGGCGGGCGCGTCGCGGCCACGCACGACAACATCCTGGGCGTGCTGTCGCTGATTTTCTGGACGATGACGCTCATCGTCTCGCTGAAGTACGTGCTGCTGATCCTGCGCGCCGACAACAACGGCGAGGGCGGGCTGATCGCGATGCTGGCGCTGGCCACGCACGCGGTGGCCGACCGCCCGCGGCTGCGCGACGCGCTGCTGATGGTGGGCCTGTTCGGCACGGCCGTCTTCTACGGCGACGGCGTGATCACGCCGGCGATCTCGGTGCTGTCGGCGGTGGAAGGGCTGCAGGTCGCGGCACCGGGGCTGCACCACGTGGTGATCCCGATCACGCTCGTGGTGCTGACCGCGCTGTTCGCGGTGCAGCGCTTCGGCACCGGCGGCATCGGCAAGGCCTTCGGCCCGGTGACGCTGGTGTGGTTCATCGTGCTGGTGGCGATCGGGCTGCCGCACATCCTTGCCAACCCGCACGTGCTGGTGGCGCTGAACCCGCTGTACGCCGCCGGCTTCTTCGCCGACAACCCGCTGGTGGCCTTCGTCGGGCTGGGCGCGGTGGTGCTGTGCGTCACCGGCGGCGAGGCGCTGTACGCCGACCTGGGCCACTTCGGGCGGCGGCCGATCCGCATCGCCTGGTACGGCTTCGTGATGCCGGCGTTGGTGGTCAACTACTTCGGCCAGGGCGCGATGCTGCTCGAGCACCCCGAGGCGATCGAGAACCCGTTCTACCTGACCGCGCCCGAGTGGGCGCGGCTGCCGCTGGTGTTCCTGGCCACCGCGGCCACGGTGATCGCGTCGCAGGCGCTGATCACGGCCGCGTTCTCGGTGACCAAGCAGGCCTCGCAGCTGGGCATGCTGCCGCGGCTGCGCATCGTGCACACCTCGGTGCGCGACACCGGTCAGATCTACCTGCCGCTGGTCAACTGGTCGCTGTACGCGCTGATCGTGCTGGCGGTGGCGCTGTTCAAGACCTCGTCGAACCTGGCTTCGGCCTACGGCATCGCGGTGACGCTGGACATGACCATCACCACCGTGATGACCTTCTTCGTGCTGCGCTACGGCTGGCGCTACGCGCTGCCGCTGTGCGTGGCGGCCACGGGCTTTTTCTTCGTCATCGACATCAGCTTCTTCGCCAGCAACATGCTCAAGCTGCTGGCCGGCGGCTGGTTCCCGCTGGTCATCGGCATCGGCATGTTCACGCTGATGGTGACCTGGCGCACCGGGCGCCGGCTGCTGGCCGAACAGCTGATGCACGACGCGATCGACCTGAAAGGCTTTCTCGACGCGATCTTCGTCAGCCCGCCGGCGCGCGTGCCGGGCACCGCGGTGTTCCTCAGCGCCGAGCCCAACGTCACGCCCAACGCGCTGCTGCACAACCTGAAGCACAACAAGGTGTTCCACGAGTACAACCTGTTCGTCAGCGTGCGCCACCACGACGTGCCGTGGATCGGCTTCGACAAGCGCATCGAGATGGAGCCGCTGGGCCACGACTGCTGGCAACTGGTGCTGCACTTCGGCTTCAAGAACGACCCCGACGTGCCCGAGGCGCTGCAGCTGCTGCAAGGGCGCGGCGTGCCGCTGGACGAGATGGAGACCAGCTACTTCCTGTCGCGCGACATCGTCATGCCCACCATCGGCAAGGGCATGATGCTGTGGCGCGAGAAGCTGTTCGCCAGCATGCACCGCAACGCCGCCGCGGCGGCCGACTTCCTGAACCTGCCGGCCAACCGCATCGTCGAGCTGGGCTCGAAGGTCGAGATCTGATCAGGTCCGCGCGCCGCGTTAGACTCGAGCTGGTCATGTGGTCATATGCGAATCAGGAGGGCGCGCGATGAGGGTCATCACGCTGGCCGACGCGAAGGCGCATCTTTCCGCGGTGCTGGACGACGTGGCCGCGGGCGAGCAGGTGGTGGTGACGCGGCGCGGCCGACCGGTCGCGCGCATCGTGCCGGAGCGTGCACCGGCAAGGCGTGCCGCGTCGTCGTGGATCGAAGGGCTGCGCGGCTTCGTCGAGGCGCAGCCCAAGGCCGGCGGCTGCTCGGTGGCCGACATGCGCGACAGCGAGCGCTACTGATGCGCAGCCGCGGTGAGCGCCTACCTCGACACTTCGGTCCTGGTCGCGCTGTTCTTCCATGAGGACGCCAGCACGGCGGCGCGCGCACGCGCCGGCCGCGAGCAGCGCCTGTGGGTCAGCCGCTGGACGCTGGCCGAGTTCGCCAGTGCCGTGGCTTTCAAGCGGCGCGGTGCGCAGACCGACGAAGCCACGGCACTGCAGGCCAAGGCGCGGCTGACCGCGGTGCTGGACGACGGCGGTGTGCAGGTGGTGGAGATCGAACGCACGGACATCGAGCGCGCCGCCGCGCTGTGCGAGGCCCACGCCAGCGGCTTGCGCACGCCCGATGCGCTGCATGCCGCGGTGGCGCAGCGGCTGCGTTTGACGCTGATCACGGCCGACCGGGTGCAGGCGCAGGGGTGCGCCTTCCACGCCATCGACGCCGACCTGATCGCCGGCTGATCGCGCGTGCTGTTCAAAGACCTCGCCCGCGACGTTTCGCTTTCCGCGCTGGTCGCCGGCTTCGTCGCGGTGCTGGTGGGCTTTACCAGCTCGGTGGCGATCGTCTTTGCCGCGGCGCAGGCGCTGGGCGCGACGCCGGCGCAGACCACCTCGTGGATGTGGGCGCTGGGCCTGGGCATGGGGCTGACTTCGGCCGGTCTGTCGCTGTGGACGCGCCAGCCGGTGCTCACCGCGTGGTCCACCCCGGGCGCGGCGCTGCTCGCCGGCACCAGCGGCGTGGCGATGGGCGATGCGGCCGGCGCCTTCGTCGTGTGCGGCGCGCTGATGGCGCTGGCCGGCTTCAGCGGCGTCTTCGAGCGCGTGATGGACCGCATCCCGCAGGCGGTGGCCGCGGCGCTGCTGGCCGGCGTGCTGGCGCGCTTCGGGCTGGACGCGGTGCTGGCGGTGAAGACCGCGCCGCTGCTGGTGTGCGCGATGACGCTGGCCTTCCTGGTGGCGCGGCGCGCCTGGCCGCGTTACGCGGTGCCGCTGGTGCTGCTGGCCGGCGTCGCGGTGGCGGCGGCGCAGGGCCGGTTGAACATCGGCGCGATCGACTGGGCGATGGCGCAGCCGGTGTGGGTGACGCCGCGGTTCAGCGCCAGCGCGCTGATCGGCGTGGCGCTGCCGCTGTTCGTCGTCACCATGGCCTCGCAGAACCTGCCCGGCGTGGCCGCGCAGCGCGCCGCCGGCTACGCCACGCCGGTGTCGGCCAGCGTCGGCGTCACCGGCGCGGCGAGCATGCTGCTCGCGCCCTTCGGCGGCTACGCGCTCAACCTGGCGGCGATCACCGCGGCCATCTGCATGGGCCGCGAGGCGCACGAAGATCCGGCGCGGCGCTACGTCGCGGCGGTGGCGGCGGGCGTGTTCTACGCCGCGCTCGGGCTGGTCGGCGGCGCGGTGGTCGGGCTGCTGCAGGCCTTCCCGCGCGAGCTGGTGCTGGTGGTGGCGGGGCTGGCGCTGCTGGGCACCATCGCCGGTGGCCTCGCGGTGGCGCTGCAGCACGAGGCGCACCGCGACGCGGCCGCGCTGACCTTCCTGGTGACGCTGTCGGGCGTGACGCTGGCCGGCATCGGCTCGGCCTTCTGGGGCGTGGTCGCCGGCAGCGTGGCATTGCTGGTGCAACACTACCGCTCCCGCCGCTGACCCGTGAGCCCGCCGTGAAGCTGTTGTTCGTCGCCGACCCGCTGGAGCAGTTCAAGCCCTACAAGGACTCCACTTTCGCCATGATGCGCGAGGCCGCGGCGCGCGGCCACGGCCTGTGGGCCTGCGAGCCGGCGCACCTGAACTGGCAGCGCGGCGCGCCGGTGCGTGCGGCGGTGCGCGAGCTGCGGCTCACCGGCGCGCTGGACGACTGGGTCGATGCCACCGACGCGCAGCCGCGCGCGCTGGCCGAGTTCGACGCGGTGCTGATGCGCAAGGACCCGCCCTTCGACAGCGAGTACTTCTACGCCACGCACCTGCTGCAGCGCGCCGAAGCCGAGGGCGCGCGCGTGTTCAACTCGCCGCAGGCCTTGCGCGACCATCCGGAAAAGCTCGCGATCATGGAGTTCCCGCAGTACATCGGGCCGACGCTGGTGACGCGCTCGGCCGACGACATCCGCGAGTTCCACGCCCGCCACCGCGACGTGGTACTGAAGCCGCTGGACGGCATGGGCGGCATGGGCATCTTCCGCGTCGGCCCCGACGGGCTGAATCTGGGCAGCATCACCGAGACGCTCAATCGTCAAGGCACGGTGACGATCATGGTGCAGCAGTACCTGAGCGAGATCGCCGCGGGCGACAAGCGCGTGCTGGTGATCGGCGGCGAGCCGGTGCCCTACAGCCTGGCGCGCATCCCGCAGGGCAGCGAGATCCGCGGCAACCTGGCCGCTGGCGGCAAGGGCGTGGCCATGCCCTTGAGCGAACGCGACCGCGAGATCGCCGTGGGCATCGCCGCCCAGCTCGCCCCGCGCGGCCTGCTGCTGATGGGCATCGACGTGATCGGCGAGTGCCTCACCGAGATCAACGTCACCAGCCCGACCTGTTTTCAGGAGATCGCGCAGCAGACCGGCTTCGATGTCGCCGGCATGTTCGTCGATGCGCTGGAGCGGGCCGTCGCCAGCACCCGCTAGAACCACGCGGTCAGCATGAAGCCGACGTAGCGCCGCCAGTAGTTGCCGCCGCCGTTGCCCACCGCAAAGCTCGAGCCGGAGCCGCCGGCATACAGCCGCCAGCGCAGGTCCTTGCTGACGTCGTGCGCGATGCCGGCTTCCAGCAGGTTGGGGTTGCCGGTGCTGCTGAAGCCGTCGCCGTCGGTCTCGCGCGACCAGCCCAGCGCCACGCGGGCATAGGCGTCCCAGTCGTCGCGGTCGTACCACACGCCGGCAAAGACCCGGGCCTCGGCATAGCGCCGCGGGTTCCAGTAGCCGGCGGGCGGCAGCGTGCCCGGCGGCAGCACCGCGGCATAACTGGCCGGGTCGGAGTCGCGGAAGGCCGCGCCCTCGACGCCGACCACCACCTTCGGGTTGAAGTGCAGCGCGTAGTCGGCGTGACCATAGATGCGCGCGCGGTTGTTGCCGTCGGAAAACCCCAGGTGCGACACCACGCCGCCGAAGGCCCAGCGCGGCGGTGCCCGGTATTCGGCGCCCAGCGATGCGGTGTTGGCGGTGATGCGGTTGGCGATGGCCTGCGGTGTTTCGATCACCTCGCGGCCGACGTCGGCACTCAGCCGCCACAGATCCTGCGGCTGCCAGCGCAGGCTGGCGTTGCCGGTGATCGGGGTCCAGCCGTCGTAGTCGTTCCAGGCGATCGTGGCCGACGGCAGCAGCAGCCCCGGCGGCGCCGCCCCCGGCGTGCCGATCAGGCCGCGCAGCGTGGCCTGCACCCGCTTGGCGTCCACATCGCCCTGCGGCGACTCGAGCCTTGCCCCGCGGTAGGCGCCTTCCAGCCACAGCCCGGGCTGCAGCAGCGTGCCGGCGCCGGCTGTGGCCGACAGGATGTCCAGATCGTCCTTGTCGGTGGAATAGTCGACCCCGCCCCAGACGTAGGAACGCTGCTCGCGATCGGCGCGCCAGTCGCGCAGGAACACCGCCGGCCAGTCGCTGCGCCCGGCCAGCAGCGGCACGGTGGCCGCGTCGTAGCCGGCCCAGCGCACCGCGCGCGCATGGTCCAGCCGCAGGTCGGCATCGCTGCCGTCGTCGAGCGGGGCGTACAGCCGCACCGCCTCGTTGTGGCGGCCGGCGGCGTTGAGGGTGCGCGCCAGGCCGGCCTGGGCGCGCTTGTCCTTGGGGTCTTCGGCCAGCAGCGCGCGCCACGCGGCCTCGGCCTGCGCGTACTCGTCCAGCCACAGCAGCACGGTGGCGATGCGCCAGCGCAGGTCACGGTCGCCGGGGCTCAGCGCCAGCGCCTCGCGGTAGGCGTGCAGCGCGCAGGCGTTGTCGCCGGTGTGCACGCAGGCCTCGCCGCTGCCGCGCCACAGTTCGGAAACCTGCTTCGGGTCGGTGCTGAAGCCGCGCGCCTGCTCGAACAGCGGCAGCGCGCCGCTGGCGTCGCCCGACCACAGCGTTTGCCAGGCCAGCGAGGCGACCACGTCCTTGCTGCGCTGCGGGTCGACTTCGATGACGCGGCGGTAGGTGGCGATCGCCTGCTTGTGGCGGTCGGCAAAGCCGTAGACGCGCGCGGTCTCGATCAGCAGATCGGTGTTGGCCGGCTGCTCGCGCAGCAGCGCTTCGTAGATCGGCAGGGCTTGACCGTACTGGCGCGCGTCGACCTTTTCGCGCGCTTGCTGCAGCATCCCAGCGCCCCCAGACCCGTCGCTTCGCGCCGGGCCCCCCGAGGGGGATGAGTCAACTTGGGAGCGGCCCGGCGTTGACTCATGCGCGTGCGCGGCGCCGGCCGCCAGCAGTGCGGCCAAGACCAGGGGGCGCCACCTCATGCGGCCGGCCCCGTGCGTGGTGTATTCCAGCGCACCGATGCGGCTTGCGGCCGGCGCAGCAGCCAGCCCAGCGACAGCACCGTGGTCACCGACAGGAACATCCAGTAGATCAGCGGATACCACACCGCGTACGCATAGAAGCGCAGGATGCCGGGGTCGTAGCGCCGGTCGACCAGCGCGCCCACCAGCAGCTGCAGCAGGCACAGCGTGCCGATGGTCATGCCCCACAGGTTGGGGATCGGCGACGCACCCACCGGCGGCACGCCGATGGCCCACGATGCGATCCAGATCGCGGTCAGCACGACGAAGCACAGCGCCCACAGGATCGACAGCGCCGACTCGATGAACACCGGCCACATGCGCCGGTACTTCCAGTGCAGCATCACGTCGGCGTGCTTGTGGAACACCTGCATCAGCCCGCGCGCCCAGCGCAGCCGCTGCTGGAACAGGCCCTTGAACGACGTCGGCACCGTCATCCAGACGATGGCGCGCGCCTCGTAGCGCACGTCGTAGAAGCGCTTTTGCAGCTTCCAGGTCAGCTCGATGTCCTCGGTGGGCATGTTGGGCGAGAAGCCGCCGACGTCGAACACCGCGCTCTTGCGAAAGGCCGCGACCACGCCCGACACCGTGACGATGCGCCCCCAGATGCGCTGCGAGCGGCGCAGCAGGCTGACGATCGAGCTGAACTCGATCGCCTGCAGCCGCGCCAAGAAGCTGTCGAAGTTGCGCACCCGCGGGTTGCCGGTGACCGCGGCGACGCGCGCGCTCTTGAAGTGCGGCACGATGCGGCGCAGGATCATCGGGTCGGGCGCGGCGTCGGCGTCCAGCGTGAGGATGATCTCGCCGTTGACCAGCGGCAGCGCATCGTTCAGCGCCAGCGCCTTGCCCTCGTTCACCAGCTTGCGCACCAGGCGCACGCGCCCGCCGGCCAGAAAGGGCTCGACGCGGCGCGCGGTGTCGTCGCTCGAGCCGTCGTCGACCACCACCACCTCGTAGTGCGGATAGTCGATGCGGCAGGCCGCTTCGAGCGTGCCGGCGATGACCTCGGCCTCGTTGTGCGCCGGGATCAGCACCGTGGCCGGCGGCAATTCATCGTCGCTGATGCTGTCGGGCGGTGGCCCGCCGCGCTCCCAGCTGCGCAGGAAATACATCGACGTGGTGATCCACATGATGCTGGTGACGATCGGGTAGGCGGCAAAGAACACCAGCGCCCACAGGTAGGGCCAGGTGGTCTGAAGGTCGACGATCAGGTGAGCGAAGGTGTTCATTCGATCGGTGCGTCGTGCAGCGCGCCGGGGCGCGTGGGCGCCGGGTCGGCGCTGCGTGCGGGGTCGGCGCGCAGCCCGTGGTAGCGCTTGTCCTGGCCCTCGACCTGGATCAGCACCAGCCGGCTGGCGCGCAACGCGGCCCAGTCGGCGTGCACGCGCCGGCCGTGCCAGTCTTGCGCGTAGCTCATGTCGACCGCGGCGACGCTGCGCCGCTCGCCCTTGCGCCGCGCCAGCGCGCGGTTGTGCCACACCCAGGCGCCGGTGAGCAGCGGCATCACGATCAGCGCGCCGACGATCAGCCACACCAGGCCGCGCGAGTCCCAGGGCCTGGCGGCGACCAGGGTCCACATCCAGACGAAGCCGACCCAGCCGAACACCAGCAGCAGCAGGTGGGCCAGCTTGCGCAGCGCGCCGTTGGCGCGCCGGCGCTCGCGGCCCGGTGACGGGCTCATCGGCCGGTCGTCGTCCATCAAGCGGTCCGTTGGCGGCGCGAGCGGGTCGCGCCCAGCGCCAGCAGCGCCGCACCCAGCAGCGCTGCGGTGCCGGGGGTGGGCACGGCCGAGGCTTCGTCAAAGGACGCCAGCAGGTGCTCGGTGGGTATCACCGACCACTGGCCGCCGGGGCGCGACCAGGACAGGTCGACCACGCCGGCCAGCAGCCGCTCGTAGGCGCCCAACTCGAACCTGTACAAGCCCGCGTCCAGCAGCAGGTCGCTGTCGAAGCCGACGCGTTCGCGGGAGTTCAGGAAATCGTTGCTGATCTCGAGCATGCTGTTGCCAGCGCCAAACAACTTGAAGAAGAAACCGTCGTCGTGCAGCACGCTGAAGTTGTACAGGCCCGCCTCGCTGATGCGAATGTAACCGGTGAAATGCGAGGTCCAGTTCTCCTGGCTCTCGGGTGCGCCTGCTCCGATGAACAGCGGTGCAATGTCAACCACGCCCCAGGTGGAGCCATGCTCGGTGTTGTACTGGGCGTCGCCAAAGGAGATCTGGCTGACCCGCCCGCTCTTGCTGGCCGTGATCATGCCGTCGGTCGGCGCACGATTGGCGGTGTTCCAGTCGGCCAGGCCCCACACACCGGTGCCCCAGCTGTAGCCGCCGATGGCCGATCCCGAGCCGTAGGTCTGGGTCGTTTCATTCCACAACACCGTGCTGTGGCGCCAGTTGTCGTCGACCTTCAAGAAGGTGGCATCGACCCCGCTGCCGGCCTGGAACTGGCCGGCGTGCTGCGGTGCCAGCGTGATTGGCTCGGCCAGCGCCGCGCCGGTGGCCCAGGCCAATGCCAGCGCGATGCCTGCGTCGCGCCAGCCGATGTTCAGGGTTCGCTTGTTCATCTTTGCGTTCACTGGGGTTTGCATGGGGCGCGATGATGCAGGGCCTGGGCCTGCCTTTCGTGGATGTAAGCGCGGTGCTTGCTGCGCTGCGGCGAATCCGTCACGTCCGGGATGCTCTGCACCCTCAACCGAGGGGCCCTGCTGATGCGGCGGCGCGACGCCGGGCGCAGCGGCGCCGGCACTTGCACCGCCGACACGTCGACCGGCCAGGTGCCGTTGGGGCACTGCCGATAATCGCCGCCCATGGCCATCCTGTCGCTGTCCAACGCCCATCTGGCCTACGGCCACGTTGCGCTGCTCGACGGCGCCGCCTTCGCGCTCGAGCCCGGCGAGCGGCTCGGGCTGATCGGGCGCAACGGCACAGGCAAGTCGTCGCTGCTGAAGGTGCTGGCCGGGCTGGAAAAACTCGACGACGGCCTGCTGCAGCTGACGCAGGGCCTGCGCATCCGCTACGTGCCGCAGGAGCCGATGTTCGACGCCGCGCGCAGCGTGTTCGACACCGTCGCCGACGGCGTGGCCGAGGCGCAGGCGCTGCGCGCGCGCTACGAAGCGCACACACCCGGTGATGACCTGGACGCACTGCAGTCGCGCATCGAAGCGCTGGACGCCTGGAACTGGGAGCAGCGCGTGGCCAGCACGCTGGCGCAGTTGCAGCTGGACGGCTCGCGCGAGGTCGGCCAGCTCTCGGGCGGCATGAAAAAGCGCGTCGCGCTGGCCCAGGCGCTGGTGGCGCTGCCCGAGGTGCTGCTGCTCGACGAGCCGACCAACCACCTCGACCTGGACTCGATCGCCTGGCTCGAGGAGCTGCTGCGCGGCTTCAGGGGCAGCGTGATGCTGGTCACGCACGACCGCGCCTTTCTGGACGCGGTGTGCACGCGCATCGTCGAGCTCGACCGCGGCGTGCTGCGCAGCTACCCGGGCAACTTCAGCGCCTACGAGCGGCTGAAGGAAGAGCAGCTCGCCGCCGAGGCGCTGGCCCACGCGCGCGCCGACAAGCTGCTGGCACAAGAGGAGCAGTGGATCCGCCAGGGCGTCGAGGCGCGGCGCACGCGCAGCGTGGCGCGGGTGCAGCGGCTGCAGCAGCTGCGCGCGCAACGCCAGGCGCGGCGCGAGACGCTGGGCCAGGTCCGGCTCGAACTCGATGCCGGCGTGCCCAGCGGCAAGATCGTGGCCGAGTTGCGCGACGTGAGCTTTCGCTACGCCGCCGACGCCGCGCCGGTGGTCAGCCGCTTCAGTGCGACGATCCTGCGCGGCGACAAGGTCGGGCTGATCGGCCCCAACGGCGCCGGCAAGACCACGCTGCTGCGGCTGATCCTGGGCGAGCTGGCGCCCAGCGCCGGCACGGTGCGCCAAGGCACCAAGCTGGCGGTCGCCTACTTCGACCAGTTGCGCAGCCACCTCGACCTGGACGCGACGCTGGCCGACAGCATCAGCCCGGGCAGCGAGTGGGTCGAGTTCAACGGCCAGCGCAAGCACGTGATCAGCTACCTGAACGACTTCCTGTTCGCCCCCGAGCGCGCCAACTCGCCGCTGCGCACGCTGTCCGGCGGCGAGCGCAACCGCGTGCTGCTGGCGCGGCTGTTCGCGCTGCCGGCCAACGTGCTGGTGCTGGACGAGCCGACCAACGACCTGGACATCGACACGCTGGAGCTGCTGGAAGAGCTGCTGCAGGGCTACGCCGGCACGGTGTTCCTGGTCAGCCATGACCGGCGTTTTCTCGACAACGTGGTCACCAGCACCATCGCCTGGGAAGGCGACGACGCGCCGGGGCGCTGGCGCGAGTACGAAGGCGGCTACGAGGACTGGCAGCGCCAGCGCGAGCGCGCGCGCGAGATCGCGGCCGCCGCGGCGCGTGCCGCCGCGCCCGCCGCACCCGCCGCACCCGCCGCACCCGCCGCACCCGCCGCGCCCGCCGCGGTGCCGTCGCCGCCGCCCGCCGGGCAAGCCAAGGCCGGCGGCGCCGCGCGCAAGCTCAGCAACAAGGAGCAGCGCGAGCTGCAAGAACTGCCCGAGCGCATCGAGGCACTGGAAGCCGAGCAGCGCGGCATCGGCGAGCGGCTGGCCAGCGCCAGCCTGTACACCGACGAGCCGCAGCGCGTGGCCGAGCTGCAGGCGCGTTACACGCAGATCGACGACGAGTTGGCGGCCGCGCTGCAGCGCTGGGAAGAGCTCGAGTCGCGCTGACAGGGCGCGCCACCACGCGCCGCCGCGGGTCGAACTAGACTGCGCGGCACACAGCGTCCGGCAGCGGGTTCACCGCGCCGCCGGCCTTGGCCATCGCGATGCCGCTCGAGCCCGGTTCCCCCGCCACGCTGGCTGCCGCCGACGCGCGTCGCGGCATGGCGCTGGGGCTGCTGGGTGTGGCCATGTTCGCGATGACGCTGCCGATGACCCGGCTGGCGGTGGGCGCGCAGTCGGCGCCGCAGCTGGACCCGGCCTTCCTCACCGCCGGGCGCGCGGCCGGGGCCGGGCTGCTCAGCGCGGCGTGGCTGGCCGCGCACCGGCTGGCGCCGCCGCCGCGCCAGCACTGGCCGGCGCTGGCGCTCAGCGCGCTGGGCACGGTGCTGGGCTTTCCGCTGTTTCTCGCGCTGGCGCTGCGCCAGGTCGATGCGATGCATGCGGCGGTGGTCACCGGCGTGCTGCCGCTGGGCACCGCGGTGGCCGCGGCGTTGAGCTCGGGCCAGCGGCCGTCAGCCGGCTTCTGGCTGTGCGCGCTGGGCGGCTGCGCGCTGGTGCTGGCCTACGCTGCGTGGCAAGGCGGCGGTGCGTTGTCGGCGGGCGACGGCTGGCTGCTGCTGGCGGTGCTGTCGACCTCGGTGGGTTACGTGGCCGGCGCGCGCGTGGCCGTGGCGATGCCGGCGTCGCAGGTGATCAGCTGGGTGCTGGTCGGCTCGCTGCCGCTGTCGGCGCCGCTGGCGCTGGCGTGGTGGCCGAGCGCGCCGGTGCCGCTTTCGGCCTGGGTGGGTTTCGGCTACGTTACGGTGTTTTCGATGTGGCTGGGCTTTTTCGCCTGGTACCGCGGCCTGGCGCTGGGCGGTGCGGTGCGCGTCAGCCAGGTGCAGTTGGTGCAACCCTTTCTGGCGCTGCTGTTCGCGGTGCCGGTGCTGGGCGAGCGGCTCGATACGGCGACGCTGGCGTTCGCGCTGGCGGTGATTGCGGTGGTGTTCGTCGGGCGCAAGATGCCGGTGGACACCGCCGCGGCTTCTCGGAGGGCAAGGTCATGAACGATCCTGTGAACGGTCCCGATACGCACTGGCAACTGGCGCACCGCGCCGCGCGGCTCGAGCCGTCGGTGATCCGCGAGATCCTCAAGGTCACCGAAAAGCCCGGCGTGATCTCGCTGGCCGGCGGGCTGCCGGCGCCGCAGAGCTTTCCGGTGCAGGCGATGCGCGAGGCCTGCCGCCGCGTGCTGTCCGAGGCGCCGCACATGGCGCTGCAGTACGCCGCCAGCGAAGGCTTCGTGCCGCTGCGCGAGTGGGTCGCGGCGCAGCTGAGCGCACAGGGCCTGCAGGTGGATGCGTCGCAGGTGCTGATCACCACCGGCTCGCAGCAGGCGCTGGACCTGCTCGGCAAGGTGCTGATCGACGCCGGCAGCCGCGTTGCGGTGGAGTCGCCCACCTACCTTGGCGCGCTGCAGGCCTTCACCCCCTTCGAGCCCGAGTTCGTCGCCGTCGACTGCGACGACGAAGGCCCGCTGCCGGACTCGCTGCAAGCGGCGGCCGGTGCGCGCTTCCTGTACGTGCTGCCGAACTTCCAGAACCCCAGCGGGCGCAGCATGGGCATGGCGCGGCGCGTGCAGGTGGCGCAGGCCGCGGCGCGCGCGCGGCTGCCGCTGATCGAGGACAACCCCTACGGCGAGCTGTGGTACGACGCGCCGCCGCCCACGCCGCTTTCGGCCATTGCCGCCGAGCAGGGCGCGGCGGCGATCTACCTGGGGTCGTTTTCCAAGGTGCTGGCGCCGGGGCTGCGGTTGGGTTACGTGGTGGCACCGCCCGCGCTGTACCCGAAGCTGCTGCAGGCCAAGCAGGCGGCCGACCTGCACACCCCCGGCTTCAACCAGCGCGTGGCCTACGAGGTCATCCGCGCCGGGCTGCTCGACACCCACCTGCCGATGGTGCGCGCGATGTACAAGGCGCAGCGCGACGCGATGCGCGACGCGCTGCAGCGCCACCTGCCCGAGGGCTGCCGCTTCAACGTGCCGGCCGGCGGCATGTTCTTCTGGGTCGAGCTGCCGGCCGGGCTGGACACGCGCGAGCTGCTGCCGCGCGCGGTGCAAGCCGGCATGGCCTACGTGCCCGGCGCGCCGTTCTACTGCCGCGATGCGCAGGCCAACACCCTGCGCCTGAGCTTCGTCACCGTGTCGGCGCCACAGATCGAGCAGGGCGTGGCCGCGCTCGGGCGTGTGCTGGCCGAGGCGCTGGCGCAGCGGGCATGAGGGCGCGATGAAGCACCGCTTCGACCAGCTCGACGTCTTCGGCGCCGCGCCGCTGCGCGGCAACCCGCTGGCGGTGGTGCACGACGCGGCCGGGCTGGACGAGGCTTGCATGGCGGCGTTCGCGCGCTGGACCAACCTGTCGGAGACCGCCTTCCTGTTGCCGCCCACCGATGCCCGGGCCGACTACCGGGTGCGCATCTTCACGCCGCAGGGCGAGCTGCCTTTTGCCGGCCACCCCACGCTGGGCAGCTGCCACGCCTGGATGGCCGCGGGCGGGCGGCCGCGCGCGGCTGGCGTGGTGGTGCAGCAATGCGGCGTCGGCCTGGTGGCGGTGCGCGGCGACCGCACGGTGGATGCGGGGGCAGCGGGTGCGGGCACGCGCTGGGCTTTCGAAGCGCCGCCGCTGCGCCGCAGCGGGCCGCTGGATGCGGCGCTGCTGCAGCGCATCCGCGACGCGCTCGGCCTGGACGAGGCCGCCGTGCGCGCCCACCAATGGGTGGACAACGGCCCCGGCTGGTGCGCGGTGCTGCTCGATTCGGCCGCGCGCGTGCGCGCCTTGGCACCGGACTGGCAGCGTCTGGGCGAGCTGAAGCTGGGGGTGGTCGGGCCGCACCCGGCCGACGCCGAGCCGCAGTTCGAGTTGCGCGCGCTGTTCGGCAGTGGCGGCGGCGGCGGTTTCGAAGACCCGGTCACCGGCAGCCTGAACGCCAGCGTCGCGCAGTGGCTGACCGGCGCCGGTCTGGCGCCGCACGAGTACGTGGCCGGCCAGGGTGCGGCGCTGCAACGCGACGGGCGCGTGTTCATCGAGCGCGACGGCGACACGGTGTGGGTGGGCGGCGCGGTGCACGAGTGCATCCGCGGCGAGGTCGAGCTTTGAGCGGCGCGGCGGCGCGCGCTGGCGCAGCCGGTGCCGAGGTCGACCACCTGGTGGTGGCCGCGCACAGCCTGGAGCAAGGTGCGCAGTGGTGCGAGCGGGTGCTCGGCGCGGCCAGCCTGCCCGGCGGCAAGCACCCGGCGATGGGCACGCACAACCGGCTGCTGGCGCTGCCGAGCGCACGGTTCACGCGCTGCTACCTCGAGATCATCGCGATCGACCCGGCTGCGCCGGTGCCGCCGCAGCCGCGCTGGTTCGGCCTGGACGACGCGGCGCTGCAGCGCCGGCTGCGCCACGGGCCGTGTCTGCTGCACTTCGTCGCGCGCACCCGCGCGCTCGACGCCAGCCTGGCCGCGCTGGCTGCGCTGGGCATCGACGCCGGGCGCGCGGTGGCCGCCGAGCGCGCCAGCACCCACGGTGCGCTGCGCTGGCGCATCGCGCTGCGCGCCGATGGCCGGCTGGCGTGCGGCGGCGCGCTGCCCACGCTGATCGAGTGGGGCGACGCGCACCCCACCGACCAGCTGCCGCCCAGCGCGGTGGCGCTGCAGTCGCTGGCGGTGGCCGGCGTGCCGCCGCCGGCGCTGGCCGCGCTGGCGCTGCCCGGCGTGACGGCCGGGCACGGCAGCGCGTTGCAAGCGCTGTTGCACACCCCGGTCGGGCCGGTGGTACTGCACAGCATCGCCTGACCACCGCAGACCCATCGACCCGGCAGACCCATGACGCCCACTTGCCATGAATGACGACCCCCGGACCCTGCCCGACGCCGCATCGCTGCACAGCGCGCTGGCCATCGTGCGCGCACAGCAGATCGCGCCGACGCCGACGATCCGCTGGCCGCTGCTCGAACAGCGCCTGGGCACGACCGTGCACGTCAAGCACGAGAACCACACCGAGCTGGGTGCGTTCAAGCTGCGCGGCGGTGCGGTCTACCTGCACGAGCTGCACCAGCGCGAGCCGGCGCTGCGCGGCGTGATCAGCGCCACGCGCGGCAACCACGGCCAGTCGATCGCGCGCGCCGCGGCGCGGCTGGGCCTGGCGGCGACGATCGTCGTACCGCACGGCAACTCGGCCGAAAAGAACGCGGCGATGCGCGCGCTCGGCGCCACGCTGGTCGAGCACGGCAGCGACTTCCAGCAAGCGCGCGAGCACGCGGCGGTGCTGGCCGAGCAGCGCGGCCTGCACATGGTGCCCAGCTTCCACCGCGACCTGGTGCGCGGCGTGGCCAGCTACTGGCTCGAGTTCTTCGCGCAGGCGCAGCCCGACATCGTGATCGTGCCGATCGGCCTGGGCTCGGGCATCTGCGCCTGCGCCGCGGCGCGCGCGGCCTGCGGCGCGGCCACGCGCATCGTCGGCGTGGTCTCGGCGCAGGCCAGCGCCTACAAGGATTCGTTCGAAGCCGGCCGCGTCATCGAAGCGCCGGTGAGCACGCAACTGGCCGACGGCATGGCCTGCCGCGTGCCCGAGGCCGATGCGCTGGCGATCATCCGGCGCGAGGTCGAGGCCGTCGTCGCGGTCAGCGACGCCGAGGTGGCCGATGCGATGCGCGTGTACTTCAGCGACACCCACAACGCCGCCGAAGGCGCCGGCGCCGCGGCCCTGGCCGCCGCGCTGCAGCAGCGCGCGGCCTACGCCGGGCGCAGCCTGGGGCTGGTCTTGAGCGGCGGCAACGTCGACCGCGAGGTCTTCGCGCGCGTGCTTGCCGGCCCGCCCGGCAGCGTCCCGTAGAGTCGGTGCTTCGACCGCTGCCCGAGGCATCCCATGAGCGAAGTTGAGTCCTACCCCGCCGGCTACACCCCGCCCGCTGTCTGGACCTGGAACAAGGCCAGCGGCGGACAGTTCGCCAGCATCAACCGCCCCATCGCCGGGCCCACGCACGACAAGGTGCTGCCGGTCGGACGCCATCCGCTGCAGCTGTATTCGCAGGCCACGCCCAACGGCGTGAAGATCACGGTGATGCTCGAAGAGCTGCTGGCCGCCGGCCACCGCGGCGCCGAATACGACGCCTGGCTGATCCGCATCGGCGAGGGCGACCAGTTCGGCAGCGGCTTCGTCGAGGTCAACCCGAACTCGAAGATCCCCGCGCTGATGGACCGCAGCGGGGCGCGGCCGGTGCGCGTGTTCGAGTCGGGCTCGATCCTGCTGTACCTGGCCGACAAGTTCGGCGCCTTCGTGCCCACCGAGCCGGCGGCGCGCGCCGAATGCCTGTCGTGGCTGTTCTGGCAGGTCGGCAGCGCGCCGTACCTGGGTGGCGGCTTCGGCCACTTCTACGCCTATGCGCCGCTGAAGATCGAGTACGCGATCGACCGCTTCGCGATGGAAGTCAAGCGCCAGCTCGACGTGCTCGACCGCCGGCTGGCCGAAGCCGAATACCTGGCGGGCGCGCACTACACCATCGCCGACATCGCGGTGTGGCCGTGGTACGGCGCGCTGGTCAAGGGCCTGGTGTACGGCGCCGGCGAGTTCTTGCAGGTGGGCGGCTACAAGCACGTGCAGCGCTGGGCCGAGCAGATCGCACGGCGCCCGGCGGTGCAGCGCGGGCGCATGGTCAACCGCATCTCGGGCGAGCCCGCCAGCCAGCTGCACGAACGCCACGACGCCAGCGACTTCGACAGCCGCACCCAGGACAAGCTGGCGCCGCCGGCAGCCGGCGCGTGAGCGGCGGCGTGGCCACCGAAGAGCTGTTCCGCGACGACGCCGCGCTGCTGGAGTGCCGCGCGCGCGTGCTCGGCGTGGCTGCCGATGGCGTGCAGTTGGACCGCACCGTGTTCTATCCGCAAGGCGGCGGCCAGGCCGGCGATGCCGGCTGGCTGCGGCTGGACGATGGCCGCGAGATCGTGGTGGCCGACACGCGCAAGGGCGCTGCGCCGGGCGAGATCGTGCACCTGCTCGGCGCCGGCGAAGACGGCTCGGCGCTGCAAGCCGGCACCGAGGTCACGGCGTGCATCGACCCGCTGCGCCGGCGCGCGCACATGCGTTTTCACACCGCCACCCATCTGCTGTGCGCGCTGGTGCCGCACGCGGTGGACGGCTGCTCGATCACGGCGGCCTACGCGCGGCTGGACTTCCACACCAACCAGCCGTTGGACAAGCAGGCCTTGAGCGACGGCATCGCGCGGCTGGTGGCCGAGGCGCACCCGGTGCGCCAGCGCTGGATCAGCGAGGCCGAGCTCGACGCCAACCCGGGCCTGGTGCGCAGCATGAGCGTGATGCCGCCGCGCGGCCAGGGCCGGGTGCGGGTGATCGACATCGAAGGCGTGGACCTGCAGCCCTGCGGCGGCACGCACGTGGCCAACACCGCCGACATCGGCCAGGTCATCGTGACCAAGATCGAGAAGAAGAGTGCAATGACGCGCCGAGTGGTCCTCGGCTTCGCCGACACGATCGCGGGCTGATGGCTGCTCGCGGCCGCTCGTGGTCAGGCGGTCACGAGGCCGGCCGCTGCGGGCCGTCGCCCGCGGATCCGCGCCGCGGCGCCAGGATGCGCGGGTTGGCGAAGGCCCAGGGCGTGGCCATGTCGACCAGGATGTCGCCCATGATCTTCTGCAGCTCGCCCTGCGTGATCTCTTGATCGCCCTGCCGGCCGTAGAGCACGACCTCGTCGCCGGCTTGCACCTCGGGCAGGTCGGTGACGTCGACCATGAAGGTGTTCATCGTGATCTTGCCGACGATCGGCGCGCGCTTGCCGTTGATCAGCACCTGCGCCTTGTTGGCGAACACGCGCCGGTAGCCGTCCGAGTAGCCCACCGGGATGTTCGCCAGCCGTGAGTCGCGCTGCAGCACGAAGGCATGGTCGTAGCTGACGCCGCTGCCGGCCGGATAGTCGTTGACGCTGGCCACGCGCGTCTTCAGCGCCATCGCCTTCTTGAAGCCGGCATCGGGCCGGGGCCAGTAGCCGTACAGCGCGCGCCCGGGGCGCACCATGTCGAAGTGCGATTCGGGCATCTCCACCGTCAGCAGCGAGTTCGCGGTGTGCAGCACGATGCGGTCGCGCTTCAGGCCGGCCTGCTCGATCAGCGCGTTGGCGTCGCGTTCGAACTCGGCCAGGCCGGGCGCGATCTTGGCTTTGTCGTCCAGCGCGAAGTGGGTCATGATGCCCACCGGCTCGAGCCCGGGCAGCGAGAGGATCTGCAGCGCCTGGCGGCGCCCGAGTTCGGTACCGACCTCCAGGCCGTTGCGGTCCATCTCGCCCGAGTTCAATGCCAGGTGGAACTTGACGGTGCGCCCGCGCTGGCGTGCCGCTGCAGCCAGTTCGCGCGCCATCTCGGCGTTGCCGAGCAACTCCTCGATGCGCCAGCGCATGCCCGCGTTCATCTCGGCCAGCGTGGCTGCGCGCAGCCGCAGCACCTGGCCCTTGAAGCCGGCAAGCCGCGCGATGCGCGCCTCGTCGTTGCTGGTGATGCCGATGCACGGAATCTTCAGCTTCAGCACCGAGGGCATCAGCAGCTCGATGCCGTGGCCATAGGCGTCGGCCTTCATCACGACGCAGATCTGCGTCGGCGCTTTGACCAGTGCTTGCATCTGCCGCAGGTTGTGCTCGAAGGCCTCGGCGTCGATCTCGAGCCAGGCGTTCGAGCTGCGCACCACTTCGGCGATGTTCGCCGGCTGGCGCGCCAGTTGCGGCGCGGCGAGCGCGCACTGGCCCGCGGCAAGACCGATCGCCGACAGCGCGAGCACGCGGCGCCGGCTGAATTGGGTAGACATGTTCGACCTCCTGCGCATCGGCGCGCTTCGCGCCTGTGCGTTGACGGCTGTTTGCGTGCGATCGCGGCCGGCAATCAATCGCCGCGGAAGCCCGAGGCCTCGACCACCGGCTTCCAGCGCGCACGGTCGGCGGCGACCAGCTTGGCGAATTCCGGCGCCGGCACACCGGTCGCCTCCAGACCGGCGGCGGCGAGCTTTTCCTTCACGTCGGGCTGCTTGACCGCCGCCGTCAGCGCGTCGCTCAAGCGCTGCACCGCCGCCGCCGGCGTCTTGGCCGGCACGAAGGCGCCAAACCAGGCTTCGCCCACCACCGTCGGGAAGCCCTGCTCCTTGAAGGTGGGCACGTCCGGCATCAGCGGCGAACGGTTGGCGCCCGACTGCGCGAGGAACCTGAGCTTGCCGGTCTTGTGGAATTCGTAGACGAACTGGTCGATGCCCACCGGAATCTGGCCGCCGATCAGGTCGGTGACCAGCGGTGAGCCGCCCTGGTAGGGCACGTGCACCATGTCGACCTTGATCGCCTGGCCGAACATCAGGCCGAGGAAGTGCAACTGGCTGCCCGCGGCCGGCGTGCCGAAGGTGGCCTGCTTGGGGTCGGCCTTGAAGCGCGCGGCCACGTCGGCCAGGCTCTTGTACGGGGTGTTGGCGCCGGTGGCCATCACCAGCGGAAACTGCACCAGTTGCGCCACCGGCTGGAAGTCGGTCTCGGGGTTGTAGGGCAGCTTGCGGAAGGTGTACGGCGCGATCACGATCGGTGCCGGCGGCGTGATCAACACCGTGTTGCCGTCGGCCGGCGCGTTCCTCAGCAGATCGGCCGCGATGCGCCCGCCGGCACCCGGCTTGTTCTCGACGATCACCGTGGTGCCCAAAGAGACCGCGATCTTCTCGCCGACCAGCCGCGCGATGATGTCGCCGGCACCGCCGGCCGGAAAGCCGACCTCCAGCTTGACGGTGCCGCTTTGCGCGGCCGCGGCGGCGCACAGCGACGCCACGCAAAGGCCGATGAAAGTCCGGCGTATCAAGGGCATGGGCATGGGAAGTCTCCTGGGGTTGGTTCGTGTCGGGGTGCGCGCAGTGCGGGCGCGCGTTCGCGCCGCCGCACCGGCGCACCGGTGCGCGCGCCGAGCGGGTCAGGTCACGGCCTTGCGCGTCAGGAACTCGGGCGTGTTCCACGCAGCCGTGGCCATCACGTCCTTGATCGTGGCAATCGCGTCCCAGACATCGACGTAGCGCACGTACAGCGGCGCGAAGCCGAAGCGCAGGATGTCGGGGGCGCGGTAGTCGCCGATCACGCCGCGGCTGATCAGCGCCTGCATGATCGCGTAGCCATCGTCGTGCGTGATCAGCGACACCTGGCTGCCGCGCTGCGCGGCGTCGCGCGGCGAGGCCAGGCCGAAGCCGCTGAGCTCCTGGTCGGCCAGCTCGATGAACAGGCCGGTCAGCGCCTGGCTCTTGCGCCGCAGCGCGGCCAGTTCCACGCCGTCGAAGGCTTCGAGCGCGGCTTCGAGCGAGATCAACCCGAGCTGCGATGCGGTGCCGACCAGCATGCGGTCGATGCCGGCGCCGGCTTCGTACTCGTGCGTGAACTCGAAGGGCCGCAGGTGGCCGTGCCAGCCGGTGATCGGCTGACGCACCGCGTCCTGGTGGCGCTTGGCGACGAAGACGAAAGCCGGCGCGCCGGGGCCGCCGTTCAGGTACTTGTAGCCGCAGCCCACCGCGAAGTCGGCGTTGCAGCCGTTCAGGTCGCAGGGCATCGCACCGGCGGTGTGGCACAGGTCCCACACCACCAGCGCGCCCACCTCGTGCGCACGCTGGGTGATGCCGGCCATGTCGTAGACGCGGCCGGTCTTGTAGTTGACGTGGGTCAGCGAGACGATCGCGGTGTTCTGGTCGATCGCCGCCAGCACGTCGTCGGGTTCGACCGCGGCCAACTCGGCGCCCATCAACTCGGCCACGCCGCTGGCGATGTAGACGTCGGTGGGGAAGTTGCCGCGCTCGCCGACGATGCGCTTGCGCCCCGGGCGCATGCGCAGCGCCGCGACCAGCACCTTGAACAGGTTGACGCCGGTGGAGTCGGCACAGATCACCTCGCCGTCATTGGCGCCGATCAGCTTGGCGATGCGGTTGCCCACGCGCTGCGGCGCCGGGTACCAGTCGGCGTCGTTCCACGAGCGGATCAGCCCGACGCCCCATTCGTGTTCGATCGCGTGCGCCATGCGCGCCGGCACCGCCGCCGGCAGCGCGCCCAGCGAGTTGCCGTCGAGGTAGATCACGCCGTCGGGCAGCTGGAACAGCGCGCGCGTGTGCGCCAGCGGGTCGGCCTTGTCCAGCTTCTCGGCGTCGGCGCGGGTGAGGGGCTTGGGGGCGGTGGCCACGGGTTGTCTCCTTCGTCGCTGGGGTTCGGTTGCGGGCCGCTGCGCTCTGGCAGCGGCGCCTTGCCCTGAAAGCGCGCAAGTCTAGGCAGCGCAGTCCGGCTTGACCAATGAAACGATCGCCGGCCGTCATAGCCGCAGGGAATAGCTGCGCGCGATCGTTTTCACTACTCCAGACACGCGGGCCGCGGCCAAGATCCCTGTGGCCACTGCGCCGGCACGGTGTAGCATCGCCGCGGCCACCGGCGTAGCGCAGACCAACGCAGACTCCTGCCCATGACACGCACCAAGCCCAAGCGTTTCGTCCACGTCGTCTACCGCACGCGCCGCTTCGACGCGATGGTCGCCTGGTACCGCGCCGTGTTCGACGCCAAGGTGCAGTACCAGAACCCGGCGCTGGCCTTCCTGACCTACGACGAAGAGCACCACCGCGTTGCCATCGCCAACATGGCGCTGCTCGATCCGCAGGGCAGCGACGTCGAGCGCAAGGGCCAGATCGGCGTGGACCATGTGGCCTACACCTACGACACGCTGGACGAACTGCTCGACAGCTACGAGCAGCTGAAGGCGCTGGGCATCCGGCCCTACTGGTGCGTGCACCACGGCATCACGGTGTCGATGTACTACGGCGACCCGGACGGCAACCAGATGGAGTTCCAGGTCGACTGCTTCGACTCCAACGACGCGGCCAATGCCTACATGCACGGCCCGCACTTCAGCGCCAACCCGATCGGCGTCGAGTACGACCCCGACGAATGGATCACCCGCCGCCGCGCCGGCGCGCCGCTGTCCGAATTCCTGACGCGCGCTGCCGACCTGCCGGTGTCGCCGCTGCGCAGCGCCACCTGAGCCCCGCGCGGGCTGCGCGGCGGCGCGGAGCAGGCCGGCGCCGCGTGCGCAGTGCCCTGCTCAGGGCTGGAAGCCCGACTTGCGCACCACCGGCAGCCACTGCTCGCGAAAGGCCTTCAGCATCGCCTCGGTCTCGGCCTGGGTGGCGACCACCGGCGTCATCAGCGTCGCGGCGAAGGCCTTGCGCAGTGCTTCGTCGCGCATCGCCTCGCGGATCGCCTCGGCGATCGCCTTGGCCTTGGCCGGCGGCATCGACGCCGACGCGAAGAAGGCGTTCCAGCCGGTGGCGGTCAGGCCGAAGCCGGCTTCGCGGAAGGTGGGCACGTCCTGCGCGAAGGGCGCGCGCTTGGCGCCCGACGCCGCCAGCACGCGGATCTTGCCGGCCGCGTGCAGCGGGTACAGCGTGTCCAGCGTATCCACCGCCACCGGCAACTGGCCGCCCACCACGTCGGTGGCCAGCGGCCCCGAGCCGCGGTAACCGACGATCTGCGGCTCGAGCTTGACCGCGTCACCGAGCATCAGCGCGAAGAAGTGCGGCAAGCTGCCGGTGGCCGGCACGCCGAAGTTGTTCTTGTCGGGGTTGGCCTTGAGCCAGGCGATCAGGTGCGACAGCTCGCGCACCGGCACCTGCGGGCCGACCGCGACGCCGAACTCGTACTCGCTGACCTGCGACAGCGGCTGGAAGTCCTTGGCGCCGTCGTAGCCGGCGTCCTTGAACACCGCCGGGGCAATGACCATCGTGGCCGGGTTGCCGACCATGATCAGGTTCTGATCGGCCGGCGCGCGCTTGAGCTGCTGCGCGGCCAGCCGGCCGCCGGCGCCGGTGCGGTTTTCCACCACCACGGTCAGGCCGTGTTTGGTCTGCAGCCGTTCACCGATGAGGCGCCCGGCGCGGTCGCTGGAACCGCCCGGCGCGTAGGGCACGACGATGGTCAGCGGGCCTTCGATCGGCAGCGCCGCGTGCGCCACGCGCGGTGCGGCATAGACGGTGGCCAGCGCCGCCAGCGAAGTCAGCGTGCGGCGGCGTCGCGGGTCGTGGGCGGTGTGTGGCATGCGCTGTCCAGTGTGCCGGCGAAGATCGGCCGGGCATTGTGGACGCGGCGGCGATTTGCTGCAGGCGTCAAGCCCGCCTTCACCCGGATGCGTACCGCGTCTTTCGCCGCCGGCCGGCGCCGGCTATGCTGATGCCGACCTCGACTCCGGCACGGGCCAGCGCATGAGCAAGATCACGATCGTCGGCGGCGGCCTGGTGGGCAGCCTGCTCGCGGTGTTCCTTGGCCGGCGCGGCCACCAGGTCAGCCTGTTCGAGCGCCGCGGCGATCCGCGCACCAGCGACGTCTACGCCGGGCGCAGCATCAACCTGGTGGTCTCGCACCGCGGCTGGACCGCGCTGCGCGCCGCCGGGGTGGAGGACGCGGTCAAGGCGATCACCGTGCCGGTGTATGCGCGCCTGGTGCACGACCGCGACGGCCGCCTGAACCGCGTGCCCTACAGCATCGACAACCGCGCGATCTGGTCGGTGTCACGCGGCGAGCTGAACCGCCGGCTGCTGACCGAAGCCGAGAAGGTACCGGGCGTGCGGCTGCACTTCGACCACGCCTGCGTGGACGTGGATCTGGCCCGCGCGCAGTGCGTGTTCGAGCACGCCGGTGCGCGTGTGGTGCAGCCCGCCGACGTCGTCTTCGGCGCCGACGGCGCCTTCAGCGCGGTGCGCCACAAGATGATGCAGGGCCGCTTCAGCTTCAGCCAGGAGTACATCGAGCACGACTACAAGGAGCTGGCCTTTGCCGCGAACGCCGACGGCACGCCGAAGCTGGACCCGCAGTGCCTGCACATCTGGCCGCGCCGCTACTTCATGGTGATGGCGCTGGCCAATCCCGACGGCGGCTTCACCGGCACGCTGTTCATGCCGCACACCCACACCGCGCACGCGCCCGGCTTCGACACCGTGCGCAGCCCGGCGCAGGCGCAGGCCTTCTTCGCCGAGCACTTCGCCGACGCGCTGGCGCTGGTGCCCGACCTGCCGGCGCAGTACCTGCGCCACCCGCAAAGTTCGCTGGTGATCATCCGCTGCAACCCGTGGCAGGTGAACGGCAAGGTCGCGCTGATCGGCGACGCCGCGCACGCGATCGTGCCCTTCTACGGCGAGGGCATGAACGCCGGCTACGAGGACTGCAAGGTGCTGAACGACCTGCTCAACGAGCACGGCGACGACGCCTGGGCGCAGGTGCTGGCGCGTTACGCCGCCCAGCGCAAGCCCAACGGCGACGCCATCGCCGATCTGTCGTTGCGCAACTTCGTCGAGATGCGCGACCTGGTGGCCGATCCGCGCTTCCTGCTGCGCAAGAAGATCGAGGGCCGGCTGCAGGCGAAGCACCCCGAGCACTGGCTGCCGCTGTACAGCCAGGTCAAGTTCAGCGACATCGAGTACCGGGACGCCTGGGCCGAGGGCCTGCGCCAGGACCGCATCATGGAAGAGGTGCTCGCGCTGCCGGACATCGAAGCGCGCTGGGACAGCGACGAGGTCGAGCGCAAGGCGCTGGAGCTGGCGGCGCGGCTGGGTGCGGGACCGACTCGAACTGGCGGCGATGGCGCGCGATGAAAGACGCCGCAGGCGCCGCCGCGTCAGGGCGCGACACCCAGCAGACGCTGCAACCCTGACGCCACCGCCGCGGCGTCGGCGGCGGCCAGCCTGCCAAGTTCACCGCGCACCAGCCGATGGTCGAGCGTGAACAGCTTGAAGCGCACCATCGAGGCTGCCGGCAAGCCGGCGGCGGCGATGTCGGTCAGCGGGCAGTCGAGCGGCCATGGGCTGTTGCCTCGTGACGTGATCATGGCCATCACCGAATGGCCGGCCGGCGCGTTGAAAGCGGAGGCGTCCGACAGCACCAGGGCCGGCCGGTTCTTCGTGGTGTCGCGGTCCGTGAAGGGAAATGGCACCCGCACCACGGCGTAGCGCTCAAAGGTCACGGTAGGCCTGTTCGTCGGCGTCGCCGGACCACTCGCCAAGCGTGCCTTCGACCGAGCGCAAGTACTCGATGTCGAGGGGCTGCACGCGGCGCACCGTGGCCGTGCCATCGGCGCTGACCTCCCAGGCGATGAGATCCCCCGGGCCGACGCGCAGCACGGCGCGTACGTCCTGCGGAATCGTGGTCTGGCCCTTGGCGGTGATCTTGGCGATGGCGAGCACGGTGACCTCTGTCGACAAGCGAATGGCCTTCGGACTTTACTGCGCTGGCTCGCTACCGGTCTGCGTAGCAGGCGAAGCTCGCCGCCGCCCGAGCGACACCCCTTCGAGCGGGTGCGCCGCTAGCCGCGCGCGAACGGCAGCGCCACCTCGGCCGGGATCGGGCACACGTAGGGCTTGCCGCCGCGGCGCGCCAGCAGCTCGCTGCGCGCCGCCTCGAGTAGGGCGGGTTCGTCGAACAGGCGGATCGCGGTGGCCGCCATCGCGCGCGCGGCGTGCAGCATGCCGGCGTGCGCGACCGCGGTCTTGCCCTGCGACACCATCTGCCACGAGTGGAACGGCGTGCCGAAGGCATAACACGCGACCCAGGCCTGCGTCGTCGGCGTCACCCAGCTGACGTCGCCGACGTCGGTCGAGCCGTACATCGGCTCGTTCGGCAGTGCATCGAGGTCGGCGACGCCGTCGAACACCGCCGGCGCCGCCGTGCGCAGCACCTGGCCGAGCGAACGCCCGGCCTCGGCGATGTCGGCTTCGCCCAGCGTGCCCTGGTGGCGCGCGGCCTCGTCGTGCCCCGGGCGATCCAGCCGCAGCGGCCCGAGCTGCAGCAGCGACTCGTGCATCACGCGGTTGAGCACGTCGTTCATCAGCAGGTTGGAGCAGGCCTTGTCGAAGCGGATCTCGAGCTGGCAGCCGCTCATCAGCGCCGCGCCGCGCGCGATGTCGCACACCCGCGCGTACAGCTCGCCGGCCTGCGCGTTGTCCAGCGCGCGCACCAGGTACAGCACTGAAGCGTGCGCCTGCACCACGTTGGGCGACAGCCCGCCGGCGTCGGTGATCGCGTAGTGCACGCGCGCGCTGGTGGGCATGTGCTCGCGCAGGTAGTTGACGCCGACGTTCATCAGCTCGACCGCGTCGAGCGCGCTGCGCCCCAGGTGCGGCGACGCCGCGGCGTGCGCGGCCCGGCCCTTGAAGACGAAGCTGGCCTGCACGTTGGCCAGCGACGACTGCGCCATCACGCCGGTGTGGCCGGCCGGGTGCCAGCAGATCGCCGCATCCAGCGCATCGAAGGCGCCGGCACGCGCCATGAAGGTCTTGCCCGAGCCGCCTTCCTCGGCCGGGCAGCCGTAGAAGCGCACCCGGCCGGGGATGCCGCGGGCGCGCAGGTGCTGGTGCACCGCCAGCGCCGCCAGGTGCGACGCGGCGCCGAGCAGGTGATGGCCGCAGCCGTGGCCGTTGAGGCCGGGGCTGTCGCTCGACGGCTGGCACAGCAGCGCGCCGCTTTGCTGGTTCAGCCCCGACAGCGCGTCGTACTCGCCGAGCAGCCCGATCAGCGGCCCGCCGTCGCCGGCTTCGGCCATGAAGGCGGTCGGGATGCCGCACAGCGCGTGCTCGACGCGAAAGCCGGCCGCATCCAGCGCCTCGGTGTGCAGCCGCACCGATTCGCGCTCGGCGTAGCGCAGCTCGGCCAGCGACCAGATGCGGTCGGCCAGCGCGGTGAAGCGCGGCGCCTCGCGCGCGAAGAAGGCGTCCAGATCATGGATCGGGGCGCCGCCCCGGGCGTGACCGGCGGCGTGGCCGGGCGCCATCGTGGTTTGCTTCACCTGCCCTTACTCCGCCTTGATGTTGGCGCGCTGCGCGATGCTGCGGTTGCGCGCCAGTGCGGCGTCGATCTGCTCTTGCAGCTCCTTGCCCGGCGTGGCGCTGACCTTGGCGCCCATCTGCGTCAGGCGGGCCACGGTGTCCGGGTCCTGCAGTGCGCGCTGCGCCGCCGCGTGCAGCTTGTCGAACACGTCCGCGGGCGTCTTGGCCGGCACCACCAGCGCGAACCAGGTGATGCCCAGATCGTTCAGTGCCGGCTGGCCGATCTCCTTCAGCGTCGGGACCTGCGGCAACTCGGGCAGCCGCTCGTCGGCGGCCACCGCCAGCGGCGTCAGCTTGCCGGCCTTCACGTGCTGCAGCACCGACGGCGCCTGGTCGAACAGCACCTGCGCGGTGCCGGCGATCACGTCGGTCTGCGCCGGGCCCATGCCGCGGTAGGGCACCGCCAGGATCTTCACGCTGAAGGTCTCGTTGATCGCCTCGATCAACAGGTGGCCGATGCTGCCGATGCCGGGCACCGCGGCGCTGAAGGTGCCGGCCGGCTTGCCCTTGACTTCGGCGATGAAGCCGGCGAAGTCCTTGGCCGGCACGCCCGGGTTGACGGTGAAGATCGCCGGCATCGTGACCAGCCCGATCAAGGGCTTGAGGTTGCGGTTGGCGGTGACCGCCTTCGGATACAGCACCGGGTTGACGGCCAGCGTGCTGACCGTGGCCATGCCGATGGTGTAGCCGTCGGGCTTGGCACGCGAAACCGCCTCGGTGCCGAGCATGCCGCCGGCACCGGCGCGGTTGTCGATCACGATCGTCTTGCCCAGCTCCTTGCGCATGCCGTCGCTGACCACGCGCGCGACCAGGTCGGTCGAGCCGCCGGGCGCAAAGGGCACGACCAGCGTCACCGGCTTGGTCGGGAAGGTCTGGGCATGGGCGCCCAGCGCGGCCAGGCCGAGTGCGCCGAGCGCGGCGAGCGAGAATCGGCGGCGCCAGCAGGTGGTGCGCGTGCGGATCAACATGCGAGGGCTCCTTCGGGATGACTGACGATGGTGGCGAGTCTAGGCAGCCGCGGCCGCGTCCGCCAGTTGCTTTTGGCGCCGAGCTATAGGCAACGCTGATGGCCGATAGACCCGAGCGGGTGTGCGACGCGGCGCCGCGCGGCGCGGCCAGCCTGGCGCAGGCGCTGTATGCGCGGCTGGCGGCGCACGCGCGGCTGCGCCAGCTGCAGTTGCTGGTGGCACTCGACGAGTACGGCAGCATCGCGCGCGCCGCGAGCCGGCTGCACCTGAGCCAGCCGGCCGCGACCCAGGCGCTGGCCGAGCTCGAGCGCATCGTCGGCATCCGGCTGTTCGAGCGCCACGCGCGCGGCGTGCGCGCCACGCCGGCCGGGCGCAGCGTGCTCGCGGCCGCGCGCGCGGCGCTGGCCGGCGTGCGCGAGACCGCCGAGGCGATCGCCGCGATCAGCCACGGCGCGACCGCCGCGCTGCGGCTGGGCGCGATCCCGGCCGCCGCACACGCGCTGGTGGCCGAGCTGCTGGCCGTGTTCTGTGCGGCGCGGCCCGGCGTGCACGTCGACCTGTACGAGGACAGCGGCGCGCGGCTGTTGCCGCTGCTGGGTGCGGGCAGCCTGGACGCAGTGTTCTGCCGTGAACCCGAGGCGCTGCCGCCGCCGTGCCGCTTCGACGCCTTGCTCGCCGACGAGGTGGTGGTGGTCGCCGCGCGCGGCCATGCGGCGGCCGCGCGGCGCGGCCTGCAGCTGGCCGATCTGGCCGGCTCGCGCTGGGTGTTGCCGGCGCCGCAGACGCAGTTGCGCCAGGTGTTCGAGGAACTGGTGGCCAGCGCGCTGCCGCGCGCGGGCTGGTTCCCGGTGGCGACCGCGTCGCTGCCGGTGGTCGCCGGCATGCTGCGCCAGCCCGGCGCGGTCGCGTTGCTGCCCGCCAGCCTGACGTCGGCGCTGTGCGCCAATGGCCAGGTGTGCCGGCTCGATCTGGCGCTGCACCGGCCGCTGCGCCCGCTGGGCGTCGCCTACGACGCGGCGCACGCGCCGGCGCTGCTGCACGAGCTGTTGGCGGCCCGGCGCAGCGGCTGAGCGCGCCGGCCGAATACGGCCACGGCGCGCTCGCGCAGCTCAGCTTGCCGAGTGGGCCGGCGCCGGCTGCGGCGCAGCCGACGGCCTGGACCCGGCATCACGCAGCGCCTGCCAACGCTGCTCGCGCAGCTGCTGGGCTTCGGCCAGACTGTGCTCCTTCACGTGGCCGTAGCCGCGGATCTCGTCGGGCACGCTGGCCAGCGCCACCGCCGCGGCGTGGTTGGCCGGCGTCAGCTGCGCACAGATCAGCTCCAGGTCGGCGATGTAGTCCTCGATCAGCTGGCGCTCCTGCTGGCGCTCGGCGGTCTTGCCGAAGAAGTCGAGCGCACCGCCGCGCAGCCCCTTGCGCTTGGCGAGGAAACGAAACGCGGTTTGCATCCACGGCCCGAACTGGCGCTTGATCAACTGGCCGCTGACCGGATCGCGCTTGGCGATCGCCGGTGGCGCGAGGTTGTACTTGACCGCGTAGCCATTCGGGAACATCGCGTCCAGCCGCGCCAGGAACGCCGGGTCGGTGTGCAGCCGCGCGACCTCGTACTCGTCCTTGTAGGCCATCAGCTTATAGAGATAACGCGCGGCCGCTTCGGCGAGCTGGCTGTGCCCCGGCACCGCCTTGGCCTCGGCGGCGACGACGCGCTGCACCACCTCGGCATAACGCCGCGCGTAGGCTTCGTCCTGGTAGTCGATCAGGTCGGGCACGCGCACTTCGAGCAGTCTCTTCGTTTCACCTTGCGCGCTGACCGCATCGACGATCGCACGCGCCGCGGCCGACAGCGGCTTTGCCTCGACCTTGGCCGCGTACTTCGCGATCTCGGCCATCACGAAGGCGCGGTCGACCACCACCATGCGGCCCCAGCGGAAGGCCGCGATGCCCTGCTCGACGCCGACACCGGCCTGCCGGATCGCGGCTTCGATCGACTCGGCCTCGAGTGGAATCGTGCCGGCCTGGAACGCGACGCCGACCATCAGCAGGTTGGCTGCCATGCTGTCGGCGAACAGCCCTTCAGCGATCGCCTGGCCGTCGAGGTAGACGTTGTGCTCGCGCCGCGTGACCTGGTCGATGCCCGCGGTCAGGTTCGGCACGATCGGGAAGAACACGCGCCGGTTGCTCACCATCTGCCCGGTGGGTGCTTGCGTCGTCGACACCACCGCGATCGTGCGTTCGCTCAGGCACTTGTCCAGGTTCTTCGGGTCGGTGGCGTTGAGGATGTCGAAGCCCAGGTACAGGTCGCAGCGGCCGTCGGAGATCTTGTTCGCGCCAGCGAAAGGCTGGTGCGTGATCTTCAGATCCGAGATCACCGCGCCGCCCTTTTGCGCCAGGCCGGTCTGGTCCAGGCCGATGACATGCTTGCCTTCGAGCCGCGCGGCGTTGGCGATGGTCGCGGCCACCGTCACCGAGCCGGTGCCGCCGATGCCCATCAGGTGCACGCCGAAGCCGAGCGTGTCGTCGACCTTGTTCACCGGCTCGGGCAGCGCGCGCTCCAGCGCCGGAATGCGGCCCTTCTTTCGCTTCTTGCCACCGCCGGGCTCGGCGTTCGGCGTGATCGTCAGGAACGACGGGCAGAAGCCCTTCACGCACGAATAGTCCTTGTTGCACGAGCTTTGGTGGATGCGCGTCTTGCGGCCGAACTCGGTTTGCACCGGCTCGACGCTCATGCAGTTGCTCGTCACGCCGCAGTCGCCGCAGCCTTCGCACACACGCTCGTTGATGACGATGACTTCGGCCGGCTCGTCGGCCTTGCCGCGGCTGCGCGCGCGGCGCAGCTCGGCCGCGCATTCCTGGTCGTGCACCAGCACCGTGGTGCCGGGGATCGCGGCCAGCGCGCGCTGCGCTTCGTCGAGGCGGTCGCGGTGCCAGGCTTCGGTACCGCCGGGCAGGCCGGTGATCGCTTCAGGCCGGTCGCTGGTGACGATGACCTTCTTCACGCCGTTGGCCAGCAACTCGGCCACCAGCTTGGCCAGCGGCTCCTCGCCCATGATCTGCTGGCCGCCGGTCATCGAGGTGTGCGCGTTGCGCAGCAGCTTGAAGGTGATGTTCGTATCCGTGCTGGCGCAGTAGCGGATCGCGAGACTGCCTGAGTGGGCGTAGGTGCCGTCGCCCATGTTCTGGAAGATGTGCTTGGCGTCGGTGAACGGCGCCATGCCGATCCACTGCGCGCCCTCGGCGCCCATGTGCGTGCCCATCACCACGTTGCGGTCCATCCACATCGCCATCGTGTGGCAGCCGATGCCGGCCGAGACGATGCTGCCTTGCGGCGCGGCGGTCGAGCTGTTGTGCGGGCAGCCCGAGCAGTACCAGGCGGTGCGCGCCGCCGTCGGCAGCGTGGCGCGCGCGTGCACCTCGTCCAGCCGAGTCAGCCAGGCCTCGGCCGATTCGATGCGCGCCTTCTGCGACAGCCGCCGCGTCAGCGCGCGGCCGATCACGTCGGACTCGAACTCGCCGTAGTGCGGCAGCAGCTCCTGGCCGTGCTCGTCGAACTTGCCGACGATGCGCGGCGCATTGGCCATGCCGTAGAGCACGTCCTTGGCGAACAGCTCGAGGAAGGGGCGCTTTTCCTCGATGACGAAGATCTCTTCCAGGCCGCGCGCGAAGTCGCGCACCACGCCGGGCTCCATCGGGAACAGCATGCCCATCTTCAGGATGCGGATGCCGTAGCGTCTCAAGGCCGCGTCGTCCAGGCCCAGTTCGAGGAAGCACTGGCGCAGGTCGTTGTAGCTCTTGCCGGCGGTGATGATGCCCAGCCACGCATCGGGGTTGGCGAACACCACGTCGTTGAGCTTGTTCGCCGCGGCGTAGCGCTTGGCGATCTCGAGCCGGCGCGTGTACAGCGAGCGCTCCATCTCCAGCGCCTCGGCGCGCACGTTCATGCCCAGGTTCATGCGCGGCGCGAAAGGCTGGCCGTCGAAGCGCAGGTCGGGGGTGACGAAGTTCAGCCGCTCGGGCGAGACCTCGGCCGAGCCCGAGCCGTCGGCGACGTTGGTGACGATCTTCAACCCCACCCACAGCCCCGACAGCCGCGACATCAGGTAGCCGTGCAGCCCGAGGTCGAGGATCTCCTGCACGTTGGCCGGGTACAGCGACGGCATGCCCACGTGCATCAGCATCGGCTCGCTCTGGCTGGCCAGGCTCGAGCTCTTGCAGCTCGGGTCGTCGCCGACCACCGCGAGCACGCCGCCGTTCTTGTCGATGCCGGTGTAGTTGGCGTGCTTGAGCGCATCGCCCGAGCGGTCGACGCCGGGCGCCTTGCCGTACCACAGGCCGGTGACGCCGTCGAACTTCTGTTTGCCCACCGCGTGCAGCATCTGCGTGCCCCACACCGCGGTGGCGGCCAGGTCTTCGTTCAAGCCGTCGACGAAATGGATGTCGCGTTCGAGCAGCAGCTTTTGCCGCTTGATCAAGGCCTGGTCGAGCATGCCCAGCGGCGAGCCGCGATAACCCGAGACGAACATGCCGGTGCGCAGACCGCGGCGTGCGTCCGTGCGCACCTGGTCCAGCGTCAGGCGCACCAGCGCGTCGATGCCGCCCAGGTGCACGCTGCCTTGCTCCTGGGTGAAGGGGTTGGGTCGTTCAGATGGCGCGGACATGGGCGGTCCTCGACCGGCGTCGCCCGCAGGCCGCGCCAGCTCATTCAGTTGGATGAAGGCCGCGGCGGTGCCGCAGCCGAAAGTGCGGCGCGGCGCAGTGCCGCGCCGCCGCGCTCACTCGTGGAACACGAACTCGATCTCCACCGCCGCGCCCAGCGGCAGCGCGGCCACGCCGACCGAGGTGCGCGCCGGCGGTGCGATGGTGGCGAACTGACGCTCCCACACCGCGTTGAACTCGGCGAAGCCATCCATCGGCGCCAGGTATACCCGCGCCATGCACAGCTGTTCCAGCGTGAAGCCGTAGTCGGGCAGCGCCAGCATCAGGTTGTCGAAGATGCGCTGCGTCTGCGCGCCCACGCCGCCTGCGACCAGCGCGCCGCTGGCCGGATCGAGCCCGACCATGCCCGACACGAAGCCGAGCGCACCGGCGCGCAGGCACGGCGTGTAGCGAAAGCGCGGCGCCGGCGCGCTGGCCGAGGTGACGAGCTGGCGCATGGCGTTCAGACCTTGATGCACACGTTGGTGGTCTCGGAATAGAAGTCCAGCGAGTAGCGCCCGCCTTCACGGCCGATGCCCGACAGCTTGGTGCCGCCGAAGGGCGTGCGCAGGTCGCGCGAGAACCAGGTGTTGACCCAGACGATGCCTACGTGCAGCTGCGGGCTGACGCGGTGCGCGCGCGACAGGTTGCTGGTCCACACCGCCGAGGCCAGGCCGTAGGCGCTGTCGTTGGCGCGGCGGATCACCTCGTCCTCGGTGTCGAAGGGCGCGAGGTGGCACACCGGGCCGAACACTTCCTCGGTGGTGCAGCGCGCGGTGTCGCTCAAGCCGGTCCAGATCGTCGGCTGCACGTAGGCGCCGTGGTCGCGCTCGTCGCCGAAGGTGGGCACGCCGCCGCCGGTGACCACGGTGGCGCCTTCTTCGACCGCGAGCTTGTAGTACGACAGCACCTTCTCGCGGTGCTCGCGCGAGATCAGCGAGCCCATGTCCACACCCGGGTCGTCGGGCCAGCCGATCTTCAGCGCCTCGGTCTTGGCCTTCAGCGCGGTGACGAAGCGCTCGAAGATCGGCCGCTCGACGTAGACGCGCTCGGAACACAGGCAGACCTGCCCGGTGTTGGTGAAGCTCGAGCGGATCACGCCGTCGACCGCGGCGTCGAAGTCGGCGTCGGCGAAGACGATCGCGGCGTTCTTGCCGCCGAGCTCGAACGACACCTCCTTCACGCCGTCGGCCACCGCCTTCATGATCGCCGCGCCGGTGCGCGACTCGCCGGTGAAGGTCACCGCGTCGATGCCCGGGTGCGTGGTCAGCGCCTCGCCGGCCGAGCCCGGGCCGAAGCCGTGCACCAGGTTGAACACGCCCGGCGGCACGCCGGCTTCGTGGAAGGCCTCGGCGATCAGCGTGGCCGACGACGGCGTTTCTTCCGACGGCTTGCAGATGATCGCGTTGCCGCAGATCAGCGCCGGCGCGGCCTTCCAGGTCAGCGACAGGATCGGCAGGTTCCACGGAGAGATGCTGGCCACCACGCCCAGCGGCTTGCGCGTGGTGTAGTTGATCAGCCGCGTGCCGTCGGCCAGACTGGTTTCGAAGAAGTCGCCGTGCGCGGTTTTGCCCAGGTCGGCGAAGGTGCGGAAGTTGGCGATGCCGCGGTAGACGTCGAGCTTGCGCGCCTGCTCCAGCGGGCGGCCGGTGTCGGCGATCTCGGCGGCGAGGAAGTCGTCGAAGCGCCGCTCGATGACATCGGCCACGCGGTGCAGCCACTTCGCGCGTTCTTCCACCGTCGCCTGGCCCCAGGCCCCGTCGACCGCCCTGCGCGCGGCGCGCACCGCGCGGTCGACCAGCGCGGCATCGGCCTCGTGCACCTTGGCCAGCAGCTTGCCGTGCAGCGGGCTGATGTTGTCGAAGGTCTTGCCGGTGGCGACGAATTCGCCATCGACATAGTTGCGCAGTTCTTTGAGCGAGGCGGGAAGCGCGAAGCGTTCGGTCACGGCAGTGTCTCCAGTCAGGTGTGCGGCGCAGTCTAGGAAGCCGCTCCTGTGCTGTCTAACGAATTCGGGGCCGACCGCTATAAGCGCAGGGAATACGTCGCCGGACACCGCCGGCCGGTGCGAGCCTCAGCCCGCGTCGCCGCTGTGCTGCGCGGCTTCACGCAGCGCGGCGAGGAAGCGCTCTGTCGCTGCCGTGGGCTCGCGTTCGGCGCGCACCGTGTAGCCCACCGCGCTGAGGTAGCGCGGGCCGTCGATCGCCAGCAGCGTCAGCAAGCCGGCGCGCGCGAAGCGCTCCACCGCCGAGCGCGGCATCAGCGCCACCACCGGCGCGGTGGCCATCAGCACCAGGTTGGTCAGCATCGACACCGATTCCACCCGCCGCGGCGGCAGCGGCAGCCCGGCGTCATGGAAGAAGGCGCGTACCGCGGGGTAGGCCACCGACTCGGGTGTCGGCACGATCCACTGCAGTTGCTGCAGATCGGCCAGCTGCAGCCGGGTGCGCTGCGCCAGCGGGTGCTCGCGTGCGGCGACGATGCACAGATCCTCGTCGTGCAGCGGCACGTGCGCCAGCCGCGCGCCCTCGGCCTCGTACGGCGCGTTCGCGGCATCGGCCGGCAGCACGCCGACGACGACGTCGAGCTCGCCGCGCGCCAGCGCCGGATACAGCATCGCGTTGGTGCCCACGCGCACCGTGACCACGACCTCGGGTGCGTCGCGCTGCAGCCGCTGGATGGCGTCGGGCAGCAGCGTGGCCGACGCGGTGATCAGCGTGCCGACGATGACCTGCCCCGCAGTGCCCGCTTGCACGGCGTTCAGCGCGTCGGCCAGCAAGCGCAGCTCGGCCAGCATCGTGCGCGCGTGGTGCTCGAACAGCCGGCCGAAGTCGGTCAGCGTGACGCCGCGCTTGCCGCGCACGAACAGCGCACTGCCGAGTTGCGCTTCGAGTTCCTGGATCGACTTGCTGACCGCCGGCTGCGTCATCGCCAGCTCGTTCGACGCGGCGAGGATCGAGCCGGCCTCGACCACTTTTTCGAACACCGCCAGCTGCTGCAGGCGCAGCCGGCGCGCCAGCGACAGGCGGGAGTGTTTGGGGGGTGTCATCGGCGAAGCAGACAGGCGTGACGCGGGTCGGCGTGGCCCCGCGGCAGCGATTGTGGCTTGCGGCTGCGTCGAACCGGCGCGGGCCCGCGTTCGCTGCGCTACATTGCCCGCATGCGAACGATCGGCCGCAAGCTGCCCGGCATCACGGCGCTGCCGAGCGCAGACGCCTTGCGCCGGGCTGCGCAGCAGCAGGCGATGGCCGACGCCTTCACTGCATCCGCCAGCACCGGCATTGCCAAGGGCGTGTACCGCTTTCGCAGCCAGGACGAGGCGGATCGCCAGCGCTTCGAGGCACTGGTGCGCGTGGTCGCCGCGAACGCACGCAGGCTGCGATCCGGCCGATGAGCCAAGGCAGCCACGAAGCGGCTCGGCCGGCAACCGTCGAGGATCTGAAGCGGCTGCTCGCCGCCCTGTCGGCCGAGCAGGTCGACGACGTGCTGATCGGCGGCTATGCCTTGCACGCGCTGGGCTACCAGCGCGCTACGGTCGACATCGACCTGCTGCTGCGTCCCGAGCGCGACCAAGGCGAGCGCGTGCGGCGCGCGCTGCTGAGCTTGCCGGACAAGGCGGCCGAGGCGCTGGACCCGGCCTGGTTCGACGAGGGCGACACGATCCGCGTGGCCGACGCCTTCGTCGTCGACCTGAGGTTCGATGCGTGCGGCGAGTCGATCGAAACGCTGCGCGGCCATATCGTCGCCGTGGATCTGGACGGTATTGCGGTGCGCACGCTCGATCTCGAAGGCCTGCTGAAGACGAAGCGCACGGCGCGGGACAAGGATCGCGTCGATCGTGCGGTGCTGGAGCAGGCGCTGCAGGCCACTCGTCGAGGCACGCCGCCGTGACGCAATTCAGCCGGGCGTCCCTTCCGGGTCCACCGCCCTCGACAAGCCCAGGCTTTCCAGGTCGGCCAGATCCTCGAGCCGGCCGCTGGCGAGCTTGTTGGCCTTGAAGTCCTCGAGCCCGATGATGTGCAGCGGCACGCCCGACAACTGGACCTGTTCGCGGCGCGCGAAACACGCGTCGAACTCGACGCCATCGATGGTGGTCAGCAGATCGATGCGCCGCGGCGGCCGGCCGAGTTGAACCACGGTGTCCGCCGAGAAATCGCCGAGCCCGAGGCCGAGCGAGCCGAAGCCGAAGTCCTGCAGCGCCGCCAGCGCATAACCGCCGACGACGAGTTGCTCAACGCCTCTGGCGTTGAGCAACTCGGCAAACTCTTTGAAGTCGCGGTTCAGCATGTGCCGCATGTTCCGGCGTTTGCATGCGCAAAGCCTCGACGGCGGCAATGCGCTCCGCCATCGGGCGCGACAGCCAGTACGCCAAATCGGCCGCCGGCTGTTGGCTCGCAGGCAAGACCTTGACAACGCGTTCCATGCCGCGACTGTCGCCGAACAGCTTCGCGACCCGTCGCCCGCCGCTCGCTGCCGTCCCCGAGGGTCCGGCGCGTAGCCGCTCGCGCAGCAGGTCCGCGGGGTCGGACATCTGCCTGCGCAAGGCTTCGGTGGCAGCCAGGCGCTCGATGGCCGAGGCAAGGGCAGGCGTTGGCATCTTGGCGGCGCGTTTCATCAATCTCGAGGATGCGCCTTGGCAGCAATGCGGGTAGATGTCGCACCGGGCGGTGATCCCCGCCCACCGTTCGCAGCCCATACCGCGAAAGGACAATCCATGCTGCAGATGCACAAGTGGATCGCGCTCGGCACTCTCGCCGCCGCGCTCATGCACGCGAATCCGCTCGCCGCCGCACCGGACGACAGCGCCGCCGCGCAAGGCGAGCTCGGCTGCGTCGTGCGCGAGCCCGAGGGCGCGCGATTCGTCGCCACCGACGGGCGCGATCGGGCGCTGATCGCGCACGAGGCGCTGGCGGCTTACCGCCGCGGCGCGCGCTTCCTCGCGCCGTGCCTCGAGGGGCGCGGTGCGCGGATCTCGGCGGCTGCCTACGACGCGATGGCGCGGCGCAGCCCGGCCAGTTTCCGGCTGCGCGAGGCGTCGCTGCGCGACCCGCGGCCCCGCGCGAGCGAATCCGCGCGTGGCGGTGGTGCCGCGTCCGGTAGCTACGACGTCCTCGTCACCGACGGGCTGGTCGCGCCCGGATTCGACTTCTTCGCAGCCTCGGCCATCGACAACGGCGGGCGCATCTACGGCACGGTGCTGGGGATCATCAACGACGTGTTCGTCCAGCAGGCTGTCGTCTATCACCAGGGCCGCACGCGGCTGATCGGCCCGCCGCAGTCGTACGTGAACGTCGCCAACGAAAACGGCATGGCGGGTGGAGGGGTTCTGCCGCTGGCGCCCGACGACACCTCGGGACAGGCGGCCCTGTTCCGCGGCTCGGGCGTCGAGTTGATCGACAAGCTGCCGGGGCAAATCGACACCAGCGTGTGGGCGCTCAACCAGCGCGGCGAGGCGCTGGTCTATGCCGTGGACGCGAGCTACCAAGGCAGCCTTTGGCTGTACCGCAATGGCCGGCTGAAGGAGATCGACTTCGGGCCGCAGGTGCCGTCCGCAGGCTTCCTGCACCTGAACGACCGCGGGGAGATCTCCGGCACAGCCTTCGGCATCATCGACGCGGCCGGCAGGAGCGTGGCGCGCGGCTTCCGCTACGACACCCGCAGCGGCGAGCTGATGCTGCTCCATCCGCTGCCGACCGAACCCGAGTCCTGGGGCCTGGGCATCAACAACCGCGGCGAGGTGCTCGGCTATTCGTTCGTCGCCAGCGGCGTCGAGCGCATCGGCATCTGGGACCGCTCCGGCCGCTTCAGCAGCTACTTCGTCGAGGGCACGCCCGAAGTGCCGACGATCAGCAACGCGCTGCTGTTCAACGCGCGCAACGACATCGTCATCACCCGCGTCTCGTCCCCGGCCGAGGAAGTCGGGGTCAGCTATCTGGTGACGCGTCCCGGCCAGCGGCAGAGCATCAACGACATGGTGCGCGGCGAGGTGCCTGCGGAACTGGGCGAGATCGCGTGGTGGATCTTCGACATCAACGACCGCGGCAGCATGATCGGCCTCACGACGGGCTCCTACGGCGTGCTGCTGAGCCGGTCGAAGGGGAAGAGCGGCCAATGAAGGCCCGCGCCCGCATCGCCTACTGAAACGCCACCTCGGCGAAGCTGCGCAGCTTGCGGCTGTGCAGCCGCCCTGGGCGCTCCTGGCGCAGCAGCTCGACCGCGCGCATGCCGATGCGCAGGTGCTGGTCGACCCGTTCGCGGTAGAAGGTGTTGGCCATGCCCGGCAGCTTGATCTCGCCGTGCAGCGGCTTGTCGCTGACGCACAGCAAGGTGCCGTAGGGCACGCGGAAGCGAAAGCCGTTGGCGGCGATGGTCGCGCTTTCCATGTCCAGCGCGACCGCGCGGCTTTGGCTGAAGCGCCGCTCGGGCCCCGGGTGCGGCAGCAGCTCCCAGTTGCGGTTGTCGGTGGACGCCACGGTGCCGGTGCGCAGCAGCTTCTTCAGTTCGTAGCCCTGCAGCCGGGTGACGTCGGCCACCGCCTGCTCCAGCGCCAGCTGCACCTCGGCCAGCGCGGGAATCGGCACCCACAGCGGCAGCTCCTCGTCGAGCACGTGGTCCTCGCGCACGTAGCCGTGCGCCAGCACGTAGTCGCCCAGCTGCTGCGTGTTGCGCAGCCCGGCGCAGTGGCCGAGCATCAGCCAGGCGTGCGGGCGCAGCACGGCGATGTGGTCGGTGATGGTCTTGGCGTTGGCCGGGCCGATGCCGATGTTGACCATGGTGATGCCGCCGTGGTCGCCGCGCGTCAGGTGGTAGGCCGGCATCTGCGGCAGCCGCGGCGGCGCCACGCCGGGTGCGGCGAGCGGCGATGTCTCGGTGCTGCCGGCGCGGCGCGTGAGCACGTTGCCCGGCTCGACGAAGCAATCGTAGTCGGCCTGCGGGTCGGCCATGAGCTGGTGACCGAGCTTGATGAATTCGTCGATGTAGAACTGGTAGTTGGTGAACAGCACGAAGTTCTGGAAGTGCCCCGGCGCGGTGCCGGTGTAGTGCGGCAGCCGCTGCAGCGAGTAGTCCACCCTTGGTGCGGTGAACAGCGCCAGCGGTTGCGCCTCGCCTGCGCGCGTCTTGTGCGTGCCGTTGGCGATGCCGTCGTCCATCGCCGCCAGGTGCGGCAGGTCGAACAGGTCGTGCAGCAGCAGCCGGCGCTCGGCGCTCATCGAGCCTTCGAGATGCTCGTGCTCGGCCAGTGCGAAGTGCAGCGGGATCGGCATCGTGCTGGTGCCGATCTCCAACTGCACCGCGTGGTTGCGCAGCAGCAGGCTGAACTGCTCGAGGTAGTAGCGCGCAAACAGCTCGGGGCGCGTCAGCGTGGTTTCGTAAGCGCCGGGGCCGGAGACGAAGCCGTAGCTCAGGCGCGAGTCGGCGCGCGCCACGGTGGCGGTGTGCACGCGCACGAAGGGGTAACACGCGCGCACGCGCTGCGTCAGCGCCTCGCCGGCGATGAAGCGCTGCAGCCACTCGCGCAGGTGAGCGATGCCGGCGCCGTAGATCGCCTGCACCTGCTGCAGCGCCAGTTCGGGGTCGTCGAAATGGGCCGGGGCAACGAAGATCGGACGCACGGACATGGCTTGCAGCACACTGAGCGGGGTTCGCGCCATTGTGCGGGCAGTGCGCACGGCACGGGCCACGGCCTTGACCCCGGGAGACGCGCTTGAAATACCTCAACGACGCTGGCGGGCGCTACAAGCTGCCGCTGCAGGACGACGCCGGAAAGACGCTGTGCACGCTGCTTTGGGGCGACCCGTTGCACGAGCTCGAACGCAGCGGCGATCGCGTCAAGGTGCGCGCGCGCCGGCGCACCGGCTGGCTGCCGGCCAGCGCGGTGACTGAGGCCGGGCTGCTCGAGATCTACATCATCGACGTCGGCCAGGGCGACGGCGTGCTGATGCGCACGCCGCACGACGACGCCTGGCACATGATCGACGCCGGCATCCGCGGCGCCAAGCAGATGACGCGCAAGGGCGCAGCCAACTTCGTGCGCTGGAAGTTCATCGACGATCTGCAGCGCGAACGCGTGACGCTGAAGAACATGGTGGTCAGCCACCCCGATGCCGACCACTACGGCGGGCTGGTCGACCTGCTGTCGGGCGCGCTGCCCGACGGGCGCCGCTTCGGCATCGAGGTGCAGAACTTCTGGCACAACGGCATCGGCCGCTTCAAGGACGGCGACAAGCTGGGCGCGCTGCGTGCCGACAGCAGCCGGCTGGCGCTGGACGGCGGCGACTTCGGCATCACGCCGCAGGCACGCTTCATCGTCGAGCTGCTCGACGGCAAGACCCACTTCGGCCGGCCCAAGCGCGCCTTCGCCACCGACTTCGCCGAACTCGCCGCGCTGGTGGGCAAGCTGCCGCGCAAGGTGTCGCGGCTGTCGTTGGCCGACGGCTGGCTGCCGGGTTACGCGCCGGCGGCCGGCGCGGCGGCGATCCGCGTGCTGGGCCCGGTCGCGGAGAAGCTGGCCGGCGGCGGCAGCGGGCTGCGCTGGCTGGGCAGCGACAGCGTCACGCGCAACGGCCATTCGGTGGTGCTGCGCGTGGACTACGGGCGCGCGCGCATCTTGCTCACCGGCGACCTGAACACCGCGTCGCAGCGGCTGCTGCTGAGCTGCCAGCCGGCGGCCGAGTTCAACGCCGACGTCGCCAAGGGCTGCCACCACGGCAGCGACGACATCGACCTGCGCTTCGTGCGCGCGATGGCGGCGCGCGCCACGGTGATCTCCAGCGGCGACAACGAGGACTACGCGCACCCGCGCGCGCGGGTGCTGGGCGCCAGCGCGCGCTACGGGCGCGAGTCGCGCGCCGCCAGCGGCGAGCTGCTGCCGCCGCTGCTGTACAGCACCGAGCTGGCGCGCTCGGTGGGGCTGGATTTCGCGTCGCACGCGCGCACCGTGGCCGAGCCCAAGCAGCCCTACACGCCGGCCCAGCTCGAAGTCGATTTCGACGACTCGCCGCTGGGCCGCTACCGCCGATTGGCGTGGCTGCCGATCGCGACGGATCTGGTCTACGGCCTGGTCAACCTGCGCAGCGATGGCCAGCGCATGCTGTGCGCGACGATGAAGGAAGGCTCCAGCGACTTCGAGCTGCAAGTGTTCGATGCCGGCGTCGACGCCGCTTGACGGTGGCTGCGGGCTGATCGGGATCGCGCTGCCGGCCGGCGCTGCCTAGACTGCGCGTGATGCCCAGCACCGGTCACGCCGACGATCCCGCCAGCGCCCAGCCGGTGGTGCGCCAGCTGCGCCAGGTGCTGCTGTGGCCGCTGCGGCTGATGCCGCTGCCCGAGGGCACGGCGGCGCGGCCGTGGCAGCTGCTGGACGCGCACTGGCGCGAGGTGGTCGACGAGTACACCGGCGACGCCGAGGGCTTTCACGAGCGCCACTACAACGAGTTCGTCACCTTCTTGCCCTACGTGCAGCGCTTTCTCTTCGGCGACGGCCGCGCGCAGCGCGGCGCGCATGCGTCCGGCTCGCCGATGCGGCTGTTCCGCCGCCACGACGTGGCGCGCGTGCGGCTGGTGTCCCGCCGCGGCGACGCGCCGCTGCTGCTGGACATCGTGCACGTCGACCTGGTGTTCTTCTTCAACATCGACCTGGTGATGCTCAATGTCGAAGTCCGCGCCCACGACCTGCCGCTGGCGCGGGCGCAGGACCTGCTGTACCGCTTCGGCCGCGCCTACCCGGCCGGCTGGGACGCGCAGGGCCAGGCGCAGCATTGCATGGCCAGCGTCGAGTTCCTCGATGCCGCAGGCCGTGTGCTGGCCGCCTCCGACGCGCAGGACCGCGACAGCTTCCTGGCCCACGTGGCCGAGCACCGCGCGCCGCGCATCGCCGCGCACTGGGCCTATCTGCTGCAGCCGCTGGTCAGCGACCATTCCGGCCGCCCCGGTGCGCTGCGCTTTCGCCAGATCGAGTACTACCGCATGCCGACCATGGCCTACCTGGCGCTGGACGAGCCGCGCGCGCTGACGCGCAAGGACTTCGTGCGCCTGGGGCTGCTGACCGCCGCGCCCGACGCCGGCGGCGACGCGCCGCTGCCCTTCGCCGAGCCGCAACTGGCCGACTTCGAGCAGCGCCATTGCTACGACCGCTTCTGGAGCGAGGCCGGCGCCGCGCCGCACACGCGCTACCAGGGCAGCGGCCATTCGCTGGTGGTGGTGGGGGATGCGAAGTCGGCGTTCTTCCTCGACGAGGAGCGCGGCGTGCTGGCGCAGTTCAGGCACCAGCACTTCCTGCTGTTCCTGATCGCGCACTTCCAGAAGGCGGCGCTGCTGATGTTCAGCGACCGCCTGGCCGAGGCGCTGAAGCACCTGGACATCGCCGACCCGGACAGCATCCGGCGCTTCAAGCGGGCGATCCGCCAGAGTTTTGCCGGCTTCCTGGCCTTCACCCACCGCTACTGGTTCCACGACGTGTCCGAGCAGGCGCAGGCGCGCGCGCTGTTCCGGCTGTGCACCACGCACCTGGGGCTGGATGCGCTTTACGCCGAGGTCAAGGAGCGCATCGCCGACATGAACGACTACCTCGAAGCCGACAGCCTGCGCCGCCAGGCCAATACCGTGGTGCGGCTGACGGTGGTGACGATCTTCGGCCTGATCGGCACCGTCACCACCGGCTTCCTCGGCATGAACCTGCTGGCCGAGGCCGAGGCGCCGCTGGCGCGGCGGCTGCTGTGGTTCGGCGTGGTGTTTGCGGTCACCACCGTGCTGACGGTGGTGACCATGGCCAAGTCCAAACGGCTGTCGGACTTTCTGGATGCGCTGTCCGACGAGCGGCTGCGCGCGCGCGACAAGACGCGCGCGTTCATCGACGTGTGGCGGCGCAGCCGCGACGACTAGGACGGGCCGGCGCGGCGCCAGCGCCGCGCCGTCGCCTTAGACCCGGCGCGCCAGCGGCCCGAGCGCCAGACGCTCCAGATCGATCAGTCGGCGCTCGAAGCGCTGCGATTCCAGCAACGAGCGCGGCAGCAGGCCGTGCTGCACCGCTGCGGCGTGCAGGTGCCGTGCCAGGTCGAGTTGCAGTGTCAGCAGCTTGGCCGCGCTGCGGCGCGCATCGCGCAGCGCGCGGTCCCCGCCGAAGCCGCGCCCGTGCGTTCCAGCGCTGCCCCGCTGCGCATGACCACCCGCTCGCAAGCGCAGGCCGTGGCTGAAGATCTGGATGCTCGTCATTACCTCCTCCTAAGTACTAACCCTTATTCAGCCTAACATGGTTTTCTGCCGAAGGTCGCAGGCTGCGGCATGGCTTCTAGACGGAACTGTCTACAGGTATGAATAAATCGAGCTCTACGAGCAAGCGTGTACTCACATGCGTTGCAATGATGCGACATCGATGAGTGCTGGCGGACGCGACCGGCCGCGCCCGAGCCGCTGCAGCGGCGCGGTTCGCGCGCGCCGTCAGCCGCCGCAAAGCGCCGCACCATCGTCGGCGTCGTGCGCGGCGAGATGGCTTGTGCAGTTCAACAGCCGCAGCGCGTGGGGCGGCGCCGCATCGAAGATGCTCAGCGCGGTGTTGCCCAGGTGCAGCCGGCGCAACACCTGCGCATCGACGCGCAGCGGCCCGGCCAGCAGCGCGCGGATCAGCAGGCCATGGGTGACGACCACCAGGTCGCCGGCCAGTGCCGCATGCTGTCGCAGCAGCTCGTCGAATGCGGCATCGGCACGCTGCACGAACGCCGCCAGCGATTCGCCCTGCGGTGGCGCCTCGTCCATCGTCAACGGGTCGAAGCCCAGCGCATCGTAGGCGCAGCCGCGCAGGGCGCCGAAGTTGCGCTCGCGCAGCAGCGCGCTGCCGCTCACAGGCAAGTGCAGCGGCTCGGCCAGTGCCGTCGCGGTATCCCAGGCGCGCGGCTGATCGCTGCTGAGCACGCCGCGGATGCCGCTCGTGGCCGCCAGCCGCCGTGCCAGCGCCAGCGCCTGGGCCTTGCCGCGCTCGTTCAGCGGGGTGTCGGGCGGCTGCAGCACCCGCGCCGCGTTGAGCGCGGTTTCGCCGTGGCGCACCAGCAGGATCGCCATGTCCGGGCCGGCCGGTCCACAGACCCTCAGGCCGCCGCGCAGGCGTCGCCGTCGTGCACGCGCACCCGGTTGCGGCCCTGCCGCTTGGCTTGCAGCAGCATGTCGTCGGCGGCCTTGAGCAACGCCTGCACGCCGTGCGGCGCCACCAGCGTGTCGGCGACCCCGGCGGAGAAGCTGCGCGCGCCGGGCAGCACCGGCACCACGTGGGCGCAGCGCGTGCTCCACTCCTTCAGTAGCGCCTGCGCCTTGCGCCGCGCCGCCGCTGCCGAGGTGCGCGGCATCAGCAGGCAGAACTCCTCGCCGCCGTAGCGGCAGGCGACGTCGCTGCGCCGGCCGTGCTCGCCCAGCAGCGCACCGAACGCGGCGAGCACGCGGTCGCCGGCGGCGTGGCCCAGCTCGTCGTTCACCGGCTTGAAGTGGTCCAGATCGATGATCACCACCGCCAGCGGCTGGCGCTCGCGCTGCGCCAGCGCCAGCATCGCCGGCAGCACGTCGTCGAGGTGGCGGCGGTTGAACAGCCCGGTGAGGAAGTCGCGCGTGGCCTGCTGGCGCAGCGCCTGCTGCAGCGCCTGGACCTCGTCGACTTTGTCCTTGAGCTGCAGGTTTGCCGCCTCGAGCTCGGCGCGCGCCTTCTCGGTGCTGCGCCGCCGCGCATCGCTGCTTTGCAGCGCCAGCTTCAGCCGCTGCAACTCGGTTTGCAGTGCCGCGGCCTGGTAGCGCGCGCCCGAGGCCAGCAGCGCGCGCTCGGTGTGCAGCGCCTGCCACGCGCGCAGCGCGCGCAGCGCCGGTTCGGCCTGCCCCAGCTGCTCGTGCGCCTTGGCCAGCGCCGCGAACTGCAGACCGCGCACGCGCAGGCTGGCAATGCAGCCCGCATCCGGACCGGGCTGCAAGCACGCGACCGCATCGGCATAGCGCCCGTGTGCCATCAGCAGCTCGGCCTGGGCGACGAGCAAGGTTGCGTACTCGTCGGGCACGATGCAGCCGTCGAGGTTGCGCTGCGCGCGTGCCACCAGATCGGCGCCGAGTTCGAGCTCGCCGGCGCGCAGCGCCGCCAGCGCCAGCGATTCGAAGTGCGCATTCATCGGCCCGCGGCCGCCGCGTTCGGCCGGCAGCGCGAGCAGCTGGCGCACGTCGGGCAAGGCCTCGGCCGCGCGGTCCAGGTTGGTCAGGCAGATCACGCGGTTGATGCTCAGCACGCTGAACAGCCGCGGGTTGTTCAGCCGCGAGCAGCGCTCCAGGCCCTGCTCGACGTAGCTCAGCGCCTGGTGGTAGTCGCCGAGCTGGATCAGCTCGTGCGCGAGGTTGCAGTACAGCACCACGTCGAAGCCCAGCGTCTTGCCGCGTCCGGCCTCGTGCAGCGCCTGGTACATGTAGGCGAAGGCCTGCTGCGAATCGCCGAGCTCGGCGTAGCAGCCGGCGATGGTGGCCAGCAGCATGCCGCGCTTGTCGTGCTCGAGGATGCTCAGGCCCTCGTCGCGCAGCGGCAGCACACGCTCGAGCGAGGCGCGAAACTGCCCGTCGCGCCAGCCGCAGCGGGCGATGCCGACCTCGGCCATCAGCTGGCCGGCGCGGTCGTGCCAGGTGGCAAAACAACGCTGCGCGTGCACCAGCTCGTGCATCGCCTCCTGCGGCGTGGCGTACCAGATCAGATGGAAGCCGCGCGTCAGCCGGGCCCAACCCTGCGCCGCGATGTCGCCGCGCTGGCACGCGCGCTCGAAGGCCTGGTCGGCGGTGGCGATGCAGCGCTGCGAATCGCTGTACAGCAGTCGCCACGCGCGCCGTGCCAGCGCCAGCGGCGCCGAGCGGTTGATGCTGGAGGGCTCCATTCTCATGCGGTCATTGTGGGCCAAGCCGGGCCGTTGCCGCATCACACTTTCGGGGGACGAATCCGACGGACGATTCAGCATCGCTAAGATGCCCGCCACCAGCCGCTTGGCACGCCACCGGGGACAAGCCGATGCCACTGACGATGCACGAGCCGCCGCGCGAAGGCCCCGCCATCGCGATGACCGACGCTGAATGGCACGCGCGCGTGCAGTTGGCCGCGTGTTATCGCGTGTTCGACCGGCTGGGCTGGACCGAGGCGATCTTCAACCACATCACGCTGCGCGTGCCGGGCCCCGAGCGCATCTTCCTGATCAACCCGTTCGGGCTGAACTACGACGAGGTCACCGCGTCGAAGCTGGTCGCCATCGACCTCGAAGGCCGGCCGGTGCGGCCCACCGCACACCGCGTCAACCGCGCCGGCTTCGTCACCCACAGCGCGCTGCACGCGCGCATCGGCCACGCGCACTGCGTGATGCACACGCACACCACCACCGGCATGGCGGTGGCCAGCCTGCAAGCCGGCCTGTCGCACGACACCTTCTACGGCGCACAGCTGCACGGCCGCGTGGCCTATCACGAGTTCGAGGGCGTCACCGTCAACCCCGACGAGCGCGAACGCATGCTGGCGAGCATCGGCGCGCATCCGTGCGTGATCCTGCGCAATCACGGTCTGCTCAGCTGGGGCCGCAGCATCGCCGAGGCCTTCATGTGGCTGTGGACGCTGCAGCGCGCCTGCGACGTGCAGATCGCGGCGCAAGGCGCCGGCGCGCTGCACCGCGTGAGCCCACAGGCGCGCGAGCAGTGCGTGCGCGAGGCCGGCCCGCTCGAGCCCGCGGTGTGCGCGGCCGTGTTCGATGCGCAGGTGCGCAAGCTCGACCGCGCCGGCGCCGATTACGCGAGCTGAGATCCTGTGAAGCCGCGCCGATCAGCGGTCGGCAAACTCCGGCCGGATCGTGCTGGCGTCGCGGAACTGCGGCTGGATCTGCTCTGGCGGCGTCGGCGGCGGCAGCCGCCGCACGTAACCCCAGGGGCTGCCGGTGCTGCTCCAGATGTCGGTCTGCATGTTCGGCTGCGGCGGCGATGGCGGCATCGCTCGCGCGCGCAGCCGCCGCTCGTCCCACCACGGCGGCCAGCAATTGACCTGAAAGCGGCACGCACCGGCGTACAGCGGCAGCGGGCCGATGAACGGATAGCCCGGGTAGATGCCCGGCCAAAATACTCCGGTGTGCACCCCCGCCTGCACCCCTGCCTGCACCACGACGCTGCCGGCGCCAACCGCCGCACCGCATCCCGCTGCCACACACGCAGCGAGCAGCGCGCGCGCGGCCGTGGACGTCACGGGCTCAGGCCCCCGGCGATCGTGGCCGGCAGCTGCTGGCGCCGCCGGCGGTCGCGCACATGCACGTAGACCTGCACCAGTGCGGTCAGCGACAGGATCGCCAGCAGCGGATAGGCCACGTACAGCGGCGTGCGCTTCAAGCAGGCGGTGCCGTCGCAGAACTCGCCGGCCTTCATGCCCAGCTCGTAGATCAGGTACAGGTTCCACGCCACCGCCGTGACCCAGGCCGTGGTCGAGCCGCTCCACAGCGCCAGCGCGACGAACGCCAGGATCGGCACGGCGATCAGCAGCGGCTGGTTGACGAACAGGTAGAGCAGTTCGGGGACGTCGTTCATCGGTTCACCACTCGGGTCGACGCGTCGGCTTCACGCGCAGGGCCTGGCCAGGCGCGATCGTAGTCGCACCGCCGGCGCGGCGCACCTGCGGCGCACCTGCGACGGCCTGCACGCCACTCCCGGCGGCGCGGCGCCGAAGCCGGGCGGGCGCCAACTTGTACCGATGCGCTCGTGCGCCCGCCCCGTAACCTCGCAGCTCATGCGAAACAGCCTGCATGCCGGCTTCGGCATCATCATCAACGACGCGCAGCACTGCCGGGTGTGGCCGGTGCACCAGGCCGCGCCGCCGGGCTGGCGCTTCACCGCCCGCCGCGGCAGCAAGGCCGCGATGCAGGCCTGCATCGACCAGCAGTTCGTGCCCACCGCCCCGGCGCTGCCGCCCGAACTGGACAGCCGCTACCTGGGCGCGCAATGGGCGGCCGCCGAGTTCGACGACTAGGAGCGTGCTTGCAGACTGCTCGTCACGCGCCCCAGGCCTGCCGCTGCGTCGGCCAAAGGCTGCATAGAATCTGGTTCCGATGCGCCGTTTCGCCGCTCTCGTCGTGCTGTGTGTGTTCTCGCTGCAAGCCTGCTGGGCCGCAGCGGCGGCCTACTGCCAGCATGAGAACTCGCCGCGCGTGGCCCACGTCGGCCACCACGTGCACGACCACGCGGCCCAGCGCGCAGCGCCGGACAACGGCGCCGATGCCGCGGGCACGCTCATGCCCGACCTCGACTGCCATGGCTGCCACGCGCCGGCCGCCTGCGTCAGCGCCGAACTGACCACGCTGGCCGCCACACCGAGCGGCGCGGCGCCGCCGCAGCGCATCAGCGCCGCATTGCCGGCGCCGCCGCGCGCGCGCGTCGAACGCCCCAACTGGCTGCACCTCGCCTGACGAGGCGAGGTGGGCTGGTGGCGCCAACAGCCCAGGCCTGATCCGGTCCTGATCCGCCGCGGCCGCCAAGGCCGGCTCGGGCGCCGCGACCGTGGCCGCGCTGGCGGCCCGTCACAGCCACCTCGCCGATTTCCGCAGGTACCCGACGTGGGTCAGCCCCGGAGGATCGGATGCATCGAAGTTCGCGAAGCCGCGCGTGTGCGTGGGCCCTGGCGGCGTGGGCCGCCATCGGCCCGGGCGTGGCGCCGGCGCTGCCGCCCAGCGACGACAGCCTGGGGCTGGTGCGCGCGTTCGAAGCCGCGTGGCAGCGCCAGCCCGAGGTCGCGTCGCAGGCGGCGCGGCGCCAGGCGGCCGAAGGCGCGGCGCGCGCCGCATCGCGCTGGGTGGCCGATGCGCCGGCGCTGGATGTCGCCGCCCGCAGCGACCGGCTCAACTCCAACGACGGCAGCCGCGAGTACGACCTGGCGCTGGCGCTGCCGTTGTGGCTGCCTGACGAGCGCGCCCGCAGCGGCGCGCTGGCCGCGGCCGAGGACGCCGCGCTGGCCGCGAAATGGCACGCGGCGCGGCTGCGCGTGGCCGCCAGTGTGCGCGACGCCTGGTGGGCGGCGCAGCTGGCCCGGGTGGACGAAACGCTGGCGCAGACGCGGCTGGACAGCGCACGGCAGCTGGCCAGCGACACCGCGCGCCGCGTGCGTGCCGGTGACCTGGCACGCGCCGACCAGTTCCAGGCCGACAGCGCGCTGGCCCAGGCCGAAGGCGCGCTGGCCGAGGCGGCGGCCGCGGCCGAGGCCGCCACGCTCGCACTGCGCACGCTGATCGGAACCACCGCCGCCGACACCGCCGTCAGCAGCGCCGTGACCACCCCATCCGGCGCGCCCGCCGCCCCCAGCGGTGCCGAGCCGCTGCCGCCACCGGCGGCGCGGCCCACCGATCTGGACGTGGACCATCCGACACTGGCCGAGCTGGCCGCGCGCGCCGCGCTCGGCGCGCGTGCGGCAGAGCTCGCGGCGACGCAAACACGTGCCAACCCCGAGCTGCTGCTGGGCGCCAAAAGCGAGCGCGGCCAGCGCGGCGAACCCTATGACCACAGCCTGATCATCGGCGTGCGCGTGCCCTTCGGCGGCGGCGGCCGTGCCGACGCCAAGATCGCCGCGGCCCGCGCCGACGCGCTCGAGGCGCAGGCGCAGCTCGCGCTGGAACGCACCCGGCTGCACGCCGAGATCGAGGCGGCGCGCCTGCGCGTCAGCGCGTCGCGCACCCGGCTGGCCGCGGCCGACAAACAGTGGCGGCTGGCCGACGAGTTGCGCGGCTTCATCGACAAGTCGTTCAAGCTCGGCGAAACCGACCTGCCGACCCGGCTGCGCGTCGAGCTGGACGCCGTGACCGCGCAGCGCCAGGCGGCGCGCCTGCGCATCGAGGCCGCCGCCGCGGTGTCGGCGCTGCGCCAGGCGCTGGGCCTGCTGCCGCAGTGACTTCGCATGGCCGCTGCGCGCAGCAACCCATGGCTCGGCGCCCGCGGCGCACTGCCGTGATGGCTGCCATCACCGATCGGCTCAACCCATGACCGGACCTTGTTCGATGAACCACCCTGTACCCCGCTTGGCCGTGGCCGGCGTGCTGGCGCTGTGCGCCGCCATCGCCCCGGCGGCAGCGCACGACGGCGACGACCATGGCAACGACGCACCCGCTGCCGGTGGCAGCGCGCTGCCGCGCTTTGCCGCCAGCTCCGAGACTTTCGAGCTGGTGGGCGTGCTCGACGGCCGCCGCCTGACGCTGTATCTGGACCACGCCGCCGACAACGCACCGGTTGCCGATGCCGCGCTCGAGCTCGAAGTCGGCGGCAACAAGCTCGCGCTCGAGCCGCACGGCCCCGGCGAGTTCGAAGCCGAGCTGGCCGAGCCGCTGCCCGACGGCGTGATCGCCGTCACCGCCACCGTCATCGCCGGCAACGAATCGGACCTGCTGGCCGCCGAGCTGGACATCCACCGCGACGCCGCGGCGGCGGCACCGGCCGGGCTGGACTGGAAGACGATCGTGCCGTGGGCGGTGGCCGGGCTGCTGGCGCTGGTGGCCGCGGCGCTGGGCCTGGGGCGCCGGCGCGGGCACAAGGCGGGTCAGGCATGAAGGCGCGGCTCGATCCTGATCGCTGCCGCGCGGCGGCGATCTTCACCGCGGCAGCCGCGTGGTCTCGCCGCAGCTCGCGCCGCTGCGCGGCCGCCGCAGCGGCGATGCTGCTGGCCGCGGCGTGCCAGGCCGATGCCGGGCACGACCACGGCGATGCGGCGCCGGCCGCGGTGGCCGGCGGCCCGAAGCGCCAGCCCGACGGCAGCGTGTTCCTGCCCAAGCCGGCGCAGCGTCAGCTGCAGCTGCGCACGCTGCCGGTCCAGGCGGCGCAGCTGCCCAGGGCCCACGAGCTGGCCGGCAAGGTGGTGATGGACCCGAACGCCGGCGGGCGGGTGCAGGCCGCGATCGGCGGGCGCATCGAGGCCGGCCCGCGCGGCCTGCCCGAAGTCGGCCAGGCGGTGCGCAAGGGCGAGGTGCTGGCCTGGGTGGTGCCGGTCAACGGCGCGCTCGAACGCTCGAACCAGCTGGCGCAGCTGGCCGAGCTGCGCGCCGCCAAGACGCTGGCCGACCAGCGCGTGGCGCGCCTGGGCGAGCTGGCCGACACCGTGCCGCGCAAGGAGCTCGACGCGGCCAGCGCCGAGGCGCGCGCGCTGGCCGAGCGCATCGCCGCGCTCGGCGCCGGGCTGGCCGGGCGCGACCCGCTGGTGGCGCCGGCCGGCGGCGTGATCGCGGCCAGCCTGGCGGTGGTCGGGCAGGTGGTCGAGCCGCGCGAGCTGGTGTTCGAGGTGTGGGATCCGGCGCGGCTGCGCATCGAGGCGCTGGCCTACGACCCCGCGCTGGCGCTGGACGTGGCCTCGGCCAGCGTGGCCGTGGACGGCCAGCCGCTGGCGCTGCGCCTGGTGGGCGCGGCGCGCGCCTTGCGCGACCAGGCGCTGCCGCTGCAGTTTGCGCTGGCACCCCAGGCCGGCGCGGCGGCCGCCGCGCCGCTGCCGCTGGCGCTGGGCCAGCCGGTGCGCGTGGTGCTGCAGTCGAAGTCGCGCATCGACGGCTTCGCGCTGCCGGCGGCGGCGCTGGTCAAGGACGCGGCCAACCAGAGCATCGTCTGGGTCAAGACCGCGCCCGAGCGCTTCGAGCCGCGCGTGGTCGCCACCCAGCCGCTGGACGGCACGCATGTGGCCGTGCTGCGCGGCCTGCAGGCCGGCGATCGCGTGGTCACCCAAGGCGCCACGCTGCTCAACCAGGTGCGCTGAATGTTCAAGTGGCTGCTGCAAAACAGTCTGGCCAACCGGCTGCTGGTGATCATCGCCAGCCTGGTGCTGATGGCCTACGGCGCGTTCACGCTGTCGCGCATGCCGGTGGACGTGTTCCCCGACCTGGACAAGCCCACCGTGACGCTGATGACCGAGGCCGGCGGCATGGCCGCCGAAGAGGTCGAGCAGCTGATCACCTACCCGCTGGAAACCGCGATGAACGGCCTGCCCGGCGTGCAAAGCGTGCGCTCGGTGTCCAGCGCCGGGCTGTCGTTCATCTACGTCGCCTTCGACTGGGGCACCGACATCTACCGCGCGCGGCAGATGGTGGCCGAGCGGCTGGCCGCGCTCGAAGACGGCCTGCCCGACGGCGTGGTCGCGCGCATGGGGCCGATCAGCTCGATCATGGGCGAGATCATGCAGATCGCGCTGCCGATCGACGCCGCCAGGACCACGCCGATGGCGGTGCGCGAGGCCGCCGACTGGGTGCTGCGCCCGCGCCTGCTGGCCATCCCCGGGGTGGCGCAGGTGATCCCGATCGGCGGCGAGGTGCGCCAGTTCCAGGTGCAGCCCGACACCGCGCGCATGGCCGAGCTGGGCATCACGCACGAGCAGCTGGCGGCGGCGCTGCGCGGCTTTTCGGCCAACAGCTCGGGCGGCTTCGTCGAGCTCAACGGGCGCGAGCTGCTGATCCGCCACCTGGCGCGCACCACCCGGCTCGACGACCTGAAGAACCTGGCGCTGGGCACCAAGGACGGCCAACCGGTGCTGCTGCGCCAGGTGGCCGAGGTCGGCTTCGAGGCCGCGCTCAAGCGCGGCGACGCCGGCTTCGAAGGCCGCCCGGCGGTGATCCTGGGCATCCACAAGCAGCCCGGCGCCGACACCATCGCGGTCACGCGCGCGATCGAAGCGGCCCTGGCCGAACTGGCGCCGTCGCTGCCGGCGGGCATGCAAGCGCCGCGCGTGACCTTCCGCCAGGCCAGCTTCATCGAGGCGTCGATCCACACGCTGCAGGGCAAGCTGATCGGCGCGTCGGTGTTCGTCGCGGTGATCCTGTACCTGTTCCTCGGCACGCTGCGCCCGACGCTGATCGCGCTGACCGCGATCCCGGTGTCGATCCTTGTCACCGTGCTGGTGTTCAAGGTCTTCGGGCTGTCGATCAACACCATGACGCTGGGCGGGCTGGCCATCGCCATCGGCGGGCTGGTCGACGACGCGGTGGTCGGCGTGGAAAACGTGATGCGCCGGCTGCGCATGGACCGCCAGAAGCACCCGAACCGGCGGCTGCACCCGCTGGAGCTGGTGCACACCGCCACGCTCGAGGTGCGCTCGGCGATCCTGTACGCCACGATCATCATCGTGCTGGTGTTCCTGCCGCTGTTCGCGCTGCCCGGCATGGAAGGGCGGCTGTTCGTGCCGCTGGGCGTGGCCTTCATCGTCTCGACGCTGGCCTCGCTGGTGGTGTCGGTGACGATCACCCCGGTGCTGGCCTTTTACCTGCTGCCGCCGATGAAGTCGCTCGAGCACGGCGACACGCGACTGCTGGCGTGGTTGAAGGCGCGCTACCGCACGCTGCTTGCCGCGCTGCTGCGCCGGCCGGTGCCGGCGGTGGCCCTGGGCGCGCTGGCGGTGCTGGCCGCGGCCGCCGCGGTGCCGCTGTTCCCGACCACCTTCTTGCCGCCGTTCAACGAAGGCACGCTGCTGGTGGGCCTGCGGCTGAACCCGGGTGTGACGCTGGCCGAGTCGTCGCGGCTGGCGCAGCAGGCCGAAACGCTGGTCGCCCAGGTGCCCGAGGTCACGCACGTCGGCCGGCGCAGCGGGCGCGCCGAGCTGGACGAGCACGCCGAAGGGGTGCACGTCAGCGAACTCGACGTCGGGCTGGCGCCGGCCGCCGAGTTGAAGCGCCCGATGAGCGAGATCCAGGCCGACATCCGCGCCCGGCTGGTCAACCTGCCGGCGGCGGTGGCCATCGGCCAGCCGATCTCGCACCGCATCGACCACATGCTGTCGGGCGTGCGCTCGCAGATCGCGATCAAGATCTTCGGCGAGGACCTGGACACCCTGCGCGGCCAGGCCGAGCGGCTGCGCGCCAAGCTCGCCGCGGTGCCGGGGCTGGCCGACCTGGAGGTGGAAAAGCAGGTGCTGGCGCCGCAGATCAAGGTGCGCATCGACTACGCCGCCGCTGCCCAGTACGGCGTGCCCACGCCGCAGCTGATGGCGGTGCTGCAAAGCCTGGTCGAAGGCGAGAAGGTCGCGCAGGTGGTGCAAGGCAGCCGCCGCTTCGCGCTGGTGCTGCGCCTGGGCGAGCGCGCGCGCACGCTCGACGGCCTGGGCGACATCTTGCTGGACACGCCCAGCGGGCGCGTGCCGCTGTCCAAGGTGGCGAGCATCGAGGACAGCGACGGCCCCAACCAGATCAGCCGCGACGACGGCAAGCGGCGCATCGTGATCTCGGCCAACGCCGAAGGCCGGCCGCTGTCGGCGGTGGTGGCCGACATCCGCCGCGTCGTGGCCGCCACGCCGCTGCCCGAGGGCCTGTTCATCACGCTGGGCGGGCAGTTCCAGGCGCAGGAGGAAGCCTCGCGCCTGGTGGGGCTGCTGTCGCTGGTGTCGCTGGCGCTGATGTTCGTGGTGCTGTACAGCCGCTACCAGTCGGCGCGGCTGTCGCTGCTGATCATGGCCAACATCCCGCTGGCGCTGGTGGGCGCGGTGCTGGGGCTGTGGCTGGCCGGGCAGCCGCTGTCGGTGGCGGCGCTGATCGGCTTCATCACGCTGGCCGGCATCTCGGTGCGCAACGGCATCCTCAAGGTCAGCCACTACCTGAACCTGATGCGCGCCGAGGGCGAGGAATTCAACCACGCGATGATCCTGCGCGGCTCGCTCGAGCGGCTCAGCCCGGTGCTGATGACCGCGCTGGTCACCGCCTTCGCGCTGGCGCCGCTGCTGTTCGAGGCCGAGCGCCCAGGCACCGAGGTGCTGCACCCGGTGGCGGTGGTGATCTTCTCGGGGCTGATCAGCTCGACGCTGCTCGACACCTTCCTCACCCCGGCGATGTTCTGGTTGTTCGGCCGCAAGGACGCCGAGCGGCTGGTCGACGCGCGCGAGGCCGAGGCGTTCTGAAGCGCCCGCCCGCTGCCGCACTGCAAAGGATGCAAAGGAGGACCGATCATGATCAAGACTTCCAGTGGGCTGGCCTGCGCCGCGCTGGCGCTTTCGGGCGCGGCCTTCGCCGCGGCTGACCACGACCACGGCCACGAGCACCAGCCGCTGCACGGCGGCGTGGTGGTCGAGGCCAGCGACATCGACTTCGAGCTGGTCGCCAGCGCCGAGCGGGTCACGCTGTACGTGCGCGACCACGGCAAGCCCGCCAGCACCGCCGGTGCCAGCGGCAGGATCACGCTGCTGCACGGCCGCGACAAGGCCGAAGCGGCGCTGTCGCCGGCCGGCGACAACCGGCTCGAGGCCCGACTCGACGGCGGCTTCAAGGCCGGCAGCGGCGCCAAGGCGCTGGCCAGCGTGACGCTGGCCGGCAAGAAGCCGGTGAACGTGCGTTTCGTCCTGAAGTAGACGCGCCCGCCGCGGCCGGCGGCGGCGGTTCAGGTCAGCCGCGTCACGCCGTCGAGCTTGCAGGCATACACCGCGTTGCGCAGCGCGGCGATCGCCTCGTAACGCGTGAAGCTGCGCCGCCAGGCCAGCACCACGCGGCGCGACGGCACCGGCGCGCTGAACCGGATGCAGCGCAGGTGCGGCTGGGCGCTGGCGTCCACGCTCAGCCGCGGCAGCACGGTCACGCCCATGCCCGAGGCCACCATGTGCTTGATGGTCTCCAGCGAGCTGCCCTCGAAGCTCTTGCGGATGCCCTCGGCATCGCTGGAAAAGCGCGCGAACTCCGGGCACACCTCGAGCACGTGGTCGCGAAAACAATGCCCGGTGCCCAGCAGCAGCATCGTCTGCTGCTTGAGCTCTTCGGCGCTGATCGACTCGCGCGCCGCCAGCGGGTGCGCCGCCGGCACCGCAGCCATGAACGGCTCGTCGTACAGCGGCGCGATCGCCAGCCCGGTGTCGGGGAAGGGCTCGGCCAGGATCGCGCAGTCGAGCTCGCCGCTGCGCAGCATCTCCAGCAGCTTGACGGTGAAGTTCTCCTGCAGCAGCAGCGGCATCTGCGGGCTGCGCTCGATGACCTCGCGCACCAGTTCGGGCAGCAGGTACGGGCCGATGGTGTAGATGATGCCCAGGCGCAGCGGCCCGGCCAGCGGGTCCTTGCCGCGCTGCGCGATCTGCTTGATCGCCGCCGCCTGCTCGAGCACGGCCTGCGCCTGGCGCACGATGTCCTCGCCCAGCGGCGTGACCGTGACCTCGGCACCGCCGCGCTCGAACAGCTTGACTTCGAGTTCTTCCTCGAGCTTCTTGATCGCCACGCTGAGCGTGGGCTGCGACACGAAGCAGGCCTCGGCGGCGCGCCCGAAATGGCGCTCGCGCGCGACGGCGACGAGGTAGCGCAGTTCAGTCAGCGTCATGCCTGCATTGTGCTGCGTGGCGCCGGGGCCGCTGCGCGTCGCGCCCGCGGCGGCGCGCTCGCGCCTGCGGCGCCACCCCCATCGAGCACGGTCGCGAGCGGGTCACCGGCAGCGTCAGGCACTGCGGCGCAATCCGCGGCTTGCCGGTCAAGGCGTTGGCGCCCTGAACCCGTTCGCGAGCGCTCGTCACGCGAGTTCCAGGCGCCGCTCCAGTCGTTCGATGTGTTCGATGCGTTCGATCAGACGATCCAGCCTGACGCTGCGGATCGCCGTGTTCGCGTCGGCGCGTGCGAAGTCACGACGCAGTCCCGCGAGGCCGGTTTCAACCTGACCCGGCCGGGTTCTGATTCACGTTCCCGTTGCGGCGAATAGACCTCAACCGGCAGCGTGACCGCAGGCCGCAGCAGCAAGCCCTCGGGGGTGGTCTCGGCGATCAGCTGATCCTCGGCCTGCAGGCCGAGGGTGCAGGGCCAATCTTGCGGCGCGAACGAACGCCGACGGTCGGCCGCGGCACCACCGAAGGAGGCACATCAGTGGATGTAGTTCTGCACCGCATGTCCCTCGCCGAGTACCTGGCGTGGGAGGCGCACGAGGCCGGGCGCAACGAGTTCTGGCGCGGCGACGTCTTCGCCATGGTCGGCGGCACCCGCGGTCATGGCCGCGTGGTGGCCAACCCCCTACGAGACCTCGGCAACCACCTCGACGACACGCCGTGCCAAGCCTTCAGCGAGAACATGAAGGACCAGGTCGGCGACGAGGCGGTGCTCTACCCCGACGTGTTCGTCACCTGCGACCGCCAGTTCGACGCGAAGCAGGCGGTGTTTACCGCACCGGTTCTGGTCGTCGAGGTGTTGTTCCCATCGACCCAGGGCTACGACCGCAGCCAGAAGTTCGCCATCTACCGCCGGCTCGAATCGCTGCGCGAATATGCGCTGATCGACCCGGACACACGCCGCGTCGAGGTCTACCGCCCCTGGGTGACGATGGGCGGTGGAGCCGGTACGACATGAGCGAGGGCCCGGCGCTGGAGCTGGCGACGGTGGACGCCCGCATCACGCTCGAAGCGCTGTTCAAGGGCATGGGCTCAGGCTGATTCGCAGCGATGACGAGTCAAGCAGCCGACACCCACGCTCATCGCCTGAGGTAACCGAGCCGATGCATCGGCGCATCGATCGTGTCGGTCAGCAGGGGATCGCCGAGCGGGCGGTTCGACTGCGGCGTGGCGGGCCATCGCCGGCCGAATGTCCTGCCCGTCCTCGGCGACGCCCGATCCTCAAGCCGCTGGCCGCGGGGTGGGCTGCGGTGCCTCAAGCTCGGCGCGGGCAAGACGGGCCGTTCCGTGCCGCACCGCCGGCGGCATAATCTGCCAGCGAGCCCGCCATGCACAGCATCATCGAGTCCCACCGCGATGAAGTCCGCAAGCTCTGCCGCCAGTTTGACGTGCACAGCTTGGACGTGTTCGGCTCTGTCGCCGGCGGGACATTCGATCCTCAGCGCAGCGATGTCGATTTCATCGTCGACTTTGGACCCGGTGCGCAGCCGGATTTGTTCAATCGCTACTTTGGCCTGAGCGAGGCCTTGGCCGCGCTGTTTGGCCGCAGGGTAGATCTGGTGATGCGCGGCGGCATGACCAACCCCTACTTCATCGAATCGGTCAATCGGACACGCCAGTCCATCTATGCACGCCCGCACGCCGAAGCTGCTTGAAGACATCCGCGACGCGGCAGCCTTCATCGGCGAAGTGACGCAAGGCCGCACGCTGGCGCAATACGGTGCCGACCGCCTGCTCAGACAAGGTGTGGAACGCAACTTCGAGATCATCGGCGAGGCGGTCAAGCGGCTGGCGCAGGTGGACACGGACAGCGCGGCGCGCATTGCTCAATACCCGCAGATCATCGCCTTCCGCAACATTCTGATTCACGGCTACGACCTGGTGGACCATGCGCTGGTGTGGAGCACCGTGCAGACGCAGTTGCCTGTGCTGCTGCGGGATGTACAGGCGTTGCTGGCACAACGCCCCGAGAACCGCACCCAGATTTCCTGAAGGGCTCCTGAGCTATGTCGATGCCCGGCAGGTGGTTCGCGCTCGGGACCAACCGGCCCATGCACGCGACCAGCACCGGCGCTTGTTCGGCCCATGCCACCGCCTGTCGCGAAGGCCCGGCGCTGGAGCTGGCGACGGTGGACGCCCGCATCTCGCTCGCATCGCTGTTCAAGGGCATGGACTCGGGCTGATCCGGCCGGCCAGGCGGCCGGGGCGACCTCACCCCCGGGCGTGCGCCGCGCGAGCAGAGGCAAAGGGCAAGACGTGACCCCGTCGTTCGCTTCGCGCTCCTGGATGGCTTCGGGTGTCCACCGAAGTTCCATCATTCGGACACTTCGTGCCGGCGCCGCGTGGCAGCGCGGCGGCCTGCGAACTTGACTCCGACTTCGGCGGCCGGCACCAGGCGGCCGGCGTTGGCCGAATCCAGGCCGGCTTGCACCTGGCGGCGGAACCAGGCGTCATGCTCGGCCGCTTCCTGCTGCCGCTGCACGAACTCGCGCATGAAGTCGCGCAGAAGCTGCGCGCCAGTGCGGTCGCGGGCCTTCGCGGCCGCAGCGAACTCGTTCTTCAGGGCCTCATCAACCCGAAAGCTGAAGGTCGTTTCGCTCATGGTATTGCCGTCTTGTGTTACGCCGTTTGCACAAGGTAGCACGTCGCCAGCGGCGCCGAAATCCTCCATGCTGGCTCGAACTTTCCGGTTGATGCCCGCCTCAGGTGACGCGCACTTCGAGGTGCCGGCCGAGCACGCGCGCAGCGGCTTCGATCTGGTCAAGCCGCGAGGCGTGGCGCAGGTCGAACAGCCGATCAACCTGCGGCATGTGCCAGCCCAGGCGGCGCGCCAGTTCAGCCTTCTTGATGCCCTGTTCGGTCATCGCCTGGTACACGCCCAGCTTCGCGCCTTCCAGGGCCGATGGGCGCACGGTGCGCTGGCCACGCTTGGGCTTGCTCGCCACGGGCAGCGGCTTGCGGGCCTCCACGTAGAACGACAGCGCCGTTTCCAGGGCATCCACGGCATACAGCACAGCCTCTTGTTCATCCTCGCCCTGAGTGACGGCCTCGGGAACGTCAGGGAAGGTCACGACGAAGCCGCCTTCAGGCTGCGCCTCCAGGATGACGGGGTAGTCGAACATGGTTCACTTTCCTTTCAGGCCGAGTTGATACTCGAGGCCTTCGACCGTGCCGGTCTTCAGCTCCTTGGCGTGCATGGGCAACACCGACTGCCGCCCGTTCAGGTGCAGCTTGACGTGCGAGCCCTTCGCGTTCTCGAACCTCACGCCCTGCTCGAGCAGCCACCGCTTGAATTCGTGCGAGTTCATGGGTCCAAGACTAAACACTTGTGTTGTGTCCGTCCAGAGCGATGCAGCACGAATGCTGCAAAGCGCCTTCTTTCGGACGACCGGGCAGAGTGAGAGCCTGTGAAGCATGTTGGCGGCGGTGCCAATCCGCCTCTATTCGGCGGCGAGGACGCGGGTTTGATGGCTGCAGCGTGGACACCAAGCGATGAGGGCCCTGCAAGGGCCCTCGTGCATCGGAGCGAGCGCTGTTCAGAAGGGGGCGTTCGGATCGAACCCAGGCAACGGCAGTTGCGGCGCGAGCTGATCACACCAAGCCTGCTGCACATCGGACCCGTAC